>OASS01000019.1_pt1 | contig 179358 bp, 188 predicted proteins | sample 1475811 | NCBI WGS metagenome assembly OASS01 (sample SAMEA2579922, study PRJEB22360) | human gut metagenome | biome: human gut; feature: human-associated habitat; material: faeces | place: Denmark | collected 2008/2010 | reverse complement strand
TTGGGACTTGACCATTCTTTTCAAAGCGACTAACCGTAACTTGCGTACAAATCCCTTTAGCTAATTCACTTTGCGACAAACCACGTGCTTTGCGTTTTTCTATAAACCGTTGTATATTCATTGCTTTTCCTCTCATTCTCATCTTCTCAAACTTACTATAATACAACTTACCTTAAAAATATATATAGAAAAAGAAAAATGTTTATAACAAAAAAGAACACAGACAACTCTTTCATTAAAAGTTTGTCTGCGCTCTATTAGAATCTGAATCACTAAACGTCAATTCAGCGTTATTTAATCAATCCGATACGTCACACTTGCTTTGTTTAGAGAGCAGCTCTTTTTTTAGCTTCTTTCACAAACGTATTCATGGCCTGATATAATTTTTCCTTGATTTCTTTGAGATTAGCTTGTTGTAATTCTTTATTGGCAACTAACTGTTGACCGTTCACCCAAACAGCTTCAACATTGCTAGCATTTGCTGAATAAACCAATGCTGAATAGGCATCAAAAATCGGAAACATATTAACTGATTGCGTTTCAATTAATGTTATATCCGCTTTTTTGCCCACTTCCAATGAACCGACTTGCTCCGCCAAGCCTAACGTTTTAGCGCCCCCCATCGTTGCCAGATAAACAATTTCTTTCGCAGGAAACAAGGAGCGATCTTGGTGTGCTGTCTTATGAAAATTCGCAACCATGCGCATTTGGGTGAATAAATCTAATGTATTCCCACTACTAGGTCCATCCGTGCCTAAACCGACAATAATCCCTTGATCAAGCATTTGCTTAATCGGCGCTACGCCTTTGGCTGATTTAGTATTCGCACCGATACAATGAGCGACACGCGCTTTTCCATTAGTAGCAGCTAAACTCGCAAGATCTTCATCTGTTGCCAAAATACAATGCGCTAAAATAAACGGCTCACTCAAATAACCCAGTTCTTCTAAAAAAGCAATTGGTGTTTTTTGATAGGCTTTTTCAAACTCAGCCATTTCATAAGTCATTTCAGCAACGTGCATGGTCATAGGAACTTGGTATCGCCGACTAAGTTCAATAATTTTTGCTAACACTTCTGGTGAGTTGGTATTCGGTGCATGCGGCGCAAGCATAGGCGTAATCAACGGATGACCTTGCCACTTGCGAATAAAGGTTTCCGCGTAAAAAAGACCGCCTGAAGGTTCTGGACTATCACAAGTGGGCATATCAATGATCGTCTCTCCGAGCAAAGCACGAACACTCATTTTTTCACAACTTTTAGCAATTTCATCTTCAAAATAATACATATCACAAAAGCTCGTAATACCACTCAGTAACATTTCGGCAATTGCATAATCACTACTGCATCCTACTAATTCTTTTGTCATGAATTGTTCTAATGGAAAAAGAAAACGCCGGAGTCGATCTGGCACATCGTCTCCTAACGAACGAAACGGAATCATGCCTACATGGGTATGGGTGTTAATCATCCCAGGCATTAAAATTCCATTTTGACCATCGATTACTTGATTTGCAGCCATTCGCTTTTCATCAAGTGTGGTCATTGGTGCTAATTCCACAATTGTGTCTTCTTCAATCACTAAATAGCCGGCTTTGATTTCTGAAAATTGCTCATCCATTGTTAGTATATGCACATTTTTAATGAGTGTTTTCATGCAAAAGAACTCCATCCTCTGGAAAAACTAATGGATAGAAACGTTGTGACTTCGTATCCATCATCCCAAAATCTGTCACTTTAATGGCTGGCGAGACAGGCAATGATAGTGTGGAAAAGGACATGATTTCATTCATATTTTGATAGCCTAACGCTTGCATAGCTTGTCGGACTTTTTGTAAAGAAGCGCCTAATTGTTCAATCGGTGCTTGCGATAAAATCCCCCCAATTGGTAAAGGACAAGTTGCCATCACTTGCTGATCTGAAGCAACCAAATAGCCGCCTTGCATCGCTAATAATTCATTCTGCGCTAATAAAATATCCTCAATCGTATTACCCATCACCATTAAATTATGATGATCATGGGCCCACGTTGTCGCAATGGCTCCTTTCTCGGAAAGGGGTTGATCCATTAAAGAAAAAGAAATATTGCCATTTTTTCCATAACGTTCCATCACAATTAATAAGGCACAGTTGGCTTTTTGCCATTGCAACAATCCATTTTCAACAGGAATTTCTTTTGTAATTCGCTCTGTAAATGTACCAATTTCTTGTTTTTGAATCACATTACAACGAACTGTTTCTTTTGTTGTAGCCACCTTTAAAAGTAAATCTTCTTCTGTTAACTTTTTACATTGGATGGTTTGTTGGTACGCGGCTGGAAACTCTTCGATTTTTTCTGGATAATGAAAGGGCTCGCCTTTTTCAAAAACGACCTTTCCAGATTTATAAACCGTATTAATATCAAAACTTTCTAAGTCATTTAATAACAAAAAGTCAGCTTTTTTACCAGGTGCAATTTCGCCGCGATCATGGAGACCCATTCGTTTGGCCGGCGTATAAGTTGCCATATAAATGGCTTTTTCGATAGGCAACCCTGCTTGAACGGCTTTTTTGACATTTTCATTTAGATGACCTTTTAGCAAATCATCAGCCATCACGTCATCCGTGATAATACTTGCATAATTGTAGAAGTCATTGTCTACTATCACCTGAATGTTTTCAGGAGTGATTGATTTATTTTGAAATTGAATAAAGACGCCCGCTTCAATTTTTTCTTTTAACGTTTTAGGAAATTGATGGGTATGATCTGAAGTGATACCACTATATAGAAAATCTGCTAACTCTTGATCTTCGATTTTAGGACAGTGGCCTTCTAAAGGCATGGTTGGTCGTTGTTTTTGACACAAATCGATAATTTGACGAATTAAAGAATCTGGCTCATAGGAAATCCCTTTAAAATTCATGGCTTCCCCTAAACAAATCACTTTTGGCTCTTTGAGTAATTCTGCTACTTCTGCTAAGCCGATAATCCCACCAGTTGTTTCTAATTCGGGAGTGGTCGAAGGAACCGAGGAAGGAATTGCGTGAAAGATATCTAGTTCTGTTTCAGCGGCCATAAAAGCTTTTAAGCCTTCTAAGCCAAATACGTTAGCCATTTCATGGGCATCGGCAATCACCGTTGTCACACCGTAACGCACTACTGCTTTAGAAAAAATAGTAGGTGTCGTCATGGAACTTTCAATATGCATGTGTGCATCAATTAAGCCGGGAATCATCCATTGATTCTCGGCATTAATTGTTTTTTTGGGCTGCAAATTGACGTTCTCTTCTTCATAAATGTAATAAAATTTATCATTTTTAATCGCAACATTTCGTTGAACGAATGTTTGAGTGACTGTTTGATACAGCCACACATTTTTTAGTAATACATCGACGTTCATTTTGTCCCTCTTTTCTAAAACTATTGATTCATCGTCCGGTTCCATTGATCAATCCAATCCGCTAGTTGACTATTAATAAAATTAAAATCGACTGTTTTGGCACGTTCGGCAATGGCACCATATGTTTTATTTTTCGCTTCTTTTTCGCTTAGCGTTACTTGTTGATTTGTAGGTCCTTCATTTAATGAAATCGCTTTGGCCTTTTGTGATTCTTCACTAATCCGTGCGTTAACAAATTTAAAGGCAGTTTCTTTGTTTTGTGCTTTTTTAGGAATATTGACTGTATTATAGTTGGCATACGTGCCGCTTTCTGGAACGACATACGTCACGTTTTCTGCTGCGCCTTGAATAATATCAACCGCAAAATCAGCAACCACAGCTGCTTCAATTTCACCAGATTGGAACATATTAGCTAAGTCTGACGATTTTGAATACGTTTTAACAACGTTTGGTTTTAATTCTTTCATCGCTTCAAAAGCGGCCTTCCCGTTATCTTTTGTAATATCTTGACCAGCATGTTCACTAGCAACGTATAACATTAAAGGACCTGCCGTCGTGGCAACATCTGGAACAGAAATTTTACCTTTCAAATCAGCTGACCATAAGTCATCCCAGTTCTTAATTTCTTTGCCTAATTTTTCTTTGTTGTAAACAATCCCGATACTGTTTACAGCGATTGGTACGCCAGCACCACTTTCAAAAACCTCTTTTGCTCCTGGTGTTAACTGACTTAAATTAGGTACTTCTTTTTCTGTAATTTTTTCAAATAACCCTTCTTTTCCACCTTGTGCTGCATTTGCTTGTGCTAATTCAATAACATCAATTCCCGCATTGGGATTATTTTTTAATTTCGTAAAGCGGTCTGCGCTATTGCCTACTTCTAAGGTAACTTTCGCTTCATTCTCTTTTTCAAATGGAGCGATGATGTCTTTTTTGACAATATCTTCACTTAATCCGAAAGTTGAAACGACTAAAGTATTACTTCCACCTTTGCTCTCGCTTTTCGTAGTTGCTTCGCTGTTTCCACAAGCAGTCATTAATAACGTTGCAGCGACTAATGTTCCTAAAATTACGCGTTTTTTCATTTTTAAATCTTCCTCCAAAATGGTTTTTATTTTTCTAAAATAACTAATTTCTCAGCTGGAAAAGCCAAGTGAATGGTTTCGTTTGTTTCATATAACTGTTCACTTGTTCCATTAACAAGCAATGTACCTAACGCTGTTTCCACTTCATATTGATAGCTTTTCCCTAAAAATGTTCGGACAGCGACAGTACCTGCGACAGTATTAGTAGCAGGTTCTGAAACAATCTCAATGTCCTCTGGACGAATCGTTGCCACCGTCGTTGTAACATTTGGTTCAGGATTAGTCGTTTTCACTATTTGATTTGTTTGTGTCCGATAATGACCAGCTTCCATTTTTTCGACAGAGAAAAAGTTTTCAAAACCGATAAATTCTGCAACAAACTTAGTACGAGGCAAACGATAAATCGTTTCTGGTGAATCATATTGTTCAATCACGCCATTATTCATAATGGCCACTTTATCTGAAATAGAAAAACATTCTTCTTGGTCATGTGTGACAAAAACTGTCGTAATGCCTAATTGTTGTTGAATCCGTTTGATTTCAATCCGCATTGCCACTCGCAATTTTGCATCTAAATTACTCAACGGTTCATCTAGTAGTAATAGTTTAGGTTCAATAATCAGAGCACGTGCTAGCGCAACCCGCTGTCTTTGACCACCAGATAATTGTTTTGGATAACGGTCGCCCAAGCTTTCTAAACCACATACTTTTAGCATTTCCGTGACTTTTTGGTCCATGGTTTGTTTGCTTTCTTTGCGTAATTTCAACCCAAAAGCGACATTTTCTGCAATCGTTAAATGGGGAAATAACGCATAGCTTTGAAAAACCATCCCGAAGTTTCTTTTATGGACAGGAACCTTTGTTAGTTCTTCTTGGTCAACGAAAAACTGTCCGTCGTTTGGCTTAATTAATCCAGCAATCACTCTTAGCGTAGTCGTTTTACCACAACCACTCGGTCCTAATAAAGAAACTAATTCTCCTTTTTCCATTGAAATATTTAAATCTTTTAAAATATCTTGTTTTCCGTCATAGCTGACGCGAATATCTTTTAAATCCACAAAAGTCAAAATTTTCTCCTCTTTCTATCTCGTGCTTCTTCCATGTTTTAGGCAATGGAAGCTAGTCCCAACGTTTTTTCAATTAAAAACATTAAGCCCATTGTTAGTAGCATCAACAATACAGAAATTGCTGAAACAGTTGGATCATAATTGTATTCCATATAACTTAATAAAGAAGTAGGCAGCATCGTCACACCGGGACCTGATAAAAACATCGATACAGGAACATTGTTAAACGAATTGACAAATGCTAACATAAAGGCTGCAAAAATTCCTGAAGACACATTGGGTAAAACAATTTGAATAAAAGCTCGCAATCTTGTACAACCTAATGTCCAAGCTACTTCTTCCATTGAATAATCTAGTTGTTCCATACTTGACCCAACCACTCGAATAATATAAGGCAAACTAATTAAAAAATGCCCCATTAATAATCCTTGAAAGACAGGCAAACCTAATTTAATAACAATATATTGAAATAACGTATACCCGACCACAATTCCTGGAATCACAGTTGGGGATAAGAAAAAGCTTTTAATAAAGTTGCGCCCACGAACGGAATAACGTGCCAGCGCATAGGAAGCCGGAATCCCTACTATTAATGCTAAAACAGTCGCTAATACCCCAATCAACAAACTTAACTTAAAACTGTCCATAAACGTTTCCGATTGTAAGGCTTTGGCGTACCAATCTAAAGTAAATCCTTTAATCGGAAATTGAATCGCTGCGGCTGTTCCAAAAGAAGTCACCACAATCAAACATAATGGTAAAAATAAAAACAGAAAAACTAGAATTGCAATAACAGATAGTCCTTTTTGCTTACGCATGATTTGCTTCTCTCCGATCTACTTTCTTAGCGACCATGTCTAGGCCTTTCATCACAATTAATGTTGTTAAAATCATAATAAATGCAAGAACACTCGCCGATTGCCAATCACCTAAAGTATTAGCCTTTTGATATAAGAAGGTCGACATCATCATTTTTTGGTTACCACCTAACAGCTGTGGCGTCGTATAAGCCGTTAAAGTTCCTGTAAACACTAATATACTTCCTACGATGGTGCCTGGAATTGATAAAGGTAAAACAATTTTCCGAAAAGCCGTCATTGGATTGGCGCCTAGCGTCTCAGCCGCTTCTAGCATTTCTCCTTCAATGTTTTCCATAACCCCAACTAAGGTCATAATCATTGTCGGTAAAAATAAATACACTGAACCGATAATAATTGCAAATTCTGTATACAATAAATTCAGCGGTTGCTCAATTAAGCCTGTTTTTAATAACAACGTATTCACTACACCGTTTTTTCCTAAAATGTTAATCCAAGCAAAACTTCGAATAACTGAATTGGTTAATAGTGGAAACAAGGTCATAGCCATTAAAAAGCCACGCCATTTTTTGGAAACTCCAGCAATAAAGTATGCCGTTGGAATGCCCAACACGATTGAAATACCCGTCACAATTAACGAAACTCTTATCGTTCGCCAGAAAATTGAAACATTATAGTCATCTTTAAAAAAAGTAACATACTGATTTAGTGTCAAGCCATGATCAGTAAAAATGGTTGGCAAAATGCTAGTAATTAATGGAATCATTAAGAAAAATAATAATAGTACTAGCCCCGGTGCCACAATTAAATAAGGAACTTTCTTGTTCATTCGTACACTCCTCGTTCGTTTTTTCACTTCATCAGTATACGCAAGGAAAACGTATATTTCAACACATTTTCATCTTTTTGTTCGTTTTTAAACCCGAACGTTCGTATATTTTTTCGAAAAAGGTTATTAAAAAATAAAACACGAACATTAAACAAAAAAAACACAAACAAGACTGTTTGTGTTTTTTGTCAACTTTTTTATTTATCACTTAATTTTCTTGGAACGTTTGATCCTTTTCCATCATTTTCACTATAATACCATCTTGATACACCTGATAATATCCGAACAATTCATTCTCTTTTGAGACACTATTCTTTTCAGATATAATTTGAACAACATAACTTCCTTTATTTGACTGCTTAAACGTATAATGAAACGCCGAGTCATTCGTTGGTATCCCTAAACCATTTTGTAAAAATTCAATCGCTTCCTGTTTAGTATAAGATTCTGCTTCTAATTGCGTTCCTAAATGCGGATTTTTTTGATCAACAAATTGTCTTGCTTTGTCATTATTAGCAGACTTTTCTATAACGACTTCCTGTTGCGAATTCCTACTTCCTGAACAGCCAGATAATACAAATAAAATCATCAACAACCCGAAACACTTACTCAAAGTTTTCTCCTCCTCTCCATTTTGATTAGTAATACTTGATGATTTCTTTTATATTTTAGCATGCTTGATATAACGAATTGTGCTCAAAAAAGACAGAATCAACAAGTAAAAATTGTCGACTCATCTTTCTCTACTAATATTAAACACTATCTGTCTCAATATTTTCGAATTCCCTGTAAATTACTGATAAATAAAAACAGCTCCTTTTGCGTATACTTATATTATCAGCACCTAAAGGAGGAACTTTCTTGAAGCAAAAAAATCTACTCACTTATCAATCACTTGCAGCCTTGTTGCTAGTATTCAGTCTCTTTAGTTTTGACCCATCGGTTTCTTTTGCCACCCGTTCTGGAAAAACGCCTGTTTCAGTTGAACTAGAAATTGGAGGGCTTCCTGGTGATGAATCGGTTGACGATGCCATTGATCCTGATTTAGAAAATCCTAACACTAGTTTTGACTTGCTCTTCATTCCGAAAGAATTTACTTTTGAAACTCAAGCGATTTCTGGTGATTTAACAGCAGTTCCTATACGACCTTCTGAAGGCAATACTCATACAATGAGACACTTCGGGATGGGGGATGTTCGCGGAGCCTTAACTGGTTGGCATGTCACTGCTGAAATCCCACACATGCGAAACGAAGCTCATTCTTTACTAGGCATCATTACGTTTCAATTAACAGGCGGCTATGCTCGCTATGACAAAACGTTAAGGCGTTTCTTTATGACAAATACAATGTATGGACTGGATTTTTCAGAAGATCCTGCTGCACCCGACTTCCCGACCAACCCAATTATTATCGGTAACGGTGCGACTTTAATGAGTAACGCTGGTGATAGAAAAGGACAAGGAATGTGGAGCGGCCGCATGACCGATATTTCTCTTGCAATCCAAACCCCTGTTTCACAATTATTTCCTGGCGCATATACAGGTTCGATTATCTGGAATTTAATCTCTGGACCTGCATAAAATAAAAAAAACGCTTAGAAAACTAGCGGAATCACTACTCTTCTAAGCGTTTTTTTATATCATAAGGACTATTTGCTCCTTCTATTTGTCTAAGCATGCTTTACCACTTTTCGTTTAACGAATCACTTGGCCCCAACGGTAATCAAACTGATACTCTTGATTACCATTATTCAGGTTAATTTTGTATAAATAACGCGGGACTTTAATGAATAACGCATCCTCTACTTGAAAAGCTTCAATAGGTACATTTTCTTTAGTTAAAAGCAACGGTGTTTGCCACTCGTATGTTTTTTTCTGCCAATTGTATAAGCCAACTATCGCTTGATTACTTTGTCTTTTCTTGTATGACAGAACATAATAATTTGCTTCATCTTTCTTGCCTAGTAAAACTGGCGCTATTAGTTGCTCTTCTAGTTTTCCTTGCACTGTTGTACGCTCTTCCGATGACAGCTCTTGACCAATTTGACTCTCATTTGAATCTACCGTCCATTTAGGTGCTTCTTGTGTTTGAAAGACTTCTTTGAAAGTTGGGTCTTGTTTTAACTGCCAATTTTTCAAATCTAATTGATAATATCGATTGTTTAATCCATAAATATAGAGATAGCGATTATCCATAAAACGATAATCAACGAAATCAGAGCTTAAATAGTCTTTTAATTCAGGGAATTTCTTCACTAAATCTGCTTCAGAAAACTGTTTTTTCCCTGTTTTTGTATCGAGTAAGTAAATGGCCTCGTTATCAGCATTATTCAAAACCACATATTGATCTGTTTGACCAATTAAATAATCACGCCAACCCAAACGTTTACTCCACATTCGTTCGCCCGTCTGACTATTAACAGAAATCACTTGGAACAATGAGTTACTGGTGCTAATGCCATTCGTTCGTCCATTTGGAATAATCATTCGCTCTATAGAAGTTAAGCCTTTCGTTTTTTCAGAATAAAACGTCGCACTTTTCTCTTCAATCGTTACTGAACGAAACATTCCGAAAAAGATTAAACCAGCAAAATGTACCACTGCAAGATAAACCAATAAAATTAACGCATAGGGAACCAGTCTCCTTGTACTCCGCCTTCTTATTAAGGAAATAACCAAAATACCACTAATTACTATAAAAATAATTGCTACAATGATAACAAAAATATCATGATAGAGCCAACCAGATAATTGCCAACTTCTATAAAGTGTGTCCATTACGCCATCCTTTCCAATTGTTATTTGCTTATTATAAAAAGGATACTATTTTTTTTTGAAAAATAACAACAAAAAGCGACGAACAGCAATAAGCCCATTCAAGTTGACTAACTAGGTCAACTTGAATGGGCGTAGAGAAATGTACCTTGTTATTCAGTTATTCCGCTTCTTCAATTGCGGACAAAGCTTTTGCAATATCAATTTCTTTATTCCGATAATCAGCATCATGAACTGGAAAATGCTGTCGCAATTCTGCTGTTTCCATCCACGAAACAGTCCCTTGTTTAATGCCAAAATCAAGAATGTGCCCACCAAATTGGTGATCCTCACTGATAAAGTGCAAATGAAACCCTGCGGCAGAGGCACCATGAAATAATTTAGGTGTAAAGAACCCTACAACTGTTCCCTGAATATTCTCCGCTGTAAATTCAGGTTGATTGCGTGCTGCTTCTACAAATGGTGGATACGGTTTTTCTTGTTTAGGTGCCACACGGACATGCATCTTCGCAAAAAGACCTCTAATTTTAATTGCCGCAAAAAAATTAGGACTAATTTTTTCTAAAATTTGTGCTTTAATATTTTCATCGGTTTCCGTTGATACAGGGAATGCGCCATCTTCTTGAAAACGAGTAACTGCGGCATATGGCGTTAATTCTTCGCCTTCTAGAATAGTAATTTCGCCAGTTTGATTTGCATGATACAATGTACCGTCCAATAAAATAATTTCGCCATTTGAGCCTTCTAATGTCCCAATTCCAAAATCACCTTGCGTGAGTAACGTACCAATTTCTGCCGTTCCTGCCATCAAACTTTCCATTAAACCGCCTAGCGTACCATGTTGATAAACATATTGTTCGCTCATTTTTCCATCTCCTAATAAAGTTGATCTGGTAACAATGTTTTACCTAATTCTTGATTATCTGAATAATCCACAGGAACATCAATAATCACTGGGCCTTCTGTTTGCATTCCTTCTTCTAAAGCTGCGGCAAATTCTGCTTGTGAATGTACTCGAACCCCTTTGGCTCCAAAAGCTTCAGCATATTTCACAAAATCAACTGGACCAAAATCTACGCCAGAGGATCGATTATATTTCATTTCTTCTTGGAATTTAACCATATCATAACTACCATCATTCCAAATAATATGCACGATATTTTGCTTTAACCGAACCGCTGTTTCTAATTCTTGCGCTGAAAATAGGAAACCGCCGTCCCCAGAAACAGAGATAATTTGTGTATTTGGACGAACTAGTGCAGCTGAGATTGCCCAAGGCAAAGCGACACCTAATGTTTGCATACCGTTACTAAATAATAAATGACGCGGTTCATAACTTCTAAAGTGGCGAGCCATCCAAATGTAGTGGCTCCCTACATCAACAGTAACTGTCATTTCATTCGTGGTTTTTTCTTGAAGCGTTTGAACAATTTCTAATGGATGTAATCGATTTTCAATTGTACTTGTTTTTACTTCTTTAATCGTTAATTTTTCTTGAAGCGTTTCTAAATAATCTTGCGCATCTTCTGTTAATATTGGTTCACTAAATGCTTCTGATAATTTCAAAATATTTTTAGACATATCACCAATTAGCTCTTCTTCCGGTTGCATATATTGATCAATTTCCATTTGAACTTCATCAATAACAATAACGCGCGCATCTTTTTCTGCGTTCCAATTACGTGCCTCATATTCAATTGGGTCATAACCAATCGCAATCACTAAATCACTTCTTTTTAACAAACGGTCCCCAGGTTGGTTTCGAAATAAACCAACACGCCCAAAGAAATGTTCTTCTAATTCTTTTGAAATAATGCCTGCTCCTTGGAACGTTTCCACGACTGGCAAACCAGTTATAGCAACCAATTCACGAATGGCTGCGGTAACTTTTCGTGCAGAGGCCCGCATTCCTAAAAGTAAAACAGGTAATTTCGCTTGCTTGATTCGTTCAGCTAAAGCTGCGATTGTTTCTGCTGATGCATGGCCCAGTTTCGGAGCCGACAAAGGCTTAATCGCTTCGCCTGTCACCGGACTATCTGTGACATCTTGTGGGATCGATAAGAATGTTGCGCCTTTTTTCGCTGTTTTGGCGATACGGTAAGCATTGGCAATATTTTCAGATAATGTTTCTGGATCTTGAATTTCTGTACTGAATTTTGTTATTGGACTAAATAATGCAGCATTATTCATGCTTTGGTGAGTTAATTTTGACAAATCGGACCGTTTCACCTGTCCAGCCAATGCTAAAACAGGGTCCCCTTCTGCAGTCGCAGTTACTAACCCAGTTGCTAAATTGCTGGCACCAGGTCCACTAGTTGCAATAACTAAGCCAGGCTCTCCCGTCAAACGACCAATCCCTTGTGCCATAAAGGCTGCATTTTGTTCATGTCGAGCTAAAATTAATTCTGGACCTTTGTCAACTAATGCATCAAAAACTCCATCAATTTTTGCACCGGGAATCCCAAAAATATAGGGCACTTCGTGATTGATTAAACTTTCTACTATGATATCTGATCCTTTTTTACTCACTGTTATACCTCCGATTAAAATCTGTACTAATTACAAATACAAAAATACCACTAAAATTCTAATTAATCAACAATGAAACACCTTGAAAACGTGTAATATACTAATTCGCATATTTTAATAGAATTGAGATATTTCAAAAGATTAAGCAAAAATAATGCAAAATACCTTAAAGTTTTATAGTCTTTCAACAATTATTATATACTTCTTCACTAAAAATTAGTAAGATTAACCTATAAGAAAAAAATCACAACCTGTGATAAATTATTGGAGGAAAAATATGTCAAAAGGGAAGAAAATTTTTGCCATTATCTTTGGAATTATCTTGGTTCTATTTCTTGCAGTTGTTGGAATGGGAGCAAAACTTTATTGGGATGTTTCTAAATCAATGGATAAAACCTATGAAACAGTAGAACGATCTAAAAAAAGTCAGGTCAATTTAAACAATAAGGAGCCTTTTTCTGTTTTATTATTAGGGATTGATACAGGCGATGATGGGCGTGTCGAGCAAGGTCGTTCGGATACAACAATTGTTGCAACAGTTAATCCTCGTGACAAGCAAACAACCTTAGTCAGTCTTGCTCGCGATACCTATGTTGATATTCCAGGTCAAGGAAAACAAGATAAATTGAATCACGCCTATGCTTTTGGTGGCGCATCTTTAGCAATGGACACAGTTGAAAACTATTTAAACATACCTATTAATCATTATGTTTCAATTAATATGGCTGGTTTAAAAGAATTAGTCAACGCGGTTGGCGGAATCGAAGTGAACAATAATCTGACTTTTTCTCAAGACGGATATGATTTTACGATTGGTAAAATTTCATTAGATGGTGAACAAGCACTCTCCTATTCAAGAATGCGTTACGAAGACCCTAATGGTGACTACGGCCGCCAAGAACGTCAAAGAAAAGTGATTGAAGGCATCGTCCAAAAAGTCTTAAGTCTTAACAGCGTAAGCAACTATCAAGAAATTTTAACAGCTGTTTCTGATAATATGAAGACAGATTTAAGTTTTGATGACATGAAAAAAATTGCCTTAGATTATCGCAGTGCCTTTGGTAAAGTGAAACAAGACCAACTTCAAGGTACTGGTTTTATGCAAGATGGTGTTTCCTATCAACGTGTGGATGAACAAGAATTAACTCGTGTCCAACAAGAGTTGAAAAATCAATTGAATACAAAATAAAAATAAAACCCACGAGTACTATAAATACTCATGGGTTTTATTTTCTCTTCTATTAACGTTCTTGTTTCACCGCTTCTAAAGCCGCTGTATTAATAATATTCCAAGGTTTGTCAAACGCTGGTTGGAAGAAGAAGTCCGCATAGGCTAAGTCTTCAATCGTCATTTTGGCTTGAATCGCTAATGAAATAGCATTAATGTTTGCAGTTAAATCTGCTTTCGACATTAATTGAGCGCCTAAAATTTGTGTTGTTTCAGGATCATACACTAATTTAAACCAAGCTTTTTGTTTGTCTGGATTAAAGTCCATCAAGTAGTCTTCTACTACTTTCACCGCTTTTGTTTCTTTTCCTAATTTTTGAGCCATGACTTCGTTAATCCCTGTTGAAGCAAATTTATAATCAAAGACGGCCAAGCCAGAAGATCCTTGAACACCAGGGAAAGGTTTAACTGGTTCCTCTAGGTTTTTCACAGCAAAGCGACCTTGTTTACGAGCATTCGTTGCTAAGGCAATATTTACTTCTGTGTCTGCAGGATTGTATTTAATTAACGTAGCATCCCCTACTGCAAATACATCTGGCTCACTTGTCCGCATGTATTCATCCGTCTTGATTAGGCCATTCGGATGTAATTCTAAGGTACCTTTTAACCAAGCAGTGTTTGGACGGACACCAACCGCTACAACGACCAAATCAGCATCGTACGCATTTTTATCTGTAACGACTTTTTGCACACGACCGTCGCCTTCGTAACGTTCAACTGTTTCACCAGTTGCAATGGTAATATTATTAGCTTCCATCTCTTCTGTTAAAACATCTGTAAATTCTTTATCTAGATATACCCCTAATGGACGATCTAAAATGTCAATAACAGTAACCTTTTTGCCGGCTTTTGCAAATGCTTCGGCAGCTTCAATCCCAATATAACCACTACCAATCACAACCACATTATTGACTTCTGGATCTACTGTTTTTTGTTTTAATTTAATGGCCCATTGACGACCACGCATCAAGTAAATATTATCCAAATCTTTACCTGGAATATCTAATTCAAATGGGACAGCTCCGGGACTGATGATTAATTTATCATAATTTTCAACACGTTCTTCACTTGACACTAAATCTTTCACTGTCACTTGATGTTCTTTTGGTTGAATCGCTGTAATTTCAGTATTAGAAAAGACATTTACACCACGGCTCTCCATTTTTTCGCCAGTCATATAGCGAACAGAATTAACATCTTTCACTTTTCCTTCTAGGTACAACTGCATGCCACAAGACAAGAATGAGATAAAATCACCTTTCTCATACCATTGAATTTCTGCATCAGGATGAAGATTTAGTAATTCCTCTACCGCTTCATAACCTCCATGTGATGATCCTAAAACAATAACTTTCATCGCTCGTTCCTCCCATATAATATTATTTCTTACATAATAAAGAATATCATATATTCTCAAAAAATAACAAATAATATCCTCTTTTCCATTCTCAATTAAGTTCTTTAAATGAGAATAAAAAGGAGTATCCTCTGTATTTCGCCACTTTTCAATTACTTTTTAATTTACTAAAAAATAAAAAATACTAAATTCTCCGATACGATTGATAGGGACGCCCCACTTTTAAATAGCTATTTTTACTTTCTAAAAGGTTATTTTTTTCTAGAAACAACACATATTTACGAACAGAAACATGTGAAAGCTGACTCGCTTCTGATAATTCTTGAATCGTAAAATAGTCGGTAAATTCGTCTATTTTTTTTAACAATAATTGTAATGTTGCTTGTGTTAGTCCTTTTTCTAAGGACAGGTTTTGAAGATCTTGTTCATTTTTACGTGCGTTTGTCTGTGAAGAATGAAACAATTGGTCCACTTTTGTTTGCGAAAGCTCCTTCGTTTCCAGCGTGAATTGAGCAGCTTTTTTCTGATAGTTTTCGATACTTTGTTGAAATCGCTCAAAAGAAAAGGGTTTAACTAAATAGTCTAAAACGCCTAAATGTAAGCTTCGTTTAACATTTTCCAACTCGTTGGCAGCCGTAATCAGGATAACTTCTGTATCAATTTTTTCATCTCTAATTGTTGCCAGATAGGTCAAGCCGTTGCCATCTTTTAAATGAACGTCTAATAAAACAAGTACTGGTTGTTTTTCTTTCGTTAATTGTAGACCTTCAGCAATTGTTGCAACCGTAAAAATAGTCGGTTGGTGAATTAATTTTTCAAGATATTTTTGATGTATATATGCAACCATAGGATCGTCTTCAATAATCAATAGGTTCATTTTCCTCTGCTCCTTCGTAATGAACATTTATGCGAAGGACAAGCCAATTGTTTTGTTGGTTTTCCCAAGTCAATGTCGCTTCCGCATTCTCTAATAATCTTGCCAAATAAGAAGTGAAAAACTCTTGCTCAAAGCGTTCCAGTTGTTCTTTTGGATAAGCAAACGAATAAGTCGTCGTCAAACTTCCTGGCTGATAATCAATGGTTTCAATGATCTCTTCTGGCAACGTTTGCTCCATCAGGAAACGATGAATATAACGGTAGATAGCAATCAAATTTTGCGTATCTTCATCTCGTTTATTTGGTGGAATTTCTGGATAAATTTCAATAGCTAATTGTGTTTTAATTTCTGCAAACTTGATTCTTTCCCCACTTAAAAAACCTGCTAGAATAGGATTTCTGACCAAAATAGCTAAGCGCTGTGCAAATTCCTTTTCTGGTTTCAATAAATCGGCTAGATAATGTTTTAGCGCCTCATAATCTTCTAAATCGACTAAGCCATAAATGACATGCATCTTATTCATAAATTCGTGTGATTGACTTTGTAATGCCGAAGCATATGTTGTTGTGCTGACAAGCTGTTCTGCGACAATAAACGTTTCCGTCGCATTTTTCAGAAAGATAACATGCCCAATTGTTTTTTTACGGACATTAATCGGGGCGATTGAGACGAAATAATCCTGGCCATTTTGACGATAGAATTGCTCTGTTTTTGAATGTACGACTAATTTTTCAGGAGATAAAACCAATGCTGAAAGTTTCTTTCCTAGTAAATTTTCTTCACTATTTGTTATATTATGATACATTTTAGTCGCCTCAATATTTGCTAATAAAATATTTTGATCGGTATCAATCACAAGGATTGCGTCTTTCGTTTCCTCAAGCATGGCGTTTCGCTCTTCTAATAGACGAGCAATTTCTCTTGGCTCTAAATCGTGAAGTTGTTTTTTTAAATAATAAGAAACCACGATGGCTAATATAAAGCCAAAACCAACACTTAAAAGGACACTCACTGTGTAATCATTTTTTGTTCGTTCAATCAATTGTGAAAGCGAGGTCATTTTAATGCCCATTGCCACAACCCCAATTTGTTTTCCTTGATCATAGACTGGGACAAAACCTCGTAATGATTCTCCTAAACTCCCTTGACTAACAGACAAATGTTCCTCCCCTTTTAATGCTCGCACTTCATCGCCACCTTCAAAATGCTTACCTATTTTTTGGCGATCAGGATGTGTTAAACGAATCCCCTGCATATTCATAATCACGATAAAATCCAACTGATGGATTTCACCTAAACGAACCGTATACGCTTCCAATTCATCTGAATAGTGATCATTCTTTAAGGCTTCAATAACATTCGGTTCAATAGCCAACTGTTCCCCGACGGCTAAAAGTGCTTGCTCTTGGTTTTTACGAACTTCTTTAATTGTTTGAACCGTCGTTACTCCGTAAAAGAAAGTAATCATAATAATTAATGTTGCAATAAAAATCACTGATAAGAAGCACCATAATTTCCCGCCACGCTTCATTCCATCCCTCTTTTCTCTTCAAATAAAGTATAGCATAGGAAGATTTGGTTAAAAAACTTTTCTTTAGTTAAATTAATTAAATAATCTACTCTACAGAAAACGTTTACATTATGATGAATATAGATTAAAGTTATAGGAGGAAATAGCATGGAAAAGAAATTGCCCGCAACAGCTGCTAATGAAACAGATTGGCGCAACAAATTAACCAAAACGAGGATTAGTTCGGTTACGTTACCTGTTTATCTTGTAACAGCTAGCATTATTCTTGTTACGGCTCTATTAGAACAACTACCAGTCAATATGTTAGGTGGTTTTGCCGTAATTTTAACAATGGGTTGGTTACTTGGAACAATTGGTGGAAATATTCCTATTTTGAAACATTTTGGCGGTCCCGCAATTTTATCTTTATTAGTACCATCAATTATGGTCTTTTTCAATTTACTCAACCAAAATGTCTTAGACTCAACAGATATTTTAATGAAACAAGCAAACTTTCTCTATTTCTATATTGCATGTTTGGTCTGTGGAAGTATCCTTGGAATGAACCGCAAAATTTTAGTCCAAGGTTTAATGCGCATGATTGTCCCGATGGCATTAGGAATGATTTTAGCAATGGGCGTTGGGACCCTTGTTGGAACACTGTTAGGTCTCGGTTGGAAACATAGCCTTTTCTATATCGTCACTCCTGTTTTAGCTGGTGGAATCGGTGAAGGCATTCTTCCTTTATCCCTTGGTTATAGTGCCATTACTGGATTGCCAAGTGAACGATTAGTGGGGCAATTAATTCCCGCAACCATTATTGGTAATTTTTTTGCTATTATGTGTTCTGGTTTACTTAGTCGTTTAGGAGAAAAACGCCCTGAACTTTCTGGACAAGGTCAGTTGATTAAAATTACCAATTCAGATGATTTAAGTGATGCTTTAGAAGAAGACAAAGCACCAATTGATGTAAAATTAATGGGCGCTGGTGTTTTAATTGCGTGTACCTTATTTATTACAGGCGGTTTATTGCAACACTTAACAGGCTTTCCTGGTCCTGTTTTGATGATTGTTGTCGCAGCCTTTTTAAAATACTTAAACGTAGTACCGAAAGAAACCCAACGCGGATCAAAACAGCTTTATAAATTTATCTCTGGCAATTTTACGTTCCCGTTAATGGTCGGCTTAGGCATGTTATATATTCCTTTAAAAGATGTCGTAGGAATGCTTAGCTGGCAATATTTTGTTGTGGTAATTAGTGTCGTTTTCACTGTTATTGCTACAGGATTTTTCGTTTCACGCTTCATGAATATGAATCCCGTTGAGGCTGCCATTGTCTCCGCTTGTCAGAGTGGTATGGGTGGGACTGGCGATGTAGCTATTTTAAGTACAGCCAATCGAATGAACTTAATGCCGTTTGCACAAGTTGCGACACGTTTAGGCGGTGCCATTACAGTAATAACAATGACTGCTATTTTTAGAATGCTTTTTTAACTATAAGTGAATTATTTAGGAGGAAAATGATATGTCAACAAAAGATGTAAAAGAATTAGCGATTGAGCAAGCAAAAAAATTTGGGGGAAAATTAGAAGTCTGCCCTAAAGTTCCGATTGAAACAAAAGCAGATTTAGGAATTGCCTACACACCAGGTGTTGCGGCTGTTTCTTCTGCCATACATGAAAAAAAAGAACGCGCTTACGAATTAACAACAAAGAAAAACACCGTCGCCGTTATCAGTGATGGTTCAGCAGTTTTAGGTTTAGGTAACATTGGTCCTGAAGCAGCGATGCCTGTCATGGAAGGAAAAGCTGCATTGTTTAAACGCTTTGCTGGTGTGGATTCGATTCCCCTTGTTTTAGATACACAAGATACCGAAGAAATTATTCAAACGGTGAAATTTTTGGCTCCAACCTTTGGGGGAATTAACTTGGAAGATATCAGCGCTCCTCGTTGTTTTGAAATTGAACAGCGTTTAATCGATGAACTAGATATTCCCGTTTTCCATGATGATCAACACGGGACAGCGATTGTTGTTCTAGCGGCTTTGTACAACAGCTTAAAATTAATCAACAAGAAAATAGAGGACATTCATGTGGTAATCAACGGCGGTGGCTCCGCTGGTCTTTCGATCACAAGAAAATTTTTAGCTGCTGGCGTAAAACATATTATCATTGTTGACCGTACAGGGATTCTGAGCGAAACAGATACAGCTCTGCCACCACACCACGCAGAAATTGCGAAGCTAACCAATCGGGAACACCGTACCGGTGATTTAGCTACTGCTCTTGAAGGCGCTGATGTCTTTGTTGGTGTTTCGGCACCAGGTGTTTTAAAACCTGAGTGGATTCAACAGATGAATGAGCAGCCAGTTATTTTTGCAATGGCTAACCCAGTTCCTGAAATTTTTCCTGATGAAGCTTTAGCGGCAGGCGCTTATATTGTCGGAACTGGTCGTAGTGACTTTCCGAATCAAATTAATAATGTGTTGGCCTTCCCTGGTATCTTCCGTGGTGCCTTAGATGCTCGGGCGAAAAAGATTACGATTGAAATGCAAATTGCCGCTGCCAAAGGTATTGCAAAATTGATACCCGATAATGAACTCACGCCGACCAATATTATTCCCGATCCATTCCAAGAAGGAGTCGCAAAAGTCGTCGCCGAAAGCGTCCGTAACGCTGTCAAAGAAACAAATTAAAAAGAGAAAAAAGGAACAACCTAACTCCTCTTGAGTTAAGTTGTTCTTTTTAAAATCTGAAACAATAATTTATTATTTAAAACTGATGTTAAACTCTTGCATATCTTTTTCAATATAAGTAAGTAATTTTTTATTTTCAAAGAAACGTGTAAAGTAGTATGCAATACGATAATCTTCAACAGCATCTAGTCCTAGCATTTGTTTATTAAAAGCTTTTTCGTATAATAAGCAATCTAAAGAGTAAATAGAACTGTGCGTCCGATTAATTTCGATTCCTTTATCACTTAATTCAATACTCTTTGCATAGTCTTTAATTAATGAATAGAATTTTGCGGTATTATAATAAATACGGCATTGCTCTAATGGATAATCTAATTTGAATTCGCTTAGCAATTGTAAAGATTTATCGTAATAAACTTTTGCTTTTTCAATATCATCTTCTAATTCATATAAAATACCGATCGCATTCATACTCAAAATATTATAAATATTAATATCACGACTAATTTCAGAACCACGATGTAAATAGAACAATGCTTCGCTATTATTTTTCTTACCTAATAAACTCGTAATTCCTTTATAATAGAAAAATTTTGTTTCTAAAATTCTGTTTGAACTTTCGATATCATCTGGATAGTCTTTCAACAAATCATAGGCTTCATCGTGCTTAAAGTAAAAGCATAATTCTTCTACTTTATTTAATAAGCTTTCGAGTTTTTTCTCACTAGAACCTTCGATACATTCTTCCACTTGTAAGTCTAAACGTAGACATACAGATGAGAAAATGTCTAAACTGTCACACACATTTTTGTTTTCAATGTTACTAATTGTTGCTTGTGTACAAATTCCTTTTGCCAATTCAGCTTGCGATAATTTTTTCTTTTTACGCGCTGTTTTGATTTTTTCTCCCGCTACTCTCACAGTCAAAACTCCAATCTTTCTATTTTTTTTGTATTAAACATACCATCATTTTACAGATAATGTTATAATGAAGCTATCATAATAAAGGAGGTGAAATATATGTTTGATTTACTTGCTTTATTAACTGGAATTTCAGTTCGTGGCAATGCACCACACCAATAATTACGTGTTTGTTTAACTGAATTTCTGACGGCTCTACCTATGCCAGTAGGTGGAGCCATTTTTTTATTTAATATTATAAAATTAACAGTATTTCCAAAACCTCATACTTAGTATAACACAAATTATAAATTATGCTAGATAGTTACCAAATTAACGTCATTACAAGGATGTTACGTTTTTACAACATCTTGTAAAACTAGACATTACTGTTCTTCTTTATTCACCACACTCAATGATAGCGATAGTATCTTATGATAGAAACAACATGCACATTATAACAATTATTATTAAGAAAGCTACTTCTCAATAGGAGAAGTAGCGCTTCTCTCGTTACAGTTTTACTCTTCTTCTTCAGCCATGAATGTATTGAAAACTTCTTCAATCATATCCCATTCAGCGTCTGTTTCGATTTGCTGTAAATCGCCTTCTGTACCTTCTGCGTTTTCCACATATGAGTAAGCTTGCAATTCAACATCTTCATCCTCAGGAATTCCTGCTGGATATAATAAAACATAATTTTTACCGAATTCTTCTTGACCGTCAACAGTTAGTAAGATCTCGTATAATGTTTCATTTCCTTGTTCGTCTACTAAAGTAATGTGTTCATGTCCTTCGTGATCATGATCGTGGTTGTGTTCTGTCATTCTTCTTCTCTCCCTTGATGTATTCAAAGCTCGATAATTATCGGCTATGTGCATCTAAATAATTTTGTAGAATCATTACTGCCGCTAGTTTATCAATGACTTTTTTTCTTTTGGCTCTTGAAGCATCTGCTTGCTCCACCAAGAAACGCTCTGCTTGGACAGTTGTTAATCGTTCATCTTGATAGTCAACAGGTAATTGAAATAATTCTTGAATCTTATCACCATATGCCATGGATGCTTCAGCTCTAGGACCGATGGAATTATTCATGTTTTTCGGTAAACCTACGACAAATTTTGTGACTTCGTATTCTTTCACCAATTCACCTAATCGCTCAAAACCGAAGTTCTCTTCCTCTTCATTGATGCGAATAATTTCGATGCCTTGTGCTGTCCAACCTAATAAATCACTAACAGCCACACCGACTGTCCGTGAACCTACATCTAGCCCCATGATCCTCATTTGATATCGATTCCGTGGTTCGCTAAGTAATATTTGGTTAATTCTTCCATGATTTCATCACGTTCATGACGACGAATTAAGTTTCGAGCATCTTGATAACGAGGAATGTAAGCCGGGTCCCCAGAAAGTAAATACCCTACTATTTGGTTAATAGGATTGTATCCCTTTTCTTCTAATGCCCGATATACGGTTTCTAACGTTTCACTGATTGCTTTTTTTCGATTATCATCAAAATCAAAGCGTACTGTTTCGTCTGTAAAACCCATTTTACTACACCTCACTTCTACTTTTATACAATTTCATTTTACTAGAAAAGAACCGAAACTACAAACAAAATTTCTTCTCCTTCTCTCTTTTTTGTTATTTCTTAGTCTTTTATTAATAAAGACTCCGCAAAAAAATGACAGCCATCGATAATTTTAAAATTATAAAAACAAATACACAACTTTATAAAACAAGAATAAAGGTCTGCTAAATCGCCAGAATATCACCTTTCCCTTCAATTCATTTTGCGAAAAAATCGACGTTTTTCTTTTGAAAACTTTTAAATATCTATGATTAAATAATATCAGCCTTTTAATGTTACAATTCGCTAACAATCTGTTTACGATGTAAATTTTCGATTGCAGCTGTTATTTATTTCCTCTTTTTGGTTCGTTTGTAGTACACTAGAAGAAAATACATAAAGTGAGGCTTGCTCAATGACTCCTGCTCATTTGGATTTACTTTTAGAAACCTGTTTGTTAGCTGGTAAAATTATGATAGAAAGCGATGCAGAAATGTACCGTGTTGAAGATACAATGAGCCGAATTGCGCTTGCTTCTGGCAACTATCGAATGGTTAGCTATGTGACACAAACCGGGTTATTTGTTGGCATAGATGGAACCTCCACGATTCGTATGGTTCAAGTAATGAAACGTGGCATTGATTTAGAAAAAATCTCTCGTGTGAATCAGCTGTCTCGTGCTTATGTGGCTGGTGATTTTTCTTTAGAGGAATTACTGAATAAACTAAAAGTGATTGATAGTGAACACCGACATTTTCCAATTAGCGCACGCATTGTTAGTGCGGCCGTTGTCAGCGCTACAATTATGATTCTTTTTGGTGGCGTCTGGTCCGATTTGTTCTTGACTTTTCTGATTGGTGGTTGCGGCTATAGTCTTTATTATTTTAGTTTAAAGTTTCTCAAGATTAAATTTTTATCTGAATTTTTAGCTTCGCTGTTCATTGGTGCAGCCGCTATTCTTTCAGTCAAATTGGGACTCGGACAATCACAAGATTTAATCATCATTGGTTGTGTCATGCCTTTAGTGCCTGGTGTGCAAATTACCAATGCTCTTCGCGATTTGCTAGCTGGACACTACTTATCGGGTGTTTCTCGTGGGACTGAAGCATTAATGACTTCAGGAATGATTGGTTTTGGCATTGCTTTTGTCTTTCAACTTTTCTATTAAAAGGAGTGACTTACTTGCTAGGAATCGTTTTGGTACAATTTATCTTTAGTTTTTTAGCTTCTGCGGCGTTTGCAATTATTATTAATGTTCCTCGACGATCACTGGTGGCTTGTGGTCTAACTGGTAGTGTAAGCTGGATGCTTTATTGGGTAATCGTTGAAGTTTTTAGTGGAAATGCGGCATTAGGTTCCCTCATCGGTGCTGTCGGTGTTGCGGCAGTAAGCTACCTATTCTCAAAAATATTGAAAATGCCTGTCACGATTTTTAATATTCCTGGTATTGTTCCATTGGTACCTGGTGGCTTAGCTTATCAAGCTGTTCGGAATATCGTAATTGGCAATTATGAAAAAGGCGCCTATTTTACCGTGCAAGCTGTAATGATTGCTGGGGCAATTGCGTTAGGCTTAGTCGCTTCTGAGGTTTTCAATCAGAATATCCGCAGCTTTCGAGAAAAAAGAGAATCTTTGGGTTTTATTCGTCGTAAGCGCAACAAAATTAAAAAATAGACAGCAAAAAAGTTGGTTGCTTCCATTTGATAAGGAAGCAACCAACTTTTTTTTAAAAGGAACGATAGACATATTGATTTTTAGGTGCTTGATCTGCTTTGACTTTCTCCACTTGCACAGTTGGTATTTGTCGTTTAAACGGTGGATAATAGGACAACTCAACCGTGCCAGTAATCGTTACCCAATCATTGTTTTGAAATTGCGTATGTTCAGGAAAATGAACCAACAAGCCAAAAACGCCAGAATCAGCGACACAATGAATAATCCCAAAACGGAAAACAAATTGGTCAACACTTTCTTCTCGTTTTGAATTATAGACAAAGCCTTTATAAGAAATCCTTTTTCCTGCAAATTGACTTGGATAATTATAGATTAGTTCCATAATTTCCAAATAGTTTTCATCCGTAATTGAAATCACAGATTGGCCATCATATTGTTTCATGGCTTTTGCCATCTGCTTGTCATAATCCGTCTTATTGAAATACATACTTGTATCAGGTTTCAAATATTGCGTTTGCATATCAGGATCCCCTACTGATTCTTTACTTACTGGAAAGTTAAATCCTTTTGCTTCAACAATTGTTGTGTCTAAACTAACTGTCGGAAATAATAAGCCAACAATCAACGGTAAAGAAAGTAGTAAATAGGCAAGCCCTCTTTGGCTGGGTTTTTCCAAATTATGCTGATGGTCATGATGTTCATGTCCCCCATGTTGGTGCATGTCTTCATGTTTTTTTTGCATTGATGGATCTGCTTGGTTCCACAAAATCAATTGGACAATCGCCATAATAAAAGCTAAAACCATTGATAAAACAGCTAAGTAATTATAATGAATATTGATATATTGGTTCAGTTCACCTGAAATTTGAAGATACATCATCAACCCCATATATCCAATTAAAATAATAAATCGTATCATCGATTGTAGGCCTCCTTTCTAAACTACTGCCGCATAAATAGTTACGACAAGCGCCACTATCAAAACAAATTGTACAATGAATGACATCTTAAAATAACGTTTCATCATCAATAAATTTTTAATATCTACCATTGGACCAAAAACTAAGAAGGCGACAATTGGTCCTGTGCCAAATAAACTCAAAAGAGAAGAACCAATAAATGCATCTGCTTCTGAACAAAGTGATAGAGTGGCAGCGATGACTAGCATGACTAGAATCGCTAAAATCTTTGAATGGCCCAATTGCATAAGCGCACCAGTTGGAATATACGTTTGCATGATTGCTGCTAACAAAGAACCAAAAATTAAATAACGACCCGTATCAAAAAATTCATCAATACTATGGGTTAACGCTGACCAGCCGTTTTTCCAAAATGAACGAGCTTCATCAACGTGTTCATGCGTATGAGCAACCTGCTCTTCTTTAATCTGCGCCAACTCTTTTTCTGTTAAAATTGATTCTTTTCGAAAATAAGCTAACCAAATGCCGATAACCCACGCGACAATCATACTGCCTAAAACTCGCCAAATCACAAATTTTGTTGCGCCACTAAAGGCTACGTATGTTGAGAATAGCACAATTGGATTAATGATTGGTGCCGTTAACATAAAAGCAAAAGCGGTATGTGTTGGTACATCTTTTTTAACAAATTGATGCACAATTGGGACGATCCCGCATTCACAAGAAGGGAAGAAAAACCCTAGGAAACTCCCTACACAAATTGATAAAAATTTATTTTTAGGTAACACTTTTTTTACTCGTTCTGGTGTTAAAAAAACATGTAAAGCGCCTGAAATCAAGCAACCTAACATGACAAAAGGCAATGCTTCGATAATAATCGAAAGAAAAATAGTGCTCATCTGTAAAACAGAGTTTGGTAAAAATTGAAACATTATAGACCTCCCACTAGTAAAAATCTAGTTAACTATACTCCTAACATCAGACAAACACAAGTATTTGTCAAAAAATTAACTAAGAGTTTAAAAGTATTATCACCGATGTCTCTGTCAAACCAGCTAGATAAAAGAACAAAAAATGAGCATGGGACAAAAATCACTTTGGATTTTTGCTCCACGCTCAAAAACTGATAAACCACCATTATTCTAAATTTGAAATAACTCTGAGGCTGAATCGGGGTCTGTATCATATACCTTAAATGCTTCACCGACGCCTAAATCCTTTTGCTTCAAAGTAGACTCCATTGCCATTCGCGCATGAAGTTTCGTATTATTTTCTTTGCTAAGATGACCTAAATAAATGCGTTTTGTTTTATCACCTAACACATCCGCCATCACAAGAGCACCATCGTCATTGGATAGATGGCCTTTATCTCCTAAAATCCGTTGTTTAAGACTCCATGGATAAGGTCCTGCTCGCAAAATTTCAATTTCATGATTGCTTTCGACTAAATAAGCATCTGCGTTTTCAATCGTGCCACGAATATGATCGCTACAATAACCTGTATCCGTTAGAACAACAAAGGAACGATTATTGCGATGAAAACGATAAAATTGAGGCGCAATCGCATCATGTGAGACACCAAAACTTTCAATGTCCATATCTCCCAAGGTCAAAACTTTGCCCATTTCAAAAATATGTTTTTGAGCGACATCGACTTTGCCAATCATGGGATCCATCGCTTGCCACGTTTTTTCATTGGCATAGACATCTAACTTATATTTTCGCGCTAACACGCCAACGCCGTGAATGTGATCGCGATGTTCATGCGTAACTAAAATCGCATCTAAATCTTCTGGTTTGCGATTGACTTCTGCTAACAGTGAAGTGATTTTTTTGCCACTTAAACCCGCATCTACTAATACTTTCTTTTGGTTGGTTTCAATAAAAAGGGAATTGCCTGTACTGCCACTGGCAAGAACACTGATATTAAAAGCAAACTCTGAATCCATTTAAAACTCTTCCCTTCTACATTACAACATTAACGTGTTTCATTATACAACGGACCTTAATGTTTTTCCACCTTTGGCACAGTATTATTTGTGATGATGGTATTACTTACGGCATTCACCTGTTCAATTTCAACTGAATCTTCACCAGTAGAAATTCCTACAAACCAGACTGGAACGTATACATTTTTCTCACGAATTTTATAAATTCTTGAATAGGCCAATTTAATGAATGTTATTTTGGAATTACTAGGAATCCGGTTATTCATATAGAGCGTGTCTATCGCATCACGATTGGAATATAAATCCGTTTTGTCTCGTAACTCTTCAATATTTTCAATGTGCGTTTGCGAATATTTACTAATTTTCCATAATTCACCTGACGTATCTGCTAAAATACTTAATTTTGCCGTGTCATCTCTAAAGGGAATTCCTTTATACGATTGTGCAGCCACAATTTCTGCCGTCGGCTCTTTTAAATGAGAAAATTCTGGTAAGTATTGATATTCGTCTCCGAATAATAAAGCATTTTTTTCATTTAAAAAGGTACTTAAATCTTTATCAATTTTCTTAGGATCAATAAAATAGTTTTTACTAGGTACACTCGTTAAAGTATTATCCGCAATTTGCAGCCCATTTCTCAAAAAATTTTTATTCTTTTCACGTTGGATTTTTAAAGCAGCAGAAAAATTGGTTTGTTCGCCACTTAAATAATAGCCTTCCAATCGTTCTGAAGAAAGTGTCCCTTTATACGAGATGTTATCTTTTTCCAACCGACTTTCAATCGATTCTGTTTGGCTGGAAGAAGAGACGTTGCTCTCCTCTTGTTGACCTTCCCGATAAATTCCAAATAAAAAGATATTTAATCCTAAAAACGCTAAGAAGAAAATCCACTCAATTCGTTTAAAATCCATTAGCCCACCTCCAAGCTTGGTAATTGTTTTACCAAGTCCGTTGCAGTGTACCAATTGTTGTTATAAAGGACATACCATTCCGGACTTAAATCAACGACTTGTTTGACTTCTTCAATTGTCTGCCACGTATAACCGATAACAGCCGATTGGATTTTTTCCTTTTTAGCACCAGCCGTTTCTAAACGCTTAATCAATTTTTCCGTGCTTTCCAGCGTCACTTCTTCTTCTGAAGGAATCGGCACTTGGATCGTATTCACACTTGTGTTAATAGTTACGCTTGGCGCAGCACCATCGTTGTTCGTGATGCGAATATCCACTTGGCCTTTTAAATCATTACTGAACACTGGGAAGCCTTCCACAAAAGTCCGATAATTGACACTATCTTTCGTTCGATCAAAGTAACGTAAATTCCCCATATTGGTTCCTAAACGTTTTACATAAGAAAAGCTTTGATTATAGATTGAATCCCGTTTATTCTCTTCTGGCAAGGTCCCTTTAAAATCGATTTTTCCCAGTTTTTCTTCTGCAAACAATCGTTCTTCTTTACTCGTGTAGGTTAAGTCTTGACTGTCTTCATTGGTTTGGATATCTTCCGTTTCATTGAAAAAAGCATTCCTAAAACGAGTAACTGGTTGCGAAGCTAAAATATAACTGTACTTTTTCAACTTCATATCATTGGTTAAATAACATTGTCCTTGTTTGGTTAGCGTATTTTCGGAAACGTCTTGATATTGCAATCCCTCTTTATTGATAATTCCCATTAAGCGCGCCTTATTAACAGTCATGGGCGCTTCATAGACGTTGGATTGATCATAATCTAAAAAACGTATCTTATTTTCGTTAAAATCCAATTGAATTTTCGTAAAATACTGGTCCGTCAACTCATTAAAGTTAGTAAAATTAATGGATAGATTATAAATCGAAGCATAGTCCGAGATTAAAAAGGGACCTTGATAAAGAAGTTCAATGCCTTGTTCCATTTGGTTGTAGCGCTTAAGTTGCTCTGCATTTTTTGTCACAACTTGTGTCAATTTACCAAACGTAGCCATTTTAATATCATTTTGAACATTACTAATTAATGTTTCACGATTACTTTGCATCGCTTTTCCATCAGTTATTCGAATCAATTGCAAAGGTAAATAGACATCGCCAATGGCTTTTTCATTTACAGCTGTTGTGACTTGGCTTCCCGACTTCATTTCTGGTATTTTTTTGGCAGAATTCAGCCAGATATTGACTGAAAAATATATACTTAAAATGACCATCAAAATCAAGCCAATTCTTGTAATCCATTCTGATAATTTCATCATTCCCACCAATCCTCTTCATAAGGTTCATATGGTAGTGAAATATAGAAAGTCGATCCTTCACCTTCTGTACTTTCCACCCAAATACTCCCGTTATGGGCCCGAATTACTTCTTTAGAAATTGCTAAACCTAAACCAGTCCCACCTTGTGCTCGCGCACGTGCTTTATCCACACGATAAAAACGCTCGAAGACTTTCCCGAGATCTTTTTTAGGGATGCCCAAACCTTGGTCCGAGATACTAAAGACGACATTATTATGTGTTTCAACTAGTCGGCAGGTAATGACGCCGCCATCTGGCGAATACTTAATCGCATTGTTCAAAATGTTGTCTAAAACCTGAATTACTTTGTCTGTATCTAATTCTACCCATAAATCGCGTTTAGTAAATTCACGGCAAATTTTGTAATTTTTTTGCTCATTTTCAATCATCATATCAAAGCGATCCAAGACAAAATTAATCAATTCGTTAAAATTCACATACTCTAATTGAAGATGTGTATTCCCAGAGTCCATCCGAGATAAATTTAACAAATCATTAATCATACGAATCATCCGGTCGGTTTCTTCTAACGTGACTTTTAAGAAATTCGGCGCAATCTCAGGGTTTTCCCAAGCTCCTTCACTCAAAGCCTCTATATAACTACGCATACTTGTTAAAGGCGTTCGCAACTCATGAGAAACATTGGAAACAAATTCCCGTCTTTCCCGTTCGTTTTTTTCCTGTTCTGTGACGTCATGAAGTACGCAAACTAAGCCAGTAATAAATCCTGATTCCCGACGAATCATTGTAAAGTCTACCCGGATAATCATTTGGTCTTCTTCACGATCAGACGTTGAGCGATCAATCAGCAGTTCATCTGGCTCTTCTAACAGCTTCCGCAATGTGTAATCTTCTTCAATATCTAACAACTCTAATAACGAGGTCCCAATCACATTTTCATTTTTTACATTTAATAATGAAAGGGCCATTTCATTAATCGTAATCACCTTTCCGCGGCGATCCGTCGCAATGACACCATCTGTCATATGCGTTAAGACACTATCTAAACGATTTCTTTCTGCTTCCATTGTTTCTTGTGCTTCTTCAATCCGTTCTGATAATTGATTAAATGTTTCTGCTAATTGGCCTAATTCATCTTTTCCATGGACTTCTACTTTTCCAGCGTAATCACCACGAGCGATTCGAATGGCTTGCTCGCGCATTTCACCAATCGGCTTCGTGATTGATCGTGCAATCAGTAAAGTCACAATAATCGAGATTGCTGCGGCAATAATAGAAGCAGTGAAAAAGATACTTGCTGTGTTGGTAATTTCTTGGTATTTATTTTCTAAATTACTTTTCACATAAAGGACGCCAATCACTGTTTCTCCAGTAGGCGATTGAATCGGCTGGACATTCACATACACGCGTTTATCATTATCTAAAGCTTGATATTTTTTACTCGTAAAGTCATTTAAATCACGATAATCATTCTTTTTCCCAATAATATTTTGTTGATTTAAATCATTGGTTGCCCGAATAATCCCTTTATCATCGACAATTCTCGCTTCAGAAATATCTGCATTTGAAAAATCAGATAACGCTTTTTTTAAATTTGCATCAACGTCACTACGTTCGAGATCTTTGTTGCTCATCTGCGTACTTAACGTGTTTGACAATTGGACAACTTGGGAATCCATATTTTTTTTAAAATCGGAAATTGTAGTGGCTTCCAATTCACGAATGAAATAGCCACCAATGATTTGAATCGCAATCAGTAACAGCAGAATAAATGATAACGCAATCTTAAAATTAACAGATTGAAAAAAGTGAACTTTTTTCTTCATACCTGATTACTCCTGTTCAGGATTTCTTAGATAATAACCAACCCCACGACGAGTAACCAAATACGTTGGATGACTTGGACTATCTTCAATTTTTTCTCTTAAACGACGCACGGTTACGTCCACTGTCCGCACATCACCAAAATAATCATAACCCCAAACGGTTTGTAACAAATGTTCACGAGTCATCACTTGTCCGATATGTTTTGCTAAGTAATAAAGTAACTCAAATTCACGGTGGGTTAATTCAATTTTTTCACCTCGTTTTGAGACCATGTATGCATCAGGATGAATGGTTAAATCACCAATCGTTAATTCAGATTGTGTTGTCACCTCGGCTTCTTTCGCATTGGTTGCACCTCGCCGTAAATTGGCTTTTACACGAGCAACTAATTCACGATTTGAAAATGGTTTCGTTACATAGTCATCGGCTCCTAATTCTAATCCTAAAACCTTATCAATTTCAGAATCTTTGGCAGTCACCATAATGATTGGCATATCATGTGTTTTGCGCACTTCTCGCGCGACTTCTAAGCCATCCATTTTAGGGAGCATTAAGTCTAAAATAATTAAGTCTGGTTCCACTTCTTCCACTTTTTCAAGTGCTTCTTCTCCATCATAAGCAGTAAATACTTCATATCCTTCTTTAACCAAATTATATTTAACGATCTCTGAAATTGGCTTCTCGTCATCAACTACTAAAATTTTCTTCACAAAGAGACACCTCTTTTTCCTTCTAATCTTATTTGATACTTTCCTATTATACCTTATTTTGATGATGTTTTCATCTTTGGTTAAAAATGCGCCTTTAGGTTCTCCTAGTATAACAAAAAAAGAATCTCTGACAACAATTGACGCTTGTTATCAAAGATTCTTCTTCTGCTAATCTATTCTTCCGTATCTAAGACGAATTTTGCTACAAGAGCGGCTAATAATCCACCAATTAATGGCGCAACGATAAAAATCCACAACTCAGATAACGCTGAACCACCCGCAAAAACGGCTGGCGCGATGCTACGAGCTGGGTTGACAGAAGTTCCTGTCAAAGGAATGCCGACTAAGTGAATCATTGTTAGTGTTAACCCAATTACGATTCCTGCTAATGAAGCATTGCCTTTCTTAGCACTTGTAACTGTCATGACAACTAAAACAAAAATAAATGTTAAAATAATTTCGACTGTCAATGCACCAGCAACACTTAATTCCCCTACGCCATTTTGACCTAAGTTCTCAATACTTTTACCAGCACCTTTTAGAATGCTTAATAATGCAAATGAGGCAATCAAGCCACCAACAATTTGTCCCACTACATAGTAGATTAGTTCCATTGTTGTTATTCGTTTATTAAGCCACATTCCTAAAGAAACAGCTGGATTTAGATGTGCACCTGAAATTGTGCCAATACTATAGGCAGCAGCAACGATTGTTAAGCCAAATGCTAAGGCAATCCCCGTTGTTCCAATCCCTTCCATACCATTTCCTAGAACGGCTGTTCCTGTCCCAAAAAAGACAAGAATAAATGTTCCTAAACATTCTGCTATTGCTTTTTTCACAAAAAATTCCCCCTTTGTAGACAAATTGTAACACATTCGTGAAATTTTCGTTGTTTTTCCAGCAAAATGATATTTCTATGAAAAAGAGAAATCTTAAATGAAAAATCCCCTCAAAAAAATTTGAGGGGATTTTTCATTTAATTAATCATTTAATAACTGTATACCAACACCTAAAAGTCCTGGTCCTGTATGAACAACTAATGCCGGACTAATCGTTCCAAAGTAAATTTCTTCTGCTTGTGGAAAAGCCGCTTTCAAGCGTTCCATCATTGCTTTTGCTTCTTCCTCTGCCGCACCGTGAGCGACTGCCAAACGAAAACGGGGTGCCTCACCTATAAAGTTCGTCACCAACTCAAACGTTTTATCAAGACTTTTTTTACGGCCGCGAGACTTAGCCACCGTATAGTAAATGCCTTCTTCATTACAAGAAATAATGGGGTTTAATTTTAGCGCATTCCCTAAAATAGAAGTGACTAAACCAATTCGTCCACCTTTTTGTAAATATTCTAAAGTGGCTACATTAAAAAATACTTTTGCGTTGGCTACTTCTTCTGTTAATTTTTGTTGTAATTCTTGCCAGCCTAATCCTGTTTCAATTAATTCTGCTGCTCGTATCGCCTGAATGCCAGCCCCGATACCAATGTTCTTTGTATCTAAAACAAATACATCTAGTCCTTCGGTTTGTTCTCCAAGCAAGCGAACCACATTATAGGTTCCACTTAAACCACTAGAAATGGTCACCGCTAAGACTTTTTCGTAACCCGCTTCTTTAATTTTGTCAAAAATAGCTTGGATTGTTGCGCCATCTGGCAATGAAGTACTCGGGATTTCTTTCTCTAAACGTTGATACACTTCTTCTGGTGTAATATCTACCTTATCTGTATAGGTTTTTTCAGGATAAATAATCTGTAAAGGCAAGACATACATGCCGTATTGTTTGACTAATGCCTCTGGAACATCTGTCCCAGAATCAACCAGTAGTGCGATCTTTTCTTTATTCATGTGTCATCTCATCCATTTCTTTTAAGTATTCTTGTTCCAATTCAATCACTTTTTCACTAAACATTTTAGTAGCAAAAGACATTGTCGCTGCTTTTACAGCCAAATATTCAATCCCCATAGGTTCTTGTGATTTGGCCTGAACTTCTTTTTCTTGCGCTTGAGCAGCAATCACATAAATCGCTCGTTCCTGTTCTTGACAAAATAAATTGTACGCTTCACGAATACCAACCGTGGCTCCTTGGAATAAAATGCCTTGCTTAATTTCTGGCAATGTTAACACTTGTTTCAACAACGTAATCGCAATTAAAAACGCTAAATGCTTTTGATTGTAGCGCTTTTTCACTGGGGCCGGGATTAACCCGTGTTTGACATAATTATTAACCATCGAGGACGTTAACAAAGTATGTTTTTCCAGTGTAATCAATGGGGATAAGTATTTTTCTATCAGAGTAATCACTTGATCCATATATAATTCAATATCTGGTAACTCATGCCATCTTGGCAAATGAACATTTTCCAATTGTTGGCCCCAATCTTGTAGTGATTTTTCTATCTCGTCCATAAAAACCCTCCTAACCATTTCTAAAAAAGAATATCATACTTTTGACAATTATTCAATCTAGTTTTTAAAACTAGATTGAATAAAAAAGAAAAGCGAGCAATTTTGGAATTGTTCACTTTTCTCTCTTTATTTTTTTAAAGAACGTTTTCCGATTAAAATACCTATCAAAAACAGGCCTTCTAATAAAACAAAAAACAAGACAAAACAATGCATAAAGTAGGCTTCAGGTAAGGCATTGATAATCGGATCAGTCAGCGGATTAAATAACCAAGCATCGTTGTTAAAAAATAATCCATGAAACGCAATAAAAAATTGATCAAAGCCAATCAGCATGAAAAAGCCAAAAAGCACAGGCAAAAACATTCCCCACTGAAATGGCCGTATCAATGTCCATAAACGCTGATTTTTCACCAAATATTTTAAATAAAGGACACTAGGCATCAACGTAACTAGTAATACGCCATAGCACAATAAAAACAATTTTTTCACTTCATAAAAATGAAAAGCCGCGCTATCAGACATTGGAAAATCAGGAAATACTAATGTTTTTTCAAAAGGATTGTTTAAGTACATCATTAAATGATCGTAATTTTTAATCAAGGTCACACGATCAACCTCTACGTCTTTTAAAATATTTAAGTGTTGGATATCAAAAAGATACAATGGACGAAAATTGATCGTGATCGTGATACTTAAAGCCACAATCGTTAAAAACAAACAAATGAGTCCAAGTGTTTCCCTTAAACGCAATTTCGACCTCATCATACTCAAAAAGTCCATTCATCTAAGGAATCAACAACATAAGTTGGAGGCGTTGGCAAAGTTGGAACAGCGGACTTAGGGGTAAAACCCGATGTAACTAACAAGCTATCAATACCATTTTGAATCCCTGATTGAATATCGGTTTCATAATTATCTCCAACCATAATTACTTGCTCTTTTTCTACGCCTAAATGCGCAATCGCTCGTTCCATGATAATCGCTTTTGGTTTGCCAATATAAACTGGTTTTGTTTGAGTAGCTGTCTCCACAAACGTCACAACTGAACCTGCACCAGGTAATAAGCCTCTTTCTGTCGGAATGTTCTTATCTGGATTGGTCCCAATAAACAACGCCCCTTTTTGAATGGCTAAGGTAGCTAAAACCACTTTTTCGTAAGATAATTCTGTATCAAGTCCCACGACAACATAATCAGGGTTTGTTTCATCCCATTCAAAACCTGCTTCTAAAATTAAGTCAATTAAACCAGCCTCGCCGATGACAAAGACTTTCTTGCCTCGATTGGTTTCTTTCATGTAATCAATCGTCGCTAAAGTCGCTGTATAAACAAGGGATGCTGGGACATGAATATCAAATTCATTTGCTAAACGTTGTGCCACTGTTTCAGGAGATTTAGTGGTATTATTCGTTACAAATAAAAAAGGCAAATCTTTTTCCTGTAACTGCTCGACAAAACGTTTTCCGGCTGGAATTGGTTCTTTTCCTAAATAAATCGTTCCATCTAAATCAATTAAATATCCTTGATAGTCTTTTTTCACTCTGTTTACTCCTCACGTTGACGAATCGTAAAGCCTTTGCCAGATTTTTTGGGACTAGGCTGTTTGGGTGTAGTCGTTTTTTTATTTTCTTCTTTTCGCGTACGAATCACTGGCTTGCTATTTTTATTAGCGGGCGCACTCTTTTCCTCGACAAACGCGTTAGAACGATTATTCTTTTTATGGCGACGACGACGATGCGTTGTTTTTTCTTTACGTTCCCCTGTTCGTTCAATTACAAAATAGGCACAGCCAAAATTACAATATTCATACAAATAGTCTTCTAGTGTATCAATGCGTTGATCTGGCGCTGCCCGACGATTAGAAGTATCAAAAAAGCCACGCAAGCGTAACTGTTCATAGCCCCAGTCTCCTACGATATAATCATAACGCGCTAATACTTCACTAAACCGTTCACCTAAGCGTTCAGGATCAAAGGCATCACGATGATTTTTAACAATTCGGTACTCTCTTTCACCAATTTGAATATCTGTTTCATTCACAATGGTGACAATTTCCCCTTTTTTCTTTTCTTTTACAGGTTCTTCTTTTATTTCTTCAAGAACTGCTGTTAGTTCTTCTGTAAAGGTTGCAGCAGTTTCTGTTTCTTTTTTTTCGGTTGTCTTTTTGTCTGTCATTTTTTCACCACCTAGTTTTTATTATACCTTGTTTTTATTTGATTGGATAGTGGGCATGCAGATAGTTCGCCACGACAGTTCTTAAAACGTCTGGAAATAAAAATTCGACTTCTCCAACTAACTCAATCGTTGGGAAAAACGGAACAAATTGAAAGTGATCCACTGTTGTCAGCGTATACTTCTGCTCTGGCTGAATAGGTTTCCCTTGCCAAAAAACGGTCTGGCTATTTCGCTCAAAACGAATCCCATCATAACATAATTCGCCAAAAATTTTCCCGCGGAAGCCCATCCCGCGAATCGGAAATTTCCGCAGAAATTGACGACTTTTTTCCATTTCACGAATCAAACGGCTCATGTCTGACCCTTTCAAGGTAACCTTGATTAAATGCATTGGATGAGGCAAGGCCTCATGTAATTGGTCTGCATTGATTATTCCTTCTGGTAAATCTGCTAAAAATAATCCGTTGTTTAACACAGCCGCTTCGGTCTGCCCCGCTTCTTTTAACGCCTTCAAGGCAACAGTTATAAAGGCGTGCGGTTGCCGTAAGTCCGTTGATAAGGTTTCAGAGATTTGTGCAATTTGCTGCGCTTGCAATAGTCGATGACCTTCCGTTAAGTAACCCGCAATTTCCTTGGCATCAGTTGCTTGCTCTTCTAAACTTGCTGTTTCAATGGTTTTCGCATAACTTGTGACTTGCTTCGTATCGGCATCCACAAACAGATGCACTTCACCAATATACTGTCCATATTTTCCAGCAGCTGCTAGTTGTACATGATTAATTTTTTCACCATCTTTAAATAAATGATGTGTATGGGAACCTAAGATCACTTGAATTTCAGGATAATTCGCCGCAATCATAAAATCAGTATCTATCCCCAAGTGACTAAGCAAAATGAGAACATCACATTGAGGCGCAACTTCTGTAATCAGTTGAGGAAGGACTGCTTCCACTTGTTTGATTGTCCAGCCATTGGGATTATACGTTAAAGGAAATGGTGCGGTTAAGCCAATAAACCCTAACTTCGTGCCTTCTTTAGTTGTCATAATTTTATATGCTTGACAAAAATCTGGTAACGTTTGGGTTTTTGGGTCTTCTAAATTAGCTAAGACCACTTCAAATGTTGCCTGATCATATAAATGCTCTAATTGTTTCTTTGAATTGCCGATTCCTTCATTATTTCCAATTGTAACCAGATCATACGCTAATGTATTCATTATAGCTACATTTGCTCGACCATCTGTTGCTTCGGTCAAAGGATGACACCGATCTGAAAAGTCACCTAAATCAATGGTTACGACTGTTTTGCCCTCTTTTTGGTGCAGCGAACGTTTGGCTTTAACCAGACGCCGTATTTTGGGCCAATTTTCAAAGTGAGAATGAAGATCATTGGTATGGAACAACACAATCTCTTCCACTAAAATCGCCTCCTTTATTCAGCGCTCTGATTAATAGTACCATATTTATAGAAGAAAGTTACAAAAAAGAACAGATGACTTTAGAAGAATTTCTCCTAAAATCACCTGCTTTGATCAGGACGAACTATGCGTTATTTTTGGGACGCTTGCGTTGCGTCGCTTCCATGATAACTGGTAAGATCACAGGACGACGTTTGGTTTGTTCAAATAAATAACGGCTTAAGTTTTCGCGGATTTCTTGTTTCAGTTTGCTCCATTCAAAATCGTCACTTTCTAAATGTTTTTCAACAATTTCTGTAACAATATTGCTACTTTCTTTCATTAGGTCTTTACTTGTTTTAACGTAAACAAAACCTCTAGAAGTAATTTTAGCTGGTGAAACAATTCGTTTTTCTCGGCGATTAATTGTCACAACAGCCACAAAAATACCATCTTCGGAAAGAATACGACGATCTCGTAAAACGATATTACCAATATCGCCGACACCAATCCCGTCAATCATAATATTTTCGGCCGTTGTGCTGCCAGCTACCGACATTCTACCTTTTGTATACTCTAAAATGTCCCCACGACCTGTAATAAAGATATCTTTATAAGGCATGCCAATTTCGTGTGCTAAGTCCGCATGCGCAGCTAACTGACGGTATTCACCTTGGACAGGAATGAAATATTTTGGTTTCATTAAGTTCAGCATCAATTGCAAGTCATTCGGATTAGCGTGACCAGACACACGTAAATTGTCGGAAATTTGCTTCACCGTAGCACCGGCCCGATAGACAATATCCTCTGTTTTGGCAACCGTTGTTTCCATGGCCGTTGTCGGCGTTGTCGTAATATAAACTAAATCGCCTTCTTCAATTCGAACGACACCATGTGTATTATTAGCCATTTTTTGAAGTGACTTAATCGGTTCTCCCATCCGGCCTGTTTCTAAAATTAATAACTGTTCGGGTGCATATTTTTTCATTTCTTTTGGTTTCACTAATAGATCTTCACTTGGCCATTGTAATTTTTCCAATTTCATCGCCGTCCGAATAATCCGTTCAAAATCTTGGCCTGTCAAAACGACTTTACGACCAGAACGATCCGCTGCATTCAATACTTGTTGGACCCGTTGCAAATTACTTGCCACACATGCCACGATGATTCGTCCTTCCCAATAGCGAATCGTGTCGAACACTTCATCAGCGATTTGGGCTTCCGATGCAACTTGGGCTGGGTTTTCAGCATTTGATGAATCACTAAGTAGCGCCAAGACGCCTTCTTTCCCAATTTCAGCCAAGCGGCCATAATCGGTTTGATACATCTCAATCGCACTTTGATCAAATTTAAAATCACCAGTATAAACAATGTTGCCTTCTTTTGTTTTGATGCTAACGCCAATCGAATCTGGAATGGTGTGCGTTGTTTTAAAGAAGCTCACCGTTGCTTGACCAAAATCAATTTCTGTATGCGGGTCAATCACATGGAAATCTTTAAATTTCTTCGTTTCCGCATGACTGTTGACACTTAGTTTTGCTAGTTCAATCGTTAATTCTGTCCCAAAAACAGGCACTTGAATTTTTGAAAGCAAATACGGTAAGGCCCCAATTGCATCTGCATGGCCATGTGTTAAAAAGACCCCTGCAATTCGTTCACTATTTTCTTCTAAATACGTAAAATCCGGAATGACGACGTCAATTCCTAAAAGTTCGTTCTCTGGATATTGTAATCCACAATCCAGTACAAAAATTTCATCTTCCACTTCAGCAACGTACATATTTTTTCCATTTTCACGAACGCCGCCTAATGGAACGATTTTTATTGTACTCACTCTTTTCACCTCTCTATGATTACACGTTCTTTAAATCTCTAACGTGCGAATAATTCTTTGCTCTTCTTCTGGTGTACAAGCAACTAGAGGTAAACGTAAATTTCCAACAGGAATACCTAAATGATTTAAGGCCGCTTTCACGGGTGCCGGCGAAGGCACTGAAAACAAGGCGTTCATTTTTGGTAATAACTGTCGTTGAATTTTAGCCGCTTCCGGCAAGTTCCCCTGCTCCAGCGCTTGATACATCTCATACATTGACGAACCGAAGACATGACTGGCTACCGAAATAACCCCTTGTCCGCCAAGTGCCTTGGTGGCAAAAGCCAACCCGTCTTCTCCAGTATACACTAGAAAGTCTTTTGGCGCTCTTTCAATCAACTCAGTAATTGCATCTAACCCTGCACATTCTTTAATTGCCACAATTTTTTCCAATTGTGCTAAGCGCAAAGTAGTTTCCACTTCTAGACATGCAGCCGTTCTACCAGGAACATTGTACAAAATAATTGGCAGTTCACTTGCTTCTGCGATGGTTTTAAAATGTTGATACATACCTTCTTGATTTGGTTTATTATAATAAGGAACAACCGCCAAAACAGCATCGATACCAGCGATTGTCGCTAACTCTTTCACAAAAGCGACTGAGTCACGTGTATCATTCGTACCTACACCACAAATAATCGGAATACGTCCATCGATCAGTTCAATAATTCGCTGGAATAATTGTAATTCTTCTTCATGAGTTAACGTGGGTGATTCACCAGTTGTTCCTGCTAAAATAACGCCTTCTGTATGATTGGCCAATAAATAGTCTACCAATTGCGGTAGTTTATCAAAATCTATTTCTCCCGATTCTTGAAACGGCGTAACCATTGCCGTAATAATTGTTGCATTCGTTAAATCCATCCTATTCCCTCCCGAGTATACAATACAAACCTTCTAGTCGTTTTCAGGTACACGAAGCAAATTCATTTCGTGTAGCGTTTCAGCAATTTGGACCGAGTTCCAAGCAGCTCCTTTTAATAGGTTGTCTGACACAATCCATAAATGGAAACCGTTCTTCACGTCAACGTCTTGACGAATACGGCCGACAAATGTTTCTTTCTGGTTGACGCTATTTAGCGCTTGTGGATATAGTTGTTCACTTGGCTCATCTTGCAAAATTACACCTGGAGCTTGCGCCATTAATTCTTGGATGGCTGAGACCGATGCATCTGCTTGTTTCACTTCTATATAAACAGATTCAGAATGTCCTGAAATTACCGGAATACGGACACAGGTGGCAACGACTTTTAGCTTGTTGTCTCCCATGATTTTTTTTGTTTCATTCATCATTTTCCATTCTTCGTAGGTATACCCTGCTTCTGAAAAAACATCAATTTGAGGCAACGCATTAAAAGCAATTGGATAATGTTTTTCGTCACTGCCAGCTGGTAAAATTTCAGCTGACCATTCACTGACAGGTTTTCCCTCTAAAAAATCTTCGGCTTGTTCTTTTAGCTCATTAATTGCACGGATACCTGCGCCACTCACAGCTTGATACGTTGAAACGATGATTCGTTCTAAGCCAAACGCTTGCCGAATTGGTTCCAAGGCCACCATCATTTGAATCGTAGAACAATTGGGATTTGCGATGATTCCCTGATGATTTTTCAAGGCTTCCGGGTTCACTTCTGGAACAACTAAAGGAACATCTTTTGCCATTCTAAAATGGCTAGTGTTGTCAACAACAACAGCTCCGCGCTTAACTGCTTCTGGTGCAAACTTTTCGGAAATACTCCCACCAGCACTAAATAATGCTAAATCGATTCCTTCAAATGATTCCGGGACTAATTCTTCCACGATAAGAGGTTGCCCTTTAAACTGAATCTCTTGTCCAGCAGAACGCATAGACGCCAATAACCTCACACTGGCAATTGGCAAACTTGTCTCTGCTAACAATTCAATCATTCTTGTCCCGACAGCACCTGTTGCTCCTACCACGGCAACATGATATTCTTTTCCCATATTTTCATACTCCCCTCTTACCTTCTTGTAAAAGCTACTTGTCCTATTTTACCATAGTATTGAAAAAACCTACATAGTCAAAAAAATGATTTTTTTATTTTCCCATGATATTTTAAAACTATTACCCATCAAAGGACTATCCATTGACTTTTGACTTAAATTTGTTATAGTTAAAACGAATTTAATTATAAAGGGAGCGAAATTTCATGGCACGCGTAGAAAGTTTTGAATTAGATCACAACACAGTAAAAGCACCATATGTTCGCCTTGCTGGCACAGAACAAAATGGTGATGCGTTAGTCGAAAAATATGACTTACGTTTCTTACAACCAAACAAAGATGCCCTACCAACAGGCGCATTACACACGTTGGAACATTTATTAGCAGTTAACATGCGTGATGAATTAAAAGGAATCATTGACATTTCGCCAATGGGTTGCCGCACTGGTTTTTATATGATTATGTGGGATCAACATTCACCACAAGAAATCCGTGATGCATTAGTCAACGTTTTAAACAAAGTAATCAATACAGAAGTTGTTCCAGCAGTCTCTGCAAAAGAGTGTGGAAACTACAAAGATCATTCTTTATTTGCAGCGAAAGAATACGCAAAAATCGTCTTAGACCAAGGAATTAGTTTAGATCCATTTGAACGTATTCTGTAATCTTTAGCAATTAACGACAGAGAAACCCACTATTAAGCTGTGGGTTTTTCTGTTCTCTTTCTTAATTTAAACGGAGGTTTTTTATGAATCAAACAATCGAACAATTACTAAGTCACCGTTCCGTTCGTCATTTTAAAAAGCAAGCGTTAACGGACAAGCAGAAACAACAGTTAATTACTGCAGCTCAAGCAGGATCAAGCTCCAATTTTTTACAAGCTTATACAATTATAGAAATCAAAGATCCTGAGCTACGCAGAGAATTGGGAAGTTTAGCGAATTGCGAAGACTATGTCGTTAACACTGGTGTGTTCTATGTTTTTGTTGCTGATTTGTATCGTCATGCAACGATTTTGTCAAAAGAGGGGCAATCATTAGAACCCTTAAAGACACCAGAATCATTATTAGTAGCTGCCGTTGATACAACGATTGCTGCGCAAAACATGGCCATTGCGGCTGAATCTATGGATTTAGGGATTTGTTATATTGGCGGCATTCGAAATGACTTAGACACAGTAGCCAAACGCTTATCTTTGCCTGAATTAACTGTACCACTTTTCGGATTAACAATCGGTGTACCAGAAACGTTAAATGGTGTAAAACCACGGATGCCTTTTGAAAATATTTTAAGCGAAAATCACTACCAATCAGACAAATTGACAGATATGCACACATATGATGAATTATTAAAAGATTATTATGCCAGCCGCTCAAGTAACGCCCAAACAGCGGATTGGTCACAGAAGTCTTTGTCCTATTTTTCTTATAATCGTCGCCCAGAAGTAAAAATTTTCTTGCAAAAACAAGGATTTGATGTCTAAACAAAAGAGCGTGGGCCTACGTTGAAATAACGTAAGCCCACGCTCTTTTGTTAATTTTTATTTATCTTTACTAAATTTGTCTTTTAAGTCTTCAAAGCCTTCTTTAACTTTATCAGTTAATTTTTCAGCGCCTTCTTTAAGGTCGTCGCCGGCATCACGTGCTTTGTCTTTTACGTCAGCAAAGGTTGATTGAGCTTTTCCTTCAAGTTCTTTGCCTTTATCATCCGTAACTTTGCCTTGCGCTTCTTTTGCAGTACCTTCTACTTTATCTTTTGCATCGTCAAAACGTCCTTTTAAATCTGCCATGCTAATCCCTCCTAAATAATTAATTACATAATAAGAGTATCATTATTAGCCATTTCCTTCAAATATAATGCATGAACTGCGAATAAATGGTTATTTTTGAGCTATTAAAGCTTTTTTTGCCAAGGCAAAGCAACCAATTGTTCCTGGATTATCTTCTAAAAGAGGCGTCACCAAGTATTTTTCTAAAGGCGGTGTTTCCACATATCCATTGACTAATTCAGCAAATTTTTCACGAACTTTCGGCATCAAATGACGTTGTTTCATGACGCCGCCACCTAAAATGATCACTTCTGGCGCTAATAATAAAGTCGTATTGTACGCTGCTTGCGCTAAATAATAAGCTTCTAGTTCCCAAGTTTTATGATCCTCTTCCAATAAATGACCTTTTTTACCAGAACGACCTTCAACTGCTGGTCCTGCTGCAATCCCTTCTAAACAATCTCCATGATAAGGACAATTTCCTGCATACGTATCTTCAGGATGACGACGGACTAACGCATGCCCCATTTCTGGGTGGCTAAAGCCTTCAATAAACTCACCGTTTTGAATCGCTCCAGCGCCAACACCAGTTCCAATTGTATAATATACACAACTAGATGTATGTTGCCCATTTCCAGCAACATACTCACCATATGCCGCAGCATTCACATCCGTTGTCCAAGCCATTGGCACATCAAAATGTTGTTTCATAGTCCCTAACAAGTCAAAGTTACGCCAAGCTAATTTTGGTGTAGAAGTGATATAACCATACGTAGGAGAATCAACGTGAATATCAATCGGACCAAACGAACCAATCCCAATCGCTTTTAAAGGATATTGTTGGAAAAATTCTATTACTTTTTTCATTGTTTCTTCTGGGGTTGTTGTGGGAAAACTGACACGTTCCACAATGGTCAAATCATCTGTCCCAACGCCACATACAAATTTTGTGCCACCGGCTTCGATACTTCCTAAAAGTTTTTCTGTCATTGCAATATGCTCCTTCGTTTCCATTTTATAAGTAAGCGGATACATTACTTTTGATTAAATAACTAACATACACGTTTAGTTTACCACTTTTTTGTCGTTTCGACAGAACAATTTAACAATTTCAGTCAGGTTGCCCAATGAAATCTGGCAAGTTGCTAAAGAGCATTTTCCTAAAACAAAAAAACGAGCATTCACGGTTATCTAACAATGAATGCTCGTTTTTTGTTTATTGATTCTTTAGCGAAAAATATAACAATAGTCCGATTGTAATCCATCCACCACTAAGTAAAAGCATTAACCAACTTAAAAGCGTTTCTTTTAGAATACTTCTGGGTTCTTTTGCATGCTGAATAAAACTCATACTAGTCAGCAAAGAAAAGAGGAAAAACATAAAACAAATGACCGCTAAACCGCCAGACAACCAAAACCAACTAGCCATTATTCTCCCTCTCCTTTTCGCTTGTTTTTTGATAATTATTGCGCCAAATGACACTATAAATTGCCCCAATTGTGATTACTAACAACGTGTAGAAAGTCGGTAACCACCATGTGGGTAGGACCCATTTGACCGTAGCTTCTTGATTCAATTTTTTTGCTTCACGAGTGTTAATCGTAAATTCTTGTTGAAAAGGCCAAGACTGTTGTTCATCTTGTTGTAAAATAGCACGTCCTGTAAATATATAAGTCCCAGCATCTAGCGGTTGTTTGCCCAAATCAAGATGAAAATTCATGGAACTATTTGGGGCAAAGCGAACATTTTTTAGTGTCCGTTGTGCAATTTTTTTAGAGGATCCTTTTTTTATCACTTGACCTTCTAAACGAACTTCTGGAAAAATAGCAGCATACGGATTTTGAATGACCGCCTTTAGCGATTTGGCCCCTAAAGCAATTGTAGGTGTTACTTTCGCTAATTTCAGTTGGTTCACCTCTGTTAAAGGAGCATTCTCAGCACTCCTCATGGCAATCGCAACATTAAACCCGTAGCGACTGGTTAATCCCGTTGTTTGGTTCTCTTCCTCTGTTTTTTCATCTTTGAGATGCGCATAAACCCCGCCTAACACAACTCCTTTGATAGGCTGATCAAGTCCCTTCACCTTCATCTTTGCTGATACTGTTTGATGAGGCGGCACACTCACTTCCTCATTTTCTAAAGTAACCAAGTCTGTCAGCGGAACCTTTAACGATGAATCAAGTGGTTTATCAAAATCATTGTACACAATCAACCCATTATCATTTGTTGATGCATTTGCTAGAGTCAATACAATGGACAATTTTTCGTCTGTCTTATTTTTTATGTCTAAGACAATAGTGGAAGATTGCTTTGGTGCCAGAATTAAATCATAATAACTAGATGTTCCTGACACTTGATTTTCTGGTAAAACAGGCGTTACTGTAAATTTAGTCTTCATTTCTTCTGTAGCTTCTACTTTTGGAACAATAATAAAAAATGTGAAAAACAGAAATAGACAGAAAACACCGACTTTTTTTCTACTCATTTCTTCAAGATCTCCTTTATAAAGCTGAATGTACCTACTAGTCTAACAAACCAGCGAAACAATGCTGATCAATCTTTGACTTTTGGGAAGGATAATCTTGAAAAGAAAGAGGAAAAGATTAGTAAGTTGCTTTATTTCTTTTCTCTGAATTAAAACTACATATTTAACGCAAAAAAAGAGGTTTCCCACCACAGTGGAAAACCTCTATAAACCTTGTCATAACAATGTTTTGAAAGACTATGCGTCTGGATTTGCGTTTTCGTCTTTGAGACCGTATTTTTTGTTGAAACGGTCCACACGTCCGTCGGCTTGTGTGAATTTTTGACGACCAGTGTAGAATGGGTGTGAGTCTGAAGTAACCTCAACACGTAATAATGGATAAGTGTTGCCATCTTCCCATTCAACAGTTTCTGAAGATCCTTTAGTTGAACCTGAAAGGAATTTGAAACCTGTTGTTGAATCCATGAATACTACTGGTTGGTAATTTGGATGGATATCTTGTTTCATACGTTTTTTCGCTCCTTTGCCCTGATCCATTTGCTGTATCAGAGTTATTTTGTCGGTATACAACAATGCTATCTTACCATGTTTTCAGTTGGTATGCAATTATCTTTTTGGATTTCTTTTAATTTGTTTGCCAAACGAAACATCATGGAAAACTTCAAATAATTGTTGATTATTTTGGGTCCGTTTCAACATTTTTATGAATTGATCCGTATATTCCAGCGAGTCTCCTGACATATTATTTCTCAATTTCCACGTTTCTTCTAGTTGTTCTGGTGTCATTAACAACTCTTCTTTTCGCGTACTTGATTTTTTAATATCAATTGCTGGGAAAATACGGCGCTCTGCTAATTCACGAGATAAATGGAGCTCCATATTGCCTGTACCTTTGAATTCTTCATAGATGACATCATCCATTCGGCTACCTGTATCCACCAATGCCGTGGCTAAAATAGTCAGACTGCCCCCTTCTTCGATATTTCTGGCAGCACCAAAAAATCGTTTAGGTTTGAAAAACGCAGCTGGATCTATTCCGCCACTTAAGGTTCGACCACTAGGCGGGACCACTAAATTATAGGCCCTTGCTAAACGAGTGATGCTGTCCATTAAAATAACTACGTCCCGTTTGTCTTCAACTAAGCGCATTGCTCGATCCAGAACCAATTCAGCAACTCGCGTATGATTTTGTGGTTGTTGATCAAAAGTTGAAGAAACCACATCACCTTTAACGCTTCGCTCTAAATCAGTCACTTCTTCAGGACGCTCGTCAATTAACAACAGAATCAATTCCACATCAGGATGATTTTCTGTAATCCCATTAGCAATTTCCTTTAAAACACTTGTTTTTCCCGCTTTTGGCGGCGCTACAATTAAACCACGTTGCCCAAAACCAATTGGTGCAAATACATCAATCATTCGTGTTGATAATCTACCAGCCGTTGTTTCTAACGTTAATTGTTTTTCAGGATACAACGGTGTTAGCGCTGGAAAATGTGGCCGCTCTTTCGCTTCTTCAGGATCTTTCCCATTGACACTTTCAACATGCATGAGTCCATAGTAACGTTCTGATTCCTTTGGCGGACGCGCCTTGCCAGCTACTTTGTCCCCATTTCTCAATCCGAAACGACGAATTTGAGAAGAAGAAATATAAATGTCTTCTGCACTTGGTCCATAATTAATTGGCCGCAAAAAGCCATAACCATCCTGAGAAACAATATCTAAAATTCCTTCCATGAAGAAAAACCCTTGCTTCTCAGCTTGTGCACGAATCACAGCTAAAGACAATTCTTTTTTGTTCATTTGGCTATAATAAGGAATTTTAAACTCTTTCGCGTACGCATAAATATCTTTTAACGTACTGTTTTCCAATTCAGCCATTGTTAAATAGTCGCTCATTGATCCACCTCAAACGGACCTTCTTGTTCTTCGGTTTCTAGCATTTGAATATCAGCACCCAAAGCAGTTAACTTTTCGATAATGTGGTCGTACCCACGTAAAATATATTCTACATTATAAATCGTGGTCGTACCTTCAGCCATCAAGCCGGCAGTGACTAGGCAAGCGCCTGCCCGTAAATCAGAGGCGACTACTTCTGCACCGTGCAATTGATTTGGGCCATTTAAGATAATCATATTGCCTTCAACCGAAGCATCAGCCCCCATCCGCACCAACTCAGGGATATGCTTATTTCGTTGAGCATAAATCGTATCAATAATTTCACCAGTTCCTTGCGCTTTTAAAAGTAATGGCGTTAACGGTTGTTGCAAGTCTGTGGCAAAACCAGGATACGGATAGGTTTTCACCGTCGTCATTTTCAGATCATGTGACGGATGAACTTCAATCATGTCTTCTTCAATTGTCATCTTAACGCCCATTTCTTGCAATTTCGCAATGAAGCTTTCTAAATGCTCATAAATAACATTTCGAACTTTGATTCCTTCACCCATAGCTGCTGCCATAGCTAAATAAGTCCCGGCTTCAATTCGATCTGGAATAATCGAGTGACGACAACCATGTAATTCTTCGACACCTTCAATCCGAATAACGTCCGTTCCAGCTCCTCGGACTTTTGCACCCATGTTATTTAATAATGTAGCAATATCAATGATTTCTGGCTCACGCGCAGCATTTTCAATAATCGTTTTGCCTTTGGCTTTAACTGCGGCTAACATGACATTGATTGTAGCGCCAATAGATACCATATCCATAAAAATTCGTGTTCCTTGTAAGCCAGCTTCGTCTGTTCTCAAGTACATCGCCCCATGTTCGTTGGTTACATGAGCGCCTAATGCTTCAAATCCTTTGATATGTAAATCAATTGGACGAGGGCCTAAGTAACAACCGCCAGGTAAGCCGACAACGCCTTCCCCAAATCGACCAAGAAGTGAGCCCATAAAATAATAGGATGCACGTAAGCTATTGATTTTTCCTTTTGGCATAGGCACAGAAACAACTTCTGTTGGGTCAATAATTAATGTATTATTTTCAAAAGTAATTTTAGCACCCATAATTTCTAAAATTTCAATTAATGAGTGAACATCCTGAATGTCAGGAACGCCATCTAAAGTCACGGGCGAATCTGCTAAAATAGCAGCTGGAATTAAAGCGACCACACTATTTTTAGCGCCGCTAATGGTTACTTCGCCTTTTAATGGACGATTCCCATTGATTACGATTTTTTTCATTTATATTCTCACCTATCTATAATATACGTTTTCTAAATAAACTACCCAATCATTCTATCATAATCAAGCTTAAGAAAAAAGAAAACTTCTCAGGTATTTTAATAGAATGAAAAAATAACAAAAAATAAAAAAGACAGCCACGTGCTGTGGCTGTCTTTAACGTAACTAGTTGATTAAGCTTTGTTAGCTGAACCGAACCAATCAATGTGTTCTTCTGCATCTTTGATGATTGCAGCTTTACCTGGTGCTAATAATTTACGAGGGTCAAATCCTTTACCTTCTAAATCTTTACCAGCTTCAATATATTCGCGCGTTGCTTTAGCGAATGATAATTGGAATTCTGTATTTACGTTAACTTTTGAGATACCCATTGAAATTGCTTTTTCAATTTGTTCTTGAGGAATACCAGAACCTCCGTGTAATACTAGAGGTACATCAGAACCGACAGCTTCAGCAATTGCTTGTAAGTGATCAAATGCTAAACCTTTCCAGTTTTCTGGATATTGACCATGGATGTTACCGATACCACATGCTAAGTAGTCAATACCTGTAGCAACCATTTGTTTACATTCTTCGATATCAGCTAATTCGCCAGTACCGATGATTCCGTCTTCTTCACCACCGATTGAACCAACTTCACATTCGACAGAAATACCTTTAGCGTGAGCTTTTTCAACTACATCTTTCGCTAATTTTAAGTTTTCTTCGAATGGTAAGTGAGAACCATCAAACATGATTGAAGTATAGCCAACTTCGATACATTCTAAAGCAGCTTCGTAGTCACCGTGGTCTAAGTGAATTGCTACTGGAACTGTGATATTCATTGAGTCTACTAAATTAGTAATCATGTCTTTAGCTACTTTGTAGCCGCCCATGTATTTAGCAGCGCCCATTGATGTTTGGATTAGAACTGGTGCTTTTTTAGCTTCTGCTGCTTCTAAAATCGCTTGTGTCCATTCTAAGTTATTTGTGTTATAGCCACCTACTGCATAGCCGCCTTTACGTGCTGCTTTTAAGAATTCTGCTCCTGATACTACTGGCATAAAAAATTCCTCCTAAGTTTTTAAAAACTTTATTTGTTAGGTGTTCCCTAACCAACGGTTCTATTTTAGCAGAATTCCTGACACTTTTCTAGTAAAATTCCCTTTTTCAGAAAATTTTTGTCTATTCTTTCACATAACCTTCATTTTTATAAAAAAACCTCCAGTTTTCCCGTTATCACTTTGGGATCTGAAGGCCGACTTGCTATTTTAATTTTTTCTTTGGCGGATAACGTTTCACCTTGTAGGATTGAAGCTCAGGAAATGTTCCAGTACTATGAAAAATCCGTTGTTCATCTTCATTGGCAAAACGCCCTAAAACCGATTGTGTTGGTAAAATATTTACAAAAGCATTCTCATCGATACTGTAAACTGCTTGTTCTAAATCATAGAGTTCGTAGCGAGTAATGACCATCATAATCATCCGACCTTCTGCACCTGAATAGCCGCCGATTGAAGGCAACAAGGTCATGCCACGAGCGATTTGTTGAGAAACTTCTAAGGCAACGGCTTCTGGTCTCGTGGTGACAATCATTGCTGTGACTTTTTGGTGACTGGTATGAATCATGTCGACCACCTGACTCAAACAGTAAATAGAAATAATAGTATACAACGCACTTTCCCAGTTAAATACAAAACCAGCCAACAGCACAATAATACCATTTAATAAGAACATAAAATTACCAACTGTTTTCCCTGTTGTTTTTGAAAGAATCAGTGAAATAATGTCCATGCCGCCAGTGTTAAAGCCCATTTTCAATGAAAGCCCTGCGCCAACGCCGACTAAGACACCACCCATAATTGCGTTCATCAAAGGATTCGTTGTGACTGTTACGATTGGCACAAACATAGTGACAACGGAAATGCCAATAACATTGATGAAACTAAGAATCGTTGATTGTTTCCCTAATTTTACAAACCCTAGAATGAAGACGGGAATGTTTAAAAATAAAATGAAGATCCCTGTATTAATATGGATTCCTAAATTTGTATATAATAATGTAGCAATGATTTGCGCAATTCCGTTCATCCCTGCCGAAAAAACTTTTGCCGGAATCAAAAAGAAATTCAAACCGACCGCAGAAGTCAAAGCGGTTATCGCCATCACTGCTATTTTTTTTATCGATTCATTCCTTTGGTAAGTACTAACCAATCGACTCATTTTTCTTCGCTCCTTCGCTATTCTTCTGACTTAGAATAACAGGTTCTATCCTAAAAGAAAAGGGGCTAAAAGCGAACATTGAAAAAAATTTTTTTGCAACGTTTCCATGAAAGAATGCGGGAAGATATCCCTAAAAACTGATCTTCTTATTTCTCTATTCAAAATGATTCTAGCCTAACCTTTTTTACTATTTCATGATATGATGAAGCAAAGAATATTTTAGGGGGTTTTTACATGGCTGCAAAAGAAGCAAGTTTTGATGTAGTTTCAGAGGTCAATATGGAGGAAGTCAAAAACGCGATTCAAATTGCCTTGAAAGAATTGAAAAATCGTTTTGACTTTAAAGGGTCAATTGCTGATATTAAATTGGAAAACGATAAATTAGTAGTCGTAGCTGAAGATGATTATAAAGTCGAGCAAGTGAAGGATATTTTATTTGGAAAATTAGTCAAACGCAATGTTCCGATTAAAAATATTCATTTCTCAGAAAGTGAAAAAGCCTTAGGCGGTACTGCTCGCCAATATGGTGATTTAATCAGTGGTATTGATAAAGAAAATGCGAAAAAAATCAACACAGCTATCAAAAACTCTGGGATTAAAGTTAAGTCACAAATCCAAGAAGACAAAATTCGGGTAACTGGAAAAAGTCGGGATGATTTACAAAAAGTCATGGCTCTTTTACGAGAATTAGATTTACCAATGGCTCTTGAGTTTAATAATTATCGCTAAAAAAATCCTTCAACTGTTAATGAACAGTTGAAGGATTTTTTAGTTTTGGTACCGGCCATTCTTGATTATTCAATAAAACGATTGGTCGGCGTTGGATTTTTTCTGAAAAAGCGGCAATTGCTTTGAAAACCTTTGGCATAAAATAAAACGCATTTAATTCTTCTAAATCCAGTTCTTCTTCTGCCGTAAACGAGACACAAACCTCTTGTTCTGAAAGCATAATTTCAATTTTCTTTAAAAATTGAAATTGCCGCATTCCTGGCACGAAATAACCATCCTTGGCAACACGAGAGGTTGTAATATCTAACTTATCACTAATGATTAGCGCTAGTGTCATTAACTCTTCCGAATCAAAGCCATTACTATGATTTTCTATAGAAGATAAAATTTCTGCTTGATAAGGCAAACAAATCTTTTGCTTACGAAAATATGCTTCTGCAAATTGTTTCCCACGAAGTGCATGTCCTGCTTTTCCTTGTAGCGCACCCACATCATGGAGCAGTGCCGCAATTTTTGCCGCCTCTAAATACTCCTCTGAAACAGCAAGTTGTTTCAAAATCATTTCCGTCATGGCTACGACATTGTTTACATGAAACCAATTATGGTATGCCCACCCAGCTTCTTCATCTTCCATTTGACCAATTGCATCATAAATTTGTCGAATTTCAGTATCTTGATGAATGCGTTCAAACAGCTTCATTTATTTTCTCCTTAAAATTAGTTACTGTTCCAAAAATTCTTTTAACTCTGCAGGATTTTTTTCGCTGTTTAAACCAACAATTAAACGAATCCGCGCTTTCGGTCCGTTTAAGCCACGAGCAAAAACAACCCCCATTTTTTTCAAGCCAACGCCACCACCAGCATAATCATAGATATCTTCAGCAATGCCATTGGAACAACGAGAAACTAAAACGACTGGAATCCCGTTGTCTAGCATCTTTTGTAATGCTGGGAGCGTTTCTGGCGGTAAATTGCCCGCACCTAGCGCTTCAATTACTAACCCATCCGTTTCTGGGGTGTTTAATAATTCAAACATCCGTTCACCCATCCCCGCATAGGCCTTCACTACGTGAACATTTCCTTTCACAGAAGAAACATCGCAAACTTCTTGCGGTAAGACCTCTTTCGCAAAAAAAGCACGTTCTTTCGCAATGGTTCCTATTGGTCCAAAAGTTGGCGTCCGAAACGTCGCTACGTTCGTTGTATGTGTTTTTGTCACATAACGCGCCGTATGAATTTCATCATTCATCACGACTAAAACACCTTTATCGTACGATTCGTCTGAACAAGCAGTCCAAATAGCACTGATGAAATTATACAAGCCATCACTACCGATTTCGTTACTTGACCGCATTGCTCCTGTTAAAACAATGGGGATTTTTTTCTCTAAGGTTATATCTAAAAAATAAGCAGTTTCTTCTAATGTATCTGTTCCATGCGTAATAACCACGCCATCAATTGGTTCAGAATAAGCTTTTTGAATCCGTTCTTTTAATTGAAACATCCGTTCTAAGGTCATGTGTGGTGAGGGAATATTAAAAATATCTTCAACAACTAAATGAACCTTGCCAGAAAATAATGCTTCTTGTTCCATCAACGGATTTTTTTCATTCGGGGCAACACTTCCTCCTGCTACTTTCGACATGGAAATGGTCCCACCTGTATGAAGGACTAAAATGGTCTTCATTTGTTTCCTCCTTTGTTTTCTTTATTTTTTAACCAAAATTGTTTCACTTGTTGAATGAGTTGTTCATTGGTGTTTGCCTTTCGATGCGCCAACCAATGCGGCGGAAAGAAACGCTGTACACTTGGTAATTCAAATCGTTCGTCTAATAACAACACAAAGCCTTTATCTTGCGCATCTCGAATGACACGTCCAGCCGCTTGCAAGACTTTATTCATGCCAGGAATTTGATACGCAAATTGAAACCCTTGCCCTCGCTCTTCTTGATAAAAAGTGCGAATCAGTTCTTGCTCTGGGTTCATTTGTGGTAGCCCGACACTAACAATTATCGTACCAATCAATCGGGTACCTTTCAAGTCAATTCCTTCTGAAAATATACCACCTAAAACACAAAAACCGATGAAAGTTTCTTGAGGATTCTCTTTAAATTCAGCTAAAAATGCTTCTCGCTCTTTTTCGTTTAAGTCCGTTCCCTGAATTTGAGTTTTTACTTGCGGGTAACGTTGGCTAAATACTTGATAGACATCATCCATATAGGCGTAGGAAGGAAAGAAAATTAAATAATTACCTGTTTTTGTTTCACTTAACTTCCCTAAAAGTTCACTAATCTGTGGATAACTTTTTTCACGGTTTTTATAGGTTGTTTGAAGATGACTACCAATCATCAACAATTGATTTTCTTCCGGAAAAGGATACGGAATCCGATAACGTAGGCTTTCTTCACCTCCACCAAGCACTTCTTGATAATAATTCAGAGGTGTTAAACTTGCCGAAAATAAGATACTCGCTTTCCCTTTATCTAATCGTTGTGACAATAAATAAGCCGGATCGACACAAAATTGTTTCACAACGCAGTCATAGTTTCGCAAAGAAATAGACGTATAAAAGCCGTTGTCGTAATACTCGCTGATTCGAAGATAACTTAAACAATCAAAATAAAAACTGAGAATCGACGCCAATTCCTCAATGTGTTGATTTTCTGGCAACCATTCTGCAATTACTTCTGTTAATCGATGTATCTGTTTAACTAATGAATCAATTGGCGCGCGTTGGGCAAAAAAATCCGTGTCTTTTTCTTCACAGATTGCTTCAATATCATCAAACGTAGTTAAGACTTTTTGACAAGCTCTTTTTAATTGAACAGATTCTTTTTGCAATCTTTTTTGAATTTGCGAAACCGCATTCCTAGAAATAGCGGCCGAATACATCTCCCGTGAACGATTAACCAAATTATGGGTTTCATCCACTAAAAAAATATTCTCTTCTGCACTTTGGGGTTCTTCAAAGAAGCGCCGTAAATAAACCGTTGGATCAAATAGATAATTGTAATCGCCAATAATTAAATCACACCAAAGACTTGCATCTAGCGACAACTCGAATGGACACAATTGGTGCTTTTGTGCATACCGTTCAATAACCTCTCTCGTTAAATGATTTTCATGTTGCAATAAATCCCACAGTCCCTCATTTAAACGATCATAATAGCCGTCAGCAAACGGGCAATGTTCTGGTGTACAATTTCGTTCAGTTAAAAAACAAATTTTATCTTTTGCTGTTAACGTAATACTCTTAGTTTGCGCTTGTTTTTCGGACAGCGCTTTGACGGCATCTTCAGCCACTTGCCGCGTAATGGTCTTAGCTGTTAAATAAAAAATCCGTTCACCTTCTTCTTCACCAATTGCTTTCATCGCTGGAAAAAGAGTGGACATTGTCTTGCCTGTTCCAGTTGGTGCTTCCACGAAGAGCCGCTGTTTACTAAGAATTGTTTTATAAACGGCTACCGCCAATTCTCGTTGCCCTTTGCGATACTCCCCGTAAGGAAAACTAAGATTTTTTAATGATTTATTTCTCAAAATACGCCACTCTTCTTTAAAAATTACCCACTGTTCATAGCGCTTCATCAAATCAGTAAAAAACTCCGCTAATGCAGTTTCTGTAAAATGGCGTTCTTGTCGTGTGATTTGTTTTGTGGTGGTCTGATAATAAGTGAGTTGAAGCGTTATTTCAGAAAGTTGTTCTTGTTGGCAATACATGTGACCATAACACATCGCTTGATACCAAAACAATTCGACCTTTTCTGGCGGCAATTCTTCAAACGCTGGCTCGGATGTTTTAATTTCATCAATGACCACTTGCCCAGTTTCTTTCACAAAAATGCCGTCTGCACGACCTTCTACACAATAATTATGGCCATTTAAAGGCACCTCAATTTTTAAAGATACTTCCTTTTGATAAAGGCTCCCCGCTTCCTTTTGCAACATTCGATGAAGGCGACTACCTTCTTGTGGTGTATGTTCACTCACATGGCGAGAATCGATACTTCCCCGCCTTAAAATAAATTCGACCACTTGACGCACCGCAATTTTTCTCGTTGATTTCACGTAATCCCACCTATCTGCCTCCCTATTATAGAACATACATTCGCTAAACAAAAGCAAAAAATCCAAAACGAACACAATCATGCGTTCATTCTGGATTTCTCTTTAGATTATCAACAATTAAAAACAACTTGTTTCTTCTAACTGTTTGGTTTCTTTTCCATTTGCTTTTGCCACGACCAATTGCGCCATTTGTTTAAACGAATTATTTAAACCAATGCCGCCCTTTTTGGGCATCTTCACAATCGGTACTTGCTGATAATAGTGACTAACTGCTGGATTTTCTTCTGCCATCGCTGCAATTGCAGGAATGCCTGCAGCATTAAACTTACAAGCTAGATGAGCGGCCATTTCTCCAAAATTAGGATAATGCATGGCAGGTCCGCAAAGAACCGCATTGGCATGAAACTTTTTTGCAAAGCCAATAAATTTCTTTGCTACCTCTTCCTCGTTTTCCAAATAATATTGGTCACCACAATAAAGTGTCGCAACAATTTCCGCTCCTTGCTTCTGTAAAAATGGTAGCAATGTTACCCCTGGACCTAAGGGAGCTTTTTTACCACTTGGTTTCAGCTGAGCTTGTTCATCACTGCCAAATCCTGCTAAACTGTGGTTTAAGACTAAAAGGATTTTTTTCATGCCTATTTCCTCCTTATTTATAAATCATCGAAGTCAAAGGAATCAAAATCAATTTCTTCACTCTCTTCTTCTTGTGCTTTCCATTCTTCACGTAAATATTGGTCATCCATAACTCGAATAAAAGGATAATAAATGAACATTCCTAGTACCAATAAGAGAGCTTGCAGAATTGATCCTTGCCAACCGCTGACTAAAAATCCTGAGATAATTGGTGGGGTCGTCCACGGCAATTGAATACCGTTCGTCAATGGAACTAAGCCCCAATCCATAGCAAAATAGGCAATAATAATATTAATTGCGGGTACTAATACAAATGGAATTAAAAGGATTGGATTTAAAACAATTGGCAACCCAAAAATGATTGGTTCGTTAATCCCAAAAACACCAGGAATTAGTGAAAGTTGCGAAAGCTTTTTAATTCGTTGACTTTTACAGAATAAGACCATCACAATGATTAATGAGAGTGTGGAACCGGCGCCACCAAATGTTGCAAACATATCTTGAAATTGTCCAGTGATGATGTTGGGAATTTCATGACCGTCTTTAAATGCTTGTAAATTTTCAACAGACAATGCCCGCAAAACAGGATTAAAGACTGCGCCAACCACGCTACCTCCGTTAATGCCAAAGAACCAAAAGAAGTGTAAAAATAAATAAGCAATGCTCATCGCACCTAAGGTATTACCAAGACTCAATAAGGGCGTTTGTAGAAATTCAAAAATAACATCTTGTAAATTACCATAAGGAGTTAAAGCAGCCAGCCAATTGACTAAAAACATGAGAGTAACAACTAAAAAACTCGGAATCAGGGCCTCAAAAGACTTAACCACTGTTGGTGGCACTCCTTCTGGCATTTTTATTGTCCACCCTTTACGAACAATGGCCACAAATAAACGAGTCGCAATTAATGCGACAATCATTCCTAAAAACAAGCCACTGGAACCCATCCATTTTAAAGGTAAACTAGTAACTTCATAAACCTTTGAACTATTTTCCGGTGTAAATAATGTTTGATAAGGCGTTACAATAAAAAATGAAACCAATGCGATAATTCCTGCTTGCATTGCATCCACATTGAATTGTTTTCCTAAACTATAGGCAATACCGACAACGGCCAGAATAGTCATTACATCAAAACTAGCACTAGCTGGAACAGACATCATTGTCGCCCAGTCTTTACCAAGCAAATGAGACATCCAAGTATCCCATTGTGGCAAAGGAAAATTAGCAATTAATAAGAAGACCGAACCAACAATCAACAAGGGCGTTGATAAAAGGAAGCCATCACGAATCGCTACTAAATACTTATTTTCTCCTATCACTTTTGCCAAAGGGGTCAATACGCGCTCTAACCAATCCAAAAATTTTTGCACGGTCGTCACTCCTATCTATTATTTTTTATTTTGCTTAATTAACCGCAGCGCTTCTTTCAATGCTTTTTCGCCATCCATCATGCCATAAATTTCTGGCGCAATTGCAGCGACAGGAATCCCTTGAGGAGCAAATTGTTCTTTTGTTTTTTCTAATAAAAAACGGACTTGTGGTCCTAATAAAATAGCAACAGGCTTCTCTGCTTCAACCACTTCTTGTGCTCTTGCAATAGGAAAAGCAGTAATCATTAAAGGCATTTGATGTTTTTCCACCACTTCCATCATTTTATTAACCATAATACTTGTAGACATTCCTGCATCACAAAAAAGATAAATTTGTTTTTTACTCATGTTCCTTCACTCTCCTCATTTATTCAATTGGTGCTTTGATTCTTTTTTCATAGGCCGCTAACCATTCTTGTGAAATCGGCTGAATCTCTGTGGTATGATTCTTGCCTGGATTTGCAATATAGATTTCTGGTTGCTGCATATCAGTACCAACCGTAAAAGTAAATTCCACATTCGTAGCTACGCCCCAGTCTCCCTGTTTGTTCATGGCCACTAGTGAAAAAGCTCCTGCTTTCCCATAACGTTGGGTCAATTTTTCATGAAAAGCATAGACGGCTTGATCACATGCTTGTTGTGGCGAGCACCCTTCCCCCATTAAACGGACGATTTCATAAGAAAGACAGCCTTTCATTAAATCTTCACCTAATCCTGTAGCCGCAGCACCACCAATTTCGCTATCAACATAAAAACCAGAACCTGACAGTGGTGAATCACCAACACGTCCTGCTTTTTTCATGAAGAGTCCCGAACTGGAAGTGCCAGCTGCCATTGATCCTGTTTGGTCTAACGTAATAGCGCCGACAGTATCATGCCCATCATAGGGGTTCAACTGATTTTCCTGAATTTCTTTTAAACGCTTTTGCCACCATTGATTAGCGCGTTCTGTCAACATATTCTTTCTTTCAAAACCGTGCAACATTGAATATTTCGTTGCACCTGCGCCAACACGAAAACTATTAAACTTCTCTTTACTTAATGCTTTAGCCACTGAAATCGGATTTTTAACATCTGTAATTCCTGCCACAGCACCAATTGCAAATGTGTCTCCATCCATATAAGCAGCATCCATTTCTAAAATCCCTTCCTCATTAGGTAAACCGCCGTAGCCCACTGACTTATAAAAAGGATAGTCTTCTACTTCTTTAATTAATTGTTCCACGGCCGTGCCTGCAGCACCTCCTTGTTGTAATTCTTCTGTAGCTTTTAGTAACCCATCATGTGCCATCCGCCATGTCGCAATTGCACCCCAAGTCATTTTCCATCCGCCCTTTCGTTAACGCTTACATTTCTCCACCATTATAAACTAGTATATACTGTTTTGTATATACTGAAAATGAAATTTTATACAGAAAAATAGAAGATACACGTATGCGACCTCTACGAAACACATTGGCTTCTTCTCATACGTGTATCTTCTATTGGTTTTATGCTTCTGTTAATGCAATCATCGCTTGCATATAGATTTCCAGATTAAGCAGTAAATCTTTTTCATCCATATATTCATCTTGGTTATGCGCAATGCCTTTTTGACCAGGAAATGATGGACCAAAAGCAACGATATTCGGCATAAAACGAGCATACGTAGCACCTGTAGTTGTGACTGGCGTCCCATCTAAGCCAGTAATTTGTTCATAAACCTTGGTTAATTTTTGAACATTGCGCTCATCTTTTGGAAACAGCGTACTAGGGAGGCGGCGGATGACGGTCACTTCACTTTCTGGAAATAGTGCCTTCGTTAGCTGCGTGGTTACTTCGTTTTCTGTAATAGAAACAGGATAACGCACGGCCAATGATAACACCAACTGCTGTCCTCGTTTTTCCAACGCATAGGGCGTTAAAATCAATTGCCCACTATCCTGATCCTTAAAGTCTAGAGCTACTCCTTCGCCATAGTGCTTTTCGTGAAAACTAGCGGTTAACCAGTCGAAATACTGTAATAAATTTCCTTTGACTAACTGTTCCTCGCTAATTTTCTGTGCCAATAAAGTAATCGCGTTCTTGCCTAGTTCTGGCGCATTGGAAGGAGCACGTTTTCCCGTGATTGCTGTTGTTTTTCCTGCAATCACCACACTTAATTGATCAGGTACGTGGTCTTTTGCTTGATCACCCATAATCTGACCAATTTGTTCACTTGAATCATCTGGGATGGTCGTTGTGATTTCATAATTAACAATCCCTCGCTCCCCATAAACTACTGGATATTTACAATCTGGAGTAAATCCAAAAACGGGTGCGTTTTCCTTCTCTAAATATAAGGGGATATCTCCACTCCCACTTTCTTCATCCGTGCCAAACATTAAGCGAATGGTTTTCTTTGGTTGGTAACCAAGTTCTTTCAGTAATTTCATTCCATACAGGCAAGCCAAGATAGGACCTTTATTATCTAGAATTCCTCTACCATACAAACGTTGATTTTTTTTCGTTAATTGAAAGGGCGGCACTGACCAGCCAGAACCTTCTGGTACTACGTCTAAATGACCAATAATCCCCAGATATTCTTCCGCTGTTCCCCATTGCGCATAGCCAACTGCGTCATTGACAATCTCAGTTTGAAAACCATAACGCTCTGCAAGTTTCAGCGTTTCTTCCAAGGCTCTTTTCGGTCCTTCGCCAAAAGGCGCCTCTTTTTTAGGCGACCCTTTCACACTTCGAATCGCGATAATTTTGTTTAAGTCTTCATAAAATAAATCTTTTTGAGCGGCTATTTCTTCTTTTATCTTCATTCGTTCCAAGAACCTCCTAGCTCCACTTGGTTGTTTTCAGACGGGCTATAGCGGGTCAGTGTGTTTTTAAACGTGTACCGATCTGCTCGATATAAAGAGACATCATATAAAATAGGAGTTGCATCAAGCGCATAGGTGATAGAGTGGACTTGTAAAAGTGGCTGGCCCACAGGAACATTCAATAATTCGGAAATTTCCGCTTCAACTAAGATTGCTTCAATTTCTTGATGCGAATAAGCAATCTCGACGTTCTTCTCGATTAAGCAGAAAAGAGAGCCCTCGAAGTCTTGCTTCGTATGGCCTTGTACGTATGCCTGTGGCAAATAAATTTTTTCAACTGTCATTGGCTCGCCGTCTAACATTCGGCGGCGAATCAGTTCATAAATTGCCTCATTTTTGCCCACTTGGAGCGCCTCCCGAATTTTCTCATCGGGATGTACTACTTCTTCAAAGGAAATGACTTCTGTCTGGCTTTTTTTCCCGTAAGCTTTGGCTGCCTCAGTAAAACCTTGTAAGCCAGCGCGACCACTTTGAATTTTCGCTTGCGACATCACATAACTACCTTTACCATGTCGTTTTACCAAAATATTTTTGCGGATCAAATCATCAATCGCTTTACGAATGGTCAAGCGACTGCAGTTATATTCTTTAGCTAAATCATATTCTGAAGGTAATTTTTGTGCACTTACATACAGACCGTCTCGAATCTTCTTTTCAATTTCTGCAGAAATTTGCTTAAATTTGGGTGCATTTTCTGTCATTTCATCGCCTATCTTTCTTCAAAAAAATAAATTTTCTAGTATATACCACACTGTCTATACTAAATCAATTTTTAAGAAACCGCAATCATTTGTTGCGTTTCTTAAAAATCAAAAAAAGAAAGCGAGCCACAAGTCGGTTAGACTTGTGGCTCGCTTTCTTAGGAAAAAATGTGTTATTTCCCTTTCATCCGTTCTTTGCCTTCTTGACACATATAGAGTAGCGGACAGGCTTCACATTTAGGCGCTCTTGCTAGGCAGTGATAACGCCCAAAGAAAATCATGGTATGGTGCGTTTTCACCCAGAGTTCTTTCGGAACTTTACGCATTAAGGTTTGCTCAACTTCAGTAACATTCGCATTTAGCTTACAAATTCTAAGGCGCTTGGACACTCGTTCCACATGTGTATCTACTGCAAAAGCCGGTTCACCAAAAGCATCTCCCATTACTACATTGGCTGTTTTTCTCCCCACGCCAGGTAAACTGACCAGTTCATCTCTGGTTTGCGGAACTTCTCCATTGAAACGTTCTAAAAGTTGTTGTGCGCACGCTTTAATATTTTTTGCTTTATTGCGATATAAGCCAATGGTTTTTATTTTAGCAATAATCTCCTCCACCGGCGCAGCTGCTAAAGCTTCTGGTGTTGGAAAAGCTGCGAATAAACCAGGAGTCGCTTTATTTACCGATACATCGGTTGCTTGCGCACTTAAAATCACAGCAATTAATAATTCAAAAGGATTCTTATGTTTTAATTCACATTCTGCATTTGGAAACATCTCATACATAATTTCAATAGCTTCCATTGTTTTCTCTTTTGATAGCATGGCCCACCTCCTTTTTATTCACTGTCTTCTGGATTTAACCAATTGTGTAATGTAACCTTTGGTAACGATTCTTGTGTCTGACCTTGTTGTTCAATCTCATTTTGAATCATAGAATCTTTTCGTTTTTTCTGATCAGCAGCAACTTGTTCTTTGGTGGTAATATTTTTACGCTCCCACGCAAGTAAAATACGATCAATATATTTCAAACTATACGCCTGATTTAAAACAGCTTCTCGCAACGCTAACTGGATTAACTCAGGGGAATAATGGTCCGTGTTCAACCACTGACCAATCATTTCTAATTCAATGGGTGAAAGTGGACGTCCGAATTCTTTTTCAAAGCCTTGGTAAAGCTGTTTAATTTCATCTTCGTGGTTTGCGACAACTTGTTTTTCTTTGCTCGTTTGTAAAAATAATTGAATCTTTTGAAAAACAGGCAGTAAATCATACGTATCCATCATTTGACCTTTTTGGTTTTGTTGTGTTTCAATTCGAATAAATCCGCGAGAAATCAATTGATTTAATAACTTATAAATCGTATCTGGCGTTTTGCCCATCGTCTCTGCAATCGCCATTAAGTCTGGAAATAAATCGCCTGCATTTTGCGAACGAAAAAGTTGCAGTAAAAAGAGAAATTCATCATCTTTCAAACCAATTTTTTGGTAATGATCAAATAGTAAGTTTGAGATTGTTGTTTCACCAGCTTCTAAATATTCACGAATTGATAACATTGTTGTTGTCCACTTCCCCTTGCTTGTTTCACTTATTGCACATGATAAACATCAAAATAAATAGCTTTCATATAATCAATTAAATAACTAGGATTCAATTCTTCTCCCGTTGCATCATAAATTAATTGATTTGGTTTACGTGAAGCGCCGTACTGATGAATATGTTGTGTTAACCATTTACGGATATCAGAATAATCCTCCGAAGCTAAAATTTCATCAACAGATAATTCTTGTTTCATTGCGTGAAATAGTTGCGCGGCGTACATATAACCCAAGGCATAAGATGGGAAATAACCAAAGCTACCTCCAGACCAATGAACATCTTGAAGGACACCTTCTAAATCATTTTCAGGTGATACGCCTAAGTACTCTTGGTATTTTTCGTTCCACACTTTTGGCAAATCAGCGACTTCCAAAGAACCATTAAATAACGTTTTTTCAATTTCATAACGAATAATGATATGCAAAGGATAGGTGAGACTATCGGAATCAATCCGAATCAAACTTGCTTTCGTTTCTTTTAAAGAAGCATAGAAATCTTCAAAAGCAATATCATCAAAAGTACCTTCTGCGCATTCTTGGAAAAACGGGTATTGTTTTTGCCAAAAAGCCCGGTTGCTACCAATGATAATTTCATTAAAGAGCGATTGTGATTCGTGAATCCCCATAGAGGCACCTTCGCTTAGCGGCGTAAAGTCAAATTTAGGATCAAAATTTTGTTCATACATCCCATGACCCGCTTCATGAATCACACCAAATGTTGCCATTGAGAAATTATTTTCTTCCCAGCGCGTAGTAATCCGCGCATCATTTCGATTTAGAGCTGTCATAAATGGATGAACTGTATCATCTAATCGGCCTTTTGAAAAATCATAGCCTAATTGTTCAACCACACCAATCACAAAACGGCGTTGTTGTTCTTTGGTCATTTTTCTAGATAAAAAGTCAGTTCTAGGCGGCGTACCTTTTTCTGCCAAAACGGTCCGAATCTCTTGAATCCCTTGTTTTACTTGGTCGAATACTTGGTCTAGTTTCTCAACCGTCATCCCTGGTTCAAATTGATTTAATAACACATCATACGGAGTTTTTTCTTCTTTTTGCCAATAAGGAATGAACTCTTTTTGGAACGCAACGACCTTCGTTAAGGTTTCTTCTAACAAGCCGAAATCTTGTGCAGCGCGTGCTTTTAACCAATCTGTATGTGCTTGGTTTAATACTTTAACATATTCTTGCATACGTTCAGCTGGAACATTTTTATTCAAAGCATATTCTTCTTTTACTTTTTCAAAAACCAGTTTCCCTAATTCAGATAATTCTTCAGGGCGTGTCTCAAAATAGGCCAATGCTTCTTGAATAACTGGGCCAATACTTCGTTCAAAATATAATCCGGTTAAATACCCTTCTACTTCTCCTCGAAAAGGACTACTTTTTTCTGGCATCCCAGTTGATGAATCCCAGTCTAATAATGTCAAGGCATTTTTTAGTAATTGAATTTCTTTCACTTCTTGTAAAAATACAGCTTCCTTCATTTTTTTACACCAGCTTTCTTAGTCTTCCCGTGGTTTTCTTGGTGGACGTGTTCCCCAGTATTGGAATAAATCTGTTCGTAAGGCTCCGTTGTAAAGCTTCCGTTTTTTAGTAGCTTTGGCACCATAATATTCTTCAAAAGCAAGATCACTCGTCAGTATATACTTGCTCCAAGTAGTTAACGGACGAAAAACATGGCCCATTTCTTTATACAAACGACGAACACTTTCCTCTTCTCCTAAACGCTCACCATAAGGCGGATTAGCTACCATTACACCATATTCCTTCTCGGTTGTAAAATCTTTTAATGCCAATTGTTTAAAAGTAATTGAATCACCTAAACCAACTTCCTCAGCATTCGCTCGTGCGACTTCAATCATTCGCCCATCAACATCTGAGCCACAGATATCTAATTCAACATCGTAGTCTGCCTTTGCCTCGGCTTCGTTACGTACTTTTTCAAAAATCGCTGGATCAACCCAATCCCATGTTTCACAAGTGAAACTACGATTAAAGCCAGGGGCAATGTTATGGCCAATTAATGCTGCTTCAATACAAATTGTTCCAGAACCACAAACTGGATCATAAAAAGGACGATCTTTGCGCCAATTGGTCAACATCACTAAAGCAGCTGCCATGTTTTCCTTAAGAGGTGCGCCCCCCTTTTCAATGCGATAGCCCCGTTTAAATAAACTTGGCCCAGTCGTGTCCAACGTCAACGTCACTTTATCTTTTAGAAGAGCCACTTCTAATTTAAACAAAGCTCCTGTTTCGGTTAAAGGCACCGTCGCTGGACGATGGTAAACTTCTCTTAAACGGTTAACAATGGCTTTTTTGGTGATGGCTTGGCAATCAGGAACACTATACAATTTTGACTTAATTGATTTACCTGCAACTGGAAATTCTGCATCTAAAGGCAAATAATCTTCCCAAGGAAGTGCTTTAACTTTTTCAAATAATTCATCAAAACTATAGGCGTTAAATTCGCCAACGACGATTTTAATCCGATCTGCTGTTCGTAGCCATAAATTGGCAGTAGCAATTGTTTCAACTGTGCCTTCAAAGACGGCCCGACCATTTTCTACTTCACAGGGAATCCCTAAATCACGCAATTCTTTTCCAACTAATGCTTCTAAGCCACTAGCAGCCGTTGCAACAAGTTTGAATGTTTTTTCTTTCGTCATAAAAACTCCTTCTTGACTCTTTTTTATTGTCTGGAGCTAACAGTCCTGCCGACTACTGCTCCGCTTGTTTTTTATAATTGTCCGCTTTCTCTGAACTAAACGGTCCTGTTCCGGCCTCTTTAGAACAGACAGCTTACTACTTTTATCTCAGTTTCTTTATTTTAACATTTTTTTATTCTTTTCGTAAAAAAAGCCTTCACAACTACGTTGGAAGGTCTTCCTGAATTACTTGTAATTTTCTATAAGCCATGTTCTGTATCACCAATTCTTCAGGAAAAATTGGTGACGGTCATCATCTATCTGCAGAGTAAACTCTGCCTCTTCTACTCGTTCATTTCCTTTAGAAGAGCGCCCCTACCATTGTTTGGGTTGCTCGCTCGAGGGGTTTACCGCGTTCCACCGATGGAGTTTCCCACATCGCTTCGTCACTGTGGCACTTTCAAGGATACTTTGACATAGTCGAAACCTTAGTCATTTTTCCTGCCGTTACTCTAAAAGAGTACCTTAGCTTATGATTTCGCTAAGCACGAACACTACAAGCATCTCAGCTTGTGCGAGCATGGACTTTCCTCAGCTTGCAAAAGCAAACCGCGATCACCCGAAAATTACAAATCTGTTTAGACGAACAGCAAAAATTTACACACTACAACAAGTGTCCGCTATTCTAACAAATGCTTTTTGTTCCTCGTGAAAACTTGACTTAAATTGTCTTGTTAAAATTGACGTGTTTGTGCATTATCAACATCATGGTTCGCTGGTTCTGCAGTCATTGACGGTGCAGAAGGCGTTACAGGTGTTGAAGGTGTTTCATCTAACTTTTTACCAAAAACTTCACGCTCTAAGTTTGATAAACGTTTTAAAATATCAAAGTTGGTCACTGCTGCACTTTTTGGTACTTCTTGAGCAACACGAGGCGTTGGTTGGGCTTTTGATAATTGGTCTAATTTTGCCATTAAGCGGCTGTTTTCTTCTTGCAAGCTTAATAATTCTTTATTATAAGCTTCGTAGTCTTTAATAACATTGTCTAAAAATTCGTCTACTTCAATTGGGTCATACCCGTTCATCATTTTCGTTTTAAATTCTTTTTGTAAAATGTCTTTAGGACTATATACTAAATTTGCCATGTTTACACCTCATTTGTTTATTTACGATAGAAAATTTCATAGTTCCACAAATACTATTGTAACGAAAAATAGCTAGAAAATCAAACAGATTCTCTAATCAATCACCGAGTTTTGTAAATCATCCATTGTAATTAAGCGAATATCATAGGGTTCTCGTTCCGAAAAATGTTGTGCGTCCTTTAAAAAATACTCCGTTTTGCCAGGGTACTCTTTGTCATAAATAAGTAAGCTGCCCCCAGAATGTTCCAAAAGAAATTTTGTATGCATTTTTAATTGTGCTGGCGATTGATAGGGCTGGTGACTTACTGAGTTGATATAATCAGCCAAACTTTCCGCTTTCGTTAACAGTTCTCGATTTTGTTCATTCCAATTATTGCCAAAGTCTTTAAATGGATAAAGCAAACCTAGCTGGACTTCTGGATATTCCGTTTTTAATTCCCCAACTACTTCAGCTGTCCAAAGTTCAACACCTAAATTGCCAGAAATCAAAATCCATTCTACTCCCGCTTCAATATAACTGGCTAACTCTTTTTTTAAGACATTTTTAATAACTGTGATTTTCGGGTCTTTTCCTTGAAATATCCCCAATTCAAAGCTGCGATAACCGGTGACATAGAGGGTTTTTATCATTTCCATAAGTCATCCCTTTTCTTTCAGGTCTTTTTTTTGGTATAATACAGGCTAGGAGTGTGATAAACGTGACGTTCCATTATCCTAACGGAATACCTTATAATCATCATGAAACACAATCACCAAAAAAACAAGTAAAAAAGAAACGCCCCGTTGAATTTGGTAATCGTGGGATGGATTTCGAAGAAGCGATCAATCAAAGCAATCAATATTATCTATTGAATAAGCAAGCAGTCGTTCATAAGAAACCCACTCCTGTTCAAATTGTTAAAGTAGATTATCCCAAACGAAGTGCGGCTGTTATTAAGGAGGCCTACTTTAGACAAGCTTCAACGACTGATTATAACGGTGTATATCAAGGCCGTTACATAGATTTTGAAGCGAAAGAAACGAAAAATACCACGTCCTTTCCCTTTAAAAATTTTCATCAACATCAAATTGATCATATGGAACAATGTATAGCACAACAAGGGATTTGTTTTGTGCTATTATGGTTTTCAAGCTTAAAACGCTGCTTCTTTTTTAGTGGTGAAAATCTAATAACGCATTGGAAAAACCAAGCAGTTACTGGAAAAAAATCTATGCCGCTTGCACTCATTGAGAAAGAAGGAATTGAATTATCTTTTGGAATCGCACCGCGAATCCCTTATCTCGACGCAGTGGAACAATATATTCAGACACACTAGATTCATAAAGTTTTGAAAGTATAACAAAGGAGTTGCTATTTATGCCAACCGCAAATTCAGGCTCGCGAGCTGCTAGACATGCATCCAACACCTCATCGAAGTCGAGTTACAAGAAAAAGACACAACCGCCGAAAAAGAAAAAACGGCTTGTTTTAAAAATCTTTCTTGGCTTACTTATCGCTGGGATGGTCGCTTTTTTAGCAGGCGTTGGTCTTTTTTGGTTCTATGCACGACAAGCCCCAAAATTAGAAGATGACAAACTGAATGCGACAGTTTCATCGAAGCTTTACGATATTAATAATGAAATTTTTGAGGATTTAGGCGCAGAAAAGCGTGAATTAATTCAACCAAATGATGTGCCTCAATTATTAAAAGATGCCATTGTTTCTGTCGAAGACCGTCGTTTCTATAAACACATTGGTGTGGATCCGATTCGGATTATCGGTTCTGCCCTTTCAAATGTCAAAAATGGTGGATTACAAGGCGGAAGTACCTTAACCCAACAATTAATTAAATTGTCCTACTTCTCTACAAAAGAATCTGACCAAACCTTGAAACGGAAAGCACAAGAAGCATGGATGGCTGTTCGTTTAGAACGTGAAAAATCAAAAGAAGAAATTTTAACTTACTACATTAACAAAGTCTACATGGCGAATGGTTTTTATGGAATGGAAACAGCGGCTGAAAATTATTATGGTAAACATTTATCTGAACTTGATTTACCACAAACGGCCCTACTGGCAGGAATGCCACAAGCGCCAAACTCATACGATCCCTATACAAAACCAGATACTGCTAAAGAACGTCGGGATGTTGTACTTTACACAATGTACGACAATAAAAAAATCTCGAAAGCAGAGTACGAAAAAGCTAAAGCGACCCCAATCGATGAAGGCTTAGTGCCATTAAAAGCCAGTGATGACAATCGAAAAGTCGTAGATAATTATGTCAAAGAAGTAATCAATGAAGTGAAAGCAAAAACTGGCAAAAATGTTTACACAGACGGACTAGATATCTACACAAACTTAGATATGAATGCCCAAAAACAACTTTACGATATTGTCAACAGTGATCAATACGTTGCGTTTCCAGATGATAAAATGCAAGTGGCTTCAACCGTTATTGATGTTGCCTCTGGACAAGTCCGAGCACAGATTGGTGGTCGTCACATTCCTGATGATGTGCAATTAGGAAACAATTTAGCTGTTAACACCCAACGTGATGTTGGTTCAACCGTGAAACCAATCATGGATTATGGTCCCGCAATTGAGAATTTAAATTATTCGACAGGTCGCCTCATGGTGGATAAACCAACGAAATATCCTGGTACCGACATTGATGTCTTCAACTCTGATTTAACATACCAAGGCGTCATTACTATGCGCCGTGCGATTATGGGTTCTCGTAACACCACCGCGGTCCAGACGTTTGATGAAGTTGGTAAAGAAAACATCATGCCTTTCATTAAAGGGTTAGGAATTGACTATAAAAACTTAGAAGCCTCGAATGCCATTTCAAGTAACACAAGCGATGTAGATGGCGATAAATATGGAATTTCCTCATTGAAGTTAGCAGCAGCTTATGCGGCTTTCGCCAATAACGGGATTTATAACAAACCGTATTACGTAAACAAAGTCGTTTTCAATGATGGAACTAGCGTTGATTATCAACCTGATGGTAAACGTGCGATGAAAGACTCTACCGCCTATATGATGACGGATATGTTAAAAGATGTTTTAAACGGCGGAACAGGATTTAACGGCGCCATTCCAGGCTTAATCCAAGCGGCCAAAACAGGGACTTCTAACTATACTGATGAAGATTTAGCGCGAATGGGCACAACAGAAAAAGGAATTGCCCCGGATAGTACCTTTGTTGGTTATACAACACACTATGCCGTTTCTGTTTGGACTGGATACAATGATCGAAATACACCAATCTATCAAGAATACTATGGGATTGCCTCGGATGTTTATCGTGAAATAATGAGTTACTTGTCTCAAAATGTTTCAAACGATGACTGGGTGCAGCCAGACAGTGTTGTGCGGGTAGGTAATGAATTATACGTGAAAGATGCCTATGAGGTACCAAATGTACAAGTTTTACCAAGTACTACCTCTTCAGCACCACAGCCGGAATCTAGCAGTACGGTGGAATCCTCTTCCACAAAAGAAGCGGAAAGTTCATCAAGTTCTAGTTCAGAAAGTGCGCCTTCTTCCTCTGAAGCGCCACCATCAACCGAACAACCGGCAAGCTCTTCCTCAGCAGAGCAACCGGCAACATCGGAACAACCGCCTGAACCATCAAGTTCTAGTTCACAAGAACCGCCGCAACCACCTGAAAGTAGTTCTAAACCAGATGAAAATAAAGCAGCATAAAAAGTACGGGGCTCATGATGAGCCCCGTACTTTTTTAGATTAAAAATGGACGAAGTGAACTGAATCACTTCGTCCATTTTTGCTTATTTACTTTCTTTATTTGCCAAAGCTGCACCAACAAATCCTTTGATTAAGCGTTGTGGGCGATTTGGACGAGAAATTAATTCTGGGTGGAATTGACAAGCCACAAAGAATTGTTTTTCAGGAATTTCAACAATCTCAACTAAACGATTATCTGGTGAAACTCCAGAGAAAACTAAGCCATTTTCTTCAAATAATTGACGATATTTGTTGTTAAATTCATAACGATGACGGTGACGTTCTTGGACAACATCTTCATTTCCGTATGCTGCCGCAGTTTTCGTTCCTTTTTTCAATTTACATGGATATAAACCTAAACGTAGTGTGCCACCTAAATTCTCGATGTTTTCTTGATCTGCCATTAAATCAATAATGTTATTTGTCACGTCAGGATTAGTTTCTGCAGAACCAGCATCTTCTAAGCCCACAACGTTACGACCAAATTCTACACAGGCCATTTGCATACCTAAACAAATACCAAGGAATGGTACGTCATTTTCGCGAGCAAAACGAATCGCTTCAATTTTTCCTTCAATTCCACGATCACCAAAACCACCAGGAACCAAAATACCATCTGCTGAACCAATTCTTTCAGCGACATTTTCAGCAGTTAATTCTTGTGAATCAACCCAATCAATTTCGATATCTGAATCAAAATCAAACCCAGCATGTTTTAATGCTTCTACAACAGAAATATAGGCATCTGGTAATTCAACATATTTACCAACCAGCGCAATTTTTGTTTTCTTTTTCAAGTTAAGAACTTTTTCTTCTAATGCACGCCACTCAGTCATGTCTGCAGCCGGTGCATCCAATTTTAAATGATCACAAACAATTTGATCCATATTTTGTGCTTGAAGTGCTAATGGAATGGAGTATAACGTTTCAACATCACGAGATTCAATTACCGCTTCCGGATTAACATCACAGAATTGTGCTAATTTGTTTTTAGTGTTTTGAGAAACAGGTAATTCCGTACGGACCACTAAAATATTTGGTTGAATCCCTAAACTTCTTAATTCTTTGACACTATGTTGTGTTGGTTTAGTTTTCATTTCGCCAGCCGCTTTTAAGTAAGGAATCAAGGTTGTATGGATGTACATTACGTTGTCACTACCCATATCAGCTTTCATTTGACGCAATGCTTCTAGGAAAGGTAATGATTCGATGTCGCCGACAGTACCACCTACTTCTGTGATAATCACATCGGCATCCGTCATTTTCGCTGCACGCATGATTTTTTCTTTGATTTCATTGGTAATGTGTGGAATAACTTGCACTGTTGCACCTAAGTATTCCCCTTTACGTTCTTTACGTAAGACTTCTGAATAAATTTTTCCAGTGGTTACGTTTGAGTATTTATTTAAGTTAATATCAATAAAACGTTCATAGTGACCTAAGTCCAAATCTGTTTCGGCACCATCATCTGTGACAAAAACCTCTCCATGTTGGTAAGGACTCATTGTCCCCGGATCCACATTAATATATGGATCGAATTTTTGAATCGTTACTTTTAATCCACGATTTTTTAATAATCGTCCTAAAGATGCTGCGACAATCCCTTTTCCGATAGAAGAAACCACGCCACCTGTAACAAAGATGTATTTTGTCATAATAGTTAAAAACCCTTTCTTTGATAATATTTTGTAGAGAGAAGTAAAACAACTTTGAGACTCTTACGTTTCTCCAAATAAAAAAGAAACAAAAATAGAAAAGCTCCCTATCCATTACGAATAGGGAGCTTGTAAGTTCGTTCAAACTTCTGACCTTCTTAAAGGTGCCCAAGTAGTATAATACAAGCAAACGGACATCAGGTCAAGTACTTCTATTCAAGAAAATAATTTTTTCTATTTTCTCATTTTTCTTGGGCATTCAACTAAAAAGCTTGACTCCTTCTTAGGAATCAAGCTTTTTGGTTTCTTACTCTTCAGAATATTCGTCATCAAAATCGTCTTCATCTTCAACATCATCGTCATCAATGATTGTTAAATCTTCTTCGATTTGCGGAATGTCTTCTTCATCATCGTCTGAATCTGCACCAATCTCTTGTAAGTCAGAGTTGTATGCTTTGATTTCTTCATCTTCATCTTCTTCATCATCGTACAAGATGTCTTCTTCATCATCATTTGTTAATTCAGCATCTTCTGGATCGTCATCGTTATAGTCAATTACATCTTCATCGTTTGGATTAGTGATGAAGGCATTTACTTTTTTACGTTTTCTACGACGTGGTGCATCTTCTTCGTCTTCTTCCAAGCCATGTGTAACTTCTTCATCGATTGAATCGATTGGATACCATGAACGTAAGCCCCAACGATTGTCTCCCAATGAGATAAAGCTACCGTCGATGTTTAAATCTGTATAAAATTGTGCTAATTGGTCACGAATTTCACTATCAGACTTGCCAAGATAATTTTGGATTTGGTTAACTAAATCAGAAAAATCCATTACATCTGCATGTTGTTCTAAAATAGCGTGTGCTACTTCAATCATGGATAATTCTTTTTTGTTTAACCCTTCAAATACATTAATTTCCAAGAGGTACACGTCCTTTCACAGTCTACTCCTTATCATACAAAAACATTGAAAAAAAATCAATTCTATTCTGCAATATTTATGCAGTAAATTCTAATTCTAAATGATATTCTCCGATTCGCTCTGTTTGAGAGTATAAATCATAATCAACTAAAATCTTACCAGACATTGGTTGATCTTTTAAACTAACACGCAAATTATGTGTAAACGTACTAATCTGTAGCAAGCCATAAGGGGTTCGATAACTTGTATCTAATTTTTCCTGATAGCAAAATCTTAAACGCATCCGTAATTCGCCAGCACGAATCAACTGAACATGCCCGTCTGGTTCAATTTTAATGGTTACGGGGGTTGGTTCTGTATCCTCTAATAATTCTTCTTTGTAACGAATGTATAATGTATCACCCATTTTTACTAATTGACCTTCTAAGTCAAAGAAAAAATCTTTTTGTTCGTTGCCTTGTTGGACAATCGTTTTTAGTTGAATCGATACAGGAACGCCTGTTGATAAATCCATAATGGTCACTCCTTTTCCAAAATATAACTTTCTTATTGTTGACTTTTTCAATGTATTTGTCAACTAAAGTCAATTTTCCCTTGCTTATGTACCTTTTCTTATTGTATAAGCTCTTTTCACGGGTTGCAAGCATTTGTTTCATCTATTTAATAAGAAAACCGTTTACTATTTTAGAGAATTCCTTCAGAATTCGTTTATATAACATGCTTTTTTGCGTTTTTTGTATATAATATAAGAGAGAGTAAGAAAATAAACGTATTAAATGACGTAATTATAAATAGACAGGACGTTTTTTATGAGCACAACTTTTCCCCTTCACACCGAATCATTTATGCTCCTTGATTCAGGTTGTTTAACAAACAGTGACTATTTTTTACCTTTTGCCTTGACCGATGTTTTAACTACTTTTTCAGGAATGCAGCACCAACCAATCATTCATTTCTGGCAATTGGATCAAGCAATGATTCTTGGCATGAAAGATACCCGTGTACCACATCTAAAAGAAGGCATCACTTCTCTGCAAGAAAACGATTATTCTGTAGTCGTTCGCAATGCCGGCGGTTTAGGGGTGATTGCCGATTCGGGTATTTTAAATGTTTCACTTATTTTACCAAATAATTCTGAACACAAATTAAGTATCGATGCGGCTTATGAATTAATGTGGGCTTGGCTCCGTCAGAGTTTTCCGGAGAAAGAGATTGACGCCTTTGAAATTACTACATCCTATTGTCCCGGTACTTATGATTTAAGTATTGGCGGTCAAAAGTTTGCTGGGATTGCCCAACGACGCGTCAAAGACGGTATTGCTGTCATGATTTACATCAGCGTTAACGGCAATCAACTTGCTCGTGGAGAAGTGGTGCGAGACTTTTACCTTGCTGGCTTACAACAACAATTTGGTGAAAATGGCTATCCACCCGTTGATCCAGCAGTGATGGCAAATTTAGAAACCCTGATTGAGACTCCATTAACAATAGACGCCGTAAAAACCCGTTTAATCGAAGCATTACCTCAACAATTTGAAAAATCTATTGATCCAAACTTAACCGAACCAATTATAACCTCAGAATGGTTCCAAACAAATTTAACTGTCCAGCTGGAAAAAATGGCGCAACGAAACGCCTTAATTAAAGGAGAGATCGTATGACGATTCCGTATAAAGAGCAACGATTACCAATCGAAAAAGTTTTTCGTGATCCCGTCCATAATTATATTCATGTCCAACACCAAGTGATTTTAGACCTTATTAATTCTGCTGAAGTGCAACGATTACGTCGCATTAAGCAACTAGGTACTTCTTCTTTTACGTTTCACGGTGCCGAACATAGTCGTTTTTCCCATTCTTTGGGTGTTTACGAAATTACACGTCGGATTTGTGAGATTTTCCAACGTAACTACTCTGTGGAACGATTAGGTGAAAACGGCTGGAATGACGACGAGCGCCTGATTACACTTTGCGCAGCTTTATTACATGATGTCGGTCATGGTCCTTATTCACATACATTCGAGCATATTTTTGATACAAACCATGAAGCAATCACGGTCCAAATCATCACCTCACCAGAAACGGAAGTCTATCAAATTTTAAACCGTGTTTCGGCAGATTTTCCTGAAAAAGTCGCCAGCGTTATTACTAAACAATACCCAAATCCTCAAGTGGTGCAAATGATTTCTAGTCAAATTGATGCCGATCGCATGGACTATCTGTTACGTGATGCATACTTTACAGGGACGGAATACGGAACTTTCGATTTAACTAGAATTTTACGTGTGATTCGACCCTACAAAGGAGGCATTGCCTTTGCTATGAATGGGATGCATGCGGTGGAAGACTATATCGTTAGTCGTTACCAAATGTATGTCCAAGTCTATTTCCACCCTGTTTCTCGCGGGATGGAAGTGATTCTTGATCATTTATTGCATCGGGCGAAAGAATTATTTGAAAACCCTGAATTTGACTATGATTTACAAGCCTCTCTGCTTGTACCATTCTTTAAAGGGGACTTCACCTTACAAGAATATTTAAAATTAGATGATGGCGTCCTCTCTACGTACTTTACACAATGGATGGATGTGCCTGATTCAATTCTAGGTGATTTAGCCAAACGTTTCCTTATGCGTAAGCCTCTGAAGTCAGCCACCTTTACGAACGAAAAAGAGAGCGCAGCAACGATTGCTTATTTAAGGGAATTGATTGAAAAAGTTGGTTTCAACCCTAAATATTATACTGCCATTAATTCAAGCTATGATTTACCTTACGATTTTTATCGTCCAAATAAAGACCGTCATCGTACACAAATTGAATTGATGCAAAAAGATGGCTCATTAGTGGAATTGGCAACGGTCAGTCCCCTAGTTGCAGCACTTGCTGGTCAGAGTCAAGGAGATGAACGTTTCTATTTCCCTAAAGAAATGCTTGACCAAGGAAATAAAAAACATTACGATTTATTTGATGAGACGTATCGTGAGTTTTCAAGTTACATTCATAATGGTGCGTTAGTTTTAAAAAAATAGGTTTTCTAGGAGGATTCTATGTCAATTAAGTTAGTTGCTATTGATATCGACGGAACATTGCTAAATTCACAACACAAGATTACCCCACGGGTCAAAGAAGCGCTCCAAAAAGCAAATGATCAAGGCGTTCGTATTGTTTTATGTACAGGCCGTCCTTTGCCAGGCGTGAAAGAACAATTGGATGAATTAGCCTTATATGGTGAAAATGATTTCGTGATTACCTACAACGGTTCGCTTGTCCAAGCAACCAAAGATAATGCGATTATTTCACGCTATACCTTGAGTTATGAGGATTTTTTAGAAATTGAAATGTATTCTCGTAAAGTCGGCGCTCACTTGCACACAATTGATGATTCCGCTATTTACACTGCCAATCGCAATATTGGTAAATATACGATTCACGAAGCATCTTTAGTGAACATGCCTTTGAAATATCGTACGGTGGATGAAATGACACCAGAGATGAACATTATTAAAATGATGATGATTGATGAGCCGGAAGTTTTAGATCCTGCCATTGCAAAATTACCATTACATTTTACCGAAAAATATACGACTGTTAAAAGTACGCCTTTTTACTATGAAATCATGAATAAAAATGCTAGCAAAGGCAATGCTCTAGCAAAATTGGCAGACCATTTAGGCTTAAATAAAGACGAAGTGATGGCCATTGGTGACAATGAAAATGACTTATCCATGATTGATTACGCTGGGATTGGTGTTGCGATGGGCAATGCGACAGAAAATGTTAAAACAATTGCCGATGTGCATACCACTAGTAATGACGAAGATGGTGTCGCTCAAATTATTGAAAAAATGGTTTTAATTTAAACATTCTTTTCAATAACAATAACCCTCAATCTAATCAACATAGATTGAGGGTTATTCGTTATTTTATGATGCTGCCGCTAGCCATTTTTCAACGGCCCAGCGGTGGCTTCCTCTTTTTAATAAACGGACTGCTTCTTCTGGTGCAACCCAGTGTAAAGTATTGGTCCTTTCTAAGGGTTCGCTAAGTTGCCGCCAAGTATTCGCTACATAAAAATAGCCAGGATTATAATAGGCAGTTTGGCGATGGTTCGAATAAAAATATTCATCAGCTTCCCCTAAATAACGGCCAATTTCTACACTAATTCCCAATTCTTCTAGCACTTCTCGATGGATCGCTTCTTCTTTCGTTTCGGTGCCTTCAATTTCGCCTCCTGGTAAAAAATAAGCTCCATTTGGCGCTTGTACCAGAACCATTGTGTTATTTTCTGGCTTTGAAACAATAATGTATGCAGCATATCTTGTTTGATAGGTCAATGTCTCTTCTCTTTTTCCAAACGTTGGCGTTTTCATTGGCGCACCTCTTCTCTTTTCATCTATTTTACCTGAGAAATTCCTTTAGAACAAGTCAGAAACCAAGCGTTTTTCTCTACATTTCACGTTTATCTATGCTACTATTAACGTTGGAAATATAATTAAGTTTGAAAGGGAGTTTTTAACTATGAAAATGGCTCATACATGTGTGCGTGTAAAAGATTTAGAGGCATCATTAGATTTCTATCAAAAAGCCTTCAATTTTGAAGAAAGTCGCCGTCGTGATTTTCCAGAAAATAAATTTACTTTGGTTTATCTAACTTTACCAGGAGACGACTACGAACTAGAACTAACTTATAATTATGATCATGAAGCATACGATTTAGGAAACGGTTATGGTCATATCGCCATCAGTACAGATGATTTAGAAGGATTACACGAAAAACATCAAGCGGCTGGCTTAACTGTCACTGACTTAAAAGGCTTACCTGGAACTGCACCATCTTATTACTTTGTTGTCGACCCAGATGGTTATAAAATCGAAGTCATTCGTGAACGTTAAAAAGTTTCACTTGTTCACTTACTGAGCTTTTTGTGTTTGAGAGCTGTCCGAGACAAAACTTGTCTCGACTTCTTCTCAAACACTTTTTTCAAAAAAAGTGCTACAATAGAACGTATGAATTTATTGAGGATGTGATGTTATTATGACAAAAAAAATTATTGGAATCGCTGGCAATCAACTTTTGCAGGCAGCTGAAGTGTTTCACGGTAACCAAGTGACTTACACCCCACAAGGTTTTGTTAGCGCTGTTCAAGCCGCAGGTGGCGTTCCTCTCGTTTTGCCAATTGGCCCCAAAGAATTAGCCGCTACGTATATACAACAAATTGATAAACTACTTTTAGCAGGCGGTCAAGATGTTGCCCCTGAATTTTACGGACAAGAACCCCATATAAAATTAGAAGAAACGAATCGTGATCGTGACGAGTTTGAATTAGCCCTAATTGAAGAAGCCTTAAAACAAAACAAACCTATTTTTGCGGTTTGCCGTGGAATGCAATTAGTCAATGTTGCTTTAGGTGGCACATTATATCAAGATTTATCGATGTATCCTCAATGGTCAGTTAAGCACGGACAACAACCCACTCAACCAATCTTTGCGACGCATCGTATTGATGTTGAACCAGACAGTCAATTATCAAACATATATGGTACAACTGGTCAAGTCAACTCGTACCATCACCAAGCACTACATACTTTAGGAAAAGATTTACGCGTTACTGCTTGGTCCTCTGATGGCCTTGCAGAAGCAGTGGAATCAACAAATGAACAGCAGCCTTTATTAGCTGTTCAATGGCATCCTGAACTAATGTACGCACGTGATGCCAAATCCCAAGCACTCTTTAACTACTTTGTTCAAAAATTATAGTAAAAACGGAGGGGCGAAAGACGTCCCTCCGTTTTTACTTGCTATCATACTTAAAAATCAAAATTATCTGGATCTGCACCAAAACGATGATCCTTATTTAACTGATTAATTGCGGTTATTTCTTCTGGTGTTAATTCAAAATCAAAGACAGCAAAATTTTCCTGAATTCTTTTTTCGTGAACAGATTTAGGAATCACGATAATATCATTTTGTAAGTGCCAACGAATAATCACTTGGGCCGCTGATTTACCATATTTTTCACCAATTTTCACTAGTACTGGTTCAGATAATAAATTACCTTGTCCTAGAGGAGACCAAGCCTCCACGGCAATCTTATTTTCGGCTAAATATTTTCGTAGCGGTTCTTGTGTTAACGTAGGATGTAATTCAATTTGATCCACCATTGGCACAACATTTGCTTCTGTTAATAAATCTTCCAAATGATGTTGATGAAAATTGGAAACGCCAATTGCTTTGGCACGACCACTTGCGTAAATTTCTTCTAATGCTTTCCATGATTCTTTATATTTACCAGCAACAGGCCAGTGAATTAAATATAAATCAACATAGTCTAACCCTAATTTTTCTAAGCTTTTATCAAATGCTTTAATCGCATTTTCATAGCCTTGATCTTCATTCCATAATTTCGTCGTCACGAAAATTTCTTCGCGGGGAATACCCGATTGACGAATGCCTTCGCCCACCCCTGCTTCGTTTTTATAAACGGCTGCCGTATCAATCAAGCGATAACCCGCTTCTAAAGCCCATTTTACTGAATTGGTTGCTTCTGAGCCATCTTCTACACGCCAAACGCCTAAACCTAGGCGTGGCATTTCATTGCCGTTTGCTAATTTTTTTGTTTTATCCAAAGTCATGTGTTTCTTCAGTCCCTTCATTTTCATTACTTTTAGTATACTACGCATTCTTCTTTCACGAAACAATCACGACTCGTCAGGTCATTTTCTTTATTTTCAATAAATAACGACGCCAATAGGTCAGCACTCCGATTAGTGCCACAACTACAATTGTTCGACCGCTAACGCTTCCAATCCACAGTTTAACTGCAAGTAACCAGATACAAAAGAGATAAACACAGGACCAATTAAAGGAAACTTTCAATGTACATGATTCCGCAATTTCGATTATCTGACTACTAAAAAAACGACTCCCTAATCGTAAAGCGACTGGATTATGGAAGATGAATGTTCGTCGCTTGTCAGCCGTTAAGCGAGTAGCACATCGCTCATCAATAAAAATTGTTACAGGTAATTTAGAAAGTAAATCATTTTTTGCCCATTCAATTGAAACTTTCACGCAGCACTCACAACCTTTAACAAAATTATAAAATATATTATTTATTTACAAAATTATAACATTCCTAAAAAAACATGTTAAGTCTTTAAAAAAACTTTCTATTTTCTTCCCCTTTCGCCGAGAGATTTAGTATACTAAAAGAAGAAATTTTAGAGAAAGTTGGATTTTTATGTTGATACTTGGTTTAGCCAGTACTGAAACAGTCGATTCTTCTGCTCCTGATTTAGCAGAAGCGACCGTAAAAAAAGTGAGCGCGCTACAACGCTTTTGGAACAATATTAATTGGGATGCCATTGTCGCTACCTTAATTGAAAAAAGTTTATCAATTTTATTTTTAATTTTTCTATTTTTTATCATTCAGCGAATCGGGAAATATTTAATTGATCGCACCTATGCAAATTATAGTAAAAAGCAACATTTTAGTGAAAGCCGTTTAAAAACGTTACACACTTTAATTATTAATGCATTTCAATATACGCTGTTCTTTTTCTTCATCTATTCTCTTTTGACCATTGTCGGTGTGCCTGTTGGCTCATTATTAGCCGGAGCGGGAATTGCCGGTGTTGCCATTGGTTTAGGGGCTCAAGGATTCATGAATGACTTAATTACCGGATTTTTCATTATTTTAGAACAACAAATGGATGTAGGCGATTATATTCGCTTATTGGCGTTAAATATTGAAGGAACTGTTACTTCTGTCGGATTACGAACCACTCAAATTAAAGCGGTTGATGGAACTGTTCATTTTATTCCAAACCGAAACATCACCACAATCAGTAACCTGTCTCGTGCCAATATGCAAGTGTTAATTGATGTCCGCATCAATCCTGAAGAAGGTTATGAAAAAATTTGTGAAGTGATTACAGAAGTCAATGAAACATTAAAAGAAAAGTATATCGAAAGTATTCAAACTGGGCCAGATATTTTTGGTATGGTCGATTTAGGCAATGGCAACTTTGCGGTGCGAACGACCATGTATGTACTAAACGGCAAACAATTTGCGGTCAAAGAAGAATTTCTAGCCCAATATATCAAAGCATTAACAGAGGCCGGTTTTACGATTCCCAATACGCCCATTATTGCAAAATAAAAAACAGCCACCAGATATTTATTAGTTATCTGGTGGCTGTTTTTCTAATTGTCCAATGATTTTAAAAAGCCACTAACTGCCTCCACTCCAAACAATAACGCCTCTTCGTTCGGTTCAAACTTAGCAGAATGAAGGCTGTAGGGACTTGCCACGCCTAACCAAAACATCGTGCCTGGGACTTTAGACAATAGATAGCCAAAATCTTCACCTGTCATTGCAACCGGTGCTTGTTGAAATTGAACTGTTGCTTGTTTGCTCATGTATTCAATAAAATTCGTGGTACATGCTGGCTCATTCACTACAGGTAAATACCCTTTCTGATCAAGATGAACAGTTACTTCACATTGAAAAGATTGCGCAATACCTTCACTAATTTCGCGAATTCTTCGCTGCGTTTGTTCATTCGTTTCTGCTGTCAATGTGCGAATTGTACCAGATAAAGTTGCTTCTTCGGCAATCACATTGCAGGCAGTCCCTGCATGAAAAGTTCCAAAGGTAACGACTGCCCCAACCACAGGATCAACATTTCGACTAACGATCGTTTGCGCTTGCTGAATTAAATTTGTGGCCGCTAAGACCATATCATTCGCTTGATGCGGAAAAGCCGCATGTCCACCTTTTCCTTTTAAGGTAATGTTCACTTCACAAGTGGCAGCAAACAATGTCCCTACTCTGGTACTAATAGTTCCGACTGGCAAATCAGGATTAACATGAAGCGCATAAAATTCATCAGGTAACCACTCACCAAACGCATGGTCTTCATACATCAACATCCCCCCTGCTTCATTTTCTTCAGCAGGTTGAAATAAAAATAAAAAGTTATTGTCTGGTTGCTGTTGACTTAATTCTTTCAAAACCCCTAAACCGATTGTCATGTGAAAATCGTGCCCACAGGCATGCATAAACCCTGGTCGTTTTGATTGAAAAGCAGAAACCACTTCCTCTTGAATAGGTAAACCATCAATATCAGCACGCCAGCCGATGGTTTTCTGAGGATTTTTGCCTTCTATGAAGACTAAAATCCCCGTTTGCCATGTTCGAACTTGCAGATAAGGTTGCTTCATTTTATCAATTTCATTAAGTAAAAAGGCTTGTGTTTCCTTTTCTTCTAAACCGATTTCAGGTATTTGATGTAGTTGCCGTCTAATCGCAATTAATTCTTCTTGCTCCACAAAAGCCACTCCTTCATTTTTTGGGTAATCGAAAGCCGCCATGAAGAAGTTTCTTCATCGCGACTGACTAATTTATTTTTAGAGTTTACGTAATTCTTCTAAAATCTCTGTTTTACTCTTGGTTTTATCATCAATTTGTTTAATTACTTTTGCTGGCACGCCTGCAACAACGGTATGCGCTGGAACGTCTTCCACAACTACTGCCCCAGCAGCCACAACGGCACCTTCACCAACACGAACCCCTTCTAGTACGACCGCATTCGCTCCAATGACAACCTCGTTTTCAATAACCACAGGTGCGGCACTTGGTGGTTCAATAACACCAGCTAAAACCGTTCCTGCGCCAATATGACAATGCTTCCCTACAGTTGCACGACCGCCCAAAACAGCGCCCATATCAATCATAGTCCCTGCACCAACGACGGCGCCAATATTTAGAATAGCCCCCATCATAATCACCGCTTGATCGCCAATTTCAACTTTTTCGCGAATCAAAGCACCTGGTTCAATCCGAGCATTAATGTCTTTCAGATCAAGAAAAGGAATTGCTGAGTTACGTGCATCGTTTTCTACAACATAATCCTCAATTTTTTCTTTGTTTGCTTCTAAAAAAGGTTTTACGTCAGCCCAATCGCCAAACAATGTCCCAGTTTTACAATTATTAAAGACCTTAATTGTTTCCGGAAACGTGACTTCTTTTAATTGCCCTTTCAGTGTTACTTTAACAGGCGTTTGCTTTTTGGCATCGCCAATATACTGAATAATCTCATATGCGTCCAATCACAGCACTCCTTTACTTCGTGTTATCATACAGAATAACGCATTTATGAGAAAAAAGTAAAGAGTTTCTTGCGTTTTATTTAAATTACTTTCATTTCTTCTTCTGATTTAGGCAGAACAAGATGATGTTTTTCTAATTCATGCGCCATATGATTGACCGCTTTTAAAATTTCTTTGCGTGTAATGATACCTTTAAAGCGTTGATTATCATCAACCACTGGTAAAAAAGAAGCATCTACTAATAAATGTAACACTTCTTCTAAATCCCACGATTCACCAATTACAGGAACATTGACTTCCATTACATCGGCCACAGTAAATTCATTCAATTTTTCAAAATCCACTGAAGTCAAATCAAACATTTTATCTACAACGTCTGTCAAGCCGATTAAGCCAACAAAGCGATCTCCCTTATCTAACACAGGAATCTTGGAATAGCGAACTTGCGATAAGACTAATGCCGCGTGACTTAATGGATTTAAACACATTACGTTGGCGACATTTTCGGCGGGTACTAAAAACGTTTCTTGTTTTTCTAATAATAATTCTTTTACAGCAGTCCCTATCATGATTGGGTTGCCTCCATTTCTAATTCTTTAACACGTAACTTATTGTACCTAATTCTGCGGAAAAAGTCTTGGAATTCGCAAATTCTTCATAACTTAACAAACGAAAATTAACGTTTTGTTCTATTCTCCCCCAAAAAAGAGAACGCTTTCTTAAAAAAATAAAAACTTAGTTGTCCCATAACAGACAACTAAGTTTTTATAAAAGACCAATTAATCAGTCAATTATCCTTCTTTTTCACACGTTTCATCACAGCCATCACTGACCATAATAAGCGGAAATCCCATGTTTTCTAAGATAGTGTTTATCCAATAAAAAATGATCAATTGGTTCAACATCTGGATTAATTATTTCCGTCAAACGTGCCATTGAACAGATTTCATCTAAAATCAAACTGTTTTCAACTGCTTTTTCCGGAGTCATTCCCCAAGTAAATGGGCCATGTCCATAAACTAACACTCCTGGAACTGCTAAAGGATCTAATTCTTGTTCATGAAATGTTTCAACAATGACTTTGCCAGTCTCTTCTTCATAGTTTTCTTTAATTTCACTTTCAGAGAGCGCTCTTGTGCAAGGTACAGCGCCATAAAAAGCATCCGCATGGGTGGTACCGTAAGGAGGTAAGGCTCGCCCTGCTTGAGCCCACGTAACACTATTCAGGGAGTGCGTGTGCGCAATCGCTCCAATTTCTGGCATTTTTTGATAGAGATAAAGATGCGTGGGTAAATCAGAAGACGGCTTTAATGCATTGGTTTCCAATAGTTGTCCGTTTAAATCAGTCACTACCATCTGTTCCTTGGTCATTTCTTGATACTTGACGCCGCTTGGTTTAATTACGATAATCCCTAATGACCGATTGATTTCACTAACATTGCCCCACGTTAATTTGACTAAGCCCAGTTTTGGCAAAGCCAGATTCGCTTCATAAACACGTTGTTTCATTGCTTGGATGATCGCTTTATTGTTCATAATAACCCACCTCTGCTAATTTGGGATAGAGATACTGCTGCGCGGCTTGAATTTTTTCTTGAAAATTCAAATCCGTTTCATTCCACATTTCAATTAAAAAAGGACCACTATAGTTTAACCGCTTGAGTGTTTTTAATAAGCCTGTAAAATCAACACAGCCTTCTCCAAAAGTAACTTCCCGAAACTTCCCTTCAAATGTGTCTGTTACAGCGAAGGTATCTTTTAAGTGAATAGCAGCGATTTCAGCAATTCCCTTTTCAAGCTCAACCGCCGGATTATTTTCCGGCCAAGCAGACAAATTACCTAAATCAGGATAAACATGCAAAAAAGGAGACGGAATTTGTTCCTTAATTTCTAGAAATTTTTGTATGCTATTCATAAAAGGGTCATCCATAATCTCAACAGCCAGAATGACACCGTATTGTGCAGCTTCCTCAACGCCCTTTTTCAGACCTTGAAGAAAAAATTCCCTTGTTTCGGCAGTTTTTTCTTCGTAAAAGACGTCATAGCCAGCTATTTGAATTACCCGTATGTTTAATTGATGAGCCAAACGAATCGCTTGAGATAAAATTTTCCGCCCTTTTTCACGTGTTTCTTTATTTAAAGAGCCTAAAGGAAACCGCCGATGACCACTTAAACACAAAGAATGGATAAAAAAATCTTCTTTCACCATTAATTGATAAAGTTCTTGTAACTGGCTTGGTGTCCAAGCCAATCGTGCTAAACGTTCATCGGATTCATCAATTGACATTTCTAAAAAATCAAACCCTAACTTTTTGGCCCATGTTAATCGTTCTGCCCAAGTTAAATTTTGCGGGAGTGCTTTTTCATACAGTCCAATTCGTGCCATTTTATCACTTCCAAATCTGATCGATTTTTTTTTGAAAATCTTTGGCTGCTTGTTCAGGATTTTTTGATTCGGTAATCCCACGGCCCGCAATAAATGTTGCAACTGCCATTGTTTGAAACAATTCAAGCGTTTCGACAGTTAAACCACCTGTGACGGACACTTCAAAGCCTAAGTCAATTAGTTCTTGAACTTTATTCAAATCTTTTTCTCCCCAGCTGCCGCCAGCTAAAAGAGCATCTCTACTTTGATGATAAATCACCTGATTAATCCCTAATTCTCGCCATTGTCGAGCTTGTTGCATTGTCCAATTTCCATATAGTTCTACTTGTAATTCTCGGACTTCTTTTTGAGCTGCAGCCATCGTTGGTAAGGTGGCGCAACAAATGACCGTCATGAAATCAGCGCCTGCTTGTGCGACATTACGAGCAACTGTACCGCCCGCATCAGCACATTTTGTATCAGCAACAATCGTTTTATTAGGAAACATGCGTTTTAAACAACGAATTGCTTTTTGGCCTTCTTGTAAACACAAAATAGTGCCAACTTCGATAATATCGACAATTTCTCCAACTTTCATACAATCTGCTAAAGCGTCTTCTAAGCTATTATGATCTAAAGCGATTTGTAAGTTTGGTCTTTTCATCTTTACCACCCTTTTATTCAGATTTTTGATAACGATCTGAAGCCATATATTTTTCTTGAATTTCTTTTGCAGACATTACATTTTTAATGCCAATCACTGTGACTCCACGTTTTTCTGCTTGCTGAAACATTTGTAAAAAATTGACTGGAGTAAAAACAACGTCGTATTGGCTAGCAGAGCTTTTTCCTTCTGAAATGGCGCAATGATGAATTTTTGTAATCGGTACACCTAATTCTTTCATTGCTTTTTCAACACTCCGCATCATCATTAGACTCGTGCCAGAACCATTGGCACAGGAAACAAGTATTCTCATTTCAAATTCCTCCTTTAATTCTCTTGAAATTTTTTAGCATATTGTTCATAATCATTGACAATCATAAAGTAACCTTCTGGATTTTTTCGATACTGAAGTTGCGGAATTATTAGTAACCCAATCACCACCACTGCTACGCCAACATAGCCTAGAACTTTCATAATGATTGTAAATAACGGCCAAGCTGTTGCCCAATCGAACATACCCAAATAACCGCCATATTGAGATAATCCAATCCATGTAGCAAATAAAGCTGAGCCACCTACTTGGATTAAACCTGAAAGGAATGGGAATAAACAAGCAGCTTTTACTCCGCCACGATTATTTGCATAAACAGCTATGACAGCGTTATCAAAAAACAATGGGATAAAACCCGCAATAACGATTGTCGGAGACTTTAATAGAATCAGTAAGCCAATCATTAAAAACTGGCCTAATGCGCCAAAGAGAAACCCAATTGTTACTGCGTTGGGCGAGCCAAACCCGAAAGTCGCTGCTACGTCAATCCCAGGAACAGCACCTGGTAAAATGGTATTTGAAATTCCTTGGAATGACTGCGTCAACTCGTCGACAAAGGTTCTAACGCCTAATTGTAAGATAGCTAAATAGACAGCAAAATTTAATGAAGTGGTCATGATATAAAAGAAGAAACTCTGCCCTTCTTGCATAAATTTAGCTTGAATTAAATAATCTTGTCCCAAAACAAGCAAGATAATGCCAAAGAAAAAGAGCATCAAAATGGACGTAGCAACCATATTTTCATTAAAAATGGATAGAAATCCTGGTAATTCGATATCTTCCAATTTTTTATCGACCTTCTCTGAACGATGTTTCTTTTGATCACGTTTTTTCAACCATTCTGCTAATTTTGCAAAAATAAATATGCCAAACATTTGTTGATGGGCTACCGCAAAACCAGCACCTTCTGTTAATTCCTGCGTAATCCCTACCGTTAAATTTGAAGCAACTGCCCAATAACACCCAAGAATTAAGCCCATAAAAATTAGTACTTCGATTCTACCTAAGTTAGGAAAACAAAAGAGTAAAATCCAGAAAGCGGTAGCTGCTTGTTGAATCTGAACATTCCCTGTTGTAAAAACGGCTCTCAATTTTGTATATTTTTGAAAACGAACCAACAAAATATTCATAATAAATGCGATCAATAACAAAATCATCACATCACCAAAGGTTCGTCCAAAGGTTTTCATCAATCCAGCATCGACTGCATTTTGCCCGAAATATGGATCGGTAACCATTGCCTGTAAATTAAATCGCTCTTTCAAGCCTACTAGAATAGGGCGAAAATTATTAACCAAACCACCAGAACCAACACTCAAAATAAAATAACCAACTGTTGCTTTCAGAAAACCTGCTAAACATTCATAAAAGGGCCTCCGTAACAAGAGATAACCTAATAACACAATGAAACCAATCAAATATGCTGGCTGTGTTAAAACGTTCGTAGCAAAATAAGTCCAACTATTTAACAAGAACTCCCCCATTGATTTTTCCCCCTATAATTGATATTTCTCCATAACTTCTTTAAAATCCATTGGCGTGTTTGTTTCTAACAAGTCAGCAATCACGCTATCCGTCATCAATAAATCCATCAATTGCTGAATATTTTCCAGATGTTCGGCGGGATTTTGGGCTGCCAATGTAAAAAATAAGGTTGCTGTTTTTGCTTCTTGATCGCCAGCAAAAGTGACTGCTTGCTTAAATTTTGTAAAAGAAATGGCCGTTCCAAAAACGCCTGCGCTTTCCTCTGATGAATGTGGCATGGCTACTTCAGGAGCAATGATGATATAAGGTCCAAACGTTTCGACACACTGGATAATCTCATCGACGTAACTCTGATCGATAATGTGTTTTTGGAGTAAAATCAAACAACTTTCCTGAATCGCCTCTTGCCAACTAACCGGTTCTTTATCAGAGTAATGAATAAGCTCTTGCTCCCAAAAATAAGTTAACATTGTACATCCAGCCTTTCTTACAAAAATGAAGGAAATGGTGTATCATTTTCTTTAACAAAAACATCATCAAAGCCACGATCAAAGTTAAATTCTAAGTTGTCTTTGTCATCTGGATAAACAAATTTGCCACCCACTTGCCAAATATATGGTTTAAATTGATAATGTAAACGATCTTTTTTAAATTTCCAAATTTCCATGATTTCTTTTGGATCCGCCATAAAATTAGACCAAATATCATAATGAACGGGAATGACTACTTTCGCATTTAAAGATTCGGCCATTCTCAACATATCAACAGAAGTTATTTTATCTGTGATACCGCGAGGATTTTCGCCATATGCTCCTAAGCAAACATCAATTGCATATTGATTACCATGTTTCGCAAACAAGTTAGAATAATGAGAGTCTCCGGCGTGATATACCGTACCACCTGAGGTTTCAAATAGATAATTGACAGCTAGTTCATTCATGTCCTGAGGCATTTTACCTTTAAATGTATTTTCAGGATCATCAGAAGTAATTAGCGCGGTTCGATCAAAAGCTTCCAAGGCCACTACATTCACATCATTCACTTTTATTTCTTGACCAGGTTCTATAACCCGTGTTTTTTCTGCCGGAACACCCCAACGCTGCCATGTTTTCACTACTTCTTTTGGACCAATAAATAGAGCCTTAGGACAGTTTTGATGAACAGCAGCAGCTGTGTGAATATCCAAATGGTCTGAATGAATATGTGTGACAACTAAAGCATCAACCTCTTTTATTTCAAAAGGATCAATCACAAAAGGTTGTGTTCTTAAATTAGGTTGCATTTTTTGGCAACCACTCATGCGCATCATTTGATGGCCATTTTTCATTAAGCCCTTCCCGTGCGTTTGTTTTCCTGTTCCACACCATAAATCACATAAAATATTCGTGTTCTCATGCGTTTTCAGCCAAATGCCTGTACAACCAAGCCACCAAAGTGCAACCGTTCCTTGAAGCACATTTGTCTGATTAATTTCTTCGTTTAAATAAGTGCCCCATTCCGGAAATGTCGCCTTCAACCAACTTTCTTTTGTAATTTCATGAATCGATTTGCTCATGCTACCACTCCTCTTCTCAAATGATTGTGTTATGCTTTATAAGAAAATCATAGCCGCAAAAAATCACAATGAAAACCCTTTTATATGATCGTTTGCACTTTTAATGATTCTTTTACGTGTTTTGTTTTCCTATGAGTTATACTATTTCATGGGGGACCGTGTCCAAAAAAATAACTAAAGGAGGTTGTATTACTTGAAAAGTTCATTAGAAACCATTGAAAAAAGGCAACAAAACATTCTCGCGCTGCTGCAAAAAAACAAACAAATGACTACCTATAAATTAGCAGATGCTTTAAATGTTTCCTTAAGCACAATTCGTCGTGATTTAAATGTCTTAGAAACTAAGAATGACATCATTCGAAAATATGGGTATTGTATTTACAACGACCAAAATCAGAAAGACTTTGATCAATCAGGACCGGAGTTATTAAAACAAGCCATTGCTCGTGTTGCTTGTAGCTATCTAAGTGATTATGATACCGTTTTCATTAATTCAAGTTCCACTGCTTTGAATATTCTCCATTATTTAAAGGCCGACCATCTGACCATCGTAACGAATAATTTAAAAATTGCCACCAAGCCTCATGTTTCTCAATACAATTATATTTTGACCGGAGGCGAATTACGTTTTCCCAAAGAAGTTCTGGTAGGAGATATTACCATTAACACAATCACCGCAACGCATGCCGATGTTTGCGTAATTGGCTGTAGCGGGGTCAGTTTAGAACATGGCGTCACTACAAAAATTTTCAATGAAGCAAAAATTAATGAGCTTATGATAAAACAAACAACAAAAGTAAAAATTCTGGTCGCGGACCATCGAAAAATCGGCTTGACATCTAAATTTAAAATTGCTGATATTACCGCTTTTGATTGTTTGATTACAGACAAACATTGCTCATCAACTTTAATTACAGAACTTCGTAAGACCGGCTTAAAGGTTATCCAAGTCGACTAAAAAAAGAGCGTAGGACAAAAATCAAAAAGAGATTTTTGTCCTACACTCAAAATCTGATAAATAAAAAAGTAGCACTTATTTCTTAACATTCACTTACTTCGTAAACGTTGCCTTTAATCGTTCCAATGGTTGGTGCTCTTTGTTATAGTACTGAACGAGATATTGTTCAGGTGTACTTTCAATTATGGCATATGTTTTCTCTTGAACTGGTCCACGAGGTAAACGAATACTTCCCGGATTAACAAAGAGAATGTTATTGTGTCGCTCTGCGCCCAGTACATGAGTGTGACCAAATAAGGCAATTGTCGCTCCTGCTTCTTCCGCTTGTAAAGCAAGTGTCGTGAGCCCCATTCTAACATTGGCCAAATGACCATGTGTCATATAAATAACTTGATCCCCCACTTTTTTAGTCACAGTTTTGGGAAATTCATCATAAAAATCACAATTTCCTTGGACTACAATTAATTTCTGCCAAAGTTCATCTGTCGGTTCTAATTCAGAATCACCACAGTGAAAGAGTGCATCGACTTGTCCTTCATAATGATTCACTAAGTCAACTAAACAGTCACGGTCGCCATGATTATCGCTTACTACCAAGATTTTCATACGTTTCAACTCCTATTTTTTTAGCCATTCTTCCCATTGTTCTTTTAATTTTGCCACTGCTTGTCCACGATGACTAACTTTATTTTTCTCTTCTCCAGACAATTCAGCTGCCGTCTTACCAAGCTCTGGGACATAGAAAAGTGAATCGTACCCAAAGCCTCCTTCACCACGAGGAATCGTGCCGACTTCTCCTGGCCATTCAGCTTCGACCACCAGACTTTCTTTCTTTGGTTCAGCAAAAACCAATGTACAATGGAAACGCGCTTGTCTTTTTTCTTTTGGCACGCCCGTTAACTCGTGCAATAGTTTCGCATTATTTGAAGCATCATTAGTTGGTTCACCAGCAAAACGAGCAGAATAGATTCCTGGCATTCCCCCTAACGCATCAACAATTAATCCCGAATCATCTGCTAATACTGGTTTCTGTAAAATTTCTGCAATTGTTTCAGCTTTTAGACGAGCATTTTCTTCAAATGTTCGACCAGTTTCTTCTACATCTGGCAAATTCGGATAATCTAATAACGTCTTAACTGTATATCCTTTTTCACCAAAAATTGAACTAAACTCTTTCGCTTTACCAGGATTTCTAGTTGCAATGACAATCACTTTCTCTTCTGAATCTTGCGAAGGGACTTCTTCAGAGGCTAAAGCATAAAGCGCTTCTTTCTGATACGCAATTAATTCCTCGATCCCTGTTTTTCCATAAAAGAGCATGGCATTTAACTCATCTCCTGAGAAGGTAGCTTCTTCACCCGTTCCTTGAATTTCCACAAATTCACCAGACTCGGTCATCACGATGTTCATATCCACTGCAGCATTCGAGTCCTCTGCGTAATCTAAGTCCAGCACACAATAACCATCGGGTAAAATACCCACGCTGACAGCAGCTAAATGCTCTTTAATTGGGTCTTCCGCTAGCGCACCAGTCATCAATAAATGATTAACTGCTAAGCGTAGAGCAACAAAAGCGCCTGTAATACTAGCAGTACGAGTTCCCCCATCTGCTTGAATCACATCACAATCGACAACAATGCTCCGTTCCCCTAACTTTTCTAAGTCAACAACAGCTCGCAATGACCGCCCAATCAAACGTTGAATCTCCATTGTTCGCCCTGTTAATTTTCCTTTCGCACTTTCCCGAATATTTCTTGTGTTCGTCGCGCGAGGGAGCATGCTATATTCAGCTGCTACCCAACCTGTTCCCGCGCCTCGTAAAAATGGGGGAACCTTTTCTTCGACAGTGGCTGAGCAAATTACTTTGGTATCGCCAAACGAAATAACCACCGAACCTTCTGGATGTTTAAAAACATTGGTTTCAATAGTGATCTTTCGCAATTCTTTTGGTGCACGACTATCATGTCTAATCATTTTCGTTTCCTCCTAAGTGAATCTGTTGTGCTTTTAAGTTCTCTATACCAAGCCAACTGCTTGCAATCTCTTCAAACATTTTTGCAGAACCAGTTGTATAAAATTCATGGGGCTGTGTAGGCGCTTCAGGCGTGTGGGCAATGTCAAAATAATCGAGAAGCATGCTGACTTCGCCAACTGTTTCGGCTCCTGAGTCAATTAATGTCACATGACTCCCCATCACATTTTGAATCACCGGACGTAACAACGGGTAATGGGTACAACCTAAAATCAACGTATCAAGTCCTTTTAATTGTAGTGCTTGAAGTGTTTCTGCCACAATTTTTTTTGCTACGGAAGAACGATATTGATTACTTTCAACAATGGGGACAAATTTAGGGCAAGCTAAACTAGTCACCTCAATTGCTGGTGCCTTACTTTTAATGGCGATTTCATAGGAAGCACTTTTGATTGTCCCTAAGGTACCTATGACACCAATTTTGTTATTTTTTGTGACTTTAACGGCTGCTCGTGCGCCAGGTAAAATAACACCAACAACTGGAATTGGCAAGGCAGCTTTAATTTCTTCTAATGCGACAGCCGTCGCGGTATTACATGCGATTACTAGCATTTTTATTCGTTTTTTCAATAAAAAATCGGCCATTTCCCAAGTAAACTGAACGACTTGTTCGGCTGGTCGTGGACCATATGGGCAACGGGCTGTATCTCCTAAATAAATTAATCGTTCATTTGGTAATTGTTTTAGCGCTTCCTTTAAAACAGTTAATCCACCAACGCCAGAATCAATTAATCCAATGGCTTCTTGATTGCTCATTCTCATCCTACCTTTGCCTTTTATTCACTGCCTTTATTTTCTACTTTTTAAGGACTATTGTCAATTTTTCCTGTTTTGCTCTCATTTATTTCTTTTTTTGAAGGAAATCTTTTTCGATTAAAAAACTAGTAATTCATTTTTTTGTATGTTATAATTCCTAACATTGAGAATACAATTAGAAATACATTTGGTTAATTTAATTTAAATAACATGTTTCTCACCGAATCCTCTGTTATCTTTTCTGCCAAATGATTGCAAAGGAGACTGCCTATGATTTCTTTAGAACATGTAAATAAGTATTTTGGGGAGCATCACGTTTTAAAAGATATTACTTTAAATGTAGAACAAGGAGAAAAAATTGTCATTATCGGACCCTCTGGCTCTGGCAAAAGTACATTAATTCGGTGTATGAACCAATTGGAAAAAGTCAATGATGGTTCCGTCGTAATTGATAACATTGACATCACCAAACCGAAAGCACCGATTCAAAAGGTTCGCCAGAAAGTTGCCATGGTCTTTCAAAATTTTAACTTATATGCTCACAAAACGATTATTGATAATTTAACGTTAGCACCGATTAAAGTGATGGGCGTTTCCAAAGACGAAGCGGTTCGTACTGGCATGGAGTATTTAGAACGAGTCGGTTTGGCTGATAAAGCTTCTGCTTATCCTTCGCAGCTTTCTGGCGGGCAGCAACAACGGGTCGCTATTGCTCGTGCCTTAAATATGCATCCTGAGATTATCCTTTTTGATGAACCGACTTCGGCACTTGATCCAGAAATGATTCAAGAAGTTTTAGATGTAATGGTCGATCTTTCCAAACAAAATATTACCATGGTTTGTGTCACACATGAGATGGGCTTTGCTCGTCAAGTGGCTGACCGTGTAATCTTCATGGACCAAGGACAGATTATTGAACAAGGAACGCCTGAACATTTCTTTACAAGCACTGAAAACCCTCGTGCAAAAGAATTTCTAAGTAAAATTATTCATAACGGGTAATGAATAAAAAACAAAAAATTGGAGGAATGAAGGAATGAAAAAACAAAATAAATGGCTGGCTGGACTCTCCTTACTTGTATTAGCAGGCATCATTGTGGGCTGTGGTAGCGGCAACAATGACTCAACTTCCAAAAGTGCTTCATCAAACAAAACGGTCACAGTAGAACAATTAAAAAAAGCAGGGAAAATTAAAGTAGGTGTCAAAGAAGACATTCCTAATTTTGGCTATATGAATCCTGATACAAATAAAAATGAAGGAATGGAACCAGATATTGCACGCTTGATTGCGAAAGAAATTACCGGCAGCGAAGTGAATGTGGAATTTGTGGGCGTGACAGCGAAAACGCGCGGTCCCCTTTTAGACAATGGTGAACTAGATATGGTAATTGCTACATTTACAATTACTGATGAACGTAAAAAGACTTATAATTTTACAACTCCCTATTATACAGATGAGATTGGTTTCCTTGTGCGCAAAGAGGATAACTTCTCCAGTATGAAAGATTTAGACGGAAAAACAATCGGCGTTGCACAATCTGCTACGACAAAAGAAAACTTAGAGAAAAAAGCGCAAGAGGAAGGAATCAAATTTACTTATCAAGAATTAGGTTCCTATCCAGAATTAAAAACAGCGTTAACTTCTAAACGAATTGATGCATTTTCAGTGGATAAATCAATCCTATCTGGCTATGTGGATGGCAAGACAGAAATTTTAAAAGATGGTTTTTCGCCACAAGAATATGGAATTACCACAAAGAAAGCAAATACTGAATTAAATGATTATCTAAATGGTTTAATTGAAAAATGGGAAAAAGACGGCACACTAGAAAAAATTTATCAAGACTGGGGCTTAAAAAATTAATCATTCCTAAGACTTGAAGAATCAAAAATTTTAGGAGGGATTTTTATGTTTTTGTTAGCCAATATTTCCTGGCTTGAAGAAGGGCCATTTGCCTTATATCGTTGGGAGGCTTTATTTCAAGATTGGCGAATTTTTGGTCAGGCTTTTCTCTATACTATTCTGCTTTCTTTAGGAGCGATCTTAGTTGCCTTTGCTTTAGGCATTTTCTTTGGCAGTTTATCAGCGACCAAAAGTAAACTTTTACACGCAATTAGTCGTGTCTATGTGGAATTTTTTCAAAACACACCTTTGTTGATTCAATTTATCGTTGTCTATTATGGCTTTCCTCTGCTAAGCCCGCTGCTTTCATTTTCTATTACTACGATTGCCATTCTGTGTGTAGGCTTCTATCACGGCGCCTACATTTCTGAAGTGGTTCGCTCAGGAATCGGAGCTGTCCCAAGAGGGCAATTTGAAGCGGCTTACTCCCAAGGATTAACGTATGGTCAAACGATGCGGTATGTGATTTTACCACAAGCATGGCGGATTATGTTACCGCCTTTAACTAATCAAGTCGTGAATCTAATTAAAAATACGTCAACAGTTGCCATTATTTCTGGCGCTGACGTAATGTTTGCTGCCAATAGTTGGTCGTCTGTCAACTTGAACTATATTCCCGCCTTTGCGCTTGCTGGTTTCTTATATTTCATTCTTTGCTTCCCATTAGCGAATTTGGCTAGAAAAATGGAAGAAAAAAATAAGAAAGCATATAGTAGATAGGAGGAAAACAGATGCCTTTTTCAGAAGAAATGCGTCAATTACTGACAGCAAATAATTTTCAATTTCTATTTAACGGCTTAAAATTGACGCTCTATATTTCCTTCGTCTCAATTATTTTGAGTACGATTTTTGGCACCATTCTAGCCGTTTTGCGAAATCAAACCCATGGACCACTGAAGTTACTTGCCAGTATTTATGTAGAAGTGGTGCGTAATATTCCAAACTTATTGTGGATTTATGTTATTTTTTTGATTTTCAAAATCAAATCCACACCTGCTGGAATTGTGAGTTTTACTGTGTTTACCACCGCTGCTTTAGCGGAAATTATTCGTGGTGGTTTAAATGGGGTCGATAAAGGCCAAATTGAAGCGGCACGTTCTCAAGGTTTTTCAAATTGGCAAATTCTTTATCATATTGTTTTGCCTCAAGCCATTCGCAATGTCTTACCAGCAATTGTTTCTCAGTTTGTTACTGTCATCAAGGATACAAGTTTCTTGTATTCCGTGATTGCTTTGCAAGAACTCTTTGGCAAATCTTATATCTTAATGGGGCGCTACGCACAAACAGGACAAGTATTCACTATTTACGGAATCGTCGCCCTAATTTATTTCATTATTAACTTTAGTATCTCACAATTTTCACGTTGGCTTTCACGAAATTGGGCGAAAAGTTATTAATGTAGTTAAAAATAGGAGGCTGAGACAAAAGTGTTTAGCTCCAAGAAATAAGAAGGAATTTCCGAAAATTGTTCTTTAATTTTTGGAGAATTTCGGCTTATTTCTTGGAGCTGCTTTTGTTCAGCTGATTATCTTAAGATTTAGAAAGTGGGGCATAAGTCATTTCGACTTATGCCCCACTTTCCTGTTTTTATTTTATCTTACTTCTACTTGATGTTTTTCAATTAGCGCTTTTTCAACTTTTTCCATTGAACGGTTAATTTCTTCATCCACTAATGTCGCTTCTGCATTAACGAAAGTTAAACTATACGCCATTGATTTTTTGCCAGCGCCTAGTTTTTCACCTTGATATACATCAAATAAATGAATCTCTTTCAAATATTTACCTGCGTTATCTGAAATAGTTTTAACTAGTTCTTGATTGGTAACTGTTTCATCGACTAATAAAGCAATGTCTCGAGAAACTGCCGGGAATTTAGAAACTGCTTCATAAGTAACCCCGCCTGCTTCTATGGCTACTAATTGTTGCAAGTTTAATTCAGCAACATATGTTTCTGGAATATCGTACGCTTTCGCTGTCGTTGGGTGAACTTGTCCGACAAAACCAACCACTTCACCTTCTAAATAAATCCATGCTGTCCGGCCTGGATGCATTTCTGGAATCGCCGTTGTCGCTTGATAACTGATTTTTTCTGTTAATCCTAAAACAGCTACAATACTTTCCACTAAGCCTTTTACTGTATAAAAATCAACGGCTGTTGCTTTTGTTTGCCAATCTTTAACCATTGTATTACCAGTTAAAGCAAGTGCTAAGTGATTTTCTTCTGTAGGTAAATTTTTTGTTGGATCTTCTGTTTGGTAGAAAACGCGTCCTACTTCGTAGAAGGCGATATTATTATTTTTACGTGCCACATTGTATGCGACATCATCTAATAAACCAGAAATTAAGTTCATACGTAACACAGAACGCTCTTCACTCATTGGCCATTGCAAACGTGTTGTTTGACTTTCTTTCATCATAAATTGACGGGATTTTTCTTCTGTTGTCAACGCATAGCTGATGGCTTCACTCGTACCATGACCTTCCAGTAAGCTCTTTAATTGGCGCGTAACATGTTGTGCTTTGGTTAGACTTCCAGCAACTGTTTCTCCACTTGGCAATGTTGAAGGTAAATGATCATATCCATAAATGCGCGCCACTTCTTCAATAATATCTGCTTCAATCGCAATATCCCAACGTCTTGGTGGAATCGTAATTTCATATGCGCCTTGATTTACTTCATAAGCAAAACCGAGTGCTTCAAAAATTTCATTCACCGTTGCTTCATCTAATGCAGTGCCTAAATATTGGTTGATTCGCTCTAAAGTCACAGCTACCTGCGCTTCTTTAACGGCCACTTCAGAACCAACTGCAGTGCCTGAGACCACTGTTCCGTTGGCTAACTCTGCAATCATCGCAGCTGCCACATCACAAGCTAGCCCAACTGTCGCTTGGTTGATGCCTTTTTCAAATCTACTTGAAGATTCACTCCGTAAATTGAATTGTTTAGACGTTTTGCGAATAGACAATGGATTGAACAATGCCGCTTCTAAAGCCACAGTTGTTGTTTCTTGACTGATTTCAGAATTAGCCCCACCCATTACTCCGGCTAAGCCGACAGGCGTTTTTCCATTCGTAATGACGATATTTTCTTCTGTTAATTGACGTGTTTCACCATCTAATGTAATTAGTTCTTCTGTTGCTGTTGCTCGACGAACCAAGATTTCTTTGCTATCTAATTTTTGGTAATCAAATGCATGCAATGGTTGACCAAATAATAATAAAATATAATTTGTCACGTCCACCACATTGTTAATCGGACGGATTCCTTCATTCATCAATCGGTTTTGCAACCACTGAGGACTTTCTGCAATCGTCACATCTTTAATAACACGAATTTGATACGCTGGCGCATCTTGTGAATCTTCAACAGTCACTGTTACGTAATTTTCCACGTTATCTGAAGCATCTTCTTTGAGTTCGGGATCATTAAACTGAGGTGTTTGACGATAAATTGCGCCAACTTCATAGGCTACCCCTCTCATACTTAGTGCATCTGCACGGTTTGGTGTAATTGATAATTCAATAATCGCATCATCCATGTCTAAATAAGGGAAAACAGGTGTCCCATTCACTGCTTCTTGAGGTAAATAATAAATCCCTTCAGCATAGGCTTTTGGTACGACATTATCTGAATATCCTAGCTCTTCTAACGAACAAATCATTCCGTTAGAGACTTCGCCACGCATTTTACCTTTTTTAATTTTTTGATTTCCTGCAATTCTTGAACCAGGTAATGCTACGATGACTTTAATTCCGGCTTTTACATTTGGTGCTCCACAAACAATTTGTGACAATTCTTCTTCACCGATGTCTACTTGGCAAATTGATAAGTGGTCAGAGTTTGGATGAGGAACACATTCTTTTACTTCACCGACAACAATTTTCTTTAATCCTTCTTCAGGTACAGCAACGCCCTCAACTTCGATACCTGTCACAGACATTTTGTCCGCTAATTCTTGCGGAGTAACGTTTGAAAGATTAACATATTCATTTAACCATTTATAAGAAACTAACATTTTTCAACTACTCCTTTACCTTGAATTGATTTAAGAAACGTAAATCATTTTGATAAAAATTACGGATATCATTTACACCGTAACGTAACATAGCAACGCGATCTGGTCCTAAGCCAAAGGCAAAGCCTGAGTACTCTGTTGGATCAATCCCTGACATTTGTAACACATCTGGATGAACCATCCCCGCACCTAAAATTTCAATCCAACCTGTATGTTTGCAGACGTTACAACCTGCGCCGCCACATTTAAAACAGCTAACATCTACTTCGACTGAAGGTTCTGTAAAAGGGAAATAGCTAGGACGTAAACGAATTTTACGATCTTCACCAAACATTTTTTTCATCATGACTTCTAACGTCCCTTTTAAATCACCCATTGTGACATTTTTATCGACAACAAGGCCTTCAATCTGATGGAATTGGTGACTATGTGTCGCATCATCTGTATCACGACGGAATACTTTCCCAGGAGAAATCATTCGTAATGCACCTTTTGAAAAATCGTGTTTTTCCATTGTTCGAGCTTGAACTGGTGAAGTATGCGTACGAATTAACATCTCATCTGAAATATAAAACGTATCTTGCATGTCGCGTGCCGGATGATCTTTTGGTAGATTCATGCGTTCGAAATTATAATGATCGGATTCTACTTCGTATCCTTCCACTACTTGATAACCCATGCCTAAGAAAATATCTTCAATCTCTTCCATAACTTGTGTCAAAATATGACGTGTGCCTTGAGGCATTTGTTTCCCAGGTAAAGTTACATCTAAACTTTCTTCTTTTAGTGCCGCATTTAACGCTTCGTTTTCTAAAACAACTTTGCGCGCTTCAATTGCTTCTGTTAATAAATCACGAATTTCATTTGCAAAGCCCCCCACCACTGGTCGTTCTTCTGGTGAAAGGTTTTTCATGCCTCTTAATACTTCGGTGATTGGCCCTTTTTTTCCTAATGTTTCTACGCGAATTTGGTTTAATTCTTTTAAAGTAGCAACTTGTGCGATTTCTTTGAGCGTATTGTCTCTAAGAGCTTCTAATTGCGCTTGTAATGTCATTATGCGTTCCCCTCTATCTTTTATTTAAACTAAAAAAAACGATAACCCATTCCTTTCAAAGGAACGAGCTATCGTGTTACCATCCTAATTCATAACAAATTGTTGTCATGCACTCATTTCATTTAACGGCAATTACCGGTTTGCTTTCTTCTTGAAAACAAACAAACTCAGGAAGTGAATTTCGCTTGGTGACTGTGTAAATCAGCTTCCAGTCTCTGGCTGACTCTCCCTAAAACACGTCAATTCAAACTACTTGTTTCCATCACTGTTTTTTTAGTTATTTAATTACGTTTAGTTTACAAGAAGTTTTGCTTGCGGTCAACTGCATTCTTCGTCTTTTACCCATTTTTCTGCCCAATGTTGAATTTGTTCCATTGCTAATTGCAAGTCTTCGCCTTTTTCGGTCAGGAAATATTCTAAGCGATTTCCTTCACCGCAACGAACAGCTTTGGTGATAATTCCTTCAGCTTCTAGTTCCTTCAATCGCTCTACTAAGACACGATCACTTAACATTGGAATTTTTTCTTTTAATTCGCCAAAACGTTGAGGACCTCGTTCTAATAAAACATCAATAATTAAACCATTCCATTTTTTACCAAGTATTGAAAATGATTTTTCAAATTTGGGACAAAGTACAAACGATTCTGTTTTTACTTTTTCCATCTTCCTCACCTCTTCAATGAGTATAGCACATTCCTTACAAAATGTAAGTGTTTCTGCTTCTAATTTTTTCTACTTTATAAAATCTACAACATTTCCTGTCTGCATGTCAATAATTACTCCTCCATTTAATAAAATTAAATAGACGTGCGACACCTCTTTATGCGTTGCCTCTTGTAGTGCTCTACGATAAAGATTCATCTGTCCGCGATACTGTTCGACAATTTCAGAAATCGCTTGGGGAGAGGTGCTTTTTACATGATCGGTTTTATAGTCATACAAAATGCATTGATTGTCTAATTCGATATAGCCATCAATAATCCCATGAATTAATAAATCATCTTGTGTCGTTTCTGGATAATTTTGAATGAGCTCTTCTGCTTCAATCAGCATAGAAAAAGGTTGTTCCCTTCTAACGGTTTGATGGTGTTGAATCAATTGTTTTCCTAAAGCGGTGTCAAAGAAGGCCACGATTTGTTCCAGATTCATTTTTTCAGCAATTGCTGGTAAAATCAATTTATTTTCCACTAAGCGTTCTTGAACAGCTCGCACTTCCTCGTAAGAAGGTTGCGTACTTAAATCAATTAGTTGTAATAAATAATGGGTTGCTGTCCCAATTTCAGCTGCTGAGGGCGCTTGAACCGTATCTAAAAATTTAGGCTTACTTAAATCTCCTTCAATCATTCGATTGACAATCAACGGTTGCGCTTGAATAGTATTGTCTTCCCGAACCTCAATTTTACCAATTTCTTTGTTATCGGGGTCATCAAATACTCGCTTGATTTCAGAAACAGACTGATAACTGGTGGTCCGAGTAGCCACTTCAAACGGATAATTGAAACTTAACCGTGCAAGGCCACGATTGATTTTGTCAGCAGATAATTGCGCTTTTTCGGCTAAATCCTCTGCTTGTCTTTCTGGCAATTGTAATTGCTGAATGGCTGCTCGTAGTTGTTCTTCGTTGAACCACTGAATATGAAAATTAGCTGGGTGCTTTTTGACTTGCGGAACGTTACTTACTACTACTTCTTGCTGATATTCATCGGCTTTTTGATGACGTACCAATGTCATCCCAACCCAATTCATTAAACTACTTTTACTTTGCAAGCGATTTTCAGCTGGTAGCACCAGTGTTTCTACATCGCCAACTTTCAGCCACTCTTTCCACATCGCCGCTTGGTCTTTATAGGAGCCCACCAGAAAAAGTTTCTGTTCTGCACGTGTCAACGCCACATATAACTTCCGCATTTCTTCGGATAGTAATTTTCTCAATCGTACTTGTTTAATCGCCAAAAATGGTAAAGTATCGTACATAACTCGTTCTTCAGGTTGTAAATAACGAATGCCTACCCCTAAATTTTCTTCAAAGATATAGCGTTCATTCAAATCACTGACATTAAATTCTTTGGTCATATCTAAAACGAATACCACCGGAAATTCTAACCCTTTACTAGCGTGAATCGTCATGACGCGTACGGCATTCTCTTCACTTAAAACGACTGGTTCCGCTAAATCTTTGTCTTTTTCTTGCATTTTTTCGATGAAGCGAACAAATTGAAATAATCCGCGGAAGGTTGTTTTTTCATACGCCGCGGCCCGATCGACCAACGCATATAAATTGGCTTGGCGTTGTTTGCCAACAGGCAACCCGCCAACATAATCAAGATAGGCCGTTTCCCGATAAATCGTCCACAGCAAGTTGCTAAGCTGGTTGCGTCGAGCCTGTTCCCGCCATTTTTCTAATGATTCAGCAAAACGTATAGTTTTTTCCTGAACAACTGCTTCCTCCATGGTTGGTTCCATCTTTTGATTAAACGTTAAAAATGCTTCGTAGTAACTGGTTTCCTTATTAGCCAAACGAATAAGCACTAATTCGTTTTCTTTTAATCCAACAATTGGTGAACGTAACACAGCTGCCAAAGGAATGTCTTGATAAGGATTATCAATCAATTGAAGCAAGGCAATCATTGTACGAATTTCCGTTGCTTGGAAATAATTTTGAGCATCATTGACTTGAACTGGAATTTCTAATGATTTAAAAACATCTAAAATAGTTAAATTATTTTTCTTCGTAGGCGTTAATAAGACAATATCTTGATAAGTAATCGGTCGATCCGTTTTCAGCTTTTTATCATAAATTAAGAAATTTTGGTCAATTAATTCACGAATTTTCAAAGCAGTAACGTAAAGTTCCCCTTCTGTCTTATCTTCAATCAACAACTCAGGGGATTGTAATTCTGGAAATTCAACTGATTCTGTTGCTTTTTTTTCATAAATTAGCAATTCAGTTGAATAATCAGCCGCCTCCGAAAATTGATCAAAACCATGAACCAAAGCAGCTGACTCATCGTAAGCAATTTGGCCCACTCGCTCATCCATTAATTGACTAAATACTAAATTCGTAAAGTCTAAAACGTCTTTGCGAGAACGAAAATTTTCAGCTAGAATAATTCGTTTGCCCTCTTTGCCTTGCCCATACTGATTGTATTTTTCAATAAACAATGTAGGATCTGCCAAGCGGAAAGAATAAATAGACTGTTTCACATCTCCTACCATAAAAAGGTTTCCTTCTGTGCTAAGCGGACGGCGCAACCAATACAAAATAGATTCTTGTAATTGATTGATATCTTGGTATTCATCGACTAACACTTCATCAAATTTTTCGCGATAGTAAACCGAGGCTTCTGATGCATGCCAGCCATCTGCCTGATTTTTCGCTAAAATAGCTAACGTATAATGTTCTAAATCGTTAAAATCCACTAAATTTTTAAGCCGTTTTTCTGCGCCATAGGCCTCCATAAATTGTTTCCCCACGTGAGCCATTTCTTGAACAATGGGCGTGGCCTCTTTCAAGACTTGTTTCATGGCATCTGGAGAAAGTGTAAACAGTTGCTTTTTCAAATCATTTAACGCTTTTTTATTTTGTTCTCGTAACTGTTTGGCTTGTTCCGCGGTTGGTTTCAACTCTTCGGCACGAACCGTTGGGTAGCGGTCAAAGCTTAACAATTCAGTCAAATTATAGGCGCTTTCTAAATCATTTCTCTCTAAAAATTGTAAAAATTGTTTTGTTTGTTCCTTTTCATTTTGAGCTAAATACCAAATCTTTTGAAGTTTCTCTTCGCCCTCTGTTAAGGTCACCATTTCTTCGTAACGCTGAAGAGTTCGTTGTAACGTCTCAACGGCTAGCGGTTTTAAATACGTCTGAAATAACGTTGATTCGCCTAGCTGATCCCCTACTTCGTAGGCTTGTGTTAAGCCATTAATCCACGCCTCTGGATCAGGATTGGATTTGGCAAATTCATAAAAAGAAAAAATTAAGTTAGTGAGTCCGTCATCACTACGATCATTGGAAAAATTCGCTGTTAATTGGTAAAATTCTTCTTGATTTTCCGCATAAAATTGTTCACGTAATGCATCCCAAACATCTTCTTTTAATAACAATGTTTCTGTTTCATCTGTTAACATCCGAAAAACTGGATCTATGTCAATTAAATAATAAAAACGACGAATAACAGTTAAACAAAAGGCATGTAACGTGCTGATATTGGCTGTTGGCAAAAGAGCAATTTGACGAGAAAAATGCCGTCTTCTTTCTGGATCTTGTTCTTCATTCATTGCCTTTTGTAAAGCCACTTGGATACGTTCTTTCATCTCACGGGCGGCGGCTTCAGTGTACGTCACAATCAAGAGACGATCGATATCGACGCCGCTTTTGACTTTTTCAATGACACGGCGGACTAAAACGGTGGTTTTTCCTGAGCCAGCCGAAGCAGAAACTAAGATATTTTCATCGCCATCAAACACCGCTTGCCATTGACTGTCGGTGAATTGCTCATTGGCTGGACGTAGTGGAATTGTTTTACTCATCTTCGGTTGCTCCTTCCTCATCTTTGTTTAACAAGCGCGCCATAATTTCCTCTTTGGATAAATTCTCAATACGATGATAATTATTTTCTTTTAGCATCACATCAAAATCACAGACACTTCGAAACGGACAATAGCGACAAGCAATCCGTTCCTTGCCTTGATAAGCGGGATTAAGTTGAACTTCGCCGCCAATAATTTGATTCCCCGCTTCAATAAATTTATTTCGGTTATGGGAAAGCAACGCGCCTAATTCTGGTTCTGTCACAAATTTATCTTCTTGGCGACGACCAGGTTTAATTTGTTCTTTGGCGGATTCTTCAATCGGAAACAGCAACGAACTTTGTTTAGCTTGCAGACTCGTATCTAAATGATCCAATAAATCTGGGTCTTTCATCAAAAGACCATCAAACTGATATTTTTTAAGCATTTGTTGTTCAATGTCGTCTTTGCCTTCATAAGATAATGTAGGATTGTGTACATGCAGATAAAGTGAGCCAGCAGGTTTAGCTTCTTGACCAACTAATTGCACAGCATCCATTAAAGCCACATCCAAGTACGTCAGCATTTGCATGGCTAAGCCGTAATACGCTTCTGTCATATTAAATTTACGGTGACTCGATTTATAATCAATCACACCTAAATAGGTTGATTCGGGTGTAACCAATTGATCAATCCGGTCGATTTTCCCCCGAACATGAATTTTCCCTTGATTTTTTAATGGTAATTCCAAACCAGAAATTCCTTTTTTAGCGGCAATTTGGCCAAATAACACTTCTGTTTGAACAGTCGTCATGCCACTTCGTTGGCTTTGACGTTTCAGCGCCCAACTGACTTTTTTAATTGTTTGACTCAATTGATAGCGAATATAGTTCATGCGACTAGAGGTCGTTAATACAGAAAAACGCGCATCCCCTAAAATACTATTTAGCACTTCCTCCGCCAATAAATTGACTTCCTGATCGGTTAATTCAGATAAGTTCCGTTGATTCATAATCAATAATTTAAAGAACTGATCCAATGCTTCATGGAAAAATTCCCCTGTAGCTGCTGGCGAAAGCCCAAAGACATCTCTTTCTTTCAAACGTAAGCCATAGCGAGAAAAGTATTGATACTGACAGCGATAAAAACTCTCCATCCGAGAAACGGACGTATAAATATCTTTACCATATAAAGGTTCTGCTAAGACCTCATCAATCTTTTCAGGAATATTTTGATGCGTTAAACTTTCGAAAACTTGCTTGGCTAGCGGCGCAATTGATTGGTTCATTAGCGCTTTTTCCATATTTAACCAGAAAGGCAACAATGCTTCTTGTGTTTCTTTCCGTTGTCTTTTCAAACGCGTTAATTCACCGATTAACGTCCGATACGTACTAATATGGGCTAAACTGGTCGTTTCATCATCGAAAATGGTTGTTTCATTTTTTTCAAAAACGGGCAAATTTAAATCTTTTTGGATATTTTTAAAATAAGGAGACGGTTTGACTTCTTGAGCGGTGTCTTTAACACTTGGATAGGTTAAATATAACCGTTCTCGCGCTGAAGAAAAGACGAGATACGCAACAAACGGTTCTTGCGCAATTTTGCGCCCAGTTGTCCCACGTAAATATTGGTTTTCCGTTAAAGTATCATTGATTGTCTGACGTTCTTCATCAGACAATAGTGTTTTATTTTCAATCTTTTGTGGAAAAATTTCTTCCGTCATCCCAATAGCAAAAGTAACCTTGGCAGCGCCAGGTCGAGTTAAATCCATTGCGCGAACTTGTACTTGGTCAATCGCTGTCGGCACTTTACTATAGTGCAAACCTTCCAAACCACTAACAAATATTTCTTGAAACGTTGTAAAATCAAACGAACTTTCTCCGTAAACAGTGACGTATTCATCTAGTAATGACATCAATGCATCCCAAGTCTGTTCATGGTTACGAGCTGTTTCTAGTTGACCTGCTTCGATAGCTTGTAAGCGCCACATTTTTAATTGTGTTGCCACACCACTTTGCAGTAAAAAGTGATAGAAGACGGTCGCTGCTTCCAAACCAGTTTTGGCACTTATCATTGCTTGAAAGTAACTAGGTAACAGCCGTTGAAGCGATTGACGAATCGCATTTGACTCTTCTTCCATCGTAGCGACATCTTCTTGCTCTTCCGCTTCAAAATCATACCGAATAAATTCCCAATCTTTTTCTTGTGACCAATAATAACCTTCATAGCCGTATGCCAGGACTACATTTTCGGTAATATCAACTTTTCTGCGCCAAGCGTTCCGTTGGTTTAACCAATCAGTCAAGCTTTCTTCAGAAGTAGCGAATTGATTCATTGGCATAAATAATTCCGTTCTCAAAAAACGGAGCACATCGCGATAACGATAATTGTACGAATGAATAGCAAATAAAGATTCAATCCATTCGACTAAAGGATGCCGATCCATAGCCATATCTCGGTCGACATAAACAGGAATCTCGTGTTCCGCAAAAATCGGTTCTAATAAATTTTCATAACAATCTAAATCACGAGTCAACACCTGAATTTCTTTGTACCGATACCCTTCTTCCACCACTAAACGGCGAATTTCGGTTGCAACATGTGTTAATTCTTCTTTAACGTTTTCAGCACGCCACAGAAATAAGCCATCGCCCCTCCAGTCAGCTGTGCTTAATGGAGGCAGGTGTTCTTGCGATTGAATCCAATAATCGTTTAATCCTTGCAAATCTGGATTTGTAATTAATACCTCTTTCTTTTCCACATAATCTGAAAGAATCGGGATTTGCTTCTGTCTTGCTAGTTGATAAAGCTGATGATAGGTTTGTCCCGCTTCATAAAATAACGACCGCGGATCAGGTAAGTCATGCGGATATTGTTTGTCCAATAAAAGGGCTACTTTCACAGAACCTGCTTGCGCCATTAGCACTTCAATCAACTTTAATTCTCTGGCAGTAAACTGCTGATAGCCTGAAATAACGAATTGAACATTCGACAAATCAACCGTTTGTAAATACTCGCTTAAATGTTGAATAATCTCCGCTGATTCATAGCCATACTGACTCATTTGCAATTGGAATCGCGTAAAAATTAACGTTAAATCTTGAAACTTAAGTTGTAAATCTTGTCCTTTAGGGTTCTCCGTTTGTTTTTCTAAAAATGGATAAAGCTCCGCAATCTCAATATTGCCTTCGCGCATTTCTTGATAAAGCTGAAATAGTTGCTGAATAAAGCCAGGCTTGTTAATTTCACCTCTAAAAATTTGTAACTCTTCTTCTGCTTCTACTAAAATTTTGCGAAAAATCATCGCAGCACCTGCATCAGATAAAACATCTGCCGAGTAAAAAGGTGTATGTTGTAAATAGTACCAAGCCAAACGATAAAAACTAAAAACCTGCAGACGGGTACTGGTTATTGAATCAGACGTAGTTGTCTGTAATTGACGTAACTTTTGCAAGACTTGAATTTCTTGCTCAAACTTAATATGGTTCGGGACTAAATAGAATACTTCATGCTGTGCGTCTTCCTCTAGCCATTGTTTTGTCGCCTGTATAAGTGGCGCTTCTAAGTCTGCCACGGCGGTTCCTCTAATAAACTGCACACTCATGGTTTCACATCCTTTTCCTTTGCACTGCCTTTATTTTACCACAAAAGAAGGACGGAAACATGTGTTTGTTTTTACACATTTCCGTCCTTCTCTTTTACTCATTGTCTCTTTTATTGTTTTGACACTTCTGGTATTGGACCAAACCGTGAGAATGGCCACATCACAAATTTCACTTCACCCAAAATATCTTTTTTATGAATAAAACCAATGACACGACCGTCTTTTGAATTCCGTCGATTATCACCTAAAACAAAGTAGCTATCTGCTGGTACTTTTTCTTTTAATGAAAAATCGCCTGTCAAAGGTTGACCATCTGTTAAGGCTTTTTTAAATTCATCTAAATAGGGTTCGTCAACTTCTTTTCCATTGATGTACAACGTATCATCCTTGTACGCAATTGTATCTCCAGGTAAACCAATCACACGTTTAATATAATTTTTATCTGGTTCATCTGGCGCTGGGAAAGTAATAATATCGAAACGATTAATTTCTGTGTTTTTTAACGTAATTACCCGTTCACCATCTGCTAACGTTGGATCCATTGAATGACCTCTCACTACGACAGGCGTAAATACAAATTGTCTCAGTAAAAACAGACCCAAAGCTAAACAGGCAAAAAAGACGACTGTTTTAATTAATTCTTTTGATTTCAAACTCATTCCTCCAAAAACCTTATTATCTTATGTCTCATATTCTACCACAAAGTAAATCAATCCTATAGTGCTTAACACCCAATTAATTTTTATGTACGCTTTTTTTACAAAATGGTCAGAAAAAAAACGTATTTCTTTCAAATTTGATTCTTACTTTTTTGATCCTGCTCATAAAAAAAGCATAATCAATTCTAAAAAGGGCTGAATTGATTATGCTTCTAGCGTTTTAGCGATCCATCACAACCACGTAACAAACTTCTAAAGGACCATGCAACCCGACAACCAGTTGCATTTCAATATCTCCTGAATTAGAAGGCCCTGAAATAAAGTGAATCGCTGAGCCGATTTTTTCACCTTTTTCTATTTTTTCTGTATAAAAAGCTGCTGGCTGAGTCGAACGTGGAACGAGTTTGCTAAACGGTATAATTGAAATGTAATGCTTCGGTAAAAAGTGTAAAGCTCTGCCTTGCCCCGCATTGGACTCCACCACAATCGTTCCTGATTCAGCTAGTAAAAACTCAGCAAAGGCAATCGCGATATTTGCCTGAGCAGCTGTTTGAATATTCGCTTCTCGTTGCTCACTTCCAGGTTGCCATTGCTTAACAGAAACAGCCTCTAATGACTTAGCTAAATCAGCTAATCCATAGGCTTCAAAACGTGCATCTGTTGGCAATAAAAGATTGCCCCCACCAAACTCAGCAACAATTTGCTGAATCGTCGTCAGTAAATTTTCTTGTGTGGTTTCCACTAAGTTCGTGTGAATCGTTTCCACACGTTCTTTCACAATCGTTAATAGCTCTGCTGGTGTTTTATCTGCCAACTGTTCTTCTGGTAAATGATTAACTGGCTCAAATGGATGGGCCGAAACAGGCTGTTTTTCTACGCCTAATTTTTCTCGTAGATTTTGTAAAAAAGGTTCTCGATTTTGAATCGCTTCATTAGTCATTTTTTTCACCTTCTTGATGTTTTTTGAACCAACTTCTGAAGTTTTCTGAAGATTTTGGTGGTCTTGGCAAATCACGAACATCGGTCCAACCTTTTACTAACCCTGGTCCTTTATCAAGGTAGCCTCCATGATTGTACATGTTTTCAACAGTAATGTCTTTTTGTTTACTTAAAATGCCCGCTGCAGCATGATCGACTTTCATGGCTGCTTTAAACATTGCTGGTGAACCAGTGGCTTTACCTACCATACGCATTTGGAAATCTTCAAATCCATGTTTCATTTTCAGATCATCGGTCATCACTTTACGATGTTCAATTAATAATTCGTGCAATGGAATTTTCACAGGACACGTTTCCGTACATGCCCCACAAAGACTAGACGCATAAGGCAATTCCCCAAACTGTTTATATCCACCTAAAATTGGAGAAAGCACAGCACCAATTGGGCCTGGATAAATAGAGCCATAACCGTGCCCACCAATATGGCGATAGACCGGACAAACATTCAGACAAGACCCACAACGAATACACTGTAAGACTGGCTGAAAGGCTGTTCCTAACGCTTTTGAACGCCCGTTATCCAAAATGACCACGTGAAATTCTTCTGGTCCATCGGATTCATCCGCATTTTTTTGCCCAGCAAACGTCACATACGTTGTTAAATTTTGACCAACAGCACTTCTGGCTAAAAGGTTATCTAAAACCTCTGCTTCACGCATTGTTGGTACGATTCTTTCCATCCCCATTAACACGATTTGTGTCTTAGGAATACTGATGGTCAAATCAGCATTTCCTTCATTTGTATTTAAGTTAATTAAGCCGCTATCCGCAATAGCGAAATTACAACCTGTAATGCCAATCTCCGCTTCCAAAAAGAATTTGCGCATCACTTCTCGTGCACAGCGTGCCAAATTTACCGGGTCATTATCTCCTTGATACCCTAATTTTTTCGCAAAAACCTGACGAATCTGTTCGCGATTTTTATGAATACTTGGGAAAACAATATGTGACGGCTCATCCCAGTCATCCATTTGTAAAATGAATTCCGCCAAGTCTGTTTCCATCACACTGACATCGTCTAATCCCAATAACATTGGATCAATATCGACTTCGGTCGTCACCATTGATTTAGATTTCACAATTTTTTTCGCCTTTTTTTCTAGAACCACTTGTTTCACATATTCATTGGCCTCTTCGGCGGTTTGAGCAAAAAAGACTTTGCCACCTCGTTTGGCAACGTTATCACTGAACTCTTCTAAATAGTCAGGCAGATACTGAATGGTATGTTGGCGAATTTGTTCTCCCAGTTCACGCCATTGTGGCCAATTGCCTAAAGCTTCCCGCGCACCTTCTCGTTTCTCCCATTGGGCATCTTGTGCTTTAGCGACAGCCTTTTGCATAAACACATCTTTTTTACTTTCTTCAATTCGTTCACTTAACGGCTTATTGCTCGTTGATAATCCCACAGTTCTTCCCCCTTACCCTACCGATATGATTTGTGGTTGGTCCATGCGTGCTTCATCCACTTCGTGATTAAGGACTTCTGCAATATGCATAATCTTAATCTTTTTCCCATCACGATTGAATTTACCCCCGATATTCATCAGGCAACCCATATCCGCACTAATTAAAATTTCTGCGCCTGTATCAATCACATCGTTCATTTTTTCCGTCACCATTTGTTCAGAAATAGCTGGCATTTTCACTGAAAACGTTCCGCCAAATCCGCAACAATTTTCAAGATGTCCTAAAGGAATCATTTCTAATCCTTTCACATGATCCAACAAAACAAAGGGTGATTCTCGTTCATTTAAAATTCGCGTCATATGACAAGAACGATGATAAGTTGCTTTCCCATGTAACGTTGCGCCAACATCTTTGACCCCTAAGACACGATAAAGAAACTGACTAAACTCGTAAGTTCGCTCAGCTAAACGTTGTGCTTTTGGTCCATAAATAGGATCATCTGCTAAAAATTTGTGGTATTCTTTCATCATGCCGACACAAGACCCCGCAGGTCCCACCACATAATCGGCACCGTCAAAACTATCAATTTGATTCTTAAGCGTTGTCGTGCTCTCTGTCACATAGCCACTATTATACGTTGGCTGACCACAACACGTTTGGCTTGTTGGTAAAACCGTTTCACAGCCATAACGTTCCAAAACCTCTACCATTGCTTGCCCTACATTTGGAAAAAGTAAATCCACCACGCATGTCGAAAATATACTCACTTTCACGCAAAATAACCTCCTCGTTTTCTACGAAAAGGCTCCATGAAATTAATTGGGCGGCTGTCATTAAAAGTCACTTGGCTGTCGTCTCTAACTACTTCACAGTGCCTTTTCAACAAATACGTTATTTGTAACAAAAATCGTTTTTTAAAATGATTCTTATACAATAATTATTTTACCAGTATCTGGTTTTAACAGCAAACGATTCCAGAAATTTTGTGCATTTTCACACAAAAAAGGAAGCTTTTTTATAAAAGTTTCTTTTAACCCCTTTGAAATTCGTTTTTTATGAAGAAAAGAGTGACGAAATTTTGAAATTTTGGTAAACTAAGAAAAAACGAGAAACGAGGGCCATGCATGTTCATTTCATTTAACATGTTTATTCTATTAATTGTTGCAACGATCCTAATGATTTTTCTGATTATCTATTTGACAGTCACTGGAAATGATAAAAATAATAAAAAGAAACAAAAGAAAGAAACAAAAAGAACTACGCCAACTTTAAACAAAAAAACAACTGTTCCCCCTTCTCAGAAGCCAAATGTTGTGACTGATGTTGCAAAAAAGAGCGAGCCGGAAAAGCAAGCCGTACAACGAACACAGCAACCAACCACTAGAGAGGACGAGACTTCTCAATTTACACGAAGCCAACGTCATAAATGAAAATGGGACATAAGTCGAAATGACTTATGTCCCATTTTCTAATTCTTAAGATAATCAGCTGAACAAAAAATCCGCTAGTTGTTTCACTTTTTCTTTTAATTAATGATAGTTTATTCTTCTTTTCAGGTGTATACTAAATGATTGAAAAGAGACTTTAACTAATTAGGAAGAGGTGATTTTTTGTCTGCAAAGCGGTTTATTCAATTATTCATTTGTTATGCTATTTCAATGATTGTCGCAATACTTTTAACGGACTTATTTAATTTCTCGAGTCCTATAGCTTATTTAGTAGTGGCTAGTATCATCGGCTATGTAGTCATTACTGTTCCATTAACAATTATGACTCTATTAAAAAATAAAAATTAATAAAAAAATTGAGCGATTTTAATCACTTAAATTGCTCGATTTTTTTATTTTCATAATATTTTTCACTTATTTTTTCATTTTCATTGACAGAATAGTTGTAATTGTCAGAAAATTGTATATAATAAAGAAAGTTATTTTCATATTATTTTTTTCAATTAAAGGAGAATCCTATGAGTGAAACACAACAAACAACCTTAAAAAAACAATTAAGCTCGCGCCACATTACGATGTTAGCCTTAGGGGGAGCGATTGGCGCAGGTCTTTTTAAAGGAAGTGGCGAAGCAATTGGTATTGCTGGTCCTTCTGTTTTAATCGCCTTTCTAATTGGCGGTGCTGTTCTCTTCATCGTCATGAGTGGTTTAGGAAAACTCGTTTTAGATGGCGGAGACACACATCATGGTTTGTCTGGCTTAGTTCGACCATTTTTAGGTGCACATTCTGCTGACTTTATTGATTGGGTTTATTATTCCATGTGGACAATTAATATTATCGCAGAAGCGGTTGCCGCAGCTTCCTTTTTACAACTTTGGTTTCCTAATATTCCTGCTTGGTTTTTTGTTTTCATTTTAGCTATTTTAACGACGCTCATTAATCTTTACTCGGTTCGTTTATTTGCAGAAACAGAATATTGGTTGGCGTTTGCTAAAATTAGTGTCATCATTTTGTTAATTATTTTTGGTGTTTATCTGGTGGGACAACAAATGCTAGGCAGTGGTGTCTTCCCTACTTTACAAAGTATCACCGATCATGGTGGCTTCGCCCCACATGGCATGAAAGGTATTGTTAATTCTTTATTAGTAGTTATTTATTCTTATGGCGGTTCAGAATTAATCGCGATTACTGTCAGTGAAGCAGATGATCCTAAAAAAGCCATTCCTAAAGCGATTCGTGGTGTGATGGGACGGATTATTTCCTTCTATATCATTCCATTATTCTTACTTTTGATTATTTTCCCTTGGAATACATTGGCAGGCACAACGGTGAGTCCATTTGTTATGGTTTTTGAAAAAATGAATATTCCTTTTGCTGCTGACATCGTAAATTTTGTGATTATTTTAGCCTTGTTTTCTTCTATTAATTCTGGGGTATACGCCTCTTCTCGCCTTTTATATTTTCGCTTAAAAGATAAAAAAGGACCCATGAGTAAACTAGCGGTTTTAAACAAGCACCAAGTACCTCAACGTTCAGTTTTCTTCTGCGCCAGTGTTTTATATCTGGGCGTTATTCTTTCTTATTTTGTTGGCGATGAATTATTTGGTTACTTAGCCGGTTCTCTCTCTTACACTGTCTTGCTAATTTGGATTTTAATTAGCACTGCGGCGTTTGTTCTTTCTTTAAAACGAGGGTCTCTCTTTGAAAAAAGTATTAATCTCCTTGCTTTAATCATTTTAGGTCTCATCTTTATTGGCATCTTATTTACGAATTCGTTAGGCGTCACTCTTTTAACAGGCCTACTGTACTTTGTTATTTTCTTTAGTTATCGTAATAAAAATGATCCCTTTCTACTCTCTGATGAAAGCTAAATAGACCAAAAAAACGAACAGTTTTGTAAGATAACTGTTCGTTTTTTCGATGTTCCATCTCCTTCTTCTTTTGCTATGCTATTTTTGTAAATTGTTAGGAGGAGAAAAAATGAAAAAAATCGGCGCTATTTTATTTATTGGCTTATTTATTGTTGGTGGTTATACAGGCTATCGTTATTATGCAGATACATATAAGGGTGAAAAAGCCTATGCACAAGTTCCTCTAGAAATTCCTGAACGAAAACAAACAGTAGATGACAATCAAAAAAGCATAGATGGCCAATATTCTTTACACTATCGACTAACTTTTGTTAAAAGTAATGGAAAAACGCAAGTTATGGACTACGAACGGACAGACAAAAATCCTCAACCTTTGGAACCAAATGCTTACATAGAAGCAACCATTAGTAAAAAAGAATCATCCAATCTCCTGTCAAAATTGATAAAAAAGAGATTCCAGAAAAAGCTTTCGCACAATTAAATAACCGAAAAACAACCAGCGATAATTAGTCATCGCTGGTTGTTTTTTTACATGGAATAACAATTAATTCATAAATAATGGTACGCTGATTTTGCTTAATTTCATGAGAACCAAAAATTTCTTGTACGCGTTGTTCTAAAATTGGAACTGACCATTGTTCTTCAAAATAGCTGCGGAAAAAGTCTTTTGAAATAGCTTCTGATGCTTCAAAGAAAAATTTTTTTGTGAAAAAAGGTCGCTGTTCTTTTTTTAGAAATGCTTTGTATTGTGCCATCCATTTTAACTGCGGGTTGCTCTCTTGCTCAAAAGGAGAAAACAACGAATCTTGCTCTTCCACTAGCCGAAATATAAGACACCATTCTTCACTTAATTGGCACAATGCATTAACTTTTTCCGGCGTATCCAAAGCAGGGTTCATCGCTGAAAAAACGACTTGAAATTTTTTCCCAGTCTCAATCAGTCTTTCTTGGCTTTGGTGAAGAAAAACAACGTTGCTTTGTGCTTTTGCTTCCGCAATCTCCAACATTCTCTGAGAAATATCGGCTAGCGTATACTCCGTGACTTGCTCTTGAAAAAAAGGTAAGTATCGTCCCGTCCCACCTGCGATATCCAGAAATGTCTGACACGGAAAAATGCCTTCTTGGACCAAGAAATCACGTAATTCTCGAGCAATTGGAAATGGCGATTCTTGTTGAATTTCTTCATATTCTTCTGCAAATTCATCCCAAAATTCCGCTAATTCTTGCTCATTATTATTCATCAACAGTTGCCCCTTTCTCTCAATTCTTATAAAAAGTGTAGCAAAAGAAGCGCCAAAGAGCTAACAAGTTCACTCATTTAAATCAATAATTTCATCTACAAATCGCAGGGTTTTAGGTCGATGAGTAACCAAAATAGTCAACTTATTGTGGGTAAATTTTTGTACTTCTTGTAACACTTTTTCTTCGGTCTTTTCGTCCAATGCAGAAGTCGCCTCATCTAAAATAAGGATCTCTGCTTGTGTAAATGCTAAGCGTGTGAAAGCAATCCGTTGTTTCTCGCCACCAGAAAAATTCATTCCTTTTTCACTCACAATAGTGTTTAAACCTTCCGGTAACCGTTCATAAAGTTCCCCCAACTGAAAACGATACATAGCTTCAATTACTTGTTCATCAGAAATTTCTTGATTCAATACAATATTTTCTTTCAACGTTCCTTGAAATATTGGCACATCTTGAGATAAATAAAAAACTTTTTCATAATAATCTTCCAAATTGAATTGTGTTAGAGGAAATTGATTCACATAAACTGTCCCCTCTGTCGGTTTCAATAATCCTAAAATCAATTTAATCAGGGTAGATTTGCCTGTCCCACTTTTTCCAATCAAGCCATAGGTTTTGTTCATTGAAAATTGTCGATTTTGTTGGGACATAATCGTTTGACTATCTACGCTAAAACACACATCTTTTAATGAAATTGTTTGAATTTCAGGTAACGCTTTTCCTGGAACCGCTAAGTCAGGATCATCTTCTTTTTTATAAAAATCTTCCAAGCGCTGATAGGCTACTTTATCCAAATTATATTGAACAAATAAAACATTAAATATGGCTATCGGCGTATAAATTCGATCGATATACATCACTATCGCTACAAGTCCACCTAAACTCAATGTCACAACGTTAGTAAAACTAAGTACGACAATGCTTACTTTGATAAGTGCGACTAACAAGGCAAAAAATCCAAAGAAAAATTCATGGATCATAGTCATTTTTGTTATATTTTGACTATTTTCCTCTGCCATTAACGCGTAATTTTCAATCTCTTTTTTATATTTTCGATTAATTCTAAAAGTCACTAGTTCTGTCATCCCTCGTATCAAAGTAGCATTCATTGCTTCTTCAGAAATAAGTGTTTTTTCTTTCATTTTTTGTAGCGTTTTCAAAAGTATTTTGGTTAAAATAAATACAATCACATAACCAATTAGAATTGCTGGTAGTAATTTTTTATCAATCAATGCTATGAAAAACAAATTAAATAACGTCTCTGGAATTAGCTCTCGAAATAAGCGTCCATAAAAATTCAAGTGGATATTTCTCCCAGCTGCTGCACCAACTTCTACTTTTTGTAGTAAAGCTCCCGCTCCCAGTTTTAGATATTCTTCATAGGAAATCTTGCTCATTTTTATTAAACTTAATTTCTTCAAATAGAAATAGATGCCATTAGTTAAGTAAGCTTTCGGTTTCTGTTCACAGTAAGACAATAGCGGAATTAAAATAATTGTTGTTCCATACGCTACTAACAACCCTAGTTGGAAACTTTTTTGATAATGATCTAACAACTGTTGAAAAAAATAAATTGCTAAAGCACTACATAATGAAACAATCACGCCAATCAAAATGTACCAAGTGAAGCTTTTCTGAAAGTGCGACCATATTTTTTTAGTCATTTACTCCCTCCTTTTCGAGCATTATATACCTTACTGTAGCATAGTTTTTGATTGGCGCCTATCAGCAATTTATCTCCAGATAATAGAAAAGCCCCCCAGCGAAAGCTGGATGGCTTTTCTATTGTTAATTCTTTCTGATTTGTAGATAACTTACACCTAAAACGGCAAATGTACTTGCCAGTATTCCTGCTATTAACATAAACGGTGTTTTTGTTGTGCCTGTTTTGGGAAGTTCTCGTTGCCCGTTTGCTTCATTTAATTTTTGAATTGGTTCACTAAGCAGTTGGGGAGCCAACTGTGGGCTTCCTTCATTTTTCAATGTATTTAATGGAGCGTTTAGTATTTGTGGTTGATTTTTTGATGTAATAGTTTTATTTGTCTCCACAGTTGTTTCTGTGGATGGCTGTTTTTTCTCAGTTGTAGTAATTTCTTTTGTTGGTGAGACATGGACTTCTGGTTGACTGCTTTCTGCGGTTTCTGTTGTGCCGTTCTCTTCAGTTGTCACACTTGGTTTTTCAGGAATAATTGGTGAAATTGTACCTAACGTTTCACTTTCATCTGGATTTTCTTCTTCCGTTGGTGAGACATGAACTTCTGGTTGGCTGCTTTCTGCGGTTTCTGTCGTGCCATTCTCTTCAGTTGTCACACTTGGTTTTTCAGGTATGATTGGCTCAATCGTGCCTAGTGTTTCACCTTCATCTGGATTTTCTTCTTCTGTTGGTGAGACATGAACTTCTGGTTGGCTGCTTTCTGCAGTTTCTGTCGTGCCATTCTCTTCAGTTGTCACACTTGGTTTTTCAGGTATGATTGGCTCAATCGTGCCTAGTGTTTCACCTTCATCTGGATTTTCTTCTTCTGTTGGTGAGACATGAACTTCTGGTTGGCTGCTTTCTGCGGTTTCTGTTGTGTCTGTCTTTTCACTTGTTTCTGTTGCCTGTTCCGAAGTAGGTGTCTTTGGTTCCCATTCATCTATTGTCTCTAAAGGAATGTCTAGACTTTCTTCTGTTGGCATTTCCACATTTTGATTGCCGCTTGCCTCGCCTTCTACAAAAACATTTTTAACCTGTGATGTATTTTTTTCATTCGTTGCGTCTTGATTGTTTAGTTGATAATTGATGTCATAACTATTTTCAAATGTTGCTTGATGTTGGCCTGCTTCTGTGATTGTCGAAGTGTAACGGACGATAAAGGAAGTAAAGCGTGCTTTATCCCGATAAAAACGTAAGTTAAAGTCATTATCTGTTACGAAGTCAATTTTGCCATAACCTTGTTGCTCAAACTCGGCAAGTGAAATATATTTAGTTTCTTTGTCATTCACAATATCAAATGTAAAACTCTCTTTATTTAATTGTTGACCACTTCCTTGTCGATCCGCAATTGAAATATCTTCTGTGACATCGGATTTATTGAGGTTCACATTTAAAAACCAACGTACTTGATTTGACTCTCCAGCCAAATCGCCTACTTTATAAAAAAACGGATAGTCTCGCTCAATTTGGCCAGTCTCTGTGTTAGTCACTCCTTCAATCGTCAAACGTTGAGTCGCCGTTGCTGTTCCGAAATCCGTTTCTATCACATTCGGTTGAGAACTATTGGTGATAAGCGTTTTAATCCCGAAAGAAAAATGCCCATTCACATTATGTAAAGATTCAACTTTTTCGTTAAATGTTGCTACAACATGATCTTTATAGATAAAAACTTCCCCTAAACCATTTAAATTGATTTTTCGTGGTGAACTATCGTTCTCGGTCATTCCAACTAGTGCGTCTGGTAAAGTTAAAGTAATAGTATCTCCAGGTTTTATTTTCTGATTTTCTTTGTCACTAAAAGATACTTTAATTGAGGTCATCTCTCCTTGATATAAAGTAGTGTGATCTAATTCTACTTTGTCAACGATTGAACTTTTGCTCAATTCGGCGCCAAACGAAATTGGACCAATCAATAACGCCCCCGCAATTGGTAGAATCATTACCAACAGTAACACTAAAAATTTTACACTTTTTGTCATAAAAAATTATTCACCCTTCTTTTCTCTTATTTTTTCCACTTAGTGGTCTTTTTCAGAAGTTGACAATAGCAAAAAGATATATCTCACACAATATTAATGCTCATTTAAATAGCCTTTTTTTAAAATTTCTAATTCACTTTCTAAGGAAAACGGTTTATTATGGTAGTTACATTAGATAACATTTGTTACAAAATATCTAATGCTGCCAAATTTGAGTTGCATAAATAACATATTTCACATCAATAATGAATAAAAATACTTATTTCATCCTCATTTTGTTTCCCAGGCCATTTATTCTTGTTATAATAAAGTTTATGAGATAAGGAGGAAAAGAATGAAAAATTCATATTTTGACGGTGGTTTAGCAACGTATATCGGGACTTCAATTTTAGCAACCTTGATTACTGTCTTTACATTAGGCATTTGCGCACCTTGGGGAATTTGTATGATGTACAACTGGAAAATCAAGCATACCGTTATTGATGGTAAACGCCTTTATTTTGACGGTACAGCTATGCAATTATTCGGTCATTGGATTAAATGGCTTTTATTAACTATAATTACTTTAGGAATTTATGGTTTTTGGTTGAATATCCGTTTGCAACAATGGATTACAAAACATACCCACACACTTTCATAAAAAGAGGAAGGATGAACTGAGTTACGGTCCATCCTTCCTCTTTTTATGAATATCTAACAGAGTGTTATCCTACTCTTTGAAAAAACAAGGAATTTATGCTATACTTTGATAAGTATCAAGGGATACTTATGTTATTTCGGGGGCGTTACGGATTCGACAGGCATAGTTGAGCTTGAATTGCGTTTCGTAGGTTACGGCTACGTTAAAACGTTACAGTTAAATATAACTGCTAAAAACGAAAACAATTCTTTCGCTTTAGCTGCCTAAAAACCAGCTAGCGAAGATCCTCCCGGCATCGCCCATGTGCTCGGGTCAGGGTCCTAATCGAAGTGGGATACGCTAAATTTTTCCGTCTGTAAAATTTAGAGGAGCTTACCAGACTAGCAATACAGAATGCCTGTCACTCGGCACGCTGTAAAGCGAACCTTTAAATGAGTGTCTATGAACGTAGAGATTTAAGTGGCAATATGTTTGGACGCGGGTTCGACTCCCGCCGTCTCCATTTTTAGAAAAGTAGAGAAAAACAAAAAGAGAGCTAAAACCTTATAAATAAAGGATTTAGCTCTCTTTAATTTCTATAAGAAAAGGATAAAAAAGTAGAGAAGTGCAAAACATTTTGCATTCATTTTGCATTTTTTCTTATTTAAAAAAAGTTCAAATTTCTTTTAAAAACCGTTGACTTTATATCTCTATAGAGATATAATGAATATGTAAGTTAGTTAGTGGCTTACAAATACTGAGGGAAGGAGCAAAAGATGTGCGGACGACATAGAAAAAAGAGAACTCGAAAAACAGAAATGACCTTAGAAATCAACTTACTGTTCTTCAAATTCTCAATCAAGTTTAGCTGGGGAGATTAACTCTCCCTTGCTTCTCTGATAATTATAGCACATTTGTGATTATTATGAAAATAGGCGATAAAAAAGTATGTAAAAAAGGGAAAACAACTATTGAAATTGAGCGGATTAAATTCGATTGGAAGGCTCTTATAGGTTGGATTGGTTTCATCGCACTAGTTTGGTATGTAATGAAACGATAAGGAGGTTTTTTCATGATTGTTGATACTGATAAAATTGAGTGGCTGTTAGAAAACCGCTCTCAATACTTCATAAACAAAGAAACAGGAGTTGCACAATCTCGCTTATCTAAGTTAAAAAATAATTTTTCCGAGATTGGTAAATCTAGTATTGAAATTGGTGTGAGATTAACTACATTAGCACTACAAGAACAACAAATTGAAAATAAAGGGGATATTAAAATGACAAAAGAAAAAATTATCGAAATGATTGAATCTGGAATGAATGTCTATGGGACTACTTACGAAAATGAAAAAGAAGTTGCTGAACATTGTGGCTTGAACGTAACTGAAAAAGACGTTGAATATCTTGAACAATACGATGGCGAAGACTTCGAGCATAACGAAAAACAATTTGTTGACGGCGATATGATTTATATCATTCGTGAACCTAAATAATCATGTATAAAAAATAAGCCTACCTCTCGAAACTGAGAAGTAGGCTTTCTGTATGGACCATATAGAACTCACATCTATGGACGTTAGCTCATTCGGCTAGAGTAAAAAATCCTAGAAATAAAAAAGGCCCCTGACAGGAGGGGCAATAAAACCACTTAATTATCCGTTTGGGATATCCCCAGACCACTCTTAAGTGTCAAAAGTCCATGACTTGATGGACAACATAGTTAGATTTTATCAATTTATATTTTATATGTCAATATTGACTTCTATCTATATTATATATTAATTAATGATTTTAGTCTATTCTTTATGCCTTTCATATCGATAGAATCAATTTTGCCAATTATATTCTCTAGTCTTATACTAGCAACACTTCGAATTTGCTCTGTTTTAACACAAGAATCCCAAGTTAAAAAATCATATTTTTCTTTTTTTAATATATAATGGGTGTATAATGGTCTAGTATTTTTAGTAAGAGGAATTACTACAACATGCCCACATTTGCTGTATCTATCGTCTGAAATAATTAATACGGGTCTTCTCTTACAAATTTCATATCCAATATTTTCGCCAAGTTCACACATAACAATTTCACCTTGTCTAAATAGACGGTTTCTTTTAACTGTCTCCATTTCTAACCAATCTCTTGCAAGGATCTCTTTTGATACCCCCCAATTATCTAATGCTTGTTTCTTTTTTTGACTGTCTAACTCATTCATTTTTTTCACTCCGTAATTCCTTATATGGAAATATTTTTAATCCTTTTCCTTCAAAATCTGGATATCCAAATATCTTGTCCTTAATACATACAAAATCTTCATCTTCAATTCCTGTTCTTATGAATCTATGTATCCTATATGAAAGAATATCAGATATTTCAAGAGGCCAATACGATTGTCTCCCATCAGACGTTCTTTTTGGATTAAAATAAACTCCAGAGATACAAGAGAAATTGTCCTCACTATTATAATCATTACCTGATTCCAATAAATTTTTTAATTTACTTAAAACTAGGCAGTCTTCTTTGAAACCTCTAGATTCCAATAAAACAACTCCTTGTTTGTTTTTTCTTCTAAGATCAAAACAAAACCGTTCTATAATAAATTCTACTCCTAATTCATACACAGGATAAGGATTTATATATCTATTATTATGCTCAAATTTATCAATAGTGGCTGAATACATTTTTACTGGTAAACCTGAAAGAAAATCATTAAGTTTATTTTTAAAATCAATATAATTAATTAACTTAGGATTAAATGGACCTTGTTTCTTGCGTATTTCTTTTGAATGAAAAACTACTCTTTTGCCTTGAAATAGCCCATCTTCCCAATATTTATTTTTAATTTCCATTAATTGATCTCTTATTAAATTATGATATTCAGTTTCTATATATACTCCTGTTATAGTAAATAACTTATTATTTTCATTGAACAAATGAGCATTTTTTAAAGTAGAGTTTCCATTTTCATCAATTGAAAAAATACAATCAACATTTTCTAAAGTATCTATCTTACAAGGGCATTCATTCCAATCCACACTTATTTCTCCTTTAACAGTAAACTTATATACTATAATTAAACCAAATCGAATATTTTATTACAAGTGCTTTTTAGAAAAAGAACCGCCTTGGGTAAGACGGCTCAAAGAAAGTTATTCTTAGTATCCAGTTCCCCAGGTATTCGATGGATTTCCATCATTTGGGCCAACTGGAATATAAATGCGTGTTCCGTTTACATCAGAGCCACCTAAGAAAACATAACCGTCTGCTACCCGAACTGAATCATACTTAAAAGTAGAACCTTTTGGCCACACGCCGTAAACTGGCGCTGACAAGCTCGGGGCACTGTTGCGAAGAACAATGCCTTCATTAACACCAATGGTAAATGTTTTAGCTGGTGTTGGTTTGCTGTTTTCCCATAGCTCCGCAATATCACCATCATTTGCATAACCTAGTAATTTACCGCTGTTTTCGATGCGATACAAGTTTTTACGACCATCTAATTTTTGAGTAATCGTGCCAACTTGGGTCCAAAGAGTGTTAGCATTGATGTGTTGTTCAATTGGCGCATCTGGATTTTTGTAGATTGTTGAGAATCGAACATTTTGCCCCACCTTATACTTTGGTGCGTTTGGTTTGCCAGGGTTAACAATGGTCTCTGAACCGTCCTCAGGAAGCCCTGTCTGCAAGTCTTGGGCTAACTGCGCCTTATTGATACCCCATTGAGCTAAATACCCGTACGGGTCCGTGTGATCACCCCACCACGCTTTTGTTACCCAATCGTGTGTAACAATGCCGTAGCCAGTCCCGTCATCGACAGCGTAATTAGCTCCGATTTGAGAAGCTAAATCACGAGCTAAATTGACATAAGCCGCATAGTCTTTCTTAAAGGTTGCTTTGTTGTTTGTTCGAGCCAATTCAATTTGTGCATATGCTTTTTGGTTAGCTAAAGAACCTGCGCCATATTGAATTTGGCCAGCAGGAGCTAATTGTTTCACTCGACCCCCAGAACCAACAAAATAAGACACATAAGCACTTGACCAGTTGCGTTTCATATATGCTGCTTCATTGTCTAAACTATTTGGACCAACATTGTTTCCGTTCCCTGATTCATGAAGAACCACAATTTCATTTGTGGCATAGCCTGGAAAATAACCGCCGAAATTGATTGGGTCTTGTTCTACTTGGTAAGCATCCACATTTATTGTGGGCATAAAAAATAGAGCGACTAGCGCCCCTGCTAAAATTTTCTTTTTCATTCGTTTACTCCTTGTCTTTTAAATTATATGCTGACACACCTGTTACTACTCCTAAAAAAGTTGCAATGGCATTGATAGTTAAAACAGCCATATCTGTTTGCTGCCATCCATAAGCTTTGCCTAGTGTGGCAACCAAAACAGAACTTGCAGGAAGCACAGTAAGCACTCCCCATTTGATGATTTTGTAATACTTATTTGGTAGAATCATTTTTTTGCTCCTTTCAATTCTATTATGTCATGTTCCGCTTCTTGCATTCGACCTTCTAATTTAAAGGTTCTTTCAATTACCCCATTATGTTTTTCTACTTTCTTTTCTAGCTGTTCAATCCTGTAAGCTGTCAAATTGGCACTAGCTACAACTCCAATAAATGCACCAACTGTACTGCCTACTAATCCTATTACAGCAACAACTATTTCATTTGACAAAATCATTCCTCCAATAATAAAAACCACTTAGCTTTTTTCTAAACGGCTATATTTGTATTATTTATTAATTATGTTAACGATCCATCAGGTAATCTGTTAAGAACTGAAACAGTACCGCCATTTAAAGAACCTTCTTTCGGGAAAGGGTCTTTAGTCAGCCAAGAACCTTGTACATAAGTATTTCCATTGTGCGAACTACCAAACCGGATATCTTGTGGCGATCCCTCTGCAATTGCCATGTAGTTTTTAGCTGCAGATTGTGCAAATGCCCATTGTGATACTGACAAGCTATTATTAAAATACGTATTTGAGATTAAATCGCCAAGCGTTCTAAAGCCCATTGGTAAATCATAAATAACTGGCATATCATTACCAAATTTAGTATAATCCTTAACATTTATACGCATATTGAAAAATACCGTATTCCCTACTCTAAATATGTCTACTTTGCTTTCTGTTGCATTAATTGCGTCTTTAGCAGCTTGAACTTTATCAGATAAGTCCAAAGAAGTTCGTAGATAACGATAAACTTTATTTTCTGCTAGTATATCTTCAGTTGATACAATTTTTGTCCAATTAGTCCACGTTGCCGGACTTCCTTGACGACTTCTTGTATAAGTTTCACCCTTGTACATATAATTTTGGCAAACAAATGTATTGTCAGCATATACGACTAAAACGCCATAAACTGCACCTGCATACGGTCTGTTTGCGCCAGAAGCACCGAAAACAGTATAAATTCCTTCGTCTAAAACTGTATCCCAGTCCTGCGCCTTAATAACAGTTTTCTTAGAAACCAGCGCGCCATTTTCTAAAGAATTCATGATTTCGCTAAAGTTTTCGTTCAGCATGACTTGATAGTCTGCATCACCTTTTTTAAATGTATACATTCTTTTCCTCCTAAAATTTAATTTCTATAACTTTAAATGCTTCAATAAAGCGAATAGTTCGACTATCTATTTTTGTTACTGTTGGATTTACCATTTTAAAGTTCATTGGCACTTTAACTTTGAAACTGAATAAATCAAGATATTCTACACTGTGAGGAATCTTTATCACATTGCTACCGCCTAGACCTGTTGGCTCATTAGCTAATCCTGATAGGCCAATACCGTATTCCCAATACAAAACTTGTACATTAGGATAACCGCGTAAATTATGCTCTATAGCTGGTAACTCTTCAGTAGCTTTCATTTCATTGATTTGGTTCTGTAAATTTGATGCTTGATTTGCATCTAGCTCATTTTTTAAAGCCGCAAACCATTCGTGAACTAAGACATCAAAAGCACTTACTTTTCCATTACCTGATCGGATAATTTCTTCAATATTAGAATCCATCTCGGTTTGTGCTTTTGCAACGTAGTTTTTAAAATCATTTAGGATTTTTTCATAACTTGTCTTGTTGGTTTCTACAATTTTTTTTAGCATTGCTTCATATTGTGCTTCTAATCCTGATACAGAAACATTGGCAAAAGGTGTTGAATAACCACAAACTTTTGCATCTGATCTCTTATCTGTGATTAAATCTGCAGTAATCGTCGAACTGTTCCTTGGTACTTTGACCGTTGCTAGTTGGATTTCATAAACTTCTGTTGAGCGCTCTACAGAGACATTGCCTTTTTTGACTGCTACATAAGCTTGTCTAGCGTTCAAGTCATGACGAACAACAATTGAATCTGTTCGATCTTGTGTTGAAGAAGCAACGTCAATAGGTACTGCAAAAGCAGACGTATTTATATATTGATAACCTTTTAAGCTTGCTGAACCTGCTTTTACAACAATTCTCATTCCAACAGAATCAGCTGCAGTCACTCTTAATGCTTCACCGACTGACATCATTACTCCATTGCGAAAAATATTTTCAAAGTATTTTGCCCAGTCTGCCGATGTATAAGCACGATCGTATGTGCCATCATCTTGCAAAACGGCATCATAAAATAAACTTAATTCCGCCAAAAATAACCACCTACTTTCCTTTTCTCTTGATTACATCAATAATTGTTTTACTTTGGTTACCAAATTCACCGTCAATATGGTATCCCTTCTCATCCCATGTTTGCGTTACAGAATTTAGAACCACTGTATCTGAATAGCCAAAAGAAGAAATACGTTTTACACGATCCCCCAATTTATAATCTCGACCATAAACAAAAAGACTATCATTCAAATTGATAGTCCCATTCAATGCCAAAACTCTTGGTTGTTCAGTTAATTTTTCTTTTCCTCTTGATTGCAATGTGGCAATATATTGTGCATCTGGCATTTTTACATCATCAACAGTCTGTTGTAAGTCACGAGCATCGACATATATTTCTTTTCGTTCGAGGCCACTCAAATTGTTATTTACTTGAGTATGTTTACGAGCTTTACCTTCACCTTCTCCATAAATAAGGGCTGTAGTCGCTTCATCATAGTTGTTCTTTTCTAATGATTCATTAGTAACATTTTCAAACTCTGCACTAAATTGAACTACACTAGAAACATCTTCACTTTTTCTAAAACGAATATTTGTTCCAACTTGGCCGTTTGATGTTGAACCAATACGCCCATTCGAGATAGGAATTTCGTCAAACCCAAAATTGTAACTTTCACATAGTCCCTCTATCTCTTCTTCAACATTCCCATAACTGTTTTGATAACTAATGTTTGAATTAGTAATTGCTGGCGGTTGTTCAACAGATAAGTAACTAATTTTTCTTTTTACATCTGACGGAGAGACCACTTCGTTCCGTAAATGATCGTAGCAAATCAGCTCTGGTCTTTTGGTTTGATTGTAAATTCGATAAACAATTCTTTTGCCAACTTTTGCAAAAAGAGATTTCCCAGAAATTGTAATTAATCCACTGCTCAAATCATCGCAGATAATAGAATCAATGTAGTAAAAGCAATTATTAATTAATAACACTGTATCTTCGTTCATTAATTCTTTCGGCATGTACTTTAAAAGAACAACTGTCTCAAAAGTATTAGCTGACTTGAAGTTTTCTTTGACACTCATTGATTTCCATATGTCCAGAACTGCCGTTGACTCATAATCAAAGCCAGACTTTCTTCGAAAGACCTCTACAAAAGGCAATGGCATAAAATCCATAGCTACACCCCGCTAACTAATGGTGTAAATTGCATTTCACATGTAATTCCATTTTGAGAATTGTTGGCCGCTTTTAGTTGTAAATAGTTATCTCCTTTAGATAATCGAAAGAAACTACTACCCTCCATACGTTCTGGAACAGCATTAGTTTCTACACCATTAACAATTTTTTTCGCATACAACTTTCCACGTACCGTTGAAAGTTCGAATCTTGTTCCAGGTTCAAAGGTTCCTTTAAATCCAAAGAAGGTTTGTTTTGTCACATCGTAAATCTGCGGATCAGTCACGGTTGTTACACATTTCATATGAAAAACTGCTCCAACCTGCACATCTCCATTGTTTACAATCTTTTCAATATTCCCTGATTCAAAGCGACCAAACGTATGCTTCTCGCCTTGAACAAAAACCATTGGAAAAATAAGCGTTGGCTTCAATGTTGCCAAAGGAACCAGTGAGTTATAAAACGACACATCACGGAAATAAGAATCAAACGCTTCAAACTGTAAAGAAAATAAGTTCCATTCGTCAACCTTATAAGGATTATCTTCATACAGCTTGAAGCTAGGCGCTTGAATTGGTAGAACGTCGGTTTCATACTCTTTGTCATAGACTTTAAGTGTTAGCTTACCTGTTTGTTTTAGATCGATTTTTTGAATCATATCTCGGCGCAGCTGATAAATTTCTTCTTCTGTTTTTCCAATTAAAGTGCCTTCTAGCAATGGTTTCCGAGTGCTTAAACGGATTCCAACAACTTTTGCACCGTCCTCTCCAAATACTTCTTCTGCTAGCACGACATTTTCTGGCGCTTCTAGACCTTCAACATTTTGCAAAAAATAAGGAGCTTCCTCATTAAAAACGAGTTGCTCCCCATTTTGATTCGTATAAACTAATTCTAGTTTCACTATTTAAACCCCCTAGCCAAGTCACGAAGTTGGCGTTTTGTTTCAATCGCTGTTTCTCTCGGTGTTTTTGTGTCAGCACCTGTGATATATTGTGTTACTTCCATGTTTTTAATATTTCCGTCTTTCAAGTAAGAAACCATTTCACGCATTAGAGAAGCAAGTTCGCTAAAATCATTTGATTCATGTGAATCTTGAACAGCAATTAGATTTTTAACAACTGAAGAGTTTCTCGGAACTCCCACGCCGTTTTCATAATGAGGAATTAGTTTCTTTGTTTCTGAAGCTTTGATTACTTTTGATCCTTTTGGTAAATCTGGTAAGAATACATTTCTACCTTCTGGAATGAAAGGCACGCCACCTTTAGGAATCACCAATTCTTTATAAGTGCGTCCTTTTTGGTCATTGACGATTGCCGGACCACCAATATGATTATTTGTTCCTGTTTCGAGCCCTAAAATTTTTGCTACGCCAGCGCCTAAATTAGCTACTACGTTCAAAGTTTTGGTAATTACCGAAGGGCCAGAATTAAAGTCACTTACTGCATTTTTCGCTTGAGATGCTGGTCCACTCGCTTGATCATTAGCCCTTAATAGTTTTTCTACTGGATTGTTTGCTGCGAAAATATTTAAGCTACTATTACCACTTGAAGCCGCACCGACAACTCCACCTGCATTTCCTCGCAAGTTTTTCGTTCCTGGATTATTGGCATTGTAGGTGTTCAATGCATTGCCACCTTGTCGAGCTGCAGCTTGCGCATTTGAAGAATCTCCACGTAGTATTTTCTGTGCTGGATTGTTTGCGTTAAATGCATTTAAGTTTTGAATACCTACCTGTGATTGATTTGATACATTGGAAGCATCTCCGAGTAATTTTTTTAATTGTGGCTTTATTTGGTCATAAGTTTGCACGCTTAATGTTCCATCAGCTATTTTTGCTTTTAAATCTTCATTATTACCAAGCATTTTTTTTACTGGATCAGGTAATAACTTCCACGCATTAAAGCTTTCTTCCGATGCCATAACTTTTGTTAATAAGTCGGTATTATCTCCAAGCATTTTTTTCTGATCAGCTGGCAAGGCATTCCATTGTTTTAAACTAGTATCGGAAGTCATAATCTTTTGTAGCACATCAGAATTATTAGCTAGAAGTTTTTTCTCATCATCTGGTAAATTTTTCCAACGATTATACGATTGCTCTGATCCGTATATTTTTGAAAGTAAATCGTAATTATCACCAAGAATTTCTTTTATATCTACTGGGACTTGTGACCAATGAACGATTTTATCTTGGGATTGGCTCAACACATCAAGAAAAGATTGGTTTTTAGCCTTTAATTCTTTAACCTGCGGCTGATAGTCTTTCCACAATCCCAAATTAAGCATTGTTTCAGCCATTACCTCTGGCGTATTTGAATAAAGAACAGCTTTTTTCTCTTCGAAATTCAATTTACCCCAGCTGCCTTTTGCTTGCAATGCTTGTGTCATTGTTTTTGTAACGTTACTATCTAACAAAGCTTGTTGTTCGGTAAACGTCATTTTCTCCCAGCGTCCATTAGCGATGGCAGCTTCTGCAATCATCAATTTAGCATTGCTCTTTAAATCTGCATTTTTTGATGCGAATAGTAGTTTATTCCATCCTTGTTCAGATTTTGCAGCTTCTGTGATTGCTTCTTGGGCATTAGATTTCACATGTCCGTCTTTGTCTTCTAAAACTAAATCATTCCAAAAATCAGCATACTCGCCGCCTTTTTCTGACATAAGTTCAACTTTTTTTGCGTTGTCTTCTGCTGCTTTGGCAGAAGTATTTGTCATATCTGTAAATGAAGAAGCTATAACTTTATTTTGAGCTACCGCTGCTTCAGCAGCATTTCCCATGGTATTAATTAATTGACCATTAGAAAGTAACACTTCATTTGTCAGCTCTGGATATTTTCCTAAAATATTCGCCATTTGATCATCGGTAATTTGATTCGCTGAATCACTGCTTTCTTTAAGCAATTTAAGCATTTCCTTAGCATATTTACTATTTAAATCATAGCCTGAATCTACCAATTTGGCTTTCATATCCTCTTGCATCTTTTGATATTCGAGAGAAGACTGTTGCCTTTGTTTTCCTAATGACTGTAACCAGTCTCTAGCTTGCGCTTTTGAAGCATCGCTAACATTACCAGTCATTGCATCCAGAATTTGTTTAGATTCTTTTTCGCTTTTTCCTAAAGAATTTACATAAGCTTCAGCACTTTCTTTCGCATATGCTTTTATACGAACGGTTTCTTCATAACTAATCTGGCGGTTGTTATTTGAAGCAGTCTGTTTGATTTGAGTAATTTTAGCATTATTTTCTTTTACAATCGCAAGATATTTTTCTTGGTTCGAAACTTCATTATCTGTAAGTTCGTTAGCAGCTTCTTTGACATCATCAGGTAAAGTTTTAACTATCCCTTTCAGTGTCTCAATCTTTTTAGTCATTGTTGTTTCAATTGACTGCCCCATTTTAGAAAAGTTATTTACAATTGATCCTGTATCATTTGAAATCCCTTGTTCTAATAAAGAAAATTCTCCACTAGCACCTCTGCTATAACCTTGAAACTTAGTTAAAGCATCGTCAGTGGCTTTTCCTACATCAGTTCCCCATCGTTGTGTTCGTTGGGAACTATTCCATGCCTCTTCTCCCCAGAGTTTCCACACTGCTACACCTGCCCCAATCGCTGCAGTTGCACCTAACACCCAAGGATTCAATAAACTAAACCCTTTAGTCAATGAACCAATTTGTGTTGTGGTTCCTCCGATTTTAGCTGTTAATCCACCTAACGCCGAACCAGATGAAGCAATGCCTTTTCCGAATCCAACAGAAACAGAACTACCTTCTGCAAAAGCTTTTGTAACATCATCAATCGCTCTTTTTTTAGACATAGCAGCCATTGTCTCAACAAAGCCCTTGCCTAAAAATCCTACACCCTTTGTTAAAGTGCCTGTTAACTTAATAGCAGGACCCATTGCAGCAGTTAATGCAATCATTTTAACAATTGTTTGCTGTGTTTTAGGATCAGCATTTGAGAAAGATTCCGCTAAGTTCGTTACGGTTTTAATCATTGGCTTAGTTGCTTGAAGCACATCTCGCAATGCTTTTACTAAAGGACCACCAAACGTGATACCTACATCCACTGCTTCATTTTTAAGCATCTTTAATTGAGATTCAGTAGTTTCATATCGCTTGTTAGCTTCCTCTGTTAAAGCGGTGTTTTCCCCCCATGCTTTAGTTCCACGATCCACAGCACTTTTGAATACATCGCTGGCACCAGCGGCACGAAGCAGACTGTCACGAAGACGAACTTCTGTTATTCCCATCTCGTCTAAAACAGAAATTGCCGACTGGCCATGCTCTTTTGTTTTTCCTAGCCCTTCGACAAATTTAATAATGGCACCTGAAGCATCCTCTTTAAATGCTTTGGCGAATTGCTCACCAGACATGCCAGCAACAGAAGCAAAATCTTCTAAGGAAGTTTTTGACTTATCGGCTTCTTTGTACATTTTACTTAGTGCTTTAGAATTCATCCCTAAGTTAGAAGCCATTGTCTTAAGAGGTTTACCACCATTTAAAACCGCTTGACCAACTTCTCCGATAGTATATCCCGCACCATTGGCAATTTGCTCTAACTCACTAAATGCGCCAGTTCCTTTTTCTACAGCAAGTTGCATTTGAACCATTACTTTAGAAAATGCGGAACCGCCTGCTTCTGCTTCAATCCCTACAGAACTCAATGCAGCTGCAAATCCCATGATTTGAGCTTCACTCATTCCCACTTGGTGACCAGCACCAGCAAGACGTAATCCCATTGCGGTTATTTCTGACTCGGTTGTCGCAAAGTTATTCCCTAAATCAACAATTACAGAACCTAACTTATCAAATTCTGTTTGTGGCATTCCTGTGATATTGGCCAATCGAGCTAAAGCAGTTGCTGCTTCTTCTGCACTCATGTTCGTTGACTCGCCTAAATCAATCATTGTCTTGGTGAATCCAACTACATTTTTAGTTTTGATCCCTAACTGCCCTGCTGCTTCTGCAACGTTTGCAATTTCCGTGTGACTTGAAGGTAATTCTTTGGCTAGTCCACGAAGACCATTTTCTAAATCTTTGTATGAGTAAACAACCTTACCTGTCGAATCAACAACTTCATCATTGGTCTTTTTCACACCTGCAAAATCAGATTCCCATTTAACAGCGGCCGTTGTTACTGCTGCAGCTCCTGCGAGAATTGGCACAGTTATACCTTTTGTTAAGGCTCCGCCCACTTTTTCCATTTTTTGCCCACTAGAAATCATTTTTTCGCTGGCATTATAAATGGCACCAGTTGCACCAGTGGTTTTGACTTGCATTTCTGCCATCTGACCAGCTGTTTGAATTAATTGAGATCGATAATTTGCTAGTTTTCCATTGGCATCTTGCAATTGAGTTGCTAGCCTTTTGGTGGATTCTGTCGCTTTTCCATCTACAAAAGATTCGTCATAAGCCTTTTTCAGCGCAGCAACTTGTTTCTCTTGTGCTCCAATGATTTTAGTTAAGCCATCAAAACGAGTGCCAAGCTTGCCCATCTGGTTTCCAGCCATATCAGCAATTTTTGCATTGGCTTGCATTTCTTTGGCTAAATAACGAACTTCTTTTTTTGCATTTGCTGCACCACGACCGAAATCAGAACTATCCAAGCCTAACTTAATGACCATATTTCCTAACGGCGTTCCACCACTCATTTAGTTACCTCCTTCCCTTTATGCGCCACCACGCTTGACTAATTCACTTAGTGGTCGCACCTCTTGTTTTTTCTTTTTAGTTTTCTTTTTCTTTGGTGCTTTCAATAAAATTTCATCAATATCCAAGCAATCCGTATTCATGAAATCCCGAATCGTCCACCCAAGATTGGTAATCGCATCACGGACAAAATCAACTTGTAATTCGTAAAGTTCGGACCAAGTTAAATTTCCTCCGCCATCGCTTTTTTTGCAGCTTCATCATCTTCTTTTGAAAAACCTAAAACACGATGGCGTACAATATCCCAAATTTTCCCAATATCTAGTGAATCTAAACCATTCATGATTGATTCTTTAGTGACTTCTTTTTCGTCAAATAGATCTGCAACAAACTGAATTTGCATATTCAAATAATCTTCTTCAATTGGTTCTTTTCCTTGCTTCTTCGCTGATTCTTCCAATTCTTTTTCTAAGCGAATATAGTCACTGCGTTTTGAGAAAGGTACAAAGTCCTGTGTAAAAGTTTTTTCTTCGCCATCAATGCGTAAAGTAAGTTCAATCTTGCGTTCCATATTTTAACCTCCAAAAAAAGGACGACTAACCAAAGCCGTCCTTAATCAATATATTTTTATTCTGCTGCTGATACAGTCAAAGTGCATTCTGCTGTAAAATTACCGTCTTCAGTTGTACCAACAAGTTTTGTAACACCTTCCGAAACGGCTGTTACTTTTCCTTGCACTGGCGTTACCGTTCCAATCGCTGCATCTTCAGAATTGAATCTATACGCTTTGTTTGTTGCGTTTTCTGGCATGATTGTAGGTGTTAAAGTTGCTGTTTCACCAACTTTTAAAGCTAATTCAGTCTTATCCAAGGTAATTCCTGTTACTGCAATAGGTAGTGTTTTAAACGCTGGTACATCGACATGATCAGATTCTTTTTCTACACCGTCAACGGTGGCAACGCCTGTGACAGTAAAGTCACCCGCTAAAACATCCGTGTTTGCGGTAATTCCTGTAATAGCTAAAGGCGAAACACTTTCTGCAACAGGATTAGTTTCACCTTTTTTATAAAGTCTAAATTTTTCTGGTGGAATAAACGGCATTTCTTGTCCTCCTAACTTAATTCAATATTGGCCCCATCTGTGGTGGGAGTAACAGCTCCCACTGTGGGGCTTGCTACTTTTCCGGCGCTGGTGTTTCTTCACCAAATAATTCTGTTGTCAATTCTGCTAGAGCTTCTGAATTATCTGCAAAACCGACAGTAACTTTTTTACCGTTAATTTGACGAGAAACAGCAGAATAAACATATTCGCCAGGCTCTGGCGTAAAGTCGTCATCATTTAATGTTTCGCCTTTGACACCATCTAATGAGAATGTGCCTGCATACATGCCGAAGCCGAGTTTTTCACCATATAAATCTTCTGATTCGATTAATACTGCGTAGTAAGGTGGCTCTGTATCCTCGCCAATATGATAAACTTTGCTTTCCTCGCTAGCTTTTTTATGCCCTAACATTTCATGTTCAATGGCTGATGGTACATCTAAGATACCTAAGTTTGCTGCAATATCTCCGTGCCCTTTACGTGCCACGTAATATGCAATGTTTGAACCGAAAACTTTTGACGGTTCTTTGGTTAGTCCTGTAATTTCAAAGCTTGCTGCGGCCCCTTCTTTTGGCTTGCCATCAATGACATGTTTCTTACCAGCGACTGGCTTTAATTCATTGTCCAATTGTTGAATAGTGATTCTGCTAAATCCATAAGTTTGCATATATTTTTTCCTCCTAAAAAATAGACACCAACTTAGTAGTCGGTGTCGTGAATTTGTGTATTTTTTCTGTAACGTCTCGCATCCACAAAACGCTTTGTTTCGTTAAAGTACTGATCTAAGCCACCATCAAGACGGCCAAATCCAATTTGTTTCATTGTTTCTTCAACTGCTTTAGAAATTTGCTTGGTTGTCATTCTATCCATGCTTTCAACGTTAATTTGATAATTAAACCGAATTGATAAAGCTTTGTTGTTGGCAAAATAAGCGTTAGTTTGTGGACCAAGAAAGTTATCAATGACAATGAAAGGTTTGGTAGTATCCAAAGTTTCTGGTACTTCATAAAATTTAATGCGATATTCAGTTTTACCATTGTCATTAATAAAACTAGTTTTTTCTCGAATCAGAGGATTATCAATTAATCGATTGTAAACTTCCATCATCATGTCTTTCATTTAGCTAATTCCTCCATATTCGACTTCATCTCTCCAAATGCTTTCGCTTGAATTTCATCAGCTGCAGCCTGTAGTTTTCCCATTCCACGAGGTCGCACATAAGTACCATAGCGTGTATAACCAAACTCATTTAAATGGACGATAGGCGCACGTTCCTTTGAAGCCCAGCCAGTCTCAACTCGTTTTGGATTACTTTTCACACCGCTACTTATAACTAAGTCGTGTGTTTTTCCTGAATCGATATAACTAGCCATATATTTTTTAACAATCTGCTTGTTTCTTTCGCCTTGTTTTTTTAAAGCTTTGTTGGAAATTCTATTTACTCGTGCTTGTCCTAGTTTATCTTCCATATTTTTGAGAATTTCTTCTAACCCTGTAACTTCGCTCATGACGTAGCCCCTAAAACGATTTTGATAAAACGGTTATCTTCAAAATCCGGTGAAACATCTATGATTTCCCATTCTTTTCCTATTGGTAAGGCTCTATAGTCGTCAATAACAACTTTATGTTTGTTTGTTGGAATATAGTCTTGGTGTGGATCACGGATTTTAATTGTCAGCCCCTCTTTAGTTCCTTTTGCGTTCAATATTTCCATATCTTTCATTGACGGATTGTAGATTTGCGCTTTACATGAATGAAGTTCTTTCTTTACTATTTCGCCAGGTTCAGGTCCTTCTCCCGGAATAAACTGAAAAAAAGAAACTGGCGTTTTTAATTCGCCAGCTCCTATTTTGGGACGTTTATAATTAGGGTGTATTGCCAAATCCTTCACCTCCTGAAATATCGATGGAAGCATCCATAATGCTTTGCTGAAAGTTGGGATAAAAATATTCTAAGGCTTCGTTTCTTACATAACGAGTTCTTTCAAAAACAAGTTCTTTTCCTTTTCGATATACTTTTGGATCAAAATCTCCTATAAGCGTTCGAATATCTTCAAAGGAATCATTTAATTGTTCTTTTATAGAGTCATCGTCTGACGAATGAAAGATTTGATTTCTTTCTTTGAACTCCTTTAAATATGATTCCATCTAATCCCCCCGTGCTATTTCAAATCGATAGTTGCCCCATCTGTTGTTGGGTTTATCTTATTAACAACAGGGGTGTTTACTTTGTTGCTGGTTCTCCATCGTCAATTTTAATATCATAAATTTGCGCTGCATCGTTATCAGCTGGCTCACCATTGCCCAATAAGTCGGCAGCGTATAATGTTGCACGTTTCATTGCAAATGTTTCTTTATAAACATAGACTTTTTCTGCACGTGATTGCGTAGCATCATATTCTCCACCAACAAAAGCAATCAATTTATTCTCTTTTACTTCTAAAGATTCAATGATATGGTCTTCAGAAATAAATGGTAAGTTTGAAACGAATACGCCATTTGCATTTTGCGTAGTGACACGAGCAACAATATCGTAATAGTTCAATGGATTAACAATTAAGTATACATTCCCTTTAACTTTTCTTGTTTTTTCCTCTCCCTCGTCACCATCGCCGACTTTATCGGTATATTTAGAAGCTTTCTTCAATAACATTGCGAATTCTTTAACCATTGTCTGTGAATCTTTAAAAGTTAAGATCCCTGCTGATTCTTTATCAGCATATCCATTTGTCGGATCAATTGCCGCATTCATATCTTTTGTTAGTCCAATAGGTTGATCATGACCAGACCCATTGATAATTGCTTTTTCCCATGCTTCTGCGATTGCTTCAGATAAACATAAACGAACGTATCGGTCAACCCAGCGTGGACCTAATTCTAAAGTGTCATTTGAAATTAAGAAAAACGCTGTTAAAGCCAATTGATTAAATTCTGTTGCACCAAATTGTGCATCTAATTTCCCTTCAATATCTTTATGAAGTGGCCCCCATACCGCTACACCTTTACGACGAGAACGAGTAATTTTAGTTTTACCTACTGAAGGTGTAAAATTAATAATTTTTAACAATGGACGTTCTTCTTGTAAACCTTCAAAAACACGTTCTAAAATTGTTTCTGGCCAGACTAAATCTTCATCAAATCCACCCGCTTTTTCAACTTCGTTATAAAATTTTGTTTCTTCATTAGTTAAAGTGTGAATGCCGCGAGCTTCAAGCACACGGTTATCTGTTACATTTTTCAGCTCTTCATATTCAGCTCGTACTTGCTTTCCTGCATCTTCTGCAACAGCAGTAACATATGCTTCTAAAGCAGCATTTACCTGTTCTGATGTCGCCTCTTCATTTGTTGATACTGCATTAAATTGTTTCTTCGCTTCATCTGTTTTGTTTTTTAATGTTAATGTCATAATCATGCTCCTTTAGTTAATCTATTTATTAAAGATTTTTGTTTTGGTTTTGATTCTTGTTTTGCTTCATTCGTCACAGCTTGTTGGTTTAAAGACATAGCTTCCGCAACAGCATTTTTCACCATTTCAGCTATATTTTCCTTTGAATCAGTTGATTTTTTTTCGGTGTTTTTCTTAACTTCTGTTGCAAAACCATATTCTACAGCTTCTTCAGCTGTGAACCATTTTTCTTCCTTCATCCATGTTTCTAATTGATCTGTTGTTTGACCTGTTTTTTGTGAATAAATTGAAAGAATGGAATCATCGATAGTTTCCAAAGCATTCAAAGTCTTTTGAATATCTTGTTTATTTCCCCATGTAAAAGTCGAAGCTTCATGAATCATAACTGAAGTCCCTACATTCATAATCGCTTCATCAGCTGCCGACAAAATGAATGTTGCTGCTGAAGCTGCTACACCAGTAACTTCTACCGTTACTTTTGAGGGGTGATCTTTTAAATAATTGTAAATTTCAACACCTTCAAACACATCTCCACCTGGGCTATTTAATTTAATGGTAATATCGTCTGTCACTCCATCTAAAGTTTCCCTGATGCTTTTCGCATCAATAACATCATCATCGGACCAATATTTTTTTCTGATATTTCCCGAAAGAGTTAAAACTCTTTTACCTTCAACTAACTCGTTAGAAAACTGAAACGGCACGTTTCTAGTCTTTGTCATTCTCTTCCTCACCCCCTTTCACGAGTGCATAATTTTTAGTCATAATTAGCTTCTTACCTTCTCCATCTGGCAACGAATCATAATCCGTTTCTTCCCTCACTTCATCTCTTAGGAATGTTCCACTAGAGACGATTTTGTCAATTTGAGTTGCATTTTCTAGAATACTTACAGGTAAAACTTTAGTTACTTTAATTCGTTCGCCATTTTTATACTCTTGGCGTGTAAGAACTTTTGCAGTTAATTCATCTTGCAGCTTTTTCATTAAAGGAATAATACATAGTTTTCTAAAAGCTTTGATATTGGAATCAAGTTCTGATTTTTCACCATAAATAAGCGCCGTAGGTACCCCTATGGCGTTGGCTACATCATCAATTAACGATGATTTCATTTTATTTAATTCCTCAAGAGACTGATTAGAAGAACCTTGTTTGTTCGTATATTCTTCATAATCAAATCCTTTAACTTTTGGTACTATAGCAACTGCTTTAGTGCTAAAAGCGTGATAAATTTTATTTACATACTCTTGTAATCTTTCCGAACGTGTTTTGCCATCTTTTCCTTTTTCTTCATTCATTGATCCAGTGGCTTCAATTGAAACAGAACCACGAATCTGATTATTTCGCATGGAGATTTCTAGTATTCGTCCGAACAATTCCGAATAGTCATTAAATAAACCCTTAGTAAATGAATCAAGCTCTTTACTGTTGTACTTTAAATAAATAACATCTGACATGTAAAATTTTTCTGTAAACACTTGGTCTTTAACGTAAACGTTGCTAAAGCAATCATCTGTGATTGTTTTTTGTTCTCTTGTATAGTCATCAGCTATTAAAAGTTGGTCATCTTTTAAAATAACCAACACTTCATTTTCATCTAACAAGCGAAAGAAGAAGGTTTGCCAAAATGTGGTAGCAGACATATCCGAGTTAGGCCGAACGTTTAATATATAGTCCCAATCTTCCATTCCTGTACTTTTGAATTTTATTTCTAATGTGGACATAGTCCTTGAAACAAAATCTATAACGGTATTTTTAGCCATTATTTTTAAATATGACCGTGTAGCTAATTCATCCCCTGCAACAAAATCTGGAAGCCAGTCGGACGGTTCTTCATTTTTTACTGATAGTTTGAAGACATCGAATAAACTCACTCATTCACCCCCTTTCTGTTATAGTTACACGTTATTTTATTTTTCCTAAAAAATGACGACCCGATTTATTTTCTTTTTTCGTTGGTACATCCCACTTATAGCCGTTATGAGCAACAAATGTCTTTTTGAAATAAGCAATATTGTTGCCATAAGCTGATTTTGTTGTTCTAACAATGTTTAGATATTGCGGTTTATACATAATAATTACTTCCTTTCTAAGATTTAATTTGTAAGCATTACCATAGGTGATATAATAAAGTTATCAGTTGTAATAAACTGAAATAAAGCAAGGAGGATACTCACTATGGCAGACAAATTAATACCGCCTGGCACAGACAACCAAAGACCAGGTACTTATAAAGAAGTCGGTCCTAGAGGTGGCGAAGTATCAAAACCAAGAGAAGTTAAAATCGATTCTGGTGATAGATTACCCCCAACTCAAAAGCCCGGTAATAAATGGACTAAAAAGTAATTTACTAGAGCTAGGCTAGCACCTAGCTCTTTTCTAAAACTCAATTTCATCCAATATGTCAAAGGCATCTTCATAGTTGTAATTTACGATTTCATCAACACGCCATAAACAATATTCAAAAGCCTTGAATCCGTCTGTCTTACGCCTTACCTCTTCTTTCTTCTTATATGATTTATTACCATCGCCATTGGTCTTAACAAGTACATTGTTTGTATACCAACGCATGAGCGGATTATCGCCAAAAATAATGTGATTGTTAGCAAAAGCATCTTCAATTCTAGGTGCTAGCAAATTATCAGCAGCTGTTGGATTCCTGATTACTTCGATTTCGAAGCCTTCTTTCAAAAACAAAGGGCGCAAAAGATCCATACGAAAATTATCAGCTACTACTTTTGTTATGCCATATTTTTCCCGTTGTTCAACAAACCAACCAACGACTGTTTTAGGATCAATTGTGGGGCCATCTATGACCGTTAGTAATCCTTTTTCTTCCCATTCACGTATCGGCGCAAATTTTTCTTTTGTGGTTTCAGAAGCCTTACGAGAATATCCATAGTAAATGTCTACAAATTGCTTTCTAACGAACGAATGGGTCTTGAATACATAATCATCCCCATCACGAAACAAAAGTCCACAGGCGGCGAAATCACGCAGACTGGCATAGTCTAAACCGCCAATGGCTTGTTTTCCAATTAGGTTAGTTGGGAATGGTCTGTTGGTCGCTAGAATTTCTTCACGACTAGCCACCGATCTTTCTAAGTCTGTGACAGGTAAATTCATACGTTTAGTCATGAATTCTTCCCTGTTACTTGGATCGTCTTCTAAGTCCTCATATTCTTCCATGATCGTTTCATACAGTTCTTCAGCATAATTAGATAACGGTTTATGAAACATCGGGTTCGCAAGTTCCCAGTTTTCAGGATCATTCACTTGATCTTCTGAATCAAGTTTACAAATGAATGGAAAAAGAGCATTGAAACGGACTGAACCATTCAACACTCTTTTCGCTTTTTCTTTCATACTATCCAAGAACCCTTCTCGAACATATCCGTCAGTTCCAGAATAAAACTCCCTTGAATTTGGTTTTTTGCCCAAACCACTAATATGGACCTTTACATCTTTATTCGATTCGTACCGATGAATTTCATCAAATGCTACTGCGCCATCTCGCAAACCATCTTTTGTTTCTCCGTTGCTCGTTCGATACTTAAGTTTGCTGCCAGTTTTCTTGCTTGTGATAACTGATTTTCCATATTCAAAAGCTTTCTGCAACGTTTTATTTCGTTTGATTGTATTGTAAATTTCTTCAAATGACGTCTTAGCTTGCTCCTCTGAGTTTGCAACAATCGATATGTTGTAATCCATTATTCCATGTACCTCGGTTTGTAAAAAGTTTAGAACCACAGATAGCAAACCATTCTTGCCACCCCCACGTCCAAACATCCAAAGAAACTTTCTATACACCCGACGGTCATTTTTCTTGAAAAAGAAAAAGACAAACGCAATTAAAAATTTTTGGAATGGCTGCATTGGAAAAAACCATTTCTCTCCATAGGCGATACATTTATCGATCATCTCATCATCAAAATAAACATCGTCACGACTGAGTACATCACGCTCTAAATATTCAATTAAATCCTTCCGCTCCTGATTGAATTTAATCTGACCAGTTTTGAATTGATTAATATAAAAATCAACGTGTTTTTGATGTATCATGTTAAATCACTCTCATCATAATCATCATCTGGAGCGGTAATCGTTTGATCCAGTGGATCCAAATTTAAATCTTTACCAAGCGTTATTAATGCTCGAGATATTTTCACTTTTTCAGCGATTGCAGGATTAGGTTTTACAAATTTTTGCGTACCATTTTCCACCTCAACTATTGCTCCGAATTTAGTTATTGAACTATTCATTTTCCGATAAAGCTTTACTAAATCAATATATCTTTCAACTTTTTCAAGTTCAATCTGATCATTTTCATCAATTTGTTTTAATAATTGTTTTTTCAAATCTGCTATCCTAATGTCCTACACCCCCCTAGTAAAAAAATTATCTCTTATATTTGGACAGTTGACCCCATCCACCGGTTCCCGCAGTCCCCATTTTAGGGCAAAATATTTCGATGGGGGGTATGTTATCCCCCACTTTGATATATCATTCAGAATTAGTTTGTTTATTTGTTTCTACATAATTAATTGTTAAAGATATACTATCGAATGTAACTTGCTCTTTGTCTGATACCGGATGAGATACATTGTAGTCTCCGTCCAGTATGATCGCATGACCATCCTCAACTCGCTGCTTAAATGATTTCAACTTATCAATTGCATCTTGAATCCAAATACTTGCCTCATGTTTTGACTCACTTATATTCTGGATTACTGATCCTTCTTTAAGAACTTCTCTTTCGCCATTTCCCTTCAAATATTCTTCTACCACCATTCATCATCCCACTTTCTTTTTCTTTTGGATTCTCTATAGTTAAATCTTCCGTGTCTCTTGTTGTGACAGTCCTTGCACAGTGTGCGTAGGTTATCTATATCTAAGGCGTGTTGAGGATAATGTTCTAACTCTTTAATGTGATCCACTTCAAGTACTGAATCATATTGAGTTGTTAACTTACCTTCTTGTTTGCACCATTGACATTCGTAATGGTCCCTCTCTAAACACTGCTGTCTTAATCTTCTCCACTCTGACGAACCATAGAACTTGGCTCGTGTTTGTTTGGATGATACATCAATCATTGTTAGCAATATTAGAAAGGTAAGTATTAACCAACGCACGTTGAACTTGCAACACTCCTTCGATACCTAGCGACTTAACATCGAGTTTCAATCGTTCGTTTAAGAACTGTACATTGTGATCTGCTTCAAGTGTTTCTTTCTGAACGTAATAAAGTAATGCTGATGTCTCATCCATCTTCAGACCATATACCGAAATGATTTCAATAAACAATTCTGCAAGCGCATCTATATCTTTCTCTTCACGAACCTTCTTCATGATTTCTAAGAACTGTGCTTGTTGCTTTTTAATCTGTTCTTTTTTACTCATAGATATAACAACCTCCTTATAAAATTATGTAAAAAGGACTGCATATAAATGCAGTCCTCGTGAAAGGTAGTAGCGCCAATTTGTTTGTCCGAACATTTATTGACGATCTATTTTATTTAAGCAGCTTATGCCACTTACTGGAACAATAGGACTCGAACCTATACCAACGGTTTTGGAGACCGCTGCTCTGCCGATTAAGCTATGCTCCATTAACTCTCGCAAACCTGTAGAAAAAAGAGAGAGGAAATTCACCTCACTTCTTTAGTTTTATAATTGGTGGTTTGCGAGAGAATCTAAATGAGATCACAAGTGACTAAACGAAGAAAGTAGATTTTTTTTACTTCCTTGTAATCTCAAATCAAAAAAATAAGTAGGCAATCGTTCCGTTAATGTATTTGTGTAAGTGTGTCGCATTTCTTATTTTTTTGACACTATCATAATAACTCGTTTAGAAGGTATATGAAGTGTAGATAAAGTGTATAAAAGAGGTATAAAAAGTGTAATAAATGGCTACTTAAAAGCAACCAGTTCTAGTGCTGAAGCAAATTGAACAATGATCATGTTAGATTCTTGTTTCACTGATTCCTCACTGATACAGTTTCGTTGCGCTGCTAGATAGATTGGATTGCCGTTGATGTATCGATCATAGAAGATTCTTTTTCTTCGCTCGGTTACATCTGGCTTGTGCGGATGTTGGATCGCAGAATAACCTCTAACAAAAAGCTTGTGAAGGTAATCAAATTCTTCTTGAGCTTCTTCTTTCTGGATTAACATTTGCTCGGCTTCAAAAGTGTTTTTGGCCGTTGATGGTGGAACCAAAGAGAATGAAGCTGTTACTTTTGGTTCCCTCGGCTGGCCAACACGACATCTAGCAGCAAGATAGGCAGATAGGAAAACACTGACGTTATGTTTCGTTTGTTCCATATCCACATCTTTTGCATCTGGTGTTTCATATTTCTTTACGTCAAAAAGTACCATCCTTTGATTCCCCCATTGTGGTATAATATTCGTGACCAGAATATTAATTACAGTCGGAGGAATCCGGCTTTTTATTTTTTGCCATCCACTTTCACAGCAAACGGCCAGTAACGCTCGTCAATTGATTTGATTTCTTGTTCTGTAAACCACTGAGAGCGGTATCCATCGTTTTCACTTTCAGGAATAATTTCAAAGTAACTCTCGCCTAATTCCGCTAACAAATAACGTTCACCATCAGCTTCCATGAAAACCACTTCATAAAGTTGCTCTTTCTCGACTTCGTAGCCGTACCGTATTGCATCGCACAACGTAAACTGTACATCTGCACTATTATTCAACCAATCATAAAATTCTCCACTGTAATCCCATTTTTCAGCAATAAACCCATCTGAATCAGTTGCGTACTCAACGCTTAAAAAGAGATCAATTATATCAGTGGAATACTTATGTTTATCAAGCCATTCCGCAACAAACTTCGGAACAACAACTTTTATCGGTTCATCTAGTTGTTTTGCTAAATTAATTGCTCTTTCGTTGGCATAGTCAGCACCTTTCAAATAATCAAGGCTGTCTGTAGAAACTTCTATGCATTCTAACTCTTCAATCAATTCTTGTTTATTCATCGCTGTTCCTCCTGTTCAATGGCCCATCGGCTAAACGCCTGTAATACTTGCTTAAATTCTTCATCGTCGATCTCCGGCCCATCATCACGCGAAAAATAATCCTGTAAAGAAATGTAAAAAGGGTATCCTTGATCGTCTTTATATTTTTGAAACGATGTGATTAGCGCATTTAAATGCCATTGTTGGCTTTGATTGAGGCCTGCTTGCTTCTGAAATTCTTTTATGAGTCTAACAGAGTTTCGCAAACAAACTTCTTCAACTTCTCGACTTTTATTGCCAATTAATACACGATTTATTTCCTCAATTGCTGCATCTAAATTACTCATTTACTTCCTCCACTCTGAAAAGTTCCTCTTCTAGTCCAGCTTTTTGATACTTCAAAAATTCAGTAATTATGATCGGTTGTTTATTACGCCATGAAATTTCAGTAATATCTGTATTTCTTAGAATTACTGTTGACGGCAATGCACCTTGTGCATTTTCATTAACATAACCCCACGAACCTAGGTCCATATATTTTTTAGGCTTCAAGGAAAAAAAGGAAAGATATTCGCTGTCGCAGTCTCTGACCACATATTTAAACCCTTTTTTTAAAGATTCTTCCATAACTTCTAGCGCTTCGTCTCTTGATTTAAGCTCCATTATCTTTTTTATTCGATCTAAATAATCACTCATTCCGCTTCCTCCATTTCCAAAGCATATCCAGCAATATTTTTAGTGTAGAACGTTGCTCTGCGTCTTTTTTTAGTACTAACACCAAAATATTCAAAATAAATTTGTTCTGCTTGCCATATGTCTTTAAAATTATTCACCTTTTCGAATTTCATTGTCGATCCATTTTGATTCCAAATAATTAAACTCTGCTCTTTACTCATTCTTTTCCCTCCAATAATTCTGGATTTTCATGGATATTTCCGACAATCTCAATATCGTCGGTAGCTTCAAATAAATCCTCAGATATATTTTCCCACTCATATTTAAATGCACCATTTTCAAAAATTACTTGTCCGTGCACTTCTTGATGGTCATCCCAGCCAATATCGCCCTCAAAAAAATCAACACCGTTCTTGTCTTTTAAGCCTGTTGATTGCATGAGGACATAAGGAAATTCATCCCAATTAAAAGTTGTATCATAACTTCCTATCTCTATTTCAGACGTACCAGGACTGCCTTTAATCTGAAAATCCGTAATTATGGCCATCATGATATTCGAGTCATCAAACAAAGGTGTAACGTTTTCTAGCATTTCTTTCTCGTAGGTATCCCACGCTCTAAACTTCGGTATCATTTTGCACCTCTTCATAGCGAACACTAAACACATGAGGATCACTGTACAAGTCATTTACTGATTGCTCCATCTCAGCAATTGTCTTGTTGTATTTCATAATTGTGTCCTGCAATTCTTCACCCATGAAACACTGTTTGTAAATCAATCTATAATTTTTTCTCATGTTCAAAAACTCCTCTACTTTTTTAGTCTTAATTTGGTTCAGTACATATTTTTTACTGATAATCATTTGATTGTTACTATCTCTTATATTTTCCTTGTCTTTCCGTTGAACAACAGTTATTTTCCCGAGTATCAAGTTATCATAGACTTTCTGAACAACCCCCTATAATGGATGCTTAAAACGGCTATGAGCTCTAAACTTTGGAATCATCTTCTTCACTCGCTTTCTAATCTACTGGCAATATCAGCAATGACTGTTACTGTTACACTGTTTCCTGCTTGCTTATATAATTGGCTGTCGCTGTTTACTTCTTTTGCTTTATCAAACGCCCAGTCAGGAAATCCTTGAAGCCTCCAACATTCACGAGGTGTTAGTTTACGAATTCTAATGCTATCTTTTAAAAAGTTATTTTCATGCCAACTATTAGATGTTACAGTTGGGGCAACTTTATATATACCTCCATCGTTATAACCACGAGATTTCTGAATAATAGCTACTCCATGTTTATCTTGTGCAGTTAACGTAAACATTTCTTCACCATCATCTTTAAACCGTCTTCCGTTTTGTCTTTTTTCTACTCGATCAGGAGTTAAGACAGGTATTGCAATTTTTGCCCCTTCTCCTTTATTTGTTGTTAGAGTAGGTGCTAAACCATTGCTTGAATAAACTTGACCGTTCATCCCTGAACCACTAGGATTTACATTGCCTATCACTGCAATCTTTGGCTCTCTATCTCCACCCTGCATAGTATTTAAACAGGGACTAATACCATTAACATCGTAAAATCTGTTAGTACTATCGAAGTTAAGCAATTCCCTAGTCTTTTTTGAATTGTTGATAGGTTTTATATTGTTTTTAGCAGTTGTTCCGTTTTTTCTCTCGAAAGGAAATACTTTTCTGGTACGTTCTCCTCTAAGATGTCCGATAATGAATACTCGCTCCCTGTTCTGTGGTACGTAGTCTTTAGAGTTAAGCACTTGCCATTCCACATCATACCCGAGTTCATCCAAGGCTCTGAGGATTGTCTCGAACGTAGCCCCTCCTTCGTGGTTAAGCAATCCTTTGACGTTCTCAAGGAATAAATAGCGTGGTCTGAGAATAGATGCGAACCTTGCAATTTCAAAGAAGAGAGTTCCTCGAGTATCTTCAAAACCTTTTCGTTTTCCTGCAATCGAGAAAGCTTGGCACGGAAATCCTCCACAGATAACGTCAACACTTCCGATTCCCCGAATAAATTCATCTGATATTGTTGTGATGTCATGCATTTCCACCTCTCCTGTTGTGTCATGGATTGCTTTATAACTAGTTCGTGCGAACTTGTCTATTTCGCAAAAACCAATGCATTCATGACCAGCTGATTCCATCCCTAAACGGAAACCGCCAATGCCTGCAAATAAATCTAAAAATTTCATAATTCAAAGGAGTAAAAAGCTTTTTATTGTGGTCGACCAAACCTCCACTCCCTTCTACAAATTCACTGGCTCTTTTTTATAACCAGCATCAATTAAAATTCCCTCAATCACATAAAGATCCGTTTTCTGCTTTAAACTAGCCTTAAATTTCTTGGCAATATTTCTAGCTGTTTCTAAAGAAACGACTTCATATGTTTTAGCCAATGCATCCGCAATTATTGCTGATGTTGGCGTATAATAAATCTCCAGCAAAATGAACACTCACTTTCGTTATGCTTCAACAACTTTATAGTGAACATCTTTAATAACAAAAGAGGCAACACTATAGTAATAGCCACCATTGCCAGCATCAGCATAAAAATCAGCAATAGCAATTGGATTTTGGTTGTGAAAAATTGTAACTTTTGCTTGGTTAACAATCGTATCGTCATCTGGAATATTGGTAATTTGCGGCAAAGAAACATCCGTTATCATAGCATCCAATTTTACATTTTTAAATTTGCCATAAGCTCCCGCACAGCAGTCTTGTTCAGAACACTCTATAGTAATTTCTGTTCCATCTTCCAAAATTAGACTGTCTTCATTCCATTCCACAATACGTTTATTTATCAACAATTCTTTAAAGTGATCGTATTCACCATAGTTTATATCGTAATAGCACATATCCTTTAACCCCTTCCGTTTTCTTCTTCATCATCTTCAACTGTCTTTTCAGGGAAAATGATGTTCTCTTTGTTTTTGCTCCAAGAATCTGCAAACGGTGCAAAATGTTGGCGTGCAAGTTCAACTTGGTTGATTAGATTTTCAACTGAAACATCATGATCAGCCGCAATTTCTTCTAGCACTTCCCCTTCATCGATTCGATGCAATACGCCACGAACGTTGATTGTTACTGATTCTGGCCATTCGATAGTCGTTGCTTTCTTTATGAATTCGTCAATGGTTTCTTTCGATACTTGCACAGCAACTTCTTCGACTTCTTGCACATCATCGCCCATTTCTAAAGAAGTTTGTTCTTCTTTTAGAACTTCAACTGTTCCATCGTTATTTACAACGTATTCGACATTCGGCTTATTGGTCTGCTTGTTAACTGGCACCTTGTATTCTACTGTTTCTGGCTCAATAGTCGTTGATACTGTTTTGCCTAAAAATTCGTTTAAACTTTCATATTTTCCTTTTAACGAAGCGTTGCTAACCACTAATAGCACTTCGATATTTCCGTTTGATTTAGATGTCACTTTTTTCACTTCTGGTCTGAAATTTACTTGTTTTGTCATTTTATTTTCCTACTTTCGTTTAATAATTAGTTGCATCTTTCCATTCGTAATCGAAATTATCGGTTATGAATGGTCTTTTTTCGTTTAAAGGCTTAGTCACGCCTTGTGTAATCACTTTAAAATCTCTAGCACGAACAACAATTGCTTCAACTGGATGACCATATCTAAGGGCAAATAGACGAAAACGAAGCTTAACGGATTGGTCAATGCCATACACGCCAAAAGAGTTTTTAATATCAATGACATGTCTCCAACTCCCATCTAAGTTTTTGATGATGAAGTCAGGTGAATAAGCTATCGCTGAAATTTTACCTACGCCATCCGCAGTCGGTGTAAGTTCGGTTAGTTTAAAACGTGGATGAACTTCAAAAGGTAACCCACAATTTTTGACAAACTTTGTATAAAAGTTAGCTTCCTTCTGGCTATCAAATGTGTAACCATCAATCGTGACTTTATTTCCTCGCTTATTCAGGGCTGTAGGTGATTGCATTGTTTTAACTCTCTTTCCTTGGTCGCAGTTTCCGCTCGAACTGCTTTTCCATCTTTGTTGCATTCTGGGCATGGAATAGGTGTTGCATAATTAAATCTGTCTTTTCCCCAAATCACACGTTGATCTTGACATCTAACACACTTCATTCTCATTTAGCCCCTTTCATCCAAGCTTGGTTATCTTTTGTTGCTTTTTCAATTGGTTCCTTTTTTAAATCTACTTTGGTAGATTTTGCTGTATACCTATTCGGTTTTTCTGGCATTATGATGGCTTCCTTTACCTCTGAAACAGTTCCGCCAGATACGATTGTTGCAATAGCTGCTGTCTCTTTTTGCTCAAATAGCACAGCATCTTTTAAATTAGCTACTGGCCAACCATCTTTACCAAGATAGGCTGAAATTTTTACTACATACGGCATTGAATGATTCCTCTTTCTATCGATTTGTTTTTAAGGCTTTAAAATGCGTTTTAAGCCGTTTTTCTTTCTTTACATCTATTTATATTCGCTTGATTGCAAAACTGTCCTACGCTGAATATATTCGCTAAAAATAACATTTCAGATGCCTGCTACTCGTTTGTCTGATGTCCCTTCAATTTTCATCACAAAACCTTGTGAATTACTCATGATACGAGAAAGAATTCTCTCCCCATAAGCTTGGCTCATTTCTTTACCTGTTAAGTTCGTTGTAAATACTGTTGCTTTATTCTGCCGAGCTTCTACAATACGATTTAAGGTGTCATTATTAAAGTTGGTACTGTCATTCCCTTTAACGCCTAACTCGGCCCCTAAGTCGTCCAAAACAACTAAATCAGCGCTTTTAATCTCTGCCATTAAGGTTCCTGTTATTGTCTTTCTGGCTTGTTCATCTTTCATCGCAAATTTTAGCTGTTCTAAGAGTTCCGCATAGCTAATAAATAAGCAGCGTTTATCATAGTTTGATTTCTCCAACACTTCCCAAGCCGTTGACATAGCTAAATGACTTTTCCCAACACCACTTTTGCCTGAAAGAATCATATGAATTGGTTTATTCAAAAGAATTTCAGTTGTGGCTCGATTTGCAATTTCAAAAGCAAGCTTGGTTTCTGTGTCTACTGTTTTGTAAGTTTTAAAACGACAATTAATTAAATTTTTGTCGGTATAAAGCGAGCTATATTTCAGGTAATTAATCGCTCTAGCTTTCAAACTATCGTTAAACATTTTTTCTGTTTCAAGGTCTTCTGCTTTTTTGCGTGCTTTATATCCACATTCCATGCAAGTTGGCGGACACCTATCGGACCCATCTTTGTTTTTTGCACGCCAAGCATAAAGATTTCCTCCGCACTCTGGACATGGATCAGGTGTGATATAAAGCAACGTTTTAATCATTTTTGAAAATCCATCTGATGCTGACTGCATTCTTTCACTTCCTAAAATCCAAGATCATCGTAATCCGAATGACCTGTGTTTGATTTCTGTTGCTTGGTTGTAGTACGTCCACTTTTTACGGCTAATGCTTTTACATCATCTAAAGTTTTAACGCCTTCTTTTTCCCAATTTCTCAAAATACTTTCAGTGTATTTGAAATTTCTAGCATTTGATTTTGCGGAAATTTTTAAAGCTTCACTTACTAATTCAGTTGATAAATCATTACACCAGTACTCTAAATTTTGAGTAGTGACCGAATTTAGCATTCCAAAAATTGATTGATAAAGTTGAAAAACTGACTGCTGCTCTTCTACTACTACAACATTCTTTTCATTCTTATCATTCTTTTCATTCTTGTATGTGGACAACTGTTGGACACTTGTTGGACGGTTGTTGGACACTTGTTGGTCATTGACTTGATAGTCATCCCAATTATTTATTGTTATAACGCTGTATTTCGGGGTTGATGAGATGGACAACATTTGCTCGTTTTCAAATTTTTTTAACCATCTCCATAACGTACGCCCGACAATCTGTTGGTCACGTGGAACACCTTCATTGAACTCTTTCTCAATAACGGCGCGTCCTGTGACGAATTGACCGCTGGACACGGCTATCTCTTGACCATTAAAAATAAATCTACTTTCTTTATGGCTCGCCTTCATTAAACATAAAGACCAAAGTTTAAACATATTAGCGTTGGTCCAAACGAATGAATTGGTCACTTTCCGATACAATTTTATATATCCAGTATTCATTCGTTATGCACCTCCTATAAATCGTCCATACTGGTAAAATTGGTAATTTTGTTGTGTCCTCTACAATATTCACAAGTTCCACAACTAACTGGTGCTTCCTCACCATTTTTAACTCGCACAACATGCTCGATGTTTTCTTTTAATTCTTCTAATTCGTATATCATTTTTTCTTCGCTAAGAGTGATTAGTTTTGCTTCACTAGGTGTTTGTTTCGAAATAGCTGCAATGAGAGGAAGAAAATTTTTGTCATATTGTTGACGAAGCAATTCGCAATAAACAGCCATTTGCAACACGTAACCGAAGCGTTCAATGAAGTTTGCTTTTCTGTTTAAACGTTCATCCCATTTCTTCTCGTGCATATCTTTGGTTGTTTTGATGTCTACAAAATACTTTTCTTCTAAATTCAAACAATCAATTTTCCCTTTCCACATTGCACCGCCGATTTCACCTGTGACGATCACTTCTTTTTCACCTTGATAAATATTTAAAAAGGCTTCTTCTTGTTTTAATCTTTCAATCATCTGCTCCGCAATTTGGAAATCTTTCAGTAGGCCAAACGGTTTTCTTGAAGAAAACATCTTGCTTTTGTTTTCTTCTTTAAATGCTTCATGAATTTCTGGTGATTCAAAGTAAGAATGAACATAATTACCAACAAGCAATGCTTTTGGATTACTCTCTGGTGTCCATTCGCCTTTTAACTTGGCAAGAGCTGCAGCTTCACATTCAAGAAATTTTTTATATTGAGAGACAGACATATAAGCTAGGTCCGCTTCTTGTGAATAATAATTTTCATCAGAAAGGATAATCGTCTTCTTCAATCGTTGAGACATCAGCTTCACTCTCTTTCTGATTGGTTTCATAACCAGCCATCACATCTAAAGTTTCCTGAACTGGTTCTTCTAAAATTTGGTCCGCCACTTTCGTTAATTCTTCTTTTTCAACTGGTTTAGCTTGTTCAATATCGTTTTCTTGCTCAATAACTTTTTTATTGTTGGTAAATATTTTTTCTTCGAGTACGGCTGCTTGCTCTTCTCGCTCTGGTGTCACATCTTTTCGTTCGAATTCATTTTCGAGTGTGTCTTTAGCAGCTTGCACAAATAAATCATTATCGTTACTAGTGTTAATTAAATATTTAGCAGCTCGATTGATGACAGTTCTTTTTGCCATTTCTTCTGGGAAATCGTTTTGAACATTTTTTGTTTTTGCTTTACTCCATGACTTATCAATTTGTTTCTTTGTCATGACCGTTGTTACTTCTTTACCATTTGCTAATTTTATAACCACATAAGCAGCCTTGATGTCGTTGTCTAGGTTTTCGAAGGATGTTTCATGTTTAGCCACGATTAAGTCGGGTCCGTCCATAGCAATTTCAAATACATCACCTTCTCTGACTACAACAGGCGTGATTTCTGCCCCTCCTGTTACTCGATCTAATACAGCCATGGTTCCGAAATATGAGCGCATAAGCTGGACTTTATTTCCATACTTAATGAAATAGCATTGTTTCTTCGCAGGTGATAATCCTTGGATGACCATATCTAGTAAGGCATTAGAAATTGATGTTTTAGTTTCTGGGTTGTTAGCTGCCAACTGAAGAAGGTTCCCTCCTGAATTGTTGGTTAATTCAAAGAAAGCACTTTTCAAAGCATTCTGCGGGCTATAGCCTGGTGGCATTTCTAACCCTTGCTCTTGCAATCTATTTAAATTTCCGATGACTTGTTCATCTAAAGATCGTTGTGTCATTTGTGTTAAATCGTTACTCATTGTCATTCTCCTCTTCTTCGTCATATTCCCACGTTGGCTCTAATACTTCTTTTTCTTCTGGCGGCTCTTGTCTAGCTCCTAATGAATCAAATTCATTCGTGACAATCTACCTCCAATTTACTAATCGATTTTCTTAGTTCGTCTTTCATCTCTGCTATCCTGTCATTTACAGCCTTTTCAACTAGTTTCTTAATGTCTGCTTGTATCCCAACTATCCCTAAATCTTCTTCTAAACGAACTTTGTGCCAACGATTATGCCCTTCTTCTCTAAAAAAACCAGATCCCATGAAGTGTGTGGGAATACCAATTTCTATATCTGACATCACTTCTTTTTTATTATTTAAAGCAGGGTTCTTTATACTTACTAGATACTCCTCAGCTTCTTTTATCTGGCTAATCAAATTTTCTAAATACAGAAGCTTTTTATTTGCGACATCAATTACTCCCATGTTTACCACTCCCAAAATAATTTTATTTTGCCGTCTTCATCGTCTAAGTGAAAAACTCCTTCTTCTTCTAGCTGCATCAAAAACAGTGCTGTAGCTGCTTTTTCTTTAACTACTACGCTTGTTTTTCCTGCGCTGGCAGCGTTCATGATATCTTGAACAATTTTGTTTTGAGCACTAATCATCATCGCTTCAAAAATTGAATCGCTTAGTCCGTTTACTTCGATCATCGCAACTCACCTCGCAAGAAAGCTTTTAATAATACATCGAGTTCAGTCTCGTGATTTTGTTTAGTTGAAGAAGATTTTATACCTGCAAAAGCTTCTTTAATTTCCTTACATTTCGAACAATCGCAATCATGGGAAAGGGCTGTCTCTTTAAAAGTTTCAAGTAATTGATTAATTGCTATAGCTTGTCCAGGTAGGGAACCCGCAAGTATAACTCCTGCCCCTTCAACTTCTGAATCAACAGCTACGCAAGCAAGATTGACCTTCTCTTTTTGACATTCATTTGCTAATTCCATTAATAAACTTTGAATTTTTCCATTCATTTTGATATACTCTCCTTGAATTTGATATTTGTAACTGACCTACTTTGATAGCCGTCGAAGTGGGTCTTTATTTTTGTTTTTTTACTTCTCGATCTTCCAACGCTAAATCGTAATAGAGCAACCAAATAATGAAAGCTGCGATATATACGTTTTGGATTAGCGGTCCAATATTGCCACCTACTAAAAGTCCCAAACCAAAAACGATTAGCAATGCCGCTATACGTCTTAAGTGATATATTTTTTTCACTGTGATCATCCTTTCTTTAAAAACGATCTTTCGTCTCCATGAATTCTTTCCAATGAATATCTATAAAATGAGCGGTCATCTTAGCATGAAACTTCCAAGGCATCCCTTTACTAGTTGGGAACTTTACGAATCCGCCGTTTCTTATATCTACCTCTTCACGGTATTTATAGAAAACGAGTTTCCAGTCACGTATATCTTTCCCACCTAGGCGGTTAGTAACATCTTTTGCATTCCACGTCTGACCAATTAAGGTTTGATTTTCTAATTCTAAAATCTTTGCCTTTTCAATCAGAATCAAATTAGACGGTATCTCAATTGAAATTTTTGATTCTAAAAGTTGCGTCATATTGCTGCCCCCCTATCTGATTTTGTAATAAGCAATAATATCGGTCATTTGCTTAAGATGCTTTTCTGGATTGTTTAGGATTTTCCGCAGATATTGTTCTGTAATCCCTAAAGCACTTGCTACATCAGGAATTTCCCAATCGTTAGATTTAAAATGGTCTAAAATTTTTTGACGTGTTTCTTGAACATTTGCCATGATTTTTCTCCCTTCTATAAATTTGTAAACAAATTTAACAACTATTTTCTATATTTAGTTGACATGCGCTGAGTATTACTCTATACTATGAGCATAGTTAAATAAGGCATTAATATATTGATTTAAAAGCTTTCTTGGCGGTAGGCGTTTTATTATCAATAATATTTTTTGTTGTCTTTTTAGTTGTTAAACTCGTTTACAAAAAATAGTATAGCTTATTATTCAGAATTAATCAACTAGATTCTGCTTATTTTTCTAAACTTTTTTTGTAAGCATTTAGAAAGGTTGATAAATCAATGAATTCTTATGAAATAATAAAAGAATTGGCAAAGCAAAAGAAGTTATCGATTAGACAATTAGAAATGAATTTAGGATATTCGAACGGTTATCTTGCAAAATGGAGAGTAAACACTCCTAATTCAGATGAATTAAGTCGCATAGCAGACTACTTTGATGTATCTGTTGACTACTTACTCGGAAGAGAGAATAAGAACATATCGAAGAGAGTAGATTTATCAGAAGATGATACTGTATTTTCATTTGATGGAAAAGAAATTTCAAAGGAGACAATGCGTAAAGCAATTGCTATTGCTAAAGCTTTGGAAGAAAACGAGTAATTGGAGTGGTAGTTGGTATGTATTTAAAACTGAAAGAATTGCTAAGTGATTATAATTTAAAATTGGTTTATATGGAAATGGAAGAATCTGGATTCTATTACCCTAAGCCAAGAATCGTATTTTTAAACGAAAAATTACATGAGGACAGAGCAGAAGCCTTTCACTTAGCACATGAGCTCGGTCATTTTATCGCTTCACACTATAAATATACAATGTTATATGATAGTTGCTCTAATACTTTTCATTCAAAATTTGAGGCAGAAGCTAATAAAATAGCAATTATAATTCTATTAAACATTTTTGTAGAAAATGAACTAACGGATGAATCACAATTTAAATTAGATAATTTTATGGATTTTTATTCTATAAATAGTAATTTAAGAACGGAATGTTTCGATGTTTGTCATTCATACTTCAAAAAGAATTATTCTTACGCACAGTAAAAAAGCCCGTGCGACAACACGGACTTAAAACCTCATTTCGAGATTTGTTGACAAATATATTATAACAGAAATGAGGATAAATTTAAAAATGAAAAAGTTATTTCAAAACAAGCAGAACTTAATTCTTCTTGGTATTATCACAATAATAGTTATTGGTACCGCAATGTTTTTTTCTTTTAAAGGAGTAGTTACCAAACAGGATTGGGATTCGTTGCAAATCGGTATGAGCATCCAGAAAATAGAAAAACGGATAGGAAAACCTAAAAAGGTAGAGACAGACCATTCGAATATTTATGATAACGTATATTCAGAATATGAAAAAATGTATGATCTAAATAGTATAGTTTCTGACAATAGTTTGGAAAAAAGAATGGAACGTTTGAATGATATAAGTAACGCAATAGATGCAAATAAAAACGTCAAAGAATATACTTATATTGAAAAAGGGCCATCTGGAAAAAGAAATGTTCAAGTCTATTTCGTTAACGGTGCTGCAAGATATTTTAACAGGGAGAAACAATAAATTGGTTTATGTACTACATGTTCCCTTCTCTGGTGAGTTCTAGCATGTTCGATTCATGCTAGGGGCTTTTAAGTGAATATTGGAGGTGATACAATGGCAAGCATAAAAAAATTGAAAAGCGGATGGCAATATCGAGTCTCTTATAAAGATAAAGATGGCCGATATAAAACAAAAAGCGGCAATGGGTTTTCAACAAAAAAAGAAGCGCAATTGGCAGCATCAGAAATTGAAGCTAGGTATTCTAAAGGATACTCACTAAAAGAAGGCGAAAAATTATTTCATGAGTATTTTCGAAATTGGTTTGAAGTTTACAGGAAAGGCAAGTTATCACAAGACAATGACGGTGATATTCGTCGGGCTGTTGATTTTAGTGAGAAATATTTTCCTGATACAAAATTAAAAGAATTGACTCGACAAGAATATCAAAAGGCCCTGAATGACTATGGTGAGACACACGCTACAGCTTCAGTAAAAAAACATCATACGTATATGCGAGCTGCTCTTAAAGATGCTTTGGAAGAGGGCATTATTCATAGAGACCCTACCTATCGAGTACAAGCTATAGGCAAAAAGAATCCTAAGCACGAAGAATTGAAATATTTGAATTATCAAGAGTCTATCCATCTAGTTCACGAAATATTAGAAGGTATAAAACCCACTTACACTTCTCGATTTATTATTCTGTTTGGCATTGCGACTGGTTGCCGTTTTTCAGAAATTATAGGCATGACTTGGGACTGTATCGACTTCAAGAACAAAACTGTAAAAGTAAATAAAACATGGGACTATAAATATACAAATACGTTCTCTAATACGAAAAATTATCAATCAAAAAGAATAATCACTATTGATGATGATACGCTCGATTTATTAAAGAAATTACAGTTACATCAAAAAGAATATTATTTAAAATCTGGTCTACGCAACGAAAATAATTTAGTATTTTTGAATGACAATATGGAACTTATATCGAATACAGCTGTAAATAAAGTCCTTCGTAAATTCTGTAGAAAGATCGGTACAAAAGAATTGACTTGTCATGGTTTAAGGCATACCCATGCTTCAATAATGTTGTATAAAGGAATAAATATAAAATATGTATCTCGTCGCCTTGGACATAAGGATATTGTAACCACTTTACAAACCTATCAACACATTTTAGACGAGATGGAACAAAAAGAAAGTAATGCTGTTAATGAAGTGATGAAACAAATGTATGTATAATTTTTTTGCATTATTTTTGCATCAAGTAGTTAAAAACAGCCATAAAACCAGCATTTACAAGCTAGGTTTTACGACCGCCGTCTCCATTTTTAGAAAAGTAGAGAAAAACAAAAAAAGAGCTAAAACCTTATAAAATAAAGGTCTTAGCTCTTTTTTTCTATAAGCAAGAGAAGGCTCGTTACCTCCTCTTACACTTCCTATCACATTATCTTTCTAAAACCACTTCATTTTCTTTTTCTATTGGTGATTTTGGGTATTGCATAGAACATGGCTAAAAATATTATTGTTATCAAAAGAGTTTTTAAGATTTCAATTTCTCCTGAATCTATCCAAGTATACACAAAAGCGATGATAAAAGTAATTACTATTTCCGTAACATGATCTTTTAAATTCATTAGCTTAGCCCACATTGAACTGCCCATAAAGCTAGTTGTCCAGCCACAATAATAGCATTCGTCTTTAACCCATTGGCTTTAGCGAAGCGTAATACAGTCACTGCTAATTCTTTCCAGGCTTTCTTTTGTGCAGCTTTTACAATTGCGCTGATACTAATCATTGCAAAAAACTCATCTTTGATTTTGTTAGCAACGCAACTTCCTAATGCATTCCAATTAAAACGTGCTTGAACTACTGTTGAAGCATCAGAAATATTTACATTTAATTCTTCCTCAACTGAAGAAATCTCTTGCTGAGCAAAATTATTTTTGACATAGTTTTTAAAGTTATCTTCCGTCACTCCATTCGCATACATTTCTTCCAGTCCTTTTGCTACAGCCTCAACTTCTGAATCCTCTAGCTGGTCAGATGCATAAACACTTGTACCAGCGCTGATAAAAATACCTAATGTCATTAGTAATGCCATCGCCAAACAAAAAAATTTAGCCTTTTTTGTCACCTGTAATTCCATAAATAAATCCCTACTTTCTTTTTCCTTGTTATAATCATAACAAGGAAAAAGATAATTTATCATCAAAATCCCTATTTGATGCTTATATTTTCCTATATATCCTAGAGCTGATTTTTCTCACTAGTGATCACATCAATTTGAACTAATGATTCAAAAAAAGACACAGGTTATTTGAGGTACGTTCGAGGTAATGCTAGGTTCTATTTTGAAAACAACGCAGCTCTCTTGAAATATTTTTTGAGCTTGTCTAAACCTTCTGAAACGAATATAGAAAATAAAAAAAGAGTCCCCTTTCTCAAGGAAACTCTCAATTGCTAAGTCAAAATAACTTCACGTTATCTAAATCTTTTAAATCAATCCTATGGTTCGCGGAACAAAGGAGCTAAAAACTTAATAGAATAAATCGCACAAATTCCGACAATAATATAGATAATTTTTGCTAATGGTGTGGTTGCACCGCCACTAATTGTTGCAACTAAATCAAAATTAAATGCACCAACTAATAACCAGTTTAAACCTCCGACAATCAATAAAATTAAAGCAATAATATCCAGATATTTCATTTTTAACACTCCTTCCAAATTTGATAAGCCAAGAGTAACACGTTTATTCTTTATTTACGAAAATAATGATTCAGGAAAAAAAACTTTTTTTCAATTATTTTCTCGAATCATTTTTTCATTATTAAGAATTTTATGATATAACTAAAGAGTAGACAAAAACAGATTCATTATCTCTGATAAGAAATGGTGGTTTATTATGCGTGCTAAGTTATTTTTAATTTTGCGGAATCGAGTGTTATCCCGTGTTGTCTTTGTCATTCTATTTTTACATGTGCTTTTTACCACAAATGATTTCACGGTGTTACTGCTCCTCTTACTATTGAATTATTTACTCACGCTTGAGGATAGCGCGAAAAAAAACAGAAAAATCCAAACTTGGCAGGAATTTAAACAGTCGATTGATTGGCCCTTTGTCGCTTTTTATTCAGGGCTTGCTCTTTTAGTTATTTCGTTAATACTTCTGTTTCTCTGGTTCAATTATGCACGATAAGGAGGATTAAAAATTGAAAAGCTATTTTTTTACTCTTTTTTTTAGTATGTTTAGCCTTTTCGTCATACTACTTTGGTTTTCTGGATATGATAGTAAGGGATTTCTATTGGCCCTTACAGATTTTCTAGGTTTTTCTATTATTCACCAAACTCCTGTGCTGGATACTTATTATTCCCAGCAGCCTTTAACAACCAAAATGTTGATTTCTTCTGGGCTTCATTTTTGTACTTATTTTTGCTTAGGTTTGGTCATTGATTTACTACGTAAAGGGTTTAAAAAAATAAAAACATAGTCACTTTTATTATACGAATCGTTAATTTCCATGCTTTCTGGTCGTCTTTTTCCGTCGCTTGTACCAGATAATGAAGCCGCTAATAATTAACGCACAGGCAATTAAAAGTAATGTCCATAATAGTAAATTTTGTTGTTGTGCCACTTTTTTCATCCCCGCTGCTGCTTTTTCTGGTTGATATGGGATACGATGTCCTCGAACTAATAACCGATGACTGTTTATCATATACGGTGTGCAAGTTAATAAAGTGACGAGATCTTGGCCAGACTCAATGTGTAAATCTTTTGTATCAGTTGGTTCAACGGTTTTTATTTGATCTACTTGATAAGCAAGCGTCTTCCCATTAACTTCGATATAAAATTCATCGCCTTTTTTTAATTCTGGCAAATCTGTAAATAATTTGGCTTGAGGGAGACCACGATGGCCTGAAATGACCGCATGTGTATTCGCACCACCTGTAGGATAGGAGGTTCCTTCTAACAAGGAGCTTCCTTTTTCCAATAGTAATGCATTCGTTTTATCAAAAATTGGTAAACGGACATTTATTTTTGGAATGGTTAAAACACCAATCGTATGACTTTCAAAATAGGATTTGTCTGGTTTTTTCGTTGTTTTTTGCGTTTCAGAAAAAGGATCTAATCCAGGATTGCTGCCTTTTTTCGCTAATTCTTGGTTTTTCTTTTCCATTTTTTCTTGAAGTTCAGCCATTTCTTTGGTGTTTTCTTGGCTTGCTTTTGCTTGATAATGAGCGATAATTTGTTGATCCAGATAGTTATTTAATGCATCGCTAACAAAAGGATACGCAAATGCACCTATTCCAATAATCAGTAAAAGAATCATAAAACCATCAATGATACGACGTTTCTTTTTTGACTTCATTGCTTCCTCCTTAAAAATAAAGTATGAAAGCCTGGGACAGTGATTGGCCCAGGCTCTTTGTTTTTCTAAAAATTTCTTCGGTGATGCTAGAAATTAAGCATTTTCTTTTCTACGTCTAGCAAAGTAGACTCCTGCAATAAGTAGCAAGACTGCGCCACTTCCTAAGTAAACGTAGATTCCTTTGCCACCTGTTGAAGGTAAGGTACCTTTGTGTTTGTTTGGTACTTTTTCTGGTGAAACTAGGTTTTCTGTTGTGCCATATGATTGTTCATTGACCACAAATTCAATCCGATTTGTTAACAAGACATAATCATCAGGAGCTACAGTTTCTTCTAAATAATAGGTACCGTATTTAAGCCCTGTGATATCAACTAATCCATCAGCCGTTGTTGTAAAAGTAGTTGCTTCAGCTTTTGTTTTCACCCAAGTTGCTGCTTTCGTTGTTTCATCGATTTTCAAATAATTTGCTGTGTCACTATTTTGATCACGAACGACAAAGGAAGCTCCCGCCAAGGCTTGTGTCGCTGTCACATCGCCATCGACTTTAATGAAACGTTTCCCACCTGTCACAACTTCAACAGTTGGTGGTGTTTGGTCGTCGGTATGACCGTTATCAACATTCGCCTCATTTTTAAAGCCTTTCGTAGGATCTGCTTTTTCATTTAAATGCATAAAGTAAACGAATTTTAGTGTGCCGCCTGGTGTTAGCGTAGGAATATACGCTGGATTAACGGCGACAGTGAAGCCATTTGCTTGTTCAGTCACTTGGTAATTTTCAGGAGCGATCATTGTATCCCCATCATATAACGCATAGGCATACTCTCCAGAAGTCACGTTATCAAAAGTTAAGGCTGCATCATGTTTATCAACTAAATTGAATTTGACGTATTTATTAGCGTCGCCTTCTTTGTCTGCAATCCCCAATGGAATATTTACAGAAATTTGATATTTAATTTTTTCGCCAATTGCCACATCTTTACCATCTAAGTTTGGTGTTGTTTTATCAACTTTAGAGGTATCATTTTTGACTGTTTTTTCAACAGGTGTTTGATTGTTTGCTTCAATTGTAAATGGTGTTTTTGTTTGATTTTCAATTAATTCTGCATTATTTGGAGCTTTTACTTCTTCTAAAATATACGAACCAACCTCAAGATTTTTAACTGTTAATTCTCCCGTTCCATTCTCTGCTTCTGTGAAATCATTTTCGCCAATTTCATAACTTTTCCCAGTAATAAAGCGTTTTGCTTGTTCTTTATCCGTTGTCCATGTATATAATCCATCTTTGACTCCTTGGATATATTTTACTGTGCCCGGTGAGCCTTCGCTTTTGGAAATAACAAATTCTGCGCCATTTAATCCTTCATTTTCAGCAGTTCCTACTTTTTTCACATGTAAACTACCATCATTGGCTACCACATTTTTAGGATAAATATGAACAACCGCTAATTCTTCTGTTCCATATTTATAGGAACCATCTGCTTGCTTGATCATTTCGTAAACTGGGAACGCCACCACCATATTCGTAGCAGCAACTACACCCTCTTTTGGTTCTTCTTTAATGGTATACACTGCATCTTTACCATTTTGTTTTTTAGGTAACTGAACAGTGACATTCCCATTTGCATCGGTGGTTCCTTGAGCAACAGGTTTCCCAGGAGTTAAACTTTGGACAGCTTGTTTAGCTGCATCAACGCTTGCGCCTGCCGCTCGTTGCTCGTAAAATTCGCTCGTCACGTTATAAATACTAAACGTCACATCTGCCAGTCCTTGATATTTATCAAACTCGCTCATTTCTTTCCCGCTATTTTGAATAAGCGGATCTGGTAAATCCGTCATTTTCTTTTTGTGAATCACGAGCTGTGCGCTCTCCCCATTTTCTTCTGCAAATGCAGTTGTTGTCCCTAATACACTTGTGAAAAGTGGCAAAATTAGTAACAAGGTACTAACGGTGTACCAAACTTTTTTTAATTGCTTCATTTTCTCTCTCCTCTTTTTTGTTTTTGATAAAATAGCCAAATGACTACCATCCCAATGATTAGCAGGCCTGCAATCGTCAACCAAATAGAACGTTCTTCATTTGTTTTTGGTAAGAAGCCTGACTCTTTTACTTTTTTATTGATTACATGTAACGGTGCTGTTCGTTGTCCGTTCGTTGCATAAGAATTTTTTCCCACCGTAAAAGGAATTTCTGTTTGATTCAGAAGATAACCTTTTGGTGCAGAGATTTCTTCCAAGAAGTACTGGCCATCTTTTAAGCCTTTAACTGAAAATTCACCGGCTTGATTAGACGTGAATTTTTTAGCTAATGCTTTTTCTTTTTGCCAACGATACCCGTTTGCTGTTTCATTGAGGTATTCCTCCGCTTGATTTTTGACGATAAAAACAGCCTCTGGCAAGGTGATTTTCGCATTTTCACTATCAACTTTGACAAAAGACTTGCCGCCTGTACGAACTGTGGCTCTTTTAGTCAAGGTATGCTTGTCCGTGACTAATTGTCCTTCGTTGTTAATCGCAGTGTCTGGTTCAGCGGTCTTTTCTAAACGCATTTGATACGACACAGTCATTGTTTGATTTGCAAAGTTTTGTAAGTCTTTAATTGAAAAATCAAGCGTAAATCCATGCTTTTGCGTCGTCAGTGTGTAACCTGTAGTAACTGTTTTTCCAGCCACTTTTACCTCAATTGATTCTGGTAAAAGTGTCAACGTTGTATCCGCCTTATCTGACAAACGGAATTCCTGATATCCTAAAATATTCGCTGGAATCTGAGTCGTTAACTGATAGTTAATGTGCTCTCCTTGATTAAAGCCTTGTTGCTTATCGAGTACCGTTTTTTCAAGTGGTGGTAAGTCATAGGCATTTTCTTCATTTTTTGGATATAAATGAATATGCGTTAACGATTGCCCTTGTGGATCTTGAACAGGCAAAATCACTACTAGGTTGCTAGCTTTTTCCTTTACCACTTCTGGTGCTTCCGCTTCAACAAATAAATAGGCTTTATCTCGTTGCTGCGAATCTTTGCTAGCTAATGAAAAAGAAACCACTCCATCTTCTCCATTTATTGTCTGTGTTTTATCTTCTGCGATCGGTTTTCTATTTGTTGCACCGGTTTCTGCTAATTGACGCTGTGCTTCTTGGACCGTTTTTCCTTCAGAACGAAGCTGATAAAACGGATCCGTCACATCATAGACTTGATAAGCGACGTCATTTAAGCCCCGATAATTTTGAAGCAGCGTTCCCTCTTCCCCTGTGTTTTGCTGCTGTTCTGGTAATTGACCATCAGGGAACAATAATTTGTGCAACGTAACTTGAACGCTTGCTTGCGATGCTTCTGCTAATGCTTGCTGTGAAAACCCGAAAAGAGCGAGTAGCATGACGCAAATACTTAACCAACGTGCGTTTTTCATTGATTACACACTCCCTTCTGGTCGTCTAATAAAGAGATAAACACCCGCTATCACGAATGTACTAATCGCTATCAAGTAAAACCACAAGCGTCCTATGCCACCAGTTTCAGGTAAAGGAACCTTTGCTTGGTTAGTAACATCTAAAGTAATTTGATTATTCTTCTCTCCAGAAATTAAAACATCTGCTACTTTTTCCCCATCTATCGTGACTGAACCATCTTCGCGAATTATTAATTCGATTGGTTCTTTTAACCCCTGATATCCTTCTGGCGTAAAGGTTTCTGTTAGGACATATTTCCCTGGTTTTAAGTTTTCAAAAACAAAAGTATCCGTTTCTTTGCCATCTTTTGGTAATTCAATATCCGTATCTGGTCCTGTTAAACGGAATTTCGCTCCTTTAAGTGGCGTCTGATTATCGGCTTTTTTATGAACCGTTAAGTCAAAAGGTTTCAAATGATTTTGATGTGTCAGTGTCCATTCTGGCGCATTTTCTTCAATATTTTTGCCTGCATAGTGAATTTCCCCATATTTATCAACAGTAAATTCATAATTTCCAGCAAGAGTGTCGTATCCTAATGGTCCTGATTGTTCCACCATTCGATACTCACCAGGTTCACTAATTTTAAAATAGCTCAATCCTGCAGTATCTGTTTTTTGAGTTGCCACAGTTTGGTAACTTCCTTGAGCATTTTTTCTTTGCAACGCAAAAGTCGCCTCTGCTAAGTTCACTTGTTTGCCATTTTGCATGGTGTATTTTCTAATTCTGATTGGCAAAGAAGAAAATTTATTTTCAATTTCCAATGGAATAACTTGATTTGTGGTGGTCACTTCTTGTCCATCGATGCTTACTTTGCCTTGCTCATTCACCTCAATTTGCCAAGTCGTTTTCTTACCTAACTCATGTCCTGTAGGTGCTTTTACTTCAGTTAATATATAGCGTTCCCCTTTTTGTAGGCGCACATCTTTTGGCAAGGAATAGCTACCATCTTTATTGTCCACTAATGTTGTCTGAACATTTTTACCACTCAATTCAAAAACGGCTCCCACTAAGTTTTTCTCACCTGAGGAAGAATTTTTGATTACTTTTAAATCTAATGGCTTGAACTGCTTCGTGTTTTTCCAAGTAGTATCGTCGATTTTTTCTTGACTGTAACCAGGAACTGCTAATTCACGGGTTGTTTGATAATTGAAAGCTTGTCCTTGATTGTTGTATTGGGGAAGTCCAAGAACTTCTTGATAGCTTTCATCCGCGGTTTTGGAAAGTTGGGTTACATTTTTGCGCTCCCAACTATTGCTGGTATCATTTTCTGGTTTTGATAATTTAATATACCCAGTTTGCCAGTTGGCTGTGTCAGTTATTTGCTTTCTACTAATTTCATAAATCACGTTATCTGGCCGACTTATTGGGTCTTGATCATACTCTTCCCAGATTTTTTTCACGTTTAACTTCACGCCAGGTGCTTTTCCCGAAGGAACCCCAAAATCAACTTTTTCAGGGGCCGTGGCTAATGGCTGAAACGTTGTCCGACCATTCATTTGATACCAAAAATCAGGTTTGAAGTTTTCTGACTCTGTTTGAATACGTACTTGATAATGAATTTGAATTTCTTGCCCTTTACCCAAATAAATCTCATTACTATTAATTGTAGCGCCTGTTAGCGACACTTCTGGTAATGTTTGAACCTGAACAGGACCCACACTTTTCATTGATAATGTATTTGGCTCGTATTTAAAAGGTTCAGCAATTGGATCAACTACTTTTCCGTTTACAACCGTTCCTGAAATCTGAACGGCTTTTTTCGCTAAATAATCAGAAATGTCTGGTGCATAATCCGCGGATTCATAATAAAGGTCTCCATTTTCATCGGCTGACACCATCTCACGCATTTTATCTTCAACTTGTTGTTTAGATAAATTAGCTCGTGGATCGCTTTGCAATTGAATGCCCAATCCATGTATTTCAATCCCACGTTGTTTTAAGGCCATTGCCTCACCTATCGTGGCGATAAACGTACTGTTAATTCGTTTATTGATATTGTTTTGATCTGGCGCATTATAGCTACCAGAGATATAAGAAGTGCTACCTGGTTGATCTTGTCGATTCGTAAATTGTGTCCCGTAAAAGCGACCATCCGCCTCTGTTTGAACTCGACTCACTTTATAAGAGAAGGTTGGGACGCCATCCGTTAAAAGTACAATGACTTTCTTATGTCCATTTGGCGTTGCTAACATATCACCAGCATCTCTTAATGCTTTTTGAGTGAAAGTTCCTCCTCTAGTGCTACTTGGCGTAATATTTTTAATTGGATTTTTGACTGTATCAAACGGCCCCATTTGAATGGCGTTGTTATTATAACCGTCACTTGAGTAGCCAACATAGCCCATGTTGATGTTATTGGTAATACCGCTATCTGCCAATGTATCAACAAAACGGTTCACTCCTTTTTGAACTTCACCAATCCGATTGTTTTCATTCATACTTCCGGACCAGTCAACGACTAAGACCAAATCCAATGGCGTGATTTCTTTTTGAACATTTCCACGCACATTAAGATATACATCAAAAAGCCCTGGTGTTGTTGTTTCTCTAGCATATTTTCGGATGGCATAATCAGCTTGGTCTCCTGTACCGCCATACTCAATATAAGAATTTGTGCGATTAGTAGGGTCCCCATTCCAACTCGTTTGGCCGTCCCATTGTGCACTACCGTCTTTATTCCCTTGATGGTTTAGCACATTTTGATTGCCTGTGGGCTGCCAATTAGCTGTCGGATAAGTCCCAGAATTATCCGTCGTGTATTGTGGTGCAATTAAAGGCAGTGCCAGATTCGCTCTCAAAGTAGCTGGCGCCATTCTTGCTTCTGCAAATGGATTGGTTACCTCTTCTGTTGCGGTCGGCTGTTCTGTTTTTTCTGGAGCCGAATCATTTTTGTTAGTTTCTTTCGTATTTTCTGGTACAGTTATTTTTTCTGGTTCAGTTGATTCTTTAGCAGAATCCTCTACTGTTATTTTTTCAGAAGTAACTGAAACATCATATTCGTTGTTTTCATACAATAACTTAGGTGGCTGAGCTGTTTGAAGCGAACTTTGCTCAACAGCTAACGAAAGCTGTACCGGCTTTTTTACTTGTGCGTCCAAAGTCAGATAAAGCGTACCATTAGTCACTTGGTAAGAATATCCGTCTTTTTCAATTACAGCATTATCCATGAACTGTGCATTTTTCAATTGAATTTCTCGTTGTAATGGCTGCTCTGTTTGGTTGAGAAGATTTAACTCGATATTAATATTCGTTTTATCATTCTCATCTGTTATCATTTGAGCGGATGTAATTTCAACTTCTTTGGCTGTTTCTGCATAGCCAATGAGCGGTATGAAATAGGATAAGACAAGTAAAAAGACTACGCCGAAAACCCAAAATTTCTTTAGTAATTTAATGTCTGTTCTCTCCTTTCTTTTATGAATTAACAGTTAAATTAGAATTGCCTAGCACGTAAAATTTCATTATTCTAATCTGATAATTATTATACAGAGAAGGAGCTCATTAAATCACACCAGCTTTCATACCAAGCGGTTTCATTTCTGAAATTGCGTTATTGTTTCGATGATTGTTTCATTAAAGTAAAGGACTTGGGAGGAAACAATATGATTAGGTTTTTAGAAAAAAATTATCGGAAAATGGAAGAAATCATTCGTGTCTTATCCATTTCTGATAAATGGATGACTAAAAAAGAACTTGCAAAATATATTGGTAGTTCTGAGTCTACTTTTATTCGTTATATTGAGGAGATTAAACAGCGTTGGGGCGAAAGTTTAACCATTAAAATATCGCATAAATTAGGCTATCGTTTAGAAAACTTTAATGTGTCCTTATATTTAAACGTGCTGACGGATATGGCAAAAACGTCAACGACCACCCAATTGCTCCATGAATTTATCCAAAATCCTGGCAAAACCATCGAATATTATTGCGATACCATTAATATTAGTCGCTCTTCTTTTGCTCGAAAATTGAAGCAGTGTAATCAGGTCTTGGAAACTTACTCTCTTCGCGTTATCGTTGATCAAGGCTATCAATTAACTAGCCAAACAGAAGAATTGCCTTTACGTATTTTTACAACCTTTTTCTTTTTAATGTATTATGGTCATTATGAATTGCCTTATCAATTAGATAAGCAGGAAATCAAACAATTAATGCGCCGTAATCAATGCCAATTAAATATTATTAGTATGGATAACAGTTATGAACACGATTTCTTTATTATGTATTTTATTGTTGATTTATTAAGAGAGCATCAAGGCTTTCAACAACGTTTCCAGAAAAAAACAGATAAAAAGAGTCCAATCAAAATGGAAGATTATCTTTTACTCAGTCGTCATTTTACTGGGCTCAGCCGTGAAACCTATCGAGAAGTTCTCCGGTATTTTCAAAGAGGCGCTTTTCAGCAATACTACTCCGAAGACCAAGAAGTCATCAGTCAAAGAATACGTGAAAATTTAAAATTTAATGCTTTTTCACAGATTGAACAATTAACAGAAGAAGTCGTCGACTTCGCGGTTCACTTGTTAACCTGTCTTTATTTGTTTTCTCAATTAGTGCCTTTTGACACCTCCGAATTGACACAAAGGGCCACCTTTTTCACTCGACAAATTCATTTTACTCAGCTTCACTTATATGCACGATTAAAAGCAGAATTGCATTTCTTTTCCGCTCTTTTAGAAACAAATCTATTAAACTATTCATCTTCTTATATTTTTTGGTTGCTTAATACTTTTCCAGAAATTAACCAGAGTTTCGACTCAAAAAAGATTTTGATTATTAGCGACATGGGCCTGAATCATAGTCAATATATTGGAAACTATGTCCACGATATTTTAGCTTTGCATCGGATTCGTTCAAATACGTTAGCAATTACGGAAGAACAATTAGGTGACCATCGACTCGAAGAATTTGACTTGATTATTACCAATCAACCAATTATTGAAACCAGTGTTCCAAGTATTTTAATTAATGATGCTATCTTATTTTCTAACAAAAGAGAATTGCTCGATTTATTAAACTTTTAACGTCTTAATGGTTTTCCCTATCTACCAAAAAGATAGCCCTTTTATCAAGAACCGCGTAATGTGAGGTGCCATCATACAGAAGATATTTTTCTGAAATAAAAAAGAAAATGAGCCTGGGACAAAAATCACTTTGGATTTTTGTCCCAGGCTTAAAAATTGATAAACGGCGGGAACAGAAGCAACACTACGCGTTGCTCCGATCTCAACAACTTCTAAGAGCTAAAGCTCTAAGAGTTGAAGGTCCTTCGGAAATAAGCCGAAATTGTTGAGAATCACGAAGAACGTAGTGATTCGATGATGAACAATACCTACTTGGTCTCCAAAAATTATAGAACAATTTTCGGAAATTCCTTCTTATTTCTCGGAGTTAAACGCTTCTGTCCCGACCTCATTTTCACTCTTAAGATAATCAGCTAAACGAAACCAGCAAATTAAATTTCTGATTGATTCACTGGCCATCTTGTGTGACTTTTACTTGGCAAAATTAATGTAATGAAGATCACTAAAGTACCGATAAAAGGAAGTAAATAGAATAAAATCCACCAGTTACTGTGGTCGCGATCATGCAATCTTCTTGCTCGAACAGTAAAGTTTGCCAACCAAATTAAAGCAGTCAGCAAGAAAAAGATAATGGTCACAGTATTCCATTCTTTAATGATTGTTCCATCATTGGGTGTTACTTCAATATATCTGTAAACGCCCGTAATTGCTGAATAAATCCCTAACACCAAATAATTAATTAATTGTGGCCACCAATATTGTGCTCGTGTTGCTGACGCATTCATTGTTGTAATATTATTCCAGTATTCTCTATACGCGTTAAACATATTATCACCCCCGCATTAACTATTACAGAAGTCTTTCGTTTTGTCAAAGAATAACGTTATTTTATGCCGCTTAATGACACGTCCATGTGCCTTCCTTAAACTCACACGAAGCTGACTCTTCAGAAGAAGGAGTTAATGAAACTAACGGTTGCTGTTGTTTTTCTTCTGCGAGAATTTTTTGAATAGTTTGGCTGATTTGCTGTTTCGGTACTGCACCATTAATTAAATATTTTTGATTAATGATTAGTGCGGGAACTCCTTGTAAACCATAAGCAGAAGTTAGCGCAAAATCTTCTTGAACCGCCGTCCAAACAGCCTCGGAAGCAACAGCTTCTTTCCATAAAGCAAAATCAATCGTTGTCTCTTTTACTAGCTCCTCAATTACTTCTGGCTCTTCAATATTTAAACTTCTCATAAATAAACCTTCTTGTAACTTATCAAACAGTAACCAATAGGTGTCTTGGTTGCCAATGTATCCAGCTGCTTTTGCTGCTAATAATGCATTCTTTGATGTTGGAAAATCAAATCGTTGCTTCCTCATCCCTTCAATATTAAAACGATGCTTTGAATCGTTTTGATTGGCATGCACCCAATGCGTCAAAACTTCTTCTTTTACTGCTGCTCGTGAGCCAAACATTGTTTCAAAATCGTTTGCTGACCATCCCAACGCAAACGACCGATGAATCAATTCAATTTCAGGAAATTCTTGTTGAATCTCATGCATGCGGTCAGACATTGGAAAACAAAAACTACAAATAACATCATGGAAAAATTCTATTTTCATCCTTACCCTCCAGTAACTCTTTTTTCAAAACAGATTGAACTAAATTTACCATTTTACTTACTAAAAGTAAACAAATGGAGCCAATTAAAAGAAAAAGGTGAAACAAAATGCGCTATGGCTTTTGTCTCACCTGTTCTATCTACTTATTCTGATGTGTCCATTCCATTACCCGCTCACCATTCGTATCTAATTCACCATTAAATACAAAACCAAGTTGTTGATACAACCGAATTGCTGAGCTGTTCGTATCATAAACACTCAAGTATAGCTTGTTTGTTTGGTATTTTTCTATTAGCATTAACATTAAAAGTCGACAGGCTGCTTTCCCATAACCTTGTCCTTGGAACCGTTGATCAATTAAAAAGCGGTCTAGCCAAACGCGCCCATCTTGCCAACGTCCATACATGGCATAGCCGATTAATTGATTGCCGTCATAAATACCTGCCGATTCCCATTCTGGAAATTGGTCCGATTCTTTTAGATTTTCTGCCATTGATTCAATGAAGGTTTGTTGTTCAGCGAAAACTTGTAGGTTTTCCACTGCTTTACGATTATCGCTTGTTACTTTTTCAAAATGTATTTCCATTATTTTCACCTAATTAGTTGTTATTTTCTGCATACTTGTATTCTTTCTTGCTTCTTATTTTAACATACTTATTTCCCTTTGCTTTCTCTAACTCTCTGTGATTATACGTTTCTCTTTTTTATGGGAAATCTTCCCTATAAATGGAGACTCTTTTCAAGAGATTTCTTTTTACACTACCCGTTTCAAATGATATAAATGATATATAGAGTGTTTTAACTATGTGCAACATGATTAAAAGTTAACTGTTGGGGAGCAGTTAACTTTTTCTTTTTAACCACAAAAGAGAGGATCCGCTGTGAGAAATAACTGCAGTGGATGCTCCCTTTTGTATATTATTTATTTACTAGCCGATAGTTGAAAGCTTTCCCGTTACTCAGTAGTATCGATTTTGTCTTCTTGACTATCTAAAGAACGGTCAACTTTTTCGTCGTAACTTTCCATGGAATTTTCATTTTTATGTTTCTGCTTATCGACCGTTTTATCGACTTTTTCTTTCTGTCGATCAATTGTTTTTTCCATCTCTTCGCCAGCCGAGGTACAACCACTCAGTAAAAGGAAACTTGTGAATAAAAACGCTGACAAGATAACTGTTTTTCCGATTTTTGTTTTCATAAACTCACCTCTCGTTTAATTAAAAAAAACGTCCCGATAAAACATTGTTCCCTTGATTATTTACTCACAATTAGCGAACGACTAAGACATTGCACAAAGCATGGTTAACCACATAATCTGTAGTAGAACCAATCAAGGTTCGTTGAATAGCACCTCTTCCCGTGGCACCTAGCACAATTAAATCTATGGCATAATTTTCAGAAATCGTGTTGGCAAGATAACGTTTTGGGCTCCCAAGTTCAACAATTTTTTTGACTGTTTTTACACCAATTTCACTCGCTTGTTTTGCCTTTCCAGTGAGCATCTCTTCTGACTTGTGTTTTTCTAAATCATACAATTCTTCAAAAGAAAATGGACTCGTCGTAAATTCAGCATCATTAATAATTGTAGCTAAATAAAGAGTGGCTTGTTCCTCTTTGGCAATCCTGACAGCTTCATGAAAAGCTTTTTCAGATTGATCTGAGCCATCAAGAGCAACCAAAATATGTTGATATACTGACATTTTATCCGCCTCCTTAACCAAATTAAGAATCAAAACTAACACAACAGCTGTGTTACATTTTAGTGGCTATCTGTTGTAATTTTTCCACGGTTAATGCTTGATAATTTGTTTCTTCAAGTAGTCCCGTTTGAATTTCAACAGAAACATCTTCCGTACATGTTTCTAAAAACATTGTGGCATAATCAAACTGTTGCTCTAAGAATGTTTCATACTCCAGTCGACAACGTAAAAATTCTTTCGCGGTATCTGAAACATGTAAACACATGCGGCGCTTATTCGCTTTCTTGGTTATCACAAAATAGGTTCCTTCTAAAATCGTGGTAATCTCTTCAATAATATACGCTGCATCTTTTACCATTCCGTCAATCCAGTCCTTTATTTGTTTTCAGTGTCGTTGCTTTTTTCTTTGTCGTCACTTAACAGCTCTTTAATTTTTTCACGATTATCGTATAACTTTTTTCCTACGCCCACTAAGGCGCCGCCTGCCAATAACTTTGTTAAAAAACCGCCATTTGCGTTTGTTTTTTTGCCATGGTGTCCTTTTAAATGATGTCCCATCCTAGCCACCTCCATAATTTTTATTTCTATTACCTATGAACATTATCTCATATGTTTTCACAAAACGCACGTATAACAATAGTTTTTTAATCAAGGCTCGACCACTTTGTAAACTCATGACTTTTAATATGCCGAATCTCTTCAAATAAAATATGTGTATGTCCAACTTTTGCATACTCCATTGAACTCATCCCTTCAAAAACACCAACAATTGGCGGTTGAACACGGCCATAATCATCCAATGTATTCAATTGGATTTCTAAAACCTGGTTATTTTTTAAAGACTGCTCTAAGTATTCTTCAATTTCTTCTGTTGTCTGTTGCGGTAAGCGTTCAAACGCTCTCTTAGAATATTCGTCAGAAGCTTCGATTCCTTCTTGTAACTCCCCCAATGCAAAAGCGGTCGCCCATTTCAGTTCAAAGGGCCGATCATGGTACTCATTATAAGGTGTAAATTCTTTTTTTGTTCGTTTCATGGTGTTATCCTCCTAAACCGACATTTCCTCCAGCATGTCCACCGACTAATCCTGAACGATGAATTGCCGTCGCGCCTTCCAACAAAGAAGAGGCGTGGATTAAAGCTTGAAAGCCAAATTTTTGTCGGATTTTATCAATCAGATAGTTTAACTCCATTTCACTAATTTGCTCTTCTGGTTCCGAAAATAAATCTAATTGTAAAGATTCATTCCAAACTAATTTCCCATAAGAAAGCCCTAATTGCCGGACATCGGTTCCCGCTAGATAATGTTCTCTAAAAAGGGCTAATACATAGGTGATCAAAACTTTTGTATTGTTTGTTGCAGGAATCGTTTGTTGTTTTCGCCAACCAGTTCGTCCTTCACGGTCAATTTGACCTTTGGAATAACCAACGTAGACTGTGATACATTCCGTTTGACAATGCGCTTTTCTTAAACGAGCAGCCACTTGTTCTGTCAGTTCCTTTAAGACTAGTTCAATCTGATCTCTTCGCGCATAATCTCTCGGCAAAATCTGACTATTTCCAAATGATTTTTCAGCTTTATGTTGCGCTTTTTTCCCTAAAAAGGTACGATCAATCCCCCATGAATGAGCATACAATTGAAGCCCCATCACGCCAAATGTTTCTTGTAAAAGATGCGGATTCGCTTGCGCTAACTCATATACAGAATCAATTCCTAAACGATTCAGTCGTTTAGCCATTCTGCGACCAATCCCACAAAAATCTGTCAAAGAAGGCAACTGCCAGACAGTATCTGGTACACGATCATACCGCCATTCTGCAATAAAATCTGGCGAATGTTTGGCGCCATTGTCCAACGCCAATTTAGCCAGTAACGGATTGTCCCCTATCCCAACGGTCACATAAATACCCACATGATTATAAACGACTCTTTGGATAATCCGAGCCATTTTATAGGCAGTTTCACAATGAAAATAACTTAAAGAAGCCGTTACATCAAGAAATGATTCATCTACACTAAACACAGAGTGATCTTCATCTGCGACAAACTTTTTATATAAATTATTAATTTCTTGATTTTTTTTCATGTACAAATTCATTCGTGGCGGAACCACATATAAATCAGGATGAGCGGGCACTTGATTTTTACGCGTAACATTTGAAACACCTAAAACTTTTTTTGCCATTGGCGATGCTGATAAAACTAATCCCCCCGCATTTTCGGCATTACTCATCACTACCAACATCGTTTTCAACGGATCTAACCCACGTTCTGCGCATTCTACACTAGCGTAAAAACTTTTGCAATCAATACAAAGAATATCGCGACTAGGTTCTTTTTCATAATCAAATTTCACAAACATCACCTCACTTGCAAAATCATTATACGAACAAACGTTCGATTAATCAAGCGAACACTGTTTATTTTTTTGTTTTTTTTCAAGAACGGTTGGTGATCAAAAAAAATAAGTATTCGGAATTTTTATATTCCAAATACTTATTTTTTCTTTTACATCTTATTTCGATTTAAAAATAATGATAAAAAGCCCGTTCCTAACAGAATTACTGCTGAAACATAATAAGGGAAAAAGTGATTGATATCAAATAAAGCTCCTGCTGCCATTGGTCCTAAAATATTACCAAAACTTGTAAATGTCGAATTTAGACCGTTGATGGTTCCTTGTTGATCTCCAGCATGTTTGGATAAATAAGTAGTTACTGCTGGTCTAAACAAGTCAAACGCTAAAAAGACAATAAACGTTGAAAATACAACAACTAAATTATTTTTTGTAAAGGCAATCACGGCAATAAAAATGGCACTTGCAAAAAAGGTTAATTGGATTAAACCCATTTCACCTATTTTTTGGACGATTGCATCAAAGAAAAACAACTGACAAATCAACGCTAAAATACCACTAACCGTAATCACGATTGCTATTTCACTTGTGGTAAAGCCAAAATTAATAGTCGCCATAATACTATAAATAGATTCGAACGCTTGCAGGCCAAAAGAGGAAATTAAGATAATCACAAATAATGAGGTAAACATTGGATTTCTTAAAATATCCATAAATGAACCTTTTTTCGCTTCAACAGCGGCTAAAATTCGTTTCTCTGGCTCCTTCAAAACAGTTAATGTCAAAATAAAACCAATAAACGCTAAAAATGCGGCTGCAAAAAACGGGGCGCGAATACCTAAATAAGCAATAAAACCACCAACTCCTGGTCCGATAATAAAACCACCACTAATTGCGGCTGACACAAGCCCCATCGCTTTCGGACGTTCAGAAATCGTGGTCATATCTGCCACAAAGGCTGTCACTGACGGCATTAATAAAGCGGCGGCAATCCCGCCTAAACCACGAGAAATATAAAAACCGCTTTTCGCTTGGGCTAAACCAAATAATAACTCAGAAATTGAAAACACCAACATGCCCGTTGCAATCATTTTTTTCCGACCAATTTTATCCGAAAGGACACCTGCGATTGGCGATGTGATTAATTGGGCAATCGCAAAAATAGAAATCATCATTCCCATTGTGGTACCAGAAAAATGCATTTCTTCTTTTAATTGGGGAATTACGGGAATGACTAGGCCTACGCCTAGAAAAACAAGAAATAAGTTAGAAATTGCTAAGTACATCATACTATTTTTTTTCGTCATAATTTGCCTCCTCCATAAAAAAACAGCCATCAAAAATGGCTATTTCTGTTTCTTTGTATGTACTTTCTTTGACAGTGTTTCGGCTGAAACACTCGTTGAGTCATTGAGATACATTTTACACTAATTCACTGAAAATTTCACTAGTTTTTACTTATTTTTTTAAAGGAAATTGTTATTTTTTAAAGACATAACTTAAGTATCCAAGTATTTAATGAATCGCTTTTGTTTTTTATCAGAAACATAGCCAATGTGTTCATAAAATTGATGTGCTGCTGTACGCTGTTCCCCTGAATTTAAGCGAATCGCAGACAAGTTATACTTTTTAGCTTCCGTTTCTAGGTTCATCATTAATTGTTTGCCAATTCCACGGCCTTCTGCTTCTTTTGCCACTGCTAATCCCAGAACGTTCAATAACGTTTGGGAATAAATTGTTTCATACAGTTGCGCATGCACATAGCCTAAAATCTTGCCTGTCTTCGTTTCTTCATAAACATATAAAAACTCTCTGTCACTGGCTAGTAGTAATTTCTCAATCTGTTTACAGGTCACGTCAACGGGAACTTCATAGCCCAATTGTTCTTTATTAATGATAGTTAACGCCGCTGCATCTGTTGGCTTCATTTTTCTAATCAAGGGTAACACCCTCCTTTACATTCTTACTTAAATAATAACGAAAGCGTAATATCCGCAAAATCATTTAATTCTGAATCATTGTATTGCTCTAACAAAACTGTTTCGCCTCGATACTCTTTTAAAGCTAGTTGTATCAGCGAATGATAATTAGTAGGAAAATGTACTAGGCCCCATTCCCCGCCAGCCCTTTATTCTCTTGCTTAAACGCCATTACTCTACACAGATTTAAAATAACGTACATAGGTTGTTGAACAATTTCTTTTTTTGCCTCTTTCACATCAGCTACAATGCTTTCAAAATATTTCTTTTGATCTATCCAGCCAAAAACGGAATCAATCGGTTTTCCTACGAGTACTTTTCCATATAATTTTGTAATCATAAGATGTGCCACTAGATCCTCATCGTATCCCATCATATCTTCAATATATTTATTTTTATTAGTCAGATATCTGGAACGATGTATCGGAGAAAAATGTAAATCGAAGGGAATCGGATAACTCAAATTTATTGTATCTTTTAATTGTAGCACATGGAATTCTATCCCTTTTTTTGGTGCCCACTTATCTAAAATATTAATTGTATAATCTAATAATTGTTTCTTCTCATCAATAGTAAGCTTTTCATAAACCACAATCAGTACATCCAAATCACTTACTGAATGACAATAGGTTCCAAAAGCATAAGAACCATGAAGATATATTCCAACTAAATTTTCTTTTATTATTTTCATATATCCATTTTCCATTTGAGCTAATAATTGATGAACCACGATTATTCCTCCATTATTGATTGACAATTGCTATAGTTTTTTCGATAAATAAAGAACTAACTCATCATCATTAACACACCGTTCGTTTGGTTTCAGCTGCTTATTTTGAAACCAAACTCCTGAACCATCTGGCACATATCCTTGTTTGATATATAATCTTTGCGCTGCACCATAACCAGGATGCAGGCCTACTCCCAAGGAAACAGTATCTGCATAACTTTTGGCAACATTTTCTGCACGATTTAATAATAACCGCCCCACTCCTTGTTTTTGAAATGGCAAGAATACATTGAAATCAGCTATTTCAGGATATAAATTTTTAAAAGGTCCTTCCTTAGCTAATGGCAGTAACGTCACATAACCTAACAGCGTTGCCTTTTTCTCCGCTACAAAAACCGTTCGTTGCTTGACTAATTGTTCTTCTAAATAGTTCATTAAAATCTCTTGGCGACTTGGCCAACCTTGTTGGACAAATTGAGTATCCAGCGCTAAGATATCTTTCTCTTGCATTTCTCTAATAACCACTAGCTCAGACATTAGCATTTCCTCCCGAAAAGCGTTTTCATTTTATAAAACGAAGCGAATAATTCTTCGCTCCCTTATTCATTTTCAAAAACCAT
>OASS01000009.1_pt1 | contig 226513 bp, 228 predicted proteins | sample 1475811 | NCBI WGS metagenome assembly OASS01 (sample SAMEA2579922, study PRJEB22360) | human gut metagenome | biome: human gut; feature: human-associated habitat; material: faeces | place: Denmark | collected 2008/2010 | reverse complement strand
TTTTTGTTACTTTTCTTATAGCTTAAGCTTTTTAGAACCACCTGTATAACAGGTGGTTTTCTTGTTACAAGAAAAGCAGAACGTTTTCACGTCCTGCCTATTCAAGCGTTAATTCCTCCAATTTCAGCAGCTCCACGACCGCCTGGGCTCTTCCTTTTACTCCAAGCTTCAACATAACATTGGATATATGGTTTCTAACCGTTTTATCGGATATGTTCATCAGTTTCGCTATTTCCTTGGTGCTGTAATTGGCAATCAGTAATTCAAAAACCTCTTTTTCACGTTGCGTCAGTATTTTTTGCGTAGCACTTACCCCCTAACGTTCCTACCTACCTTTATCTTATGCATCTTCCGATTTTTGGTCTGTATTATGCAGGATATTGTAGATATTTTGTGCTACTTTCTCTGGAACCACCTGACGTATTTCCTCAATCGTGGCCTCTTTCAGGCGTTTCAGGGATTTAAAATGCTTCCAGATTTCCTTTTTCCGGACTTCACCAATCCCTTCCACCTCATCCAGAATGGACTTCGTCATGGCTTTTCCTCTGAGCTTGCGATGATAGGAAATGGCGAAACGGTGTACCTCGTCCTGCATCTGGGTCAGCAGGAAAAACAGAGAGCTGTCGCGTTTTACCGGCAGAATATTCCCATTCACATCCATCAGATTGCTCGTCCTGTGATTGTCATCCTTCACCAGTCCGCAGATCGTTAAGGGAATATCCAGTGCCTCGATAATTTCTCTGGCCGCCTCGATCTGGAGATAGCCTCCATCGACAATCAGCAGATCGGGAAAGCGTGCACCTTCCTTCAACAGCCGGAAGTACCGCCGATAGATGACCTCCTTCATAGAGTCAAGGTCACTTATGTATTCGCCCAGACGAAAGGTACGATAGTCCTTCTTGCTTGGCTCACCGTCCCGATATACCACCATGCCGCTGACATTGTGCGTACCGGAGATATGCGAGTTATCAAACAGCTCGATGCGATGAATCTCCTTCTGCAGCAGATTGCAGAGCTGTTCCATTCCCTCATAGCGCCGGCTTTCCTTGCGCTCTACCAGCTCGAACTTCTGTTCATGCGCATTTTTGGCATTCGCAAGCACCATATCCACCAGCTTCAGCTTGTCTCCGCGAAGCGGCTGCAATATCTTCGTGTCTAGAATTTCCTCCAGATGCGTAATATCATATTCCTTTGGTATTAGAATTTCCTGCGGCAGCGGATTATTCGCATAATACTGCAGAATAAAGGATACAAAGGCATCCGCTTCATTCTCATACAGCGGCTCAATGGAAAGCGTACGCTCCAGCAGCTTTCCTCCACGCAGGAAAAAGCCCTGAATGGATATATAGCCCTTGTCGACATAATAGCCAAATACATCCCGGTCCTTGCGGTCCTTAAAGTCGATCTGCTGCTTTGCCGTCACATGCTCAATCGCATGAATCAGGCTCAGCTTCTCCTGTGCCTTTTCAAACAGCAGCTCCTCACTTGCCTGCTCCATTTCCCGATGCAGGGTATCCAGCATCTCCCGGACATCCCCCCGCATGAATTTCTGAATGCCGCTGACCATATCCGAATACACACGCTCATCAATGTCCCTGATGCAGGGAGCCAGACACTGTCCCATGTGATAGTACAGACATTCCTTTTTCGGCATCCGCCTGCACTTTCTAAGCGGATAGATACGATTCAGCAGCTTTGCCGTTTCCCAGGCCGCCCCGGAATCCGGAAACGGTCCGAAGTAATGGGCCTTACGATCCTTCGTATTGCGCACCACCTTTAATACCGGAGCATTTTCCTTTGTGAGCTTCAGATACGGATAGGATTTATCATCCATAAACATGATATTGTATGGTGGTGTATGCTTTTTGATCAGATTGATTTCCAGCAGCAGCGCCTCTTTTTCACTGGATGTTACAATATATTCAAAATCGTCGATATTACTGACAAGGCGGGTGGTTTTAAAATCGTGAGCACCGACAAAATACTGCCGTACGCGCTGCTTCAGCTTTTTTGCTTTTCCGACATAGATAATATCTCCGTCCTTGTTTTTCATTAAATAGCAGCCAGGCATAGCAGGAAGAATTTTCAGCTTATCCTCGATTTTGGCCATATTTGCCATTATTTACCGCTTCCCTTCTGCTTTAAAACAACAACAGTCGCTCCCAGACCGCCTTCGCCCTGACCTCCCATGCGAAAGCTCTCCACACGCGGATTGCGCTTCAGAAAGTCATGTACCCCCTTGCGCAGGGCTCCGGTTCCCATACCGTGAATGATGCGGACATTGTTCGCTTTTGCCAGCATTGCATTATCCAGATATTTATCAATGATCGGCAGGGCTTCCGCCACCCGCATACCGATGACGTTGCATTCCATGGAAAAGGAGCGCACGCCTGCCTTGGCGTATCCCTTTTTCTTTGTTTTCTGCACCTGCTTCACAGCCGGTTCGATTTCCTGCAGCGTTGTATTCATTTTCATACCGTTTGCCAGTACGCAGACCTTATCCTTGTTCATGGAAATAATTTCTCCATAATAGCTCAGCTTGCTGATTTTTACATAATCCCCCACCTGATAGGAAGGCAGCTTTTGCGGTGTATCGTCTGTTTCCGCATCGTCCATCGAAGACAGCTGCTTTAATCTGGCCTTGCGGTCACTGATTTCATGCGGCTTGGCTTCACTGTGCATATGCTTCAGCTCATCAATGATATCCTGTGCTTCCTCCAGAGAGGACTCCAGCTGTCTTCTGGCATCCTCTCTGACCGTTTCCAGAATTTCCTCCCGCCGCTGCGCCAGCTGTTTTTTCTCCTGCTCCAGATCTGCCTGCAGCTGCCTGACATCCTTTAGTCTGGCAGCCAGCTTTTCCTTCAGCTCGTAATTTTCCATCAGGGATTGTTCCAGCTTTTCCATCGCAATGTCCGCCTTGCTGCGGTCCGCTTCCTTGCGTTCCCTCGCAAATCGAATGATGCTTTCCTTCAAGCCATAGCGGCGGGCGATTTCAAATGCATTGGACTGTCCGCTGATTCCCTCGATATACCGGTAGGTCGGCAGCATTTTTTCCATATCGAATTCCACACTGGACAACAGGATGTCCTCATTATCCGCACCATAGGTTTTCAATGCGGAGTAATGGGTTGTGGCAATCACCATGGCACCGATGGCACGCAGATGATCCAGTACAGCAACCGCCAGCGGTTCCCCCTCCTTCGGGTCCGTCCCGCTTCCAAGCTCATCCAGAAGGACGAGAGAGCGTGCCGTCGCATGATCACAAATATCCGCCATTTTGGATATATGGGATGAAAAGGTGGACAGGGATTCCTGAATGGACTGATCGTCACCGATATCCACATACAGGGCGTCAAACAGCGGTACGACGGCCTGCTCCGCACTCAGCGGCAGACCGCTCATCGTCAGGGCGACAAACAGACCGATGGTTTTCAGTGTCACCGTCTTTCCTCCGGTATTGCTTCCGGTAATCAGAAGGCTGTGATGCGGTGAGCGGATTTCGTATGTATTTGCGACAACCTTCTGCGGATCGATCAGCGGATGTCTGGCTGTCTTCAGATACAGATGGTCATCCTTTGTATTCAGCTCGGCAATGCAGCCGTCCATTTCCTTCGTCCATAGCCCGCGGGCAAAAATACTGTCCAGCAGAGCGAAGGTTTCCAGATTGGACAGCAGCTCATGACCAACCGCCTTGACCTGCTGACTTAATTCAAACAGGATGCGTGTGATTTCCTCCTGCTCCTGACTTTTCAGCGTTTGCAGACGGTTATTGAGCACCAGCAGACTGCGTGGCTCAACATAGGCCGTCTGACCGGAAGCACTCTCTCCGTGAACAAAGCCGTCCACACTGTTTTTCTCACTGATTTTCACAAGCACGCAGGTACGGTTGTTGCGCATCGTCGTGATCGTATCCATCAGCTTGCTTGCATTGCGTGAGAGAAACCGCTGTACCTCGCTGCTGATATCCGCATTGCAGGACAAAATGGATTTCCGGATGCTTTTCAATGCCGGGCTTGCGGAATCCAGAACCTCCGCATTTAAGGAAATGCAGCGATCGATCGAGGAAGCCAGCTGCTGATGCTCCGCAAAGGAATCACACAGCTCCTTGATCAGTGGTGTTTCCAGATCACTTGCTTTCATATATTTGCGAACCTGCTCCACACCGCGTGTACTATCCGCAATTCCGCGCAGCTCATGCGGTGTCAGTGTCATGTCCTTCATGGCTGCCTCTATGCTGTCACGCGTATCATGGATACCGCCAAACGGCATGTTCCCAAATCGCACGACGAGGGCATAGGCCTCTTTTACTCTTGCCAGCTCACGCCTGACCCAAAGGGCATCAAAGCGCGGCATCATTTGTCGAATCAGCTGTTTTCCCAGGGAAAAGGACGCGTGTTTCGCAACCTGCTCCTTTACCTCATGCAGCTCCAACGGCTCATACATATCTTTCATATTCTTACCTCTATTGCAGCGCAGACAGCAGCGTGTCCACGTCTTCTTTCTTCATATTCTGCTCCAGCAGCCAGCTGCGGATATTCTCCTTTTCTGCTGTACTGAGCGTTTGTTTTTCATCCAATGCCGATGTCAGTCTGGATAACTCCTGCAGCGGTTCCCTGGCATAAAAGGTCAGGGCATCCATCATCCCATCGCTGTATCGCAAAAGAGATGCAGATGCAATCTCATTCCCGGTTTTCCAGAATGGCAGACGGCAGACCATGGCAGCCAGCACCATCAGCAGCACGACCTGCAGTGCCCCCAGCGCAGCTCCCAGAAGCCGGTTGATACCGGATACGACCGGTACATGATTGGCCGCCTTTGTAAACGGCTTTATAACCAGCACCGCCAGCTGCAGCAGGACAAAGAGAATCACGAAAATGAGCAGGCGATTCAGGTTGTCATACAGGACAGCCTCCAGCGGTGTATCCTGCAAGGGGAGCGCATGCTTGGGATACAGGTGAATAAAGCCGCTGACATAGGAGGATGCCCACCATGCCAGAAAGCCGCATACAAAGAAAGACAGTATGCTCAGCAGCTTTAAAAGGAAGCCGTCGCGGTATCCGCCGAATACGAGTGCACAAAGCACACACAGGATGACCATATTTACTAGCATAATCAGGGACACAGGCATCACCAACTTTCTTTTGTCCGTCTCATTATTTTACCATGAACGCATAAAAAAATGAATGGGAACACCCGATTTCTGTATCCTGTTGTCTCATTTTATGCTAAAATGGAAAAGTTATGAGGAGGAATACCATGGGAACATGTACCATACAGACAGATCGATCCAGCATGATGGCGCTGAAGCAACGGTTGAAAACTGCGGAAATCCGTAAGACACCGCCCTATGCGATTTATCAGATCAAGACGAGTGATTGTGTCATTACCGCTTATGAGTCCGGCAAGCTCGTATTTCAGGGAAACGGCGCCGAGGAATGTGCAGCGCTGATTACCCCGTCTGCCATACAGAAAACGCAGAGCGGGACAGCAGCAAAAAAAACACAGGCACAGTCGAAAGCAATCTATCCGCAGGCCGGCAGCGATGAGGTGGGGACCGGTGATTATTTCGGTCCCGTGACCGTTTGTGCAACCTGTGTCCGTCATGAGGATGTGGAGTTTTTACGCAGTCTTGGGATACAAGACTCCAAGGCCATTGATGACACCGCCATACGGCGCATGGCTCCCAAGCTGATGGAACGACTGCCTCACAGTCTTTTGATTTTGGACAATGCCACCTATAATCGAATTCACGGTGAAAATAATATGGTTGCTATTAAATCCCGTATGCATAACCAGGCCTACGTACATCTGCGTAAAAAGATGGGATCACTGCCGCAGTTCTGCATCATTGACCAGTTCGTGCAGAAGACTTCCTATTACCGCTATCTGAAACATGAGCGCGAGGTCGTCTATGATATTCATTTTGAAACCAAGGCGGAAAATAAGTATCTGTCGGTTGCAGCCGGATCAATCATTGCCCGGTATGCGTTTTTGAAGGCCTTCGATGCGATGTGTGAGCAGTACGACTTCACCTTTCTGAAGGGTGCCGGCAGCAAGGTGGATCAGAATATTCGTGAGTTTGTGGCAATGCACGGAAAAGAGGCACTGCTCCAGGTTGCCAAGCTGCATTTTGCAAACACAAAAAAAGCCTTAGGCTAAAACAAACCCGTTTCCTGCATGAACAGAAAACGGGTTTTTCGTATGCCTTCATCTGCCAAAGCACAAATGAAATAGAAAAACAGAATCAATAAAAGGGCAGAAGGCCAGCAAAACTCGAAGGCCCTCTGTATCTTTTTATAAATCATGATGCAAAAGCAGACTCAAATCGTAAAGCCATAGGTCAAAGGGTCATTCTCATCGATCACATATACTGCCTTCCCCGTGATATAGGCACTGCCTGTAATCATCGGTTGAATACCACGATAGTGTCCGATAACATCCTCCGCTTCATACCGTCCATAAAATTTTGCTCCGGTAAAGCTTTCATTCACAAAAATTTCGTTTGCAGATAAGTTTCCTTTCGCATGCAAATATGCCAGCTTTGCACTTGTTCCTGTCCCACATGGTGAGCGATCGACCTGACCTTCCTCGGCAATAACGATATTCTTCTGTTTCTTTTCTCCAGTAGCTACATAATATTCAGCATTTACAACGCGTGTGATTGCAAGTGAGGGATGCTTTATCTCATATTGCTTATTCAGCTGAGCCAGCAGTTTCCTTGTAAAGGGTATCAAAAACTCTATATCCTTTGCATCCAGCTGCAATGAAAGCTGTGCAGCATCAAACAAAGCAAAGAATGTACCGCCAAAAGAAATCGCAACCCTATATTCCTTGCCATCTACCCTTACCTTTACCTCATCAGCAAACAGAAATGAAGGAACATTATGCAAGGTAACCTCCTGCGCTTTTTTATTCTCCGCCCTTACACTTGCGCATATAGTTCCTGATGGCGTATCCATCACAACCTCTGTATACGGTTCGCACACAGGTACAAGCCCTGCCTCCACCGCATACATAGCACAACCGATGGACGCATGCCCGCACATATTCACCCATCTCTTCGCATCCATAAAAACAACACCGAATGCAGATGCTGTCTGCTCTGCAGGTAGAATAAGCGCCCCAACCATATCCTTATGTCCCCTTGGCTCACACATCAAGGCACGGCGCAGATGGTCATACCGTTGTTCAAGGATCTCCTTTTTCTCCATCATTGTAATGCCCGGTATATCTGGAAAGCCAGAAGTGATAATGCGGGTAGGTTCTCCCAATGTATGCGTTTCAACCGTTGTAAAAACAATTTTCTGCATATCCCTCTCCCCTACAGATGCACTACTCAATGCAGCTACCGTTTGTCTGAATGATTTTCTGATAATGATAGAAGGAATCCTTTCTGATTCTTTTCAGGCTTCCCTTCCCCTGATCATCCATATCTACATAAATAAACCCATAGCGCTTTTTCATTTCACCGGTAGATGCACTAACCAGATCAATGGGTCCCCACCACGTATACCCAAGCAAATCAACACCATCCTCCAAAGCATCCCGCATTGCGGACACATGTTCATTCAGATACTGGATACGATAAGGATCATGAACCTTTCCATCCTCACTTACCTCATCAATTGCGCCTAAGCCGTTTTCAGCGATAAACACCGGAATATGATATCTTCCATACAACTCATTCAGCATCCAGCGAAGCCCCTGCGGATCAAACACCCAGCCCCAGTCAGATTTTTTCAGATACGGATTGGCGACTCCCAAAGAGAAATTACCTGCAGTTGTTTCATGATGCTCATCCACTGCATGACAGCCGGATGTATAGTAGCTGAATGCCAGAAAATCGATCGTCCCTTTTTTCAAAATACACTTGTCCTCCTCGGTGATTCCAAGTGCTTCTATATCGACACCCTTGCCTTTCAGATAATGTCTGCTGGCATAGGAATATTCTCCGCGTACCATCACATCCCCACAATACCAGAGACGGTTCATGCTTTGCTGTGCTTCAATGACATTCACGGGATTACAGGAATATGGATAATGCGCATCCCCCGCAACCATGGAACCGATTTGAAAGTCTGGATTGATGTCATGACCTGCCTGTACAGCCAGCGCACTGGCGATAAACTGATGATGCAGAGCCGTAAAGCGTTTCGTCATTTTATCTGCAGACAAAGACTCCTCACTCGCATGTGCGATATCCAAATATCGGGTTCCGTTAGAAAGAATCCCACCGGTATATATATCGCCAAAATAATTCGTCATCATATTGATTTCATTAAACGTGATCCAATACTTCACTTCATCCTGATACTCTTTGAAAATCGTTTTACAGTACGTGACAAAGGCAGGAATCGTCTTTCTGCTTAGCCATCCATCCTGTTTCAATGCCAGTGCCAGCGGTACATCGTGATGGGAAATGGTAACCAGCGGCTCGATATCATATTTTTTGCACTCCTGAAATATTTTATGATAGAATGCAAGACCAGCAGGATTGGGCACCTCATCATCACCGTTGGGAAAGATTCTTACCCAGGAAATCGACATGCGGTATACCTTAAATCCCATTTCCGCAAACAACGCGATATCTTCCTTGTAATGATGATAATGATCAATAGCTGTCGCTGCCGGATAATAACAATCCTTTTCAACTGGTGTAAACTCTCTTGGGATTTCTCGACTTCCCGCTGTCAGCAAATCAGTGACCGCAAAGCCTTTTCCATCCTCTTTCCAGGCTCCCTCACACTGATAGGCGGAAGTTGCCCCTCCCCACAAAAAATTTTCCGGAAACTGTATCTTATGCATGCTGTGTTCTCCTTTCTATTAGCATTTCAACACCCTTTTTTAATCGATTCAGACCTTCGCTGAGAATTTCCATACTGGTGGCAAGACAAATACGAACATGCCCCTCCGACTCATCACCGAAGTATTGGTGTCCTCCCGGCACAATCGCCAGCTGCACTTCCTCTTTCAGAAATTCGACAAATTCAGCTCCTGTAACATGAAGCTCCTGAATATCTACATACAGCAGGAATGTCGCCTGTGGTCTGTAGGCATGTAAGCCCGGAATATGTTCATTGATAAACGCCACTGCATAATCCCGGTTTTTTGTGATATGCTTTAAAAATGCCGCACGCCATTCTTGCGTTTCTTCCATAGCCGCAATCGCGGCAATCTGCGATAGTGAGGTAGCACCACCCGCAGTAGACAGCACATCGGAAGCATCAACCAGCTTCTGGAATTTTTCATCATCGTTCGCATAAACGCAGCCAATTCTCAATCCGGCAAGACCAAAGCTCTTAGAGAACCCAAATACAGACAATACGCGTTTACAGCGCTCCTCGCCTAAACAATAAATGCTGTTGAACTGTGCATCGGGATACAGGATATCCGACCATATTTCATCGTTCATAATCAGTAGATCATGTTTCTCACACAATCGCATGATTGCTTCCAGCTCCTCCTTCGTATAGACAAGACCGTATGGGTTATGCGGATTACACAATCCAATCATTTTGGTTCTCTCGCTTATGCACTCCTCCAGTCTTGAAAGATCCATTTTCCTATTCTCCGTATCAAGCTTTGCTGCGTAGCTGATTGGAGTTGCTCCAGCCGCTAAACAGGATTCCCGGAAAAGGAAATCGCAGGGATCAAAGACAATCATTTCATCTCCAGGCTTCAAAAAAGCCTTCGCCACGATGAACATCGCTCTTGCTGCACTGTCTACCGCCAGTACCTGCTCCGCTTTGATTTCCTCCCCCTTTGTTTCCTTCACATAATTTGAAAATGCCTGATTATACGCAGGCAGGCCCAGTTTCGGTGTATAGGAGAAATAGCCTTCCTCCACGTACGCAAGCAATGCCTGTTTAATCGCCGGAGCACATGGGTAATCCATATCGGCAGCAGTGAGTGGGATAGTTCCATCCGCTACCTCTGCCCAGCGCAGATTGTATGCTTTCTTTTTTAATATATCGAGCTTAATGTTGCTGTTATCAAAGTAATTCATATCGTTCCTCCAATCCTAAAATTTTTGGCAGAAAACTCTGCCAAAAATTCCGGTTCTATTTTTCCAATTTCTTAAACCGCTCATCAATTGCTTCGCAGATATCCACGAGCTGCTGTGCGATGTTGATTTCACTGCATACGGTCATACACGTATCCTGTGCATGTGTGAATAAAATCGAATACTCAATTTCTTCTCCATTTGATTCCGCCTGCAGAGAGGCTGTCTGTGATTGGTGCGCAGCCACAATATCTTCATTTGCATCCAAAAGCTGCTGCTTTGCACGTTCTATATCAAAGGTTTTTAAAGATTTTAATGCCTCTGCTGTTTTTAAGCGGGCATCGCCGGCATGCAGGATGATCTGCATTGCCGCCTGCGCATTTTCTAATTTCATATGATCTCCCTTTCCTTTCTGTTTTCCAGCTCTTCTTTGTACTGCTGTTTTTCAAATACCCTAAAGAATGGCATCCAAATCAGCCAGGATACAGCAAACAATGCAATTACCAGAATAGCCCCGGACATACTGTTCGTTGTCAGATAGCCTTGTACGATATTTGGAAGATACCACATCTGCATAGGTGCACTCGGAATAGGAACAAGGCCGATGCGCATAACAAGATACATAAGACTTGGAATAATAATTGAATTAAGGCACAGTGGAATCATAAGGATCGGATTCCATACAACAGGAGCACCAAACACAATTGGCTCATTGATATTGAAGATTGCAGGGAAGATACAAACGCGCCCGATGGATTTCAGTTTTTTTACTTTTGAACGCATACACATCAGAACCAATGCGAACGTACACCCCTGTCCACCGATATAGGTGATTCCCATTACCGTTTCCATAAGGTTAATACTTGACGCCGCCTGTCCTGACGCAACCGCAGCCATATTGGCATCCATACCCTCCATCCAGATTGCCCATGCGATGGGGAACAGAATCCAGGTAAAGCCAAAGGAATACAGGAAGCAGGTGAAGAAACAAATCATAACAAGACCAAGCCAGGTCTGTCCAAAGGAAGAAATCGGTGCAAACAAGCCACGGATAAACAGTGGTAAATCAAATCCGGTGCTCATAATAAATAAACCGATGGCCAGTGTGATTGTTACAGGAACAAGTGCATCCATCCATGCCACAACCATATCCGGCATAACCGTATCCTCCTTAAACATAGAGTGCCTGGAGGCAAAATTAAAAATCCATGCTGTAAAAACGGATGTCACAACTGCTGTCAGCATACCACCTGTTCCAATTTTATCCATGATGAAATTCATCGTACCGGCTTCTCCATCTATGACCGGAAGTGTGATGATAAAGAAGAGAGCAAGACTGGTCAGCATTGCAGAAATTTTCAATTTCTCATTCCCTCTTTTTTCCAGTACCTTCATCGGTACCAGAATAGCCAGAAATACTGCAATCAAGCCAAAGGAATATGTATTCAGCATGGAGATATCCGGAATCCAGCTCATCACCTCAAAGTTACGGAATACACCGACGATTGAGGAAACTGAACCGATCATAATCATTGGCAGAATACTCATGATGGATTGTTGTATTGCGGATATATAAATATTCTGTGTAAGCTTATCCAGTTTAGGAGCCAGTGATTTGGTAATCCATCCCATAAAGCCCTTCGCCGGTTCCTCCGAAGCCTCACTGCTCTGCGTTGGTTTTTCCTCTTTTACAGAGATTTCTTCGACAGGCTTTTTTACTTCCCGCAACGCATCCAATGCCTGCTTCAGCGTAGCAGCTCCATCAATACTTCCATACGCATCCTTGTCAATAAAGGCAAACGGAATATTAAACTTTTTTAAATCCTTTTCGAGCGCTTCCCTTTTAAACGCTAGATGAGGACCAAACATGACAAGATCTGTCCCCTGTAAATTGTTCATCATTTCTGCTTCACTTCGTGCAATTATTTCAAAATTTTCAATTCCCTGTTCTTTTGCGGCTTTTCGCATTGCCTGCGCCATAAAACCACTGGACGCACCTGCTCCGCACATTAACAAAATTTTCATAAGTTCTCTCCTTGTTATTTACACGCAATAACTTCTAATTCAAACAATGCCTGTTTCGGAAGCTCCTTCACGGATACACAGGATCTTGCCGGATAATTTCCTACAAAATACTCAGCATAAATTTCATTTACCACAGCAAAATTCTCCATTTCTGTCAAGTAGCATGTCGTCTTTACAACATCCCTCATTTCATAGCCGGCCTTTTCCAAAATCGTCTTCACATTTTCAAGTGATTGTCTTGCCTGTTCAGCAATATCCCCGTTCACGATCACCCCCTGCCCGGGTTCTATCGGAAGCTGTCCGGATACAAACAACAAATTGCCATTCGTGACTGCCTGTGAATAGGGGCCGATTGCAGCAGGTGCGCTATCGGCATCAATAATTTTGTTCATTCTTTTCTCCTTTCTAATAAAATATTTTTTACTCTTATACTATAATACATTATTTTATTTTAGTCAATAAAATAATTATCATTTTTTAGATGAATTATATTTTAAGATTACAAAATTTTAGCAGCATTAAGCAATTTTCGCATTTATTTAGTTTACTTAATGAATTTTTTTGAAATTGTTTTGAATAAATGAAATTAGTACGCTATAATAAACAGCGAAGGGAGTGGAGGATACCATGAAACCACAAGAAGTTCAATTAACCCTGATTGATAAACAAATACTGAAAAGCTACCGTTCAATGGTTGAAGGTCTGGGCAACTATTTGGGAGAGGCTTATGAAATCGTACTTCATAGTCTGGAGGATTTTCAGCATTCTGTAGTATATATCAATCATGGCGAGCATACCGGCAGGAAAGTTGGTGCCCCAATTACGGATAAGGCATTAGACTTTCTCATTAAATTCAGCGAGAACTGTTCCTCACAGGAAACATATTATTCTGTAAACCAAAAGGGAGAGCCTCTGAAAAGTACAACCATTGCCATTAAAGGAGAAAATAATCGCATCATCGGTCTTTTATGTATGAATTTTTACATGAATATCAGTTTTTATGATTTCATTCATACGTTCGTACAAAAAGAAACCCTCACAGCAGAAAATGATTCCGCAACAGAAACCTTTGCCAGTAATGTAGATGATATGATTACATCAACATTAAATACCGTAAAAGAGAGGATATACAATGACCCTGCTATAAGCTCGTCAAATAAAAACAAAGAAATTATTTATGACCTGTATAATAAAGGAATTTTCCAAATCAAGGACGCTGTTACAGTTATCGCTAAGCTTTTGAACATTTCAAAAAACACGGTGTATTTGCATTTGCGAAAATGCAGCAATCATAAATTCTGATATCATATGAATACCAGCATATAACAAAAAAGCTATTTCACTTAAACTTTTATCGTGAAATAGCTTTTCTTCATACTGAAGGATTCTATAAGTACGAGCATACATAACAATCGCATAAATGCACAGCGAACAATTGGTATTCACACAAGGAATGCTGGTCCTATGATTGCTTGAACCTTCTTATCGTATTGTCGGATTGATTTTTCTGGATACCTGCAAATCAATGGCATAGGGAAGCTGTACCAGCTCTACCCCCGCACTGCGCAGCATCCGCTTGCTGGCAATCGTCCCTTCCGTATGTGCATACTTATCAGACTCATACACAATACGGCTGATTCCGCTCTGTATAATCGCCTTTGCGCACTCATTGCATGGAAACAGCGACACATAAATACTGCATCCTTTTAAATCATGCTTGCTATTTAAAATCGCATTCAGCTCCGCATGCACGACATAGGGATATTTGGTGTTACCGAAATTCCCTTCCCGATCCCATGGAAACTCATCATCGCTGCAGCCGTTTGGAAATCCGTTATAGCCGATACTGACAACACGATGCTCACTGCTGACAATGACAGCCCCCACTTGTGTGGAAGGATCCTTGCTCCGTTTGGCACTCAGGTGCGCCAATCCCATGAAATATTCATCCCAAGTTAGTACATCTTCCCGTTTCATTAAATACCTCCTGTTTTTTCATACTGCTGATGAAAATGCTCCTGCAGATATTCTGCATAGGCATTGAGCGGTGTATGACGGTAAACACGGATTATGGCTTCATCCAAATGCCGATCCAGCGGTGCAACCGTATCCACAGCAGCACCATAGGCAAACAGACTTGCCGCATACAGAACAAGCGCCAGACAGGCATGCTGCTTCATACCGGATTCACTCTGTCTGCCATGCATCCATAAGCCGTACAGAATTCCGCACAGAATCCCCGCAATACAGGCGATAAAGGACACCGAGGGCACCAGTGCCAGTACGGCCAGAATCGCCATACAGTTATACAGCGGAATACGCAGTAGTGGATGTCGCAGTGTATGCGACAGCAGCTGACTGGTGAGAAAGGCTGCCGCCACACCAAAGATCCCGGCGCTCATACCAGTCGCAATCCCGTTGGGTGCCGCAATCAGCTGTGCAGCATTCCCCAAAATCACAGAGGAAAGAAAAACCGCCATATACCAGCCTCTTCCCAAACGCTGTTCACACAGCTTTCCGGTCGCATACAGGGCATACAGGCTGATGACGAAATGAACAACACCGTTATGTACAAAGCCGCCGCTGAGAATACGCCAGTATTCATGCGCCGCAACAATACTCATCTTATAGTAACCGCCGACAGCCACGATGGCACTTTCCATATTACCGTCCAGATAGGCCAGTAGATATTCCAATACGAGAAATATCGTACAAATCGCCATAATAGCAATTGTGCAGCGTGGAATACTTTTCTTACGCGCTTTTTTTATGAAATCCTGCTGCTGCTTCAGCTCTGCCTCTTCCACCTGAGCCATGAGTGTACTGCATTCCTTATCCGGATCTGCCACGCGATGCACGACACGGTCAATGCCATGAAAGACGCTGGTCAGCTGCGGTTCACTGAGGGCTGAAGGAGTGATGCAAATCTGTGTCAGAAACGCATTGTGCACCGGACTGGATTGCGGATTGGTATTCAAAATCAGCATCGGTCCCTCTCTGTGCATCAGATTGAGTATGATGCGGTGAACGTTGCGCACATAATCCGTGTCCGCAAAGGTTCCGGCATTGCCGCTGGATGAAATGCGGATCACCGGATATACCTGATGATTTTCATTCATCAGCCACAGATCATCCTTGTGCTGCTGAACCCTTACAATGCGATAATGCTGTTGTACGACCAGGTAATGCAGCAGCTGATAGGCAAACAAATCATATTCACTAATCTGCATCCAGTCACCTCGATTCCTGTCGCAGTTCTTCCAGTATGTCCGCAAACTGCTTCGGCAGCTCTGCTTCCACTGTCATCACTTCCCCCGTTCTCGGATGCTGAAAGGTAAGCTGGTGCGCATGCAGGAGTTGTCCGTTTGTCTGCATGGTCTTGCGATAGCTGTATTTCTCATCCCCCACTACCGGATGTCCGATATACTGCATATGAACACGTATCTGATGCGTTCGTCCGGTTTCCAGACGACATTCCACCAGGGTATAATTTTCAAATCGCTCGATCACCTGGAAATGTGTACGCGCATCCTTTGAGTTGGTTGCCGTTACCGCCATCTTCTGGCGATCCTTCACATCCCGTCCTATCGGTGCGTCAATGGTACCGAAATCATGCTGAATCACACCGTGTACCAGCGCATAATACAAACGGTTCACTGTCTTGCTTTGCAGCTGTTTGGACAATGACGCATGGGCGAGATCATTTTTAGCGACAATCAGCAGTCCCGTTGTATCCTTATCAATGCGATGCACGATTCCCGGACGCAGTGTACCATTGATTCCGGAAAGATCCTTACAGTGATACAGCAGTCCGTTGACAAGTGTCCCGCTTTGATTTCCTGCAGCAGGATGCACGACAATGTTTTTTGGCTTATTGATGACGATCACATCTTCATCCTCATACCGCACGTCCAGCTCCATTTTTTCCGGACGGGCTTCCATTTCCATTTCATCATTGAATACAGCCGTAATGCAATCGTCTGCCTTTACCTTATAATTTGCCTTCACTGCATTCTGATTGACCAGAATGCTTCCTTCAGCCAGCAGCGCCTGCACCCGGCTGCGGGATAAATCCTCCTGTTCACTGATGTATTTATCAATGCGAGCCCCTGCATCCTCTGCAGCGGCGATAATCTTTATTTCGCGCATATCCTACGACCTCCATATGTTTCCAGAACCATTGATAAAACAATGAGCCCTACACCGACACAAAGTGATATGTCAGCGACGTTGAATACCGGAAAATCATATCCGAAGATAATGAAATCCAGAAAATCACGAACATACTGGAAAATAAGACGATCAATAAAATTTCCCAGTGTACCGGCCATCATCAATACCACACCAATGCGTGTCAGTCTGTCCCTGTGATCTGTAGTACGGTAAAAATACAGCATGCCAATCAGAAAAACAATGGAAATCAGATAAAAGAAAACCATCTTTCCTTCCAGCATGCTCCAGGCTGCCCCTGTATTGTGCAGATACGTAATTCTGAAAAATCCCGGAATTACGTCAAAGCTCTCATCTATTTGCATGGACGTCTGTACGCCCCACTTGCTCAGCTGATCCAGCAGTAGTACTGCCGCCATCATCAGAATATGCTTAGCCTTCATGCGATTCACCTTTCCTTATATGTTCTGTGGGCTATCCTTTAAAAAGCACACAAAACAGTATCGTATCATATTATAACAAAAAAAACCGCCATTGGCGATTTTTATGTGTACTTTTTATTTCGAATCACGGTAATTAGGAAAGTTTATAAATAAGGAGGATGAACTCGACACGTTCATACAAAGATTCTGAATAAAAAGTCCATTGGCAGATTCTTATGAAATCTGCTTACAGTATACCATGAAGAAACCATACTTTCAACACATTTTTCAATTTTTATTCATTTTATTTCTGAAAATATTTTCACAGATTCAACAATTCATGTATGAGCTTCCATCCGTCATCATCCAGCAAAAAATCGTCATTGATACATACATACGTATCACCCCGGATGAACAACACCTCATACTCTCCCTTATACATGGTGACCCCCTGTGTCTTTATCGGCTCACCATATCCCCTGCACATCTGCTCCATTCCATCCTCACTTTGATAACGGCGCTTCGTCCAATCCCTGAAAAACCCATCGCGGATGCGATACCAATCAATATACAAATTCTTATCCGCTGCATCCTCTTTCTCGCTGTAGGCACTGAAGGACATATGCTCGCTCAGTATGGAAGATTCGCTGTAGCTGTCCAGAGTCAGACCTGCGGTATTCACATGCTGCAGGACAAAATCCGATAACCTTGTCTGTTCCATCGGCTTTTGAAACGAAAGCGAATCATAGGTGCTGGTAAGTGTGATATTCACGCCGATCGCAAAGGTTACCCAAAGCAGTGCTATACTGCCAATCACCTTGAATCCCATTGGATATCTGGTTTTCCAAAAACGGTAAATGAGCCAGCCGAAGACCAGAAAGATCACAGTGAATGCGATCACATAAAGAACATTGACTGTGAACAAAGAGCCGATCAGCATACAGATCAGCAGCACTACACTGCCATACACGATTCTTGACTGCCGAAGCAGCATTTTTAAAGAGGTCATATTCCTTCTGCGCACAAGCCATATAAAGTAAGGGAGAAGATGAATCAGCCATGTAATGTTCAATGCGGCCATCAAAAGAAAATTCTGAAACTGGGAACCATCGGCGTACATGCTCCAAAGAAGTCCGTGATAGCTTTGCAGCAACAGCAGTACATACAGCACCCATGATATGAAAAGCCATACAGCTGTCTTGTGCATACTCACATTCATGATACGGCGATCCTCCTGTGTTCCCTCTCGCAAGGTAAGGTTAGGATCATCGCAGCGATACACCATGAGCGGGCCATTTGATCCGACAAACGTATACCCGAATTCTTCAACAAAGGTGCGATACTTATGGGCATCCGCTGTTTCTGAATCCGGTATAATCATGGAGTAATCCTTTGTATAGTCCACAAGGTAATACTCCTTCTGTGAAGCATCCGCTTCAAATGTGAGCCAGCAGGAGCGGTCCCCTTTTAAGCTTACCAGCTTCCAGCCCTTCTCCGCCATGTCATTCAGATATGCCTGTAAAGCCGGGTATTCAAACGGATATACAATCAGCCATACATGTTTCTTCCTTCGTTTCATGATGCCGCCTCCTTTTCATCGCTTTGCTTTTCAATCCATACTTCCCCATCCTGCAGCATGGTTTTCAAGCGCCTGTATTCCTGCATCAGCATTTCCTTTCCTTTTTCTGTAATCAGATAGAACCGTTTCCTGCCATCTGATTCCGTTTCCCGAATCATATCTTCATTTTCAAACTTTGACAGCATGGTATACAGGGTTCCCGGTACCAGGTGTACTCTTCCCCTGGTCAGCTTCAGAACAAACTCTGTAATCTCCATCCCGCAGCGTGCCTGAAGCAGCGCAATCAGCGTATAGTACATTGGCTCTGTCAATGTTTCCAGCTGTTTCTTCGGCACAGCACCACCTCCAATATCGTTTAACGATATATCTCTGTTATCATTATATTATCGTTTAACGATATTGTCAATACGCTTAGAAAATCACAGAGGTAGAAAGCGTTGCTTTTCAGCATGCGAATGGAACTAAACAGATATCTTTGAAACTCGCGAAGGTCTCAGCTTCAGACGCTTCCATCGAGCTTGGATTTTGATAACGGCGAAGCAACAAGCTTCAACATGGATTTCTTATATAAGCAGCTGTACTTGCTTTATCTCCTACACTGCTGTGCTCTGTACATGCCGCAGGTCGAACCATCCTTCCGTAACTTGTCACGCTGCAGCAGCCATGCTATACTTCGTTTAACACAACATGATGAAAAGGAGAACACCTATGAAAAAACTTAAAAGCATACCCGGCAAATGGATGCTGACCATCATGCTTGCCCTGCTTCTCACCACATGCTACTTCGTTCTAAACAGCCGGGCTTACCTGCTGGAACAAAAGGAGCAGCTTGTACAGCAGGAACAAAAGCTGATTGCACAGGAGGAAGCAGGAATTCCCATCCGCACACAGCATGTTTCTCCTGCATCTGTTCATGTCGGGGCTGCCTACCTGTGGATCATCCCCTTTGGCATTTTGGAGGCCTGCTTTCTAATTTTATACATTGTGCGCTACCTTGCATAGCTTTCTTTTTACGGCAGCTGCATTGTAGATTATACGAAAGCATGCTATACTGAAGCCACAAGGAAGTGTGATAACATGAAGCTAAATGAAGCAAGACTCCATGCAACGCCGGATTGCTGCGACACCTGCATGGAGTAAACAAGTCGCAGCATTTGCCGGCTTTGCATCCTGAACAGAATTGTAAAGGAGGAGCCTGCATGAAATATGTAAATGCCCATACGGTTTTACCGGAAGACCTTGTGGAGGAGCTGCAGAAGTATATACAGGCAGGATACATTTATATTCCTGCTGCCGGAAAGAAAAAACGCTGGGGAGAGCGCAGCGGCTATCGAACCGAGCTACAGCTGCGAAATGAAGGCATCCGGCAACGCTATGTGTCCGGCTGCACGATTGAGGAGCTTTCCACTCAGTATGCATTATCGGCACATGCTATCAAGAAAATCATTTATCAAAAATCATAAGAATGCTGCGGCATTCTTTTTTCTACAAAACAGGTCTGTACGATTTTGTGGCTTGCCGCATCCGCACCTCTTCCCGTACAATGAACTGGTAAAAAGGAGAACAAACATGAATAAACATCTGATTTATCCACGCAGCAGTGATCCAAATACCGTCTATATCAAAAATGTCATAACCCGACCGGAAATTACGGCAGGTGATTTTTCGATGTACAATGACCATGCACAGGATCCCCGTGATTTTGAAAAGCATAACGTTTTATACCAGTACCCTGTCAATTGCGATCAGCTGATCATCGGAAAATTCTGTTCCATTGCCTGCGGTGCAAAATTTTTATTAAACAGTGCTAATCATGCACTGCAATCCCTGTCAACCTATCCCTTTCCCATATTTTTCGAGGAATGGCAGCAACAGCCAAAGGATGTCCGGGATGCCTGGGATAACAGGGGGGATATCGTGATTGGCAATGATGTATGGATCGGATACGAAGCAGTGATACTGGCCGGTGTTACGATCGGTGACGGCGCCATTATCGGAACACGGGCACTTGTCACAAGGGATGTTGCGCCCTATACCATCGTCGGCGGTGTGCCTGCCAGAGAACTACGCCTGCGGTTTCCTGAGGAAACCATAGCGGAGCTGCTCACCCTGAAATGGTGGGATTGGCCGATTGAGCTGATCCAAAGCAATATCGCGGCACTGCAAAGCGGTGATATCCGCCGATTAAAAGCAGCATGCCCGCATCAAACACACATATAAGGATGAAAAAAACGCGGTGTAATTCCGCGTTTTCTTTTGTTTCACATCAATCAATCAGAAATCACATGTACACGATCACGCATCTGTGAGGAGGATACAATGACAACATTGTCTCTGTAATCCATCGTATAAACCTTGCGTTGCTTCAGGCCATCCAGAAAGGTATTCAGGAAATCCATGCCGTCATTGACACCCCATTCATGATTGTAGCGCTCTTCAATAATCATCGTATTGCCGTTCGTTTTCACCTGCATGTCCGAAGTATATTCAATACGAACCTCATCCTTCATGCTCTCATCGTATTTCCACTCATAGCCGGTGTAATAATCATCCTCAAACACGATATTCAAATCCTGATCCTTTACACGGAAGGTCTGTGTCTTTACCGTATCAGAGCCATAATAGGCACTTCTTCCGTCCACAAACTCAAATTCCTTGATTTCAAAAACCAGCATGGTCGTTCCAATCGCCATCATCGTGATACCGACAATCAGGGATATCAGAAATTTTTTCATATGCCTACCCCCTTCTCCATAAGACGCTGTACAGCAGTGACAGGAAGCCTCCGGTTGCCACCAATGCACCGATTACGATAAAGTAGGCGCCAAACAGGGTCAGTCCTTCAAAGCTGAGCACGATCATGGCCCCCAGGGCGCAGCACAATGCCACAATGATACCGACAAAAGGAATCATCATCAGACAGAAGAATATCCGCATCAGAATCGTCGCAACACTTGTTACACCGCGTTCCATGTGATCACCTTCATAGCTTCGGCGATATTCTCTTCTGCGGGGTTCCTCATACATGCTTTCATCCTCATATTCATCATCCGTTTCGCCACGCTGCGTATCTCTTTCCTGATATTTTATATCATCTCGCTCATCATATACCGTTTCCCGACGCGTGCTGCGATCGTTTGTAAAGGAATGAACCGTCTTCTTTGCCTGATCAAAATCAAAGCTTTCCTTGAAATCATCAAATACACTGGCTCCCTCCCCGTTTCTCGAATGACTGCGATAGCGGTTCAGCCGCTTTGTACACAGGTTGACCAGCACGACAACAAAGATTGCCACATAGGCGACACCGATAATAAATTTCCATATCGCCGCCAGCAGACTCCCGATTCCAAAGCCCGCCACGGAATGCAGCAGACTGCTTCCCAGAGAAGAAATCATACGGAACGGAATATGCAGAACAGCCAGCAGAATCAGTATCACCAGGATTTCAAACACCAGGCGTACGACATCATCCATCTGCAGGGAGGTAAAGGAGCCCAGAAACCGCTGAAAGCCGTTGAACAGATCATCCATAAAACGGTTCAGCTTGGTATCGAAGGAGCGGTTGACACGATCCGTATTGATTTTATAGGCATCCAGAATATCATCCACCAGTTCATCGATATTTCCAAAATCCTCAATCGCCTCTTCCTCCGATTTCCCCTCTTTCATTTTCATTTCAATATGCGTGCGGTACTCATCAATGATATCACGTCGTTCCCTTTCATTGATCACATCCAGCTTGCGATCCAGCAATCGCAGAAATTCATCTTTCGTCATCGATTTCACTCTCCTTTATAAATCTGCTGACCTGTTCATGGAATTCATTCCATTCCTGCAGCAGCTCCGTTGTCCTCGTTTTTCCATTCCCGGTTATGCGATAATATTTTCGCGGAGGTCCCTCCGTGGATTCACTGAGGTAGGTTTCAAAATAGTGCTCATTGGTCAGACGCTTCAACAGCGGGTAGATGGTCCCTTCATTCACATTGATAACCTTACTGACCTCGGACACCAGCTCATATCCGTACATATCCTTTTTATATACGCAAAGCAGCACAATCAGTTCCAGAACACCCTTCTTGAATTGTGTGTTCACCAGCATCACCTCCACTATTATAATACCCTTAGTACTTTGCATTGTCAAGTACTAAAATAAAAGTAATACTGTGGATTGCAGAATAGAACGGATCATATACAAAAAAAACTACAGGCTATCCGACAGATATACCTGTAGTCCCTTCGTATATGAATAAAACGATACTCTCCGACCAGATTCAGGAATGCAGATCATACAATGCATTTAATCGCATCGATGCAAGCTTCAAAAGCTCCTCTGCATCTGTTTTCTTAGCCACACAGCGGACAATAGCGCTTTTCGGTTCCACAAAGACCTTTTTCCCTTGTATTTTCTTTTTCCAGAATAGCTGTAGTATAAAGTCCTCGATTGCCTCCATTGCCTTTTCACTCCTCGTATCTTCGAAGATTGCTATGACGAATTCCTCTTCACTCAGACGTGCAGCGATACTTCCCACAGGCAGATGCTCCTGAACACCCTGCTGTATGATTTGCAAATATGCCTGCATTTCCTCCATACTGCAGTTTTTGCGCAGCTTATAAAAATTATACAGCTGAATATACAGTACAGATACCTCCTTGTCCCCCTGCATTTGTTTCGCACGCTTCATAAAATAGAAGAATCCCTCACGAGTCAGCAGACCGCTGTCTGCATCAGTATAGGATTCCCTTATCAATTGCTTTTTCTGTACATGCACACGCAGTGCGAGGTATACAAGGGCGAGGATGAGCAAAGCATTGAGTAAGCATATGCCGTTGATTGCAAGCTTCACGGAATAAGGCAGCCAACCATTCTCTGGCAGAATGCTGAGATTCCATGTCGCAGGTAAGCTAACCTCCAGCTTTACAGCCTCGGAGAAATCAACACTCGGATCAGACACCCTCACGACCGTCTTTTTTTCACCAAGCGCATTTACTCTCCACAGCTCATACTCATAGCCTCTTTTCTGGAGATATTCCAGATTCATGCCTTTTATAAGATACGCACTATCCACTGCCGCGATAATCTCTCCCTTGTACTGATTATTTTCATACAGCGGCTCAATAAAGAGAAATACCTCCTCCTTTGTCGAAGACAGTGTCTCCGGTCCGGCAATAACCCCGTCCTTTATCACCTTTGCAAGGGTATAGCTATAGGATACATCATGTAATTTCATGCCGATTGCCGATTTGTATTTCTCCCTCGGATAAATTGCCTGTAAGGTATCCTGCTCAAAGTAGGACAGAAAACGGATTTCGGCATGGTCCTTTTGAAGCTTCGCTGCCTTCTCTTCAAACAGTGTCAGATTTGTTTTCTCCTTTGTATCCAGTGCAAACATCAATTTGGATGCGAAATTCTCTGTCTCCAATTGCTGTATCAGATGCTTGCCGAAAAGCTCAATGACGGTTTCCGCAGCCTGCCGCCGTTTGCTGATCAATGCTGCCTGTATGCTTTTTCCGGTATGCAGACTCAGCCCCAGTACAAGAATAACCAAGAGAAGTACGGGGAGTTTTCTTTTTAATGACATCCGCCTCATATCAGGACTCTCCCTTCAGAAAGAGAGAATACGCTTTTTTGCCATGCCGCTTTACATCATACAGGGCCTTATCCGCCTTTGCAATCAGCACATCCAAAGAATCTGTTTTGTTCCAGATACAGGCACCGATACTGCAATGCACGGCCACAGCTTTCTGACTGACAGCGATTGAGAAATTCAGTTTTTCAACAAGCTCGGATAATACGCCATGAACCTCCTGTGCGGTATCTACATCGTTTAAAACAAGAATGAATTCATCTCCGCCATAGCGCCCGACAATGCCCTCGTATTTCATTTCATATTCCCGTAGAATGGAACCGATTTTTCTTAAAGCACTATCACCTGCCTGATGCCCGTGTGTATCGTTCAGCGTTTTCAGGTCATCAAGATCAACAAAGCAAAGTGTCATACAGCTCCCATATTCTCCACTCTCCAGCAGCTTCTGCATCCTGCTTAGGAATACCGTTCGCGTTACGACGCCGGTCAATCCGTCCCGCAGCCCGGTACTGCTCATTTGCAGTAAATCATCATAATCCACTTGCTCGGGAATGCTGTTCTTGTACAATTTCCGCTCCATCCTGTGGACGGCAGCTACCATGCTTTCCATATTCGCTTTTTGCTGCCGGCTGTATGCTCTCACCAGCAGATAAAGAGAGAGTGTGATTGCAGCAGTGATTGCAGCAATCAGCAGCAGATGGGGCAGCATAGCTGAAAACAGGCGAAAGAAGTCGATTGTTATCAGAATATCCCAATTCGTATTTTTAACAGGACCGTATGCAGTATACATCAGATTTCCGTCTTTCCTACTATAGAAAGCGCCGGATTCACGCGCCAGCAGTTTAGTTTCCAGCGTATCCGTCGTCATGCTGTACATACGGACATCCTGCAGTTGACCCACGTAGGAGGAACCATAGGATAACCCATTTGTCGATGACATGATCTGTCCCTTAGAACCAATCAGAACAGCTTCGCTTTGATTTGCGGATGCCGCCTTTTTCAATAGCTCTACGGTATCATCAAAATATATCGAGCAAAACAGGCTTCCGGTCATAACACCGTCCTGAAGCAGCGGAACAGCAACCGTATAGTTCAGGGTAACGCCGTCTGCACCGGCAACAAAGCTGTCGGTAACAATCGGCTGCTTTGTGGCATACAGCTTCTGCATATGCTCACGAGCAGCCAGACTGGCCGGTTCCTCCCCCAATGTGTAAACCTGTATATCCTCATCAACATAGCAGATAAACATATAGCCGAACTGTGTATTGATGCTGTCCAGCTTTTCCACCTTTTCCTCCCATTTTACAGAGGGATCATAAAATTCAGGAAGTGCCGCAAGTGAGTTTAAAAGCTTCAAAGATTCATCAATCCGCTGCGATATCTGCGCTGCTGCACTTTGCTGTGCCGCCTGCGCCGACTGCTTCATCGAACGAATCGTCAGCAGAGATCCCGCGCATATCACCAGAAGCAGATACAGCATCAAAAAAAGCAGAAAATAGGTACGAACCGGTGTAAACGGGAGGATTCGGCTTTCCTGCTTTTGCTGTACCTTTCTCTTGATTTTATGCATACATATTCACCTCATAGCCTTTATTTAATAAGTATAACATATCTGTCACACGATACACCATGTTTCCATAAAACTTTACATATATATTTATTTATACTCACAATGTGTATGCGTACTTGCTGTACACATATCGCACAAAGCAAAAAAAGCTGCAGATTCAATGTCCTGCAGCTACTCATTCGTACTCCCAAAGCCGCCGTTTCGCTGCTTTTGCACATTATCATCCTCACAAATGCCAAACGGAAGAAAAATCCCCTGCGCAAAGCCGTCCCCCTTGCGAATCTGGACGGTTTTTCCCTCTGTGGAATCGTTCATCATTTTTATGAAGATATGCCCTTCGTTGTCGCTTTCAAAATAATCGCTGTCAATAATTCCTACCGTGTTGTTAAACTGCAGACGATAGGTAAAGCCCAGCGAGCTGCGGGGAAACAGCTGCAGTACCCAGCCCTCCTGAATTTCCGCACGGATACCGGTTGGTATTTTTATCGTTTCCCTTGGCTTCAGGGAAACTGCCGCAGGTGCAAAAAAATCATAGCCGGCTGATCCCTTTGTCGCACGCACAGGCAGCCTTAACGCCTCATATATTGTCTGAATTTCTGCCGCATCGGTCCCGGGAAATGCAGTGCCCCAGTCCTTCTCAAACCGCTGCATGCTCACCTTATGAAATTTCGCTATTTTCTCCATATCGGATACCTCCTTACATTCCTATTTATTCTACCACAGAAACCATACTGTTTACCTGCTGTATATATAAATTTTCAAGCAGACTCTATCCTGCTGGATAACAGCGCCACCGTGCTTCCATAGCCTCCCAATGCCGTGTTTCTGTATGCAAAACAGGCACAGATTCACCCATTGCGGTAATCTGTGCCTGCAGATAAGGATATCTGATCAGCATCTGTTTCATACAGGTATCATTCCATACAGCGCTGTATGCGCTCCTGGCGATACTGAGAAGTAAACAATTCATAGTAATATCCCTGCTTTGCCATCAGCTCCTCGTGTGTTCCCTGCTCGATGATCACCCCGTGCTGCAGCACGACAATGATATCCGCTGAAACAATCGTACTCAGACGGTGCGCAACCACAAAGCTTGTACGACCGTGCAGCAGCTGATCCATCGCATACTGGATCGCTTTTTCACTTTCTGTATCAATGGAGCTTGTCGCCTCGTCCAAAATTACGATAGCGGGATCACACAGCATGGCTCTTGCAAAGGAAATCAGCTGCTTCTGTCCGGTTGACAGACGATCTCCGCCCTCACCGACTTCAGTGTCATAGCCCTTTTCCATACGGCTGATGAAATCATGTGCCTGAATCAGGCGGGCAACCTGCTCCACCTCTTCATCACTGGCGTCTCGACGGCCATAACGTATATTATCCCGTATGGTGCCGCTGAACAGATTCGGCGTCTGCAGTACATAGCCGATATGGGAATGCAGCCAGCCCACACTGCGCTCTCTTAAATTCTTGCCATCCATAAGGATACGTCCCGAGCAGGGCTCATAGAAGCGACAGAGCAGATTGACAATGGTGCTTTTCCCGGAACCGGTTTCCCCAACCAGCGCTACCGTCTGTCCTTTTTTCACTTGCAGACAGAAATCACGCAGAACGGGCTCATTTTCATAATAATAGAAATTCACATGGTCAAATACCACATCCCCATAAAGGGGTTCGTAGGCATCTGTATGCTCCTTCAGCAGGGTTCCATAGCGCTCGATGACATCCGGATAATCCGTGATTTCGATTTCCTCCTCCAGCAATGCAACCACGCGCTCCGCACTTGCCTGCGCCATCTGTATCTCCGCAAGCACACGGGCAATCTGCTTCAGCGGATCAAAGAACAGCTGCGCATAGTTGATAAACATCGCCAGTGTTCCAAACTGAATGGTTTTCAAAAGCACCTGCTCTCCGCCCACATACAGCAGCAGGGCGATAACCACAGCGGACAGCAGATAAACGATTGGCTGAAAGATGGCATTGATTCGCAAGGCCCGCATGCTGTAGCGCTTCATATCATCGGTTTTCTTTTGAAATTCATTGTAATTCTGATGCTCGATGCCCAATGTCTTTGTTGTCTTGGCACCGTTGATCCCTTCCGCAAAGGAAGCTGTAATACGGGAATTGGCTTTTCTTGACTGCCGCTGAGCAGAGAGGATGCGGCGCTGAAAATACAGGGAGACAAACCAGAGCAGCGGTACAACCACCAGTACACACAATGCCATCTGCCAGTTGACAAGCAGCATGACAACACTGATTCCCAGCATTACGAAGATCCCCCACACCACATCGACAAAGGCCCATGCCAGCGTTTCTGCCAGACGCGCCGTATCCGAGGTGATTCTGGCCATCAGCCAGCCGTTTGCAGTGCGGTCAAAATAGGAAAAGGTCTGCTCCTGCAGCTTGCGAAAGCACTTCTCCCGCAGATTTTTACCAAAATCACTCTCCACCCTTGCGGCAAGACGGAAAAACAGGTATACCAGCAGACACTGTGCCAGTATCATTCCGACATAAACAAGGATGAATACCGGCAGGGTATCTGCGCCTGTTTGATTATCGACATACGTATTCAGTGCGTAGCGGTTCAGCAGCGGCATGATGACATCGGTAACCGCCAGAATGGTGTTAAAGAATATCAGCGGAATCACACTTTTCTTATGCTCCCACAGCAGCTGGAAAACCTTTTGCCATGTACCGCGGTCGAATACATCACTCTCAAACTCCTGCTCCTTCATGATGCGCTGTGCCATATGCCTCACCTCCTTCCTTCTGAATTTCATAAATCCGCCGATACAAGCCGTCCTGTTTGATCAGCTCCTCGTGCGTTCCCTCCTGTACCAGACGTCCATGCTCTAAAACAAGAATACGATCGGCGTTCTGTGCGGAAGCCACACGATGAGTGATCATGAGCATCGTCATGGAATAGCGGATATCCTGCAGGGCTTCCTGTATCATTGCATCCGTTTTCATATCCAGTGCAGACAGAGAATCATCAAACACCATGATCGGACTTTTCGCCAGCAGGGATCGTGCAATCGCCACACGCTGCTTCTGTCCCCCGGACAGGGTAACACCCTTTTCTCCAACCATTGTTTCATAGCCCTGATCAAACTCCTCGATATCATTGTGAATACAGGACATGCGGGCAGCCTCCACCACATCCTCCTTCATCGCATGATGATCGGACAGATGAATATTCTCATAAATCGTCTTGGAAAACAGAAACGGTTCCTGCAAGACGATCTGCACATGACGGCGCAGCCATGATTTGGCGATATCGCGCAGCTCCACACCGTTGATGGTTATGCTGCCCCGATCATAGTCATAGATGCCGCTCAGCAGATGCACCAGACTGGATTTTCCGCTCCCTGTCGGCCCCATGATGGCAATACGTTCTCCCTCATGAATGGTAAACGACAGATCATGCAGCGTATGCCGGCTTCCATCCTCATAACGGAAGCTAACATGATCGAAGCAGATATTTCCGCTGATATCCGGCCGCAGCCCGCTCTCCAGATCCTCTGCCTCCTCCTGCAGCACCTCCTCGATTCGTGTGATGGAAACGCTGACCTTACCAAGATCGGACAAAATCCTTCCAAGCTGACGCAGCGGCCATACAATGGTACTCTCATACATCACAAATACAAAGAATGTACCGACACTCAGCTCTCCCTGCAGCGCCATACCGATACCGAAAACAATCATGACCAGAATCTGCATCTGTCCCAGAAAATCCGTACCGCTCCAAAACAGTGCCAAAGCATGCATCAGATCGAAATATGTTTTGCGGTATGCATCATTTGCCTCCTCAAATTTATCAATTTCATGCTGCTCCTGATGAAATGCCTTTACCACACGCATGGCATTCAGATTTTCCTGCAGCACGGTGGTCATGGAGCTTTCCGCCAGATCGCATTCCAGAAAAATCTTCTTCGCCTTGGAAAAGAATACATAGCTGGCAATCAGAATCAGCGGAATCAGTGCAATGGATACCAGTGTCAGCTTCACACTGCGGCTGAACAGAATGAGCGATGCAAGCGTGACATTCAAAATCGCAAACAGCATCTCGGAAAACTGATTTGCCAGAAATCTGCGCACCGTTTCGATATCCGAGGTGCTTCGCTGAATCAAATCCCCGCTGTCCCTGCTTTTATGATAGGAAAACGGCAGCTTCTGCAGATGGTCATATAAATCATTGCGCACATTCAATGCCAGTGTTTCCGCGACATTACCGGCATGCATACTTCTGCGGTTAATCGCAAAGGCTACCATCAGATAGCTTCCCACGACCAGCGCGGAACCAATCCACAAATGAGACTGCAACGCCTCCATACCGCCTGCCATATCCACCAGCTGCTGTAGAAAAGCATTGTCAAACGGCACTCCCTTGATGACATTGTCAATCATCCAGGAAATGATCAGCGGCGCTGCCAGCATAAACAAAGAATATACAGCCACATCCAGCAGAATCAGTACAAACTGATAACGGTACGGCCTTACATATCTCCATACAAATCGTATTTTTTTCATAATCCCCTTCCTCTCTATAAACGAAAAAAATAGGCAATAAGCCTATTTCCCTTATGCCTTCACAGCCCTGTGCCACAGGCACAGAGATCCTGCCTATCCCAGCTTTCTGGCGTATTCACTCAACGCCTCTGCGATCTGATCCGGGCAGGATGTCGGCTTCGCTCCGCAGCGAACCCCACGAAATGCATCCAGTACTTCACTTATTTTTTTATCTTTTATAATTCTCGAAATGCCCAGCAGGTTGCCGGCACAGCCGCCAACGATGGTTACATTGCGAATGATATCGCCGTCCATCTCAAAACGCATTTCTCTTGAGCATACGCCCTTTGGTCTATATACAAATGTTTCCATATCCAATTTCCTCCTCAATCAACCGCAATCATTCTATGTGTATTCGTTTCAGAACCGCTTTTGCGACATGTGCCACAAACAGTCCGGTCGGGATGCCCAGCAATATCAGTACCGGCAGGATTGCCTGCATGAAGAACTGCTGGTAAATCAGCGTTACCGCAATGACCTGTCCGATCGCATGGGCGCTGCTTCCCGCAACACTGACACCATAGATACTCATCGGTGTTTTTCTGGCAAGGATACAGGCCAGTGTCGACAGCAGTACGCCGCACATCGACAGCCAGAAGCCGGTGCCAAACAGCATCCCTCTCAACAAAGAGGCCAGTACAACCCGCATGATGTTGACCGACAGCATCACTCTGGCATCAAACAGATAATACGCGATCAGGCCGACAATATTGGCCAGACCCAGCTTGAATCCCGGTACCGGTACGGGCACGGGAATCATGGATTCAATCATATGAAAGAGAATACTGACAGCCGTCAGCATTGTGATCGTTGTCATCCTCTGTGTGCGGCTCATCACTGTATCACCGTGTCCACATCATCATCTCGCACATCGCCTGCTTCAATTTGTACGACGATATTGTTGGGCAGACACACAATCGGACGATTGGCATCCTCCACCCATCCCTGAATGGAACAAAGATGATTGGGACTGTTTTCCTTTTCCACACGAACACGTTTATCCTTTACCTCCACCTGCACATCGCCGAGTGTTCCCTTCACGGTATACACATCGTTAAGCGACAGGCTCTTTCTGAGTATTTCACGATCCTTATAGCTGACAACAACTTCCTTTTCCCGCCCTGCATCACGGTATGCGCTCCAAATCAAAGGGACATACAGCAGACAGGCACAAACTGCGACGATCATAATAAATAGTTTATCCGCTTTATTCATAGATCCTCCAACATTCTTATATTATACCCGAGAGAAAACGCTTTGCAAACCTTTTTCGTGAAAGAATGCAGAAGCTGACACCATTTGAAAGAAAAAAAGATATCTGCATCGGCTATTTTACAGCCCGCAGATATCCTGTTGCCTATTTTGCATTTTTCTCTGCATCCTGAATGGCTTTTATAAAGCCGTCCACGCTGATGGTACAGCCGCTTCTCACATCATTATTCTCTGCCTTGCCATCCTGATTGAGCTTGATTTTATCGATACCGTGCTTTTCAACATATTTTTCAAAGAAGGCAATCTGTTCATTCCATTCCTTTTTAATCGGACTGGCCTGCTTCATACCATAGTCCTCACCGAGCTCTTTTTTGGTCTTATCCTTCCCCTTGGCGGTTTCATCGATTTCGACCTCGGCAATCTTATCATTTTTCAATTTGACTCTGGCTGTCGTCTTTTCCCCGCTGTCATTCGTATAGGTTCCCGTACCTTCCTTTTCCACGCTCTTTCCGCCGCAGCCGCACAGCAGTACGGAAAGGCCCAGCATCATTACCTGCTTTTTCATGCATATCATCCTTTCGCTGCTGTTAGTATGCGATCATTTCACCCGTTTATACTACTGCCATGTGATTTCACCGTCATACAGCTGCTTCAGCTGTTCCCTGAGCCATGCATAGGTAAAATCAGCGCTGACGGTACGCTGACCATGCTCTGCCGCCAGCTCTTCGCTATAGGAAGAAAACGGAAGCAGCTGAAAGTTATCATAGGAGGCATCGAAGTGATTGACGATCGGTATCATTTTTTTATTTTTCACTTCTGTTTTTCCTGTTTCTGTATGAAACTCCACATCACATTGCACGATACCGCCGATTTCATACATATTGGTAAACTGCTCGCTGGCACGGTCAACCCCCATAGCCGCTGACACAAAATTACCGAGAGAATACATAACAAAGGTTTCCTTTCCCTGTGCATTCGTTAAGGTCTCCACCCTTTGCAGACAATGCGGATGGTTACCGATGATGATATCCACGCCCTGCTCATTGAGAAAGACTGCTGCATCGCGCTGTGCAGCATCCAGCTCATAGGTGAATTCAGTTCCCCAGTGCATCGCCGCAATCACCACATCCGCTTGCTCTTTTGCTTTCCGCACATCCTTTGCCAGCTGCTTTTTACAGCGGTCGTCAAACACATGCCCCTCATTGAGAAAATGATTAACCGCAAAGCCGTTTTCAGTGTCAATCGGCTGATTGGTGTCGTAGGTATAAGCGAGAATCGCAAACCGCACCCCGTTTCGTTCCACGACGAGAATATCATCCCGCTGCGCCTTATTTTCATAAGCCTCGGTTGTTCGGATACCGGCGTCCTCCAGATTCCTTCGGGTGTTCACGATTCCCTGCATGCCACGATCATAGCTGTGATTATTGGCGAAGGTCAAAACATCAAAGCCGATCTCTGGAAGCTGTTTGGTGATTTCCTCAGGCGCATTAAAGGTATAATCACTGCCTGTGATTCCCAGCTCACGGCCGCCGAGCACAACCTCCTGATTCCCGATGACAAGATCGCTGTCCAGATAGGGGGTTACCTTGTCAAAATAGTTTTTAAAGCTGTATCCCTTTCCCATCCAGTTGTATAATGCGTCCTCCATCAGGATATCTCCGGTAAAGCTCAGTGATACGCTGCGGACTGGATGTTCCTTTTTCGGCTTTGGCTGCGGCGCCGGTTGCTGTCTGCTGCAGCCGCCAAGCAGCATAGCCATCATACAGCACAGCATAAGTATTTTTTTCATACAGATAATTTCCTTCCCTTTTATTTGTACATTATAGTATAAAAGAACGGCCCTGTTAAGAGAAATGGCACACAAACAGCGAAAAATCACCTGTCTGAAAATCGGTTCTATGATTACGTGCATGCATGTCATGCGTGTACTTACGTTGAGACAGACCATGCCCAAAGCAGCTGATCGAGCAGCCGCAAACCGTGTATCATAAAAGGAGGCGTTGATTGGCGGTACCCTTTTGTAACATTTTAATGGCTGTATCTGCATGTCTATATGACACCGTTGCTATATACAGCTTTAAAAATACGATGAATCCGATTGCAGACAGGAAGCTGAAATCCGGATTTGCACAAAAAAAAGAACGAAGATAGCTGGTATCTCCGTCTTTCACATGCTATTTTATTTTGCGTTGTCCTTTGCGTTCTTTGCCGCATCCATCAGATTTTTCACATTGATGGTGCAGCCAGCCAGAACATCGTCATTCACAGGATAGCCTGCATCATTCATTTCGACCTTGTCCAGACCGTTTTTCTCAATGTAATTCTCCAGGAATTCCACCTGCTCATCCCATTCCTTTTTCGCTTTCTTGCTTACACCTTTCATTCCATATTTGTCGCCAAGCTCTTTTTTGGATTTTCCCTCTTTTGTTTCGTCAAGATTGATGGCAACGACATCATCACCCTGTACCGTGATTTCAGCAGTCGCGTAGTCTCCATTCTTATCTTTTGCGGATTCACCGTTTCCTTTTTTTTCAGGCTCGGAATTACCGCCGCAGGCTGCTAGTAACATCGTCATTGCTAGTAGTACTGTGAGTTTTTTCATCGTAATATTCTCCTCCATGTGGCTGTATGATAACAGCGCTTCGATTGTCCCTCATCGTATGATATGATGCTGGCAATCCTATGGTAACAGATAGGATAAAGAATCGTCAACCGTTTTGCTCATGTTTTCACAAGTTAATATTTTCCAGTAACCATCAAAAGTCAAGAATCGCATGGATCGCTTTGTTCCAGCCCTGCAGACAGTCTGCTCTTTGCTGCGCATCCATCTGCGGTGTAAAGCGCCGTGATACCTGAAACTGGGAACGGATTTCTTCCTTGGATTTCCAGAAGCCCATGGCAAGCCCGGACAGGTAGGCTGCTCCCAGTGCAGTTGTTTCACTGATGGTGGAGCGTACAATGCACGTATCGGTGATGTCACTTTGAAACTGCAGCAGATAATCGTTGCGGCTGGCACCACCATCCACCTGCATCTGTGCGATGTCCAGTCCGCTGTCCTGCTTCATCGCCTGGAGTACATCATTGGTCTGATATGCCAGAGCTTCCAGCGTAGCGCGTATGATATGCTCCTGTGTTGTGCCTCTGGTCAGCCCAAACATACCGCCCTTTACCTGCGGCTTCCAGTATGGAGCACCCAGACCGGTAAAGCTCGGTACGACATATACACCGTCACTATCCGCAACCTGCAGGGCACGCTGCTCGCTTTCCGCACTGCTGTGCAGAATTTTCAGGCCGTCGCGAAGCCACTGTATGGCAGCTCCTGCGACAAAGACGCTGCCCTCCAGAACATAATCCGTCTCCCCCCGGATTCTCCAGCCAACACAGCTGACGAGCCCGTGTGCGGAGTGAATCGGGCGCTCCTTTGTATTCATCAACAGGAAACAGCCGGTTCCATACGTGTTTTTTACATTTCCCGCATCAAAGCAGGTCTGTCCGAACAGGGCCGCCTGCTGGTCACCGATCAATGCCGCAACCGGAACCGGATGATCAAACACACCACTGGTAACCCCGTACACCTCACTGGAATCACGGATTTCCGGAAGCATACAGCGGGGAATATTCCATAGCTTCAGGAGCTCCTCATCGTATTGTAAGGTTTTCAGATTCATCAGCATCGTTCGGGACGCATTGGACACATCACTCATATGCTTCGCTCCCTTGGTCAGCTTCCACAGCAGCCAGGTATCCATGGTTCCAAACAGCAGCTCACCTTTTTCCGCACGCGCCTGAGCACCCTCCACATGATCCAGTATCCAGCGAATCTTACTGGCAGAGAAATACGGATCCAGAAGCAGTCCGGTTTTTTCGCGAATCATCCCCTCCAGCCCCTGCTCCTTCAGCTTTTGGCAATAGGTGTCCGACTGACGGGACTGCCAGACGATGGCGAAATATATCGGCTGACCGCTCTCCTTATCCCAGACAACTGTCGTCTCTCTTTGATTGGTGATGCCGATGGCAGCCACCTGGGTATCCCTTACACCGGTTTTGGCCAGTACCTCAAACATCACACCGATGGTACTTGCCCATATATCGTTTGCGTTTTGTTCCACCCAGCCCGGATGCGGATAATAATTTTCCAGCTCCTTTTGCGCTACTCCGACGATGTTGCTGGCTTTATCAAACAGAATGGCGCGGGTACTGGTCGTTCCCTGATCAATCGCCATAATATAGGATGTCATATAAGCTTCCTCCTTCGTTATTTTCTTTCATTATACCATAGAATGATAGCGGTTTACACAGGATTCCAAGGTCTCTGTTCACCCTTTTTCAATTCCATGAACAAGGAAGCTTTATGGATTCACCAACCGATACCTACAGCTGCATTCGCGATAACCGGATTGCTTTCCCTATTCCTGACGGGGGATGTATCCAACGGCATACAATCCAATCATATGCTTTCCTGTCGAATCGTTTCCATCAGATTATCGTGCTTCATCGCCTGCAGTGCCAGGCGCATGCTCATAAACAGTAAAGCCGCCAGCAGAAGGATGATAAACAGCAGTCCCTGCCACGGAAATGCAAAGGCAAAGGCGAAATTACGCTGCACAACAGCATACACACCGTAGATGACAAGCAGCGTAAGCGGTATGCCAAACAGCATGGTCCTGCTCAGATATTGCATTATTTCCATACGGATCATTGCGCGAAAGGCGCGCGGTGTGATTCCTATGGATTTCAGCATGGCAAATTCCCGTCTGCGCAAGGCGATTCCTGTGGAAATCGTGTTATAAATATTGGCTGCGCTGACCAGCAGGATCAGTGCCACAAAGCCATACAGGAAGACATTCAGAAACAGCGACAGCTGATTCTGCCGATCCTTCAATGCCCGGATATTGCTTTTGAAAATCGTTCCTGCCGGATGCTGAGACTGCAGCTGTGTCAGCTCATTTTCCAGTGCATAGGGCTGAGAGGAGCGATACTGAAACTTCATGGAAAGCATGTCCTGTGTAAGCTGCAGCTGTTTTTTTAAAATCCGCATGGACTGCTCATTCGTTATCAGATAAATCGTATGAATATCATCAACATTGGCCGGCATAAACCATGGATGCACTTCACTGACTGCCGCAACATGTATCGCTGTTTCATAGGAGCGCTTATCCATAGCGGCCTGCAGCGTCATTCCTTTTTCCGCATTCTCCAGCAGCCGGTAATCGGTAAAGGTATTCTCTTTTTTGCAGGTCAGCTTATTCAGCAGGATCACCTGAGCATCACTGCCTGCAAAGTCTTCCATAGAAGCATTGACTTCCCCCGCATAGCGTGCAAAGTTCTGATCATCCAAAGCGATAATCTCAAAAGACAAGCGCTGCTGCGGTTCATCAAAATGCCGTCCTTGCTCAGCCAAAAGCTGCTGCAGCTGATCGCTGTAGGCTGCGGTCGAATGATCCTGCAGCATCACACTTTCCATATAGAGGAACTCTTCGGCAGAGGGAAGCCGGGACAGCTGTTCTCGTATCATATCTCCTTCCGGCTGGCTGTATCCATTCATTCCTCCGGTTACATCAGCCGGTATTTCCCCCTGTGCCATTGAAAAGGCCTGTGAAATAAAGGTGGAAAAGCTGTAAGCCGTCATAAAGAGAACCATACTGATAATCAGTGAAAACAATGTGGCATAATAGCGGTGTCTGCTTCGCTTCATGTTCTTTGCACCAAGCGCAGCGGAAAAGCCGAACCACTTGCGGATCCAGCGTGTCCTACGCACATCCTTTACGCGGATACTGACATCCTGATTCTGCCGCAGCGCATCAATCGGTGTGATACGCGAAGCACGCCGTGCTGGCAGCCAGGCACTGATCAGCAGGACGATAAAGGAAAACAGAACGGAAACCAGCACACTCTGCCAGGTAATGACAAGCCTCAGCTCCACCATGGTTTCAAACATCCCCTGAATCAGCGGCTGGATGCAAAGAAAGGTGATACCGATCCCTGCATAGCCGCACAGTATACCGATTGGAATTGCAAAGGCACCAATCACAAACGCTTCAAAGAAAACGGAGGAGCGTTTCTGTTTCTGCGTAGCACCAATGCTGGCAAGCATTCCCAGATAGCGGCTTCGCTGTGATAATGAAATGGCGAACGCATTGTAAATCAGAGAAATCGAGCCGATCATAATAATGAGAGCCACCATCCCTGTCGCAAGCGTAATTGTCGTCATAAAACCGTTATCGTCATTGATACCGTAAAACATCAGCAGCGTATTGTTGGGATTGATCTGTACATCCTGCAGACCGTAATCCTCTGCAAGCTGCTGTGCATCCTCATAAATGGATGCAGTTCGCTCCTTCATCGTAAAGGAAATGACATACCGGTTGTCCAAAGTTCCCTCATTTCCCTGAAACGGCAGATAAAAGGCATAGTTCTGGCTTCCGAAATGCACCTTTCCATCATCTATAATACCGGTGATACGAAAGGTACGCTCCCCGGTTTGATGAAAGCTTTCACCTGTCGCATCATCCGAATTCCATTGGGAATATGACCGACTTCCATCCTTTTGTACTGTATAGCCGATAGGCAGCGTTATACTGTCTCCGATTTTCCAGGCGGTACCGCTTGTTTCCATAAAGCTTTCCGACAACAGAATTTCATCCTTTTGGCGCGGGAGCGTTCCCTTCACCAGCTGCAAGGCATTCAGATGCAGGTGCTCCATATCATAGACCTGAAGCTGTATATATTGTCGCTGCGCATCCTTTACATCCTTCAAGAATGCATAGGTATCGTGATAGGAAATCAGACTTTCCTTTATGCGGGAGTCCTTTACCAGCTTTTCTGCCTGTTTGGCAGGAACATCATAAAATTCCATTTCAAAATCTCCGAAATTGGAACGGGCATTGCGCAGCATCAAATCCTGAAAGGACTGTGCGATGGTTGAAACGGCCGCAATCATGGCAACAGACAGGATAACACCAAAGATGGTGACCATCGTTCTGCGCTTAGCGGCCTTCATGCATTTCCATGTCACCTTCTGTATGATATTCATCGGCGAATCACCTCATCACGCACAATGTGACCGTCCTCTATTTTTAAAATCCGATCTGCCTGCAAAGCAATGCCTTCATCATGTGTGATGATGATCAGTGTCTGGTGAAGCTCGTCATGCAGGCGCTTCAGCAGGTCGATGATTTCCCTGCTGTTGGCCCGATCCAGATTTCCGGTCGGCTCATCCGCCAGTACGATGGCCGGAGATGCCATCAGTGCACGACCGATGGAAACGCGCTGCTGCTGGCCGCCGCTGAGCTGGCTGGGCAGATGCTGTAATCGCTTCTTCAGCCCCAGTGCCTCTACCATGCTGTCCAGCTGCTGCGTATTGACGCTGCGATTATCCAGCAGCAGGGGAAGTGTGATGTTTTCTTCCACATTCAGTACCGGAATCAAGTTGTAAAACTGATAGATCAGACCAATCTGTCTTCTGCGAAAAATCGCCAGTGCGGTTTCATCGAGTGCATACATATCCTTATCACTCACATACACCTTGCCGCCGGTTGGCTGATCCACACCGCCCAGCAGATGCAGCAGCGTGGATTTACCGCTTCCGCTCGGCCCTACAATGGCGACAAATTCACCCTGCTCCACACAAAAGGACACATCATCCAGCGCACTCACCTGCGCCTCCCCCTGTCCGTACCGTTTCGTTAAATGCTCTACTCTTAAAATTTCCATAAGCTACCTCCTCCTCTACAGCATACCGCATCGGTATGACACCCTCGTGACGGTGTGCTTACAAAATTGTCACATCCTTGTATATGCGAATGAGAAAGCAGGCACCCTGTTCGCTGGCAATCGCCTCCACATCGCCGTTCTGCTGCTGAAAAACCGCCTTACTCATGGCAAGACCGATTCCCGCGCTGTCTATCGAGGCATTCCTTCCCCTGTAAAAGCGTTCAAAAATATGCGGCAGCTCCTCTGCCGGGATCCCCTTTCCGCTATCCTGGATTCGAATACAGGTATGCAGCGGATTATCCTGTACAGAAATATGAATACTGCCCTGCTGCGGCGTATGCTCCACACAGTTTTTCAGTATATTTCCCAATGCCTCCACACTCCATTTCATATCCAGTGTAACCTCCAGCCCCTCATCACAGACGAGTGTACAGGTCTGCTCCTTCAGCTCCATCATGATATGCAGAGGCTCCAGACTTTCCTGCAAAAGCTGATACACCGATAGCTGCTGCGGGTGAAACTGTAAAACCTGCGCATCAATGCGGGATAGCTTCAGCAGTGTGGAAACCAGCCACTCCATGCGTTTCAGCTGCTGGCGCAAAGCATCCGCAAACAGATTATGCTGCTTTCTGGGTAATTCCTCATCCTGAAGCAGCTCACTCATAATCATCATGGAGGTCAGCGGTGTTTTCAGCTGATGGGAAATATCGGAAAGAGAATCTGCCAGAAACAGTTTATCCTTCTGCAGACTCTCCTTTTGCAGCTGCAGCGTGCGCGTGATTTTATAGAGATCACTGTGCAGTATGCTGAGCTCTCCTTCCTTGTATTGGGGAATATCAAATGCTCCATCGCCCTGATATACCTGCTGTAAATACACCGACAGCTTTTTCAGCTGTGCATAGCGGTACCGGCTGAGCAGCAGATATATTGTCAGAAGCATCCCCTGCGTAAAAAGAGTGATCAGCATGGCGGCAGTTGAAATCGGCTGCAAAAGACAGGCGGTAACCAGCATGAGCGCAAGGCTGGCCCAAATTGCGATACGCAGCTCTGTATTACGCAGCATGATGAAGCTCCAGACGGTAGCCCAGCCCCCGCACCGTCACAATGATCGACGGATTCTGCGGATCGCGCTCCAGCTTTTCACGAAGACGTTTAATATACACGGTAAGTGTATTATCATTGACAAAATCACCGGCAGCATCCCAGATTCCCTCCAGCAGCTGAGAGCGGCTGAGCACCTGCTGAGGATGATTGATAAACACCATGAGCAGACGATATTCCAGTGCAGTAAGCAGCACCTCCTCCTGTTCCCTGTATACCTTTCCCTGTTTAGGATAGATGCTCAGATATTGTATCTGAACAATATCCTCCTCCTGACGGTGATAGCGGCGCTGTACGCTTCGCATCCGGCTGAGCAGCTCATTGATTCGAAACGGCTTTGTAATGTAATCGTCACCGCCCATGTCCAGCCCCATCACTACATTTCCCTCATCATCCAGCGCAGTCAAAAACAGCACCGGCACATCCTGCCGGCTTTTTGCATACGTACAGATATCATAGCCACTTCCATCAGGAAGACCGACATCCAGCAGCAGCAAATCAAACGTCTGCTGATCCAGCTGCTGCAGTGCCGAACGTTTATGGTCGCACCACACCACCTCATAGCCTTCCTTTTTCAATGTATACACAAGACCCATCGCAATGGCCTGATCATCCTCAACAAACAGCAATTTCATAAGCATCCGCTACCTTTCCTTTTCTGTATTATAAAAAATAAATATCACCCTGTCTATGTCTGTGACAAAACTGTCACAATCTGACCTGCTGTACATATTTTCTATTCCATTTTTTACAGCCTTGCGGCATCGAAATAGCAGAATCCGGACAAGCCCAGGGAATGTAGTGCTGATCCACCTATACACGCGTTCTAAAGCGCATGCTCAATCATCCTTTATGCTATGGTCACCGCTAAGTGAGGCTTTAAAAGCAGCATAATTGAATGCACTTGATGCTATAAGCTCTGCTTGCTGTTTCTAAAGCTGCTGTATTGGAAAATCGGATCGCATCAGCTCTCTGCAATTCTTCATATCATGCAATCCTCACAATACTATTAAAGGTGTTCTATACTATTTTCCTTCCATAAGTAACGAAAAAGGCAGGCAGACACCCGCTAAAAAATATATGTCCTCTTCGAGTAAGCTGTATATACCGCAATGCTTTATGGAATGACAAAGACCCTTCCCGTTTTTTCCATTCCAGTTCATGAATACAGAAGCAGTCCCACAGCAACCTTTACAGCCTTCTGAGCGGTACGGTTCGTCATACAGAAAACACGCTGTGAAGGCATTTTGAATCCTATACAAAAGTAGAAGCACACATCATTCTTCATGTAACCAGCAGCCGTTCATCATGTTGTCCATAACATGGATATGGATTACCCGGATTTTGTTTATCACAAACGGATAGCAGCTATCCTTGACTCATTCTTCCTTCAGAGTACAAAAAAACGAGAATTCCATTTCCATTGAAAAAATACAACAGGCTTGAATTCTCTTATTATTGATCACCCGAAATCGAATAAGCACCGCATCCTTTCGCTATCTGCTTTTTCTATGCACTCCGCTTGCCTTGTATACGGAAACAGATTCCTCAGCTGCGATACAGGTTCTTTCTGTTTCTGATTTCCAGCTTCCAGCGACAGCAGTCATTCAGATGCAGCAGCATATGACGGGTCGGCGGCATGAGAAGAATACCGGCAACGTCCTTTTTGCCCCAGAATTCCAAAAGCCATAAGGAATCCGGATGCTCACTTACACCCCCGCATAAACGAATCCGTGCGAGGTCCTGCTGTGAAACGTGACGCTTCATATCCGCAAACGTAAGCTCCTGTACAAGCTGTCTGCTTCTGCGTCCGACTGCATTTCGATATGCCAGCAGCTCGGGAATACAAACCGTTTTACTAAAATCCATGATTTCATCATCCGTTAACGCATTACCTGTATCGTCCAGCCTGATCTGCAATCGCTGCTTCCAATCGGAATTCCATACCTGCTCCTGCCTTGCCACCAGCATATTCATTGTCAGATCCTCAATGCGTGCGATATGCCAGATAACCCAGGCAATTGTTTCCGCTTCCCTTGTCGGCATGATTGCATACTCATATTCCTGTATATCCTGTAAAAGAGCATCCACCTCATTGCAGGGCATTTCGGAAACCGCGGACGCATGCAATGCCGCATGAAGGGAAAGAAACAGCTCCTTCGCTGCCTCCAGCTCCTGCTCCTTTCGAATCCTATGCTGCAGCTTTTTATGCTGTTCACTTAAGCCTTCACCAAAATATTTCATCCTATGCTCCTTTCGATTCCCGGATTGCCGCTTCCTTTACAGCCTACAGCCATCATCAGAATCACAGATAACAAGGCTCATAGCGCCTTCTCTCTATGACAGGGAATTCTGTGCCGATTTCCATAATAGCTTACTAACACCCGTTACAATATATTGAAATATAGTGCGTCATAAATCTCTACCCCCATTATACCATGCCCATACCCTGAATAAAACCGCACATTCATCTATGCAGTCCTGCTTGCATATCCGGTACGAATCTTGTAACCTGCGCATTCTGTGACAAGACAAACGCAAGAAATCCTAGTATACTGTAAACATGAAGCACGAGGAGGTACTATATGGATATACAGCAGGACAGCACACACATCCCGCAGATTGAGGATTTTTACGCCGTCATCCATAACAAGCTGTTTGAAAAATTTCTGCAGGCAATGAAGGACATCTTTTCCTGTGAACCGCAAATGGAATTCAGCAGATGCACATGGGAATACGGATGGAATATGAAGTTCAAAAAAAGAGGCAGAAATCTTTGTACCCTGTATGCACGGGAGCAGTATTTCACCCTGCTGATCGTCATCGGCAAGAAAGAAGCGCCGTATTTGGAAGCACTGCTGCCGCACCTCGGTGATGCAATGCAGGAAATCATTCGTGAAACAGCAGAAGGCAATGGACAGCGCTGGCTGATGATTGACGTGGAGGATGAAGGCAGCGTATATCAGGATATCTGGAAGCTGCTTGCCTTACGTGCAGGCTGCTATGATGTTGCAGAGCCTGACTGAAAAAGAGCGCCATACAAAAAGGCATGGATTCCTAGAAAAGATTCCATGCTTTTTTGTATCCTGTTCTATGAGTTAGGTTCGTTGAATTTTGCGTACAGGAAACTGGATTTCTGTGAGCCAGTCGTCCTCACTGTCCTTGTTCCAGATACCGTCAATATAGGCTTCTCTTTGATGCCCGATCATCTCGTAGCCGTTGTCCTCAATAAAGGAAACGATGGCACGATATGCCAGCGGCAGTGTACGATACGCCCCCTTATGCATGACGCATGCAGCAAGTTCAACAGCCGGCAGCTCACGAAATTTCAAATCACCGCGATTCTCTTTCATTTCAGTAACCGCCTCGCAGATTTCCGCATCCACATCCTGCTCCCGGTACTCATCATCGTAATACATGGTGAAGCAGTATTCCGGCTCCTTACATTCACAGCCTGCCTTCTCCATTTCCAGCCCCATATCCGGCATTTTATAAAACAGATCCGCATAGCTGTCGAGATGTACCCGCATAGACGCAATGGTAACCGCTGGCAGTGATTTCAGAATGACACGGTATTCATCATCCAGATGTCCACCACTCAGATAGCCCTCCACACGCGCCAGCTTTTCGCCTGTTTCCGCCATGATTTTCAGCAGCTGCTGTTTTCTTTTCTTCAACAGCTGTTCCTGCGAAGCGCCATTACACACCTGCCGTATTTCCTCCAGAGAGAATCCCATATCCCGAAGAGCCAGTATCTTATGCAGCGGCAGCAGCTGATTCGAGGTATAGTAGCGATACCCGCTGTCCTCATCTACATAAGCAGGCTTCAGTAAATCGATTTCATCATAATGGCGCAGTGTTTTCACTGTTATATGGTTCATTTGTGAAAATACCCCGATCCGATACAGCTTTTCAGGTTCATCCTGATGACAGAAAAAATCTTTGTTCATAGTGGTTTCCACCTTTCTTAATCCCATTTAAATGATACAACAGAAAGGATACAGCCGACAACTGCGAATACAATCAAAAGGGCGACAGATATCCATATCTCCTGACTCCACATGTTTAAAGAAACCGCCTTTAACAGCTTGATACCGTGTGTCAGCGGCAGGACATTGCATACCTTTTGCACAGTGTCCGGAAACAGCTCGAAGGGGATGGTTGCCCCTGATAAAAACAGCATGGGAAAATAGACGAAGGTTGTAACGACATTCGCAATTTTCACCGTCTTGCACAAGCTTGCCAGAATCATGCCGATGCTGTGCATGGACAACATGACAAGCAGAAATGCACCGATGAAAAGGAACGGATCCCCTTCCATGCGGTATCCGAAACCAAACACAGCCAGAATGGTAACCAACGCTGCTGAGAAGAATGATGTCAGCATGCCAATCACCACCTGAACGGACAGAATCATAAACGGGCGAATCGGTGTCGCAAAGAAGTGCTTCAGGATTTTCTTGTCACGGTAATCTGCGATCGTCAGCGGCAGTCCCATAAAGGCAGTCGCACAGATTCCGACCGTCAGCAGCGACGCAAATGCACTCTGTAAAAAGGAATAATCAGCACCTCCTGCGGATTGCGAACCGGCTACGACTGCAATCAGAAGCAGTACACCGACCGGCATACCGATTCCGAAAATGATGCCGTCCGGACTGCGCAGACTCAGCTTCCCTTCCACCTTTAAAAATGTCAGAAATCGTTTCATATGCTCACTTCCTCCTCACTGTACCATAGATATGCCTCTTCCAGATTTTCATAGGGACTGTTTTCGATAAGTTCTTCAACGCTTCCCTCACACAGCTTTCTGCCCTGTTTCAAAATAAGTAGGCGATCACATAAATTCTCAGCCTCCTCCATATAATGCGTTGTCAGGAAAATTGTCATTCCCTTTTGCTTCAGTGATTTCAGAATATGCCATACCTAGCGACGGGCTGCCACATCCAGTCCGGTTGTCAGCTCATCCAGAAAAATCACCTGTGGATTTGGAATCAGTGCCACGACTACGGATAGCTTTTGCCGCTCACCTCCCGACAGCTGTTCCACCTTTTGATTGGTGAACGCTTCCAGCTGAAACTGCTTTAAAAGCGCATTGTAGTCTGCAGGCTCATGGTAAAGTGCCGCGGTTTCCTCACATACCTCACAAACGCGAATATTGTTTGCGTGTGCCGCATGCTGCAGCTGGACACCGACATGCTCAAACAACGTTTTTCTGTGTTTGGCTGCATTCTGTCCTAAGATACGTGCACTGCCGCTGTCCGGCTTTGTAAGACCCAGTAAACAGTCAATCGTCGTACTCTTGCCGGCACCGTTATGTCCCAGCAGTCCGAACACCTCTCCTTTGTCAACGGAGAAGCTCAGTCTGTCTACGACTGTTCTTCCGTTATATGTCTTCGTTATATCCGAAACTTCAATACTTTTCATTGCAATTCCTCCTTTCACCTTCAGCTTACATGCTCCTGTAGGGGGAGAGTCAACAAAATTTTATCAGGAATTTTTTTCCTATGAAAAGACAGAAAAACACATATAGCTGCTTAGAACTCCTACCCTCGAATTCTCTTTTCGCTTTATGTGCTTCGTTATATAATAGGTGTATTTTAGCGAGCTTCTGCCTCCTGCTGCAACTGGTGCTGTTCCTCAAGCAGCTGCTCTGCAATCTGCATCGCATGAATCATTGGCTCGTGGCGATTATAATGGGCGGTTTCCTTTTCATATTTACTTTGTGCCTTTCTGCATTTTCTGATGATGGAGCGAACCGGCTCTATGGCGGAAGCCAATTCCTGAAGGGAAACTATATTTGCGTTTTCTATCGCAGCATTCATTTGCAGTGCTGTCAGCTTTTCTTCGATCAGCTGCTTTGCCACACGCATGGAAAACAGCCGATTTTTCAGTAAGGTATGCTGCGAGGTCCCTGCTGCGAATTTCCCTTCCATATTCTCACATTTTCTGATAATCGCCACGATTTCCTTATGCGCAGATTCCAGCTGCTCCTTTGTAATGTTCCTCATTCTTTTCTCCTTATTGCTTTTAGCTATGGATTTTATCCGGTTCCTGCTCTATTACTTGCAGTGTGCTGGTTATGAGGCACGCTTTTGAACTATGATATTTGATGCAGTCCATGAGATTGCAAACAGCAGCAAAGACGAACCTAATAGAATCTGAAGAAACATATCTGCATAATCCATCAGCTGAATACCAAACAGCATCAGCAGCTTGCTGGCAAGATATACAGCTCCAAAGGATACAAAACCGCTCATCATCATGGATACCTCCATTTTCTCGCCCTTGTTGTAATAGGTGGCAGGAATAAAGACAGCCGCAAAGCTCAATGCCAGTGCAATGCCCATTGAGAATCCCTGCCACATAGCAAACCGGATTCCCAGAGCGGTAATTCCCATTGTAAATTGAATCACATAACCATACAATTGGGATAGCTATGTGCAGCCGCCTCGCGATCTTCGACAAGCACCACTGTTTCATAAGGCTGTTTGCGGTAGCGAATAATATCATCCGGATTTAGCTGTTTAAAATCTTCTTCACGGCATTTCATGATACCATATTGATAAATCAATTCATCCTTAAGAGCAGACAGTACAAGCTCTCCATTATGAACAAATGTAATGTAATCAGCCACCTTTTCCAAATCGGTAGAGATATGGGAGGATATGAGGATAGAATGATGCTCATCCTGAACAAATTCCATGAATACTTCCAGAATTTCATCCCGCATGACGGGATCCAGACCGCTTGTTGCCTCATCAAGTATGAGAAGCCGCGGCTTGTGGGATAATGCAATAGCAATCGCTGTTTTCATTTTCATACCACGACTGAATTCTTTCATACGCTTTTTATCAGGTAATGCAAACTGTTGTTTGTATCTTTGAAAGGTTTCATGATCCCAGTTTTTATAAACATCCTGTAAAATTTTTTCCGTATGCTCAATACTGAAGCTGTCATAGAAATCACTGACATCGAAAACGATTCCGATATCTTCGCGCAGTGCCAGATTGTCTTTATTCATTTGCTGTCCAAGAACCGTAATCTCGCCGCTGTCCCGCTTTACCAAATCCATAATACAGTTGATAATGGTTGATTTGCCTGCGCCGTTTTCACCGATAAGTCCCATAATGGTTCCTTCCGGCAGTGTAAAGCTGATATCCTTCAGCTGAAAATTCTCATATGCTTTTGATACATTTTTTAGCATGAGTGCATCCATAGTGATACTCCTTCCCTATCCTTCATCATAAAACATCGTAAGCAGCTTCGTTAATGTTTCAAGCGATATTCCATTTATCCGTCCGATTTCTGCGGCTTCCTGCAGCTTTGCTTCCGCCAGACGCAGTTGTTCCTCACGGATGAATTCTTTGTTTTGTGAGGATACGAAGGTTCCACGGCCCGCAGCACTTTCGATAAAGCCATCCCGCTGCAGATCCTCATACGCTTTTTGTGTTGTAATAACGCTGATATGCAGATCCTTTGCCAATGCACGCATGGATGGAAGCGGATCGCCGCTTTTTAATTCTCCGCTCATAATGGCATGCTTGATCTGTGAGGTTATCTGTTCATAAATCGGTTTTGTGGTATGATTACTGATCAGTATTTGCACAAGGCCACCTCCGTTGTACTTAAATGTACTTATTGTACATACACATTATAATACACTTAACAGGATTGTCAATACAAGAGTTAGCATTTGCAAGCTCCTTATAGGACTGAATACTAGATATAACAGCTTACCTGATGAACATGGATACTATTTTCCCATGTTTATCATGAGGAAAGGGGCTATGTTTACCCGCTATGCACATCGGCTTACCTCACAATGATTTTTTAGTAAAATAAAAATGAGATTGCTCTCATTTCTTTATTTGTTTATCTTATTATAGACAGTACAAATTACGCAGTTTTAATTATCCGACTCAGGCAAAGAAGGCTGCATAATTCTAATCGTTGATCATGGTAAAATACATAACCATCGATTAGAACAATCTTCTTCCGTCTGTTATATCAATCCCGCATTGCTTCGCTCTTCCTGTCTGTTTGAATGGATTCACTCGTTCTATGATACCGTCATGTCTGAAAAAAGAGCCTGTATTTTTAAACCAGAAGGTTTTACCGGCTTCCTCGCACTGCCTGTGAAGGTCAAGCACCCACTCATAATCACATATGCGTGCCTCTCTTCCGGTTTCTCCGCCTACAGTGACATGATCAACACCATCGAGATATGGTGTTAAATCAATCGCTTCCAGTAACGGGGCACAGGCGATAAACCGACGCTTCATGGGATAGGATAGAAATAAGGGCAGTCTGTAATCGGCTGCTTCCTGATTTTCGACGGTACATCCTATATTCACGTGCTCATATCCGCTTCCCCAGTCATCCGGCAAGGCGACAGGAAAACGATCAATTCGCTTTGTCAGAATCAAAAATTCTATATCCGTCCGCTGCTTGATCATCGCCCAGATTTCCTCACGCCAGGCATCGGCTTCCGGCAGAAAGAAATCCGTGGCAAAGCAGGTCGCAAGAATCTTGTTTCCTTTGATATTGTATTCACCCTTTGCGTTCTTTCGGATCGGCCAGTCAAATTTATCCGTCTTCTGTATGGTATTCTGACCATACCGTTTTGCATGAGGACCGTAAAAATAGCAATTTGTACAGCCCTCGCTGATTTTATAGCACCCTGTCCATGGTTCCCAGTTCATACGGCTTCCTCACTTTCAAATATTGTTTTACCTGAATTTTTACATGCATACTAGCAGCTTCCATAAAGACTGAAGTTTTCCTGCATATATGTTTCGGTTTGCAGCTTTGATTAGATTATCTTATGTATAGCTGACACATTACACGCTGGCATCGTTTAGTTCAAATAGATTTCCTTCTGGGTCTCTGAAGTAAGTACACCGCATGCCCCATGCTTCTATAAATTGCGGCTCTCCAAGAAATTCCACACCAGCTTCCTGTAAACGACAGTAATCCTGATCCAGATCATCTGTAGGTATGACTGCAGTTACCGTGTCCGGCTGCTTATTTGTATCCGGCTGCACATATCCCTGAAACATCGGCATGGCATCACCTAAAAAGATAGCGAAGCAGGGCTCCTCCTGCGATTCTGCCGCAAAGGAAGTATAGGGGCCATTTCGGTCTCCCCAAACTACATGCAGTCCCAGCTTCTGTGTGTAAAAATCAAAGCATTCTCCATAATTCTTCCGTACCAGTACACGAATCGTCGTTTCCTTGAATTTCATTCTTCATATCCTCTCTTTCGCTTTTATGCTACCCCTTTATCATACTCTAAAATTTAGCGATTTCACTGTAAAAATCGGACATATTTTCTTTATATTCCTGCGGCGTGATGCCGCAGACATTTCTGAAGTCCTTCACGAAATGAGAGACATCATAATATTGCAGTGTATCGCATACAAGCGCAGTGGATGTGCCTTCTTGATTCAGAAGCCGAATTGCTTTATTTATACGTACCAGTCGGGAGAAAGCTTTTATACCAGTACCAACAAACTGCTGAAACAGCCGGTTGAGATGGCGCAGGGAGTAGCATACCTGATCTGAAACCTCCTGGGAGGGCAAGGTGCCCTCTGACTGAATGATTAACCTCATGGCAAGCATGAGTTCTTTGGAATGTGGATATTGTATAGTATGTAGAAGGAGGTCTTCTACGTTCATTAGCAATTCATTCGCTGTACTGCTGTGACGATAGCAATAGCGCAATTTCCAATCCAACACTGTATCGAGTTGCATGAAAGGAATGATTTTATCTTTTAAATCCTGTTGTTGTATCCCTGTAAAGGGAAAGAATCCGGCTGGTTGAAATTCTATTATGAAAATACATTTACATTTATTCGCAATATCTCCTACTCTTTTTGGCTTTGTTGTCGGTCCGAATAGAAAGCTGTGCAATAAGGTTCCGTATTCAAATATAACAAGCGTCACACTGCCATGGGGCATTATCGTATATGCATTGGATATCATGGATGCATTGGGAAAGGATATTGTAAAATTTGAGATATAGGCGTTTAATGATACATTGGGTAGTATGTAGGCATACTCATCGCCCTGCATAAGTATGCTTTCTCTCCTGATATCTGTAAGACTTTCTTTCTGTATCATACGCGTACCTCTTTGTGAAATCTTTCTTTATTATCAAGACTGCTCCCGTTATTTAGGAACTTTCTATTTTTTATTTTAAACATATTACATAGCTATATTATTTATAATTATTATCATTTTGTTGTAGGTAAAACATTGCTTTTTGCGCTTCAATTTCAGCACGTAATTCCTCCTCGGTTGGCAAATACAATTTATACTTCGTTGCAAATAATTGCTCATTACCATTTAGTATAGAATACTTCGCAATATCCGCATCTGTATCAGAACATAGTACGATTCCTATTGTTGGATTATCATCTTCATTCCTTTTCAAATCATCATACATACGAATGTACATATCCATTTGTCCAACATCTTGATGCGTGATTTTGTTTGTTTTTAAATCAATCAAAACAAAGCATTTCAAGATATAGTTATAAAACACTAAATCTATATAGTAATCTTGTTTTTCTGTATGAATATGTTGTTGTCTCGCAATAAAGGCATATCCTTTTCCTAGTTCCATTAGAAATTTTTGAATATTTGATAAGATACTTGTTTCTAAATCCGTTTCTGTAAAAGTGCTCTCTGTATCAAATCCTAAGAACTCAGCAATCATAGGATTTTTTATAAACTCAAGCTTATCATTTTGATTTGATTTTGTTAAATTCTGCATTTCATTTATGACCAATTCTTTTTGTTGTGACTTTAATAAGCGATAATAATATTGAGAAGAAATATTTCTTTGAAGCGTTCTAAAACTCCACGTTTCATTAATCGCTTCATTTTCATACCAATTGCGTGCTTCTAAGTCATTTACTTGAGTGAGTATTTGATAATGTGACCAAGAAAGTAGTGATCCATTAAATTTTCCAGACACCGTCTGGAAAATGTTTGCATACGCTTTATAAAAATTATAAAAACTGTATAAGTTTGATTTAGTGAAGCCTTTACCATATTCTTCAGTCAACTTCTTCGATAAATTTTTTATTACTCTTGCGCCATACTCTGCTCTATCTTCACCAAGTAAACATTCTTCAGAAATACGTTTTCCGATTAACCAATTTCTTTTAATCAAAGATATATTAACTGTAGTATATGCATAACTTCTTGCAGAATCAATTATAGATTTAGCATCAACAAAAATATCATCAGATTTCTTATATTCAATTTCATCGATCAAATTTGCTAATTTATTTGACATTAACTTTCACTCCTTTTTTCATCATTTAACTTATAGACATTATACCTTCATTTATTGTTAACCTCAATTGTATTTAAGTGATAAGGAGACTTTTTTACAGTCTCCTTGCCACAACATAATTATCAATGCATTGATAAAATATGATTTCATCAATGCAATTTTGAATACTGTTCATTTCTTGTACCCATTCTATTTGATTTTTTGTTTCAATTCTTCTGTTATTCCTCTTTGATTTCTAAAATTGTTTAGCAAGCGTTCATACTATTCGTTCATTTCTTTATCTATTTCAATCACATAATTGCTTTATTTATTTGTTAAAAGCAACGCGAAATAAACTTCTTTGATGTTCCTTTAAATATTTTAATTTTATTTTTCCATACCTAGAGAGTTTCAATTTTTGATTTTCTTTAAAATAGAAAAATAATAATCCCCTACCTTCGTTTATCCTCGATATCTTCCTTTAGTATCTAACTTCTTGGCTGACATTACCATTTCCAACATTGATCTTACCATTATATCCTTAGGATACTTTAAGGCTCTAGATCAATTTTTATATGAATTCATTAAATCCCATAGTGGAGAAGATAGAAAAATAAAAAGAATGAAATATAAAGAATTAAATAAGCTACCTGACCTCTCACTCTTTTTTCAATTCTTCTCTAGGTGAGGTATGTTGATACATTGCATTGGTATGTGTAGAATCCAGTATCAGATTTACCTTGGCTTCCATAACTCCTGCCTTCAGAGCAATATCTACGGTTCTTGAATACAATACTTCCAATAGATCTGCATCCTTTAGTCGCATATGGCGAAACTTAGACAATGAACTGGGATTTATAAAATTAACTTCTTCTGGATTATATCCTAGAAAATATTTGTAAAGCATATCCGTTCTTATCTTTTCAAAGGTATCAATGATAACAACTCCAAGATTCGAATGAAAATGTTTATAGTTGAGTATTAAAATCAAGTTAATAAGGTTGTGTAAGTTCAATATCATATCCTTCAGCGACTTCACCAATGGTATTCTTTAATCTTTCGATTTGATTGTTTTCTGGATCTTCTAAAGCAATATACTTACATTGAAATCCTAAAAACTCATTTCCTTCTGCGATAGCGTTCGCCATTTGCATACATAGAAATGTCTTTCCCATTTTTGATGGTGCAGCTAATAACGTAACTCCTATTGGCAATAGTTTTCAACAATATCAGTACATTCCTCTTTAGGTGATTGGCTCATTTGTAAAGCACTTTTCCCAGTGACATGATATTCATTTGAACTTTCTTCTTTCGGCTTGTCATAACGATTTATGATACATTGTTTCATCACTTCTACCTTTACTTTGTAGGGAGCATCCTAAACGAAACAATCGATCATTTCTTGTTCCTTGTTCAATAACATTATTATAGTTGATTTTAGATCACTTGTAATCTTAGTTCCTTCTAAAAATTGATAAACTGCATCATTGGAATTGGCTATTGGCTCGTTTTTTAAAATAGAATATGAATTTCCATCAATGACACTTCCAATGCCTACGACATATCCATGTTCACCATGAACATCAATCCCTTCATATAAATTTGTTTTATTTGGAATTGGTCTATCAACTCTGTAATACATATGCCAACCATTGTTGGGTGTTTTTACTATCTTGGTTTTAGGAAAACCTTTTAGAAATGGTTTAATACTTTCAATTCCATTTTTATCGTTCTTATTATCAATATCAATGACCACTAAACCATCACCGGTTCTAACACCGACATTATAGTCGGTATTAGAAAACCAGTTTTGTATCGTTTCTACATCCTTTGTGGCTTCGTTTAACCAAGATTTTAATACTGATCCGGATTTAGAATTGACTTTTAGTGGGAATACTTTAAAATTATGATGAGCTTACATTAAAGCAGAGCTTAAATTTGGATTCATTGGCGTGGCTCCATTACTACTGTAATGAGTGCTTCTTTTTTATTTCTCATATTGATAATGATATTTAACATATATTCTAAAATTTCAAGCTCATCTAATGGTAAATCATCCAACTGTTTCATATTTTGAAACAGTTCAATAAAGTGATTTAATTCATTTTTTAAAGATCGATATACGTAAGGACTACCACAAATTATAAGATTTTTATTTTCCATACAATGAATCATATAATCTTGTTTTGTTAATCCACTCATTTTTATTTTTCTTTGTGGTACTTCATACTCTCCTTTCCCATGTTTCCTGCTTTTCTTGCAGGATTGTCTGATAAGTTATAATACTTACACGCATAATTGAAGATTGCACTTAATTGATTATGAATTGCTTTCAAATAAGTTGGACTGTAACTTTCTCCTTCCGTATTTCTATATGCTAATAATGTGTTTTGCCATTCAATCACATCGGCAGGTGTAATTTCATTTAGCTTTTTTAATTTGAAATACGGAAGAATTTTATCATCAATTAAATATCTCTTTGTAAGATTTGTGTTTAATTTAAGTCTAGCTAAACAATCTCTTTCATAAATTTCAATAAACTCATCAAACTTCATATCAATTGAATGTGTTTTCTTTAACTTAAATTCTCTTTCATAGTTTTGAGCATCACCCTTTCTTTTAAATCCACGTTTTGTATGTGGTCTATTTACTCCTTGCCAATCCTTGTAATAACATTTTACATACCATGTTTGATTTTCATTATTTTGATATACTGGCATTTTCAACATCTCCTTTCATTTGTAATAAGCCATAAAATCTTTCATAGAAGTATTGTCGGTTTGTTTGACCTGCTATGATCATATATCCTTTTTCGGATAACTCTTTGTTTAATTCTCGAACAACCTTATAACCATACGATTTGGACTTTCCCATCACTTCAGCTATCTCAGCTACCTTGATAAACAAACTTGTACTGCTCATATCAATCACCTCCAACTTAATTATTTTAGATTAGTACAATACCATAATACTAATCTTTATAGATTAAGCCAATACTTCTCTTAACTTTTTTTAGATAAACTTTTAATCTTTTTAGTTTAGTATATTCTTTACATTGTTTATTTACATGATATAATAAGTTAATACGAGGAGGTTTTGTTATGTCATTTGGACAACGATTAAAACGTATTCGTAACCATAGAAAAATGACTATGAAAGAAGTAGGAGTTAAATTACATATTCCAGAAAGACAAGCAGATATAAGAATGTCGCAATACGAATCAGATACTAAAAAACCACGAAAAGATATTGTGGAAGGATTGTCAAATATTTTAAATGTAAATGAATATGCATTAGATAATCCAGATATTTCTACTAACTATGGTGTGATTTTTAATTTATTTGAATATTATTTTACATATGGGCTTCATCCTGTAAAAATAGATGGTAAAGTTTATTTAGAAGTCGATAAAAACTTATCTACAGATGCTCTTACTGAAAGTCTAAGTGATTGGTGTGATGAATACGAAGCATTTCAAAAAGGGGATATAACAAAGGATCAATTCTTTGATTGGATGTTGAAGTACCCAGAGTATTCTAAAAATTATGCAAATCCATCACCAAGAAAAGAATGGTTAGAAAAAAAATAATTATATACTAATTTAAATAAATTAATTTTAAAGGGAAAGCAATTATGAAACAATTTGAAAATTTTGAAATAATTAATACTAAACACTTAGAAAATTACAAATTTAAAGGAGTATGGGCTTTATTTGGAAAAAGTAAAATCACTTCAAAATATAGGTGTTTGAATGTTGGAAAAAGTAGTTGTATTGGAAAAGAAATTAATATTGATATTTTCAGAATGTACAATTTCAAGAAAAAAGAAGACAAAGAAAAAAAATATATAAATCAGTTCAATGAAATTATGTTTACATACCCTATCTATGCAACAAGATTAGATTATTTATATAAAGAGATAACTCAAAACTATACTAGCTTTATATTTGTTATTGTATCTAAAGGTAATAATGATTATAAAATTGAAAAATACTTTGCATATTCTACTAAAGCTGCATATTGGGTTTCTAACGGAAAATATTCGTCAAATAGAGTAATCACAGATTCTAATATTACTGAAATAAGAAATAAAATTGATATTTGCTCTATAAACCAAGAAATTATCAAGAAAATCAATAATCTTAGAAAAAAATTAGATAGTAATTATGAATTAGTAATTAAATATAAAGAAGGGAAGAAAGATTAGTGGATTTAAAAGAATTCTATTTTTAAAATATTCAAGATAACGAATACCATTATCGTTTCTATACTTCCATTAAAAATGTAAATACTAGATACAATGTTTTTAATGGATACGAAGATATCACCGACTACTCTTTTGAAATATTTGATGCAGAAGAAGCAATAACTAAATTCAAAGAGTTATGCGATCCAAATGCTGATGTTAATAACAACGAAAACAAATGTTGGTTTTATCTAATTACATACTATTTATATAAATTGGGATATGAGCTTACTGAATTTCCACGAATATTAGCTAGACCCCCAAAAGAACCTAGTGATTTTACATATGACGAGATTAGAGGTCGACTAATTGCACTTGGAGAAGATGATAATGGAACTGTTCGCTATGCTACTAGAAGAAAATATATTTCAAATTTCACATTTCAATTAAAATCACCAACTATAGATATTAGTGATTCAATCAAACAGAAATTCATCGAAATATCTACACGTCAAGCTTCTTTCAATAACATGAGCAATGATGAAAAACTGGCAGAAACAGCAAATTTAATTGAAAATTTATTGAAGAAAAATGATAAATTTATAAGCTTGGATTATTCTCAAATTTGTTTTGAATATATTTCTGATGAAACTATTGCCAGTTATAGAAAGAAAATACAATGTTTTAGACACGCACATGATAAAGCATTATCCGAAAGAAATTCTTACACCGAAGAACAAAAGAAATTTTTTATAGATTATGGATTAACTATTATAAATGTAATACATTCTTTATCATTAGAAAAATAATATGAGTACATATTGAGTACAATTTGAATCGCCATCTTAGGCGATTCTTTTTATGCATAACAAAAAAATGACCCATTTTTTGACTTTTTAAGGTCATTTTAAGGTCATTTTCTTGTCAATATTCACAATACGCTTTATTTATCGGCTATTTTTTACTTACCTAATTATTCCCACTCAATCGTTCCGCACGGTTTCGGTGTCAAATCATAGCACACACGATTCACATTCGCAACTTCCTTCAAAATACGATCCGTAATCCTATGCAGCACCGGCCAGTCAATATCCTCAATCGATGCCGTCATTGCATCAATCGTATTCACCGCACGCAGAATCACAGGATACTCAAAGCTTCTCGCATTATTCTTCACACCGACAGACTTGAAATCCGGAACGATGGTGAAATACTGCCAAACCTTCTGATCCAGACCCGCTGTCGCAAACTCTTCGCGTAAAATCGCATCCGACTCACGCACCGCCTCCAGACGATCCTTTGTAATTGCTCCAAGACAGCGCACACCCAGTCCAGGTCCCGGAAACGGCTGACGGAACACCATATCATGAGGCAATCCCAGCTCCAGTCCACACGCACGTACTTCATCCTTAAACAGCTGACGCAATGGCTCTACCAGCTCAAACGCCAGATCATCCGGCAATCCACCGACATTGTGATGAGATTTGACAACCTTTGCTGTCTTGGTGCCGCTCTCCACGATATCCGGATAAATGGTCCCCTGTGCCAGGAAATCGATACCCTTCAGCTTACGAGCCTCTTCCTCAAACACACGGATAAACTCCGCACCGATAATCTTACGCTTCTGTTCCGGCTCAGCCACATCCTTCAGCTTTCCAAGAAACCGTTCGCTTGCATCCACATAAATCAGATTCGCATCCATCTGATTCTTAAACACTTCAATTACACTTTCCGACTCCCCTTTGCGCATCAGCCCATGATTGACATGCACACAATACAGCTGCTTACCGATCGCCTTTAACAGCAACGCTGCCACTACAGAGCTGTCCACACCGCCGGACAATGCAAGCAGCACCTTGCGATCCTTCACCTGTTCGCGAATCAGTTCCACCTGATCCGCCACAAAATTCTTCATATTCCAGTTTGCCTCTGCCTTGCAGACAGTGAAAACAAACGTTTTTAACACTTCCTCTGACGGCCATTCCTCCAGCTTCTGTTCACATAATGCCGGTGCATGGTCAATCGCAATCACCGGATATCCCGCTTCGTAAATTTCCGGCAAGACATCGATATCCTTACCGTCGACATTGCGGTGTTCCCCACCGTTTAAGATGACACCCTTTACATTCGGCAGCTTCTGCAGCTCTGCTTTTGTGATATCATGCGGATAAATCTCGCTGTATACACCCAATGCACGAATTTCTCTGGCAAGTGTTGTATTCTCACTGCTGCCAAGATCCAGAATAACAATCATATCTTGTTTCATACGCTAATCTCCTCTACTCTTTTTATCCAAATCAAGTGTAACATATTTCATTGTTCAGTAACATAAAAAAATGGAAAATATTAACCAAAAAACGCACAAAATTACACGCGGAAAGAAAACACCGCAATTTTTACAAACCACGGTGTCTGTTTCAGCACACTGCTTCCTGCGAAGCGGATGGCTGCAGTACAAAGGTACTGGATAGTACCTTATCCTTCTTGCGAATGCGTAGAAACAGCAGAACCGCCACACCGGCAGCGATACTTTCAGCGATTAGGAAGGAATACCATATACCATCCAGACCGAACCAGGCTGCAAACAGCCAGGATAACGGCAGAGTGATACAAAGCTGACGAAGCAGGAAAACAATCAGGGACTGCAAGCCAAGCCCCATTGCCTGAAATAATGTCGGCAGAATAAACCCAAGGGCTGCCGGAAGGAAGCTGATACTGATGATGCGCAGGGCCGGAACACCGATACGCAGCATATCCTCACTGGCATGAAACAGCATCAGCAGCTGTGTTGGAAACAGCAGGAAAATCGCACAGCCGCAAACCATGATGGCAAGCGTCACCATGACGGCATACTTCAATGTCTGCAAAAGACGTTCATGACTGCCTGCTCCGTAATTGTAGCCCATGATCGGCATCGCTCCCTGCGTCAGACCGCTCGCCGGCATAAATACAAAGGTCTGCAGCTTATAATAAATCCCATATACGGAAACAGCCGTATTGGAAAACTGAATCAGAATGGAATTTAAACCAATCACAAGAACACTGCCCAGTGCATTCATGCAGGCATTGGGAATCCCCACAGAAAGAATACGGCGAATGGTATTCCAGGAGAAATGAAACTGCTTCAAATCCAGCTTCACATCGAATTTTCTTGTCAGGAATATAAACAGTGATAGCGACATAGCGAAAATCTGTCCGATAACCGTTGCGATTGCCGCTCCCTTTACCCCCATTGCAGGAAAGCCCAGCAGACCGAAAATCATGATGGGATCCAGGATGATGTTTGTGATTGCTCCTGCCGCCTGTATCGCCATGGGGAAGATCATTTTTCCCATCGACTGAAATACCTTTTCAATCAAAATATGAAAGAAACAGCCAAAGCACAGAAATACACAGACATACGTATACATACAGGCGTCATCCAGTATTGCCGCAGAATCTGTAAACATTTCAAAAAACGGACGAATCGTAAAGCTGCCGATTGCGACAAACAGCAGATATCCGATCAGCGACAGCAGCAGACCATGGGCCACAGCACTGTTTGCTTCCTTCTGATTCTGCTCTCCAAGCTTTCTTGCTATATAGGAATTCACCCCTACACCGATTCCCACGGAACAGGCTACAATCAGCGTCTGTATCGGAAAAGCCAGGGAAACAGCCGTAAGTGCATCTTCTCCAATCTGTGCCACAAACATACTGTCTACAATGTTGTACAGCGACTGTATCAGCATGGACAGCATCGGAGGAAAAGCCATTGACATCAGCAATGGTAAAACAGGCTTATAACCCATTTTGTTTTGTTCAATTGTTTGCATGACAAACCTCCTCTTCTCACAAAAAACCTCCATTCATCTATTTTGGAAACATGAAAATAGAAAAAATGGAGGTTATTCAAACCTATTTGGTTGTTGACATCATTCTAATATAAAAATCAGGATTTGGCAATACCCTATGCATCAATTTCATGAATATATACCACATCATGAAACATATCCAGCAGTTTGGCAGCCTGATACGTATCCGGCAGAACAACGATCAAATCCACCTGATAGCAGCTATGCTCCTGTGTCAGACTCACATTCAGTATCTCAATCTGCATACGCTTCAAGCGTTCCTGCAAATCCTGCAAGGCCTCCTTATTCTGGTCAATCACAAAGGACAGCTCCTCCTTATATGACTCCCGCAGCCAGCGATGATTCCGGTGAAGGATGATCTGCACAAATACAATCAGCACTGCTGTAAGAATCCCAAGTGCATACAGGCCGCTGCCAATCGCCATTCCGATCGCACTGGTTGCCCATATGCCTGCCGCCGTCGTCAGTCCGCTGATCGTGTTTTTCCGCATGAAAATCATACCGGCTCCAAGAAAGCCGACTCCGGTCACAATCTGTGCCGCGATACGGGAGGGATCCAGTGCGATACCTTTATCTCCCAGAATATCAGAAAACCCGTACTTGGATACGATCATAATCAAGGCAGCGCCACTCGCCACTATCAGGTGCGTGCGAATGCCAGCCTCCTTATTGCGGCTTTTCCGTTCATAGCCTATGATACCTCCGCAGATTCCCGCAAGCAGGATCCGAACAAGAAATTCCATCTGTGTTTCCAGCTGCATGATGTTCATCATACTATCATCTTCTTTCTTCTGTATCCTTCTTTATATTATACAACACCTTGTGTGAATCGTATATGCTGACGCAAGAAAAACGGCAAACGAAAAGCTTTATCAACGTCTATCTCTCGATGCCTCTCAGGTATATAAAAAACCATATCCCGAACCGATGATAGTCCACTCCTTCTGAGCGGATGAGCGCCGCAATACCCACGGATACGCAGTATACTCCGCATTGGGCTCCAGCGTATGATCCCCCGCATGGAATACATTGGACACCGTAATAAAATCCGTATAAATAACCATTACCTCATCGGATTTCTGTTTCTTAAAGCCGTCCGCAAACTGCCTGTATGCTGATTCATCATAGCTGATCCTTGTCATTTTACACTCCTGCAGCTCCTGAGAAAATGTGTGCTCCACCAGTGTCATAGCGTGTTCAACATCCTTTCTTTCATAGATAGCAGACTGTATCACTTCCCGTTTGAGTTCGACATTTCTCCATGAATTGGAAAAGAAATACGGTACAAAGAAAACGAGGATTCCGCAAACAAAGATGACTGCAATGGCGATTTTCTTTTTCATGGCATAGCCCCCTTCAGAATATAATCTTTTACTACACCAGTATATCACCCGCACAGTACAAAGAATCTTAAGAAATCTTATGCGCACCTTACAATTTTCTTACGGTACGGCTCTTTGTTTCAGTGATTCCTTCCCGTCGCAGCTTCCAGTAGGGAATGCAGCAGCCGCACAGCCTCCTCCATATCCTCCATTTTGATTGCCGCAAAAGAAAGAACAAGCTCTCCCTGCGCATTTCTCTGCAGCATCATGCTGTGCTTTCTGGCTTCCTGTATAAGCGATTCCAGCGGCAGCAAATACGGAAAGCGCAGTATAAACTGCAAAGCAGCCTCCTCCAGCAATATATCCGCCTGTGGAAACCACTGTTCCAGCAGTGTCCGCATATGACTGCTCTTCTGTTCATAGTGTCTGCGCAGACGCCGTACATGTCGCTCCAGATGCCCGTCCGCAATATATCTTGCCAAAGCCAGCTGTTCGATTTTGCTGGAGGTTGGTGAATAGCTGTTTGCGCGCTGATCATAGCGGTGTTGCAAAGCCTGCGGAATCACCATATAGCTGATTCGCAGAGACGGCAACAGAATTTTTGAAAAGGAGCCGATGTATACGACATGTCCCCCGGTATCAAAGCCCTGCATGGCAGGCGTCATACGCGTATGGTAGCGCAGCTCCCCGTTATGGTCATCCTCGATGATCATGGCATTTCGCTGTGCCGCCCAGGCCAGCAGCTCCCTGCGTTTTTTCTTATCCAGAGGCTGATGGTTATATCCCGCAGACGCGCTGTTTACATATAACAGATTGACATCACTTGCCAGTAGCTCCTGCATGCAGATACCATCTGCTTCCCTGCTTAATCTGCGTACAGGAAATGCATAATCATGAAAGACGGCTTCTGCCTGCGGAAAGCCACTCTCCTCCAACCCGATCACGACAGGTTTATCCAGCAAGCCGCACAACACATACAGCAGCGATTGAAAGCTGGAGCCGATGAGAAGCTGATCGCTTGTACACAATACACCCCGCACGGTATAGGCGTATTTCTGCAGTGCCAGCCGCAGCCGCAGCTCTCCTCTTGCCTCTCCATATGTCGCTATCTCATAATGACCGTCCAGGACCTCCTTGAGGTACTTCTTCCACAAAGTCAGATCAAATGAGCTGACATCCATTGTCTGCGACCGGAAGTCATAGCGGATTTTTTCATCCTGCAGCGCCGCCCCTTGCGCCAGCACCGCCTTACGCAGTTGAACATTCTCCGGCTCGACATCCACAAAAAAACCCTTCTGCGGGACTGACAGGATATAGCCCTCCTCCAGCAGCTTTTCATAGGCACGCTCAATGCTCGTCTTGGATACCTTCATCAAAGCCTCGCATTTCCGTATGCTAGGCAGCTGGTCACCTTTTACCAGATAGCCGGAAAGGATATCCGAGCGCAGTTTTTCATAAATTTGTAGATACAATGCCTTACCTGTGGTTCGTTCAAAATTTATCGTTTTTAATTTCATTATTATCACCATCCTCAGTATAGCATACTGTACCTTAAATTTATAATAAATCTGTATATTTTTAAATGAACAGAAAGCTGATAGAATAACGGCAGAAACGAAGGGAGTAGCACATATGAAAACAATGAAGGTAAACGATATCGTGACAGCCGCACTAGGTATAGCCCTTGTATTTCTGGCAACATGGCTGCTTAAGGTGCCAAACGGCATACAGGGATATTTCAATCTGGGTGACGGCTTTCTTCTGCTGTTCGCCTCAGTACTGAACCCCTTTCTTGCCTTTATGGTGGGCGGTGTCGGCAGTGCGCTGGCAGATATTACCGGCGGATATGGCATGTATGCCCTTTTCACCCTGCTCATTAAAGGGATGGAGGCTGTTCTTGTTTCCTGGCTTGTCTGCAGGGGACGATCCTCATTTCGCTATGTTGCCTATATACTGGGTGGTTTACTGATGGTTGGCGGATATTTTCTTGCGGATGCATATATCAATCAAAGCTGGCAGCTTTCACTGACCGGTATCCCGGGGAATCTGGTACAGGCCGCAGCAGGCTATGTCATTGCACTGGCAGCCTATCCTCTCCTGCAAAAAAGGATGCACAGGCATCCGGATATGCATCATAAAACCGTCTAATACAGACGGTTCTTTTTTCTATCTGCCAGGTGACAGGTAAGCGTATGCCGCTGTATGCTTAGCAGAGATACAAGCAGGGAGCAGCCCTCTGCCAGCACGATCGCCAGCCACACGCCTCTGCATCCCAGCCAGCGTGGCAGAATGAGCAGAAACAGCAGATAAAAGCCAAAGGTTCTGGAAAATGAGATCAAGGCGGATAATCTGCCCTGTGACAATGCGGTAAACATTGCCGAAGAGAATATATTGAAGCCGCTAAACAGCAGGCTGAAGATGAATATGGCAAAGCCCTGCAGGGCAATCCTATATACACTGGTATCCTTGTCGGTAAACAAAGTGACAAGAGGTCTTTGAAACAGAATGGTTGTGACAAAGATGGCAAGGGAGCTGATTACCACAATTCCGATGCATTTACGTAGAAGCTGCAATAAACGCGCAGTATCCTTTCTGCCATATTGATAGCTGATCAACGGGGCAGCGCCCATGGAAAATCCGATATACAAACTGGTGAGCAGAAACTGTGTATAAACGATAATCGTTCCTGCGGCAACACCATCCTCTTGATGCAGACGAAATAGAATCGTGTTCAAAAGCAGAGTTGTCAGTGCTGATGCCAGCTGACTCACCATCTCACTGGAGCCGTTAAGACAGCTTTCCTTCAGCATGGAAGCATCCCAAGCTGGCCGTGCGAAGTGCAGCTCCCTTTCCTTTCTCTGCAGGAAATACAGCGTTCCATATATAGCCGGAACCATATAGCCGATCCCGGTTGCAAGGGCACTGCCTTCGATTCCCATATGAAAGCCGGACATGAAGGCCAGATCCAAAGCAACATTGACTCCCCCGGCACACATTGCCAGCAGCATTCCCAGCAGCGGACGTCCCGCCGCTACAAACATGCTTTGATACAATACCTGCAGCATGCAGAAGGGAGTAAAAAGAAGAAGCATGGACAGATATCCTCTTGCATATGGCAATATTCTACCCTTGGCATGAAGCAGCTGCAGCAGTTCATCCGTAAACAGCAGACCGCCAATAGCAAGCACACAGCCAAGACCGATCGTACAGACACAAAGCAAGGCCGCATTTTTGCACACCTTTTCCAGCAGACCCGCCCCCATGTCGCGGCACAGCACAGCAACACCGCCGCTTGCCAGCATCGAGGATAAACCGATGATCAGATTGATCATGGGACAGACGATATTGATTGCGGAAAGCGCATCGGTATTCACGAGACGCGAAACAAACAGGGTATCGGTTATCGTGTAAATACCCATCGCCAGCATCATTACAATAGATGGAGCCACAAAGCGAAGCAGCTGCGGCAGCGTACGGGTCGTATCCAGTGTATTCTCACGCATCCTGTGTTCTCCTGTAATACAGCCTCTGCACCGGATAGCCAAGCTCCACCAGCTCTTCACCGCATACAAAGCCGGCTTCCAGCAAAAGCCTGCGATATCCGGCATCTGCTCGATCAGCAGCGCGGAAACAGGTAATCACCAGATCGGTATGCGGGGCACAGGTACATTGCATCCATTCGATCAGCTGTTTCACAGCATCCAGACAGCGCAGCTGCGGATGAATTGCCAGAACATCAATCTGCCCGCTTTTTAGCTGCAGCTGGATCGCCGCAAACGCCGTCTTTTCAAAGGAAGCCAGAAATGCTTCCTTCTGCTTCATACACTTCAGCAGCTGCTGTTCATATGCTGCTTCCTCAAGGTAAGGAAAGAAATCCACAGCCTGACGCATCAGCTGCATCCATGTGTCCATATCCCTTGGTACTGCCTGTCGGATCTGCAGCTCCCGCATTGCAGATTCCGTCTGATTCAGCTCATGCAGCTGCAGAGGATGCTGTAGCGCATAATACTGCTGTTCCCTGCGAAACTGTGTACATGTCATCTTATATAGCTGCTTAAAGGCCTGAGAAAATGCCTGTGAGCTTTCATAACCGTAGGATATGGCAATTTCCAGTACAGATGCATCTGTTTCACACAGACATCGTGCTGCTTCACTTATTCTTCTTCGCTTCACATAATCATGCATCCGCATGCCGCACAGCTGTGTAAAGCTGCGATGCAGATAATAGGGGGAATATTGCATAAGCTGAGCTACTGCCTGCAGGGAAAGCGTTTCCTGCAGATGCTCCTCCAGATAGGAAAGCGTCCTTATGACAAGCTCCTGTTTTTCATTCATGTCGTTACCTCCTAGCTTTTCTGCAAAAGTATAGCAGGTTTCCTGCATTTCTGCGTTATCAATCTTGCCCTGCCGGCCTTCAGATATCTTTACATTGCATACCTCTGTATACCGCATCGAATAATACAAAAAAAGCTGTATAGCTACCTAAGGTTCTTACAGGGTGAATCATCCGTAGAAGAAAGTTGAGCAAGCTGATGCTTCTTATCATTTTGCTTCTGAATGAATCCAAAGACAAGTAAGATTTTCACGGACGATACAGCTTTTCTTTTTCAGGAGCTCAAGCTCGGCTGGTGCTGAGCATGGTTAGCTCTTTCTTAGCCGCATGCTTTTGAACTGGTATGCAGAAAACAGTCCGGCTCATGGTCATTCACAATACCGACTGCCTGCAGATAGGAATAGATAATAACGCTTCCGACAAACCGCATTCCACGCTTATACAGGTCTGCACTGATTTCATCGGAAAGCGCGGTGTGGGTTGGCAGCTCCTTTTGTGTTCTGTATATCACCTTACCCTTGGTGAAGCCCCAAAGATAAGCGGAAAAGCTGCCGTATTCCCGTTGTATCTGCTGGAAAATAACAGCATTTTTCACTGCGGCCCTGATTTTGAGACGGTTGCGGATAATACCGGGATTCTGCATAAGCTCTTTCTGCTTTTCCTCGGTATAGCCTGCGACCTTTGCGACATCAAAGGCATCAAAGGCTTCCCGAAACGCCTCCCGCTTTTTCAGAATGGTAAGCCATGACAAACCAGCCTGAAACGATTCCAGAAGCAGCATTTCAAACAGCTTATGGTCATCATGTACCTCTCTTCCCCACTCCTCATCATGATAACGGACATAAATCTCAGGGACATTTTCTGCCCAGAAACAGCGTTTTTTCTCCATCTTCTCATCCTCATTTCTTTTGCTTTATTATACCAGAAGCAGCAGGCAGTTGACCAGCAATCGTTGACAGTTCCTCCTTGAAGCAGATGGGAAGCTGCAAAGCAGACACCGGATCAAGCCCTTTCGGAAATCCAGACGCATACAGGGCCTCCTGCATACGGGCTCTTACTTCATTCAACTGCCTTCCAAGTGCCTTGCCATATGCACTCAGCTCGATTTCATGCGCCCTTTGCATAATCAGCCCCTTTGCTTTCAGGCTTTTTACCGCACGGCAGACACTGGCACGGGAATATCCAAGATAGACAGCGACATCAATCTGGCGTACGACCCCCTGCTCCTGTTCCAGTATATCGATGACCTGCAGATATTTCTGCTGCGAGACAGTGAGCGTCATTTCACACCCCATGCAATCAAGCTGCGCTCATTCACTCTTTGAACATGTACATCATGCAGCTGCTTCTGTAACAGCATACGAATCTCCTTTTCACTGTACATATGCACATCCCCCTCCTTTTGAAAATGGAAAAACAGATTCATGAGCATCCGGGACACTGTCCCCTGTGTACAATCACCAATTACAAAATAGCCTCCGTATCGCAATACCCTCACCACTTCCTGCAATACCCTGCAGGGATCCGGATAATGATGAAAGGAATCATTGCAGTACACCAGATCAAAGCTCGCATCGGCAAAGGGCAGATTTGCCGCATCCCCCAACAGCAGAGTGGCTCGCTCCTTCATGACCTGTGTTCCGATATGCAGCATGCCTTCACTCAGATCGATTCCCGTAAACCGGCGTCCGCAATCCTCATCATACAGCTGCTTCATCAGTGCGCAGGTACCGCACCCAAGATCCAGTACATCCCGCACAGGAAGCTGTATCATCAGCTCCAGCATGAACGGATACAGTTCCCTTGCATGCTTACCATGAAAATCGCTATCATAGGTATCCGCCTGTTGATCAAATGCAATTCTTGATTGTTCAGTTTTATTCATAAAAGGCCTCCTTAATGAACAATGTTCATTCATATATTAAAAAGCAATCCCTGATCAAATGGTATCATCAGGGATACATTCCTGCTTTAGCAGCAAATCAATATACACCCGCAGCTGATGGAGCTGCTGTGTGTCCGGTGAGCTCACAGATGCATGGATACCAATCTGTCCATAGGTCAGAAAGCTGAGCAGCAATTCCTCATGCTGTATCTTCAGATGATTCTGTTTTGCATACCGTTGCAGTTCCTGCTGCAGATGAGGCTGCATGTACTTGCACAGCTTCACCGCCAGTTCTTCATGAAAGCCGATATTCTCCGGTTGATGAAAGAAATCATGGTAGCGCATCTGCTGTTCCTCCTCTTCCAGCATGTGAAACAGCAGGTCTAGCTTTTCCGTCAAATCCCTTGTTTCATCATGGAGTATGATGAAATACGCCGCGCAAATATCCTCTACATACTGCTGCATCGCCTCCTGAAAAAGCTTCTGCTTGCTGTCATAATAACGATAGCACAGGCCCAGTGAAATATTAAGATGGCGGGCAATATCACGCATGGATGTCTGCTCGTATCCTTTTGTAGCGAACAGCTCCATTGCGCCATCCAGTATTTCCCGTTTTCTTTCTGCCGGGTCCTTCACAACCCTTGTCCGTATTCTTTGTCCCATAACATCACCTACAGGTATAGTATAACAGTTTCACGGCCGCAGTCAATGAACATTGTTCATTCTTCTTAAGCTTTCTGTTAGCACTGCTTACAGGGATCGGTGTATGGCTCCTGTTTCAGCAAAGCGATCTGTCTGATTCTGCTATGCAAGGTATGGCAGCACAAGAAAAGCAGAGAACCTGTATTCTCTGCCCTGCTTGCTACATGATACCACCTTGTCTGAATAATTTGTACACTTGCCTTTCCTTGCCTTCGCGCGTATCCGCTTCATACATTCTCCTGCAATATGATGAGATGAACACATGAACGCACAGCGGTATTCTATGATTCAACAGCATTCGTGTTTATTACATGGGCGCACGCTGTGCACCCTATAAGCTCTCCGCGTTTGATTTAATTAAGTGGGCGTACCAGGAAAAGGACTTCTTCTTTTTGCGTACAAAGCTGCCGCTGCCATCATCCTGTCGGTCAACATAGATGAAGCCATAGCGTTTTTTCATTTCTCCACTCGAGGCACTGACCTGATCGATCGGACTCCATGCAAGGTACCCTAGCAGTTCGATTCCATCCTCACATACCGCCTGCTGCATCGCTTTGATATGATCATGCAGATAAGCAATCCGCCCATCATCACGAATGCTTCCGTCCTCTTCTATTTCATCCGCCATTCCCAAGCCGTTCTCAACAATGAACAGCGGCTTCTGATAGCGTTCGTATATATCATTCATCGTAATGCGTAATCCAAGTGGATCAATCGGCCAGCCCCAGTCACTGCATGTCAGATATGGATTTTTTACCGAAGCAAACAGATTTCCCTTATTCTGCTTCTTCGCCTCCTGCCGGGAAGATACACAGCGGCTGTTGTAATAGGAGAACGAAATGAAATCTACGGTATTCTTCAAAATATTCACATCATCCTCTTCCATATGCAGGTCGATTTGCTTCTCCTTCAGCAGCTGATGAAAATAGGAGGGATAGGCTCCCCGCACCTGTACATCACAGAACAGATAGCTTTTGCGATCCTCCATACGTGCCTGCCATACATCCTGCGGATGACAGCTGTAAGGATAGACACTGCCCGCAGCGAACATGCAGCCTATTTGATTCTTCGGATCAATATCATGTGCCAGCTTTGTTGCGAGTGCGCCTGCAATCAACTCATGATGTGCTGCCTGATACATGACCTGCTCCTTGTTCTCTCCTGCTTCAAAGCAGATGCCTGCACCGAGAAAGGGAGCATGCAGTATCATGTTGATTTCATTAAACGGCAGCCAGTAGCGGACACGCCCCTTAAAATGCAGAAACAGGGTTTTGCACAAACGCAGATAATGCTCAATCATAGCACGGCTTCTCCAGCCGCCCAGCGTTTGGATCAGATGCATCGGACAGTCAAAGTGTGCAATCGTTATCATTACTTCCATTCCATGCCGCTCACATTCTGTAAGTACATTGTCATAGAACTGCAGCCCTGCAGCGTTGGGCTCCATCTCATCTCCCTTTGGATAGATACGTGTCCAGGAAATGCTGATACGAAGCATTTTGAAGCCCATTTCCGCAAAGAGTGCGATGTCTTCCTTATAATGATGGTAGAAATCCACTCCCTCATGAGATGGGTATACCTCATCAAGCAGACAGCTCGCCCTTCTTTCTCTCCCTGTGATTATGGCACTGCGGTGATCACCGCGCGGACACACATCCACATTGGCCAGCCCTCTTCCCGCTGTCTGCCAGGCCCCCTCGCACTGATTTGCCGCGAGTGCGCCTCCCCATAAAAAGTTTTCAGGAAATTTCATATGCGCGAGCCTCCTAGGAATTCATGACATGCAGCAGCACATCATCCGGCATGACCTCTTTCTGCATGGTACTCAGTATTTCCAGATAGTCATTCGTATTCGTAATGATAACCGGTGTCTGCAGACAATAGCCCTTGTCCTTTAATTCAGCCAGATCAAAGCTTAACAGATGCTGTCCCCGACTTACCCGCTCTCCCTGCTGAACATGAGCTGTAAAGCCCTCCCCGTTCAGCTGCACGGTATTCAATCCGATGTGAATCAGTACCTCCACACCGTCATCCGAGGTGATGCCAAGAGCATGCTTTGTAGGAAACAGCGTAGTCAGGACACCGTCCACCGGTGCATAAACCTCACCCTCGGCAGGTACGATGGCACACCCCTTCCCAAGAATACCGGCAGAAAATGCTGCATCCTCTACCTGTGCGAGTTCCAGAACATCGCCCTTCAGGGGTGAGCAGATCGCAATGTCCTCCAGCAGGGCAGGCGTATCCTCAACGGATTCCTCATGTTCCTTTGTATCCAACATCGTTTTGTCCGATTGACCTGCTTCCTTTTCCCTATAAAACAGAAGCATTAAGATGACCGCGGCAATCATGGTTAAAAGAACACCGGATACCGCTACCAGCAGGTTTCCCCAGGAGCCGTCTGGTTCCATCATGGCAGGAAATTCAAAGATTCCCATACCTCCCATGCTGAATTTACGGAAATTACAGAAGCCATAAAATGCCCCGCCGATTCCCCCGGCGATACAGCTGATGATGAATGGTTTTTTCAAAGGCAGCAGAATTCCATAAATACCGGGCTCCGTCACACCGAAGATACCGGAAATGAAATTCGGCAGACAAAGCTCCTTCATTTTACGGTCTCTGGTTTTCAACATGATGACCAGAATCACCGCTGAGGTCGCAAAGGTACAGGCGAAGAACGGCATCATGACATTATCATAGCCGTTTGTCACAATGTTATTGATATAGACAGGAATAAAGCCCCAGTGAAGTCCGAAAATCACCAGAATCTGCCATGTCAGACCAACCAGACCGCCCGCCAGCATCGGGGATACATTTCGGATGCTGATGATGGTTTCCGCGATTATTTTCGAGCCGAAGGTTGCGACAGGTCCAATGAGCAGGAAGCCAATGGGAAGTGCCACAAGCAGCGTCAGCATCGGCACAAAGAAGAATTTCACCAGATCCGGTACGAATTTTGAAAACAGCTTCTCGCATTTGCTGGCAAAATATACAATAAAGATCACAGGAATTACGGTGCTGGTGTAGTCCATGGATATAACGGGAATACCGAAGAAGTCAATGTATACCGGCGATGCAAACATCGTTCCCTCAAACATGGTATACAGGGGTTTTAGACTGCCGGACAGCGCACTGCTCTGAATGCCCGGATAACACATGATTCCGCCGATGACCAGTCCCACCATCGGCTTCAAACCAAACTTCCTGGCAGAGGTATATCCCAGAAAGAGGGGAAGGAAGGTAAACAATGCATCACCGATCGCATTGATGATCATATAGCCGCCGCTGGTTTCCGCGTACAGACCCAGTGTCATAAACAGCATGTTCAATCCCTTGATCATACCACACGCAGCCATGATGCCTAAAATCGGCTGGAAAATACCGGATATGATATCCACAAAGCGATCCAGCAGCTTCTCTTTCTCAGCACCCTGCACCGTCTGCGGCTGCTCTGCATGTAATAACGGCGCGAGTTGCTCATACACATCCTGTACCTGATTGCCGATAACCACCTGATACTGTCCGGCACTCTTCATAACCGTAACAACACCCTCCAGGTTTTTCAGCGCCTCATCCTGTGCTATGGATTCCTCCTTTAATTTGAAGCGAAGCCGTGTAATGCAGTGTGTCAGCGAATTTACATTATCCTTTCCACCTACATAGTTCAGTATTTCTTTTGCTAAAGTTTCATAAACAGTCATGTTTTCGTCCTCCATTTCTGATGCTTATGCATACGTGAAACAAAGGTCAAGCCAACTAAATGTAACTATCCTTTATCCTGTTTTTTAAAGCTCTTAACGTCCTGTTAAACGGCCTCACCGCCCTTCACTGATACCTGGTGTATCCTTGATACGTGAATACTGAGATACAGAATCTCCTCTTCACTCAGCGTATAGCCATATCGCTGCTTTAAGAAGGCAGCGATATCCAACACACATTCCACATCCTGCGGATATTTTTCCCTGATCAGCTCCAGCAGTCCGTCCATTTCCTTTGTTGGAATCTGCTTTTCCGAGAAAATCCGTTCCGCAAAAATTTCAAATGTGTGATGAACCGATAATAATATACAGAATCCGGGTCCAGCGTAATCGCGAAGCGCATGCGGACGATCGTTTCAATCTGTTGCATCAGGGTTGTGATTTCCCTGACGGATTTTGTTTCCAGATGCAGTTGTCCGTTGACGATATGCAATGCAATAAAGCCTGCTTCATCCTCACTCAGCTCCACACCGAAGCGCTCCCGGATAAGTGCTATCGCATACCGTCCAACCTTATACTCATCCCGATAAAATTTCTGAATATCCCAAAGCAGTACATTCTTCACTTCAATCCCCTGTTTTTTCCGCTCCACCGCCATATACATATGATCACAAAGCGCCACAATTACGTTTTCACTCACAGTTTCATCAATGTGAATTCTGGCATAGTTCATGATTTCCTCCGCCAGCTCCAAATGCTCCATGGGAATCGTTTCCAGCAGCTCCTGCAGGCGGCGGTTCATTACCTGATCCGCTAATGCAAACACCTTTTCAACACGGCTTTCCTCTACGGTGCCCTGTTCCTTCATCTGAAAGCCAAGGCCTTTCCCGCATAATATTTTCTCCTGTCCGTTTTCATCCAGAGCAATGACCACGTTGTTATTCAGCCGTTTCTTGAAAATCATACTCCTCGCCTCCTCATAAGAAAAGACCTGCATATCAAAAAACACGAAATCCGTGATCTATTGATTAGCAGGTCGAGCTTGTTTTCACAATAACTATCCTTACTTTACCCAAAGTATAGCAGATGGATATCGTGTTTGTCAACGGTTACATTTGAAAAATGTTGAAGACTGCATGGCCACATGCAGCCATATTCGTATGCAGCGAGTACTTTCATAAAAAATCGGATACAGAAATTGGCATACGTAGGTTACGACCCATGAGCATATGAGTATTCTGGATTACCTGAAATGCTCTATACTATGTGCATGAGAAAAGAGGACATTCACATGAATACACTGGATATATTTTTAAGCCGTATCAACGGAACCTATTCGAATCAAGCTCAGCATACCGAAAATCCCCTGCTGCCACAGGCTGTCCATATCACCACACCGGTGAATGAACGTATCAAAAATCTGCCCGAGAATTTTGAAGATGTCTTTGTTATCGATGAAACCTATTACCATTATGATGATCATGTCACCCAGCTGCATCACCTTTACCGTTATCATGCACAACCGGACGGCAGCATTCAACTGGTGTCCTATGAAATCCCCTGCGAATACGCAAAGCATACATTCGACAGTCAGCATGTACAGCAGCTGCTGTATGATGAGCTTGTTGTAAAACAGGCCTTCACCCCCATCATTTATTCCTTTGAACATGATGTCTTTGCAAGTGAGGGTACCAGTGAAATCGCTCCTGGCATAACACTGCATGTCGTTATGAAGCTGTATCGTGACCATTATACCGTCATAGAAGCATGCTATGCAAATGGAAGACTTGTTTCCGGCTTCGAGGAGCCTGTGCGCTATGAGCGACTGATGAGCAAAAGCCGGAATGACATGCGGTTACAGAGCTTATTCTGATACTGTGCTGAAGCAAAGCTTTCATTGAGGCTTATATAGGCGTTTACCGTATATTGGAGAATGACGATTTCTTTTTGACTGACATATAAGATGCAAAAAAGATACGATTGGATAAGGTATCAGAGCTGCCTCATTTCCTCGTATCTTTTTATATTTTTCTATTCAGGCATGTCTTATTTCAGCACAGCGCCTTCATCCGCACTGGCGACAAGACGGGAATACCGGTACAGCCATCCCTCTTTGATTTTCGGCTCCGGCTTTTCCCATGCCTGCAGGCGCTGCTCGATTTCTGCTGCGTCCACATTCAGGCTGATATTGCCGTTGGGAATATCAATTGTGATGGAATCCCCTTCCTGTATAATGGCAATCGGTCCCTGTGCCGCAGCTTCCGGAGAAACATGCCCGATGGCAGCACCGCGGGTTGCCCCGGAGAAGCGTCCGTCTGTGATCAGTGCCACATCCTTATCCAGCTGCATACCGGCAAGTGCACTTGTCGGATTCAGCATTTCCCGCATACCAGGACCACCCTTCGGTCCTTCGTAGCGGATGACTACAACATCCCCCTTTACAATACTGCCGGCATAGATTGCCTCGATCGCAGCCTCCTCGCTGTCAAACACACGGGCAGGTCCGGTATGAGTCATCATTTTCGGATCGACAGCAGAGCGCTTTACAACACAGCCCTTCGGTGCAATGTTTCCAAACAATACGGCAATACCGCCGGTGGCAGAATTCGGATGCTCGATATCCTTGATGATATTCGTATCCATATTCACGGCAGTCGCGATATTCTCTGCGACTGTCTTTCCGGTAACGGTCATCAGGCCGGTATCAATCAGCTGCTTTCTTGACAGCTCCTTCATGACAGCCTGCACTCCGCCTGCATTATACAGATCCACAATGTGATCCGGTCCGGCAGGAGCCAGCTTGCACAGATTCGGCGTTTTCTGTGAAACCTCATTGATCATATCCAGATCAAGCTCCACCTTGGCTTCCTTGGCAATCGCCAAAAGATGCAGCACGGTATTGGAGGAACAGCCCAGTGCCATATCACAGGCCAGTCCGTTACGTAATGATTTCTCGTTTACGATATCCCTTGGACGGATATCCTTTTCCACCATATCCATAACCGCCATGCCGGCCTTCTTCGCCAGCTGGGTTCGTGCGGAATACACTGCAGGAATCGTACCGTTGCCGGGTAATGCAATCCCCAGCACCTCACACAGACAGTTCATGGAATTGGCAGTAAACATACCGGAGCAGGAGCCGCAGCCCGGACAGGCATTCTGTTCGATATGCGTCAGCTCCGCCTGATCGATCAGACCTGCTTTCTTTGCACCGACCGCCTCAAACATGGTGGAAAGACTCATCGCCTTTCCTCTGTCATTTCCCGGCAGCATGGCACCGCCGCTCATGACAACACTCGGCACATTGACACGCAAGGCTCCCATCAGCATTCCCGGAACGATTTTATCACAGTTTGGCACCAGCACAAGACCGTCAAAGCCATGTGCCTTTGCCATTGTTTCCACACTGTCCGCAATCAGCTCACGGGATGCAAGAGAATATTTCATACCGATATGTCCCATGGCGATACCATCGCACACACCGATGGAAGGCACCATAATCGGGGTACCGCCGGCCATGCGGATTCCCGCCTTGACCGCTTCTGTGATTTTATCCAGATGCAGATGCCCCGGAACAATCTCGGAATAGGCGCTGACCACACCGATCAGCGGCCGATTCAATTCTTCTTCTGTCAGTCCCAGTGCATAGAACAGCGAACGCTGCGGTGCACAGGCATCTCCTCGAACGACAGAATCACTTGGTCTACCCATATTGAATGCCTCCTTATTTTTTCAGCCAGCTCATCATTTTACGCAGCTTCTCGCCAACCTTTTCCGATGGGTGAGCTGCATGAACGCGACGCATTGCCAGGAAGTGGGAGCGTCCTGCGGCCTTGTTTTCCGTAATCCAGTTTCCGGCAAAGGTTCCATCCTGAATCTCTGTTAAAACCTTCTTCATCTCCTTGCGCGTTTCTTCTGTAATCAGACGTTTTCCAGTCACATAGTCACCATATTCTGCTGTATCGGAGATGGAATAGCGCATCATTGCGAAGCCACCGCTGTTGATCAGATCGACAATCAGCTTCATTTCATGGATACATTCGAAATATGCCATTTCCGGCTCATAGCCAGCTTCCACCAGTGTATCAAAGCCAGCCTGCATCAGCTCGCAGACACCGCCGCATAAGACAGCCTGCTCACCGAACAGATCGGTTTCCGTTTCTTCCTTAAAGGTTGTTTCAATGATTCCAGCACGACCGGCACCGATACCTCCGGCATATGCCAGTGCATAGTCATGTGCTTTTCCGCTAGCATCCTGATGTACGGCGATCAGTGATGGAACACCTCTGCCCTCCTGATACTGGCTGCGTACGGTATGTCCGGGACCCTTTGGTGCACACATTGTAACATCGACACCAGCGGGTGCCACGATTTGATTAAAATGAATGGAGAAGCCATGTGCAAACATCAGCATATTTCCTTCTTCCAAATTTGGTTCAATGTCTTTTTTATAGATATCCGGCTGATCCTGATCCGGTGTCAGAATCATGATAACATCACCTGCTTTTGCAGCCTCTGCCGTATCCAATACCGTTAATCCTGCTTCCTCTGCCTTTGCACGGCTCTTGGAGCCCGGACGAAGACCGACTACCACATTCACTCCGCTGTCCTTCAGGTTCAGTGCATGTGCATGTCCCTGACTTCCATACCCGATGATTGCCACGGTCTTTCCTTTCAGAAGATCCATATTGCAATCTGCATCATAATAAACTTTTACCATTTTCGTTTTCCTCCTTGTTTTTGGTAATTCCAGTTCTATCAAAACGTAAGTGCTTACGTTTAATAAACAGTTTCCGTACTCAGCTGCAGCGCAGCTCCGCCTGTGCGGCTGATTTCCTTAATGTGATACTCGCGCAGCTCCTCCAGAAAATAATTTACAGAAGCCGGTGTATCCGTCAGCTCCACGATACAGCAGCCATCCTCGATAATCTGCGTCCGTCCGTTAAAGTCCTCCACACATTTTTCAAATGCCTCCATCTGATTGACGCGCGGGGCCACCTTAACGAGCATGACCTCCCGGATAAACAGCTGCTCGTCCGGTATTTCCTGCACGATTTTCACATCCTCCAGCTTATCCAGCTGCAGCTTGATCTGATTGACACTCGCTGCACCCCCGCTCGTTGTAATCGTGATACGGGAATAATTTTCATTTTCCGTTTCTCCTACAGCCAGAGAATCTATGTTGAATCCTCTTTGGGAAAACAGATTCGTCACTCTTGTCAGTACCCCGAAGTGATTGGATACCAGAATGGATAATACCGCTCGATTCATGCTCTCATCTCCCTAGTTGCCATATAGAATAATATCCTTACCGCTTTTTCCCGGAGGTATAATCGGATAGACACAGTCATCCTTGTCAATCCAGCAGTCCACAATGCAGGGAACCCTGCTGGACAGCGCCTCCTTCATGACACCTTTAATATCATGCCTCGTTTGGATACGCAATCCCTTTCCGCCAAACGCCTCTGCCAGCTTCACAAAGTCCGTCTGCCGGTCAATCGTCGTATGAGAATAGCGGTGATCATAGAACAGAGTCTGCCACTGCCGCACCATGCCTAAAACATGATTGTTGAAGACAAGCACGACGATGGGAATATTGGCACTGACAGCCGCTGCCATCTCATTCATATTCATATGGAAGCTTCCATCCCCCGTAACCAGAATAACCGGACGGTGCGGATTGGCAACCTTGGCACCGATCGCCGCTCCCATACCATAGCCCATCGTCCCCAGACCGCAGGAGCTGATCCAGCTGCGCGGACGGGAAAACTGATAATACTGTGCCATGATCATCTGATGCTGTCCGACATCGGTAACGATAATCGCATCCTCTCCGACGATTTCATGCAGGGTCAGGGCAAGATCTCTGGGATCGACATTTTCTCCCGGCTTCGGCTTTGGCAGCCCCAGCTTGGTTTTAAAATCCTTAAGTGTTCCCGTCCAGTCATCATGCTTGGTTTCCGGCATGCGCTGTATCATTTTCTTCAGAATATAGCGGGCATCTCCGACGATGGAAATGTCACTGGCTACATTCTTGGAAATTTCAGAGGCATCGATATCGAAATGGATGATTTTCGCCTCTCTGCCGAATTCTTCCCGGTTTCCCGCAACACGATCGGAAAATCTGGAGCCGATTGCGATAATCAGATCGGTATTCAGGGTTGCGTAATTGGAGACCGGTGTCCCATGCATCCCCAGCATACCCATATATAAATCATAGTCATACGGCACACTGCCAAGTCCCATCATGGAACAGCAGATAGGAATATCCATATGCCTGGAAAAATTCATTAGCTCTCTGGTCGCGTTGGAGGAAATAATCCCTCCTCCGGCATAAATCATCGGACGCTCAGCCCTGCGAATAACCTCCAGCGCCTGTTCAAATACGACATCATCCACCTTTGGAAGCTTGCGGATGCGATAGCGCGGCAGCTTGACATATTCGCTGTGCGCTGCGGTAACATCCTTCGGTATATCGATCAGAACAGGACCCTTTCGTCCGGAATTGGCGATGACAAACGCCTTGCGTACAACGGCCGCCAGATCCTCGACATTCTGCACGATAAAGTTATGCTTGGTGATCGGCATGGTGATCCCCGTGATATTAACCTCCTGAAAGGAATCACGTCCCAGCAGATCATTGGGAACATTGCCGGTAATGGCCACCATGGGAATGGAGTCCATATAGGCTGTCGCAATACCGGTAACCAGATTGGTAGCGCCCGGTCCGCTGGTTGCCAGACAGACCCCGCATTTGCCGGTGCTTCTCGCATAGCCGTCTGCCGCATGGGCTGCCCCCTGCTCATGTGAGGTGATAATGTGACGGATATCCTCACTTCGTTCATATAACGCATCATAGATATTCAGCACCGATCCTCCGGGATATCCGAAGATGGTATCCACACCCTGGTCGATCAATGCCTGTATCAGTATCTGCGAACCATTCATTTTCATAAAACAGCCTCCCTATTCCATCGTTATTTCATATCCCTTTTGCTTTAACACCTTAATCAGTGCCTCCCCATGTTCCTTGCTGCTGACCTCAACAGCCAGATGGAGTATGGTTTCATTCAGATTCAAATCAGCCTGGATACGGTCATACTGTATTTCAATAATATTCGCATTCTGTTCACACAGGATATGCGTGAAATGCTCCAGAGCACCCGGTACATCCAGCATCAGTGTTTTGAATTTCATGTTTCTGCCGCGGCTTACCAGTCCCTTTTCAACAACCTTGTGTATAAAGGAAACATCGATATTTCCTCCGGACAGAACACAGACAACACGTTTTCCCGCAACATTGATTTTTCCGTTGAGCACAGCTGCCAGACTCGCTGCCCCCGCCGGCTCCACGACCTGCTTTTCTCTTTCCAGCAGCAGCAGAATCGTCGCTGCGATTTCACTGTCACTGACACTCACCATCTCATCCACATTTTCCTGAATAAGCTTTACCGTGGTTTTTCCAGGATTCATCACCGCGATTCCATCCGCGATCGTATTTACATGTTTAATCGCACAGTGCTTCTGCTTCTGAAAGCTCTGTACGATGGCATTGGCTCCCTCCGCCTGAACCCCGACGATTTTGATACGCGGATTGATCTGCTTGGCATAAAAGCTGATTCCGGAAAGCAGTCCGCCTCCCCCGGCCGGTACGACGATCATATCCACATTGGGCAGATCATGACAGATCTCATAGGCGATTGTTCCCTGACCGGCTATGACATCCTCATCATCAAAGGGATGAATAAAGGTTGCCCCTTTTTCCTCCTGCAGACGAAGCGCTTCTTGATAGCACTCATCATAATTATCCCCTGCCAGCACCACATCGGCACCATAGCCCTTGGTTGCCAGCACCTTGGCGATCGGTGTGCTCTTCGGCATCACGATGGTCGCATGCATGCCTAGCTTGCTTGCGGCATAGCTGACGCCCTGTGCATGGTTGCCGGCACTGCTGGCAATAACCTCGCTCGTTTTCCCCTCTTCCTTCAGCTTCGCCAGCTTGTTGAAGGCGCCGCGAACCTTGAAAGATCCGGTTTTCTGGCGGTTCTCACATTTCAGAAACAGCTGACAGCTGCTCATTTCCGAAAATGTCCGCGAGCTGGTCACCTTCACATTGTGAATCTGCCCCTGCAGTCTGGCGGCCGCCTGCTCTACATCTTTACATTCCATTCCTCTTCCTCCTGTTTCGTAAAAAAGCAGCATATCCAACGATAAGCTGCTTTTCTTTCTATCCTCACGCCTTAGTGTTTATACAACGAAAGTGTTCTGTTATGGAAATCTCACGTATGAGACTCACTAGAAAGAAAAACAGACTTGCTTAGGACTATGAGAATAATAATAATGACGATAATGTATAGTGCCATCACTTGTCCACTTCCTTTCCAACTGTGATGGTATTAGAATAAAACTTTTTCACACTTTTGTCAATAGTTTTCAGTTATATTTTCATTTATTTTACAATCCTGTTACATACGTTGTGGAAAACGAATATTTATTTTCACAAAACCCTTTTCATTCCGCCATTCCTTCTTTATAATAAAAGGCATAGACAACGGAGGTATCCCCATGTATAAGGAAACAGCAAAACTTATTTTATACCGCAGCTTTGGTGATCACAGCATTTTATCAGAGCTTTCCAAGATATTTCATGACTTTGATGCAAAAACGGCAGAGGACGCAGAGCTGATTGAACGTATATACACACAGATCAAGGCACTGCTTGATCTGGCGACCAGCTATGGCTTTGATGAAAATCTCTGGCACAATTATCTGACCTTTCTTCTTCTGATGAATGATAATTCATTCAGCCTCGTCAGTGAAAAGAGTACGGTACAGGATGGCAGTGTACATCATTTCGCCAAAAATGATTTCAGGGTAGTGAAGCGTCTCTTTGATTTTGACTTTCACCCGATTGAAAAAGCACTCGGCATCGACTGCTTCTCAACAATCAGCAATTATAAAGCCGTTGCCAAAAAGGAGCGCATGTACAACAGGAATGTCTCCGCAATGGTACAACGTATCTCCCGCAGCATTGAGACTGCCGCTGATGAGGAGGAAATCTTCCAAATCATCACCACCTTCTATCAGGAGTACGGTGTCGGGATGTTTGGCTTAAACAAGGCGTTTCGCATCCGCTCCTGTGAAAACGGGGATGTGGAATTTCTTCCCATCAACAATATGGACAGCGTGGTTCTTGATGATCTCATCGGCTATCAGATGCAAAAGGATATGCTGCGGGAAAACACACAGGCCTTTGTTGAGGGACGCAACGCCAACAATGCTCTTTTGTACGGAGACAGCGGAACCGGAAAGTCCACCAGCATCAAGGCCATCGTCAATGAGTATTATAAGGATGGCCTGCGCATGATTGAAATTTATAAGCACCAGTTCAAGGATCTTTCAACCATTATATCGCATATCAAAAATCGCAATTACCGCTTTATCATTTATATGGATGATTTATCCTTTGAGGAATTTGAAATCGAATATAAATTTTTAAAGGCGGTCATTGAGGGCGGCGTGGAAACAAAGCCGGATAATGTCCTGATCTATGCCACCAGCAACCGGCGCCATCTGGTACGGGAAACATGGAAGGACCGCAACGATATCAATGACGATGACGAGCTGCATCATTCCGATACCATGCAGGAGAAGCTCTCGCTTGTGGCACGCTTCGGTCTCAGCATCTGCTATGAGCGGCCAAATCAGAAGAACTACTTTGAAATCGTCACGGAGCTTGCCAAGCAGTATCCGGAAATCACGCTCAGTGAGGAGGAGCTGCAGGCGGAGGCCAGAAAATGGGGGCTTGGTCATGGCGGAAACAGCGGGCGTGCCGCACAGCAGCTCATCAATTATTTATCCGGACGCTCCGGTCTGAAAACATAAACGGGATATCCTGCGGCTTTCTTCCGGCAGCTTTGCGCTCTCTTTCATATCATAAAAAACCTGCAGATACCATTCTTTCCTACGTAGAGGTGCCAGCATAAAGGAGAATTCAAATGGAATTCTCCCTATTTTTTTCACCCGCAATTGAGGAAGAACCACGGATATGCGCAGGCTTCTTTTCATTGCAATATCATTTTTCCATAAGATCGCAGACCTATTGTGTCAGCAGCTGCTCTACAAGGGCGGAGGCATCGTTTGTCCAGATATCCGGCTCTATACCGTAATATTCTTTTGCATAGGAGTCCGAAAACTGCGTCAGCATATTGCCAAAGCTGACCTCCAGACTGGAATGCTTCAGATACACTGTCAGAAAGGAAGAACCACGCAGCATGCCTGCCGTCGGTGTACCGATGAACACAACATGATCAAGGCTGTGCAGCCGATCGATCAAATGCTCCGCTGCGGATGCGGTCTGATCATCCTGTAAGACGAACAGCAGTGTATCATTCTTTATTTGTTTCTCGCTTCTGCGCTCCACCACAGCATGCAGCTCATCCAGCTGCTTCCAGGCTTCTTTCTTTCGCAAATCCGATAAGGACTGTGCGAAGTCTTCTGCATGAAATTTCTCCTCCAGCAAGGGGTTTTCCAGAGGAAGCTTCAACAGTGTCTGCATATGACCGCCCTTTGCAGTCCCCGAGAAGCTGCGATACCAGCTTTCTGCCACCAGCAGATCACCACCGCTGTTTCCCCGCAAATCCAGAATCGCTGCTTTGCTGTCTTTGAACTTCTCTGCCGTTTTTAAAAATGCATCCGCCTTCTCCTGTTCACGTTTTGCATAAAACATCCGTGCCGTATGAACATAGGGAACACCCTGAATCTCCTTTTCAAGAATGGCTTTATCCGAAGGATGTGCTGCAAGAGGCAGCACCTTCTGCCGCTGTGCCGTTTCCTTGGCAAAATGCAGGGTAACTTCTGTTTTCTGCTTGTTTGTTTTTTGATAATATACATAGCGTCCCGCATGCAGAGCATCCTCCTTCAGGACAGTCTCCAGCTTTGTTTCTTCATCTACTGCCGTTACCCTTTTATCTTTGAAATAAAATCCGTCTTTTCTCTTTTCAAACGTATCCTGCATCGTAAAGGTTACCATGGGACGTTTCAGCGGCGTCTGGTCAATCAGAAAGTGCTGATCCTCAAGAAAGCGCAGATGTGTTCGAATACACGAACGATAGGCCGTATAATCCAGCTCCCGAATTCTCTCGATGTCCTGCAGGACTGCCTCCTCTGCCTGCGCAAATGCATCACTCTGATTAAAATAGGCATAGCAGCCATACAGCTCCTTCAGCATTGCAAACAATGCCGTTGTATCCTCACGCGCCTCTTTCTTCGTCAGTGTGCGGGAGGGTGAGGAGGCATGCTGATTTTCCAAAGCATAGTCCAGTGCCTTCCAGTACTTCTGCAGGCTGGATTTCTCTTTAGGCATTGCCGGCAGTTTGTAGGCTTCCGTTTTTCGGGTCTGATCGATCTGCTCTGCCAGCTGCTCCGTCTTCCAGGGTATTTTCACTTCATCCTGTTTCTTCCTGCACACCTGCAGCGGAAGAGAAAGCAGAACCACCATAATGATTCTGCCTGCTGTTTTATTCTTTATCAATGACATAATTATCCTTGCCCTGATGTTTAACATCATATAACGCGATATCCGCACGCTGATACAGACTGACAAAATCATCACCGGTGCGACTCAGCGATACCCCGATGCTGATGGTGGGAATCGGCAGTTTGGTGGTTTCTCTTTTATAACGCAGATTCTCTGTCAGAAGCTGGCACTTCTCCTTCACCTGTTCTCTGCCACTGATATGCTTCATAAAGACGACAAACTCATCTCCGCCAAGCCGTCCTACAATTGCGGAATCACGGAAGACCTCCTGCAAGGCGGTTGCTGTCTGAATCAGCACCTGATCTCCCATATAATGGCCGTGTACATCATTTACCTCCTTGAAATCATCCAAGTCCATAATGTACAGCGCATGCGGTGTACTCTTTGCATTCAGTACCTCCTGAATCTGCTTCTTCACAGATGCTGCATTCAGAATATCCGTCAGAGAATCCAGCATGCTTATTTTACGCAGCTGTTCCTTTTCCATCTTTTCAGCATGGATGTTCTGCACACGTCCGATTGCGGAAACAGCCTGTGCCCCATCATAAATCACCTTGATATATATATGATACCATAAGGAAGACCCGTGAAAAATCAGATTTACGTCCGCATCCGTATCCACCTTCTTCATCAGCTGTTCATAAAGCGGATTGTTCCCCTTACCATCCACAACCAGAATCTCGGATTGATAGGAAGAAAAATGCTCAATCACTTCAGGTACCTTGAAAATCTCCACAGCCTCACTGGTAAGACGCAGCATATCACTCCTGTAATCATACTCAAAAATTACTTCCTTCATAATTTCCGAGAGATAGCGGTAACGCGTGTTCTCCAGCTCGATCTGCTTTTTCATTTTCATTTGATTACGATAGTACACATATCCAAGCATCAACAGAACCGAGGCAGCTGTCACGATCAGCATCATGAATTTCAGCGGGTTTTCCTGAATATATGTCATGAAGGTAAACGGCTTTTGCTGCTGTGCATTTTCATAGATATAGCTTTCCAGCTCACTGGTATCAATGGTACGGATACCCTTATTCAAAATTGTCGCAAGTGTGTTCTCACTGCTGTTGATAATACCCATGCTGTATTTCATCGAGGAGGAATTCGCCTGAGGATAAATAATGTAATGCGTGAAATCATCCCGGTACTGATAGAAGGATGCAGCATAGCTGTCCGTATACGTGTAATCACATATGCCCTCATCAACTGCACGCAGTGCTTCCTCGATGGAATCATAATAGACTGCATTTTTTGTATTCTCATACTTTTCTGTCACATTCCCCTTGTAGATTGCGGCCTTTTTCTCTTTCAATGTCGTTACATCGACATCATTCCCTGCGACAAGCACCCGCTCCGTTTCCAGATATGGTGTACTCAGCAGCAGGGTACTGTGACTCATCAGATCGTAATCATACTGTATGTTCAATACGATATCCGCTTCTTTATCTGCAATTTTCTTTGCAAAATCATCATAGCTGTCGGTATATATATATTCCAGCCTCCAGCCCGCCTTTTTGCTGATGCTTTTCAAAAGATCATTTGCCACACCTTGTATTTCCCGATTGCCGTTATAATATTGCAGCGGTCCGAACCCGTCCTGTACCAGCACCTTCAACGCAGGATGCTCGTTGATATAGGCTTTTTCCCTGCTGTTTAAGAGCAGCTGATTGCTTGATTTCGTGAAATATTTATTGTACAGCGTAGACTGCAGCGTCGGATTGACTTCACTTATGCTGACAATGGCCCGATTCAGTTCGGAGATCAATGCGCTGTTGCCTTTTGTGGTCGCAAAATAAAATGGTGTTGGAGAAAATTTTGCAATGGAACGAAAATTATCATCAATGGAAAGATCGACGGTTATCAGAGCATCGGCTTTTCCAGACTCAACGGCCTTTTGCTGTTCCTTCGCATTTTCACACCATATCGTCTTGTATTTCATACCATTCAATTCCGCAAACTGCTCAAATGCTATATTACGATTTTCCGCATCCTTATCCAGCGCAATGCGAAAGTCTTTACTTTCTGTCAGATTATACTCATCAAAGCGCTCATCGTTTGAAAGCACTGCGATAACGCTGTATGCATTTCCATAGTTCTCTGTCGGATAATCGTATAGCTTGGAGAGTCCCTCATTGTAGCTCATGGCTCCAAGTAAATCCAAATCCCCTTTTTTCAGCATATCCAGCATGGTCGTCAGCTGCTCATTCAGATCCCCTTCTATTTCAACGAACTCATACGTCCATCCTGTGTATTGTGAGATTTCCTTCAGATAATCATAGGTGTAGCCTGTATAGGTGCCATCATCATTTTTTACTGTCAGGCCTGGCTGCGTAGGAAAGCCTACTCGTATGACACGCTTGTTTTCCTCTGCCTGCACTGATGGTACTGCCAACAGCAGAAACAGAAACATTACAACAATGCATGCCAGTATTCCCTTTTGCTTCATAATCTCACCTCGATGTCCATATATCTTATATTATACAGTATATAGAAGAAGAAAAGTAAATTTTTTCAAAGAAAAAGGCGCATTATACACCTTTTTGTCTGTTTTTGATTTTTTTTGTATCGGTTAATGCATAAACTTCATCCGCAAGGGATGCAACCACGGGTGAATGTGTGACAAGGATGATACATTTCTTTTCCTCATACGCAAGACCTTTAAAGATTTCCATGATTTCATCCTGCGTATCCTCATCCAGATTTCCGGTAGGCTCATCCGCCAGAAGAATTGCGGGATCATACGATACTGCACGGGCAATGGCTACCCGCTGCTGCTGCCCGCCGGAAAGCTTTAAAATACGGCGTTGGGATTCTTCCTTACTGAGCCCCACCTTTTCCAGCAGTTTCATTGCATATGCACGGTTGTTTTCTTTTTTTACTCCGGCGATGTCCATGGACAGCATCACATTTTCAACGGCAGTCAGATGCATCAGCAGATTAAAGCTTTGAAAAATCACACCTGCATACTGACTTCTGTATAGATACTGATCCACCTCGCTGACATCCAATCCATTGTACAGAATCTTTCCTTCCGTTGGCTTTGTCAGCTGTGAAAGCAGAGACAGCAAAGTGGTCTTACCTGCTCCGGAGCGACCGGTAATCGCGTAGATTCTGCCGCCTTCAAAGCGGTAATTCACATGGCGCAGCACCAATTCCTTACCATTATAGCTGTAGCCGACATTCTGTAATTCCAGCTGCATGTTGCTTCCTCCTATTCTCTGTTCGATAATATATTCAGCGGTTCATAACGCAGAATACGCAGTACCGCCAGGGCGGCGGATAATAGCGTCAGCAATATGGCAATACCGCCCAGCTCCAGCAGGACCTTTCCATTGGCGGCACTGCTGATTTCCTGTATATAGGATACAGTTTCTTTCTCCATTCCCTTGCTCCTGCCGCCAAACTCTATCTGCGGACCGCCTTCCTTTGGAAAATCGGTTTCCTGCGTGGCAGATGTCTGTACAGTCTGTGTCTGCAGCAGTGTGTTGGTCAGCGGTACACTTGCGGCAGTGCCGATTCCACAGCCCAGCATAATCGCCATAAGTGTTACTATGAAGATTTCACAGATGAACTGCAAAGCAATCCTGCGCTTGTTCATACCGATGGCCGCCAACACCCCGATTTCATATTTCCGTTCCCGGATGTGATAGATATTGAGCACCACTAGAATCACACCGCCAACCAGCAATACAACCGCCAGAAAATATCCGGCATACGTACTCAGATTTTCCAGCGGGGCAAGGCTTTGTTCATAAGCAGCCACATCCTCAGAGGAAACGGTATACATATCACTCAGCCCAAGCTTTCGGGCCTGTGCTTCAAATTTATCATATGCCTCAACATTTTCAAACACATACGTGCCACGGGTCTGGGCTTGCAGGGCAGTATCCGTATCAGCGGTACTCTTTTCAACCATCGCATGCAAAGCCTCATAGGACATATAAATCTGATTGGCAGGATCCATCATATTCATCCCCATAAAGGAATCAGCGGTTTTTGTAGAGGTATAGATACCGACAACCCTGACCTTGTACGTTTCCTTCTCAGCAGCGGGATTGGTAAAGGTAATCGTATCCCCGATGGACAGGTTATTCAGTGTGGCAAGCTCCTGATGGATGATACACGTAAGCGCATCATTACCTTCCGTAAAACGGACTCCCTCACTCAGTTGGGCACTGCCATCCGCAAAGGCCGTCATCGCCGCATAGCTGCTATAGCCGGTTATGGTGAAATCCCCCTGATGTTGCATACCGCCAATGCCCTTCCCCTGTTGGGGAAATCCACGTTCCTGGGATGTGTCTGCCGTGGCTGTATCAGTAGTATCAGAGGAGGTGGAAACCGCTTCTATCGAGGATGCGTTCAGGGAAACACTTTCCGTATAATAGAAATCATGGACGGATTTTGCCTGTGCATAGGTTTTTAATTCCTCCAAAGACAGCTCTTTCATCGAAGACATCCAATCCTTCATACTGCCGCTATCCGGCTGCTCTGTTTCCTCTGCATTCTTACGCATATCCTCCATCATGGACTGGCGGTCCACACGGATGGTTGCGGTGATGTTCAAATCGGATAAGCCGCTTTCACGCTCCCTGTCCGCAGCCTCGCGAATCGACAATGCAAGGCAGGCTGACAGACCTATCACAAAGGCAATACAGCCGATTAGTATATTTCTGCCCTTTGCTCTGGTTATATTCCGCAATGCATTCTTTAAAATGTACATGAGTATTCTCCTTTCACGGTTACAGTATACAGGCGGCATGTGACAACTCTGTGAACAGGCTATGAAGAGCAAAAGAAAACACCCTCTCAGGTGTTTTAGTAAGCAAATCAACTGATTTTATTCAATCGGCCGCTGATAGAATTTCCCCTCAACACTTTCCGTCTTTGTCACATTGACAAAGCTGGTCTGATCAATTTCACGGATTCGGGTGACAAGCCCCTTGACATTCTGAGAATCCACAACTGTGTACAGCATGGTTCTCGGCCGCCCGTAATAGGTACCGATCCCCTCCAGCCGCGTTACGCCGTGATGTGTGGAATTCTGAATTTCCTCAATCACGATATCCGGATTGCTGGTGACGATGAACAGCGTCATCCGCTTGTAACGGGTATGCACAAAATTGATAACCTGTGTGGAGCAGAACTGAAAGATTATGGAATACAGCGCAGCATTCCATCCGAACAGATATCCGGCAGCCACAAGCATTACGGCATTCATAGCCAGGATATAATTCCAGGCTGGCTGATTGGTCCTTTGTGAAATCCACATGGCGATGAAATCCGTTCCGCCGCTGCTGGCATTCCCGCGTAAGGCGATGCCCAAGGCGACACCCTGTAAAATTCCACCGAATATGGTAATCAGCAGAATATCCTCCGTGATATTGGTAACCGGCAGGATTTCAACAAACACACCGGTTAAAACAATCATCACACAGGAATACAGTGTGAATTTCTTTCCTACTGTTTTGTAGCCGATGTAGGCCGGTATGGCATTCAATGCAAAGTTGACGGCAGAATACGGAACCTGCAGGTTCATATATTTTTCCGCGCATCGCTGAATGAATACTGTCAGTCCGGTAAAGCCGCCCGGAAACAAGCCCCCGGCATTGATAAAGGTATTGATATTGATGGCGCAGAGAAGTGATCCGATAATCACACAGCCTACCGTAATCAGATCTCTGACACTTGGTTTTAATCTCATTCTTCTACTCCCTTTTTTCCTCTGGTCATGCATAATTATACTATCTTTTTTTCTACATGCAACCGTTTTACGGATGATACCTGTTTACTTTTTTCTATGTAAATTTTCATTCAGCCGTATCAGGTCTTACACGATTTCCCGCAAGCACTTACAGCTGTTTTTTAGCTGAACTGATACTATTGTGCTGTGAAAATTCATACAATGCATATGGAAGGAGAGTTGTTATGAAACAATTTTTAGCCGTAGCTGCCCTAAATGAGGCAGTCAAAAAGCACTGCGATACCCGCAGGGATGTCAAGATATATACCGAGGGCTTCAAAGCTGTACAGCATGAAGCTATGGAATTTTCTGTTATGTGTGATGGTGAGCTGTATCAGCTTGAAAAATTACACGAGGAATTGCGACAGGCTGGTTTTCCTAATCCCTCCAGTGTGGAGGAAGCCGTCTTGTATGCCTATCTGCTCTGGGGCGAAAAAGCAATGGAGCATATGGAGGGTGCTTATTCCTTTATTATACAAAAAGGTGATTCCCTCTTCTGTGCCAAGGATCCGCTCGGGCTTCGCCCAATCTATTATCTGATCAAGGACAACTGCATTTGGATCAGCTGCCGGATTCAGCCTCTGCTGGATGCTTCGGATACACCGGCCGTTCTGAATCGTGAGGGACTTTTGGAGCTGTTTGCCTTTGGTCCCAGCATCAGTGAAAATCAGACGCTGTATAAGGATGTCCATGCATTGCCGATGGGTTCCCTGCTACGTATATCCGCCGGTAAGCTGGAGATAAAAACATATTATAAGCTTTCCGCACATCCGCATACGGATACCTTACAGGAGACCATCACGAAGGTACACGATTTGATGAGTGCCTCTATCCACGCACAGGCGTCTGGTGCACAGGCAAGCTTTCTCTCAGGCGGACTGGATTCCAGCCTGATAACGAGCGTTGCCGCAAAAAAGAATCCGCAATGGCGTACCTATTCTCTGGATTATGAAGGGAATAAAGAAAATTTCAAGGGAAATATGTATCAGGTTTCTCTGGATGCTTCCTTTATTCAGGATATGTGTGAGTTCTGTCAATGTGAGCATACACCGCTTATGCTGTCACAGCAAGAGCTCTGTGATCTGCTGGAGGATGCTATGCTGGCAAGAGAGGCACCGGGTATGGCAGATGTGGATTCCAGCTTGCTGTGGCTGTGCCGTAAGGTTGCTGAAAAGGAACAGATCATTTTAAGCGGAGAGTGCTCGGACGAGATTTTTGGCGGCTATCCGTGGTTTTACCGGGATGAGTTAAAGGATTTGGATACCTTTCCATGGCTGCGCTCCACAAAAGAGAGAATCTCTTTGCTTCATCCGGATTTGCAGCGTCTTCCGTATGAGGACTATATCGCAAAGCGTTATGCGGAAAGCATACAGGATATTGAATATCTGGATACCGACAGTGAGGAGGACCGCCGTGCGCGTGTTCACACCGTGCTGTGTCTGCACTGGTTTATGCAGACGCTGGTTGCCCGTCAGGTATGCATGGGAGATGCAGCGCATTTGAATATCCGTGCCCCGTTTGCCAATGTGAAGCTGCTGGAATACGTATATAACATCCCATGGGAGATGAAGTTTCTGAAGCAGGAGGAAAAAGGCATTCTGCGAAAGGCATTTGAACATGAGCTGCCTGAAAGTGTTGCCCATCGGAAAAAGAACCCGTTTCCAAAGACACACAATCCCCGATACGCCGAGCTGGTCAGCAAACGTCTGCAGGAGCGTTATGAGGATCCGACAAGCCCGCTGCATGAGTTGTTTGATGATGTAAAATTAAAAGAGCTGATTGATACAAAGGGGGAAAGCTTTCAGCTGCCATGGTACGGTCAGCTTATGAGCGGACCACAGCTGCTTGCCTATCTGTATCAGATTGACCGATGGATCGTTACCAAGCATATCTCGATTGAAAAATAGTATAAGAAAAGCGGCAGAGCATCTCATTCTGCCGCTTCTTCCGTTTCCACCCCTGCCTCCTTCATGACCTTCTGCAGCTCCACTAGCTGACTGGTGCGCAGCATGTCCCGAATCTGCCGCAATTCCTTCAGACAGCTTCTCAGTAAATCAATAATGGAAGCAAGCAGAAACAAGGCACCGATAACAGCGCAGTAAGCAAGTATATCCATCCTCATCCTCCCTTTCAGAGTAACAGTTATGAATAAAAAGACGCGATCTCCTATAGCGATTCATGTATTGTCAGAATATCCTGCAATGTCTTTCTGTCAGTCTTTCGTCTCTGTTGACTGCCGTAGCCCACAGCAATAACGAGCCGTATTCTTTTTTTATCCGGTATCTGCAGCAGCTCTTTGATTTTCTTTTCGTGAAAATATCCAATCATGCATGTATCCAAACCAAGCTCAGCAGCCTGCAGGCACAGATATGCACACGCAATACCGATATCCACCTGATGAAATTCCTGATTCTTCATGCGATTCACGATTCGCTCAGAAACCACCGGCTTTTGTTCTTCAACAACGATAAAAGCTGCATGCTTTGTAAAGGGCTGTGTCAGGGCTACCATGGCCGGGTCTTGGATGATGTGAAATTTCCAAGGCTGCGAGTTGCATGCGGATGGTGCCAGCCCCGCGGTTTCCACACATGTTTTCAGCAGCGCTGAATCAATCGCACGCTCTGTAAAGCTGCGGCAGCTGTATCTTGCGGTAATCGCTTCCTGTAGTTCCATAAAGTGTCTCCTATTTCCAATCGAATGGATGAATTTCTCTGTAATTGCGAAAGAAACAGGCTATGATTGATTCATATATGTATATCGTTATTCCTGTATTCTAACTCTTCAGATTTAGCATATAGTGGAATTCAACATTTGTCAATATATAGTTTACATCAATGATACTACCAAAAGGTGTCACTGCCGTGCCCTCTTGCGATTCCAGATTTCCTGTTAAGCTATTTCTTTACAGAATCGATCTGTCATTCTTTTTTCATACCGTTTTGAGAACGCGGATTATGCTGCGCTATCCTTCTTTTTATCCAGCTGCACCTCCTGAATCTCTTCAAAGCGCTTCACGATCTTTCCAGCTGTAATCTGCAGCTGCCGCATATCCTGATAGGTTCGCTCAAAATCACTGCCGACTGTCTGATAACGCTTATGAAACCGCTCAAACTCGACCTGCAGATGCTTCAGCTCCTGCTGAATCTGTTCCACATGCTCATTGCGTTGTACACCCAGATAGATCGCACGTATTGCGGTCAGATATGCCATCAGTGTCGTCGGTGAGACCATATACACCTTTTCTTCATAAGAGTAACGCACGACCTCATCACAGCTCGCATAAATATAGGAAAACACTGCTTCGGCAGGCAGAAACATGCAGGCAAATTCCGCTGTTTCCTGCGGCAGTATATATTTGGAAGCGATGGCGCGGATATGCCTTTTCACATCCTGTACAAACTGAGCATGTGCTCTGGCCTTTTCCTGCGCCGTATCCGCTGACATCAGACGGTTATAATTTTCCAGCGGAAATTTGGAATCAATACAAATCATACGCAGCGGTTCACTGGCGAACAGAACAGCATCCGCAATCGTTCCGTTGCTCAGCTTATACTGCTTCTGATAACGATGCTCATCCGTCCCCATCGCCGTTTCCAAAAGACTGTACAATTCTATTTCACCAAAGATGCCTCTGGTCTTTTTATCATTTAACACATTCTGCAGCTGCAGGATGGATGCAGAGACCTCCCTGATGCTCTGCTGACTTTCATCCAGCCTTCCCATCTGCTGCAGCACCTTGCCGAAAACCTGTGTTGTCGTCTGATAGCCATGGTGCAGATTCTCATTCAGCGTAAGCTCCAGATGGCTCATCCGCTGTTCGACGTTTTCATGCAGAGACTGCAAATCGGTTTTCATCAGCTGGGAAATCTGCGTCTGCAGCATCATCAGCTGATTGTTGAATTGCTGCTGCATGGCTGCCATATCCTCTCGCTGTGCGTTCAGCTCCCGCAGCACTCGTTCACTGTCTGCTGATTTTGCCGGCCGCTGCTGCAGAAACAGAAAGATAAACAGCAGTACAACACACAGAATTAAAAATATCAACACGTAAAGTTCCATAATGATCTCTGCTACTCAAAACATGGACAAATATATCCATACTGAGATGTTGAAAGTTCTTGCGAACATTTCTTACTGCTTCACCGTATATGCTTTTGTACTGGATACATCCAGATACTACTCACAAGTTCTTGTATACTCCACAGTCGTAAATTCCCGACTAAAGCCATCGGTACATGCCTACAAGTCCCTGGTTATGCTACTTTGTAGGATATAGCATCTCTTAAATTAAGACTTGCATTATAATCTCTGTCTGCATGACAGCCACATTCACATACGTATTCTCTGTCAGAAAGATTTAAGTCCTTCTTGATACAACCACATTCATGACAAAGCTTACTGGATGCATACCATCTATCTACAATTCTTAATTCAATCCCTTATTCTCTGCATTTCGCTCTAAATTCATAGAACTTCTGCGAAGCAACTGCTTTGGAAAGATGCCTGTTCTTCATCATGCCAGATATGTTCAAATCTTCAATCGTGATATAAGACGGCTTGGTCTTCACCATCTCATTAACACTTTTATTTATATAATCCGTACGGATATTCTCTATCCTATGATGAAGTCCTTGTACCTTTACTACTTGCTCACGGATATTTTATCGAGTAGCTTTTCCTCCTTCATTTTTATTGCGTTTCTTTAAGCTTTCGTATTTCCTCGAAAGGCAACGCTGTTCTCGTTTTAACTGTTTCTCTACTTTCTTTAATTTTGCAGTTTTATTGATGTTCTTCTTTACAATACCCTTCTGATAACGGCAAAGTCCTTGACACCAAGGTCAATTCCTAATCCGATATCTTTTAACTGTGGACTTACCTGTTCCGGTTGTTCAACGAAAACTGACACATACTATCGTCCATCCTTACATGAATTAGCACCGCTCTTAATAATGTAAATACTAGAGTCCGTAGGGATATATCCCTTTTCTTTTCATCTTACCCATCCAAGCATCGGTATTTTCATACGATGTCTTTCGCATGGTATGGTTACTTTAGAATCTGTTTTCACAAACTACATCTTACCATCCGATTTGCCTTTTTTCTTGAATTTGGAAACCCGGATTGTCCTTTGAAGAAACTCCTGAATTCCCTTTCTAGTTCATAATACTTTGCTTTACAGATTTTGAACTGACTTCTTTTATCCATACATACTCAGGATTTTCTTTTAAATAGATGTTGTTTAACCATTTTGAGAAGTCCATGCCGGATATGAATTTCTTCTCTTTTTCATAAACTTCTTTATTATGAGCCAGATAAAAGTTATATACAAAGCGGCAAGTACCAATCGTTTTATTGATTTTCTGTATTTGTTCCAGAGTTAGGTTGATTTCCGTTTTGTAACTCTTCAGCAATTTCCTTGTCCTCCTTTATCTGTTTCTTGTATTACCTTAATCCATACAATCTACAACTGAACACATGTAAGATAAATATGATATCCTGCACCAATTCTTCGTTTGGCGAAAGAGAATCATTATTTGCAACAATGATTCTAGTATTGAATTTTTGGCAGAGCTTTTCAAACGAATCATAGCCAAAGCGTATAAATCTGTCTTTACTGGAAATTTTATTCTCCATAACTTCTTATACTTCCTTTTGCGTTGCAAAACTGCCTTAAAAAATCAATCTGATTTTTTAAATCGTCTTTCTGGTTTCTTGTAGACACTCTCGCATATATAACAATATCTCTTATTTCATTGTCTGTATGTATTTCTTTAAATTGTAAATATTGGTCATGAGTGTAATACCTACGATTTGTTGGAGTGCGATTTGCCTTTCATATCCCCTCCCTATCCCAGCGTTGTAATGTTTTAACAGAAACACCTAATAATTCTGCAAAATCTTTTTGTTATAATTTGCGGTATTTGATTTGTTCATAATAAGACACCTTTCTCACAAACACATTTTCTATGTTTTTATAATCTTATAATCTCTCCTTGCGGATATCATTATACCATATATATACCTCAGGAATTCAGAAAAGACAAATAGCGTTCACACAGACGCATGCTTCTGCGAATACAGCGGATATCGACTGATAAAGACAATTTACTTTCATCATGAAACTGTACCACACAGCCCTTTTCCAGACGGTGCACCTCATCTACTGCGCGGTAATTGATCCAGATACAATCGGGATTGCGCATTGCTTTTGTCGGAAATAATACATCCCGGTAAATCTCTGATAACAGAATCGGCACCTTCTGATGAATATCCAGATTGCGTGCAGCTGCTGCTCTTCTCCCCTCAAAGGTGGAGCCATGACGCATACACAGTCTTTGTAATATGACAAGTACAGGCTCCTGCAGTCGTGCCTGCTGCTGATTCTCCTGCACCATTAAGCAGCTTCTCTCATCAATTCTTTGCAAATAATAAACCATTTCTCCGCCTCCCAAAAAGCATTCACCTAATCGTTATATCACAGAAATCGGAAAATGCACAAAAAGTAATCAAATACGAGAGAATTTCCTGCATAAAAAAAGGAACAGATTTACTCCGTTCCCATATGACCTCTTCTAGCAGCAGCCTCCGTCGCATCCGCCGCCACAGCCTGAGCATCCGCTTTCCTGCGCTGCCATCTGCTGTTCATAAACTAGGGTATCAATCACAATGCATTCGATTTCTACCTTAACATCCTTTGGCAGACGTGCTACCTGCACACAGCTTCTTGCCGGATATGGTTCCTCCAGATAGCTGCCGTATACCTCGTTCAGCTTATCAAAGTCATTCAGATCGCTGACAAAGATCGTCGTCTTAACGATGTGCTTGTAATCAAGCCCCATGTCCGCAAGAACAGCCTTGATGTTCTTCATGACCTGGTGAGTCTGCTCTTCGATTGTCGTTCCTTCTACCTCTCCTGTTTCCGGGTTTAAGGGAATCTGCCCGCTCAGGTAAACAAAGTCTCCCAGCTTCACTGCCGGAGAATAAGGCCCCAGCGCCTTTGGTGCGTTTGCAGGCTTTACTGCTTTCAAAAATACGTTCATAGTATTCCTCCTAGTCTAAATCGTCATCCATTTGTGACAAGATCTGCATTTCGATTCTGGCTGCCATACCATCCTTGGTATCCAGAACCTTGATTTCAAAGTTTTCAAATTCTATTTCACGGCCTTTGCGGACCTTGCGATGGTTATTCAGTTCAAAGATCCAGGCGGCGAAGGTTCTCGCCTTTGTTTTCGGCGCATCCTGATCTTCTACATATGTATCGAAGAAATCAACGAGCGACACATTCCCGTCAATCGTAAAGGTATGGTGTCCGATTTCCACGACGTGATTGGGAAGAGGATCATATTCATCATAGATCTCTCCTACCAGCTCTTCCAATACATCCTCCAGCGTGACAATTCCGACAAAAACATGGGAAGTCAAAGATTCCTCGACAATCGCCATATGCTCCCTCGATTTCTGAATATCCTCCAGAACCGCAGGCAGCTTCTTTCGCTGTGTAACGAATACCGGCTCCTGCATCATCTCAGAAATGACGATTTCCTTATCCTCCAGAAGAGCATCCAGTACATCGCGCACGCGCAGAATACCGACAACCTCGGTTGTCTGATAGGAAATCACCGGAAGCCGGGACAGCTTGTGATCATGAAGAACCTGCTTCATCTGCTCATAGGTGGCATTGTCATACAGAAAAACAACCTGATCCTTGGGTACCATGATATCGCGTACATTCTTATCATCGAACTCAATGACGCTTTCAATCAGCTCGCGCTCCTCCTGCTCCAGAACTCCCTCCTGTTCAATCGTTGAAACGATCTCCAGAAGCTCATCCTCCGTTGCCGTAACGTTTTCAATTTCCATTTTCTTTTCCCAGTGCGCTTCGATCGATTCCACAACAAAGGAAATCGGGCGAAACAGCAGCACCATGATGGAAAGCGGCTTTGCCATAAACAAAGCTACGGATTCCGCTTTTGCTTTCGCAACAATTTTCGGCGTAATTTCTCCAAATGTCAGAATCAGAACCGTCATGATTCCTGTGGCAACTGCCACACCGGCACTCCCAAACATCTGTGTAAACAGCTCTGTCGCAATGGAGGTTGCCAGAATATTCACCACGTTGTTTCCAATCAATATTGTTGTAATTGCAGCCGTAAAGTTTTTGGAAATGCTGTACGCTGTACGGGCACGCTTATCTCCGTTTTTCGCCATTTGCTTCAAACGTATCATATTCACAGAGGAATATGCCGTTTCTGTTGACGAAAACAGTGCACTGAAAGCTACCAGTATAAGTAAAACGATGAGAAGACATATTTGCGATCCATCCAAGAATTACCACTCCCTACCGTATGTCCGTTTAGAAAAAGATGGTTAAAGACTCTTCACCATAGACAATATTATAAACGAAAATCGGAAAATTTCAATGGAAACGACTATATTCTTCTTCAATCTTCACCGAACCCGTCACATTTTTCTTACAATGCCCTCATAATCCATATATACCGGTGCAGAAAGGTAGATTTTGTTGTTGGACCAGCGCAGAAGGCTTTTTCCGCCGCGGGATACGCCTACAGCTATTTTGTGCAGGAGATCGTCATGATATGCCTTGCGATAGACCGGAATCAGTGTTTCTGAGCCCTCCGGCGTACTGAAATGCATAGCATCCTGTATTTCGTAGGCTTCGGGCATGCGGTACGTATCATGCTCCCGGATTTCAAGAGTCACCAGATTGCGAAAGCATTTCATGCGGCATTCCCGCTCCTGCATCCGGATATTGCAGGTATCCTTCTCAAACTGCTTCATATACCAGAACCCCAGACAGCATACCGCCTCCAGACTGCACAAATTTGCAGGATTTGCATCCTCCACAATCTGAAAGCGGATATCCTCCCTTACAATACTCCCCGCAAAGCTTTGATGCTCCTGCTGCATCTGTTCACTGCACAGTGTAACATCCCGCATGTGCTCTCTTCGCACACTCACCAGCAGATAATTCCTGTCATTCATTTTTAATTTCCAGAATTTCACAGTATCCCTCCTATGTATAAATATGCGATTGGTGTTCACAATAATGTCAGGAGGTAAGAAAAAATGAAAAAAGAAAAAACAAGCAAAAAGACACGTTTCGTTGCAGCTCGTCGTAACAGTGATGGTACATTAAGCGAGTTCAAGGACAACAATGGAAAGACTTACGACTACGAACAGGCTTTAGAGGCTGTTGAACAGGGTATGATCGAAAACGCTCTTCCATTCACAGGACGTGACGGTGCTCGTCACATTCGTGGAATTAACGATGGAGACGAATCCACAAACCTGCGTAACCTGAAAGAGTTCTAAGAAACGCGTACAAAAGAAGAACATGTGCTGCCATCGGCAATCGCACATGTTCTTTTTTTATTTTCTGATATAAGCAGCAGTGGATGCGCATGGGCTGTCTGCCGTTTTCTTGCGCATATCACTTCGCTGATAAAATTCCTGTCATTATTTACGAATACGGTAATAGACACATGTATGCAGATGGCCGCGATAGTCCACCTCTGCTGTTTTCTGTATCCGTTTCATACCGCACTTTTCCATAACGCGGCAGCTTGCAGTATTTTCCTGAAAGGCCCCTGCGCAGATTTCATGATAGCCTTTTTCAAACAGATCTGCTATTACTGCCTGTAACATCTCTGTGGCATAGCCGTGGTTATGATGTGCCGGATGGATCACATACCCCAGCTCAATGCAGCTTTTTTCTGCCTCCACAGTATTGACAAACCCGATGAGCTGATCACCAAGATAGATTCCACGCTCATAACGCGCTTCCTCATATGACCATTCCTTGAATTGATGAAACAGGCGCTCTGCCATGGATTTTGTTGCGAAATCCGGAATCATAAAGGTTTTCTTAATTTCTTCATTGCACAGCAGATTCACCATGCCGGTACAGTCTGCTTCCTGAAAGGGCTGTATGCTCAGCCGTTTTGTCTTTATCATAAGCTGCCTCCAGTTTCTTGTTCTTCCAATTCTTCTACCCGTATCTGCAATGCCAGATAATAGGATTTCAGCTGCCTGCGTGTATAATAGAATAGAAAGCATAATAGCAACCCGCCAAGAACACACAAAATTCCGCCGATGCAGCGGATATAGACGACTGCCTGTGCCAGCGATGTGCTGGAAAGTCCCTGCCAGGTACAGAAAAAGATACCACCTGCCGCAAGCAGTGCGGCACTCAGCACAACAGTCGTACTCCGCTTTTTCTCTACAGCCGGGAAGACGAGCAGAAACAGCAGTGCCGTTACCACCTCAAATGGACGCAGCTCCTTCAGCAGAATTGTGATCGCCTTTGTAAAAGAAAAGGATGCAAGGGAAATCGTATCCAGAATAATACGTGATACATAGGTCTGTGAAATCAGCGGCTCCTTCAGCAACGCGAATACTGAGGGATAATCAGATAGCTGCAGCAGGCGAAGGCCGAGAAACAGATAGGGCAGCACGAGCAGTATGCATGCGAATAAGGCAATTAAATACAATAAATGCCGGCGCTTTGCCCGTGTATCGACGAATTGATCGAGCCATTCAATCATGTTGTCAGCCAATCCTCTCCCTTAATAACCTCAACACCGGAAAGACCCGGATAATCCAGCTGCCGCAAAGCCTCATAGAGGATGATTGCCGCGCAGTTGCTGAGGTTTAAGGAACGCGCATTGGCCACCATGGGAAGGCGCATACAGTGCTCCAGCTGCCGGGAAAGAATCGTCCTGGGAATTCCTGTACTCTCTTTGCCCAGAATAAAATAGATATCGCCCTCACATTTGGTAAAGTCAAACTGCGAAGGTGCTTTTTTGCCGTATCTCGTCATATAATAATAATTATCACTGGGATTTTGCTGAGTGAATTCCTCCCAGCTTTTATAGATGGTATACTCCAGCTCCTTCACATAATCCATACCTGCTCTTTTCAGATGCTGTTCATCCAGTGAAAAGCCCAGCGGCTGAATCAGATGCAGACGGGTGCCGGTTGCCATACAGGTCCGCATCATGTTACCGGTGTTCTGCGGGATTTCCGGTTCATATAGTACAAGGTGCAGCATATCAGTTCTCCTTTTCCATAAAGGCTACCAGCTTTGCCAGCGCACGCCCGCGATGGGAAACACGGTTTTTCTGTTCCTCACTCACATTTGCCAGTGTGGTTCCATAAGGCGGATAATAGAAAATAGGGTCATAGCCAAAGCCCTTTGCGCCTTCCATATGGTCTGCCACAATGCCCTCTACGACTCCGGTAAAGACATGCTCACTGCCATCTGCCTGCACATAGGCGATCGCACAGATAAACTGACAGCCCTTATCCTCGGCATGCCTGCATTGATCGATCAGATATTGATTTTTCACATCATAGGAGGTATCCCTGCCCATAAAGCGTGCGGAATAGATACCCGGTGCGCCATCCAGCGCATTGACGGCAAGACCGCTGTCATCCGCAATCACCTCGATTCCCAGACGCTCATGAATTGCCTTTGCCTTAATCAGGGCATTTTCTTCAAAGGTTGTCCCTGTTTCCTCAATCTCGATATCCTCCTTTAGATCGAGCAATGTCTTCACGGTATATCCAAGCGGCCTGAGCATTTCTTCAAATTCCTGCGCCTTATGCGCATTGGCGCTTGCAAGCATGATTTCTTTCATCGTGTCATCTCCTTGATTTCTGTCATTTTCTCATTGATAAACCACTGTCTCGGATATTGCTGGTGACGATTGTACAGCACCAGCTGATAGCCCGCTTCCCCGCAATAGCCGATATCCGCCACACCATAGCGAAACAGCGTATCCTGATTGGCAATCCCCTGCTTCAGGGCAAAGGAAAGCAGCTCCTTTTTTTTCTCCAGTGTTACCCATGGCCGTGTGAAGCGATGCGGCTTCTGTTTAAAATTACGGTAATACTGCATCAGCAGGATGGCATCCACCAGACGTTCATCCTGTGTATTCAGTAACGGATAAAAGCAGCAAAACAGCTCATAGGGCTGATAGGGACGAGGCAGCTTTTCATACTCCTGTCCCAGATCCATAAATAATGCAAATGCACTCTCATACCAGTGCAGCTTCAGGATTGCGGTAATCACACTGCGACAGGCTGCGCTGTTCCAGAATTTTTCAACCGCCTCTGCACACGCATGAATCCGCTGCATCTCCTCTTCCTTCAGCCACGCACTGGCCCGGACATCATAGGGGGCATTTTCCTGAAACACGAAGTGATAGCTTTCCCGCTGACTTCGCAGCTTGGTTCCCTTCAGCAGCTTGAGAATACCAAGCTGCAGCTCACTGGCCTGCAGGGAAAACAGGGTATCAAAGGAGACCTGAAACAAATTCAGATCCTCATAGGGCAGACCGGCAATCAAATCCACATGCATGACAGCACCGCTTGCCTTCAGTCGCTGAATAACCTCTATGAGACGTTCGTTATTCTGGGTGCGTCCAACCGCGTGCAGCGTCCTGGTGTGAAAGGACTGCACGCCGATTTCAAAGCGGAAGCGACCGGGAACAGCCTCCTCACAGAAAAACTGCAGCAGCTCCTCACTCAGTGTTTCCGCAACGATTTCAAATTGGAAAATCTGATGAGTACAGTATTCATTCATATAGCGTGCAATCTGCAAAGCGCGCTTGGGATCTGCATTGAAGGTGCGATCCAGCAGCTTCACCTGCGTTACCCTGCTGTCCTTCAGCTTGTGCAGTATCCTCATGATATACTCCATGGAAAACATGCGGACAGCTCGATCGGCGGAGGACAGACAGTAGGTGCAGCCGTATGGACAGCCTCTGCTTGTCTCCAGATAAAAATACTGCCTGTCCATCCCCGCCTCATCCATTTCCATGAAATACGGTGCTTCAAAGCGCTCCAGCCATGCAAGGTCAGTTTTGCGATATTCCGTATTGGGATACTGCTTTGTGTAAATACCTGAAACCGGATACGCTTTTGCTTCCTCCAGCATGGTGATGTATTCCCATACACTCTGTTCCCCTTCTCCGATACTGATGGCATCCACACCCTCATCCAGCAGATCATAGGACTCGTAGCTGACCTCCGGACCACCAACCAGTATATGCAGATCGCTGTTTTGCTGCTTCAGCAAAAGAATGACCCTTCGGATCAGCTGAATATTCCATATATAGCAGCTGAAGCATACCACCTCCGGCTGTCCGGATAAAATATCCTGTGCTATCCACTCCTCCTGCTCTTTTATCGTATATTCCCTTATCGTGACGCATTCCTTATGCGGAGCTGTCGTATACAGCCAGCGCAAAGCAAGATTCTTATGTATATATTTAGCATTGCATGTCGTCAGCAGAACTTTTTTCACTTCTTCACCTTCTCGCTATTTATTCTAACAAATTTTACTTAAATATGCTATGATTAAACAGGTGATATGAATGAAAGCAATGGATTTTCTGGATACGCTGTTTTTCGATCCGGATATTACGATACGCGATATGCATAAAGGGCTGACCAATCAGAACTTCCTTCTGGAAATGAATCAGGAAACATATGTCCTGCGCATTCCCCGCGCAGACAGCGAGCATATTGTGAACCGGCATCACGAAACGATGGCTCTGGAGGCTGTACGGGATGCGGATATCGATGTGGAAACGATTTATTATGATGAAGCAAGCGGCTATAAGGTTACACGGTATCTGCCGGATGCCAGAACCTACAGGGAATGCGAAGACCCCTGCAAGCTGGAGCGGACAGCTGCCCTTATGAAACGGTTCCATTCGCTGCAGAAGCGTGTGGATGCCGATTTTGAACCGATTCGTCGACTGCAGGGCTATCGCAACCGCCTCCGACAGCCGCTGTATGATCTGACCCCGTATGAGGATGCCGTACAGGCAGTTTATCATTTAAACAATCCCCGCATCCTCTGTCATAACGACTGGGTGGATGGGAATATCCTGTTCACAAAGGATAAGACCTATCTGATTGATTATGAATATGCAGCTAACAACGATCCGCTGTTTGATGTGATGTCCTTTCTGAGTGAGAACCAGATAGAGGATCCGGCCCTGCGGGAGCGCTTCTATGCCGTGTATTTCGACGAAATGAATGCTACCGTGCGCAGGCAGCTTGATATCTGGGAGAATTTCCAGAATCTGTTGTGGTGCTGCTGGGCGATGATGATGTGGGAAAGCCGCCATGAGAGCGTATACCGCGCAATCGCTCGTGATAAATACGAGGCCTTAAAAAGAAAAAATCCGAACACCTGATACCGTTGTGCCAAAGCTTCTCAACGTATGCTGTGATATGTTGTTTCGCATACGTTGAAGCTGGCTGATGCTGCCGCAGGTGAGCGGATTTTTTTTATGCTGCATCCTTTTTCCGGAAGATCCAGCGTGTTGCAACATACAGGAGTCCGCAGGATATTCCCAACGTCAGAATACCATTCAGATAGGTATAGGACGTATAGCCGCTGAGAATGTCCACGGGATTGAAATAGGTGAACGGAAGCCATGCATACCATGTCTCGGTATTGGCCGGCTGTGCAATTCCCATGCCAAGCAGCAGAATGGCAAGCGTCAGAACCAGTGATGTCATCTTGTTTCTGCAAATGGCATTAAACAGCATATTCAGCAGCATACAGAAGAGGATGACAAGCAGCGCCATCAGGACGCACCAGCCTGTGAACTGCCACATCGGCAAAAAATCAAATTTGGAATTCGGACTCTGTGTCTGATAAGGAATGGAAAAATACCGCGTAATTCCAAGCGTATATGTCATTGCATTATTTTCTTCTGTTTCCGCCAGGGTGTTCTCCATCTGTTCCAGAGAGGTCAATCCCTGCACATTGGACAACACCGGTGCCTGCATACGCTCATAGTGATCAAAGATGCCGAAGCACAGGGAAAGCAGCAGAAGCGGTATAAAGAATATGGCACACAGCGCCGCAAGATTGGTGCGTATTTTCTGGTGCAGATAACAAATGCGTTTGCGTGGCTGTGACAGCAGTGTTTTGATAACCCCGCTATCCCGGTCCTCATGAATGGAGTCAAAGCACAGAAGCGTGATCAATATAACCGGCAGTATCGGAAACAGGGAGCGCATGAACTGTACGATCAGCGTAGCGCTGTCCGTTGTGGAATAGGTCAAAGTGGCAATCCCCTGCTTTTCCAGCTGATCATAAAACCGGGCGGTGAACTGATAATACGGAAACATCTGAGTTTCATCATTGTCCATGTAGCTGTTCGCCCAATCCTCTGATATTTCACGATTGGAAAATTCCGGAAGCTTTCGTTCCTTGCGCAATGCCTCCAGCGTATCCTCCTTCGTTACATACTCACGATAATACAGATCGAAGTTCCGTGTGGCATACAGAGCGGAAACACGTCTTGCATGCAGCAGATTCACTTCGGCATAATTTTTATTCACAGCCCTCCAGTCCTTATTCTGGATGGCTGATTTTAAGCGCTCACTCTTCTGTGTCAGGGTTTTGAAATACGCGGCATTGTCATCCGTCATCAGCATGAACAGCTGATGCTTCACTTTGTTCTCCGCCTCCAGTGCATCAGCGTAGAGCGCTCTGTGCTCGGTTGCCGCCTTCTCATTCAAATCCACTGCGCTCAGCACACCGCACAGCAGGACACAGACCATGGCAATCCACAGCTTTCTCTTACGCAGCAGTTTTTTTATTTCCAGCATCATCGCATACCTCCTTCCAGGTCGGATCGGTTAATCACGTGTATGGTCCCGACAAATAAAAGCGGCAGCCACAGCGCACACATCATCATACACAGGGTACTGTCCGCTACATATTCCTGTGCAGCAATTTCCAGCGGATGCAGATAGAAAAACGGAATCCAGGAAAACAGAAGGGACGAATTTCCAAAGATACGCATCATGAAATATATCACAAGCAAAAGGGAGCCGATACACAGCAGCGTATTGGACACCGTCTTCTGCCAAGATGCCAGCCATGCTGCCGCACACATATAGCACAAAACCACAAGCATGGAAAGCGGCACCGCTTTGATCATTAAGGAAGACCAGGTACTCACCTCATACGAGCGAACGATGTATGGGTATTGCATGCTTCCCAGTCCATGCTGCAGAAGGGGCAGGATGGAAAACAGCAGCAGAGCAATCGTAAAGGAAAGCAGAATCACAAAGGATGCTGTCAGCAGTTTGGCAATCAGCAGAGTACCTCTGGAGATTGGCATACTGTATATGAGCTTATATGTCCCACTCTCAAAATCATGGCAAATCTGATCCGCCATCAATACGCCAACAACAAGCAGCAGCAACAGCATGGTATCCTGTTGAACTATCTGCATAAGAAAGTTTAACAGTGTCGGCTCATAGGGACTGGTATACGGCTTTATATCATGATTGAGGAAATACGCATAATAGGTATGATCACGGTGCAGCGTATCCTTTGTTATCCCCAGCTCCTTCACCATGTCCATGGATAAACCAAGCTCCTGCAGCTTCTGATAACCCAGTGCACGCTCCTTCGCATAGCAAACGGTATCATGCCAGTCAAAATATTCAGGAGATTGCTGCATATTGGTCCAGGAGGATGTCGCGTATTGGATATCACACCACAAATACGCCTCCTCCCGCTGCTTCGGGGCTTCCTCTTCTTTCGGTGTACGCTGCAGATTGAACAGCAGTGTCTGACATTGATTATCTGCGACAGGATTTTCATAATGCAGCTGCATGACCAGTGCATCCCCATATGCCCTTTCCTTCTTTAAAGCAATTGCATATACTGCCGCAAAGAAACATTGAAATGCGAGAACGGATACCAGAAACCGCTTTGCTTTCCAGCTTTTCCGTATTTCCGCATACAGCAGCGCCCTCATGCAGTCCCCCTGTCCTGCCGGTATACGCAGAATCGCCGCTTCATGAGCGGACACCACCTTCCAAATCCCGTTTTTCTATGATAAAGATATGCAGCAGGAAAAACACAAGGCTGCCGGCAATGCAGAGAATTGTACACGGAAGCAAGTCCAACGTGAAATCATGCGCAGCGATTTCCATCGGATATACGTAGAAGAACGGTATCCAGGAAAACAGCGGTATGGAATATCCGAATATACGGATGAGGAAGTAAATGAGGATCAGCAGGGAGCCGATACAAAGCATGGTGTTGGATATCGTTTTCTGCCAGGAGGCCAGCAGCGCGGCCACAGTCATATAAAAGAGAATTACAAGAAGGGAGAACGGCAGGATCCGCTGCAGCAGCCATGTCCATGATACGACATCATAGGTATGTACAATGTACGGATATGCACTGCTTCCCATTCCATAGGCCGACAGCGGCACAACGGAAAATACAGCGAGTGCAGCCGGAAGGGTTAACAGAATTACAGCTGCAGCGGCGGATACCTTTGCGATAATAAGCTTTTTTCTGGAAATCGGCTGACTGTATATGGCTTTATAGGTGCCGCTGTCATAGTCATGACAAATCTGATCTGCCATTAACAGAGATACAACAACCATGAGCAGCAGCATCGTATCATGCTGAAACATCTGAAGGCTGAAGTTTAAGAGATTGGGCTCATACGGTGTTGTGTATGGCGGTATATCCTGTGCTTCAAAATAACGGTAATACGCCCTGTCCGTTTCCAGGGTTTTCCTTGTGATTCCATAGCCCTTCAGCTCATCGTGGTAGTAACCGCGATCCATCAGCGCAAGAAGGGTTTCGGCACGCCCTATGGCATAGGCATTTGTATTATGCCAGTCAAAATATTCCGGTGCCTGTCGAAGATATGTCCAGCTGGATACATTATCCGTTACATTGCACCAGCCGTATGCTTCCTCACGCTGACCCGGTTTTTCTTTCTCAACAGGCGTATTCTGCAAGGTGTACATCAAATCTCCACACCTTGTACTTACGATTGCATTCTGGTAGTGCAGCTGCATGATGAGATCATCCTCATATGCCTTCCCCTTTTGCAGACAGTTTACATACACAACCGAGAAAAAGCAGAGAAAGGCCGCAAAAGCCACGAGAACCCGTTTTCCCCTCCAGCTTTTCCTTAATTCTGCCAGAATGATTTTTTTCATGAACCATCACCATATACTTCCCGGTAAACAGACTCAATATCCACATTTTCCTTAACGATATCCATGATATCAATATGCAGACGCAGCAGCTCTTGCAGATAGGCATTCATCCCCTTTTCATTACGAAAATGCGCCTTTATCCCCTGATCAACCCGCTCAAGCTGTGCATCCTCCATATGAATCGCTGCGGCTTCCGCCAAATCCTTTTCCTGCATGTAAAAGGTATATATATATGCATTGTGTATGGCAGACGGCGTTTCCACGATTTCTCCCTGATTGATACAGATGATCCGGTCCGCAACTTTTTCTATTTCACCCAGCTGATGTGAGGATATAAGAATTGACACATCCTCATCATCCGCCAGCTGCCGCAGCTCCTGACGCAGCTCCATGATACCTCTGGGATCGAGTCCGTTTGTCGGCTCATCCAAAATCAGAAATTTCGGATGCCCCAGCAGTGCAATTCCAAGACCCAGACGCTGCTTCATCCCCATGGAATACTGGCCTGCACGCTTATCAAGACTCTTATGCAGACGGGTGAAGGTCGCAATTTCTTCTATCCGTTTCTGATCGACATGCTTCAGTCTTGCGAAATACTGCAGATTCTCATAGCCGCTCAGCGTCGGAAACAGCCCCGGTGCCTCAATCATCGCCGATACATACTGTAAAGCGAGCTCCCGCTCCTTTGCGAGATCATGCCCCTCGATGATGATCTGTCCGCTGGTTGGATATATCAATGACGCCATGCATTTCATCGTAGTTGATTTTCCTGCCCCGTTCGGTCCGATAAACCCTACGATCTCATGATCCTGAATCGAAAAGCTCACATTTTTCAAAACCTTATGCTTTCCGAAGGATTTGCACAGATTTCTCACTTCAGCCCTTATCATATGTTCACTCCCTAACTTTTATAAAGTCATTGTAAATGGTTACAATGGAAATTGCAATAGTATCTCTTTTTTTCAGAAAAAAAGCTGATATCTGAATATCAGCTAACGTACGCTTTCTCCTTCAAAAATCGAGAAGGCAGCCGTCTGTTCCTTAACAGCAGTTTTTTCAATCAATGCATTCATATGCGCTGCGATATCCCTGGCATATGCTGTATAATCATATGCGAGTGCATGAAGAGCAGGTGACATCACGCGGCAAATCTCATGTCCGCCAAAGCTGATTACCGATGCATTCTGCGGAATCGCGATATGATATTCCCTTGCGAATTTGGTTAGGGGAATCGCCATCTCATCACGTTCCAGTAAAAGAAGATCAATTTTCTCCGTAAAGATTTCTTTTATTTTCTCATAGATATCCGCATAGCTGCCAGTACAGAGAATCACCTTGAGATCGATGGGCTGCCGTTTTTCATGATAGCAGTTTCGGATTCCCTGCAGCCGCTGATCCGCGAGCATCTGATCAACTCCAAGATAACGGACAACCAGCTGCTGCTTTTTCAGCATATAGGCTCCCAGCACCTCTCCGGCCTGTACCTCATGCAAACAACAGCAGTTCAGCTGTTCTTTATCCTCGTTCAGGAACAGAACCGGAATCGAGGTCGTACGCATCTGCTTCTGAATAAACTCCGCACTGGAACAGCCTTCGATGATGATGCCGTTCACATTTTGTACAATATAGGAGGTAAGATATTTTTCCTCCAGCTCCTCCATTCCATCGGTCACACAGATTGAGAATGTGATGCCCTGCTCCTTCAGCACATCCTTCAATGCATGAATTATATTTCTTGTGCGGGGCAGCGCAATATCCTTAACCAGCACGCCGAGCCGGTAATTTTTCTGTTTTACCCTGCCTGTGTGCTTCCCTTTTTCACTCTTTGTCTCCGCCGTTTTGTCATTTGCTTTATCTGTTTTACTTCCTCTGGCAACATAACCGGTTTCTTCAATGGCAGCACGTATCTTCTCTGCTATTTCCTCCCGTACATTTTCCTGTTTGAGATAGCGGGATACGGTTGCTTTGGAAACACCGGCAAGTTCAGCAACGTCCGCAATGGTAGCTTTTTTCATACTTCGAACATCCTTTCCATGAGTCATATAGCTTTATTTTACCTTATTTTCTATAAATTGGAAACCCTTTTTTCAGAAGCAGCCTCCAGAAGCTGTTCCAGCACGTGGGCCACCCCATGCGCTGCATTGCTCAATGTCTGATAGCCGGCGGCTTCCTTTATGATATCTTCGGCATTTGCCATTGCAAAGCTGTAACGAAATTCCCGCATCATGGACAAATCATTCAGACTGTCACCGAATACCATCACCTCATCCGGATGCAGCCCCTGTTTTGCGCAGAGCTTTTTCAAAGCCAGACCCTTTTGCGCATCGCTTGCTGTTATTTCTATATTATCGGCAACAGAATTCGTTACCGATGTCTGTTTCATGCCGGAAAGCTGCATCCGCACTGATTGCAGCTGCTGTGCATCATCCCCAAAGGCTTCCAGCTTATAGATAATCGGCTCCTCCATCAGATATTGAAAGGGATCATCGATTTCTCTGTCATACCTTCCAAAGGAGGATGTTTCCATGAGCTCATGAATTTCTTTATCCCGCATCCCCTGCTTGCGCATATGCCGGATAAACATTGCTCTGCCCTGTTTCGGTGTACTGCTCACAATTCCTTCATCGGTGTACATATGGTAGGGCAGCGTGCTTTCCTCCAGAATTCGCAATGCTGCCTCAGCGATTCCCGGCGTCAAGGGTGTATGAGACAGCCGTTTTCCATACGCATCCGTAATCAAGGCACCGTTCAGCAGCAGACAGTCACAGTGAATTCCTTCTTTTTTGAACATGGGCGCAACACTTTGATAATTTCGTCCTGTCGCCACCATAAAGTTGATACCTGCCTTATGAAGTCTTTGTATCGCCTGAATATTGCGCTGTGACAGCTGATGGTTTTCATCCAGCAGCGTGCCGTCCAGATCACATGCCACAAGTTTTATCATATAATACCCTCACTTTCACATACCTGTTTATTTTACCATGCATTCGACTTTCTTCACAATGAAAATCGTGCTAGAATAAAGAAAAGACAGGAGTTGATCGATATGCTGGAAACTGGCAGCAAGGCCATTGATTTTACATTACCGGATGAACATGGCAATCCGGTTGCTTTACATGACTTCAGGGGAAAGAAGGTCGTTTTGTATTTTTATCCAAAGGATAATACACCGGGATGCACCAAACAGGCATGTGCATTCAAGGCAGCCTACGAGGAGTTTAAACGGGAGGATATCGTCGTAATCGGAATCAGCAAGGATTCCAGTGCTTCCCATATAAAATTTAAAGAGAAGTATGAGCTTCCCTTCCTTCTGTTGTCGGATACAGAACTGAGCGTTATTCAGGCCTACGATGTCTGGAAGGAGAAAAAGCTGTACGGGAAGACCTATATGGGAGTAACACGTTCCACGTATGTCATCGATGAGGAGGGAGTTATCATCAAAACCTTTGAGAAGGCCAGTCCCGCCAATAACGCTGCCGATATACTGCAGTATGTAAAGGATATCAGATAGACATCATTGTACACGCTTCTTTGAACACAGAAAAAAGCAGCTGTGTGCTGCGTATTCCTTAGGTCATCAAGTGGGGAGATTTCCAATCACAAGCTCGGAAATCTCTTTTTTTCTGTGCTTTTCGCTAATGAGGTTCAGCTATTTTCATGAGCTGTATGGATTCCATGCAGAACAGAGAGAATAAGCAGGCGATTCTGTATTCGCCTGCTTTTAACCGGATTTGTCAACTGCTTTCAGCCTTGCACGAAAGAGACTGCGGATATCCTTTCGGGATTCTTACTCATGGCATAGTGCAATAAATCGTATTTAACCATAGAATTTGAAGCACCTGTTCGCAAACACCCTGCAGTAAAAAGGTTCCTTTTTTGACAGCCTCGCTCTTATTTTTTCTGCCGTATCCGCAATCGGCTTTTATGCAGCTGTCGCAGTGCTTCACTGCATGCATTTACCTGAAACCACTGTTCAAGCAGACAGAGAAAACACGAAACCATGGAGAACAAAAGAAGGTGCTCCATAATCATCATGCAGATTTCTCTTGTCAGTCCGCTTGTCTGCACGATATGCAGGTAAAGCAGTGCTGCTCCTGTATACAGCAAGGTGAACAGCTGAAGTGACGCGGTCACGGAAACAAGCTCACCACTATAAGAAAGCAGCGCTTTTTTTCTTCTTTGAAAGAGCAGGGCAATTACAATGCTTCCGATAGCGAAGCCACCGCCCAAAACAGCCCTGCGAAGCAATGCCTCAGCAGTGTCTGCGTGCAGATAGAGCAGAATGCCGTAAAGCGGTAAATCCAGCAGAAGAAAGATCACCAGTGCAGGGATACGGCAAATGAGAAGGCGATGTCTGGCTTGCAGTAGTAAAACGCTGCAGGCACTGCCTGTCAGAAGGATTGCGGCAACATTCAATGCTTGCATTCCATCATCCCTCCCTTCATTTCCGATAACAGCCTCTGCTGATGCAGTACCGCAAGAAGATGCTGCTGCAGCCACAGTAGCAGGTCGCTGCTCATGATGTATACATAATCCTCCTGTAAAAGCCCCACATCCTCATGAAAGCTGTAATACTGTATTTTCATCTGATGCAGATCCTGTATGGATATGGTGTTTAACTGATGCAGAGTTAGCAGGACAGCATTGATTGCATGATACCCGGGCTGTTCAACACTTTGTCGCGCAGCCATCATAACGTAACCATCCTCCTTCGCAAAGGGTACCTCCTGATAAAGCTGTATATAGGTGTTCAGATAGGAGAGAACCTCACATACATAGATTCGAATGTCCTTGTGCTGTACCGGAAGCTGTGAAGCCGCAGCATAATACAGCTGTTCCAGCAATTCTTCTTCCGGATCCCCGCCGTGTTTTTTTCTGCCATGCAGTGCTGAGTTGTAACGGTTGATCCAGAAAAACGGCAGAATAGCCGATATGACATCAACCAGCGATGCGATCAGAAAGCAGATCAGCGCTGTATTGCGCGCCGCCTGCGATTGTGTAAAGCGCGAAAATGCAATTACCGTTATATCTGTGAAGGAATGATGCTTCTGATAGCTTTCATCAAGTGTTTTCATAATTCTGTTCACTGCTTCTTTATCCATGGCCTGCAATACCTTAGCATGCTCTTTTAATGCATAATAGCTGTCGGATATCTGAAGCTCCAGATCGATACGGAATTTCTGATATTCCTCCTGATGCATATTGCGGAATGGCAGAAAGGCACTCAGCAGACTGGAAACCGTGGATTCCTTTGCCTGCTGGTCAGAGCCCAGAATGTTATGTTTCTGCTGCAGCTTTTGAATATCCGTAAGGGTAAGCTTTTGAAATTCACGGTACTGCCCCACCATTTGAATAACCTGATCCAGACTTATATTCAGCGTTTTCAAATCCTTCATGCCTTCCGCATCAGCTTCCTTCAAAAAGGCGTTCAGTGTATCCAGTAAATGATTATAGGACATCGTCAGATTCTGAAATTCGGTATATGCCTTTTGCGAAGGCTGCTGACGGGTTTCAGCAGACAGCTCATCCAGCTCTTTTTTCATATGCTTCATACTCGCAGAACTGCTTGCGTTCTGCAGCTGCTTGATAGCTGCTTTCAGCTTTTCAGCCTTCTCCTCATTATCTGCAATCTTCTCCAGAGCCCTAGTCAGCTCCTTTTGATCCGTAGTCTGTGTAACACTGCTTCCTCCATCACTCTGCTGTGATGTGGTTACCGAGGTGGAAGGCTGGATGTTCTGAAGCGTACCGGATTTTTTCTGAATGGATGCGATAGCACTGTCCGTGATCTGTATCAGCTGGTTTGCCTGAATCTGCAAAGAATTCAACGCTCGCTCATAGGACACGTAATCTCCATACAGCGTGCGCAGCTCATCCTTGGCTGCTGCAAAGCTGCTCTGATATTCCTTATACTGATTTTTATAATCATTCAGTGGCGATATTGTATTATTGATGATTCCGACATAGGATGTAAGTACGGAAATACAGACAATCATAAGAAATATCATATAGCGTGTCGGCTTCATATGTGCATGCTGACCGGCCTGTTTACTGAAGTAAAACAACAAAACCTGAACAACCAGCGCAAACAAAAACGGTGCCAGCGGATTAAGATCGAGCAGATAATAGCGAGCGCCGCGATAGGTTGTTGTCAGCGATATCAGCTGCAGAGCAAAGGTCGCAAACAGTATAATCGTTGTTGCATGCTGACCGGTTCTTGCATTTCTGGGAAATAAAATATCCCTTATCTGCTGACTCTGTTCATCCTCCATGCGCAATATCTGTTTTCTGCTTTTCTGATTCTTCTGACGCAGCTGACAATCCTCTATTCGCTCACATACCCTCTGCTTCAGCAAAGAAGCGAGCACACCTACACCGCGCAAACCCTTTTTCATACTGTTATACAGAGATAGAAACAGCTGTCCGATATCCTGCAGCGGATGAAACCCATGCTGCCTTCGTTCTTTTTTTTCTTGTTCCATAAAGCCTCCTTTTCCCCTATTGGTATTATAAATAACGAAATTTAAGGAACCTGGTAAAAAAAACAAAAGATTTTCTAAAGAAAAGACAGCATACGGTTACTTTTACGAATATCTGATATAAGCAATTACAATTATACACCGCCTAACTAAAGACGACATATGGATACTGTACAGCTAACCCTGTGTGCTTAACATAAAAAAACTGCTGCGGATATGCGTCCGTACAGCAGTTTTATATCACCATAGCTTGTTCTTAGTACATTGGTCCGGCAGGCATTGGAGGTACCGGTGCCTCTTTTTCCTTAATTGCTGCAACACCAGCTTCTGTCGTCAGGAACAGAGCGGAAATACTTGCAGAATTGAGAAGTGCACTTCTTGTTACTTTTGTAGGGTCAATGATGCCTTCCTTGAACATATCCACCCAGTTTCCATTCTTCGCATCGAAACCGATGTTTTCTTTTGCAGTTTTCTGCTGTTCAACAATCTCTTCCGCATTGTATCCTGCATTCTCTGCAATCTGTGCAATTGGTGCCAGCAGTGCATCCATGACAACCTTGATACCCTTCTGAACATCCACAACATCGGATTTCAGTTCATCCTTTAATGCGATATAAGCTTCAACCAGAGCAGCACCGCCACCGATTACGATACCTTCCGCAACCGCAGCACGTGTTGCATTCAAAGCATCCTCGATACGCAGCTTCTTTTCTTTCAGCTCGCTTTCTGTAGTTGCTCCAACCTTGATGATGGCAACACCATTGCTCAGCTTACCAAGACGCTCTGCATAACGCTTCTTGTCGTAATCACTCTTGCAATTTTCCATCTGTGCACTGATTTCTTTTACACGTGCGTCAATAGCATCTTTGGAGCCGTTACCACCAATCATTGTCGTATTGTCTTTTGTTACAACTACCTTCTTAACAGTTCCCAAATCTTCCAGCTTCATCTCCTTCAGATCCATGCTTAAATCCTTGGAATAGAAGTTTGCGCCTGTCAGAATTGCGATATCCTTCAGAATTTCCTTCTGGTTATCACCGAAGCCAGGTGCCTTGGTAGCTACTACATTAAAGGTACCACGCAGCTTGTTAACAACCAATGTGGAAGTAACTTCATTTTCAATATCATCTGCAATCAGCAGCAGCGGCTTGTTTGTCTGTACAACCTGCTCCAGAACAGGCAGGATTTCCTGTACATTATTGATTTTCTGGTCAGTGATCAGCACATATGCATTTTCCAGCTCAGCCTGCATTTTTTCATGATCGCTTACCATATATGGAGATACATAGCCCTTGTCATACTGCATACCTTCACTGATTTCCAGCTCTGTATCAAATCCATTGGATTCATCAACGGAAATTACACCGTTGCGTCCAACCTTTTCCATAGACTCGGCAATGATCTTGCCAACTTCCTTGCTTCCGCTGGAAATTGCTGCTACGCTTGCAATATCATTACTCGTTTCCACCTTGCGGGATTTTTCCAGAATATGCTTTGCTGCTTCCTTGCTTGCGTATTCAATTCCCTCTCTCATCAGGACAGGATTTGCTCCCTTTTCCACCTGACGAAGACCGTTGCTGATCATGCTCTGTGCCAGAATAGTAGCAGTGGTTGTACCATCACCGGCAGTATCATTGGTTTTGTTCGCAACCTCATATACCAGCTTGGCACCCATGTTTTCAAACTTGTCTTCCAGCTCGATTTCCTTTGCGATGCTGACACCGTCATTGGTAATCAGCGGTGATCCGTATTCTTTCTCCAAAACGACATTACGTCCCTTTGGTCCAAGTGTTACACGTACTGCATCTGCCAGTACATTCACACCATTCAGCATTGCTGTTCTTGCATCTTTTGAAAAACGTACTTCTTTTGCCATGTTCCTTACCTCCTGTTATGTTTTATGCTAATACTGCTAAGATATCTTCTGCTTCTATAATAATGTATTCTTCTTCATCCAGCTTTACATTTGTACCAGAGTACTCTTTATATACCACCTTGTCATTCTCTTTGATATCAGCCTTGCTGTCAGGTCCGATTGCTACCACCGTTGCGTAGCTTGGTACATTCTTTGCATTGTCAGTCAGGATAATTCCGCTCGCTGTCGTCGTTTCCTTCTCTGCCTTTTCTTTCTTCAAAATGACGTTATCGTGTAATGGTTTCAACATATAAAAATACCTCCTTGTCTTTTAGCACTCGCAGTTCTCAACTGCTAACACATACTATTATACTCAAAATTAGCACTTTGGCAAGAGGATTGCTAAAAAAAGATGAGAAAATTTTTATTGCGAATTCCGGAGGCTTAGTTTTCTTAGATTTCAGGTAACATCTGTATGGCACCTGTAAGGGCTGGTTACGCAGTATTCTATGCAGAAGCACTGCAGCATATGCAAAAAGAACCCCTTGCTCAGAACGGATCCTTTTTATTTGATTTATCTTCAATTCTTTGCTCTTTATAAGTTACAGCACTCAATCACGCATAGCATGTGGTGTCGGATGTTGTCTTACGGAATGAAGGAAGCAATCAAACGAATTATTTTGTATAGGCAGAGTCCTTTAATGTGATGGCAAACTGCTTCAGAAACAATGCAATATCCTTTTGCACATCTGTTGCCTTTTCAAACCGGATATTCTGACGCTTCCATGTTTTCTGTGCAATCTGAACACTTGGAATTCCCAGCTTTTCCACTGTCGCTGTTTCAACAGCCCCGGCAATTGAGGTGTCGTCCGCCTTTTTCACAAATGCCTCCGCTTCCTTTCTGTAAGCGGCAACCTTCTCCTCGCTGCCCTTCTTAATAAACAATGCAGCCTGCGGATATCCGCTTTGCTCCATGTTATTTGCTGCCTTATATTCCTTCTGCAGATCCTTCAAAACCTTGAGTTCAATTCCTTTTTCCTTCGCCTTTGCAATGGTTGCAGTAGCAGCAGGCTCTGCCAGAAGACCAACAGCAGCCTTTTTACTCAGCAGCTGTGCCTGCACTTCATTTGCAGAATTGAAATAACGGATTTCAGGAGTAAACGACGATATATCCATACTGCTTTCCAATACCTTCTGCGGAACCGCCTTTTCACCGAAGGCCGCAAACATTCCCTCTTTCTGTAAATCTGCTTCATCACTTCCGATAATATACAGATTGCCCCATGTGACGACAGAGTCCAGAAGATACGCACTCTTATCCTTGGAAAGCAGCGCTGCTCCCAGGTTGATCGGAGCTATGATCGCATCATACTCACCATCCTTTTTCGCAAGCTGTGCACGCAATACATCCGTTCCGTCAACGGTATCGATGGTTACGTTCTGATTACCGTAAAGCCCAAGCACGGACAGAGACGGTGCTCCCATAGGCGCCAGAATTTTGATAGGCTCCTCTTTCTTAGATTCCTTTTCTTCCTGCTTGCTGCTCTGGGTGCTACAGGCTGTCATCGAAACAGCCAGTATTGCTGCAAGCGCCCCCTTAAGCAGCTTCATTACAGTTTTTTCTCCTTCACTGCTTTCTCCATCATAGCAATGAAGTCATCCAGTGACATCGTTATAGATTCCCTGCTTTGTGCACGGCGCAGTGTAACACTTCGGTTTTCAATTTCACCGTCACCGATTACAAGCTGGTACGGAATTTTGGAAAGCTGCGCTTCACGAATACGGTATCCCAGCTTTTCGTTTCTTGCATCCAGCTTACTGCGGAAGCCAAGTGCACATAATTTCTCATGTACCTCATTTGCATATCCCAGATGCTTCTCATGATGAACCGGAACCACACTGACCTGCTGCGGTGCCAGCCATACTGGGAAATGTCCTGCGAAATGCTCGATCAGGATACCGATAAAGCGTTCAATGGAACCGAAGATTACGCGATGAAGCATGACCGGACGTACCTTGGAGCCGTCTTTTTCAACATAAGTCAAATCAAATCGCTCCGGCAGATTCATGTCCAGCTGAATGGTACCGCACTGCCATTCTCTTCCCAGAGAATCCTTGATATGGAAATCCAGCTTCGGACCATAGAAGGCTCCGTCTCCCGGATTCACCTTATAATCCTTTCCTGCATGAACGCAGGCATCTGCCAATGCTTTTTCACTCTGCTCCCAAATCGCCAGATCTCCAATGTATTTCTTTTCAGGACGTGTAGAAAGCTCGATGCGATAGCTCAGTCCGAACACCGAATATACACGGTCGATAAACTGAATCAGCTGCATAACTTCGCTTTCAATCTGATCGGGACGCATAAAGATATGTGCATCATCCTGTGTAAATGTACGGACGCGGAACAATCCGTTTAATGCGCCGCTTGCCTCATGACGGTGCACCTGTCCGAGCTCTCCCATTCGCAATGGGAGATCCTTATAGGAATGCAGCCCGTTCTTAAACACCAACAAAGAACCCGGGCAATTCATCGGTTTGATTGCGAATTCACGATCATCAACCATGGTCGTATACATGTTCTCTTTATAATTTTCCCAGTGACCACTCACTTCCCACAGCTCTTTGCTCATCATGATTGGTGTTTTGATAAACTGATAGTTTTCCTTTGTGTGCTCTTCATACCAGAAGTTTTCCAGCAGATTGCGGATAATCATTCCGTTTGGCAGGAAAAATGGCATACCTGGAGCGAATTCGCTCATCATGAACAGTCCAAGCTCTCTTCCCAGCTTTTTGTGATCACGCTTTTTCGCTTCCTCCAGCAGATGCAGATGCTCCTCAAGCTCCTCAGCTGTCGGGAAACAGATACCGTAGATTCTCTGCAGCATCTTATTGCTGGCATCTCCCTTCCAGTAGGCACCGGAATGCTTCAGCAGCTTGAAATTTTTCAACTTCTTAACTGTATCGACATGCGGTCCCCGACACAGGTCAATGAACTCCCCCTGCTGATAACAGGTGATTGTACCATCCTCCAGATCACTGATCAGATCAATTTTGTAGGGGTCATCTTGGAACATTTCCAAAGCCTCTTCCTTGGAAATCTCCTTTCGTACGATACGCTTGCCGTCCTTGGCAATCTTTTTCATTTCCTTTTCGATTTTCGCAAGATCCTCTTCCTTAATTACTTCATCACCCAGGTCAATATCATAATAGAAGCCCTCACTGATGACCGGTCCTACCCAGAATTTTGCCTGTGGATACAAACGCTTTACCGCCTGTGCCATCATATGTGCACAGGAATGATTCAGCCTGCTTAATTCCTCATGCTCTTTAATATCAATCATATTCATTTCCTCCTATCCAGAATATATCGTAGCATTCATTTGTTTCCGGTATGCGATAGCTTCATTCCCAGCATCCACCAGCGTGCAGAATCGTTTTTTTCGACGCGATATTATCATCGCGACAACTGACCATAACCGCTTGCAGTCCATATTCCCGTTTTGCAAGTACAACTGCCTGCTTCAGCATCTCTTTGGCGATTCCCTGCCTGCGATATGCCGGATGCACGCGGTATCCGATGTGCCCGATAAACTTTCTCAGATATGCATTGAGCTCATGCCGCAATACAAGCGTGCCAACGACTTCACCATGCTGCCTGACAACATACAGACTGCTGGAAACAACACCCTCTGGCAGATTTGCACCGATATGCCAATCTGTCTGTGCCTTCAGAAAAGCAGACATATCCGCATACTGAAGGCGAAACGGCAAAACATCTGTTTCCTCTGCATCCTTACAGGCATCCTCATAACGCTGCAGGGCTTCAGCGTCAGAAACTTGTGCCAGTACAAGCTGCATATCATCATCTCCTTCAACAAAAAAAAGACTGCATCCAAAGGACGTTCAGTCTTACACGCGGTACCACCTTTGTTCATATGATTCCTCATATGCACTCAAACCCGTAACGCAGGCATGCGGCTTTCCCTTTCGGATGCTACTCCAAGGTAGTAAGATCAGCATTCCTTCAAAGGACTTTCACCTGCCGTCCTTCTCTCTGCATCAGAATAATGATCCCATGTCCTTTTCCTCGTATTTAACTCCTGTCTATTTTATACACCATTCCAGACGATATGTCAAATACTTCTCCCATAAAAACAAATTCGCCATAGTATTCAGAATTTGTAAACATATTTTCAAAATATTCCGTATTTTACAGCTTTTATGTATTCCGCTTACAAATTGGTAAATTTTAACAGTTTAATTTCCACTGAAGTCTAGTATAATTTTCACATGCATGGAAAGGAGTATGTACATGAGAAAAACTTATGGTTATGTCCGAGTTTCCAGTCAGGACCAAAATGAAGCTAGACAATATCTGGAATTATTGGACATGGGAATTGACAAAAAGTATATTTACATGGATAAACTGAGTGGTAAAGATTTCAATCGGCCTGCGTATCATAAGCTTGTCTATAAGAAACTGAAACAGGGGGATCTGCTTGTCGTAAAAAGTATCGATCGTCTTGGCAGAAACTACAATGAGATTCTGCAAGAATGGAAATACATAACCAAGGACAAAAAAGTGGATATCAAGATTCTGGATATGCCGCTTCTCGACACGGATCAGAAAAAAGATCTGATTGGCACTCTGATTGGGGATATCGTATTGCAGCTGCTCAGCTTTGTTGCGGAAAATGAGCGTGTGAATATCCATCAGCGGCAGGCTGAGGGAATCCGTGCAGCGAAAATGCGTGGTGTGCGGTTCGGCCGGCCAAAAATCGCATTACCGGAGGACTTCGAGGAGATTGTGTATTTATGGCAGCAGGGGGAGCTGCAAAGCAAGGAAGCAATCGCTATTTCCGGTTTGAAATATTCAACCTTCTATAAGAAAGTCAAGGAGCTGGAGGACGGTAAGCTGAATTCCGAGACATCAAGATAGCGGCTTTGCATAACAAGGAAAAGGGAAAAGAAAACAAGTCCGTAAAACGCAAGGACTTGTTTTTATGATAGACTTACCAGCTTCCGCCGCCTCCGCCGCCAAAGCCGCCACCGGAGAAACCGCCTCCAGAGAAGCCTCCACCGCCAAAACCGCCAAAGCTACCTCCGCCGCTTCCGCCTTTTGGTGCCGGAACGTATGTGGCTGCAGCTGAAATATCATGAAAGCAGTAATGGAAATGATTCCACCACAGCATGGTGGTAAAAACACCTGTGGAATCATAGCCCTGATACCAGTTTGGTGCTGCCACCGCAATTGTTTCGAATTTTTTCACCCAAACATCACTTACACCAAGAACATATGCGTAAGGAAGAATGGAGAAAAATGCATAGGGATCGTCCTTTGCAAGAAGCTCCAGACGGTCCTTCTCACAGGTTAGGATAAAATCCTTCAGACCGAGAATCTGTCCCAGCCAGCGCGTACCCTGCTCACTGCGCTTGTCCATGAATATCATGATCAGAATCAGTAAAATGGTAATGACGGCATGAAGCAGTACCGCCCACATACTGCCGCCTACCAGCAGCTGCAAAACAGCATTCACGGCAATCAGAATTCCATTCAGAAAGACCATAAGGCACATAACCAGCACAAAAGTCGCCTTCTTCATTACATAACGCTTACGCATGATAATGATCCATGGGATACAGGATACCATCAGTAGCACGGACGGTATAACATAGGGAATTGCAAATAAATTCATTTCATACTTGGCCTTTGCACTGAAGAAGGATAACAGCAAGCCCGGAAGGCCAATCAATAGGATCATAATCACTTGAAGTACCACAGAGGTATTCGTAAATATGCGTTTCTTTGGATCTTTGTTAAAATAATTCCGCAGCATACTTTTGGCACTGGCAAGCCCTCTTCGCACTTCTTCGTTCTTCATTCCCTCTTCCCTGACAATGGTTTCATAAAGGAATATAGAATCAAAAAATGCACGTTCATAGGCATGACTGTTCTCTTTCGTCATATCCTGTAGCTTCTCCAGCTGAAATCCATCCTTTTCATCATATATTTTTATGAAGCCGCGATTTGCCCAGTCGATGATCAGAGACAGAATATCCTTATTTTCTACGGTATTATCGATCACATAACCCACACCGGCACTGTCCAGACCATCCGGTGCTTTAAATTCAACCGTCGCGATGATCTCATCATCCCGTCCGTATTTCCAGAACAGCGAAAGAGCCGCCAACAGCAGTATGCCGGACGCTATACTCACCGGTATGGAATAATCCTTCGGTTTTGGATAGATAAAATATCCGTTTGGCAGATTAACCTTTATGGTTGCACTTTCATTGGACAAAAGAAGCCTGCCGGTTTCTCCCTTGATATGCAGCTGATCCACCTCATGTGTGAGGTTCGTTGTCGTTTCCCCGAAAGCCCCGCTGTAGGTAAACACCGCATTTTCATCAAAAGCCTTCGGCATTTTTATGTCATAGGACAAATGACGAATCTGAGTATCAAAGCCGGATGCAAGATTCCAATACAATGCCTGCGCATGGTTACTCAAATCCAGATCCTTCGTCTTTACATGATAAGAAATCTCATACTTCTGTTCCCCATATACCGTCTTATCCGGATCACCGAGCTTAACAACCACCGCATCAGCGTTGCCCTCAAGAGAGCAGGTTCGGTTACAGGTTACTTCACTGACCGGAAAATAATAGCTCTTCTTTTCCAGCTTTCCATCCACAGACCACTCCATATCATAGGAGGTTGGGATATTACGAAAAAATCCATGCTTTGCTTCTGTAAAATTCAGCACATAGGTTTCTGTAATGTCAATACCACCATCCTCATGTACCTCCATAGACACATGCAGATCATCAATAATGAAAGCCTCCTGCGCATCCACCGGTATGAGCGTTGCCGCAAACAGCAAACAGCAGACCGCAATCCATCGTTTAATTTTTTTCATTGTTGTTTCCCTCATAAGAACATGTTGTTGCATGTTTTTCCAAGCGCGCCTTTATGCCGCTTTTCAGCTCACAGTTATGCATCTGCCTTCAGCTGTTGCACATACTATGCAGCCGGATACCGCCTTATTTTTCAAAGGATAAAAAGGAATAGCTGTGCTATCCCTTTAAAACTGTACCTTTACGTTTTCACGCTGGGCAGCATCCTCGATTTCATACAGCGGCTTCTTCGTCTTATGGAACATGCCGGCAAGCAGATTGCTTGGGAACATTTCCACAAGATTGTTGAATTTCACACATACTGCATTATAGTATTTACGTGAATTTGCAATTTCAGATTCGATATTTTGCAGCTCGTTCTGCAGCTGTGTAAAATGCTGATCCGCCTTTAGGTTCGGATACTGCTCACTGATGGCATACAAAGGCCCCAGCATAGACTGAAAATTCTTCTCGGATTTGATTTTTTCATCCAATGACTGCGCATTTACAGCAAGATTTCGCGCACTGATAACCCTTTCCAGTGTCTCTGATTCATGCTTTGTATAGCCCTTGATGGTTTCCACCAAATTCGGAATCAAATCATAGCGCTTTTTCAGGTATACATCCATCGTAGAAAACGCCTCTTCCACTTTATTCTGCAGTTTTACAAATTTATTATAGGTTGAAATAACCCATAGCAGAATGAGTACGACTACAACAGCAATAATAATCATTATCATAGATACTCCCTCCTTTTATTAGCTAGATTATACCATAGAAGACATAGCTTCACCAGAAATTCTTTTCTCACGGCGTATTTCCATAAAAGCTCCTCTTCCTCGCTATACAAAACACAGATAGAAAAAAGACCGGAAACCCCGGTCTAGAATACAAAATTTCCCTGTTCAAAGACGGCTACCTCGCACCCGTCTTCACAAACTCCGGTTATTTTCATATCCGGACTGCCAAACATGAAATCCACGTGGGTCATGGAATGATTGGCCCCTGCTTCCTTCAGCTGTTCCTCACTCATATCGACACCACCTGCGACATTCATCGGATACGCATCTCCCAATGCTAGGTGACAGGAGGCATTTTCATCAAACAGCGTATTCAGAAACAGAATACCGCTCTTACTGATTGGAGATTCGTAAGGCACCAGAGCAACCTCACCTAGATAACAGCTTCCCTCATCGAAATGAACGAGCGAGGACAGTGTGTCATATCCCTTCTCGGCGCCAAAATCAATAACCTTTCCATCCTGAAAGAGAAACCAGAAATCCTCAATCAGCGTTCCGTTATAATCCAGCGGCTTTGTGGCAAACACCTTGCCATTTACCCCGGTTTTCTTCGGCATCGTAAAAATTTCCTCCGTTGGCATGTTTGGATTAAACTCTACACCGGCTACTGTTTTTTCACTTCCTCCGGCCCACAGGTGATTTTTAACAAGCTCTACCCATAAATCCGTACCCCCTGCATTTTCAAAATGCAGCTTCTGGAAGCGATGCGTATTTAAGATCTGCTCCCTGCGTGCAAAATTTTCCTGCAGATCGATCCATTCCTGAATTGGATCATTCTCTGCCTCAACATGTACAGCACTGAGGATTCGATCCCACAGTTCCTCTACAGCAGCCTCTTCGCCCTCGAATTCAGGGAAAACCAGATTCGCCCATTCCCTATTCGGAGCCGCGACGATGCACCACTGTGTTTTATTCATCATGGTATATGACTGCAGTTCTTTTCCCGCCTTCGCCATGGCCAGGCGTGCCTTGCTGATTTTTTCAGCATCCGCATCCTTTAAAATACCGGGAATATCACTGATGATATGCAGAATGCAGGCTCCTTCTTTCATATAATCCAGCTTGCAGTCGGTCTGCCAGGGCCGTACTGTACACAGGGTTTCCTCGTCCTGATACTGATAATGCTGCTTGGAAACGTAATCATCCTTGTAGAAAACGAGTACCTCCTTTGCCCCTGCCTGATATGCTTCTTCCACACAGGCGCGTGTCATCTCCAGCGCTTCCACGGAGGTATTGATAATCAGCGTCTGTCCCTTTTGCAGGTTAACACCCTTGCGCACCGCAAGCTTTGCATATTTCTGTAAACGTGCATCCATTTTCCTACTCCTTTACGTATGCCATCGGCAGCATAGCTGCACCAATAATCCCCGGTTCATCCAGCTCAGCCTCCATAAACACCACAGTCTGCATTCCCTTATGAATCATATTACGGAAATAATTCTCCATCTTATCGAAGAATACATCCTTGCCCTTCATAACACCGCCACCAACGACAAAGACCTCCGGATCCACAACGTGCGCAATCTGGGAAAACATCACTGCCAGATCATACGCCACCGCATCACAGATTTCCAATGCCTTGGCATTTCCCTTGCGCGCCAGATCAAACACATCACCGGCATGCTGAACAGCATCTTCACCAAACGCCGCTTTCCCCTTACGGGTAATCGCCGTACCGCTTGCTTCATTTTCTACGGCTCCGACATTCAGATAATTCACCTTCTCACGGTTTCTGTCAATAATCAGATTGGCAATTTCCCCGGCATGTCCGTTTCTTCCGGCGATCACCTTCTGATTGACAACCAGAGCACCTCCAATGCCCGTGGAGATCGTAACATAGTAAACGATATCTTTTCCTTTTCCAGCCCCCTGCAGTGCCTCCCCCATACCGGCAACATTCACATCATTATCCAGGAATGTCGGTACGTGGAAATGCTCTTCAATTCTGGAGGCGATTGGATACCCCTCAAATCCCGGCAGATTGGTAGCCAGAATCATCTTGCCGTTTTTCGTGTCTACAGGACCCGGCACACCCATGCCGATACCGGCAACTGCTTCATATCCTTCAATACGTTCGATCATGGATATGATTTTACTAACTACCTGCTCCACACCTTTGCCGATTTCAGTAGGTTCCTTTACAATTTGCAGGATGGCACCTGTTTCATCAACTTTTGCCACTCTGACGTTTGTACCGCCCAAATCAACACCTATATACGTTTTCATAAAAAAGCTCCTCCTTTAAGACTTGTCTATATTGTATCATATCTGAAGAAGCTTTTCCTTAAATATAACAAATTTCTCAGCGTGCACTGCTCTCCTTCACATATGTTTTTTCGTAATGAAAAAGCGGCATGCGGACACTGCCGGAGGTTATGACCTGATAAATTCGCAAATCATCCTTAACCCCCCTGTTTTCAATACGGACATCGTAGTTTGCCGCATGTGTCAGCTGATCGATAACTGCAGGCGAAAAATCACTGCTTTCCAGTTCATGAACAACTCCGTAATGAAAATCATTGAGCTTGGCAATCTGCATCTGTGCTGACATCACGTTGATAAACAAAACACAAACAAAGGTTAGAAATATCATTGATAATGCACTTGTGATACTAATTTTCATAATACCTCCTTAATCCACCAGCACCTGAATGTGCTTCACACTCTTCATCCCCAGGGAATTACGGATGACACATCGAACCGTATACACTCCCTTTTTCATCGGGTTTACCTGTCCGTAAAATTCCAGCTTTTCACTGATATCACCATCCATATGGTCAATCGCCCTCACATGTTCCCTGATCTGATAGCTGCTGCCCTGCGGTATGCGCTGATTCTGTGCAAGTATCTGTGGAAAGGAATGCTCCAGCAGCATCTGATTGATGTGCAGCTGCGTATTCTCCATCTGTTTACTTTCCTGTTCCATATAGGTCTTTGCACTCAGGCTCCATCCCCCCGAATGCGGAAAAAACGACCGTAATGATCAGAATCGTAACCCAGACGGGTACGCTGATTCTGACTGCATTTTCCATCAGAACAGCCTCTCCAGCAGTCTGCTGATGACATCCGTGTACATTGCAAGAGACAGCATTGCCATAACAGAAAAGGCACAAATCAGTTCTACCATCAGTTCCACACTTTCTTTTACTGTCGTATCCATACTAAACTCCCAGCAGCGGCATGGACGTAAACAGATAATAGAATACCGTAAGCATGGCACTTGCACAAAGCAGCATCACTACGACCTCAACAGCCGTTTCTGTCGCATGTTCCATCAGCTCATGATCAGCTGGGATAAAATCAAAGATACAAAAAACATATACATACAGGGAACACTCATCATGATCATTGTCAGCGTATCGGCTGTAAAGAGCTCGCTGCGATAACGTCGCTCGCGCTTATCCCTTTCAATCCTCGAAAGGGCTTTTGTAAGTGCTGCTATCTCATATTTCAATTTATCCTTCGAAAGACTGCGATATTCATACAGCTTCATCATGATATCCCGAAATCCATCGATTTCATACATGGATAGAAAATTTAGATAAGCGTCTTTATCGGAATGATCCAGCGTAATCTGCTGTATAAAGCACTCCAGATCCGGTTTGAGAATTTCCGGTGCAGAAGCATAGGAGAGCGAGATTGCATTATAAATATTGTTTTCTCCAATCAATGCATATATCGTGTTAACCCAAAGAATGATGGCATCACTGATCTGTCTGCAGCGCTGATTGTGTCGAAGCCTGAGCCACAGCCAGGGTAGCTTATAGCCGCCATAGGTAAAGCCTACGGCACAAACTATACAGACAGGAAGCGAATACCGTTTTATAACCGCCAGCAGCACCCCTATCAGTCCCATAAAAAGCATGAAAGCAAAGCGTATGAGCGAATAACGCCATTCCTCTTTATGTTCAAGCAGATAGCCGTATCGTGTTGTATCATGTGTCATCCATTGCATAACCTGATTCATTTATTCATCCCTCCTCAGCCATTTCTTATTCACCAGCGACATATAAACCACCAGAAACAAAAGCATCAGTATCTCAAGCTCAAGAAATGTAAAAAGCTGATACTGCGCATTTTCAATAATACCTGCCTGCACCTGCGCATCCTGATAGGCAAGTACGGAGTATACACTGATGGCAAAGGAAAGTACCGTCATGAGGAAAAACATATATTTGGCAGATTTTTTCTTTTTCTGAAACATTAGCATGCTGTTTTTCCAGCCATCGTAATCAATCAAATCCAAATTGTAATAGACAGAATCCCCACCCTGCTTCTCTCCGGTTATGAGCAGTGAGTGCAGTCGCTTCAAATAGGTGTTTTCGTAGAACTCCTCTATGTAGCCAAGTGCTTTGGCATACTCTCCGCTGTCTTCGATTTCCATAACTGCACGATGAATGCACACGGACATTTGCGAATCATCCGCAAACAGATTGCAGGTTTCCTTCAGCGCTGTATTTAACTTTCCGTATACCTTGAAATACATGCGCATTCCTTCAAAGTAATGACAGTATTCCTCAAAGCGTTTTTTCTCACTCTGATAGATAAAATAAGAGGAGATCACTGCCGGTAGCAGCAGCATTAACGTTGCGATTACCACACATGTATACAGCAGCTGCAGCCTTTGCATATAACAGATTGCCCCCACACATAAACAGGCACCGCCGATGGTCAGCAAAAGATCCCTTTTGGAATAAGCACAGCCATAGGTTTCTATCAGCGGCTTCTTTGTAAAGCTATAGGTTTTCAATTCCTTCCCTCCAATCCAGCTGAATATTCTGATTTGCAAAATACTTTTTAAAATACTCCGGCATCGCATATCGAATTGCCTGTTCCTCTCTTTGTTCATAGAGAAGACATTTCTGCGGTACTCTGTCTGCATCGTTCCAAAACAGGGCAATCTGTCCGATATAACGGCGCAGCCTTCCGTTTCGCATGACTCTGCAGGGGGTGATGCATACCTGAATATAGTCGTGTATGGTAGAAAGCAGATGATGATCATTCTTGTTTGAAGAAAGCTGTATCATGCGCTGCGGCATTAACAGAGCATCCTTTACATGCAGCGTTGCCGTTACTCTTGCCGAACTGCTCAGCACCAGAAAAAGATCATCCACAGCCTCATCACGAACCTCCTGAAAGCAGACATAATCTGCATTGTCACGCAGAATACACGAGGTTGCCGCAGTATATGACATGATATCATTTATGATATACTGTCGGATATTGCGCTGCGGATACAATTCGAGCATGCGCATTTCATCAATGTCACTAAGCAGAACGATACTCGCCTGATCATCACACATACTCAGCATTGTTTTCATCAGCTGTGTTTTTCCGGTTCCTACCTCACCTCCGAAAATCACGCTCATCCTTGCAATTACACAGGCCCGCAGAAAATCAAATACCGCAGAGCTGCAGTATTTCGTTTTTTTCGCCGTCTTTGGCGTAATCACGAGCTCTATCGGATTTTTCCTTATGCTCAATGTAAATCCGGATGTGGAGAAGGACTGATGTGTCGCATGTATGCGCAAGCCATCTATCTCACCATCCAGCTTCGGATGCTCATAATTAAACTGGTCATTGATTGCGCCGGAATTGCAGAGTCTGTTCAACAGCTGCTCCAGATAGCCAGGCTCCAAAAGTGCTGCTCTGCTTTTTCCTTTGTGCACATGTGTTGTATAAACTGTTTTTCCGTTACTGTCAATGTCCGTAATCATCGCATCATTTACAAATGGCTGCAGAATTCCAAAATCAAATGCCATATTAGCTGCCTGCTCCGGTCGAATTGAATAGGTTATTTGTCTGCTCTACGGTTTTATCAGAAACACTTTTTGAGTATTCCTTGCTTGTAGCGATAAAGATACTTCCAACAACAAGTGCCAGTACAACAAGAACAGCTATTTTAGGTGCATTTTCCATTTTCATTTATCCTTTCCGTGGGGTTGCCACAAAAAAAGCACATTACTATGTGCACGCTTTTTGACAGGAAGACATAACCTGCATATGATCAGGGGAGATCATATGCTTCAATAATCATAGTTTTTCGCAGCCTGCGCTGATCTCTGACTCCATTCATATGAACAAAGTCTGCGGTCAGCTCTACATCCAGTAATCCATCCCTGCTGATATCCATAATTCGCAGGGTGTAATCCGTATCCGAATTGATATTGGATGCAAATTCACGCAAAAGCTCAGCCTCCATGCCGGATTCATCCACTGCATACATTTTATGGATTCCTACCGTCTTTAGCGAGTTTCGCATACTGATTTCTGCGGCATCCTCCATCTCGCTTTTTCTCTGTGATATGGAATTGATATCCATCACAAGCAGAATAGAGACAGAAAAGCAAATCAACAAAATACTATATTTGATAACGGATTTCATACTCACCTCCTAAGATATGAAAATTCTTCCAGAAACGCCTTGTTCTCCTGCGTTGAATACCCGTGCGCTGCATTGAATCTGCGGATATTCGCAATATCCTCTGCCGTGAGATGCCAGGTGCACTCTGCCTGCGCTGAGGTTTTCTGCAGGGACTGTGTCAGTCTTTGAAATTGTGTTGTCGCTCTCCAATAGCTGTCCGGATGCAGTGTCTGAATATGGCTGGCGGATATTGAGCGAATATATTTTCTGGAGCGATCCTCTTGTGCACGTTTATCCAGAACGATAACTTTGATATTTTTTTCGGAACGGTTTCCTGCGCTGTCTTTTACTTCATAGGTTAACTCATAGGTTCCCTGCTTTTTCAGATTCGTCGTATCTTTGAGAACTGTCAGCCGTGCGCTGATATCACCATCCTCCTTATCCTGTGCCTTCGCCCGTTCCAGGCGTATCCGCTGCCATTCCTGCACCGAATACAAGTCCTCAAAGATATGGATATCCTGTGCAGTGATTACCGGTTCCTCATCCCAATAGGCATACAGCGTCATAGAGTTCTTCACAGGCTGCCGGAAGTCGTACCTCACACCTGCAGCCGTATACCAGCCCATAAATTTATTATTCTTTTTTACTGGATCAGCTGGCGTACCTGCTTTATCTCCATAAGTGATGGTCTGAGATGCAACAAAAGAGCCTCCATTGGAATCAAAGGTAACAGTGAAGGTCCGTATTTTATAGGAGGCAGTAATGGTTCTGTTTCCCGTAACATTGGTATAATCGCCCTTCCATCCCTGAAAAATATACCCTTCTCTGGTCGGCGAGGACGGCGGAGATGCATTTCCGCCATGTGAAACCGTTTGTGTTTTCAACACACGCCCATCCCAATCCAAAAAATTCACAGTATAGGTGTTGGTAGCATATTGGGCTGTTATCACCAAATCCTCACGGACATTTTGAAAGGGCTTGTCCCATCCGGTAAACGTCTTATCTGTTTTATTGGATACCTTTGGAGCTGATGCGCTCTTATACCTCTCCACTGTTTGTGTCTTCAATACCGTACCGTCATCATCAAGAAATTTGACAGAATAGGATGGCAGAGGAATATTGATGGATTTGGTCACATTCACAACGGTTAATGCTCCGTCCTTAATATCACGAAGCTCAACGACATGTGTTCCTGATTTTATGGTTACTGTTTTTTCTCCGCACAGCTGTGTTTTGTTTGCTATATGCTTATCAATCCAGCTGGAAAAGGTTGCAACCTTTTTATTATCGAGGAAAACACCGACAGGTACTTTTTGATAAATATAGGAACCAGCATTTCCCTTATGTGTTATGTAATATCGAAACCGGTATTTCATTGTCATAGCCTCATCGTCAAAGCCAACTAATTCATGAGTTATTGTTTCAAAAAAACTCCCATTATTCCATGATCCAATTTTTGTAAAACCTACAACCTTTTCCTTATTACTCAAAGGCTTAAATGCCTGTGTGGTTAATGCTCCTGCACTTACATAAACCGGCTCTATCATAGGGAATATTACAAATATAAAAAGAAATAACAGTACTGAAAAACGGAATGATTTCTTCATTTCTTGTTCCCTCCTTTCAAATTAAAAAAGCTAGAATTCTAGCTTTTTTAATTATTTAAAGAAATCTACAGTCCAAGGTGTTGTTCCATCACCAGCATTAGCGTAGTTACCATCAAATGGTTGTCCTATTTCCATATAATATCCATACCACGGACTGCCTTCTAACTTTACCTGTTCATTCGCCCATGCATATGCCTCATCATATGTTGCAAAAACACGTCCACTGTTGCCTAATAAATTAGATGGAAAATTATCAACTGTCATAACAGGAAGTTTTTCCTCCGGCGGATACACAGGCTCCTTCTCCGCAGCATTACCGCTTGTTGCTTGCGATGAATCCGGCTTTGGATTCGCATCCTTCGGTTTATCACTGCTCTGGTTACCTGATGTAGAAGATAATGCCTGGCTCTGTTCAGGCTGCTGCACTTTTGTTTCTGTATCTGTTTTATCTGCACCCTTACTTTCTGAAGCCCTTTCACTCTTTTTGTTATCCTTCTTTTTCTCTTTCTTTTTTGTATCCTTTTTTGCTGCTTTTCCCGTATCGATGGAAACCTCTGCGGAAGCATGCTCCTGCTTTAACCCTGATTTCTCCTTACCATCGCTTGTAAACTGCACAAGCAGACTGTTTTTCTCTGACAGATTGCCGCTGCTATCCTTAACCTGCACATCGAAAACGACTTCTTTATCAGACTCTGGAATCCGCTTGAGTCCAGCGAACGATTGAAACTTCTTATCATAGTTATCCGTGATAACGGCATTATCGCGAATGGCATCATTCACTTTATCAAGATTTGAACCCAGCTTGAAAATCAAACGCTTCTTTTTCCATTTCAGAATCGGCCTTTCTTTATCAACAACCTTCACCTTCAGCTTATAATCCTCATTTCCGTAAGCAATGGTGATTGAATAAGTTCCCAGCTTTTGAATATCCAGATTCCCGCTTTTTACCGTCACCTTATCTGCCTTGTCAACGGAATCAAAAAAGCAGGACGCAGACAAATCCAGTTCCTTATGCACAGGTATTTCAATCTCCCCGCTTTTTAATACCGGCGTGGATGAACAGCCCATAAGCAACAGTGTCGTCAGCAAGCCTGCTGAAAAAAAACTCTTCTTCATATCTTCTTCCTCCATTTCATTCCCACGTAATCATTATACTATAGATTTCATGAGACGCAATACCTCTTTTATTCTTACAACCTCCTTTCAAAAAAAAGAAACACGACAGACTCATGTTTCCTTCAATTCTTTACATTAGTATAATACCATGAAACACCGTGCAGTTCCCACGCAAATTTCAGGCAAAAAACACGCAGCTGCAACGCAAAAAAAGAGCATGATCACTCATGCCCGGTATTCTTCTTATTTTACTTCGATAATCTTCATTGTGTTGGTAGCACCATTTCCTACCGGATATCCGGCAACGATAATGATGGTTTCACCAACCTTGATTCCCATTTCCTTCGCAATTGCTCTAGCAAGCTCACACTCGTTGTTCTGGTTGTTTGCGACCTCGGAAAGAACAGTCGTAACTCCCCAGTTCATAGCAAGAGAACGCTGTGTTTTTTCGTCGAAGGTAACAGCAATAACCGGTGCCTCCGGACGGAATTTTGAAATTCTTCTTGCTGTGGTACCACTCTGTGTAAACGCGATAACAGCCGCAACATCCAGTGCCATAGCCGTATCCGCTACTGAAATAGCAATCGCATCATTCTTTGTTCTCTGGCTCGTCTTGATGCTTGCCTTCAAACGGTCTCTGAACGGAATGGTCGGCTCCATCGCCTTCGCAATACGATCCATTGTCTGTACAGCCTCGATTGGATACAGACCTGCAGCAGATTCCCCGCTCAGCATGATTGCATCTGTTCCATCCAGCACGGCGTTGGCAACATCACTCGCCTCTGCACGCGTCGGTCTTGGATTTCCCTGCATAGACTCCAGCATATGCGTAGCAGTAACAACAGGTTTTCCCATGGCATTTGCTGTTTTGATGATTTTCTTCTGATAGATTGGTACCAGCTCAAAGGAAACATCAACACCAAGGTCACCACGAGCTACCATGACACCATCCGCTACCTCCAGAATTTCTTCCAGATTGTCGAAGCCTTCCTGGTTTTCAATCTTCGGAATGATCTGGATATCCGGTTTTCCTTCTTCTCTTAAAATCTTACGGATTGCCAGAATATCTTCTTTTCTTCTGGTGAAGGATGCAGCGATATAATCCACGCCCATCTGGCATCCGAAACGGATATCTGCGTCATCCTTCGGAGAGATGAACGGCATACTCAGCTTCACACCAGGCAGGTTACAGCCCTTCTTGCTCTTCAGCTGTCCCGGGTTCTCAATACGGCACTTCAGTTCGCCTTCCCTCTTTTCCAGAATGGTCAGACGCATTTTCCCATCATCAATCAGAATGGTTCCGCCAACTTCAACATCGTCGAAGATTTCCGGACACTGAATGTGAAATTTCTCGTGTGTTCCTAATATTTTTTCACGAACGATGGTAACCATATCGCCCTTCTCATACGTTTCCACGCCGTTCTCAAATTCGCCCAGACGCACCTCCGGTCCCTTTGTATCCAGCAGAATTGCGATATTTTTTCCTGTTTCCTTAACGACCTCACGGATATTCCTGATACGGTTTCCGTGTTCTTCAAAATCTCCGTGGGAGAAATTTAAACGGATGATGTTCATTCCGTTTTCGACGAGCTTCGTCATCATTTCCTTGCTTTCGGAAGCAGGGCCAATCGTACAAATAATCTTAGTTTTTCTGTTTGCTAACATGTTAATTTCCTTTCCTAATCACCTAATAAAAACTGCGAGAAGCAACCTTCTATACCAGTCTGTCGAATAAATTCTGCAATCTCTTGCGGGATTCTCTTGGCATATTCAACGCCTCTTCGATCGGTACCGATACAATCTGGTTGTCCTTAATGCTGACACACTGGCCTCCTACACCCTGCATCAGCAGGTCCACCGCTTTTTCTCCCATACGGGATGCCAATACTCGATCTGTCGGTGTCGGTGATCCTCCACGCTGAACGTGGCCTAGCACCGTGGCTCTACCTGAAAATCCAGTATTTAAACTTACCTTTTTGGCAAATTGGTGAACATCTGTAATTTTTTCTGAAATGACTACAATCGCATGACGTTTTTTCTTGATTAAATCAAAATCACGCAGTCTCTCCAGCACTTCACCTTCCTCGAAGCCTGTAGAGGATGTAATGACAATTTCAGCACCGCATGCAATTCCTGACCAGATCGCCAGGTCCCCGCAGCGGTTTCCCATAACTTCCACAATCGAACAGCGATGATGTGAGCTTGATGTATCTCTCAGCTTATCGACTGCCTCTACGATTGTCGTCAGAGCTGTATCAAACCCTATCGTAAAGTCTGTACATGTGATGTCGTTATCAATGGTACCCGGCAATCCGATACAGTTGATTCCCATCTCCGTCAGTGCCAGTGCACCACGGTAAGAACCATCACCACCAATGACTACGATAGCCTCAATTCCACGTTTTTTTAACTGCTGAACTGCTTTATTACGCACTTCAATATCCTTAAATTCGGGAAGTCGGGCAGACCCTAGAATCGTTCCGCCGCGGTCGATGATTTCACCGACGCTGGCTTTTGTCAAAGGCTCAATATAGCCTTCCACCATTCCTTTGTATCCATCGTAAATACCAAAGACTTCGATTCCACTGTTGAGTGCAACCCTTGTGACGGCGCGAATTGCAGCATTCATTCCAGGTGCATCTCCACCGGAAGTAAGAACACCAATACGTTTTACCATAAAAATTCCTCCATTCACGGTTACTATGATACCATTATATTACAATTTTTACTAGCATTATTTTCGTCTTGTTTCGCCTTTTATAAATATTTCACAAGACAAGGCACGGATGCGTTCCAGCAGCCGCTCAGCCGCTACCGGCTCACTGCTTTTACTTGCTGCCGCACACAGGCGCTGCTTCAGCTCCTCCATGGAATAATTGCTCGTAAATATCGTCAGGCGCCGTTTTTCCATACGGGCATCCATCAACGGAAGCAGAATGTCATCCCGGCTCCAGGCCGTAACACTCTCACCGCCGATATCATCAAACACGACAACCTCTGCGTTGCGGATACTGCGAAGCCTTGCCTCCATGGCATCCGGCTCATGAAACAAAAGCTTCAAATCGGAAATCAGCTTGGGGACATTGACGAACGCCACACGTTTTTCCTGCTTGGCATAATAATTGCACATGCCGGCCGCCAGCCAACTTTTCCCGGCTCCGGGCTTTCCCCATAAGTATAGACCCTTTTGCGGATGTTCATTCATTAACAGGTCAATAACCTTCGCAACTGCTGTCTTATATTCAACAGCCTCATGTTGCAGGCTCAGGCACGTAACATCCACCAGCAGATAATCCTCCAGCATATCCATCTGCTTATAGAAGCAGCGATGTGCATACTGCTTCTGCTGTTCCTTATAGTATGTACAATGCGATATCTGATTCATCAGCATTCCATCCAGATACAGATCGACGCGTGTCCCCTTTTCCGGCTGTCGGCAGAAATCTAATCCTTGACAGCCTTCACATTTATCCATCACAGCTGTCCAGTCTGCAAATTTCCCACTGTGCTTCCACACAAAGTCCTCGTCGCAGCCATTGCGTTTCAGCCAGGCAAGCACATGGTCGTTTTTCATCAGCCGCGCAACAAGCGCCTCTTTCTTTTTTTTCTGTTCCTCGCTCAGTGTAAATGCAAATGATAATTTCTCCATTTACTCACCTCTCAGTTTCTTCATCTTCTGCAGCAGCTCATCTTCATCAAAATCTTCCACATCCACCTTGATTTCCTCCTGATTGTGATACCAGGACGGCAGCTCTTTTTTCTGAACCGGCTTGCGGCGACTTCCCTTTTCTTCCGTCTCGCTTTGAATATGCGCCAGCGCTTTTTCACTCGTATCGATTTCCAGACGCACCCAGGTGCTTGCCACCTTTTCAACGTATGCCTTCGGAAACTGCTGATTTTTCATTTTCAGCACGTACTCAATCAATACGTTGACAACCTCCGGCTTCATTTTGAAATCGGAAATCAGCGCTTCAATCAGATACTTGTCGCTGCGGCTGACCTCCACGCCATGCTGCAGGTTCTGCAGAAAGCGAACCGGTGGAAGACGATAGGGATCTTTGTTTTCCTCGGCATGAAATTCCGACTTACAGCTGCGCACCTTTCTTTTCAGCTGTTCCACGTTAAGCGTATTGGTTTTCAAATCCATACTCTGGGAAACCAGCTTGCGCATGGTAATCTCATCGATGCCGTGAATCGTCGCTAGCTCCCCGATGATCCGCAGATTCTTCTCATTGCGGGCAGAGGAGGGAAATACCATCTGCGGCAGACCGGTTAAAAACCGATCATAATTGAAGCTTAAAGGGATATCGTTGTGATGCAGAAGATCCTGCTGTGGCTTCAGCTTGCGGAAATCCACCTCCTGCACATCCTGCCAGTCCTCCTTCATAATATTCACAAAGGGAATGGTGATTTCCTGATACGCCGACTTATCCTCACAGGGCTTGGCGAAGCTCAGCTTGTTGAACTCATATACATCCTTCCCCATTTCCTTCAGGTACAGACGCCCGAACACCTCATGTCTGAGAAATTCATTGCCGTCCTTGGGCATGAACACCTGATACAGATAGCTGTTTTTCTCAGCATCATAAAAGGTTTTCACCAACAGATACTGCTCCAGCACATGCCGGCTTTTCTCCATGGCTTCCATGCTCAGCCTACTGATAGTCTGAATCAGAATATGATTGCGAATCTTCTGATTTCTCGTACCGATGCTGACCAGCGTATGATACAGTGCCGCTGCATCGCTGCCGATCAGGGGAACATACAGCATAGTAAAGGAAGCATAGCGCTCCGCTGTCATTTCGCCCTGTACCTCAATACGGCATTTATCCTCTTTTCTGTTCACACGCTCACCTCAACTGCCTCTTCATGTTCAGTATATCACAAATCTGTCTTTTCAGACTTGCCGAATCGCTGTTATTGTAAAAAACGACATCTGCACGCTTTATTTTTTCCTGCTGCGGCAGCTGATGCCGTAAGCGGCGCAGCGCTTCCTCTTTGGAAATATGACGATACAGCTTCAGACGGGATAACAGCAGCTCCTCATCACAGGCCACGACCCAGACCTCATCAAAGGCATCCTCCCAGTGTACCTCAAAGAGCAGCGGCACCTCCACAACGACAATAGCCTCCTTTGCATGTAATGCAAGCTCTTCAAAAATACGTTTCTTTATCAGTGGATGCAAAATCCCCTCTGCCTGTCTTTTTTTCTCAGGATCGCAAAAGATCAGATCACTCATCCGCTGGGGCATGATATTGCCCTCGTCATTCAGAATATCGGTTCCAAACATCTGAATCAGCGCTGTATAGCCTTCCTCCTGCTTTTGCAGCAGCTGCGCATTCACGGCATCACAATCCAGCACGGTAATGCCCTCCTCCTGCAATATCCGAATCACACTCGATTTTCCGGCTCCCATAACTCCGGTCAGTCCAATTGTTCTCATCTTCTGCGCTGGCATGTCGGACAGAAACAGGTTCCCCGTGTTGCGACGACAATCTTTTTGATCGTCGTCCCGCAAACCGGACATGCCTCTCCTTTCTTTGCATGTACCTTCAGCTTCAGCTGAAAGCGGCCATCCACACCAAGCTGGGAGGTATATGAGCGAATCGTCGTTCCTCCGGCACGTATTGCACCGTTTAGAATTCGACGGATATGATAGATCAGCTCCTCAAAGTCCTTTTTCCGCAAATGATTGATCATCGTTTCCGGATGCATATGCATGGCAAAGCAGATTTCGTCCGCATAAATATTACCAATACCGGCGATATAGCGCTGATCCAGCAGCACAGCCTTCAGCGCAGTCTTTTTCTTATGCAGCGTGTGGTACATCCACTCTGCCGTAATACGTTCATCAAAGGCATCATATCCGATATTTTTAAAGCACGGATAGGAGGAAACATCCGCACGCTTCTCATACAGATACATCTTGCCGAATTTCCTTGTATCGTGATAGCGCAGCTGCCGTCCGTCACTTAGCTGCAGAATCACATGAACATGCTTATCATAGGGCTCCTGCGGCTGCTGCACATAGAACTTCCCCTCCATCCGCATATGGCAGATCCATTCCATATCCCCCAGGTCAAAACGCATATACTTTCCATGGCGGTAATATCCCTGTATCGTCTTTCCAACGATATCCCTGCAGAAGGTGGCTGCATCCGGATAGCCTATAATATTATTCCAGAACACCTCACAGCCGGTAATCATCACACGATCCAGCTGATGCTCCAATGTTCTGACAACTGTTTCTACCTCTGGAAGCTCCGGCATATCATCACCTACTTTGCATCATACCAAGTCCTGCCGATATTCGCCTCGGCAATCAGCGGTACACGCAGCTTCATCGCATGCTGCATGCCCTCCTCGACAATGGTTCTCATCTGTTCCAGTTCCTCTTCCCAGACATCAAAAATCAATTCATCGTGAATCTGCAGAATCATACGGGATTTCACCTGTTCCTCCTGCATTTTCTTATATATATGAATCATGGCAAGCTTGATCAAATCGGCAGCACTTCCCTGAATCGGTGCATTCATAGCCGCACGCTTTCCGAATTCCCGCATCATATAATTCTTATCGCTGATTTCCTTGATATAGCGGCGGCGGTTGAACAGCGTTTTCACATAGCCATGCTCCTCGCAAAATGCTATCGTCGTATCCATAAAGTTTTTAATATTCGGATAGGATGCAAAATATTTATCAATAAAGGCATGTGCCTCCTTGCGGGTAATGCCCAGCTGCTCACTCAATCCGAAATCGCTCTGTCCGTAAACAATTCCGAAATTTACCGTTTTCGCACTCCTGCGCATATTGGCATCCACGGCATCGTGTTCCACATCGAATATCTGCATCGCCGTTTTTGTATGAATATCAATGCCATGGTTAAAGGCATCGATCATCACCTCTTCATTCGCCATATGTGCCAGCATACGCAGCTCAATCTGGGAGTAATCCGCAGACAGCAGCACATGTCCCTCACTGGCGACAAACGCCTTGCGAATCTCCTTTCCCTCCTCATCCCGCACGGAAATATTCTGCAGGTTTGGTTCCGAGGAGGACAAGCGGCCGGTCTGTGTCTGAATCTGATTGAAAATCGTATGAATCTTACCATCCTTCAAAACGTGTTTGCTTAAGCCAACCGCATAGGTGGAATAGATTTTCTGATACTTGCGATGCTCCAGCAGAAGCGGAATCATCGGATGCTGGGATGCCAGCTTTTCCAGTACATCCGCTGCAGTGCTGCGCTTCTTTCCTGCCTTTAAGCCAAGCTCATCATACAGAATACCGGCGAGCTGCTTCGGAGAATTGATATTGAATTCCATACCGGCAATCTCGTATATCCTTGCACTCAGGGCATCGATTTTATCGCTGGTCGCCTTTGCGATTTCATCCAGAGTGGAAAGGCTGGTAACAACCCCTTCCTTTTCCATCGCGTACAGCACATGCGTCAGCGGCATTTCAATGGTAGTAAACAGCTCCTTCATTTCCATTTCCCGTAACGCTGTATCCAGTTTGGCAACCAGATCCTGTAAATAATCGGCCTGCGCCATGGCATAGCGGGCAGCCTCGTCACTGTCCACCAGCTTTCCCTTGCCCTTTTTACCGAATACATCATCCTTTAACAGACTGCGGTCAAACTGATACTTCTCCGCCAGCTTATCGTAATCTGACAGCGTTCCATCCACCAGGAATGCCGCAATCATGACATCGAATGTAACATCCGCAAAGGGAATGTTGTTTTTATGCAGGGCGTGATAGAAGTTTTTCGCATCATATACCGCCTTGCCGTTTTCTTCTTTCAGCCATTCCAGAAATGCTGTATCCTGCAAGGCGTCTGACAGCTCTATGTACTCGGTGCGATCCTGCAGACTGATGGCAAAGCCATACAGCTGTGCATCATAATAGCTTTCATTATCCACATTGGCATACACCAGTGCCCCATCCTGTAAAAGATCAGGCGAAATCTGCTTCACAATCGTGCGGCTGCCTTCCTTTTTCACCTCTCTGGTATCCATGGTTTCCTTTACAAAGCTCTTCATTTCATATTTCACAAAGAAATCGTGCAGCTCTTCCCCCGGCTCCTTCAGCATCATATCCGCAAAGGGGAGCGGAATTTCGGCATCCACCTTGATCGTCGCAAGATACTTGGATAAAAATGCCTTTTCCTTATCCGTTTCCAGCTTTTCCTTCAGCTTGCCCTTGATTTCATCGATATGTGCATACACATTATCCACGGTTTCATATTCACTTAAAAGCTTGAGTGCCGTCTTTTCACCGATGCCCTTCACGCCCGGTATGTTATCCGCGGTATCTCCCATCAGTGCCTTCAGATCAATAATCTGTGAGGGTACGATTCCCATGCTTTCCTTCAGCTTTGCCTCATCCATGACTTCCATTTCCGTGATACCCTTTTTCATCAGATAGACATCCGTTGTCGGATCAATCAGCTGCAGCAGGTCACGGTCACTGGATAAGATATGTATTTCCACATCCGGATATTTCTTTGCCATACTTCCGATGATATCATCCGCCTCAATACCCTCGCATTCATAGCGCTTCATGCCATAGGCATCCAGGAATTCACGGGCAATCGGAAACTGTACGATCAGCTCCTGATCCAGTTCTTTTCTGGTTCCCTTATATTCGGTATACGTCTCATGCCGAAAGGTCGGCTTGCCTGCATCCCATGCGACCAGCACCGCATCCGGCTCCACCATGGACAGCGCCTTGTTGATCATCGTAATAAAGCCATATACTGCATTGGTCGGCACACCATTGCTCGTTTTCATCATTCTTCCATATACTGTCGCGTAGTATGCACGAAACAGCATGGAATTTCCATCAATCAGTAAAAGTTTTTTCATTGGGGGTTCCTCCATACGTTCTTATTTTACCACAGTTTTCGCTTCTTAGAAGAAGGATGCCTGATAAATTATCCAACTCAAAAGAAAAAGGTCCGGTTATGACCTTTAGGATGCTATCGATTCCAGTGCTTTCAGGTTATCGTACATAATTGTCAGATAATCCTTGCTGGCCTTTTTATCTTCGCTTGAAATGCTGGAGAGATTGTTCAAATTCACAGGTATCAGTGCCAGCTCATCAATCAGCTGCTGCTGCAGCTTCTCCATATCCTCACTCAGATTCTGTTCAATTGCTATATATCGCACATGATCGCTTTTAATACGCTTTTTCATAGCTGCCAGCTGATCGCTTGTCGGAAGTGCTCCGTATTTGGACAAGGTTACCGGATATACCTTAATGCCATAGGATTTCTGCCAGTTTCCAAAGGATGGCGTCATGGAAACAAAGCTGATGTTCATCTTGCCGTCCGGGATAGCCTGAAAGTCTGCCTCCAGCCGGGCCAGATCCAATTCCAGAGCATCGTAGTTCTCATCGAAAATGTCCTTATACTGCGGATACTTCTGTACCAGATAGTCACGAATATCACTCGCCATGCTGGTCATCGCTACCGGATCCATCCAAAGCATGGGGTCTGCATCATAGGTATCCAGATTGGCAAATTCCTCTCCTTCGTAATACGGGCCTTCCGTTCCTGCCGTAATGCCGTCAATCGTTGTTGAGGTATAGCGTTCAAATTTATAAATTGCACTCTTGGTCGCAAGATCCACCATATCCACTCCGGTATCCCGGATATCGTCCACATACAAATCCATATACGGCTCCAAACCACCGATATAAAACAGGGCATCGCTGTCCTTCAATATATCCTGAAAGCTGGATTTGATCTGCGCACGCTGAATCATCGTATTTTCTGTTATATTGCTCACGGTTACATCATCCCCGCCGATTCTTTCCACCAGATACTGTACAGGATATACGGTTGTGGCAATGCTTGGATTTTTCTCTTCACAGCCGCTGACAAGAAACAGCGCCAGAACAGATACAAGAAATAGTTTTATCTTCATAGATCCTGCCTCCCTTGCGTTCCATTATACCATTACATGCCCCTGTGGTACAATAGTCTTTACAGCACCTGCCATAAGGGTACCGCATACCCTTTGAGTATATCACATTTCTTTACGGACGCCTACTGTTTTTCTCGCTGCCGAAGCGCTGCCTGAGCCAGTCTTTCTCATCAATCCAGCCTCTGCCGTACTTTATGATATTCCTTCGACCGCGGTATAAATCGAAGGATTCATTCAGGATCGGATCATAAGCTACCGGATGCAGCCTGCGATAATGAAAAAACTGCAGCTGTGTCAGAGGAAGCGAGCGCCAGGACAGGAAAATCTGCAGAATCAGAAAGATCAGTACGATGACAGCACTCACTCCCTGCAGCAAATGAAAGTAAAAAACAGCTGTGATGGAAATAAGGGAGCAAATAAGGGTTGCATATTCCGCTGTACGAAAGCGTAAAATGCAGTGAAAAAAAGTCTGCATAAGCCGTCCTCCGTCCAGCGGATAGATCGGCAGCAGATTAAACAGCAGAATGGAAGCATTGATCGTATGCAGATAGGATGCAAAGGATGGTGACAGGATCCCCTTTGCCACACAGAATTGAAACAGGGATGGAAACAGAACATGCATCAGCGGACCTGCGGAAATAATGAGAATTTCCTTCACCAAAGAGCCGTGACCGATATGCGTTATGGTTGCCGCCAGTCCGAAGGGATATATATTGATTCGTTCAATCGGGTAATGAAAGAGAATGGCACATAACATATGTGCCATCTCATGAATGGTAAGCATGATAAAAATCCATCCGATCAGACGGGCTACAGGCAGATACGGCAGCATCAGCAGATACGGCAGCCAAAGCAGAGATATCCGTATCCGCAGCTTATGAAAATGCATCGCTCACCTTGATTTTCTCATTATCCTTCAATGCGTTGATGGTTACATAGCTGTCAGCCGTCCCCAGAACAGCCTCCTTGAGAATGCGGTCATCCTGCTTTACCTTGACCTCATTGAGATTTCCATAGGTTACCACTGCACCATTGTCCTGCTTTACGGTGACGCTGCTTTTTTTATCCGTCTGCTTCTGCACATGAAGCACGACACCGGCATATCCGCTGCGTGCCTGATTGGTACCGTTGGAATAATGATCGTCCTTCAGCAGTGTATACACCGGTGATGTGGAAACCGGTTCCTCCTTCAGTGAAAACCAGTTTTCAAATGGCAGCCAGCTTCCCAGATCCTCCAGATGGAACTGCTGTATCACGGCAGGCATTTTTACCAGATTCAGCTTCTGATTGAGCAGCAGAGCCAGTACGACAACACAGATGCACATCATGAGCATGACCGCATGATAGATCATACGAAACAGGATGAACGGACGCTGCTTCTGTTCCTGCGCCCCTGCTCCGTCAAATCTTCGGCCTCTGATTCGTTTTCTAACTCTTCTTAAATCGTCCATATCATCCCTCCTGCTAACACTATATGCGCACGCTGCTGGAAATAGAAGTGCCGCAGCCGCTTTCCAGTCTGTGCTTTTGCACGTGCTGTATAGCGAAATGGAACTGGTATGAGGAATGCTGAGATTATTCAGGCAGAAAATCAGGAACACAGAGACATAACCCGCAAATGCCGTTGGCCGCACCTTCCCGAATCTATCTTTCCCACAAGATAAAAAAGCCTGCCAGTGCAACTGACAGGTCTATGGTTATATGTATATTGCGTACCCTTATTTCTGTAATGACTGCAGGCACTTCACCGCTTACTTTTTATACGTCCGGCTCCACAGCATTATCGTACAGCCTGCGGTCCGTTTTCTGCTCATAAACCTCGATAGCGGTTTTAATGGCGATCGCTGCAGGTACGCTCACCATGATGCCAACAGCTCCCATGATGACACCCCCTGCGAACACAGCGAATAAGGTAATCAGCGGCCCCATGGCACTGCGCTTTTCATGAACCAGAGGCGAGATGACATAGGCATCCACATTGGATAAGATCATGATACCGATAATCAAAGCCACGATGTTACTCGGCGGCAGTGTCAGTGCTGTGATGATACCGATGCTGTTGGCAATCGTACCACCCAGGTAGGGAATGATGACACCAAACGATGTCAGCAGGCCGATAATCAGCCAGTCCTGATGTCCGATCATAAAATAAAAGGCAGAGTATTCAATAAATTTAATCAGCATCAGAATAATCAGGGATTTCAGATATACAGTGACATTCTGATCGATTTCATGCAGATATATATCACTGTTTTTGAAAAACAGGTGAACAAATTTCCGCAGACCGCGCTTGATGCGCTCAAAGTCAAACAGCATATAGATTGCAATGATGATAGAGAACAGAACGTTCGTAACGACATTCAAAACCGTATTCATCAGTCCCGGCAGACTGGATACCAGCTGCGGAACCCAGTCATCATAGGATTGCAGGATATTGACAATATTATTGGTGATGCTGTTTACCAGTGAGAAATCCTTCATATTTCCGAGAGTCTTGATCTTATTGGAAATCCAGACAACACCGTCAATCATGCTGGTCATAAATTCATTGATTTTATCATACAGTACCGGCATCAGCATAACAAGCATCACGATTAGAAACACCAGTACGCACACCCATATGGCAATGATGGAAAAATTCTTCGGTATCCCCTTCTTTTCCAGAAATTCCACAAGAGGATGCATCACATATGCAAGGACAAAGCCGATGATAAACGGCTGCAGAATGGATCGCAGCATCCGGTACCAGCTTCCCCATACAACCTGTGTCTTAATCAGCAGGAACAGAATCAGTAACACGCAGATCACCTTGCACAGGGTATAAATAGAAAACCTCTGATCTATTTTTTTCAGAAATCTTTTTAACATAACACCACCATACTTTCACTTTTCTATTCTACCATGCCGAAGAAAAAAAAACCAGCAAAGCATGCTTGAACAAATTCTGACCGAATATTGCCTCACTGCCGTGCATTGTGACATATGATGATGTTTCTGCCAAAACTGCTTTGCCATCCTGCGATGCGTATACCGGATATCCTCAGCTTCAGAATTCCTTGCAGAATGCATAAGGCTTCTGACTCACCTTGCAATGCAAGTCAGAAGCCTCTATAAGCCTCAGCAGACAACCGTTCATCCAAACAGCTTCTGCAAAAATTTCCTTTCACGATATTTCGGCAGCGGACAGCGCTGTCCCAGCATACGGCGGACAATGCTGTCAAAGCAGCTGTAGGTCTGCGTTTCCCGCTGCAATACGATCGGCTTGCCATGATTGTTGGAACGCATCATATTCTCATCATCGAATACGTAGCCGAGAAAATCGATGGACAGCCACTGCTTCGCCTCCTCCAGCGAAACGCTAATACCCCGATCCATATGATGCACGTTCATGCGGTTGACGATAAAGGAAATATGCTCCATTCCCTCCTTCATCAGAATACCGATGATACGGTCTGCATCCTGCAATGCCGTCACATCAAGTGTCGTTACGACAATTGCTCTGCTCACACAGGCAATCGAATGTATAAAGCCGCTTTCGATTCCTGCCGGTGTATCCAGCAGTATGTAATCAAACTGGTTTTTCAGCTCCTCTACGACGATTTTTAAATCCTCACCGTGGAAATACTGTATATGTATCGTTTTGCATGCCGGAAGCAGGTACAGATTATCCTGACGCTTATCACGAATCATCGCATTTGCCAGGGTACAGCGCCCCTCCATCACATCCTTTAAATCATAGATTACACGGTTTTCCAAGCCCAGCATAACATCCAGGTTTTTCAAGCCCAAATCCACATCGATCAGACAAACCCTGTAGCCCTTCTGCGCCAGGACCATGCCCATATTGATACAGACGCTGCTTTTTCCAACGCCGCCTTTTCCGGAAGTAATTGCTATTGCCTCTCCCACATTCTCTCCTCCTTATATTCCTTCATTTCCAAATGTCTGTTCTCATAATAGACTTTGCAGGGCGCAAAGGATGTCATATTTTGGAAATGAGTATCACATATCCGCACATTTCCATCAATATGCGAAGCCGCCAGCACGCAATCCTCATGCAGTAAATCCACACTGCCCTGCACACTGCCCAGTACATACAGCGATTCACTGCTTGTCACGAAGGCCTGCTTACGGATATTGCCCAGCAAAAGCAGCGGCTCATGAAAGCGGTAGTGCTCTCCACCCCGCAGCTCCTGTTCCAGAATGCGCCTTGACTTTTCCTGCGGCAGCTCATTGATGCCGGCAATCAGGGTGTGACAATCTGCACAAAGCTGAAACAGCTCCTGCAGATGCTGCGGCTTCAAGCCTTCGATATGAAAAAAAGCCTCAAAATACTGTCCGTTCTTATTCTGACAGAATTTGAGTCTTTCCTTCAGCTGCTGGAAAAACGCAGATGCATCATCATACTGCGCATAAATGTGATAGGTATCGTTTATTCCTTTGATTTTAATCTGAACCATTCGACCTTCTCCCCTTTTCGTATACGGAGTGCTTTCATTTCCAGATAGTCGTCCTTGATACGAATGAGGAATACAATAACCATGACAAGAATCGCGTTAGCGAGCAAGGTCATTAGCTCATAACGCTCTGCCCACAGCATCAGCGACATACTGGTAATTCTTTGAAAGTTCATATAGCAGTATATCAGAAGATCCTTGACGAAAATTGTCACAATACAGAGAACCAGCGATTCAATCAGCGTCTCCGTCATATGCTTGCTCCACAGCTGCAGCAGACACGCTATGACGGTATAAATAATCGCATAGAGCAGAAACGTGTTCGCAAAACAGAAATCGTAAATCATACCGCAGCCAAAAGCGAACAGGCAGGAATCCAGAAAACTGAATTTACGAATTGTCAGCACCATGGCACAGAAGCCAAGATTCGGTATGAACAGCAGATCGTTAATCAGATAGCTGTTGGGAAAAATCACGGTAAGTATTTCATCGATCAGAAAGCAGATGATGACAAAGACGATATGCGCCATGCCTACTCATCTCCCTTTTCAACGATGACACTAACAACTGAGAACGTCTGAAAATCATCAATTGGCCGAACATAGATGGTCTGTCCGGTCTGATTCGAGAGCGCCTGCACACTGTCCACGGTGCCGATCAGCAGTCCGCTTGGATAGCCGCCGCCCTTGCCGCTTGTGACGACCTGCATTCCCTTTTTGATTTCACTGCTGTCATCAAACAGCAAAACGATATAGCAGCCGCGCTTGACATCATAGCTCTGCAAAACACCCAGAGAGCTTTTCTTTTCATCCAGCAGAATCTTAATGGATGCTGAATTCAGCTTATCTTCACTGGTCAGCAGCTTGACAACGCTGGTATGAGCGGAAACACTCTTAATCTTTCCAACCATGCCATTCGTGCTTTCTACTGCCATACCGGCCTTAATGCCTTCCTTGCTGCCCTTATCAATGGTAATCTCATTGTTCCAGGTAGCCTGATCACGCAGAATAACCTTCGCCCATGTCCGTTCATATGTATCATCACTCGTTTTGATGCCCAATGCTTCCTCAAGCTCTGCATTTTTTTGTTTCTCATTGACATACTTTGCCTTGTAGGAAGGATTTTTGCTCAGCTCATAGCGCAGCCGGTCATTTTCCTCATTCACGCTCCATAGGTTTGCAAAATCACTGAACAGATTTTTTACGGTTTCTGTCGGATAATCAATCAGTGCATATTTCAGCATCGTGACTACGTCATAGCCGATATTGCTTGTTACAGAGCCGCTCATACTCCTTAAAAGGATACCTATCATCACAAAGAACGCGATAACGCCTAAGATTATTTTTTGAAAACGATTCAATTTTGACATGCTCTCACCTATTTCTTCATGTTTCCCATATATTATATAGGGGAAAGAAAAATAGTTCAATGACAATCTGGTTTTTGTCAAAATCTTAAGAAAACTTTAGGAAAGTCCCGGCTGCAGCAGTCCCTTCTGTGCGAAGCTGAAATATGTATTGCGGCTGACGATAATATGATCCATCAGTGGAATCGCCGTCATGACGCCGCACTCCTCAATACTTCTGGTTAAAGAGATATCCGCCGAGGATGGCTGCGGATCACCGGACGGATGGTTGTGGACACATAGGATTTTCGCACAGCCAAGCTGCATCGCTTCCCGAAAGATTTCCCTGGGATGCACACTCGCATTGGTCAGGGTGCCGACAAACATCACGCGGCTGCTGATCAGCTGATTTTTCTGATTGAGGAACAGTACGAGAAAATGCTCCTGCTGTTCGTAGCCGATCTGCTGATTGACCCATTCCAGAATATCCTGCGGATGATGGATGCCCGGTGCATGCAGCACCTCATCAAAGGCGATTCTGCGTCCCAGCTCAAATGCCGCCAGAAGAGAAATGGCTTTCGCCTCCTTGATTCCCGACAGTCCCATCAGCTCCTGCATATTCGCCTTTCCCAAATCCCCCATGGAGCTCCAGTGCCTCAGCACCTCATCCGCCAGCTCCAGTGCGGACATGGAACGTGTGCCGCTGCGTAATACCAGAGCCAGCAGCTCCCGATTGGAAAGTGCCGCTATTCCATGCTGCAACGCCTTTTCTCTTGGACGCTCCTCCTTGTTTAATTCCTTTACTTTCATTTTCCAATCCTTTCCAGTGCCTTGTCATATGCCTGCTCATCAATTAGTTTGACCACATCGGAATTCTCTACGGTAACATTTTTCGGAATGTAGCTGTATTTCAACGCTTTCAGCTTCTGCTGAACCTGCTGACTTTCCTTTTCATCACTGCTTACACCGCAGACGACAGCCGTCAGCTTATCCTGCTTCATCGTATAGCTTTTCAGACCTTCCTTTTCCAGCTTTTCCTGCATATCCTGCACGCTCTGTGCCTTTTCATATAATCCCACCTGATTCATATACAGCGTTCGCTTATCATCATTCGCTTTTCCCAGCGTAAAGGAAAACAGCACATAATACACCAGACAGAATACCACGGAAAACAGAATACCGAACAGCATAATCAGCCGTTTATTTTCCACATGCATCACCTCACCCTAACCATATGCATCCCGCATTTGACACATACCTCATTCGACAGGAAAGGATAAAACACCTCCTTACACTATATCTATACGATTTAAAATCGGGAAACTCCTAAAAAATCCGCTAATTCATGTAAATCTTTCTATTATTTCCAATCACAGATGTCAAAAAAGCAGAAAGCTGTGGTACAATTACGCATATGGAGGTACCGATATGAAAAAATGGATTGCACTGCTTGCACTGATGTGTCTTTGTACTGTATCCGGCTGTACAAAAAAAGAAACACCACGGTCCCCTGCGGAAACGACGGCAGCCTTTTTAAACGGCATTCAAAATCAGGACAGTGATGCGGTAAAAGCTTCCAGTGACTGGAAGGATTTCAATATAAAAGCATTTTCAGTCGATGACAGTGATTATATGGATTCTGTTGACAAAAAGCTGCAGAAGCAGACATATGAGAAAATGATGTATTTTGAGCATAAGGAAGGCAAGGAAACCATCCAGGACAATCAGGCAACTGTCACAGTGAAAATCAAGCAGTACGATTTCTCAAAAACTCTGAAATCCGGTATGGAGCAGGCAGAGAAGAAGGTACAGGAGCTTAGCAAAAAGGATGTCAGCGATGCGGAAACCGAAGCAGCCATCGCAACCGTTCTCTTTAAAAGTCTGCAGAAAACAGATACCATGAAAACTACGGATGTCCAGATACAGCTGAAGAAAACAGAGGATGTCTGGATGGTGAGCAGTGATAATGCGCAGCTGGAAAAGCTGTTGAGTGCAAATCTCAATCTGATGCAGGAGCAGTAACGGACAGGAGCCCTGAGAAGCTTCTGTTTTTTATTTGAAGCAGACCTCTTCCGGGTTGCCAAAGCCATTCGCATAAATGATAAGCGCTGGTATGCAGATTAACAAATATGAAGGAATCTGCATACCGCTGTATAGATTCTCTATCAGTATGTAGATTTCGAATGCATACATAGTACAAAATGGAGGTAGTATTAAGCAGCAGAGCAGGAATCACAATACCGTATACTTAAGAACATCACTTCTCCCTGTTCGAACAGTCATCACGCATCGCTCAGGGATACGATAGAGGATACTCCTTTATGTATGAGATTACTGCCAGACGGTATTTTTTTCCTTATTAAAGCTATACTTATAATAAAACGGGCGAACAGCAGCTTCGAACAAACAAAAAAAATAGGAAATTATACAATTTATTGTTGACATTTCTTTGAAAATAAGTAAAATAATAGAGGTAACCTTGGAGAGTTGGCCGAGCGGTTTAAGGCACCATCTTGGAAAGGTGGCGTAGTGAAAGCTACCGTGAGTTCGAATCTCATGCTCTCCGCCATTGATAATATACGTCCCATACGGGACGTTTTTTGTTTATGCTTACGCTGACTGAAAATCAGGGTAAAAGATACTTATGCAAAACACAGGCATGCTGTTATCAGAAAACAAGATAATCATATCGAAATTATGTTCCGCACAGCATACAAAAAAATGAATAACCGGCACAGTAACTATAAACAAGGTATCAGGCAAAAGCTCTGCTACGCTTTTTTGATAGTTAAGAAGTGTCATGTAACACTCCTTTCCGAAAAAAAAGCGATTACTATCTGATGACGAATCGCTGATAACCTAATATAATTTCTTAATTTTGTATACTGCATCCTTATATTGTATGACGAAACGAAATCATAGGAACGAATGTTAGGTGATGATGACTCATTAACAACGTTCCAGAGAATAGAAGCAGCCTTCCATTTGTCATGAATCGAGCATTTCTTTGATCCTGGCAAAATCTTTTGAAAATTTATTCCATTCACAAACTGAATGATCCTATTTTGCATCATCTGAATTGTTATAATAATTTTTTAAATTATATCACTTTCCAATACCTGTAAACGATTTTCAAACTTAGACCTGATCTTCTATTTCCTGTGTGCCCTGGCGCTGTGAGTTTCGGTTTTTGGTTTCCTTGATCTATATACACAATGCATTCAGCTTGATAATCGACATCAGGAACTCTTTCTTGAATGTGAATTGCATGCATGAAAAGAGGAAAGCAAACAGATTCCCTGCATAAGCAGTATCATACTTTTTCTAAATTGTTCACCTGAATCAAATGCTTAAGCAGCCCTATTAAACAGCAGCATGAGCTGCCGGTATCAAAAAGATCAGTAACACATTTCCTCCGGTCTTTCCGCATAGCTGCAGGGGACGATGCGTATATGCTTTGCCATGCATATTTCACGAAATGCCTCACTCAGTCTTCCGCTGCTTCCCTGCACACTGAGCACATCCCTTGCATCATCCTCCACATACATATGCTGCAGGGCAAGCAGCATCGCCAGCTTGTTATAGGTATGCTGCAGGGAATATCCCGGCTTCATCTGCATATGATGTATATTATCAAAGCCGCTCACTCCGTCAAACAAACGGGAGGTGATCAATGCATACATCATTTCATAATAGCGCCGGTATAAAAATGCCGCATTGTATTTGTCCCAGAGCATCTCCTTTGACTGCGGGTCCCAGGAATATGCAATATTGTCAATAAAGCGAATACATCCCACAAAGCAATCATAGGAATAGGCCGCCTTCATCTGAGATAAAAGTATTTCATGCTGTGTAAAATAATCGGCACAGATACCAAATTTCACAGGGATTGGAAACGATTCCCTGCGCATCGCATCTATGAACGCATGATAGTCCATAATGGAACAGATATTCTGTGCCTGATACCATTCCTGCTGGCAGGGATATGTCGCCCTAACCTCTTTATATAAGGAAGCGCACTCAAGAAACATACTGGAAGGCTCCAGAATCACCAGCTGTGACAGCTTTGTTTTCTGCGCCTGCTCCACAAAAGCATCCAGCACATCCTTGTGATAATTCCCCTTTAATGTAATATGTCCATCCATACATTCCCTCCTGGTTTTTATGAAAAAACTCAGTACGCCTGAGTTCTAATAACGAATTTTCTTAATTCTTCCAAAGCCGATGGTTCCCGGTCCGGTATGTGACATGATGACAGACTTGAAAATCCGCTGTTCAACCGGTTGTCCGCACGCCTCCTCCAATGCTGCCTTCAGCTCATCACTGACCTTTCGATTATAGGCATCAATGATCATCCAGTCATATTCCTTTGGATCGATATCCTTTAAAACAACCTCGATCCCCTCCTTGTAAGCTTTTTTCAGGGTTCGCACCTTGTCAACCAGATCAATCGCCCCATGCTCCACCTTCAGCAATGGCTGTATCTTCAATAATCCTGCCAGCGCTGCGGCAGCAGGCGAAATGCGTCCGCCGTTTTTTAATGCGGTCAGAGTTTCCGGAATCAGAATAGCAAACAGCTCACCCTCCTGCTCAATCTTTTCCTTTGCCTGTACACACGTATATCCTTTTTCAAACATATCGCGAGCGGTTAACAGCATATGAACAACCGGATAACACACGAAATCAGAATTCAAAACAAACACGCGATTTTGATACGGTGATTGTTCCGCTATCCCCATCGCAACACGGCAGGTGCCGGATAAAGCCTTTGTCAGCGGTATGTAAAATACTTCATCGTAGCTTTCCAGCAGTTCATCCCACATACGGGTCATCGTACCGATGATCGGCTGTGCCGTTTTAACACTCTTATTCTGACCAAGTGCCTCGATAATATCCTGATCGGAAATTGTTTCTTCCTCGATAAATTCTTTTCCATTTATGGTAATGGGCATCCGTAAAACATGTATCCCAAGCTTTTCAGCCTCTTCTTTGGTAATATCTGCGCTGGAATCACACATCAACGCTATTTTTTTCATGGAATCACTCCTTAAAAGGCATTATAACATTTCTACAAAAAAATTCAATAAAAGTATTTACAAAACATAATGAATAGGCTATAATATAACTCGCCTGATAAAACGTCAGGAACGCTATGGCGATTGTGGTGAAGTGGTTAACACAACGGATTGTGGCTCCGTCATTCGTGGGTTCGATTCCCATCAGTCGCCCCATAGAAAACAATCAGGAAGTCAATTGACTTCTTTTTTTATTTATAGACAGTTGATTACCCCACGATAATGAAGACACAGGCAGACTATGTGAAGATAAGTGCCGGATTCGCAAATAGCTGTTAATCCATCCACAAGCGTGTATCGCAGGCAGCACATACGTAGAAATTCTTTTCACAGAAAAGATTCATACTTTTACAGAAAACGTGTTACAATAAATATAAATAAAAGGAGGCATTTTTTATGAATACCATCAGTGAGGATATTAAGAAAATCATGCTGGCAGGCATTGGTGCCGTTGCCACTACAGCAGAAAAATCAAAGGACGTAATTGATGCTCTTGTGAAAAAAGGTGAATTAACAGTTGAACAGGGTAAAATTCTGAACGAGGAGCTGAAGCATGACCTTCGGGAAAAGCTGAGAACTCCGGCTGATACGGAAAGCATCCGCAAGGATTTGGAAAAGGTCAGCAGGGACGACCTTGCAATGCTGAAGGCCCATATTGAAGAACTCGAAAAAGGCATGGAGAATGAGCAATCCGAATGAAGCGAAAACGCTGAGCAGTAAACGCCGGCTTGCTCAGATTCTGGGAATTCTGAAAAAGCATCATATCACAAAGGGAGTTGATCCGGTTAAGTTTCGGGAAATTCTGGAAGATCTGGGTCCTACCTTCGTTAAAATCGGACAGATCATGGCAAGTCGGCAGGATATGTTCAGTGAACGCTATTGCAAGGAGCTTGTCAAGCTGCGAGATAATGTCGCACCTTTGCCCTTTGCAGATGTACAGCGCGTCATAGAGGAAGAATACGGCTGTCCCATGCAGGAGGTATTCTCCAGCTTTGAGCGTATACCGCTGGGTTCTGCTTCCATTGCGCAGGTGCATAAGGCCTCTTTGCTCGATGGAAGAGAAATCGTTGTCAAGGTGCAGCGTCCTTACATCTATGAGATGATGGAACGGGATATTTCCTTGATTCGTAGAGCTGGAAAGCTGCTGCGTCTGAGTGAGGTGCTGGGGAGCGTCATTGATATCAATATCGTGATGGATGAATTCTGGTTTACCGCAAAGCAGGAAATGGATTTTCTGAATGAGGCGCGCTTTGCCATGGAATTTGCCCGGAATCATCAGTCTATCACCTATATCGGTGCGCCGCTGATTGAGCAGGCCTACACGACCAGCCGGGTGCTGGTCATGGAATACATTGACGGCATTGTCATTGACGATCGCAAAACACTGGAGGAAGGCGGCTATGACCTTCGGGAAATTGCCTCCAAGCTGGCAGAGAACTACATCAAGCAGATCGTGGACGACGGCTTTTTCCACGCTGACCCGCATCCTGGAAATCTTCGCATACGGGATGGAAAGATCATCTGGATTGATTTTGGCATGATGGGAACCCTGCAGCGCAGCGACAAGGACCTTATGAAAAAGGCAGTGCAGGCCATTGGCAGCAATGATACCGAGCTGATGGTCGATGTCATCCTGACGCTGGGAGTTCACGACGGCCGGATTGATTACACACTGTTTTATGACGATATGGAAATCTTCATGAAGAAATATATCCATATGGACCTGAATGAGATCAATCTGGGGGATGCGATTCAGGAGGTCTTTACCATTGCACACAAGCACCGTATATCCATGCCGAAAGGCATCAGCATGCTGGCAAGAGGACTTGTAACCATGGAAAGCACCATGACGCTGCTGGATCCGAAGACGAATATCATTCAGATAGCGGCAGCCCATGTCAGCGAGCATATATTCAAAAAGCTGGATGCCAAAAAGGAAGCGGTAAATGCGGGAAGAAAGCTCTATGAGGCCGGAAAGCGCACACTCGATATTCCCATCCAGTTCAGTGAGCTCATGCGGATGATCACCAAGGGACGCATCAAGCTGAATCTGGAAATCATGGATTCCAGCGTACCCTTAAAAACCATCAATCACATGGTCAATAAGCTGGTTGTCGGAATCGTATCCTGCGGTCTGCTCATGGCAAGCTCCCTGATCTGTACAACCGATATGACGCCCAAGGTGCTCGGTATACCCGCCATTGGGTTTATCGGCTATATGACTGCCGTATTCCTGGGCATGTGGCTGCTGTATACCGTGTTAAAGGACAAACGCCGGTAAGCATAAAAAAGCTGTACAGGAATCGGATCTTACAATCGTGAATACATAAAAAAAGAGAATTCCACACTATTGTATATTATCAATAGCATTCGAATTCTCTTTTTTGCAAGCACCCCAAAGTAAGAAAGAACACAGGAATCGTGACAGACTTTACTTTGATAGTATGCGACAGCTTTTCGCCAAAGCTGTTTTTCAGATTTCCTTACTTTATACCAAAACTGCCTCTTTCATGACCTTTCCAATAGCGTCGTGAATAACCAGATCCGCTCTATGATCCATCGCAGTCTCCTCTTTGTTTATCAATATCAGCTTTGATCCCCGAAAATATTGAAGCAGACCGGCTGCCGGATACACCACAAGGGAGGTTCCTCCGACAATGAGCACATCTGCCTGTGAAAGGAAAAGGATCGCCTCCTCCATGACCTGCATATCCAGACTTTCTCCATACAATACAACCTCCGGCTTCAGGATGCCATTACAGCTCGGACACCGCGGCACCTGATTTTTCTGCTTCAGCATTTCCTGCAGATCATACTCTGCACGGCAACGCAGGCAGCGATTGCGGTGTATGCTGCCATGAAGCTCCAAAACCTTTTGACTGCCGGCCTTCTGATGCAGACCATCAATATTCTGCGTAATAACTGCCTTTAATTTTCCCATTTCCTCCAGCTTTGCCAACGCCAGATGCGCGTCGTTTGGCTGTGCCCGCTCATAGACCATTTCATGGAAATAAAAATCATAAAACTGCTCGGGATGTTCATGAAAGAACTCACTGCTGATCATCGTTTCTGCACGATACGGATAGGTCTTCTTACTGTAAATACCGCTCTGTGATCGAAAATCCGGAATATTACTTTCCGTACTGACACCCGCACCACCAAAAAAAACGATATTGTCACTCTGTGTCAGTATTTTTTTTAGTTCATCATACATATGCTTCACACCTTTCTGATCTGTACATGACTGCCTTCTCTGCTCTTCTCCACCAGAATACCGGCCGGTATATTTTCCTTCAGCAATTCAACATGGGAAATAATACCGACATAGCCGCGACTGCTGCTCATGATCTGCAATACAGCCAGTGCATCTGCTATGCTGTGCTCATCCAGCGTTCCAAAGCCCTCATCGATAAACATGGTGTCCAGCTGAATACCGCCGTTTCTTGCCTGTACAACGGCGGATAATGCCAGTGACAGCGCAAGCGAAACCAGGAATTTCTCACCGCCGCTCAGGGAAACGACACTGCGGGTATTGCAGGTATAGCTGTCATATATGGATAGTTCAAGACCATATTTTCGTGTTCTGCCACTCGCCTCATCACTGCGGAAAATCTGATAGCGTCCATTATGAACAAGCTTTAGCAGCTGATTTGCCTGCTGCGTAATACTGCCGAGCATGATTCCCAGAACATATCGTTCAATCCCCATACCGTTATCGCCACGCATGGCTCTGACGAAATGAGCCAGCTCTACAAATGCAGGCTCTTCAACATCCAGCTCCTTCTGAATTTGCGTGATGGAGGCCTGCACCTGTAAATACATCGCTTCATGTGTCGTAATATCCGCAAGCTTTAGTTGCAGCTGCTCCACCTCCTGCATCAGCTGCTCCTGCTGTGCCAGCAATGCCTCCAGATTCTGTTCTGCAATCGCAGCACAGCGCTGTTGAAGATCCTGTATCCTTGTTTTCAGCTGTTCCTTTTTCAGCGCATATTCCTGCAGCTGCTGTTCCCGCTTTTGCAGATCCTCCTGCTTTAGCCCCTGCATTTCCTCCTCCTGAATCCTGTTCTGTGCCACCGCCTGCCAAGATATTTCTGCAGCCTGCAGTGCCTGCTTTGCCTGCTGCTCTTCCTTTTGTGCATGCTCATGATCCCGCTGCTGCTGTGCCAGGTTGATTTCCAGCTGTCGAAGCCTTGTTTCCTGCTTTACCACCAGTGCGACTGTGAGGTCGAGCTCCTGCTGCAGCTGTTGCAAACAGTCACTGAGCGCCCGCGGACTGCGCAGCTCACAGGGAATACTGTCCTGCAGTACTGTTCTCTGCTGATCGTTCAACAAAGCCTCCGTATGCAGCTCCTGCTGTTTTTGCTGCAGCTGCTGCAATGCGGCATCCTCCGCCTGCTGCTTCTGCTGTAATCGCTCCTGCTGCTGCAGAAGCTCATGAAGAACCAGGTTCAGCTGTTCAGCCTGCTGCTGTTTCTGCTGCAGTCTGGTAAATTCCGTCTGGGAAAACGGCTGCTGCAAAAGAGTCTGTATGGCTTTCTCATGCTCCTGCATGGCAGTAAGTCTCATTTGTATGGATAATCGCACATGCTCCAGCTGTTGCTGTATTCCCTGCACTGCTTCCTTTTCCTGATCCAAACGTTCCTGCAGCTGCTTTAGCTGCACAACATCCTGATACGCCGCCTTCGTTTCAGCGAGTGCGGGATGCGTCGTACTTCCACATACAGGACAGGGCTCATGCTCCTTTAATAAAGCCGCAAGCTGTACCGCACTGTTGTTCAGATAGGTACGCATTGCCTCATCATAGGCCTGCTGCAGCGGTATCAGCTGCTCTTCCTGCAGCTTTATCTGCAGTATCAGCTCTTTTTCTTCGCCTTCCTCAGCCTTCAGCTTACCGGAATGCTGGATTCTTTGCTGCTCATGGTAATCCGCCTGCCTCCATACCGCAAAGTGCTGCGCAGCATGCTCTAGTCCATCCAGTGTCAGCTGAGCTGTCTCTATTTTCTGTCGAAGCTGCTCCTTATTGCTGTTCAGCTCGCTGCAATGCTTTTGTTTCTGCTCCACCAGCTGCTGCTGTTTATCCTGCAATTCCCGCAGAGCATTCTCTTTAACAAGCAGCTGCTGCAGCTGTTGAACCAGCGGGCGCAGCTCCTGTGCTTCATGCAGCTGCTGACGCAGATTCTGCTCCTGCACCTTATACTCCTGCAGCTGCGTTTGCCATAGCGGGGCTGCCTGCTTCTGCTGGTTTAGAAGCTCATGCTGCTTCGCCACAGCATGCAGGTTATCGACGCGCTGTTTCCATATATTGCGGCATTGCTGCAATGTATTCCATTCCGGCAGCACCTTTATCAGCTCCTTCTGTCTTTCCAGATAAACATAGAGCTGCTTCATGTCTTCTTCCTGCTGCAGCAGTCGCTCCCAGTCCAGCTCTGCCTGCTGCAAAAGTGTCAGCTGTTCTTTTCTCAGTCGTTGCTGTGCTGCTTCCTGCTTGATTTGCTCCAGCAACTCCTGCTTCTGCTTTACCTCCTGTTCAAGTATTCTGCGCGTGCTTCCGGCATGCTTCAGCCATACTGTGATTTCTTCAGGACTCTGCATTTCTATTCCGCTCAGCAATGCCTCCCTGCGCTGCTTTTTCATATCCAGCTGTTCCCGCTTCTGCTTCATGGTATCGCTGAGAGCCTGATTGATTCCGGTCCAGCGCTCCATCTGGAACAGTGTTTTCAATATTTCCTGCTTTTCCTCACTTTTGCTTGTTAAGAGCTGCTCGAATTTCCCCTGCGGCAGGATCATAACCTGTACAAACTGCGCATAACTCAAACCCAGCAGCTCCACCGCCTTTTCCTCAACATTTTTCAGCTTTGGATTTTCAAAGAAAGGTACAAATTCCCCATCGACTATTTCTCCGGCATCAATCTGCATCTGAGGAGTCAGCTCTTGATTGCGTTTTTTACGCATCGTAATCGTTCGCACAAACCGATAGGTTCGCTGATGAAGCTGAAATTGAAAATCAACAACGGTCGCATCCTGCACCTCGGCAAAACGGGAGCGCATACTATACAGATCCTCCCGTTGAGAACCACTGCTTTTCCCATACAGCGCATAGGTCATCGCATCCAGCAGCATCGTCTTTCCGCTTCCTGTCTCCCCCTGTATGAGAAACAGATGCTGTTCGTCAAATACATGAAAATTGATGCACTGCTGTTTCACATAAGGACCAAAGGCCTGCAGCTTCAATATTTCAGGTCGCATACATTTCCTCTTTCTCCAGCTTTTGCTGTGCCTGTAAAAACAGCTGCCTCGCTGCTTCACTCAGCTCTTCCCCATAATAATCCTGAAAGAACTGCTGTACAATATCCAAATCGGATATCGTCTCCAAATCCTGTAATCGTATCGTGATATTCGTCTGTTCCTGCTCCATGCTTTTTCCACTCAGCTGCAGAAGATTCTCATAGCCCTGTCGAAAGTAATCCAGCATTTCATAGGATACCGGCAAATCCGTGACCTCAATTTTCACATAGGCATGATCCGGCACTGTATGCTTCAGCATTCTCTCCTTTAAATCCGCATAGCTTCCCTTGCATACCTGCAGGGGATGCAGGGGCTGAATATCCCGTTTTGTTACCGTATCCGTCTGACTGTCATAAATCAGCACACCCTTGGGCTGATCAGCCTCCGAAAAGGAATACGGCAACGGTGAGCCACTGTACCAAACACGCCCACCGGCATGCTGACGGCGGTGCAGATGTCCCATGGCCACATAGGAAAACCCGTCAAATATAGCGGAGGGAACCAGCTCCGCTCCACCCACATTCGCAAATCGGTCACTCTCGCATACCTCGGCATTTGCCAGAAAGGCATGCGCCATGGCAATCGGCCGATATGCATGGTCTGCCGTAGAAAGAATATCCGTACAAATACAGCTGAAAGCCTCCGCCTGTGAATGCACGTCCTTTTGGTAGACCTTTCTTACCTGCTCCACATGGAAATACGGAATCGGGTATATCATACAGTCATCCACCCGGATTCCCTTCACCTTTTCCTTCAGACTTCCGATGATATACAGCCCCATCCCCTCCAGCAGCCTTGACAGGGATGCCAGACGGGTTGCCGAATCATGATTGCCGGCAATTACAATCACCTTTTTTTTCAGCTCCATACACAGCATATACATGATATCATCATATAATTCAATCGCCTCTTTACTGGCCAGGATCGTATCATACACATCTCCCGCCACCAGCACGGCATCGATGCATTCTTCCTCGATAATCGCTTTCAGCTGCTGCTTAAACCAGCGCTGATCCTCCATCAGCGTCACCTTATATAGATCCATTCCCAAATGCCAGTCTGCCGTATGTAATACTCTCATTCCTGTCCTCCTTACCTGAAAACAGGGCAGATTTTTCTGCCCTACTCCGTTGCCTGTTCCACTGCTTTTCCTTTTTCTGCCAGAAAATCCTTACTGTATTGTATATCCTTAAAGGACCAGCGGACATCAAACTGCTGATAGGTGACCACTGCCTCCGGCCAGTTGATCTGATAGGTCGTTTCCGCATACACACTGCCATCTCTGGTTTTGGTTTGTGTGCCAATATACTTAATTTCCCCGCTGACGATACTGGCATCGGTTATAAAGATGCTCGGCACATCGACAGGATGCACTTTATCATACTGATATTTCAGGGTTACCTCCGTGGCATTGCCAACCTGCCTTACGCTTTGCTCCATACTGATTACATAATTAACAAAAACCTTTGTCTTTTTTTCCACAGTCTTTCCATTTGATAAATTCAGAATCAGGCGAAGCACATTTTCTCCGGTTGCGTAATTGTATGCATCCTTTGAAATCTGATAGCTGCTGTAGTCCGATACATTATCAACATACGTATTGTTGATGTACAATTCTACACTGTTGATTGTGGAAGAATGCTTTTCATAGCTCCAGGTGACATCGATATATCGCAAATCCTTTCGATATTCTCCTTCAAACTGCGTGATTTCCGCTGTTGTCTTTGCAGGTGCAGGCTCCGGTGTTGTCACCACCGGCTTCACCGGTTCCTGCTGCGCTTGCGTATTTACAAAGATATAGACGGATAAGGCAATGATAATCAACAGTATGACAGTCAGCAAGAAAACAAAGAAGCCGTTCTTTTTCAGATATGTCTTAATGTTTTTCATATGCCCTCCTTATGTACTCTCTATTATACTGTTTTCCATAGTAGAAAGCCACTGATTTTTGTCATATTCATGGGAAATCACATCATTTTACACAAAGAAAACACTTACAATTTCATTTCATCAGCAGGCAGAGAAAAGAAAAAGATATAGAATACCGATAAAACCAGCATCTATATCTCTCTTCTTTTATTCGTTTACCGGTACCAGTGGTACAACGATCCCGTTATATTTCTCCTCGATAAACTTCTTTACATCTTCGGTATTCAGCACCGCAATCAAATCCTTGATTTTCTCATCATCCTTGTGAGCTGTCTGTACCGCAATGATATTGGCATAGGTCTGCGCAGCCTCACTATCCTTGGATTCCGTCACCAGCACCTTGTCACTGATTTTTGCATTCAGGGCATTGTTTCCGTTAACAACTGCAAAATCAACATCCGGAAGACTTGTCGCACAGGTTTCTGCCTGCATTTCAATAATTTCCACCTTTTTATTATATGCTTTGATATCCTGCTTCGTCGCATCGACACCCTTGCCCTCTTTCAGAGTAATAATTCCGTTATCTGCCAGCAGCTTCAACGCACGTCCGCCATTGGTAGGGTCATTCGGCACGGAAATTTTCTGTCCGTCAGCAACCTCCTTTAATGATGTATGATTGTTGGAATAGATACCCAGCGGCTCAAAGTGTACCGCAAACACACTTGTGAGTTTGTCTGAGACATTAGCCTTTTTTGCCCAGTCGACCAAATACGGCTTATGCTGGAAGAAATTCGCATCCAGCTCATCATCGACCAGTGCCTGATTCGGTTTTACATAATCTGTGAATTCTTCGATTTCAACCTTGTAGCCCTTTTTTTCCAGTGCCGGCTTCACATGCTTCAGAATTTCCGCATGCGGTGTTACACTCGCACCGATGCGAATCGTCTTGTCCTCTTTTTCACTTTTGGCATCATCGCCCTTTGCACCACAGCCTGCCAGCAGTGCAATCGTACATAATCCAACTGCCAATGTTTTTAATTTCATGTTCTTTCCCTCAACTTTCTATATTGTTTTTATTTATGCGCCAGAGCCTGTGTATCTGCATACACACATCTGGCTCCGGATTATTTCTGTCGAATCTGTGAGCTGCACATTCGACAGATCCGGCAATTCTGCTTCAGCATGTGCTTCACAAGTGTCCCTCCCTTACCACATCAATGCGTGGTTTTACGAATCGCAAAATTTCCAATTCCCTGAATGAGTGAAGTGATCAGCAGGAGCACTGCAACACACACATAAATCACATCAAACTGGAAGGAATTATAGCCATAACGGATACAGAAGTCACCAAGTCCGCCGCCGCCAACGACTCCTACCATGGCGATATAGCCAATCAGCGTGATCAGCGTGATCGTTGTTGCACGGATAATGCCCGGTACACTTTCCTTCAGATATACGCGGAATATGATTTCCAGCGGAGAACAGCCCATTGCCTGACTCGCTTCGATCAGTCCGTTATCCACCTCGGATAACGCGCTTTCAATCTGTCTGGCCACAAAGGGGATGGCACCGACTGCCAGTGGAAGCATAGCCCCCCGCAATCCGATGGTCGTTCCAACAATGGCACGGGTCATTGGCGCTATCAGAAAAATCAGTACGATAAAGGGGATGGCCCGGAAGAAATCAATCACCTTTCCAATCAGGAAATAAAGAATTGCATTCTCCAGGATACCTTCCTTTTTGGTTACGACCATAATGACACCGAACAGGGTGCCGATCAACAAGGAAATCACTCCGACGATTCCCAGCATGATGAAGGTTTCCAGAATTGCTGTCCAGAAATCCGGCAGCTTATCCATGATATTCGGTATGAATTGATTCAAAAGCTCTAGCATGATTTCATCACCTCCACGCCTACTTCATGCGCCTTCAGATAGGCAAGTGCCTGATCGATATGTGCTTCCTCCCCGCTTAGGATAACAATCAAATCACCAAGCGGTGTATTTTTGATAATTTCCACATTTCCGAAAATGATGTTGGTATCCACCAGAAACTGTCTGGATATTTCCGAAATCAGCGCCTTGCTTGTGCTGACGGAATCATAGTTCAGCTTCACCATGCGCTGTCCCTTTTCCAGTCTCGTCACACTGGCACCGGCATCGAGCATTTCCTGCACACGATGGGCATTGCTGGTTGAAGCGATGAAATTGCGCGTTACCTCTGCCTGCGGCTTTGAGAAGATGTCGATAATGCTTCCCTCCTCCACAACATATCCGTTTTCCATAACCGCCACACGGTCACAGATTTCCTTGATAACGGCCATTTCATGCGTTATCAATACGATGGTGATTCCCAGCTCCTCATTCACCCTTTTCAACAGCTTTAAAATGCTTTTGGTCGTCTGCGGATCCAGTGCGCTTGTTGCTTCATCACATAGCAGCACCTTGGGATCATTCGCCAGTGCCCGCGCAATCGCCACGCGCTGCTTTTGTCCGCCGCTGAGCTGCGACGGGTAAGCATCGACCTTATCGCTGAGATCCACCAGCTCCAGCAATCTGCGAATTTTCTGATCCATCTCCGCCTTGCTTAAACCGCTTCCCTTTAATGGAAATGCGATATTCTGATAGACGGTACGGCTGCGCATCAGATTGAAATGCTGAAAAATCATACCGATCTTCTTGCGCATCGCTCTTAATTCTTTATCCTTCATTTTTGTGATATCCTGATCATCAATCACGACTGCTCCCCTGCTTGGACGCTCCAGCAGATTGATACAGCGTACCAGTGTTGATTTGCCGGCACCGCTGAAGCCGATAATTCCATAGATTTCCTTATCCTGTATCGTCAGTGTAACATCCTGCACGGCATGCACGTTCCCCGCCCTGCTGTCGAATGTCTTACTGACATGCTCTAATCTGATCATGTCCTCTTCCTCCTGTATTCTACATATAAAAAAGCCTTCATCCCATAGGACGAAAGCTGAATTCGTGTTACCACCTAAGTTTATTCCCACCTCACAGTGGAAACCTCATCAAGTACGCTTTCCTGAAAGAAAGTTATACCCTATCGCTGTAACGGGCGAACACGTCGCAGCCTACCTTGTTCGACTGCGCGACTCCAAGACCATTTTCAGCAGTTCCTCTTTATTTCCTCTCACCAAACGGAAACTCTCTTTAAAAGCCTACGTGCTTACTCTTCTTTTCTACGTCATTGTTTATCTGCCCATTATGTTACTTTATTTTAATCAAATCGTCAAGTCTTTTTCTCTTTTTTTCTTTTTATGAAACTTTTTCCTGTAAATCAGCCGATTTTATATTTCAGCTTATAGGTCTTGCCTTCACTTTCATCATCAAAATACTCCGTATAGCTCAGCATGATTTTCTTCGCCGAGGAGGAGATGATAAACACCAGACAGCCACTGATTTCCTCCTGCGGCTTCAGGGCATATTCGTCCGGCAGCTGATTGCGGATTCCGAAATTATCCTCTGCCTCAAACGGCCCCTCATTATCAAAGGTTATCATGAAGTCATCCTTATACATTGTCAGGATCTCATTGGTTATATTTCGTATCGTCACATGCAGCATAAGAAATCTGGCACCGTCATCGACGATAAAATCCTTCAGCTCCTTTTCACACAGCTCGATCCGCTGCAGCTTGCATGTAAAAAAAATGGTCTGAAATTCATTGATCATCGCCTGATTCGGACAATAATCCGATGTCAGAAGAATATTATGCTTCTGTTGTTCATGTTGAATGATTTCCATAGTTTTCACCTCTCTACCATACTATATGACAGGAGTAAGGAAAACTGTCGAATTTCCTCATGAAACAAGAATATCCGGAAAGACGCGAATACCTTTTTTTATAACCTGTGCCAGGTATCGGTTGCCCAGCGTATGAAAGAGTGCATGGATATCCGTGTGAGCAAACAAAAGGATATCCGCCTGTGCATTTTTCTGGATATGTCCAAGCTCGCCGCGATCCAGTGCTCTTGCAGGCCATACAGTCAGTGCCTGCAGCAATGTCCATGCATCATAGACCTCCGCCATCCCCATGAGCTGTGCCGCACACAGCTGATCCTGAATCGCATAATTACCGGCTGCGCTGATACAAAAGCGGCAAAGGCGCTTCTTGTTTTTTTGGAACAGGCTTGCATACGGATACATAACCGGTATGCACGCAGGGTTTGCATCCAGTATCTCAAAGCAGGGCTGTTCACGAAGGGCTGCTGCACCGCCACCCCTGCAGGCAAGTGTCAGCGTCCCGTTTCGCATATACGCCATACCCTCCTCCAGCTGTCTGCGCAGACCGTCGCGTTTGGAGGCTGTACTCAGCTGCGCCTCTACCTCTATAAAGCCAGGTACTGCAATATGACCTCTGCCATCCAGAATCCGGGTATCCTTATCCGCATATTCCCGCCAGCTGCCGCAGCCGACCGCCAGAATCCGCTCATGGTGGATGGCGATAAAGGCATGCTGAAAAACAAGCGGATGCTTGTTGACCATATCCATCGTGTAGATCTTTTCCAGATTTATGATAAGCAGCGTAGCTCGTTTTTTCACGGACATCCCTCACATTGACTTCTTTTATTATACGTCAAAAAGCGTCGAATGGGAAAAGAATTATGGTATAATTGAAACAGAAAGGGTGAGAAATATGCTGGATTGGCTGAAACATCTGTTAAAGAAAGAAGAACTGCCGCCTGCCGTACAAAAGCCTGTGATCATCACGATACACGGCTATGGCAGAAGACGCAGAAATGAATTTGATAATTTCGCCGCCTGGGGTAAACAGGACGGCTTTGATATCATACAGTTTGACATGTATGATCTGTTTGATGAACAGGATCATGACTGGATGCAATGGGTCTCCAGAGCGAAGGAGGTCGTAGATTCCTATAGAGACAGCGGTAGAGATATCTATCTTGCCGGCTTCTCGATGGGCGGTGTGATTGCTTCCTACCTGGCTGTTGTATGCCCCGTAAAGCGCCTTCTATTGCTGGCTCCCGCATTCAGCTATATGAATGTTGATATAATCACCGGTGTCCTTACAAAATCCGCATCCTCACTGATGGGAAATGAAAAGAAAGAGGAAATCCAGCTCCCGCGTGCCTTTTACGGCGCCTTTACGGAGCTGGTAAAAAATCTGAAGAAATATATCGGCTTTGTGGAGTGTCCGGTCTTTATCATTCACGGGAATGCCGATGAGGTCATTTCTGTAAAAAGCTCCCTGTGGGCCTACAATAAAATTCCACACTGCCGCAAAAAGCTGATTCTTCTACATGATGGGCATCACCGTCTGCTGATGGATCCGGAGGTCAGCTGGACATGCTATCAGAATATGAAGCTATTTTTCGAGGGCGTACTCCTGCCGGATAACGAACCGGTGATGGCAGAGGATATCATGGCGGCCCTACTGGAGGAGAAAAAGCGCAGAGAGCGTGAAAAGCAATCACAGGAGCCGGCGTTGAACCCGCTTCGCGTGCAGACTGATGAATCGCAGCATACCGATAGCTGTCAAACAGATGCCGGTGCGAAAATATAGCTTCCTTCATGGCTTTCATCAACAAACTCTCCACGATATTCATTTTATTACCATACCGCGATTCCCACTGAGAAAGAGTTACTGATTTTACCTGTACACAAAAGGAGTGCTTTCCTTACGCTGCCTTTGATTATTAGAATTTTTTTAGTTACTATTTTTAAACGTTTGTCAATCGCAATGGCACAAAATAAGCAAAATTTCAAATTAAAATTTTGGTAAAGAATGGAAATCTAAATGGGCGCAAATGATTTTTGAAGTACATTTATTAAATTAGCATTAAATTAAATATTCATATTGCAATATTAAAGATTTATTGTATTAACGAGGAAAAGTCAGAAGATAATTCCAGTTTGAGAGAATAAAAAGTGCCACTCGAATAGGCACTTTTTATCTTATAATAAGGAATTTCTGACATAAATCATTAAATTCAATATCATTTAAATTAATGTGATCATTTATTTCTTTTATTTTCAACACAGGATAAGCGTTGACTGTAACTTAAAGTATGACTAAGAAATTCATGATTAATGATATAGTAATTATTTAAACACCTCGTCAGGAAACAAATATTGTTCTGAACAATAGCCTCCGAGTTCTTTTATTCGTTCTATGATATTAGTAGGTGGACGCATGAGAAATGAAATTGTATCAGAAATAATTGATCTCAGCTTGGAAATGACAGACTTGGAAACAGCAGAGATTGCCGACATAATAGGAGTAAAACCTATACAGATAAACAGATGGAGAAATGGTACAGCCTCACCTGATATTCTAACATTTCTGCGTTTTTGTAATCTATAGAAAGTAGATGTTAATAAGTATTGCGATATACTTGCAGAGCCAAGCGAAGAGATCATATTACAAAATAAAGAAGAAGTTGCATTATTGAAATATTATAGAAGTAAAACAAAAGAAGAACAGATGAAAATAGATAATATTATTTATGAACCTTATCGTGTTTTTCTATAGCTAGTCTTATTCATCTGCTCTTTTATTATGCAAAATATAAATAGCAGAATCGTAAATATAATAAGAACAACAATCCCCGTGTATAAATTTATACTTATATTAGAGTATTCAATCGCCAATTCACCTGATGCAACTTTGATAAAATTCATGTATGTAGTAGGTAAAAAATGAGAAATGCTTCTTAGTGATTCTAGGCCAGAGGGTAAATAAGCAATACCCAAAATCATACATATAGTTGTTAAAAATAGAGTTCCATCTTCTTTTATAAAGGCTGATATACTATAAGTGAAAAAGCATATGCTTAAATAAAACAAAGCCCCAATAATAAACCATTCTTTTAAAAATGCAATTGAGCTTATGGCATGCCATTCTTTGGTAATGCTGTCTTGAATCATAACAGGAAATTCAAAACCTGTATTTCCTGTTATTAATGTTGCTACCAAAAAGGTACATAGAAGTATAAGGAGATATATTATACTACTTGTAAATATACCAACAAAAATCCTGATGAGAAATTTTTCTACTCTACTGATAGGATATAATAAGTGTATATTAATATCCTTTTTATAATCTATAGTGAAAAGCTGTGCCAATATGTATATACAACAAATCAAGATAATGATAGGAGAGATACCTTTTGTTACATAAGTAAGAAAAGACAAACCAAAGACAGGAAAAGATTTTTCTTCGTATACCAAATTATGTTCATTTAGATATTTGATATATACTAACTGTTCAGCGTAATAATTTGACATTGGATTAATGTCCTTACTGCTTTGTTCATCACTTGTTGGTACTATAATATTTATTTGATCTTCTAAAACATTTATATAACTATTATAGAATTGTGACCAATCTTCTGTATCATAGTAATCAATCATATTTTCATATGCTTGACTGTTAGATTCAAGAAAATCAATCTGTGCTTCATATTCTGATCTCTTTTTAGAATCAGAAGGTTCATTTGCTATTTTATTTTCATATTTTTTTATCTCTAGCTGATTTGTCTCAATTTGTATATCAAATGTCTTGCGTAACTCGTCTTGTGATCTCATATTCATTAATAGAATTCCAGAAAGAAGTAATATAGATAAAATGACTACAAATATATTTGATTTTCTACAAAGTAGTCTTTTAAATAAAAATTTTGCATAAATAATCATCTTGTAGCCACTCCTCTGGATAATTTAGGCAAATAATAATACAGTATGAATAATATGATATTACTTATTGTAAGCGAAAGTATGCCATATAATATATTGATATAAGAGTTATTTGTTATATAGCATAATTCTCCTGTTACAACTTTGAATGCATTTATATAAGTAGTTGGCAAAATATGTAGAATAGGGCGAATTGGAACAATTTCACTTGTTATCAAGATGCATCCTATAATGATAACTAATGAAATAAGTAAGCATTTCATATTCTTACGTGCAAGTATAGAAATAACGGAAACAAAATTAACAATAAAGAATATTGATAATAAAAGTAGTATAAGGAATTGAGGTAAAACAGAAGATAGAGAAGTATAAGTTTCCACTCCTTGTTGTGAATAGGTTAATACGGGTGTCTGTAGAGAACCTAGCACATTACCTAAAGCACCACATAAAGATGACACTATTACAATAAAAATTGTGATGAATCCCCCTATAAATGCTCCTGTTAACAGACGTATACCTTGCTTTTTAAACTTTGATATAGGTATTAATTTTTGAATATCCATATTCTCAATTATAGTTGAACAGTATACTGAAGACATAATATAAATCAGCAAAATCGATAAAATAAATGGAAAGATGTCATTCATTATCTTCACAGTATAAGAAATACCTTGTGAAGGTTTAAAACGATCATCAAAAGACAATTTGTTTTCTATCATATATTTTGCATAGTTTTGATCCAATTTTAAGACTTCAACCATATCTTCATCATAATATTCAATATCTTCTAACACAACAGCCATTGTTATGTTTGTTAACTCCAAATTGTTCTTATAATACTCTGTCCAATTATTATTTGTCACTGCATCCACTTTTTGCTGAAGATATTTTAATCTGTTTTCAGCCATATTTAAGTTTTCTTTGCTAATCTTGTAATCTTCACTTGTTTCATCAAATTTTGCAATTTCATCCTGAAAGGTAGGTATATCTTTTTTTATTCTTTCTATTTCATTTATTCCAGAATATTCAGGATCATTTATATCAGTAAATGCGCTTATTCTATAATTAACATAAATAAAAATTATAAATGCTGTTACCAATACAAAGGGGATTAGATTTAGCCAATTTTTTTCAATTTTTTTCAATATAAAACTATGATATTTCATGATGATACCTCACAAAGTTGATTTTGCTTTATTTGCAGTACTTTATCACATACTTCAATAATTTCATCTTTATAGTGTGAGGATAATAATATAGTCTTTCCCTTAGATTTAAGATCACTTATAAGTTTGAAGAAGTGTTTTCGATTTTCTTCATCTAATCCATTTGTTATTTCGTCCATAATCATGTACTTTGCATCACTAACAAAATACATTGCAATAACAAGACGCTGTTTCATTCCAAGTGAATATTTACTTATTGGAATTTTAATATATTCTTCCATATTCCATAAATTTATAATATCTGATATTTGTACATTTGATTTCCATAAACTTTTTACAAATCTCAAATAGTCCAAACCATTTAAATTTTTGTCTAGCCATTCGACACTTTCAAAATAGAAAATGCATCCAAGCATTTGCTCGATTGATTTATCTTCAAAAAGTATTTTCCCTGATTTAGGTTGTAAAAGATTCATCATAGTTCTAAACAATGTTGTTTTACCAGAGCCATTTTCTGCTACTATACCATAGACACAACTATCTTCAAATAAATAGTCAGTTTTGGTTAATATTGAATGTCTTGTTTCTATTGTTATATCTTTAAGTTGTATCATGATTATCATCCTTTCTTTTAGACATGATTATACTCTAATAATAAATTTAAATCAAATTAGTAAAAAGATAGCTAGAAAAATGTCTAGCTATCAAGATCAACGGAAAAAAGATATTATGTTATTATCTAGTAGTTACCTAATTTACTCTTATAATAAATAACTACTTGATATCTGGTATAGTTCCAGTCTCCACCGATTTTAGACTTATCGCGACCGCTTTCTCTTGCGTCATCTGGAACATTTTTATATGTGTATTTGTGGAAGTTTGTAGCACCTATATAGATATTATCATCATATCTATACGTTTTAACACGATTTACATTCGCATTAACAACACCAACACTGGTCATTAACATAAATGCACATGCTACGATTACTGCTAGTCGTTTTCTAATTGATTTCATAGGTTAACCCCTCCTTATTTACGAAATACTGTTATAAGCCTTATCTTTCCTCCACCTATCTTTAAGAATAGTATACCACATTTCCATAATATGTCAATTGTTAAGGCTTACATAATATAACAAAACTGCTAAATCATATGTAATGTCTTGAAATGTTGTCGAACAAAGGAAATTAGAAAATTAAAGTGAAAAACACTCCTTTTCTTCTATGGTTCTGCGCTAGATTTAGTCAACGCTTTCTTTGTTTACAGCTTCTGTCCGCAGGTACTGCAGAACTTACTGTCGGTCTCCACTTCCCCGCCGCACTGCGGGCAGTATTTCTTCGTGATGAGGGACGTTCCGCATTCACAGCAGAATTTCGCATCCTCCTTGTTCAGCTCTCCGCAGTTGGGACATTTGATACGGATCACTTCCTTAACGACCGGCTCCTGCGGCTGTGCAGCCGTGGTATTCATCTGCTGGGCAAAGGCAAAGCCTGCGCCGATCCCCGCGATACCCTGGCTTTGCTGCGCTGCATCCCGCATCGCACGCGACTGCTGCCACTGCTGAAAATTCTGCATATTCCCGCTAACGAGATTGATTCCGGACTGCTCATCAATGAATTTCTCAACCTCCTCAGGCAGTGAGATATTTTCAATATTGATCATCAGCAGGCTGATTCCCATCGTTTCCATTTTCTCGTTTGCACTGTCTCTGGCAGCTTCGGATATCTCGCGCAGCTTGCTTGCCAGCTCAACAACACGGATTTTTTCTTCGGCGATCACATCAATCAGGCTTTCAATCACGATCGAACGAACAAACTCGATCACATCATCTGTCTGATAAATCATCTGAACGCCGACCAGCTCCCGCATGAATTTTTCAACATCCACGACCCGCAGCGAGAATGTTCCAAAGCCGCGTACCCGAACCACGCCGAAGGTTGGATCCTCTATGATAAACGGATTTCTCGTTCCCCATTTATTATCTGTCAGTGCCTTTAAGCTGACAAAGAACAAATCACTGATTATCGGTGATCGAAAGCCGTATTTCCAGCTTTGCAGTGTGGATAGAATCGGCATATTCTCCGTATTCAGCGTATAGGAGCCTGCGGAAAACACATCCGCCAGCTCTCCCTTGCTCATAAACACCGCAGCCTGACTTTCTCTGACAATCAGCCTTGCCCCCTGCTTGATTTCATTATCACGGCCGTTTCTCTGATATTTCAAAACGATCAGGTGACTCATATCCTTATCATTTTCAATTACATCGATAAACTGCCCCATCAAAAGATCACTGAATCCCATTAGCGCATCCTCCTATCGTACAATATAATCACCGTTTGCATCCTTAAACTTATTGGTTGCGATCATAAACAGGTCATAGAGCCAGCCAAACATAAGAAATCCCATGGTTACCATGTAGAACAATGCACGTCCCCATCTTCCTGTATAAAAATTATGAAGCCCCAGGGGACCGCTGAACAGGGCTAACAAAAATGTAACCATTTTACTCTTATCACTGTCATAGACCTCGCGTCCTCTCCCCTGTCCGGGTATATTCTGTCTTGCTTCATCCTGCTGTATTGCATCCGCTGCTGCATCATAATCCGCATTCTCACTGCCGCAGTACGGACAGCATCTGCTGTTTTCAATTTCTGCACCACATTGCTTACATTTCATAGCGATCTCTCCTTACCTTATTCTATTATACAGGGAACTCGTATGCTGTGCAATTCCTTTTCATCAGGCATTTTCCATATGGCAGCTAAAAAAAACAGAAGCCTTCATCCGCTTCCATTTTTTGTCATCATATTTGTGATGCAGCGCCATGTTATACCCCGGTTAACCGAATATTGTCAGGTCCTGTCTATTTCCCCGCAATGTTGCGCTCATAAAATTTCTCATAGACATTGGTGAAGAAATTTCCCTTTCCTGTTTTGTGATAGCGCATAATCAGCAGCGTAAGCAGAATCCCTGCCACCGTGGCACACAGGACATCGGTAATCGTATCATGCACGCCCTGTGAATAATGATTGATGCAGTCATTGTTGAAGAAAATCAGCATGGCATATTCATAGAATTCCCAGATTTCACCGACAGCGATATTCACAGCATTGATAAAGACGAGAAATACATGATAATCCTTCTTATCCGGAAATTCATTCGTCTTTTTCAGATAGAAATACAGAATCACCGCCAGCGTTGTGATGAACCAGCCGCTGGAAAAATGCAGGACCTTATCAAAGCCGAGGTAGGAATACCAGTGATAGCTGCTTCCAATCAGGGAGGCAAAATACGTAAAGATCGTAGACACGATGTAGATTTCATACACCGGCTTGAAATGCAGCAGCTTGAAGGCAGCCGGTACAATCAGGGGCGTCAGCACAGCGACGAAGGTCATACCGAGTGCATTCATATCCCTGACCGTATAATTGTGATAAAACGCATACAGCAGTGTAACAATATAAACAGCCGCACAGATATACAGAATTCTCTTCAGCAGAATCTCACGGCGCTTCAGCTTATCCTGCATGCTTTACATCCTCCAGCATCTTCAGCTTCAGATCCAGCAGCTGCTTGCTGAGATCGACATAGTAGGTCTGCGGATATTCAAAGCGCAGAATCTCATCCCACATATAGGAAAATTCCTGTTCACTGTACGCACGGATTTCCTGCAGATCCGGAACCTCATACACCAGCTCCCCGTTTAGAAAAATCGGCTCCAGTAAATCACGCAAAACATAGCTGCCGCCTGGAATCGTCTTGTTTTTCCAGCTGTTCATCTGGTGATAGATGGTCAGATCACGATTCGGATCAAGACTCTCTTTGTGTATGGTCATAAGATCCCCCACAGCCTTGCCGCTTTCCTTATCATAAATACGATAGAGGTCCTTATAGCCGGGATTTGTTACCTTTTCAACATTTTCACTAACCTTGATTTTCGGTATCATGGTATCCCCGTCAAAAATAGAGCTCATTTTATACACACCGCCGAATACCGGCGCGGATTTACTGCAAACCAGATTTTCGCCAACCCCCATGCTGTTGATCTGCGCCCCCTGTGATATCAGGGATTGGATGAGATATTCATCCAGGGAGTTCGAAATTACGATATTACAGTCCTCCATTCCTGCCGCATCCAGTGCCGTGCGGATTTTCTTGGATAAATACGCCATATCCCCGCTGTCGATGCGCACACCCTGCAGACGATAGCCGTTTGGCTCCAGATATTCCTTCGCCACACGAATCGCATTCACCAGACCGCTTTTCAAGGTATTATAGGTATCCAGCAGCACCGTACAGCTGTCGGGATACGTTTTTGCATATGCCAGAAATGCATCATATTCACAATCAAAGGACTGTACAAAGGAATGTGCCATGGTTCCCAGAACCGGCATACCAAATTTCTGTCCGGCATAGGTGGTTGCAGTACCTGCCACACCGCCGATAAAGGCAGCTCTGGCACCATAATTCGCTGCATCAAAGTTATGCGCGCGACGGGCACCAAACTCCATAATGGCTCTGCCCTGCGCTGCCTTTACGATACGCTTTGCCTTTGTTGCAATCAGGGTCTGATGATTGACACACAGCAGCATTGCCGTTTCCAGCAGCTGTGCTTCGATAATCTTCGCCTTTACGCGAATCAGCGGTTCATACGGGAACACCGGTGTTCCTTCCTTCACCGCAAAGATATCACCGGTAAAAATGAAATGCCGCAGATATTCCAGAAATTCATCATTAAAGCGGTTCAGCGAACGCAGGTATGCAATATCACTATCCTCAAAATGCAGATTCTGGATATATCCGATAATTTCCTCCAGCCCTGCAAACACCGCATAGCCGCCGCTGTCCGGATTTCTGCGATAAAACAGGTCAAAGGTGACAACACGATCCTTATGATCGGAATTGAAGTAGCACTGACTCATGGTCAGCTCATAAAAATCCATGACCAGACTTAGATTCCGCTCATCACGAAAATCAAATTTATAATCCAGACTTTTCATAATCAATCCTCTCTTTCCAGTGAGGAAACGATACAGATACCGTTTGCCTCCATGTTGCGGATACTGAATTCATTGCAGGATACAGCATCATGCACTCCCTCAATATGATAGGTATCCACACAGCTCAGCGGTATGATGATCCGCTGGTCTGTCTTATTATGCTCATTCAGCCATGCATTCAGACATAACGCAAACTGCAGAATGCAGATATCGGTACAGCAGCCGGTGATGACGATATCACGATAGCTGTCCATACGCTCCGTTAAAAAGATTTGAAAATCCGGACACGTAAAGGCATTCGTAGAATTCTTACGCATCAGCTCCTGCACATACGGCTGTAATTCCTGAATAACCTCACTTTCCTTCGTACCGATGACGCAATGAGAGGGGTAGGAATTAAATTCACGCGTCTTTGGCGGATGGGAGTCCGCAATGAAAATAACCCGCTGCTCTGCATCACGTATCAGGGCTTCAATATGCACGGTTGCCGCATTGATTTCCTCATCATGCAGGGCTCCTTCATGTACAAAGCCTTCGATCATATCCACAACGAATATAACAGGATCCTTCAGCTCCTTCGTGGAAAGAGGCTTATATGCTTCTAAAAACTGTTTACTTACTCTAGCCATAGGGAATCTCCTTTAAACTTTTACCTATACGATATTTATTATAGTCTTTTTTTCTTCAATTTGAAACAGAATGCGCATAAATTCCATTCCTTTTCAACCATCTATCCCAATTTTTTACCGTTTATCCCATAATCTTGTAAATCCTATAAAATAGTGTTATCGTTTTTTCAGAAGCTATTCTTTGAAAGGGAGATGCACATTGAAGCATATAAAAACAAAGCGTTCAAAAACAAAACCACAGACCGTAGCGGACAGAATAAGAAGCAATGCGGAAGAACAGGCACAAATTGATCTTAGCCATATTGCCATATCATATAATTCGCCACAACCAGAAAAAATGCATGCAAATACCTTTCTACAAAATCATCATATTTATATAAAAGATCAAAATCCGGCAACACTTGCTCATGAGTTTGGTCATATCATACAGCGCTCCCACAACACCATCCCCGTTTCTCAAAGACAGCTGGGAAAATCTGTCAATCAGAACCATGCTTTAGAAAAAGAGGCAGATATGTATGCTGAAGGATTGCTTACAAATACAATAACGTTTCCACAAAAGAAAGGTAATACCCTGCGTGCGATTTCACAAAACGTAATTCAATTTCAGGGGGCTGAAGAACAGGCGATTACCAAAACAGAGGGAATCCCTCGAGCCAATGTCGTTTGTGATGTGGATTTATATAAAATAAATCAGGAAACATTTGAAAAGCTGCGATCTGCCCGCAGAGAATGGGCTTTACAGCTTTATACGGAGCTCATCGCAAAGGAGCCATACCAAAGTGCAAATGCTCAGGATAAAGAAACATATAAAGAGGATATAAATACCATGGTGAGCACCTATGTCACAGAACAAACAGGAGTTATGAAATGTGAAGAGGCTGCTGATATGATCTACACAAATTTAAGGCGTCAGATTAATTTTAAAAAGACGATGTTTTATTGTTCTGTCATTCCCTATATAGAAAGCCATCAAAGACCCAGCCTGGAGCACGCAATCATCATAACCTCCAGTAAAGATATCAAACCGTTTTTACCTACACCAGATTCATTTGGATATTCTATCCTGACTGCTCCGGATGAGATTTTGAAAAATGCCTTGGTTCTGGACGGATGGAGGCATTCCATGTGTTCCTTGACTGCCTTTCTTCAAGGTGATAATCCATGGACGTGTGTTCATTCATCGCAAAGTTCATCAACATCAAAGTTATTCTTTAAGGTGCTTACTACCAGAATGGCGGAACCGATGTTTCCTACGTTTTTATTTGAAAGCCAGAAACAATTTCTCGATACACAGATACAATCATTTAACGAAACATTTAACGAAAAAAACGCCCCCCTCAGAGATAAAAAGGTTGCGGATAACAGGAGTGCATATGAACCATACGATTATCAATTGCAAGATGGTATTGTTACCTGGGTAGAAAAGGAATCATAATGAATACATGCGAAAATATGGATAAGGAAAGTAAACGAAATCTCAGAAAATCAGACTACATTTTCCACAAGAAGCTCACTGCTTCTCTTCTTTTCCGCAATATAATTTCCCTGTCCATCCGCTGCGGCTTTCCTAAAGCCGTGATTTCGTCAGTATATGCAAAAGTTCATTTCATAAGCAGGTCATCATCCATTATGTGAGCATTTAGCCGCATCAATGGCAAGGACAATCATCAAAGAAAGCAGCGCATGACCCTCCTGCTGAATATTCAGCACGTAGGTATCCGTAAAATGAAAGAGCTCCTTACTGGCATGAATGATCAGACCCTCACGTTCACTGATAACATCATATTCCCATTCCATTAAATCACCATAGATTGCCCAGTCATTGCAGGAGAGATGAAATTTCGGTTTGAAAAAGGAAAGCTCCTTTTCAATCATACCAAAGCATTCACCATTCATATACAAGCGAAAACGCGGCAGAAAGGTAAACACCTCTTCCCTGATTTCACCGATTTCCTCCTTATACGCATTATAAATGACAAGTCTGTGTCCCCAGGACAGCTTTCCCTCCACAGTGTATACGCTGTTTCCTGCTTCATCATATATATCATAGCTATCAAACCAGGAAAACATACGCTGTTTAAAAAATAGTTTCATAGGCCAGTACCCCTTTCCTTTTGTTTCTATTATACAGGAAGCGAAGAAAAATGGAAATCCTCACATATCAGGTTCTTACTCACCTTCAAAGAATATATAAAGAGCTTTCAAAATGAAGGATATCTTGCAGTCATGTTTGAAAGCTCCTACATTCGCTGCCTACACACGAAGAAACATTACATATTCACATAGTACAGGTTTTCCATACAGCCGCTATAGAAACAGAGAAAAAAACTGAAAGATAAACAAAGAGGCAAGATAAGGCACGATCAGCATGACGGCCAGAGAAAGCAGAAGCAGTTTTTTCCCGTATTCATGATATACTGCCTGCAAGGTCATAATACAGGGGATACTGAGCAGGACATACACCATAAAACTGAACGCGCGGATACCGGCATCCCTGGAAGTCCATAGAGCACGGATATGGGATACCTGAGCATCTCCCTGCGGCTTGACGGCTACATCGGTGTGCAGAAAGAAGGTGGCACTTTCCTTTAACGCAGTCCCTCCCTTATAGAGAATATCACGGATATCCTCGCTGATATTGACAGTAGTAGCTTCCTCATGCACTGCCGGCTTCAGCACGGTGTCAAGAAAGCCGACGATCGTCTCTTTGGCGATAATCCCGCCGGGCAGCGCAGCAACACATTCCCAACGGTCGCCAAATCCAAGCGGCGCAAAGATCGGCTGTACCAGCTTGGCCCCCTGAGCCAGGTAGCTGTCCTCCACGCTTCCGCCCGGAAAGTAGGTAAGCCCCCATAATATCACCATGGCCCATAGGACGATGCCGCACGCCTTGCGCACATAGCTTTTCACCTCCTCCCTCACCTTGTGCAGCACAACACGCAGCGAGGGAAGACGGTAGGGTGGAAGCTCCAGTACCAGCATCGCATCATCATGAAAAATCGGAAAGCGGGATGCGATCAGCGCGAGTACAAGAGCAAGCAGGATTCCGATTCCATAGATACTCAGCATCATCAGTGCCGCCTTATCAGGGAAAAAGGCGGAAGCAAACAGCACATATACCGGCAGCCTGGCACCACAGGACATAAACGGCACAAGCAAGGCAGTCAGCCGCTTCTGCTGTTCATTATCGAGTGTCCGGGTCGCATAAATGGCAGGGACATTGCAGCCGAACCCCAGCATGAGGGAGACAAAGCTTTTTCCGCTGAGGTGAAAGGTATTCATCAGACGATCCAGCAGAAAGGCAATTCGCGCCATATAGCCGCTTTCCTCCAATAGCGATAAAACGAAATACAGAAGCGCCATCAGCGGCACAAAGACAAGCACACCGCCGACCCCTGCCAATATTCCCTGCAGCAGAAACTGCCGCACGACGCTCGGCGCCCATTGCAGAGCAAAGGAAACATAGCGTGCCAGTACATCCTGCAGCAGATAGTCGATATAGGCATTAAGCGGCGCAGACGCCTGAAATACAAAGAGCAGAAGGAAGGAAAAGACCACCAGAAACAGCGGAAGCCCCAGCCATTTATGCAATACGAAAGCATCGATACGTTCACTTTTCGCATATCGCTTTTTCGGATCCTGTACCACATTGTGCATCAGGGATTCTACAGCACGGCAATACCCTGCGCGCACGTTCTCTTCGTTCATATCCCGACACAGCTTCTGCAGCACTGCCGGATCCATATGCCAGGCCTCCAGTTGCTTCATGACAAGCACGTCCTCCCGCATACAGCCCATGGCAAGATGATGCAGCAGGCGTGCATCAGCCTCTGCATGCGATGGTACATGCTGCTCGATATACGTATACAGCGATGTATAGATTTCATCTTCTTCCTCATTCAGCAACGGATGGTAAAACACCGTCCTTTGTTCCACCTGCCTTTGAATTGCCTGACGCACCTCACGATAATGTCTGCGGTCAAAGGCGGAATACGCCAGTATCTCCATTCCAAGGCGCCTTGAAAGGGCTGCTGTATCGATATGAATACCATAGTCTTTAACCTCATCCATGAAATTGAAAATCAACAGCATTGGAATCTGCAGCTCACGCAGAAACAGCGTCAGCATGAGATTTCGCTGAAGATTGGTCGCATCCAGCACATTGACGATCAGATCGACCTGCTGACTTTGAAGATATGCTGCCGTTATGCTTTCCTCATTGCCATTATTCGTCAAGGAATAGGTCCCCGGAAGGTCTATAATATGATAGCTGTCTCCTCCCCAGCATACATTGGCTTCTTTTTTTTCAACGGTAACCCCCGGCCAGTTTCCAACCTTGAATTCCGCATTGCTGAGCGCATTGATCCACGCACTCTTTCCCGCGTTCGGATTTCCGACAAAGGCCACATGATAGTTCATTCCAGCACCTCCCCTTCGATACAAGCCGCATCCTTATTACGCAGAATCAGCTGATTACCTGCCGCAAAATACAGACACGGATCCTGCATTGGCGCACTGCGCAGCTTGCGTATCTGCATACCCGGATATATCCCAAGATAAAACAGGCGGTCCTTCTCTTTTTTACACATATGGACGTTCGTAACGACCATGGTTTTTCCCACTGCTGCATCACATAGCTTCATAGTTCATCACCTGTTTCTCAGTATAGTATGCATACTGAAAAAACACCGTCATAAAAAGACGATGAAACGCGGTTCTATTTTTCATCTCTTATGAATATATTTTCATTCAAATGAAAAAATTCATTTTTTTATTTTCATTTTGAAGGTTTGCGTATATAATATAAACAGGCTAAAGGAGGAAATTACTATGGCTAAGCTAGATTATGTTAAAGAAGCAGTCGTCAAACGCAATCCGAATGACGCAGAATTCATTCAGGCTGTTGATGAAGTCCTGCTGTCACTGGAAAAAGTCGCAGATAAACATCCGGAATATATCGAAAAAGGCGTATTCGAAAGAATCGTCGAACCGGAGCGCCAGATCATCTTCCGTGTACCCTGGGTTGATGACAGCGGTAAACTGCAGGTAAACAGAGGTTTCCGTGTGGAATTCAATTCTGCAATCGGACCTTACAAGGGCGGACTTCGTTTCCACCCGAGTGTAAATATCTCTATTATCAAGTTTCTGGGCTTTGAACAGATATTCAAAAACTCTTTGACCGGTCTTCCAATGGGCGGAGGAAAAGGTGGAAGCGACTTTGATCCGAAGGGAAAAAGCGATGCGGAAATCATGCGCTTCTGCCAGAGCTTCATGACAGAGCTGTGCAAGTATATCGGACCGGATACTGATGTTCCTGCAGGTGATATCGGTGTCGGTGGACGTGAAATCGGTTATATGTTCGGACAATATAAGCGCATTCGCAATGAGTTCACCGGTGTTCTGACCGGAAAGGGCTTAAACTGGGGTGGTTCTCTTGCCAGAACACAGGCAACCGGCTATGGTCTGTGCTATTTCACAGAGGCCATGCTGCAGGCGAACGGCACATCCTTCCAGGGCAAGAAAGTCGTTGTCAGCGGAAGCGGAAACGTAGCCATCTATGCTGCGGAAAAAGCAACACAGCTGGGGGCAACGGTAATTGCCATGAGCGATTCCAGCGGTTATATCGTTGATGAAAACGGTGTGAATCTGGATGTGATGAAGGAAATCAAGGAAGTAAAACGCGGACGTATCAGGGAATATGCAGATGCGGTAGCCGGTGCGACTTTCCATGCGTCAGAAAGCATCTGGAATACCCCATGTGACATCGCATTGCCTTGTGCGACACAAAACGAGCTGCATAAGAAGGATGCGGAGACGCTGATCAAAAACGGCTGTATCGCTGTATGCGAGGGTGCCAACATGCCGACAACACCGGATGCCATTGAGGTATTACAGGCAAATAATGTTCTGTATGCTCCAGGTAAGGCAAGCAATGCAGGCGGTGTTGCAACCTCAGGACTGGAGATGTCACAGAACTCCGCTCGTCTGTCCTGGACTTTTGAAGAGGTGGATGCCAAGCTGAAGGACATCATGGAAAACATCTTCCGTACAGTGTCTGATACTGCTATGGAATACGGTCTTGGTAAAAACTATATGGCCGGAGCAAATATTGCAGGCTTCATCAAGGTTGCTGATTCCATGATTGATCAGGGTATCGTATAAGTAAAAAAAGATAGGCGGCTGTCATGAGACAGCTGCTTTTCTTATAGTCATTCCTTTTACTCTTTATTCTTTTCTTACAAACCTTTTACGATTCCATGACATTCAATACTCTCTATGTCATCTGTGCTATACTGTTAACAGCTAAGTAAGCATCCATGCGGAACTTACAGAAAGGATAGATATGAAAAAGAAACGCATTTTGTGGATCATCATCGCTATCTTCCTGGTATATACCTGCTGCACGTATAGCGGTGCCATGAAGCTTCGAGCATTCCTAATCACAAAGGATCCATCCGTATACATGAACAGCATCCACGTGTCTGCTTTTGGAAGACCGTATTATGTCTTTCAAAAAGCAATGCTTGCCCATGATACAGGGAATGCGATTGGTGTTTTCGAATGTCACCGGTATACTCTTTTTGTGCATGTGGAATATGTCGGATTTCCATAAAAAAACACACTGTATCGTGTGTTTATTCGTCAATCTCCATATGACGCTTAATAATTGTGGAAATCATATCCGCTGCCAGCTGCGGATCATCATTGCATACGATGTACTTGTAATTATTAACCATTTTGATTTCCTTACTTGCCTTGGCTAAACGCTGCTGTACAATTTCCTCCGGCTCACTTCTTCTGCCCCGTATTCGTTTTTCCAATTCCTCCATGCTTGGCGGAATAATGAAGATGGTCAGCGCCTCCGGACATTTTTCACGTACCTGTGTAGCGCCCTGTACCTCGATTTCCAGCAATACATTCTTGCCTTCCTTGCGCAGCTTCTCTACCTGTGACATCGGAGTACCATAATAGTTCCCTACAAATTCTGCCCATTCCAAAAGCTCGCCGTCATGGATTGCCTGTTCAAATTCTTCCTTTGTTGTAAATATGTAATCAACGCCATCCTGTTCACCCTGTCTTGGTGATCTGGTTGTCATGGAAATGGAATACGCCAGCTTTAAGGATTCATCATTCATAAAGCAATTACGCACAGTTCCTTTGCCTACACCGCTTGGTCCGCTGATAATAATCAATAAACCTTTTTTCATGAGCACACCCCTTACTATTCTTACATTTATTTTACTAGTGCAGGCAGGGTATGTCAAACGTGTTTCTGTTTTTTTTAGGCTTTTTGAATAAATTAACTACTTTTTAGCTATAATCGTAAAAAAGATTGCTCATTTCTTGATCTTTTCACTCAACAGTCATAAAAAGCATTAGTGAATTCCCTTATCTGGACAAATGTTTTGCTTTTTTTGAACCTAATTAGCATATAGAGGTTCCTGCTGTTTCGTATCATACGCAGGAACGGATGCAACAAAAACAAGGCAGTCCTTACCGCCGACAAGCGATGGTCAGCTGCAGCGTGTTACACGAGGATCGCAAAGAATAACTTAAACTGTTAAAAGCATAAGAAAAACCGCTTCTAGCAAGCGGTTGAGCTACCGAAAGGCCGGGGCTTTTGCGGATAAATTAGATGTGAATGCAATGTATTATTTATATAGTTTCTCATAGACTGACCTCTCCTTTTTTTGTATTTACAGTTTAGCATATATTCTGTCGAAAATACAGATTATAAAGAAAATCCTATCTGGAGAAAGAAGAAACACAGATTCCATTTTGGAAATAGTCACACATATCACGCAAGAATTCACTTCGAATCAAAAAAACAGTTCGCAGACAAAGCTTAAAAAAATTAGAGCAGTATAAGAAATAGAAAACCTCACAAGATAGAAAAGCTATTTCGATTTTATGATTGTATTCAAGCTTCGCTGTTCCATAAAGAAGCTGCACATGTGTCTCTTCCTATAGTATAATGCTCAATTCTCTATTTATCAGCCGCAAACATATGAAAGTTAGCGCTCAGCATGCCCTTTTGGTATGATATAATGGAGCAGCGAGGTGATTTTATGGCATTAGATGGATTACTGCTTCATCAGGTACAGAAAGAGCTGCAGAGCTTTCTGCCTGCCAAGCTTACAAAGCTGCAACAGATCAGCGATACCGAGATGCTGTTTACAATACGGACACCAAAGGGAACACGACGATTGATGATTTCCTTACACAGCGTATACAACCGTATCAATCTGACTCAGGAATCATATACCACGATGGAGACACCGGGAAATTTTATCATGCTGCTGCGAAAGCAGATTGACGGAGGAATCCTTCGTTCTCTGAATCAGGTCGGTCTGGATCGCATTTTGCATATGGTGATCGAGGCAAGGGACGAGCTTGGTGATATCCATGACCGGCATCTTTATATCGAACTCATGGGGAAATATGCAAATATGATTCTGGTGGATGAGGAGGGGCATATTCTGGATGCCTTAAAACGCATTCCGCCGTTTGAAAACAACCGCCGCACCATTCATCCGGGAGCGCTTTATCAGCTGCCTGCACCGCATACCGGAAAGCAGGATCCCTATCATTATGAAAAAATAGATCCAAGTGAATCCTTCACCAAACAGTTTCACGGGTTTTCTCCGCTGCTTTCCAAAGAAGTGCAGTATCGTATGGCGCAGGGTGAAAACTTCGATGAAATTCTGGAACAGATTCGTACATCCGATACACTGTATCTGAGTGACGTGCAGGACAAAACCCAGTTTCACTGCATACCTTTGACACATCTGGAGGTGGAAGCACGGCAGTATCCGCTGATGAAGGGTATGGATCTGCTCTTTTTCCAGAAGGAGGAAAAGGTTCGCATCAAGCAGCAGAGTGGTGATCTGTTTCGTGCCGTGCGCAAGGAGCTGCATAAGAATACTTCAAAATACCCAAAACTGCAGCAGACGCTGGAGGAGGCAATGGATTGCGATAAATACAGGGAATACGGTGATTTACTGTTTGCCTACATGGGAAGTATCGAGCGCAGGGAAACCGTCACACTCCCCTCTTTTGAAACTGGTAAGGATATCCATATTCCGTTGGACATGCGCTTTGATATCAAGGGAAATGCCAACCGCTATTATCAGAAATACCACAAGAGCAAGCGGGCACAGGCTATCCTTCAGGAACAGCTCGCCCTATGCGAAAAGGAAATCCGCTACTTTGAATCCATGGAGGTCCAGCTGGAACAGGCGACCGTACAGGATGCTATGGAAATTCGGGAGGAGCTGGCACGACAGGGCTATGTCAAGGCTGTTAAAACCCGCATACGAAAGAAAAAGAAGCAGGAGCTTCCACATTATGAGACCTTTGCATTCGATGACGTATATATCTATGTTGGTAAAAACAATCTGCAAAATGATTACGTTACCTGGCGTCTGGGAAAAAAAAGCGATATGTGGCTGCATACCAAGGATGTGCATGGAGCCCATGTGGTAATCACCTGTGAGCAGCCGGATGAGGAGCTTCTGCGCAATGCCGCCATGCTTGCCGCCTGGTACAGCAACGCCCGCTATTCCTCCAGTGTTCCTGTGAATTACTGCACGATTCGCCAGTTGAAAAAGATTCCCGGAAACAAGGGCAGCTTTGTTTCCCTGTCAAATTACAAAACCATTTATATCGATCCGGAACCGGCACAGATTCAAAAACTGATCGACGAACATCTGATTACACAGAAAAAGCACTAAAAGGATGAAGGCAGAAACAACAGCTTTACAGAAGTTCGCATAGATGCCTGTATCCTAAAAGCTTTCCCCATCCCTGTATCCGTATATGCTGATATGGGGTTCTTTCTTATTACCTGAGGAATCGTCCAGTATCTGCATAAAAGAAGACTGGAATAATTTTAGATTCTTCCCGTTTACGGATAAGCTTAAAACAGGGAGGCTTCAACACGATTGGTTTTATCAATAGAAGTTGAATTCTCCCTGTTGCTAAAGTAAGAAAAAAACTTAAGTATACATCCTGGCTTTCTGTCATGGAAATCAAACCTATTGCGGATACTCTTTTCTGTGGATACAATTTCATTATCTCAATTATTTTTTTCAATTCTATATTAAGCAGGTTTATTTTCTTCCTGCTTTTCTTATACGAAAAACAGATGAAATCTTTGATACACAGTTGAACTGCAAAACGAATTCATCCTTTTCCATGTACGGCGCAGCTGTTTTTTCACGATTTCCATATCCCGAGAGAAGAATCAGCAGTACCTGTTCTCCTAATGATCACATGCTGTTATCGGCTCTGGAAATACAGGCGCAACCTGTGAATTCCTGCAAACAGTACCCCCTCAGCAAGCACAATACACAATGCGATGCCCAGCAGATCCCAAGGCAATATATACTCCGTATTCGCGCCTGTTAGCCCGATTTCGGATAATGTAGAAAACATCATTGCACTCAAGACCCCGATGTTAATCAGATAAAGGCCCGCCAGCACCAGCAGCACGACCTGTACCACATCCGGCAGAAATTCCTGCAAAATCAAAAATAAGGTCTGATGACAGCTCCCATAGCCAGAAACATCAGACAGCCCATCAACACACCATCAAAAAGGAAATAGCCGCGAAGCAGCTCTGCCGCAGCAATACACACTGCCGTCATCAGCATACTGAACATAAATGCTGCTATCATGATTTTCATACGGGAGAGAACCGGCAGCTCCCGTTTGCTGAAAAGATACATGAGCATACAGGCATACAAAACAAAGACCAGTGCCGTATTGACAGAATCAGGAAAAAACAGGCTATAGGCGATACAGGCAACCAGTAAAATCGATGCGGTAAGCTTTTGTGATTTCTGCATACTGCTTCATCTCCTCTTACATTACTATAAAAGCATATAGATACTATACCACATTGCAATGGTTCTCACAAGCCATCATACGTATAGCTTTCCAACATGTAAGAAAGACATCCTCAATTCAGTCATATAGCCGAACAGGAATCGTTTTTTGCATTGTGTTTGACCCTTTCATTGATTCTTATATGCTTCAGGGTGCAGGCATCATTGTTGAAAAAAAGAAGTAAATTTCCTCTTGTAAGGTGCTATTACTTCTTTTTTACAGATTCATCTGTTCTCCATTATGACGAAGCACTATGTTCGTCTGTATCCATATCAAATAGATAATGCTTACGGATTTTCTCCAGTACCTTCCATACACAGCTCATATTCGGACGAAAGGTCACAAGATCCCCCCTTGTGAACGCATAGGACTGGCCGTCACTGCCACTCACAACTGCTGTTCCTTCGATTATCAGACATGTTTCACAACGTTCATCATATTCCGCATCCCATTGAGCAGGCTCATGTTCCCAAATCGGACAGGATTCCAAGAGCCTGCGTTCCTTATCATTTGGCTTTCTTATGTATACATCTTCCATCATAATCTCCTTTATAAATTCGGGTAATGCTTAGCCTTTACATCAATCCAGGATACCTTTTGATTATCCGGTACCGGCTGGAAATAAGCCTCCAATCCATCCTGGAACATTTCATCCAGCATTTTTGCATCGTTATCATCAAACGAAATCGGTCCGACAATATTTTTTCGTCCAACACCACCGCCAATTCCACCTACCTGCAGGGTAGCATAGCGAAAGCCTGCCTTATAAGCCTTGTAGGCCATCGGCATATTTTTAAACAGGACGAAAATCGGTTCCAGATCACCTAACTGATCCTGCTGCCATCTCTTTCCGGCTTCCTCTGTCGATATCGTTTCCAGTTCAACACCTACCGGACATGCCATTTTATAAATGCTGGACAAAAAGGAATTGCTCGCACCTTCATCATCAACAATATACACTTTTTTACTATTCGTCCTGTACAACCACTGCGTACATACCTGCCCATGTATCAAACGACTGTCTATTCTGACTAAACCTATGCGTGCCATTTTTCATCACCGTTCCTTAGTTTTCAATTTTGATCCAGTTTTTACCGACAGAACCTGTTACCTTCATATAATCCATCACGCGCTCCTTATAGCCTGCCCACATAATATCGCCTGCCATTCTTGCGCCAATATTCTCTCCGTTCTGATAACGCCCGTCATGGAACAGACAATCCAGTCCATAATTATAAGCATCAGTCCCCATGTTCACCTTCTGTGTACCAATTCGGCAGCATTCCGCAATATTTTCAAACCCTGAGAATGAGCCGCCATGGAATACCAGAGGTACATCCACCAGGTTCTTTATTTCCTTTAATCGCTCAAAATCAATATCCGGTCCCTTTCCGGTATACTCTCCGTGTGCTTCACCAATGGATACCGCTAGACAGTCACAGCCTGATTTCTCAACAAACTCTTTTGCTTTCACAGGATCTGTCAGATATTCATCGCGCTTTTCTTCGTAGTCACAACCATCCGCAATCTGTCCAAATTCCGCTTCCACTGTGATGCCAAGAGGTGCACAGATATTCTTAAACTCCGCGACCTGCCGTGCATTTTCCTCAAAGCTCAATGCGCTGCGGTCCACCATAACACCTGTAAATCCGCCATAAATCGCTTTTACACAGGCTTCGAAGCTATCTCCGTGATCCAGATTCAGTGCAATCGGTATCCGTACCTCATTCGCCATTGAACAAATCAGTTTCCCAAAGGAAACAATATCCTTATGATTATCCGGCAAAACATCAATAATAAGAGGTGAATCCAGCTCAACAGCTGCTTCTATACAAACTCTGACAGAGTCTTCATTAAAAACATTCGGTGCCAGAACACCATATCCCCCTTCCTTCGCCTTTTCTAAGATTTCCAACATTGATACCAACATAATTTCATTCCTTCCTTTCTATGCTATGTTCTTCCAGACGCCGAATCAGCTTAAGCATGTCCTGCATGACATTCACTGCAGCATCTTCAAACAGCAACTCATGCTTCTTGTGTTCATAATATTTATAAAAGATATTCTCTGCATCGGCATAGTTTAATTTCCGTATGACAACATCCAACTCACGGGTATAGTTGGAAAACACATCCTCATACCCGCTCATAAATAAAATCGGAAGATATTCGGGAAGCTGTGAAATCCAGTCTTCCGTCATATACAGAGAACACAGTGTAATTCTGTTTAACATATACTGCATGGAGTAAGAAAGCTGACAGCAGGCGTCACGTTTCAGCTTTTTCTGTTCACGAGGCTTTGATACTCTCTCTTTAAGAAAGGTATCCATATTATCAATGCCATAATGGGAGAGAATATAGTCTTCCGTTTTTTCAGCCGGTTCCGTATCCGCTTTTTTGCGATATTCCTTTGCATATATGTTCATTGCCTTTCTATACAGAGAGGGAAAACCGTAGTCACCGCATAAGATCAATGCATTGCAATTGCTTGTCATGATTGCATACTGCTTTGCCAGCATACTGCCGAAACCAAAGCCGATCAATGCATGAATATAGGACTTCTTCTGTTCCTTCTTTGGCATGGCATCCTTAACAACCAGATAAAACATTGTTTCCGCATCCTCGATAAAGTGTCTATAGGTATGTCTTGCACTGATTTGACCGAGACCGTTTCTATATACAGACCTTCCATGACCAACCAAATCGTGTCCAAAGGCTGCATAACCATGTTCGGCAAAAAACTGAAGCAGATGCATATAGCGCTCAATATGATCATATAGGTCGTGTAAAATTTGTATATAACCTTTCACCGGGCCATCTGGAAGCCATGCGCAACCATATAGCTCATCCTCGCCATCTCCGCTAAAAAAACGGTATTCCTGCAGCTTCATAAGCCTATCTCCTTAATTTTGCATATTTTTTCTGCATATTGCTTTTTGGTTTTCTAACATTTTTCGAATACAGATTGCGCAGAGCAACGAAGACTAGATATGCTATAACCAGCCAGATCATCCAGGATGATGCAACATCAAACATATCAAATGCTTCTCGTTTTTCCTGCAATCCGAAAGAGGTGTCTACAGATTGTGTCCCCCCCTTGCTGATAAACCAGTAAATTGCAAATGTGAGCCCTGTCAGCTTAACGAACAGCAGTTTCTTATTCTTCATCACGGAGCCCTTGTTGTAATCCTTCCACATACAATGCAGCAACTACACTTCCCGGATCGACCATACCAATGGAATTTTCCTGACGGAATGCCAGCCTTCCATGCCTTGCCTGCATCATTTTAGCTTTCTCCACACCTTCTCTTGCAGCAGTGACAGCACATTGCAAGGCGCTTGCTTTCCCTTCATCTACATGCTCAGCATAGGCACGCTGTGCCGGACAAAGCGCATCAAGAAATGTTTTCTCCCCCTCTTTTGCACCGCCGAGTGTCATGACACCTTCTATCATTGCCTGAAACAATACCGCAAGCTCAGCATCCTTCAGTTCTTCTTTCCCTTTCAGCTGTTTTCCAATCTTAATAAAGCCGCTGGAAATGAGTGTCCCCATGGAAGATGAGGCGATGCTGTTAAATTTTTTTCCTGCCATATATATCATTTTACCAATATCATGTTCATCACTATCCGTGACAAATTCATCCGCAATGCGAAATCCATCGCGCATAACAACACCGAGATCTCCATCTCCACCAGCAGAATCCAGCGCAGTCAATTGCTCTACATGCTCCTGAAATATCAAATTCCATGCGTGGAATACACGCTTTATATCCTCTGTTTTCATTTTGACTCTCCAAACTGTTTAAACATCGGGGTATCTGCCGCAGCATCCATCAATCGCTTCAGTTCCTCATCAACCTTCAGTAAAGAGATAGACAAGCCGGTCATTTCCAGTGATGTCGCATATTCTCCGACATACGTTCTATGAACTCGTATTCCCGCATCTTTTAGCAAACGGTGTACCAGCCCAGTAATCAGATACTGTTCTTCTAATGGAGTAGCTCCCAGACCGTTGATCAATACACACACCTCATCATCATGCCGCAGCTGCAAATCCTGCATGACAGGCGGTACAATTTCCTTTATGATATCATCCGCCGAGCAAATCTTTCCTCTGCGAAGCCCTGCTTCTCCATGAATTCCCATACCGATTTCCATTTCATCATCCGCTATCGTAAAGCTGGGATGACCGATTCTTGGGACAGTGCAGGGGCTCAAGGCAACACCCATGGTTGCCACGAGTAGCTTTGTTTTTTCCGCAATCCGATACACCTCATCCAGTGGCAGCATTTCCGCAGCAGCTGCACCTGCACATTTATACACAAAGAAAATGCCTGCAACACCTCGACGAATATTTTTTTCCTGTTCCTTTGCACGTGGACCGCTTGCCACATCCTCACCGGCAATCGACAGACGTACTTTGATATCCTCCTCCATCTCTGCCATTTCCGCAGCCATCTGAAAATTAAAGATATCACCATTATAATTTCCAAAGATATAGAGAACTCCCGCTCCGGAATCAATGGCTTTTGTGACGTCAAGCATCTGTTCTGAGCTTGGTGATTGAAAGACATCACCTACACTGCAGCCATCCAGCATTCCTTTACCGACATATCCCAGAAACAGCGGAAGATGACCGCTTCCTCCACCTGTTGCGATTCCTACCTTTCCTGCAACTTTATGCTTGGTTATCAGGCAATGCGCATCCTCATTCACACACGTATAATAGGATGGATGTGCTGCATACAATCCTTCCAACATCTCATCAATAAAGCGCTCCGGCTGATTGATAAATTTTTTCATAGTCAAGTCTGCTTCCTCCTTTTTGAATTACACACCCAGAATACCCAGACCTCCAAGTGCGATGGCAATTACCAGCAGTACCAGCGTAACCTTTAACACGGTGCCGCCTTTCTTCAGATAAGCGTAAACACCAAAGACTGCAAGAAGTGAGAGTATACCCGGGGCAATCGGATTAAACAGCAGCTCCTGAATACTGATCATATCCTTTGCCCCGTATGGAATTTCATAGATAACAGCTACATTGACGTTTTGTGCTGCCATAGTACCCATCACAAACAATCCGACAATGGAGAAGAAGGTTACGATTTTCTGCACTGCATTATTTTGCAGTATATTCATTGCTGAATCGGTTCCCAGCTTATAGCCCATGTTGAACATGAATTTACCTTCCGATACGAGAATGACATAGAGTAGAATATCATCTACAATGGGTGCCCACAGCATCCCCTGCTGCGCAAAGCCCATAAAGAAGGTGGAGATAAGTGGCTTCAATGTCGCATAATTCAGGGTATCACCAACACCGGCAAAAGGCCCCATCATACCGTTTTTAACACTGTTGATCAGATCTTCGGAAATCAGCTGATCTTCAGGCACCTGATCCCGCTTTTGTATCGCTCTTTGCTCTTCCAGTGATGTAATAATACCGGGAATGATACCACCAATCATATTTTCTGTGATAAAGAACTGCATATGTCGTTTCAATCCTTTGATTTGTTCTTCCTTGTCATCCGGATACAGCTCTTCCAATGCCGGTGCCATGGTTAAACACATCCCCATTGCCTGTAAACGCTCAACATTATCCACATGGCAGACATGCAGGCGCCAGTTGAACCAAACCTTTTTCAAGGTTTTCCTGCTAAGAATATGTGTTGCCTTGGATTCCGCATTTTTGAGATTAAGTAAATCCGCAAACAGGCTTCCATTGTCTGTTTCCTTTTTTGTAAAAATCGTATAGAGCCAGGCAATAAAAATACCAAGCAGACAGCCCGGTACCGCTCCCAGACCTGAATATTGAGCAAAGAAGAAGCCTGCGATAAAGAACGGTATCAGCTGTCCCTTTCCGATGACCAGAATGACCATAGCAAATCCAAGTGCAGGCAGCAGTCCGCCTGCCAGAGAGAACATGTTGTTTGCCCAATCCGGAAGGCCGTTCATCAGAACACCCAGACTGTTTACCCCGTATTTCAATACGATGGTCATCGGCACCAGGAAAATCACCGCACGAATGAGTGGTCCGTAAAGCAGTGAGGTACGGGTAAGCTCTTTTACATTTCCGGTTTCCACTGCTTTATCCGCATGATGTACCGTCCAAACCATAGCCAAACGCTTTACTGTGTGCAGCTGCGCCATGATCAGTGCAGCTGCCGAAGAAATCACCAGACCCTGATCCAGCGATATGCCCGCCGTTATGACCATGGCCGTCGTCACAATACCGGCCGCTTCTTTGTCCACCGGCATAGCGCCTCCAACGGCAGTGAGTGCCAGATACAGCGGCTGAATAGTTCCACCAACAATACAGCCCTTTACCGGATCCCCCAAAATAACACCGGTAAGCAGTGAGATAAGCATTAAATCACAGAAGCAGTAGGTGAACGGTACAAAGATTTCACCTGCTGCCAGCCAATACAGCATCGCAAGTAAGATTGCTTGTAATAATGTCATTTTTTCCTCTCCTTTTTTCTAATGTATGCATACGTCTTCCATCCCTTATGCAGGCAAAATCACATTCTGAATACCTCCTTTCCCTATTTCTACCATGTGCTCTGCCGCTTCTTCCAAAGACATATCATCGAATTGAAATAATACTTCTAAGACCATTCCCAGATTCAAGCCGGTTACCAGACGGTAGCGGCAATGCTGAAATGCCATAAGCAGACTGTTGCAGGGACTTGCTCCGAATAAATCCGCCAGCAGCAAATATTCACCATCTCGATCCTCATCGATCAGCTCCTCTGCCTTTTTGATAAATGCCTGCGGATCCATATTCTCCTTCATTCCGATGGCATGAATACAGGACGTCTGTTCTGTTCCGGCTATCATCCGAACAGTTTCTAAAAAGGCCTCTGCCAGATTCCCATGCGCTCCAATAACGATATGTTTCATTTTGACTCCTCCTTTTTGTTTCAAAAGTTTTTAATTACATCTGTTTTTATGAAATCGTTTCCATTTACAATTACATTGTATATTTTACAGTATATTAGTCAATAGATTTCTTTTTAATTCTGAAATCAAATCTTTTTACTATTGATTCAAAATTTATATCACTTCCGAATTGTTTTGTTTCAAAAATTTACAAGCACATAAAAAAAAGACATATCATCAGACATGCCCGTATTTCTTTATTCAGTATCAAAACGGTTAACTTCTATGATCTTACCAACCTTTAACTTATGATTAAGATCACGATCAATCTTATCTGTAACCAGAGCATCGAAATCCTGAAACACGCCATATTGATAACGTGATGTTCGTTCAAACTTAACTGCCAGCGTAATCAAGATTTTACATTTACTTCTTCGCAATATGATTTCATTTAAAAACATTGCATCTTCTGTCTGTGTCCCGGGACCATCAAATCCAAGACAGCCATCCGTTCCAAAAATCGCAGCATCATAAGAAAACCGACTCGCCATATCGGATACAAACTGCCCCTCTGTACGATTTCCGCTTCGTGAATACTTCCCACCGAGAAAGACTACCTCATTTCTGCTTTCCTTTAATTCATTCATCATTTCAAAACAGTTCGTGATAATCAGTAAATTCTTGCGAAAGCTAAAGAGCTTCCCAAGCGGAAGTGCTGTAGAGCTGGGGTCAACGAAAACAACATCGTCATCGTGAATAAAGTTGATTACTTCCATACAGATTGCCTTTTTTATCTCAATTTTTTCCTGTGTTCGAACATCGATCGGTACATCGGTAAATGAATTACGTAAAACGGCACCGCCGTGCGTACGAAATAAAATGCCTTTTCTCTGTAAGAACTCCAAATCTTTACGAATGGTTTCCATTGTCACTCCAAAGCAGTCGGATAGTTCCTTAACACTTGCCTTCCCATGCGATAGTAAATAGTTTGATATTTCATCAAGCCTTTTTTCCAATCTCTTTTCCATACCCCAACTACGACAGACAACTGTATGTCCGTCATTCTCCTTTCGCAATCAAAATATTATATATTCCCTATCAAGAAATCACCAGTTTCTTATATCTATATTCATTATACAATGTTTTTTTCATGTCGTGAAGACAGCATTCCTTGCAGAATAAAAAATAGGACACCTTCATGTCCTATAACAATACGATATTATGCTTTTCACATTCCTCCCGCATGGCATCGCTCCACTGGGAAACCTGTACTTCTCCGATATGTGCTTTGTTTAATAAAATCAAACAAATTCTGGACTGACCAATACCTCCGCCAATGGTTAACGGCAGCTCATCCTGCAACAGCATTTTGTGAAACGGCAGATTCTTACGCTCCTCACAGCCTGCTTTTTTCAACTGCTCTGCCAATGCTTTAGCATCCACGCGGATCCCCATACTGCTTATTTCCAGTACGGTATCCAGCACCGGATAATACAGAAGGATATCACCGTTTAATGCCCAGTCATCATAATCCGGGGCACGTCCGTCATGCTTTTCCCCGCTGTTCAGGGTATCTCCGATTTTCATCAGGAAGACAGTTCTATGCTGCTTTACAATCTCATACTCGCGTTCTTTTGGTGTCAGATCAGGAAAGCGGTCCTCCAGCTCCTGTGCAGTGATGAAATACACATCCTCCTGAATAAACGGCATGAGATTTTCATAAACGATATCCAGCTCCTTCTCCGTTTCCTTCAATGCCTTCATAATATTACGTACAGTCATTTTCAGAAACTCCATCGTCCGATTCTCCCGACTGATTATCTTTTCCCAGTCCCACTGATCGACATAGCAGGAATGCAGATTATCCAGCACCTCATCCCGTCGGATTGCATTCATATCGGTATAAATTCCTTTACCTACATTCAGATTGTACCGCTTCAAAGCCATACGCTTCCATTTCGCAAGAGAATGAACAATCTGATAGTCCTCACCCTCAATTTCCATGATATCAAACGCTACCGGACGCTCAGTACCGTTCAAATCATCATTCAATCCGCTGCTTTTGGAAACATACAGGGGTGCGGATATACGCATCAGATTCAAATGATGCGCCAGACGACGTTCAAACAGGTCCTTGACATATTTGATGGCGATTTCCGTGGATATGATATCCAGCTTGTTTTCATAATATTTTGGTATGATCAGATCTTCAACTGCCATAGCTTCACTCCTCTTTCATATACCTTCTTATTATACATGATTTTATTTCCAAAATATATCTTTTTTTGAAATATTTTTCAATATTCTTAACTAATTTACAATTCCTTTCATTTCGATATATACAGAAGGAAGCACACAATTCAATCAGCTTTTCGCATATCGGAGAGATACAAGAAAAGAGGATGTCACACGCTTGGAAATACAAACGTTCTTTATCCTCCTGCCTACACTATTTCATTCGTTTACATTTTCTCATACACAGCCTGTAAAAGGATACAACGCACATAAAGTCTTTACTTATACTTTTTAAACATATACAGCTTTCCGAATTCCTCTCTTTGAAATCCATTTGTCTCCAGCACATGCATGGAAGCGGTATTGCGTTTTTCAACCAGTGCATAAATGGAGAGCACCTGCAGCGTATCAAAGGCCTCCTCGCACAAAGCACGAACCGCCTGCTGCATAATTCCCTTATGCCAGTAATGTACACCCAGCCAATAGGACAGCTCCGCACTGCTGCTGGTCTTTTTTTCACATTCCAGAAAGCCGCAAACACTGCCGTCCAGCTCCACCGCACGAAATAAATACCGCTGCGGATCTGCATGCTGATAAAAATGAATCGTTGATACGGCATTAAGAAAGGTATCCGGATACAGGAATTTCCAGACTCTTTTTTTTAAATAATACGGATGCATGGACAAGCTGTGCAGCTCCATCGCATCCTCTACATCCCAGGGACGTACCATAACTGTCATATTCATCACCATGATATAGTATGCACCTTTCTGCATGGTGTAAACTCTATTACCTGTTGTTATATGACATTGAGCTTCATTTTGATACAGTATGTAGATATCTCCAACCACAAAACCGATACCGATTCCGGTTATGCCTTCAGTGTTTCCGTATATCAGCCGCAGGATAGATATGCTTAAAGCCTTATAATCATTTCCGTAAGGACCTGTTTTCAGCCGGACAATACCTCACGTGTTACAAAAATCTCCTTACTAGTCATCATCCTGTGGATCAAAGCCTCCTGTACCTGCAAATTCGATCGATTAGATTTTTTCTTCCTGTTCAAATAAATTGAAATTCACTGCAGCGCTATCGTCAGGTAATGGCATGTCCAATACAAAATCCAGCCATTCCTGAAAGCTTTCCATGCCGTCATCACCTCTTTAACATTTGTATAGTATCCTATCTGTCTTCATTATGACTAGACATGGAAAAAGAGTTATGTTTTCATATCGTGCTAAAACGGCATCTTATCCTTATTCTTCCATCGGCTGAAATCCAGAGAAAGCTCATAAATTTTACGGATAATGATATAGGTACATGTTACCATTACGGAACATAAAAATGCAAGACAGATCTGAATTCTATACATATCAAAACTCTCTCCTGTCAGACCAAGCATAAGCAGTAATAAATCGGCAAATATACCTGCAAGGATTGCAAATGCCAGAAAGGATGCAATTGCCGTTAACAGCACTTTTTTAAAGGATAACATTTCTCACACTCCTCTCTATAAACGTAACTGACTACATTGTAATTCACTTATTTTTGTATTATAATCTTTCTTTGCAATTCATAATAACCCGGTGACAGACTGTGCAGTAATATGCAGCTATAGCAGCGGGATACAAGGTTTGCTCTGCCAGCAGCACCTCCTGATCATTTGCAGGCTGCATCCTCACAAGGTGCTTTTTTTCAGAGAAAATACTATTGGAAGCGGCCTGTACAAACCCTGCTTTCATTTCCTTACCGCAATATGGACGAAGCATTTTCATTCCTCCTATTTCGGCAGATGTGAAACTATAGAAGCTTGGCAGTCCTTCTGCCCAGTGGTGTATACGTTCGCTTTTTATTCCTCTATATCCAATGGAACAACTGGCTTCCAAGGTTTGAATATGACCCAGCTCCCATCCATAGCCAGCTCTATCTCCTGATCCCCTATCTGATAGCTGATACCGGTAGCGAAGTTGGATTGATTATCCTTTTTCGGTATTTCTGTCCGCCCTACCATGCTGTCGATTTCTCCATCCATCATACCGCAGCGCAGACTTTCATTATCGGTTTTTTTCGTATTGTAATACAGCTGTCCGTTTACCATAAGCAGCTGCTCACTGCTTTCCGCTTTCACTATTTTCCCCTGGACGGTCTCAGCCTCTGTATCCTTGCAGCGCCAAGGATACAGATACTAAACAGAAGAACCATATATCCCCATGTTTTCAACTTTCTCACTCCTTACTTCCATACTACTGCATCTTTAGTCACAACGAAGAAAGAGCAGTCGCTGAATATCTTCCATATGAGCTTCCTCACATACACGATAGTGTATCCAGCCGCCGTTGCCACAGGGATATCTGTTATCAACATATTCCTTTGCATAAGGCTGCAGCTGCTCATATACCGATGCAAATTGTGTATCCGATAACCGCAGCATGACGGTAAAAGCACTCGCTTCTGGAAACACATTGCACATCAGCTTGTTACGCTTACGATGCGCAATTCCCCAGCCATAATGGTTACCATAGGGAAAGGTAATCTCCTGCTGCGTTGCAAATGTTTCCATGAGCCATGTATTCAAACCGGCAAACAGCTCCCCACATTCCTTGCAGTGCATACACATTTCATTATGCTGAGGCTGTTCCTGCTTATTCAACATTCTTTCATACATAAACCAATCCTCCTGCCATTCGATTGTTTTTTTCATTATAGCACACTTTCAACCATATGTAATTCTCTGTTCACCGTATTTTCCTTAAAATATGAAAGGAGCATCCTTCATTGCGAAAGAATACTCCTTGACTTCATTGATTAAGCTTTTACCTTAACACAGGTACCATCCGGTCCCGGTGTTGTGTTCAGATATTCAGCGATGGCTGCTTTCTGATCCGGTTTACAAGGCTTGCAGGTACCGACAACAGTGACTTCACCCTCTACCAGTGCCTCGGCAAGTCCGCTGCAGCCAGCATACCCGCAGCTGCCGCAGTTGTAGTTTGGCAGCATGCTGCTGACCTTTTCAATACGCTCATCGACTTCAACGCTTAAGAATCTGTCCGCAATTCCCAGCCCAAGACCAAGAATTGCCCCCAGAACAAGCATCATAACGATTGCAGTTACCATGTGACGACCCCTTTCTATTCCTCATGTGCAGGGTTGTTGCAGCAGGAATGATCATGACAGCCCTTGCACTGTGCTTTCAAATCCTCACATCCCTTGGGAAGCGGTGTTTTGTGATTGAAGTAAAACACCAGCGCATAAACTGCACCGAGTGCCCCCAGATACAGGACGGGAAGTAATGCCTTCATATTAAACCAGACCCATCAGTCCGCTGAAGGCAAGTGCCATGATTGCTGCAACGATCAGGGCAATCGGATTTCCTTTCCAGGAAAGCGGCGTATCACAGGCATCCAGACGCTCACGTATCGTAGAGAAGATGTACAGCACCATCGTGAAACCAACAGGAATCGCAATGGAATATGTCAGCATCTCCGCGAAGTTATAACCGCTGGTGATGTTATTCAGTGTTACATTCAATACGACACAGTTTGTCGTGATCAGCGGAAGGTAGACACCAAGTGCCTTATACAGGGAAGGACTCAGCTTCTTAATGATCATTTCGACCAGCTGAACCAGTGCGGCAATGACCAGAATGAACGTGATCAAATCCATATACTGAAGTCCCAGCGGATCCAGTACCATATAATACAAACCATAGGTAACTAATGATGCAGCTACGATTACAAAGGTAACGGCAGCACCCATACCGATGGCAGAGCTGCTCTTCTTGGATACCCCCATAAACGGGCACATACCAAGGAACTGATTCAGGACGACATTGTTAATGAAGACAAACGTAATCAGCATCACAAATAAATTGCTCCAGTTCATCGTTTATTTCGCCTCCTTTTCCAGCTTCTTCGCCTTATTCTGCTGGTGAGACTTATAGGCAGCCAGTCCCGCAGCCAGACATGCAAACGTACAGAATGCACCAAACGGCTGAGAGAACATGGAGATTGCAAAGTCTTCCGGAATAATACGGATTGAGAAAATATTCTGTGCAGCATCGAACGGATTGTCAAAGGACAGGATTCCCGTTGCGATAATCTGACGGATTGCGGACATCAGGATGATGGATACGGTGTACCCAAGTCCCATGCCAAGTCCGTCAAGTGCAGAATCAAACACACCGTTTTTGCTGGCAAAGGCTTCCGCACGGCCCAGAATAATACAGTTTACAACAATCAGCGGGATGAAGACACCCAGCGCAGAATCCAGACTCGGCGCATATGCCTTAATCAGCATCTGGATGATTTTTACAAGCGTTGCAATGATAACGATATACACCGGAATACGGATTTCCGATGGTGTAATATTACGAATCAGGGAAATGATCACATTGGACATGATCAATACTACGATAACAGCAACTCCCATACCGATGGCATTGTTCAGCGTGGTCGTAATGGCCAGGGTGGAACAAAGTCCCAGATACAGGGAGAATACAGGATTTTCACGGATGAATCCTGCTGTAAAATTCTCTTTACGGTTCATTCTTCATCCACCTCCTACTTCAGATTCTCAGCCTGATATTTGGCTGCTTCACGGATTCCTTCGATAACCGGCTTACTGGAAACCGTTGCTCCGGTAATCGTATCATCCAGAATCTCTTCACCTGCTGCATCCTTTCCCTTTAAAGATTCACGAAACGGCTTCTCCGTTACCTTGGAGCCGAGCCCCTGTGTATCTCCATTGGAAATCGCAACATAGTCATACACGCTTCCATCCTTGTTCAGAGCCACCAAATAGCTGGTACCGTCCTTATATCCGGTCACCTTCATTTTGAAGATATAGCCCTTTCCTTCCACCTCGAATATTTTCTCAATGGTTTTGGAAGCATTGTCTTTCACCTTTACAAATGCATCATCACTCACATCCGGATAGATCTCCTTCAGTGTCTCCTTTTCCGCAGCCAGCTCATTGGCAGCGATGACAGGAGCCGTCATGTTATTGGCAAACGCCAGCGCTCCTCCGGCCAGGGCAGCAATCAGAGCTAAGAAGACAGTCAGATGTAGTATCTTTTTCATATTCTTACCTCCTAATATCCCAGAGCCTTACGTACCTCTTCAACGGCGCGTACCGTTGATTTGGAAGAGAACGTAGCTTCTGTTACCGCATCATTTTTTTCTACCTCGACATCCTTTTTCAAATCCTGTCCGATAAACTGATCCAGGAATGCAGGATTGTCAATTTTATCACCCTGATACGGTGTATCATTGATTTCCGTCGGTACAACCGTGACGATTTTATCATCCTTCACGGTGATATCGAATTTGTTATAGATGGTTGGATCCTCTGTGGATGCGTACCCCTGTGATTCCACATGATAGGTCACGGTGCCATCGCTGTTTTCTGTCTTTCCACTCAGCTTGGCTTCAAATTTATTGACATCCTTGTCCGCAGTATTCAGCATAACAGCAGGAGCCGGCTCCTTTGCTTCAATAACGCTTCCGGCAAGCAGTACGCTTCCCATACCGACAACTGCAACAATACTGAAGATGATCGTCGCTTTTTTGCGCAGAGCCAGCTGTTTTCCTTCCAGCCCTTTTTCAATCATCGGTGTCAGCATATTCATCATCAGAATGGAATACAGACATCCCTCCGGCAGATTTGCCTTTACACGGATCAGCACGGTGATGATGGCAGCTCCAAGCGCAAAGATGCAGCGCCCCTGTGCACTCGTTGGAGAGGTCACCGGATCGGTCAGCATAAACACTGCCCCAAAGACAACACCACCGGTCAATACATGAACCAGCGGATACCAGATAAAGCCCGGAATGCCGTCATAGCTTCCTACACCGCGCAGCAGTGCGATACCGGCCGCCAGAACAAAGATGCTTCCCAGATACACAGCAGGAACTCTCCAGTCAATAACGCGGCGAATGGACAATACAACACCGACCAGTAGAATGATGATTGCGCTTGTTTCACCGATCGCACCCGGATACCAGCCGGTAAGCAGCTTTCCGATACCGCCGATCTCACTCATCATATCCTTGATCATTTCCGGATTTGTCACCAGCCAGTTAAACTCGCTCGCGATAACGGTTGTCGGTGTTGCTGAGGTGATGACATCCGTCGTTGCCCCCATGAAGGTCGCAAAGACGATGGCTCTTCCCATAGCAGCCGGATTGAAGATATTGTTTCCAAAGCCTCCAAACAACAGCTTCGCAAAGAAGATAGCGAAGAAGGTGGAGACTCCCAGCGCATAGGGACGGATACTGATGGGACACATCAGCGTTAAGATGATCGCTGTGATCCATCCAAAGGAGCCTCCCATAAACTTCCTGATATACGGCAGATCAAATTTCTGATCCTTCTTCATAAAGAATGCCCAGGCAAGCTCAGTCACAAATGCGACAAGCAGGGATACCGCAAGCAGCTTGATCGCCTGCAGCATATGATCAAAGCTATATGCCTGATTATAATAAATTAGTGAAAATGCAAACACCACAAGTAACCCGATCATCAGCTCCAGCATAATCTGCTGTGTGCTCTGCTTCTGACGTAAGTTCGGTGATGCATGGAATGTAAATTTCATAAAATACCCTCCCTTACTTCTTAGCCAGCATCAGCTGACGCTTTGCACGGCGAACATTCTCCGTCACATCCAGACGGGACGGACAGATGTATGTACAAAGACCGCACTCGATACAATCCATGGCACATAGCTTCTCCATGGCTTTCTTATCGTTTGTTTTTACCGCCTGTGCAATACGCACCGGCTGCAGTCCTGCAGGACAGTGGTCGGAGCATTTCCCGCAGCGCAGACAGGCAATACTGTCAAACGGCTTGTTTTCCAGAATGGTCAATGCATTCATATTGCGGTCGATCACGAATTTGTCGTTGACGATCGTTTTCCCCATCATCGGACCTCCGGCAATCAGCCTTACGTCCTCACAGGTATAGCCGCCGCATGCCGCTACGATTTCTGATACCGGTACACCGACCGGAACCTGTACGTTGACCGGCTTCTTTATCGCATTTCCGGATACGGTCAGCGTCTTGGATACGATTGGCGTTCCTGTTAGCAGTGCATCGCCAAATGCAATCGCCGTTGTCGCATTATTGACAATGGCACCAACCTCACCCGGCAGCTTTTCATATTCCGCATGCATGATTTCACGCACCAAAACACGCTCCCAGCCCATCGGGTACACATCCGGCACAGCCGCTACGCTGAAGCCCTCCATGCCCTTGACTGCTTCTTCCACAAACTGAATCAGATCCGGATGCGTCTTCTTGATTGCGATCACTGCCTCCGGTGCCATCGCCATTTTCTTCATGGCTGCCACACCGGTAACAAATTCTTCCTTGTGCGCCTGAATCATCTTATAATCCGCAGTGATGAACGGTTCACATTCCACCGCATTGATGATCAGCTTCTTTACATCCTTTGCAAATTTGTACTTGATATATGCAGGGAAGCCTGCACCACCCAGACCGATGATTCCCGCATTCATCATGAAATCGATCAGCGCTGTACGATCCGCGCTCTTATAATCAAGCGGTTCAAACGAACGTACACGCTCATACAATCCATCGTTTTCAATAACAAGATGCTCCACCGGCTTCAGGGAAGAATGCATAAGCTTCTGCGTACCTGCCACAGTACCGGAAACACTTGCAAAAATAGGAACAACATTACGTTCATTGCACTGGGCAACTTTTGTACCAATGGAAACATGGTCACCTTCCTTAACCAATATTTCCAGATTCACAGAAGGCCCGCAGATCAAAGGGATAAATACCTTGCTGCCGGCTTTCACTTCCATGATGTCTACATGGTCGCTGAGTTCCTTATGGCCCGGAATGTGCTGACACATCGGTCCTTTAAACAATGACATCACAGTCACCTTACCTTTCTCTTACTTCTTCCATATCATATGTGAATGTGCTGACACATTTTACATACCGGTTTTATTATAGCATTTTCATACCATGATAAAAAGCGGAAATTTAACATTTTCTTAAGGATTTTTCTGGTAGTTTCCCTCCGGTTTCCTTCGCTTTCCATGCAGGTAAGGACTTTTGTAAAAATGTTAAATTGTTACTGAAAACGAATGCTTCACTCTTGTAGGAAATGATAAAGTTTTCTTATGCATCACGGTTTAAATTCGTGGAAATAATGGTATAATGTCAAACGGTGATAACATGAAAAAAATACTAAGCATTCTGCTGGGTGTGCTGCTGCTGAGCGGCTGCAGTGAAAAGGCACTCCATAAATATTCCATGACGGCAACGGATATCGGCTTTGATACCGTGGTGAGCTTTACCGCCTATACGGAGAATGAAGCTGCCTTCAGCAGCTATAGTGCCGAGCTGAAAAAGCAGTTTCACTATTACGACCGTCTGTTTGACAAATACAACAGCTACGACGGTGTGAATAACATCAAAACCATCAATGACAATGCCGGCAGGCAGCCGGTCAAGGTCGAGCCTGTCATCCTGGATCTTTTAAAGCTGGCAAAAGCCTACGATACGATCAGCGATCATCAGTTTGATATCACGATGGGCAGTGTTTTAAACATATGGCATGATTACCGTGAGGCGGGAACGCTGGCAAACCAGAAGAATAAGGAAAGCAGTATCCCCTCCATGAAGGAGCTGCAGACAGCCGCAAAGCACAGCGGCTGGAAGCATGTACAGATCGACGAAAAAAACAGCACGGTATATATCGACGATCGTGATGTATCTCTGGATGTCGGCGGTGTTGCCAAGGGATATGCAGTGGAGCTAATTGCCGATCAGCTGCAAAAGGACGGTCTGCAGCATGCCATTATCAACGGCGGTGGTAATATCCGTCTGATTGGCGATAAACCGGATAACGAAGCCTGGTCCGTCGGCATCCAGATTCCAAATCTGAAAGCACAGTCCACCGATTCTTTAATCTCTGTAAAATCCAAGGGCGACACATCCTTTGTGACCAGCGGTGATTACCAGCGCTATTATACGTATAAGGGTAAGATCATGCATCATATCATTGACCCTGATACATTGATGCCGGCTCGGCACAGCCGTTCCGTTACGGTAATCACAGACAACAGCGGCATAGCAGACATCCTTTCCACAACGCTGTATACGATGAGCCATGAGGAAGGCGTAAAGCTGATCAACCGCCTGCAGAAGGAAGAAAACATTCAGGTCAATGCCATCTGGGTGTACGATGATATCCAGAAACCGGAGAATGGTACGGATGCCATCAGTGTTAAGGGATATCAAATTGTCTTTAGCGACGGTTTAAAGGATAAAATCAAGGAGAGCTGATGGACCGTTACCTGTAGGATTGGTAAAAGTCAAAAAAATCACCCTGTTCCAGTGATTTGAACTGCATGGAGAAAGCAGTCTGTTTATCCAATACTGATTTTTCTGCATTCTGCATTGAATTGCTCTTTATGATTAGAGTCTGTTGATTTTATTGATTTCGAAGCATTCATAAAATGCCATAAAAAGCAGAGACTTTTTAAATAAAAGGTATAAACATTTTACATAGTATTCTTTCTTATGATATATGGTATATAGATAAGCTTAGGTGAAAATTGCTATCGCTTTCTATCATAATGTTAATTTACTAAAAAAACTCACGATAGAGCCGTGAGTTTTTTTAGTAAATTCTTTGATTATTCTATTCCCTATATGCTATACATTCATAAAGTTCAATAAATCCATTCGGATGTTGTAAAAGCATAAACCGATTTTGATTCTTTCCGATATACATTTTTGTATTTCTCTTAATGTGAACCCCTGTATAGTTTCTGCTAGCATATACAGCAATCTCTTCTTTCATCTTACCAACATACTGAAATGAATCTGGAATCGCTTCAAAGATATCTGGTTTAGTTACTGCTGCTGGTAAATAACGCATACCATTATAAATAAAATGTGGTGGATACGAGGCATCCTCAGAATTATTGCTGTCAAATACATTCATCTCTTCGCCAAGTTCCATCTTGTCTGTATAGATAAAATGTAGTATTTACATTAAATACCACATAAGTATAGTGCTTTTGTGATTTTTCACATGTGGCCTGTAATACAATTGAATTACAGGAAAATAAAAGGTTAAGTCTCAATGTCATTAAGTTAAAGAATCAATCTGCGGCTGCTTTATGCATCCACTGCACAAGGAGTGTCGCGATAAACAAGGCACTTGCCCACAGCAAAACAAAACCCAGATGCTCCACAGCCTGTGCTGTCAGCCCTGCCTCCAGTGATTCACTCAGCTGTAAAACAGCCTTGGTCAGCAGCATGGATGTAATGGTATCCAGAATTCCTCCTTCATGAGCCACCTCATAAAAGCCACCCGAGATAATGGATGCCAAAACAGCAAGTGCACTTCCCAGCATATTGGCCGTAACCTTCTGTGCAAACAGCGTATTCAAAAACAGGGCGAAGGCTGTCACAAACAAAGCTAAAACAAACAGCAGACCGGCATAAACCGGCAGGGAAAAGCCGATTTGAGCACCAAACAGCCGGCACACGGCAAGCATCATAAAGGCCGACAGAATCACAGACAGCATGGTAAATGCAATCATACCACCCAGATAAGAGAAAAAGGATACCAGAGACAGCAGTATCCACTTCATACGCCGCAGCTTCTTATCCTCACCATACTGCATCATATAGACCAGTGACTGCATGTATACGCAATACTTCCTTCATAAGCTCCTCCTCGTCCATCCTTGGACATCCCTATTGTATAAGAAGGCGCAAAAAAAGGAATCAACCGTTGGGATGATTCCTGGTATGATTATTTTACTTCCCGTGTCCAGCCATAGGTATCCGCAACATCGCCCCACTGGATACCGGTCAGTGTATCGTACAGCTTCTGTGTCAGCTCTCCGGTCTTGAAATCATTGATCACCGTGATTTCCCCTTTGAAATTCAGCTCTCCGACAGGAGAAATAACCGCTGCAGTTCCGGTACCAAACGCTTCCTCCAGACGGCCCTCCTTACCAGCCTGCATCAGCTCATCAATAGCGAGATGGCGTTCCTCCACCTCATAGCCCCAGGAGGTTAACAGCTGCAGAATGGAATCTCTGGTAACACCCGGCAATACTGTTCCATCACAGGGTGCTGTAACGATTTTATTATCAATTTTGAACATGACGTTCATCGTTCCGACTTCCTCGACATACTTTCGCTCCACACCATCCAGCCAGAGCACCTGGGTATACCCCAGCTTTTCCGCCTTGACCTGCGCAGCAATGCTGGCCGCATAGTTGCCGCCGCACTTTGTAAATCCGGTGCCTCCCTTGGTAGCCCGCACATATTCATCCTCTACATAGATTTTCACAGGATTTACACCCTCCGGATAATACGCTCCAACTGGAGAAAGCAGAATCATGAATTTATAGGCATTGCTTGGATGTACCCCAACTGCAGCTTCCGTCGCAAACATAAACGGGCGGATATAAAGTGAGGTACCCTCGGCAGTCGGAATCCAGTCCTTTTCATAATTTACAACCGCAGCTACCGCCTCTACAAACATCTCCTCATCCATTTCCGGCATACACAGACGACGGTTGGAATTGGCGAAGCGGCGCGCATTCATTTCCGGGCGAAACAGCAGCACCCGGCCATCCTTAGTCTTATAGGCCTTCAGCCCCTCAAAGGTTTCCTGTGCATAATGCAGAACCAGACTTGCAGGATCCATGCAGATTGGTGCATACGGCTCGATCTTGGCATTGCACCAGCCCTGCTCTGCTGTCCAATCCATGGTAAACATATGGTCGGTAAAGATTTTACCAAAGCCCAGATCACTGTTCCAGTCCGGTTTTTCTTTTTTCTGTGATGCTTCTATAATTTCGATATTCATATACGAATCCTCCCTAATCACAACTTCTATGTTTCATAGGTTACACCTTTTTTGCAATTTCGTCAACCACATTCTTTCATATTTTTACATTCTCTCTCATTTTTATTTCAAAAGACTGTGCATTTCTCTATCACCGTACCATATTATGATGCTCCCCTTCCAATCAACCCATGCATAGTAATAGCAATAAGTAAAAATGTAACAGATGTAAATCAGCAAAGAGTATTTCATCTCCCTACATTCAAATGTTGACAATCCGTAATCCGCAGTGAGACACAGAATAGTTTCATAACCAAAGGCGAATGATAGATACCAGTTTGATGACCTTTATGGGAGTCAAGGAGCGTCCGAAGCAACACAGCCATTGTGTCGGGATTGCATGCTTCATAAGTGAACCTTTGACCTGCCGGGGTCTTTGGATGATTCCTGATCGGATGAACACCTTCTGTTCCGGCAAAAAGCTATTTGCGAAAGCGATGAGAAGCCTGCCGGCATGCTGGCTGAATAACAGGCTTAAACATCTCCAGCGCAGATAGGACATCAGCTGTGCATTATCGGTATCTATGTGGCATATACGAAGTGAACGTTATGATCTGATGTATATTCTGTATTCCTTTATTCACGTACACACTCAGCAGCCACGATTATGCAATGTCATTGTAATGGAATTCCATATTTCCGCGTATGGGATGCAATATTATTTTCTACAGGTATTTCGGACAAAAATACTAACTTTTATAAATTTATGCTATACTTTTACTAAACACAGAAGAGGGCACATTATGACAGTAGAAATCAAGCATAACCAAAGCTTCTGGGAGCAGGGTCCCCAGAATGCTGAAGAAATCCATGCCGTACAGCAACTGCAGACCGGACTGTATAATATTCGCAGCGATACCCATATTGGTATCACATGGGAGGAAAACGAACGGGATGCAGTATTTGTATTATACATGCTGGAGGGAGAAATGCAGTTTCAATCCAGCAGTGAAGTCTTTTCCTTAAAAAAGGATGACAGCGCACTGTTTAGCTATGAAGCAACTGCTATTCACGGAATTTCCAAAACACCCTGCCGTCTGATGCTGTTCAGTACGAGCGGCTCCTATCAAAAGGTGAATGCGACCAACGCCTGCTTTGAAAAGCTGCGGGAGGTCGAACTGAAGGATATCTATACGATTGGACACAGCCGACGGGTCAGCAGTCTTTCCATGTCCATTGCATTGCAGCTGGATCCGGGCTATGATATTCTGACACTGGGCGCAGCCGCAACCTTCCATGATCTTGGTAAATATTATACACCAATTGAAATTCTGCAAAAGCCGGGACGATTAACTCCTGAGGAATTTTCCATTATCAAGCTGCATCCCCAGGCTTCCTGGCAGCTGCTGATGGAATCACATGGAGAAATAATTGCAGAGATAGCCCTGCAGCACCATGAACGAATGGATGGAAGCGGATATCCCCGCGGTCTGCACGCAGATGCAATCCGGATGGATGCACGCATCATTGCGGTTGCGGATGTGTTTGATGCCATTACGAGTAAACGCTCCTACAACAATCCCGTCAGCTATGAACAGGCTCTGTCTATCATGGAACAGGAGCGGCAGCTGTACGATTCGGATGTTCTGCATGCACTTCATATTTTGGTAAGGGAAAAGCGACTGTCCATTTCGATATGAGGTCACAGTAAAAACCGGCACTTCAAAATTTGCCGGTTTTTTTATGCATTGGAATACGTACAGGGAATAGCCTTGCGCAGAACAAGCGCTCGGCAAGACTTTACGTACCTTAAGAAATGTGAAAAAGGCATCTGCTTTTTTACGAATCATAATATGCAGATGCCCGTTTATAGAAAAGCTATGCTTTCTTTTTCATTTCCTCCAACTGTTTTTCAACGATCGCATACTGGGAGCGGTAACCCTCCAGCTTTTCACGCTCTGCGTTGACCTTTGCTTCGGGAGCCTTGTTTACGAAATTCGGATTGCTCAGCATGCCCTCTCCGCGTTTGATTTCCTGCTGCAGACGTTTGATTTCCTTGCTCAGCTTTTCGATTTCCTCTTCCACATTGATGATTGCGGCCAGCGGAACATTCAGCGTACCGTTCAGAATCGGACGAACTGCCATTTCCACAGCGCTGTCCTCATCGATCCATGTCGCATGACACATCTTCTGCAGGATGGCATTGATATAGGAAACACTTGGCATATTCTTACCGTTTTCGTCCCGTATGATGACCTCGATGTCCATGCTCGGCTTCAGGTTGTAATCCACCTTCAGACTGCGCACTGCCTCGATCATTGTAATCAGCTGACGAATCGCTGTCATTTCCTCTTCGCTCATCGCCGCATCCACTGCACATGGCCAGGCCTCCAGATTGATGCTTTCCTGAGTATGCGGAATTGCCAGATAGATTTCCTCTGTAACGAACGGCATGAACGGATGCAGCATACGTACGATACCGCTCAGCACCGTTACCAGCGTGGACTGTGCTGCCCTGCGCAGTGTTTCATCATCGCTGGAAAGACCTGCCTTGCTCAGCTCGATATACCAGCTGCAGAAATCATCCCAGATAAAGCTGTACAGCTCATTTCCAACCAGCGCATACTCATATTTTTCCATATTCGCCGTTACGTTTTCCAGCACCTCATTGAAGCGCTTCAAAATCCATTTGTCGATCATGGAGGCATTGCTCAAATCAATGTCGGAAACCTCCATATCCTCTGGAATCTGCATGAGGACAAAGCGGCTCGCATTCCATATTTTATTGATAAAGTTCGCACTTGCCTCGACCTTTTCATCGATGTAGCGCAAATCCTGTCCCGGTGTGGAATTCGTTGTCAAAAAGAAGCGCAGTGCATCGACCCCGTGATCCGCAATCACATCCATCGGATCAATACCGTTGCCCAGCGACTTACTCATCTTACGTCCCTGCGCATCCCGTACCAGACCGTGAATCAATACATCCTTAAACGGACGGTTTTTCATGCAGTAGCGTGTCTGGAAAGCCATACGGGCAACCCAGAAGAAAATAATATCATAGCCGGTCACAAGCACGTCATTCGGGAAGTAACGGTTCAAATCATCCGTCTCATTCGGCCAGCCCAGCGTGGAGAACGGCCAGAGTGCACTGGAGAACCAGGTATCCAAAACATCCTCATCCTGAATCCAGTTTTCCAAATCCTTCGGATCCTCCATCCCTACATAGATTTCACCGGTTTCCTTATGATACCAGGCAGGAATGCGGTGTCCCCACCACAGCTGACGGGAAATACACCAGTCCTCGATGTTTTCCAGCCACTGATGGAAGGTCTTTTCAAAGCGCTGCGGATAGAAGTGAATTTTCTGTTCCTCGATTTCCTGATGTTTTAATACCTCTTCAGCCAGCGGCTCCATACGGACAAACCACTGCTTGGAAAGATAAGGCTCCACAATGACACCGGTTCTTTCCGAATGTCCAACCTGATGCATGTGCTGTTCGATATGATCCACAACACCATCCTTTTCAAAATCGGCAACCAGTGCCTTACGGCAGGCAAAACGATCCATTCCTGCATACTTGTGTGCCATTTCATTCATCGTACCATCCGGATGCATACAGATCGGCATTGCCAGATGATATTTTTTCGCCAGAGCAAAGTCATTCGGATCATGTGCCGGTGTACATTTCATAACCGCCGTACCAAAGGACATGTCGATATAATCATCCGCCATAATCGGCAGTTCTTCCCCATTGGCAGGGTTAATAACGTGCATTCCGACGATATCCTTATAACGTTCATCCTCCGGATGTACAAAAATTGCCTGATCCGCAAACATGGTTTCCGGACGGGTGGTCGCAATCACCAGCTCTTTTCCAGTTTCCACTACCTTATATTTGAAATAGTACATCGCACCTTCAATTTCCTTGTGAATAACCTCAATATTGGAAAGGGCTGTTTTAGCCTGCGGATCCCAGTTGATGATACGCTCTCCCTGATAAATCAGACCATCGTTGTATAAGTCCACAAATACTTTGCGTACCGCATCACTCAGTCCCTCATCCAGCGTAAAGCGTTCTCTGGAATAGTCAAGGGACAGTCCCATCTTTGCCCACTGCTTGCGAATCGTGGAGGCATATTCCTCCTTCCATTCCCAAGCACGCTCAAGAAACTTCTCACGCCCGATATCATATCGTGAAATACCTTCGGATTTCAGACGCTCGTCAACCTTGGCCTGGGTCGCAATCCCGGCATGATCCATGCCCGGCAGCCACAGCATGTCATAGCCCTGCATACGCTTGTAGCGGGAAACAATATCCTGCAGGGTGGTATCCCATGCATGTCCCAAGTGCAGCTTTCCGGTTACATTGGGTGGAGGTATTACGATGCAGAAGGGGTCCTTGCTCTTATCTCCTGCTGTGAAATAGCCGTGATCGATCCAGCTTTTGTAGTGATCCATCTCAACGTGAAGATGATCATATTTCGTATCTAATGTTTTTCTCATAACGCACTTCTCCTTTACTTGTCCAAACGGAAGCTTTCTGTAAGAATATCTTCTTTCAGAATGCTCATTAACATCATATCGTGATATCGTCCATCACTCAGCAATGCCAGCTTGCGAAGGATTCCCTCCTGTACAAAGCCGCAATGCTTTAAAACCGCTGCACTCGCCGGATGCTCCACAGCCACATAGGCTTCCATGCGGCGCAGCCCCACATGCGCAAAGCCAGCTTTCACCAGCGCGCTGACAGCTTCTCTCATCAAGCCCTGATTCCAGTAATCCGGATGCATCAGATAACCGATTTCACCGATATCCCCATCAATGGTATGGATATCCAGATTGCCGATCACCTTGTCATCGTGCTTATGTACCATCACCCAGGCCTGCGGTACACCGCGCTTTTCCCAGGTCAGAAAATAACTGCGGATACTGTTCAGTGTCTCTTCTATATCCGTATGAGGATGCAGAGATAAATACCGCATGACCAAAGGGTCGCTGTAATAGGCAAACATATCACATACATCTCCTTCTTCTACAGGGCGAAGCAGCAGATGTGCAGTTTCCACACAGGGCATATCCAAGCGCATACCATCACCTCCGAATATAAAAAAAGCGTCCCGCAAAGGACGTTTTCACGTGGTACCACCTTATTTTACACAGCTGTGCTGTGCCTTGACCACGTTAACGCCGTGCTTCACGAATACTCCTACTTCTCTTTCAGAATATCTGCTCCAAGACTACCTTCCCGCAGCTTCAGCACTTTCTTCCACCAGCCGAAAGCTCTCTTTACCTGAAAATCTGTGGTACTCCTTCTTTTCTAACGCATTTTACTTTTCTATTATAAACAAAAGTCCTGCGGTTTTCAACCTCTTTTTTAGTTTTGCGGACAGCTGAGGCTTTTAATACCGCACACAGGCATCTCTTGCTGATTATCGAATCAAGGAGCTGTTTCCTTCCTGTAAAGGCTCTTGACCGGCATGTCGTGACAGGTAGTGTGAAAGAACATCCAATTTATGATAAAACAAGAAATTTAAGACAGCATTCATGCCGTGTGTTTCCGCGCGCAAAATGGGGATGGAGTTAACGATAATGAAACATTCACACCCTGTACAGAAAATCTGTCAAGCCCTATACACAGGGGCTGTTTATGCTATCCATATATCCCAACTGCACACGATTCCGGCGACAAAGTCCTTCCCTCACATATTCCTGAGCGTGAAAGAAGGCAGACATCTGGTGAAAACCGCAGATATACAAAAAAAACAAAAGCACCATTTATATTGATGCTTTTGTCCCCGCATAAACTGCTTGCGTATTTCATATACTCATGCGTCCGCCAAATTCAGACAGAGGGAAGAATCACCAGCGTACGTTCGTTTACTTCCTTATTGTTATTGGCCAGACGCAAAGCATCTTCCTTCACATCATAGCGCTGTGCTATGGTTCCATAGGAGTCATTCCCTCTGGCGACGACCATACGGTAGGATGTATACGTTGTTTCATCGTCTTCGAACAAATCTTCAAATTCCGACATCGCTGTGGTGTCCGATTCCTGTGGTGTCTCTTCCTCCTGTGCCACTTCTCCATTTTCCTGCGGACCTGCAGCAGACAGCTGTTCAAGTGTATGCAGGGTATTGTCCTGCATCTCTGGCTGAGCAGGTGCGGTCTGCCGGGATGCTGAATACTCCGGCTGCACATTGTCTTGTTCAACAACCGGCTGTTGAACAGGTGCCGGCTGCTCCTGCAATCCGTGAATTCCCATAAGAATCGTCAAATTCAAACCGCCATTGGCAGGAACACTCTGATATTCCTGTATATAAAGATAAAAACGCTCCTGTGACAGCTTGTGATTCGGTGCAAGTACATCCATATCCAATACTTCCTCATATTCCTGCAGCTCACCCTCATCATTCACATAGCTTCCCTGTACACGCAGGGGACCTACTGCACGAATGCCCTCTGCTTCCTTATGGTATTCCAGTGATTCCCGTACCTGCAGGGAACGCGGCTCCTTGACCTGATCTGCGAACTGCAGCTCTTTTTCTATTTTCATTGTTTTCATAGCGTAGCCTCCTATCATTATGTATGCCGCAGAAACACAAAGTATGCCTGCCTGTACAGATTCCCTGCAGGTCTGCTCTTTGCCAGGCTGCACTGCTTCCGCCAGCCTGACTGCCGTTTTTAAATTCTTGGTCTTTTTCTGTCCACAAGTGACAAAATATGATAGAATGGATTGGAAAGAAATGAGGATGTTAACATGATTACCATTGAAAGAACAAGTGTAATGAATTTTGAAAATGCCATTCGCGGTGCCCGTAATCCGATGAACAGCTGGAATCGCATGGATAGCTTTTATGATGAACAGGGAAACTTCATTATGGGACCAAACGATCTGAATCTGGCACAGCGTCTGGCACGTGCAGGCAGTGATCACCGTAAATTCATCCGTCAGATATTTGTTTCTGTCGATTTTACTGCTCCGCTGTACTGGTGGAAGGAATATGATACATACAAGGTGGCAACCGTGGCCAACTCCACCTCCACCATGCACAAGATTGCCAGCAAGCCCTTTACGCTGGATGATTTTTCCCATGAGCGTATGAATACACAGGCACAGGAGGCGCTGGCACATACCGTTTCCGTCCTAGAGGATCTGCGGAAAGACTATCTGGAAACAAAGGATAAGGAAACCTGGTACAGTATGATTCAGCTGCTGCCGAGCAGCTACCATCAGATGCGTACCTGTACGCTGAATTATGAAACGCTGATGAACATTTATTATGCAAGAAGAAACCACAAGCTGGATGAATGGCATACCGTGTGCGACTGGATCGCATCACTGCCCTATGCGAAAGAGCTGATTCTTGCGGTAGAAGAAAAATAATATAGAAAAGACAGAATCCTAAAACAGTTCGCCGACCTGCAGACCGTTTAGATACTGTCTTTTTTCTGTTTCTGATCATAACGATAGGATAGGAATGCCGGAATCCCGACAAAGCCAAAGCCGAAAGCAGCTGCCTGAACACCGGTATGGTGCATTGCATATCCGCACAGCATGAAGAAAGCTGTCGGAAAGCTCATATAGCCGCAGATGCGATGTGCATACCGCCACGTATTTTCATCTGCCGTCGTCCATGGCAGCCGAAGACCAAGATGACGATTAAAGGGCAGCTTTGGTGCAGCGTTTCCATATACCAGTACCAGAAACAGCACCATGGAAAACTGCAGTTTATCTTTTACAGCTTCCTGTAGCTGCCCGCATGCATATAAAGCAGCGATTACCGCCATCATCATAATAAAAAACATGCATACCACAGCCATTTCCCGTACGGTACGGTTCTTCGGATTTGCCTGATCGAGTCCGGTTATCACATCATTCGCAAAATACAGCCGAAGAGCACTGAGGACAGAGAACAGCAGAATTCCCCATTCCGTATAGGGAAGCCATGGTGAGGCACACACGCAGAGCAGAATACCTCCACAGCAAAGCATCATCCAGCGATCATTTTTCATGCTTCTGCGCCTTTCCATGAAAGGACATTCCATCAAACACATCCAGAAAGCGGCAGTACATCTGTTCCACAGCAGATGTGTTGATTGCATAAATTACATACTGTCCCTGTTTTTCACAGGTGATTAGCTCACTGGTCTTCAATATATCCAGATGCTTGGATATGGCCGGCTTTGACATTGTGAATTCTTCAGCAATCTCTCCGGCACTTAGATTTTTCTCACTCAGCAGCTGCAGAATCCGCCGTCTTGTCGGATCTGCCATCGCTTTAAACATATCCATATACTTACCTCATAACCAGCAGCATAATGCCCAGCTGAATGATTGTCAGCAGAATTGCAATCGCAAGTCCTGCAATACGGTTATCCGTGCAATCTGTATACAGAAGAATAACAGCCTCCAGTACAGGAATACACCATATTGCGAATTCCTTATTCATGGTTCGATTTACCTCACCGCTCAAGCTGAACTGCATTGGAAGCTCATTTGGCAGGCGTGGATACAACAGCAGGGAAACAAGCAGTAAGCACACCGGAATACCATAAGCACCGTATTTTTTCAAGAACATCATAAGAATTCCTCCTGTTTCTTTATTTAACTAATTAGTTAAATATATAATAATACGATTCCAGTAAACTGTCAATAGCTGGCAGAACAAATCTAAATCAATACAGAGTCCTCACAATTCACGGCAAGTGCATACCTGTAAAATTCGCCTGTTAGCGATCAGACTACGATGCAAATGTAAAAGAACGTATCGTATCGCTTTCTGGTTCTTTCTCGATTGTGGGTAACTTAACACAGGGAGACATCTATACGATTGTAGTTATCAATAGAAGTTGAAGTCTCCCTTTCGCAATCACCCTAACGTAAAAAAGAACCTGCTTTCTAACAAATGCGATATTTCTTTTTTTCTGAAAAACTGTGACAGCAACAAAAGGATGTCCCGAAACACATGCAAACACTTTACATCCCGCTTCCTGTCTTCGGCTATCAAGTCCATGCAGCATAGCTGCCTGCAAATATCCCTTACATCGAATATACAAATATATTCAGATTTTTTAAATACTATCCCTGCAAAAAAGGTGCAAAGCCGTGCTGTCACATGCCTTTGCACTTCAAAACATTTCTTGCCCCTGTTAGGGTGTTTTATAGACTACTTCCAATTTTTTCTATGATCAACAATCAGTTTTATCAGGGCTCCCAGCATCAGAAAGGAGATACCCAGCATGATCAGACCCTTGAAAAACCCCTCTTTCTTCACAATGATTATGCCTGTCATAAAGCTGCCCGCAATGATAAAGCCGCAAAACAGCAGCAAAACCAAGATCAGCGGTATGCGAATCCAGAGAGAAACTTTCTTGTTTCCTGCAGTATACAACGTTCCTTCCATTACGATTTCCATAATAATTTCCAGTAGCGTTTCCATGGCTTCTCCTCCTTCTTCATATTCCTACCGTACATCTGCATGTATCAGGCTTTCCGCTTCGTTGCGATTCTCATATTGCCAATCCCATACTTTTTCATATACAGTTCATAGTTTTTATTCAGATATACCTGAAGTTCTTCAATAGAGACAGCACGTAGGATATCCGTCATTCCAATGATATCGAACAGAGGTATTCCTTTCTCACACAGCAGCGTTTGCAGATCGTCAAATAAAGGAAAAGCGCTGGATACTATCTCGCAGCTTCTCCCATCTGTTTGCTATACGATGAAATTCAGGGTGATACAATATCGGACTCCATACAGACTGCCGTAAGGTATTCGGGAAATTGTCACATCATTATGGTTAATGTCACAATAGGGTATATACAGACTGCTTTCATTTCTATGCTGCTGCAGGAAATGTTCAACCCGTATGCTATCCTGATCAAAATAGCAAAGCAGGAGCATACCGGACCTTCTATGATGGGCAGCATATTTCCCATCCGCATACACATCACAAGGCAGTATGACAGATTTTGCTATCGTCTGTATACATAAGCAGTCCTCCAAGGGTCGTCCTCCTATTTATGATTAACTTCATTATATGACATTCCCTTTACAGTTACAACTTTTTATAGGATTTTGCACATTTTACGCGACTTTCGATATCCAACGCTTACTTTCCTTTTTTAACGCTGTTAAAAAAAGAGCCTCCTCTAGTTAGAGAAGACTCCGGGTGCTTCTGATCAGGAAGTGAACAGCGGTATGAGATAGCTCCAGATTTCCTCCATTCCCTGCTTTTCAACAGCTGAGAAAGGAAACAGGGGCTCATCCGCATTCAGCTTCAGTGTCTTACGGATGTTTGCGAAATGATGGGCGCGCTTGGTCGGCGGCACCTTATCGCACTTGGTTGCCACAACTGCAACAGGAATTTCATAATAACGGGCAAATTCCAGCATCGTCATATCATCATCCGTCGGCTTATGTCTGGCATCCACAAGAATCACAACACCTTTTTTCTGCGTTCGTTCAGAGAAATAATCCTCCATCATCTGTCCGAATTTGATCAGCTGTGTTTTCGAGATATTCGCATAGCCGTAGCCGGGAACATCTACAAACATATACTTGTCATCCAGATTGAAGAAATTCAGCAGTCTGGTCTTGCCGGGTGTATTCCCGACATAGGCCAGCTTTTTGCGTCCGCACATGGCATTGATGAAGCTGCTTTTGCCGACATTGCTTCGGCCAGCCAGAACAATTTCCGGCAGTGTCGTATCCGGCCATGATTTCTTATCCGGTGCGGAAATGACCAGCTCCGCTTTCTGAAATTGTATCATGCTATTTAACCAGGGCAACATCCAGCACCTGAGACACACGTTCCACAGGTACGAAGTTGACACTTTCCTTTACCGTTGCCGGTACATCATCCAAATCCTTGACATTGGCCTTGGGAATGACGATTGTCGTAATTCCACAACGATGTGCCGCCATGGATTTTTCCTTCAGACCACCGATTGGCAGAACATTTCCACGCAGTGTAACCTCTCCGGTCATCGCCAGATTAGCTTTTACCGGCGTATCGCTCAAGGAGGATACCAGAGCGGTTGTCAGCGTTACACCGGCGCTTGGTCCATCCTTTGGAACGGCTCCTTCCGGTACGTGGATATGAATATCATTCTTTTCGAATACCTCCGGCTGGATTTTGTATTTTTTGGCATTGGCGCGTACATAATCATAGGCAATGGTTGCGGATTCCTTCATGACATCCCCTAGCTGACCGGTGATGACCAGTTTTCCCTTACCTTCAAAATGATTGACCTCAACCTGTAGCACATCGCCTCCGAAGGAGGTATATGCCAGACCGGTAACCGTACCGATCTGATCCTTTGTTTCCCGCTTGCCGTATTCGAATTTCTCATGACCGAGCCATTCCTTTACCAGCTTTTTGGTTACCTTGATACTGCGCTTATTGTCCTTCAGGATTGCCAGCACACTCTTACGGCAGACGGTCGCAATCACACGCTCCAGCTGTCGAACACCGCTTTCTCTTGTATAATATCGAATCAGGAAGCTGATCATTTCATCATCGATTTTCAGCTGCGAGGTTTTCAAACCGTTTTCCTTAATCTGCTTCGGCACCAGATGACGCTTGGCAATCTCGATTTTCTCCAGCTCGGTATAGGAGCTGAGCTCGATGATTTCCAGACGGTCACGCAATGCATTTGGTATATTCTCCAGATAATTTGCCGTTGCGATAAAGAGTACCTTGCTTAAGTCATACGGCTCTTCGATATAGTGATCGGAGAACAGAGAGTTCTGTTCCGGATCCAATACCTCCAGCATGGCACTCGCAGGATCACCCTTGTAATCACTTGCCATCTTGTCGATTTCATCAATCAGGAAGACAGGATTCACCGTCCCTGCTTTTTTCATTGCCTGAATAAATCTTCCCGGCATACTTCCCAGATAGGTTCTGCGGTGTCCTCTGATTTCAGATTCATCCTTCACACCACCCAGTGATATTTTCACAAATTTACGGTCGAGTGCTCTTGCAACGGATTTCGCAAGGGATGTTTTACCGACACCGGGAGGACCAACCAGACAGATAATCGGTGCACGAAGAGAATTCGTCATCTGCTTGACAGCCAGATACTCCAGAATACGCTTCTTGATTTTTTCCAGACCGTAATGATCTGCATCCAGAATCTCACTTGCCAGATTCAGATCCTCGTTGTCCCTGGATTCCTGCCACCACGGCAGATCCATCATCCAGTCGATATACGTTTTGATAACACCGGTTTCTCCACTTGCGGCTGGCAGCATTTCATAGCGGGACAGTTCATCTCTGATCTTATCCTTAATGCTGTCAGGGTACGGATTTTCTTCCAGACGCTTGCGAATCGCATCCACATCCTTATCGGTATCCGGCACATCACCAAGCTCTTCCTTGATGGCACGCATCTTCTCCCGCAGGTAGTATTCCTTCTGACTTTCCTCAATTCTTGTTTTTACCTTGTCATTGATTTTATTCTCAATCTGTGATAATTCCTTTTCACTCTCGATTTCCTGAAGAATCAGGTACAGACGCTCATTCACACCTAGTGTTTCCAGCAGCTCCTGTCGCTTTTCAAGCGTAAAAGGAAACAGCTGGGCTATCTGATCAGAAAGCACAGGTGCGGAAACGCCCTTTGCCAGTTCATTGATCATTTCTTTCGGAATGGTCTGGGAAACCGCCTCGATTTCTTCAAACTGCTTGGCGATTTTTCTTACCAGAGCAACCTCTTCCATCGGATCCTGCGCAATATCGGTTTTGACTTCCGCCGTTACACTCATCAGTGTATCATCGTTGATGATCGTATGCAGCTCCACACGCTGCATACCTCTGAACTTCACACGCAGATAACCATCCATTCTGCGGATATGCTTGATCTGACAAAGAGTACCATAGGAATATACGTCATTCACATCAGGCTCTTCCAGTGCCAGATCCCGCTGTGCTACCAGAACGACCTGACTTTCGTATTTTTCCTGTGCTTCTTCTACTGCACGCGTAGACTTTTCTCTACCGACATCGATGATGACTTCCTGATTCGGAAACACTACAACACCGCGCGTACAGACCAAAGGAAGCTGTACAATTGGATTTGCATCGTTTTCATTCATGATTCCTACACTCCTTTCCATAGGCAAAAAAGACGCGCTCCAGCGTCTTTTGCAGCATGATTACTTGCCCGTTGCTTCTTTGACAAGCTCTAATGCTTTGCGGATACGTAAATCATACGACACCGCATCGTTGGAAATCAACTGTTTTACCTGCTCAATCGGCATATTGTACATATTGGCGATATTTTCCAGCTCACTGTTGACATCCTCTTCACTTATTTCAATCTTTTCTTCCGCTGCAATAGCTTCCAGAACTAAACGCACTTTTACTTTATTGAAGGCATCCTTGCCCATTTCCTCACGAATCATTTCATCTGTCTGCCCAGTTACCTGCTTGAACTGCTCCAGACCGAATCCCTGAGACTGCAGACGCTGTTCGAAATCACGCACAAGGCTGTCTGTTTCCTCTTCGATCATAACCTGTGGAATTTCCACCTCGGCATTTTCTGTAACGGCTGTCAGAATTTCATTTTCAAATTTCTGCTCCGCCTGGTTTTTCTTGCTTTCTTCAAGGTTTTTACGGGAATATTCCTTGAATGCTTCCAGTGTTTCCACATTTTCGATTTCTGCCTGTTTTACCAGTTCATCATCTGCTTCCGGAAGTACCTTGGATTTGATTTCGTGAACAGTCACCTTAAAGACAACCGGCTGACCTGCAAGCTCCTCTGCCTGATAATCTTCCGGGAAGGTTACATTGATATCCTTTGTTTCTTCAATTCCCATGCCCAGAACCTGTTCTTCAAAGCCCGGAATAAAGCTTCCGCTTCCAATTACGAGCGGGTATGCTTCTCCCTTACCGCCTTCGAATGCAACACCTTCCTTGAAGCCTTCAAAGTCAATCACAGCAGTATCTCCGTTTTCAACCTTGCCTTCTTCTTTTACTACGAGATCCGCAAAACGCTCCTGCAGACGTGTGATTTCCTCTTCAACATCCGCATCGCTTACTTCAACAGCTTCCTTTGTGATATCCAGGCCCTTGTATGCTCCCAGCTTCACCTCCGGCTTTACTGTTACGTTGAATTTGAATGTTACCTTATCCTCATCGATGCTTTCGATATCCAGTGCCGGACGGGAAATCACCCACAAATCATGTTCCTTGATTCCTGCACTTAATGCATCTCCTGCAACCTCATCGATTGCTTCCATCAATATATTCTGAGAGCTGATTTGCTTTCTTACCAGTTTCTCAGGAGCCTGACCCGGACGGAATCCCGGCAGATTTACTTTCTTTGCCAGTTTTCTGAATGCTTTTTTCTGAGCATCCTTCCAGGTATCACCTTCGACAGTCGCTGTTAATTCACCTGTTGATTTTTCTTTTAATTCCCATGTTGAACTCATTGTTCATACCTCCTACGTATCAATCTCTTCGCACACAGCATTACATTTCATGCTTCCTTAATAATAATTCATAACCCCTGTATTGTGCAAGACCTTTTTCTTCCTCAAAGAGCATCCATGCCTCATGTTCCTCATAGGCATGAAACACATAGGCAGTCACAGCAGCAGCCAGCGGCAGTGCCTCATCCTCTTCAATATTGAAGGGCAGACGCAGATACGCCTCCTTCACCAAAGTTTCCACACACATCATCGTAAATGTCGGATTGTCGTTTTCAAACCAGTCCTTCAGATAATTCACCGCTTCCAGTGCCCCCTCGCTTTCCATAGGCGCATCCAGACTGCACGGAGAGAAGGTAACCTCAAGACCGTCGATATCCACACTGACCTCATCGGTAATGTTTTGTTCCATCATGGCTTCGATCATCAGAGAACGAACCAGATAGTGCGGGTTTTGAGACAGATAGTCCGCCACAGCATCCATGTGATTACGAATATTACTTTTTTTCAGCTGTTCAATCGCAAGAAACGCTTCCTCCAGAGAACCTTTCAGCAGAGTTTCAATGTCCTCTTCCCGAACTGCGGTATCTTTCCATTTACACTCACTGCGACACTGGTTATAGTATGCGATCAATGGTTCCTCATATTCCCTTGGAATATACGGCATGGAGAGTTCCTCATCCAGAATGGCATATGCTTCGGCAAACTGCGCATCCTTCATCAGAGTTTCCACCTTTTTTAGAATATCCTCATAATAAGTATCCATGGTTTCTCCTTTACGACTAAACATACACTAATATAGCATAATCGCTCGTTTTTATCAATTATAAAGTGGCTTCTGAACCCATTTTCGTAACATTTCTCTATAGTTTCACATAATCCTGACAAAATCTTCGAAAACACTCATTCGTTTCGCACATTCGCATAACGCATCGATAGCACACCTTGCTGTGTGAGCATATACAGCCTGATGCCGCCTGCCGTCCCTGAGCAGTCATGAAGCCTCGTCCTGATTCCCGCTGTATCCGTATCAGTCCACACATTCCAGGAAACATGCGGAAGCAGCCGGGACGTTTTTTACGATTAACCCCAAAAGCAAGTGAGCGTCCACGGCAATTTACCTTCTGAAAACAGATGCCTTTCCTATATATTATATAAGTGACGGTCTAAGCTTCTTTTTCCATATGAAAGCCACCTCAGCGGATGGCTTTTTTCAAATATCGCGTATTGCTTGCGGCCCGTTCATACAGCTGACATTTTGACCTGCCCTGCTGCTTCGCCTTATACAATGCCGTATCACTCTCTCGGATCAAATCATCAATACGCATAACGGGATCTGTAGTATACGAAATTCCGACACTGGCCGACAGATTCATATAATAAGCATTCCTCTCAAAGTGCTTCTGCAGCTCATGAATGAGCCGGTTCCCCTGCCGCAGCAGCTCCTGCGCACTCATGCTTGCTGTAATGGATACCAGAAATTCATCACCGCCCAGACGTGCAATCAGATCCTTTGGAAACATTTTCTTCAGCACCTCTGCACTGATACGCAGCGCTTCATCACCTACCTGATGTCCGTAGGTATCATTCACCGTTTTAAAATAATCCAGATCCACATACAATATGGATATCTGCTTAAATTTCCGTAAATCGGCATAATACTCATAAAAATATCTGCGGTTGTATAGACCAGTCAGATAATCGGTATTGGAATTACTGCTCAACTGCTGTTCAAGAAGGTATTCCTCCGTCATATCACAATAGATACACAAATCCCCGACGCGACTTTTGAATATATCATAAATTGTTTCATTGCTGATTTCCAAAATTCTGCGATTCCCCTCAAATGTCAGAATCGCCTTTCCATTCGACTCCTTTTTCAGCTGTTTGCCTTCCCTCAGCAGGGACGAAAACCAGTCATCATATGCTACATTGAGGATGGAAGCTCTGGATACAGCAAAAAATTCAGTAAATTTATCATTGACATTAAGCACAGTCCCCGCCTGATCTCGAATGAGGATGGCAAATGGCATACTGTTTAACAGGATTTCCAGCTCGGTACTCATATTTTCCAAATCGGTGATATCATGCCCGATGCCGACACTGCCGATAATCCTGTTCTGTTTATCAAATAATGGCGATTTATAGGTGCGAAACTGCCGCAGTCCATGCGGGCTTTTCACCAGCTCGTTGAATTGACAGGTTTTCTTTTCCCGTCGTACGATATCCTCTGTCTCGGCACAGTCATCAACATCCACATCCCACACTGCGCAGTGATTCTTTCCCTCAATATCCACTCTGCTTTTTCCCACAGTATGACAGAAAGCGCTGTTTACCTTGACATGAGAGCCTTCCTCATCCTTAAACCAAACCAGATCCGGCATACTGTCAATGAGGGTATTGAGATATGTATCCAGCAGCCATGCACGCTCCTTCTGCCGATAGCACTCATATAGACAACGGATACGCTTTTCAAGATATGCCATAGACAGCGGACGGCAAATCACCTCATCTGCAACGTCCCAGCAATCAGCACAGGAAGCAGCATCAGCATCACAGATATACAGCAGATAGGCATCCTCCCTCATTCGGCTGCGAATCGGCTGCAGACTGGACAGAGAAAGCTCACAAAGAATGATGTCACTGCTATGCCAGGCACCATGTGCACCGGATGTTTGAATATGGCAATGCATAAGATCACGGGCAATACCCTGTTCCAGACAGGCCTGTATATCAGAGGTGGTCGATAAAACAGTTACAGCTACATGTTCATGATACATGGTCCTCTTCCTTTCCATCTGCGATTTTACGGATTCATATTTAACGGCGATTATTGTTATATCTTTATTATATTCTTTTCATGGAAACAAATCCACAAATAAAAAAAATACGTTCCTACTTATTATAAAAAGAAATTTTTACCTTCGCTTATACAAGATGTAGCTTTTCTAAGGATGTATCGCATTTACATACAGTTTAAAATCATTTCAATGGTATGGGAATAGATACATGCTATGTATACTCTTAATAGAAACGTACCGTTTTTCTGTTACAAATGTACAGACCTTGAGACAGAAGAAAAAAACAGAAGCAGCTATCAAATGTGAGCGTTTCTGCTTCTGTATCTGACATATCAGAAAATTTTCCCTTACAGGAGTATATTCCATTCCTGTAAAATGTACTTATACTTATATCCTTTATATTGAGCAAACGTCGCTATCGCTTTAAATTTTTTTAGTTATAACACTAACGCCCTGCTTCCTTTTCCATTGGTTTACTGTACGTTCCCTGTAACTGCATCTGCATGTTTACACCGCTGTCGACGCAGCTTTTTATGCTGATACAGCTGTTCATCTGCCTGCCTGATCAGAACTGTCATATCCACAGGCTCCTGTGAGCTGAACGCATAACCAAAGGACAGGGTCAAAATCTGTGCTGTCCTTGAGCCCTTATGGGGAATCTTTTGTTCACGGATATCATTCGTAAGTGCCGCCATCGTTTTCTGTACGGATACCTCTGACTGCCCGATGAAAATAGCAGAAAACTCATCCCCTCCATACCGATAAAACTGAATCTCCCCCTTTTTTTCATACTGCTTCATACAGCGGCCGATTTTTACCAATGCCTGATCCCCCATCTGATGTCCGTAAATATCGTTATATTCCTTAAAATAATCAATATCCAGCATCGCCACTGCCACGATTTTCTCTTTTTGTAAATCAGTAGCTGTAATATCCTCATTTAAGCAGCGACGATTATAAATATTGGTTAAATCATCGATATTCATGAGCCGTTCTAGCTGCTCATTTTCTTTTTCCAGGGATACCTGTCGTTCCTTCGTACGGTAAAGCTCCAAAGCCGCGGTAAGCCCACTGCTGTTATCCTCCATATCGGTATCCTCAATCGTAAGGATAATGGTATAGAACTCGCGATATGCCTGCAGCAGCTCTTCCTTTGTGCCGAATTTTTCATAATAGCTGACAATTAGCTTCTGAAGCTCTCTTCTGGATTTGATATCATCCTCATCCTCAATAGCCTGCAGAATATTCAGCAGCCTTTCCGAATACGGCTGATTGTTTATTTCCAGCATTATAGAGCATATATTCTTTAAGATCTGGTAAACAAGTAAACGATTCTCCACCTTCTCCTGTTCAATCAGCAGCTCTTCCATAACAGCCTGCACAGATACAGCTTCATGAAGACGCAGATACATCAGCTTACAGAAAAGATACAAAAGATTCATCGATTCCTCAAAGCTCTGCCGGTCCAGATCTTCAAAGCGGGAAAAATAAGCACGCAATGCTGCAGCGTCCTTTAATCTATACTCACAGTTGCACAGATTTGATAACACGACAGCTTTGGAATAGGTGCTGTTCTTTTCTATAGACTGCAGGAGCTCATAGCATTTTTTATAATAATGAATTGCTTCTGTATAATTGCGTTTTAATTCAAAGCATGTCGCAATATTGTTATATGCGCTTGACATCAGGGTCAGATTCTGACATTTTTCAGCTGCATCCAGTGATTTCAGATATGCCTCCAGGGCTTTGATTTCTTCATAATTCGAATTATAATACATTCCATAGAAATTGTATATTCTGGCTAGAAGCTCAGTGTATTCCGTGCTTTCACACAGCTTTCTTGCACGCTCCAGATAACGGATGCAATCTTTATTTTTCTTTGAGGCCAGATAAAAATCGCTGATAAAGGTATAGGCGAAGGCCAGTGCATAAACGTCATTGGACAGCTTTGCCTTTTCTGATAATATCATACACAGCTCATATTCCCGCTTCAAATCGATAAGGCGTACATGCATGATCTCAGCTTGTATATCTTTCAGACTCCAGCTTTCATAATTTTTATCCATAGAAATTCTCTCCCATCGGCTATGCTTCTATTATAAATGCTTTTTTATAATTTTACACGCTGTTTTCATATTTTCGAAAAACTTGATGCTGTCAGAAACAGGTTTTATTGGGTCATCTACAGGCGCGAACCTTTCCTAACAGGATAAATGCCTCCTGCAAGGGGCACTTTGTGTACACCGTTACAAATAAAACTACCAGTATAACTGGTAGTTTTCTCTGAGCCTATAAGGCTCCTTTCCCTGCTACACCTAAAGGTGCGGTGAGAAAGACTTGA